>Ga0222634_1000006_pt1 | contig 482714 bp, 422 predicted proteins | sample AntAcemetageno50_FD_179807 | JGI IMG/M metagenome (GOLD analysis project Ga0222634, IMG submission 179807) | Saline water microbial communities from Ace Lake, Antarctica - #50 | ecosystem: Environmental > Aquatic > Non-marine Saline and Alkaline > Saline | place: Antarctica: Ace Lake... | reverse complement strand
CCAACGAAGTTGCACTCAAATTGCTGAGATATTAAACAACCGACCACGAAAAAGATTGAACTATAAAACCCCTAAAGAATGCTATGAAAAAATTTAATAATTGTTGCACTTCAAACTTGAACCTAGATAGCCATTCGTTTATAGGTAACACCCAAAACTTTTTACTTTCCTTTCTTTACTCTTTCCCATTCACGTTTGAGTATTTTTTGAGCAAGTGAAGTAATTTCTTTTTGCAAGCTGTCATGCTTTTCATCATCTATTGAAGCTTCATTAATGCAAAGATCTTCTACTTTTCCAATTAATTTGAGTAATTCAGCATGATCTATTTCATTTGGATTAATAAGCAAGGCCAATTTATTAAGAAGGACTCGCATTTTTCCAATCGCTTGATCAAAACTCTTCGGATCAGATGCCAATGAGGTTGAGTCTTGGGAAGCAAGTTTAGTTTCTACAGTTACTATTTTTGCATTTACCTGGAACTCTGCAATGCAATCTCGAAGGGTGTTGATCCATTCCTGTCGATTTGCAGAAATAACAGAAGCTTTAAATTGTAATCTTGCGATGAAGTATGACCCCAAAGAACCAATCACAACACCCACTATGGTTGCACTTGCTACGACGAAAGTTGATAACATTTCTTCTTCCATAAGTCATTGTCTATCTTAATACATTGCTGTTCAACAAATCTTATTGCCGCTGCTTTTGTTCTGATTTTATTTCCTCCAGCTATTGTTATATCGCGCATAGTTTATTTAAAGAGCTCTTTTTCAATTGCTGTTTCTTTAATTTGATTTAAATGGGCTATAAAGTCAGTACAAATCCAAACAAATTTTGCAGGATCTTGAATGTTGCAGAATTCTGTTAATTGTCCACAAATTTGTTTGGTTGGAATAGGTAAGTCTTTACTTTTATTTGCGATTAATAACTTATCATAATCTTGCCAGCGTGAATCAATTATATCCATGTAAGACATATTAATTTCACTTTCGATATCAACTTGTTCAAGCATATTGAGCATTCCAATTCCAAGTTGTTTGCCTTGAGCAATTATACTTTCAAGTATTTTTTCTGAAATGTCTGGCTTTGAAGAAAATAATCTGAACCCGAGTTGTGTTGTCCATGCACGGAAGACAAAAAGTTCTGCAATAATCTTTTTCTTGTTATTCATCCCATCTAAAAAATCCTCATAATGCTCTTGATATGTCATTAAGTAGAAATACTCTCCTAAATTTAGTTTTTCATTAAAATTTTCGATTGTAATTTCATTTTTTATGCCGAGATTTTTTTCTGTACGCTTAGTAGCATATTTCCAACATTCGAAAGCAGCGATCCCGCATTTATGTATCATTTCAGACGGGAAACCTTCCCTGTCAAGACAACTAAGTGACAAAATCTTCAATCCTACATCTTCAATCGAATCTTGGTTACCATTTTTTAGATCATTTGATACTTCCCCAATAATATATTGGTAAAGTTTTGCTTGCTTTTCCTCAGTAACTCTATAAGGTCGATCTATTTTTGATAAAGCAAGTTGCTTAAAGGCTTTGCTGTAATCGCTACCTTTACGCTCGGGGAGGTGGATTTTTAGTGAATTTGAGACAGATGCTATTGTGATAAACATGTAGTTCAGCAAGCAATGACCAGATTCGGTTTGGTCGAGACCAGTAAGGGACTCCGTGATTACGGATTTGGCATCACCCTCAAGGGTTCCAAAAACTCCATCAAGAAAAGGGATTAGATCTTGCTGAGGCGGTGAGGACTTACCAAACAATTTCGAAAAGAAGCTCATTTTTTATTATTCGTTGAGGTTTAAGCTACATAACGGTTGTTGTAAGCTGTTTAACACGCTTCAACCGTATTCTCTAACTATTCTTATTTTGAATTTACACACAAATTTCCGTTAGAAAAACAGAAATTTGTGAGCGAGTTAAATCAGTTTGACAACTTTGTTAGCAATATTCCGCAATGATTTATTCTTTATATTTATGTTCATCTTTGGCATCATTAAAACGTAACTTGGTTTCTTCAATTGATTTCTTATCAATAAAGTATGTAATAGCAGATTCTCCAATTCCCCAAGTTGCAGCAAATGCAATACCTGCCGATATAACACTACCAGCACCAGGGAAAACGAATTTAACCAATGCTCTTGCTCCCTCTCTCAACGCAAAACCGACTCCTACATTTGCTCCTAAAGCAACAAGAAATTCTTTGGCACTATCTTTCGATAATTCCCTCCCAGAAATATAGGCGATACCTGTAATCATTGCTATTTGTGCAGATGTTATTGGAATTAAGTCAGCAATTGGTATTGGAACTGTTGCAATACCAGCACACACAGTTGCAGTTGAACCAATTAATATTCTAGAAAATTTTGTTTGTACCGAATTTAATGCCGAAATTCTTGCTAAAGCCAATTGAGCATTATTTGGTAGTTTTTCAATTAGCAATTCTAAGACGGTATCAATATTCCAAAATTCATCACTAATTAATTTGCCGTTCTCGTATTGAGCATAAGCACAAATTGGAATGCTATTTATTAAATCAATTTTTTTATCTGTAAAAATATTGTTTATAGCATCAATTGCTTGATTAATATTTTTCTGTTTTATTTCGTCATTATAAGGTGGCATGACTCTCTTTGGGTCTAACTCGTCAACTTGTGTAATCAAAGAGATAACAGGAATTTCATAATTATGATTATCACTAATATAGTCTCGTATTTCAAGAATATTCTTTAGGTCTTCACTTATATGAGCATCCACTTCTTTTGCTTTACAAAGGAATAATAGTATATCGGGACAATCTTCATTTATTGCATTTTTGATTTCATCAATTGAATTTTTAAAGTTTGAAGATTTTGGTTTAGTTTTATCTCCAATACCTCTTGTATCTAAAATCTTAATCGAACCTTTAGAATTTTTAAATTCATGCCATTCAGCTTCTCCTGTTTCAGAAAGGACAGAACCCACTGCCGCAACTTTTTCTCGGAAAAAAGCATTTATTAGCGATGATTTCCCAGCACCACGTCTGCCAACTATCATAATTTTTGGTGGTCTAGCATCCATCACAAGTTCCTTAATTTTTACAAGTTCTTTTTTCAGTTTTTCTCTTGGAGGATCAGGTAATTTGTCGACTGCTTTAAAAATTATATCAATAATTCCATCGAGGTTTTCATTTGGCATACTTACTCCAATAATTTATGAGATATATGTAATAGTGCTAACGGCCCTGCGTTTAAGGTGCGAGGGTTTTCGGTTTTTGTGAAAGTAACAGAAATAATCAGTTACCTGAAAGTTTAAAATGCAGAGCTTTTACCCGAGTCAGCCTTAAAACGCTTGTTATACCCACGATTATTCTATTAAATCGGCTAAAGTATTAAACAAATTATCAAAATAACTCAGCTGGTCTTTGATCTTGAGGGTTGATAATAGGTTCAATGCTTCATATTGCAAAGCAAATGTTTCAGATGAACTTAAAGTAGTCCCGATATCAACAGCCGAAATATTCGATTCCATTTTTCTGCTGACTATGATATTCTTGAATATTTGTTGGGTCTCTGGTTGAGAGTAAATGGCTGCCATTGTGTATTCTATATTTGCAATAGTAAATGCATGAGAGAATTGGTGATAAGATAAAACCCAGTTCTCAATACGTTCTGTAAGTCCTTCACTAGAACTTAAATTCATAAAAGCATTATTCAGGTTTTTTTTGGTTTCGTTTGGAATCGATTCTACTATGTAATTAGGTGAATAAGTTTCCCAAAGCATTTCTCCTGCAATATCTAAAAACTGACTTTTTGACTCTGGTAACGAAAAGATTGCTGAATATACAATGTCGCCATACTTATCTTGTAGAAAGGCAAGATCATCTTGTGCATATGAGTTTGATAAACTAGCTAAGAAAAAGCATAGAAAAGCAGTTATTTTAATCATATGGCTAGTGGGTATAACGTTCCCGCGTTTAAGCGGTGAGTCGATTTATTAAAATTAAAGATCCGAACTGCATACGAATCCGCTTGAAACGCTTGTTATAGGGCGTTAATACATAAATCAAATGCATAGAATATTTATAAATAAAAGAGCGTAAACCAATAATCATTTAACCGTTTTTATAGCTTAAGCATTTTGTAAGTAAAATCTTGTACCTCATAAACCCCATCAAATTTAAATTTAGATGATAATTTTTTACAAATATCTTGGCCAACATAAATTCCGGTAGGAAAGTGAGCACTTTCAGCGACACTAACTGACCATAAACCAAAAGAGATTGGTAACAAATTTTGATACCTTTCTGATATATGATTTGCTAATTTTCCATAACCAGTTTTGTTTTTGATTGACTTTCCTGAGTCGATAAAAACTCTGTAGGGATGTTTAATATTTTTATAAAAATCAATTGCGAATGGAAGACAATACCTGATACCCTCCAATTCATTTGTCCATTTGGCAATTACAGAGTCACTAATAGTATAACAATGAAGATTTCTACTATGTAAATAATAGTCCATAAAAGTCCTAGAAAATGAATTATGGATCTCATGCATATTTACAGCTAATTGATTAAAAAGTAGATTTTTCAAATGATGCTTTGTTCCCATTGCATCCCCGAATAATATTATCTCATTAGTGTTCATTATCTAATCCGTTCCTTTATTCCTTCTAATAATTACAGAAACATAAAAGGCCAATAGAGTAACTCTTAACTCATTATTTTTTATTGAGTCTAGTATTTGAAGAATTAGTGAACTAGATTCAATTACTGTAAATGGTAATCCAGTTACATACTTAATCAAGTCGACCATTTCTCTATTTCCGTCAAGTAGATGTGTTGACTTATGCTCTGGAATACGTTCAGGTGTTCCAGGAAGCTCTTTATAAGGTGCGTATATTGAGAATAGGGTAGTAGCAAGTGCAAAAACCTTTTCATCGGTTTCAGTAAAGAAATCAATTAACCGTATTACTTCACCAGAAAAATCTATAGCATTATTTGTCTTAAGAAATGCCATTTTCAAATGCCCAAGAACAATATCCAAGTGGGAAGTAGTTAAATCGGTCCATTTTTCTTCAGAAAGGTCTTTGTTTTCCAGTGCAATTGGTTGTTTTTTAACAGTATCTCTTTCAATAAGTGCAATTGAAAGTAGTTCCTTTTTTTCTTCCAGTGATTCTGCTTTATTGAGTACATCTAAAATAGCACCTGCTATAACGCTTTTACTATTTGACTCAGCACCTAAAACATTTTTAAGTAAATCTTTGTTTTTCATAATTAAAATGAAGATTAATTGTTGATATTTTTATTTATTTTCATATTTAGTTTAAATATTTTTAAGTAATTCATTTCTTTTTCAAGCCCTATAACGGTCCCGCGTTTAAGGTGCGAGGGTTTTCGGTTGAGTTGAAAGTAACAGAATTAATTTCTTAGCTGAAAGTTAAAAATTGCGGAGCCCGTACCCGAGTCAGCCTTAAAACGCTTGTTATACTGCGCTACTGCTGTATTTGAAAACTTTTGGATGTTACAAAGATTTCATTTTTGAAATCATCTCCTGCAAAAAAAGTAATCCCTGCTCTGTAAATTCCTGTTTTATCGTCCTCAAGGTAGGAAATGATTTCAGATGAAAACCGAACATTTAAGCTGTCATTATTTGCGATCGTGTGGTAACTCCAATTTGTGATATCAGCACAATTATCGTCTAATGAAACCCAGTTACCGTTAATCTTCTTTTGTAGCTCCCCTGGACAAGGTGTAACTAAAACAGAAATTTTATTTGATGAGCGGTTTACAAGATTCGTTGTAATATCCTCACCAATTGTATAAATCTCTTTTTCAAGTTCAAATTCAGCAATTTTAGAGTTGTCGGAATTCAAAATACCACAACTTGATATCGCAAAAGCTACAACCAGTATAATCGTAATTGTTTCTCTTAACTTTTTCATATCGACTTAATTTAAGATTGAGTTTCGAAAGCAGTATAACGACCCTGCGTTTAAGCGGCGAGCCTGGTTGTTGAAATTTAAGTCCCGAACCCTAAACGAGTCCACTTGAAACGCTTGTTAGGTAACCGGTGCTATTTATAAAAAACGATCTGAAAATCTCCAATAAAGAAGAAATAATATAAGAATGAAAAGGAATACTAAACTGATCTTATTCTTAATATGTCTTCGATCATTAATAATTGGCAAATCTACTAAATGGTCTAGAGATCTAAAAATTCTCCAAGTTCCACCAAAAAAACCAAAATAGCCGAATAATTTTCCGTCAGCAAAATACGCTTCTTTCTTTTCTCCACTTTCATTATAAGTAAGCTTTATCCATGAATTAACTGGATCAGTTCCCTGAAGTCCAAAATCTACTTTTTGAATATTTGTTATTTGAAGAGAGATATTTTCGTTTTCAAAGACAATCTCTTGATCTCTTATAATGAGCTTACCTCTTTCTCTATCGAAAGCATCTTTTAATGTCTGCTCTTTTGAAGTTCTTGATCGGTACCAAATTCCTCGGAAAACTTTAGATGACATTTAAGATTGATTTAAGAAAGTGAGGTTACCTAACGCCCCATTAAGAGACAAAAATAGCTTGCTATAATGCCTGAGGAACGAAGGACAGCAAGCTGTTTTTTGTCCTTTTGAATGGCTTGTTATATTGCGATTACACCTTACAACAGAGTAATCACATCAGAATTAACTAGATTTAAAATCTTGATTTAAAACATCTAATTCTTTTAACCTTTTTTCAAGTTTATCTATTTTACTCATTGAGATCGTGGCAAAGACAAAAGCAGGAATGCCCATTGACATACCGATAATTCCAAACACAAATCCTAAATCTTCCATAATGTAACTCTCTTTATAATAATGAATATTGACGGTGATAAAAATACTAAACTTTACTAGCAATATAACGCCTCCGCTAATGTGCGCTACTTGTAGCGTCACTATTAAGCGGCTGGTTAAGTGCCTCTGCCTTTAAACGTTCTACTAGCCAGACCTTAATAATTGATTGTCTAGTGACACCAATACGTGCTGCTTCACGATCAAGTGAGTCTACTACCCAAGAGGGAAAATCCACGTTAATACGCTTTTGCGCTTGATTAACTCGTCGTCCTTTAGATAAATCTAAATCTTCAATTATATCGACTAAACCGTCGTCAAACTTTTTATCGAAATCTTTAGCTTTCATATAACTTTACCTCGCTCTTACGTGAGCGTCTAACTGAGATTAAACGGATTCTTTCATTTCTGTATGTGATAACAGCAGACCAGTGCAGAGAATCGATACGACCAACGACTATATATCTTGGTTCATCATCAAAATTAGCAGGAAATTCCAATAGGTCGGGATCGTTCCATAATGCTTGTGCAGCATTAAAATCAATTCCATGCTTCTCAAGATTAGATCGACTTTTATCACTATCAAGCTCAAACATGAGTATAAAATATACCTTTATTACTCATTATGCAAGAAAAGTGATTGCTCCCTGAGGCATTTAACGCTTTGCGCAGCGGCGCGGAAACCGTGCAACGGTTTTTGCGTCCGGCCCCGCTAGGGGCGAACTGCCGCTACTTGTTATGTTGCCGAACATAGCTCGACCTCTGTGTATGAGAGTTCTCTGTAGCCGGCAGTAGTTTCGATTTTGAGAGCCGTACGACCACTGGCCTCAGATTGTGCAGAATAACTTAGCATTGTAGGCGAGCCCAGAAACGGTCCCTCACAGACCTGATAGTTCAGAACGTCTGTAAATTTCAAAACCTTCTTTACAAAGATATTACTGTCCCAGTCTTCGGGGTAGTCTACTTCAAATAGTAGGACGTCATTTTCGGTATCTTCGATTACTCGAAGAATAACGGAGTCGTGAATATGGATTTCTTGGATATTCATTCGATATAGGCAACATAACATAATATTATCCGATTAAGGATTTTGCCCAGCTGTTCGTGTAGCATCCGAAAATCTTCTCTAAAATACATTAAAGAGTGATTTCAGGATGATATGAGAACTGAATTTGGAATTTCTATTCCTATAGTATCCAGAATTCTTTGTAAGGACTTCCTTTCTCAGTGGTCTAACAAGTTAATAATCCCCCTAATAAAACCAAGTACTAATGGGCAAATCTCAACTTCTGGAAAAAGTAAGGGAAGAAATTAGACGAAGAAATTATAGCTATCGTACCGAACAAGCATACATTAATTGGATTGTACGTTATATCAAATTTCATAACATAACTCACCCTCTCGATTTAACCGACCATGATGTTGAACGGTATTTAAATTATTTGGGAAATGAGAAAAACGTCGCCGCTTCTACACAAAATCAAGCACTTTCAGCCTTAGTTTTTCTATATAAACAGATACTGCTTAAACCTTCTTTAAAACTTGACAAACTTAAACGTGCAAAACGCCCAGAAATATTACCCGTTGTTCTTTCTCATGAGGAGGCTTCACTGATCTTAAATGAATTAACAGGAATTCATCAAGTAATTGGAATCTTATTATATGGTTCTGGTCTTAGAATATCTGAATGTTTAAGGTTACGTGTTCAGGATGTCGATCTTGAATATCAACAACTTTGGGTACGGTCGGGAAAGGGAAACAAAGATCGCGTTACTTTATTACCTAAAAAGAGTATTCCATTACTAAAGGATCAACTCAGAAAAGTTGCTCAATTACATCAAAAGGATTTAAAAGAAGGTTCTGGGAAAGCGCTACTTCCTAAAGCATTGAGTCTTAAATACCCGAATGAAAATACTCAGCTAAGATGGCAATACGTGTTCCCTTCCACTAAAAAATCTGCGGACCCTCGAACTGGATTTTCGCATCGATATCATATTTCAGCACGTTGGGTTAATAAGGAGATTAAAAAAGTGACGAATAAATTCCAGATTAATAAAAAGGTATCGGCACATACATTTCGTCATAGTTTTGCAACCCAACTTCTAATGAATGGCTATGATATAAGAACCGTGCAAGAATTACTGGGTCATAAAAATCTTAAAACCACTATGCTTTATACTCATGTAATTAATAAGGGTGGAAACTACATTAAAAGCCCAGCAGATTTAATGTAGAACACGTCGCTCTTGGTGGCTCGTTTTACATTCTAATTGGAAGATTTTACTTCCAATATCCGCTCGATCTGCCCAAAATGTCTTCGCTGATGAGCTTCATTTATAGCAAGGCATCCACTGATACTCATCTTCCAAAATGGAATAATGGGGTTTCCAACTTTTATAGCACCTAGATCAAGGTGGTGCTTGTCAGCGATATCAACAAGAGAAAGAAAACGAGTATTTAACGCTTCAAATTCTTGAATTAAAGTCTCTGGATCAAAATTCATGTCATGATGAGGTTCAAAGGGCTTAATTGTGGGAACATTTCGTTTTAACTCTGGACTCACAATTTTTATAAAGTAGCGAATCAGTAAAGGATGAGTATAGGGTCCAGATCCTTTTTGTTGTGATTCAGGTTGATTCGATAGCTTCGCTTCCAACACCTCAACATATCTGCGACCGGCAAGTAAAAGGTGATCCACAATTTCACCGATGCACCACTTTTTCGGAGCTGGAATGGTATTAACTGTGATGCGATCTACACCGTTAAGCTGTCGCGATAGAGTTTCCATATTCGAAATAAACTGCGTTCGGTAATATTCGTTGGTATACATAATGCCTAAAACTTATGGAGGTATAATAAATGATTTCAAATCTGTCCTAAGATGCAATTTATTCATAAAAAAAAGAAAGAAGAGTGAAGTATAGGAACTAAACGGGACTAGAATTTTTTAAACAAACGCACTCGGGAAGCTGAACCTAAAGCTGTATATTCTAGATTCGGAAATTTCCAAAAAATCACTCATGGCGAAAACGAAAAACGTGACTCCAACTACTACGAACACCAACAAAGATCGGCCGATTATAGTTAAAGGAGCACGTACGCATAATCTTAAAAATATCGACGTAGAAATACCACGTAACAAGCTTACCGTGGTTACTGGAGTTTCAGGTTCGGGAAAGTCTAGCCTCGCCTTCGATACCATTTATGCCGAAGGTCAGCGTAGATATGTAGAAAGTCTTTCAAGTTACGCTCGCCAGTTTCTAGAGCGGATGGATAAGCCCGATGTTGATTTCATGCAAGGCATCTCGCCAGCCATGGCTATTCAGCAAAAGACTACCAGTAACAACCCTCGCTCTACCGTTGGTACTACCACAGAGATTTATGATTATCTGCGATTACTTTTTGCAAGAGTTGGTGTAACCTACTCTCCTATTTCTGGAAAAAGAGTGAAGAAAGATTCTCCCAGAACAGCCATCAAAGAACTGTTCAATACTCAAAAAGAAGGGGAACGCTTCTATGTGTTGTTTCCAATTCCGCATCATGACAAAAAGAAAGCGGGCGAAGAGCTTAAAGTACTTAAGGAAAAAGGGCTAAATAGATTGCTGAAGCTGAGTGACGAAAGCATGATCGACCTTACCACGGAGGAACCCGATCTAAAGAAATTTAAAGCAGATCAGTATCGGGTATTGGTTGATCGTTTGGTGTTAAAGGATGATGAAGCTACCATTAGTAGGATTGCGGATTCCTTAGAAACAGCCTTTAGAGAGGGCGCCGGCCGAAGTTCAATAAAGATGCGTGGAGGAGACGAACTGCCCTTTAGTGAGCGCTTTGAAATAGATGGAATGGAGTTTTCAGAACCAACCCCACAGATGTTTTCATTTAATAATCCTTTTGGGGCTTGTCCAAAGTGTGAGGGTTTTGGTAAAGTGGCTGGGATTGATGAAGATCTGGTGATCCCTGACCATGATAAGAGCCTAAGAAATAATGCAATCGCTCCGTTCGATTCACCCAAATTTAGCGCCCATTTAAAGGATTTAATTCGCGTAGCTGCTAAAGAGAAAATTCCTATTGATGTTCCCTATTCAGGCCTTTCAAAAGAAGTGAAGAAGATAATCTGGAAGGGAAAAGATGAGTATATCGGGATTTGGAAGTTTTTCGATGAGATCAAATCTCAAACCTATAAAGTTCATATGCGGGTTCTTTATTCTCGCTATCGCGGATATAGCAGATGCTCAGAATGTGAAGGCTATCGTGTTCGAAAAGATTCTCATTATATAAAAGTGGGTGATATGCATGTCGGTGAAGTTTCGGAGCTTACCATTGGTCATGCTCGGGATTATTTTGATAAGCTAGAACTCACCGATTTCGAAAACGAAGTGGCTGGACAAATCCTGTACGAAATCCAGAAACGACTCAAATACTTAGATGAAGTTGGATTGGATTATCTCACGCTCGATCGACTTGCAAATACATTAAGTGGTGGCGAAGCGCAGCGTATTAGTTTGGCAAATGCACTCGGTAGTTCATTAATAGGAAGTATGTATGTTCTGGATGAGCCTACTATCGGTCTTCACCCAAGAGATAATGACCGATTGATCAAAATTCTGGAATCTCTCCGAGATATTGGAAATACCGTGTTGGTTGTAGAACATGATCCAGAAATGATGAAAGCGGCAGATAATGTTATTGATATCGGTCCATTTGCAGGCGTTCATGGTGGGGAAGTCGTTTTTCACGGCCCATACGAAGAGTTAATAAAATCTGATTCTCTAACGGGCAAGTTTCTAAGTCGCCGAAAGGAAATTGAAATCCCTAAAAAACGTAGAAAAGGAAATGGAAAGGTTATTGCCTTAACGGGAGCTAGTGAACATAATCTTAAGAATTTGAATGTTGAATTCCCTCTCGGTCTTCTTACGGTGGTAACAGGTGTTTCGGGATCGGGAAAATCGACACTGGTACACGATACATTATATGGTGGAATTCGGAAGCATATCGGGTCGTATAATCAGAAAGTAGGTCGTTTTAGAGATCTTTCTGGAATGAGTAGCATTCATAATGTTGAGATGGTTGACCAAAGTCCAATTGGAAGATCGTCAAGATCAAATGCGGCAACCTACACCAAAGCCTTCGACGGAATTAGAGATGTGTTCGCGCATACTCGTCAGGCTAAAATAATGGGCTATACTCCCGGACATTTTTCTTTTAATGTTCCCGGTGGACGATGTGAAACCTGCCAAGGTGAAGGCGTTCAGAAAATTGAAATGCAGTTCATGGCTGATATTGAACTTACATGCGAAGAGTGCAAAGGCTCGAGATTCAGAAAGGATATTCTAAATGTTAAATATCGTGGACAAAGCATTCACAATGTATTGGAAATGCCCATTTCTGAAGCTATTGAATTTTTTGTAGATGAACCGAATATCATCAAAAAACTCCAACCTCTAGAAGATGTTGGCCTTGGATATTTAAAACTTGGTCAAAGCGCCACAACATTATCTGGTGGAGAAGCTCAGCGGGTAAAATTGGCTCGTTTCCTAAGTAAAACAAATACCGAACATACCGTGTACTTTTTTGATGAGCCTACTACTGGTCTTCATTTTGAAGATGTAGCAAAGCTCTTAGATGCATTTAATGAGTTGGTTCATGCGGGGCATTCCGTTATCATCATCGAGCATAACCTAGATGTTATAAAATGCGCAGACTGGGTTATTGATGTTGGACCTGAAGGAGGTTTCGGTGGTGGACAATTAGTTGCTGAAGGAACCCCTGAGGATATCATGAAAGAAGAAAAAAGCTACACAGGTAAGTACCTGAAGGAATATTTAGGGTAGTAAAATACCATTTTTGTAATTATTACAGCTTTCTAAGCTCATTCTTTGTAAAACACTACTATTTTAAGCACATGTTTTCACGCCTACTCGTTTTAAACTGGAGAATCTTTATCTCCAACCTAAACCGCTTTCAGCTTTTGTTGATGGTTGGGTATATCATGTTCTTAGGCGTGATGCTTGTGAATTTAATTGGAACGGCAGTCGTAGTTGTTCTCATGGATACCGATCCTTGGATGCAAATGCAGATGCCGTGGCTTACCCCAAAGGTGTACTCTTTTATTCTCCTCGTTTTTGCAAATACCTATTGGGTGATGCACTTTTCGTTCACAAATCTCCGACTTTTAAATATTGAGGAGAATAGAAAACTCCTCGGCTTTGGTTTTCCACTCAAGAGATTGGCTAAGTATTTAATGGTGATTGGCTTTTGTCACCCAGTTAATATCATTTATAATTTTACATGGATCGTATTTCTAATGATCCAAGTACGCGAGTTCTATCAAGTGCCCGTTGTTTTCGTAGCTGTGTTTTTAAATTATGTACTCATCTATTCTATAAAACATCGCTTTATTCAAATTGTTGAACAAAGATTTATCGCTGTAGTAGCTGGGTTTCTAATTTTCGTGTTCTCACTGTTCCAGCTAATCGCTCTTATTTCTGAAAATAAGACCGAGATTATCTACAAGTTGATTCCAAGAATTGAAACCATAAATGGAGTATTGGAATGGCTCCCTGGTGGTTTGTTAATTCAAGCTGCCAAAACGGATTATGGTTTAGGAAATGGCATCATATTTTTTGTGTTCCTGGGGATTTTAATCGGCCTTATTTTAGTAGATCATTTCAATAAAACCTGTCATGGCCTTCTCCGTCCAGCCCTTAGAAAAGTAGAAGAAACAAGTAGCAAGCTGTGGGTATTATTGAAGAAAGTATTGGGTAAAAATGCAGGGAAATACTATTACTATGTAATGATTCATCCTTACAATAAACTTCAGGTTCTAACGCTTGCCATTATCCCGATCGTTTATGTTCCTCTATTAATGAATGTGGAATATGAGATTGCAAAAACTATTGCAATCCCGACAATTCTTGGTGGTATTCCAATTGCACTTTTAGCTATGGGCATGGCAAATATGTATGGATATGAAAATAGAGAGTTGTTACTTCACCTTCAATTTCCAATTAGTTTAGAGCAACAATTAAAAGAACGTTTTCTTGGAGTTATCATACTTCCATTACTAGTTTTTTATGCTATTACCGTTTTTGAATTATTGGTGATACCTGAAATCGGAGAAGTGTTTAAAATATTTGTTGCTAATACTTTCATGTTCTTATGCTTTATGTTGCTCTTTATTTGGAGTTCATACTATCAGTATCAAAAAGCGATCTACTCATCCTTTAGCTATAAACATCCTATAATCCCACAAAAAGTAACATTTGCTATTTCATTCGCTATTTTTACGATCGGATATCTAGTATTTGTCCCACTAAATGGACTGGAATGGTATCGAATTACAATTATGGGTACAGTAATTGTTATTATTGGGGTCTACTTATGGCAACATATGGATGTACTTGTAAATCTTTTCAAAAAAAGAATACTTATGAATATCTGGAGAGATCTATAATTAGTAAATTAGCTAACCAAATTCATTAATCTGACTTTATGCTACCAATCCATTTAAACCTAGGATTCAACGAAATCTATTTTTATGAGGGGATTTATTTCCTAATCTCAATTGCTTTGGGGGTGTATTACTGTTATTTACGAGTTAAAAAGTATGGCGGTAAAGTTGAGTTATTTGATGGGTTAGCTACTTGGTCGATTATCGGTGCATTAATTGGTGCACGTCTTTCGCATTATCTTTTTTGGAACCTCGATTTATTTCTTGCAAACCCTTCCGTAATTCTAAGTCTGTCGGGCGCTGGCAATAGTATTACTGGCGGACTTGTGGGTGGTATGCTTGGTGGTATGTTTTATACCCGCCGTAAAAAAATGAATTATTTCGAATATTTTTCTTTGATTTCACCTGGTCTACTATTTGGTCAAGCTGTTGGGCGAATTGGCTGCTTTTTAAATGGTGATGCACACGGTACCGCTACAAATTCAATTTTTGGAGTTCATTTCCCTCGATACGCAACATCAGTACCCGGCTTTGAGAAAGATTATGGCATTTCAAGTTCTGCATGGCAATGGTCATACCAAAACGGATTAGTAGATCAAGCTTCAACAGTAAGTGCTGCACTTCATCCAACCCAATTGTATGAGATGCTCGGCGATTTTATTCTAATGGGTATTATTCTTTGGGTGTTCCATAAAATCTGGAATTCGGATAAGAAATCGCCACTTATATTTTTCATTCATACCGGAGGCTATGCTCTCCTTAGATTTGCACTTGAATTTATTCGAGGAGATCGAGAATTCATCGCTTTCGGAAATATGACAAACCTCCAGGTTGCGCTGTTGGGTTATGGTCTGTTCACCATTTTTTATGCAACAAGATATTACACCAAGAGAAAATCGAATGGCTAATGCAATTTCAATTACGGGCTTAGTAAAAAGCTACGAAGACACAGCAGTTCTTAAAGACTTAAATTTGGATGTTCCTGAAGGAACAATTTTTGGGCTTATTGGTCCAAATGGTGCGGGTAAAAGTACACTTATTGGAGTGTTAACAGGTCTCCTAGATTTTGAAGAAGGAGATATTGAGATCATAGGGCTTACACTTAATTCAGAAAATGAATTAGCAATAAAACGAGAACTCTCTTCTGTACTTCAGCCGCCACTTTTATTCGAACAGTTTAGTTGCCTCGAATTTATTGAGTATGTATGTGATATCTACGACATAGATAATAAAGGCTTAATAGAGCGGGCATATTCATTACTAGACTTTTTTGAAATTAAAGATTACGCCAAAATAAAGGTGAATAAGCTATCATCTGGTAGTCGAAAAAAACTCGCTTTTGTAACTTCTGTTTTGGTAGAACCTAAAGTTATGCTTCTCGATGAGCCTTTTGAAGCTGTTGATGTTATTTCAATCGATCGTATGAAGACAGTGATTCGAAAATTGAAAGCAAGAGGTGTTACTATAATTATAACCAGCCATATTCTTGAAGTGGTTGAAAACCTATGTGATGATATTGCGATTCTTCACGAAGGTCTTATTATTGCCTATCTAGATTCCATAAGTAGAAAAGAATTGCAAAGAGATTCTACCTTACATCAGCTCTTTGAAGAGTATGTAAAAGTAGAGCATAAAGACGATATTATTGATTGGTTATAATCCGTTCAACTAAAAGCGGCCTCTTTACTAGTAAGTTTATTGGTATAAGAAGTACATATAATTTCAGCAATAACGTCGAGCGGAAATGAGGCAGAATTAATTACTAGATCGTAATTACTAGCAAGCTCAAGATCTTTATTAAAATTATATTCTACGAAATTAACCCGTTCTTTATCTTTTTGTGTCACGAATCGAAGCGATTCTTGCTTACTAAGCTGTTCATTTTTTGCATAATCTTGAACACGTTTGTCTAACGGGCTTACAATACGTACATGGAACGAGTGTTTATTTCGGCAAACAAAATTAGCGCCTCGACCAACAATTACAGAATTACCAAGTTCCTCAATTGAACGGATTGCTTTAACTAAATAAATAAGATAATTAAGGTTGGTTCCTTTGTGATTCATAAATCCGAAAAGAGTATCCTCAAGCATACTTCGTCGATTTTCATCAATGGCCTGCATATAATCTTTATTGCTTCCAAGTTTTTTGCTGATTACATCCAGCAAGTCTTTATCCCAAACCTTAAAACCTAGTTTCACTCCAATAATTTCTGCAAGGGCAGCTCCTTTTGCACCGAATTCTCTTGAAACGGTTATAACAGGAAGCTTTTTAAAAGGTGAGGACATATTTTTTTGGGGATTATTTTTTAATCCCCAAAATTGAACTTGTTCTTCGATTATTTGGGCGACTTTTTTAGCCATAATACCCTCTCTTTATTAATTAACAGCAAAGTAATAGTAATTACGGGCTACTAATTAATATATAAGTCATCCAATATGAAGAGTAAATGAATATTCGAAAAGGCTATGTATTAAGCCCAGACTTTACCACCCGCTTCTTCGAAGGTTAAGCAACCATCCCATCTTCCTGGCACCATTTGATACTGGAGAACTTGAGTCATTCCTACCTCACTAGAAAAATACCCTGCAATGGTTTGTTCTTTCATCAACCAAATAAAAGGACGAGGCGCATTCCAGTCAACATTTCCACCAAATACGGCTTCATGTTCTTTCATGATATAATCTGTTCTTTCTTTTTCGGTAGCTTCAGTAAAAGGCTTTCCTAAATCATTAGCCGCTTTATTCTGGAAGGCTGCCATTGCATCTAGGAAACTGTTTCTGTCTTCTTCTTCCCAAATTGTGAAGATCATATCATCCATAAATTTAGGAACACCAACTTCAGAGGCACTTGGTGTGTCGGTAGCTGGAATTATAATATCCGAAACTTGAGATAAGAAGGTGATTTGATCTGCATTAAAGTTCTCTATGGGTCCATTACTAGCGGTACATCCGCCCAGAAAGCCAAGTACAGTTGGTGCAGTAATGGTTCCGCCGAGTAAATATGAAACGCGCTTTAATGCTTCTTTTCTATCGATAAGTTGTTTTGATGATTTATCCATGACTTATAAATTTCCTTTTTTCAATTCTTCGACGGCGTGATTAGCTGCTCGAGCAGTTAATGCCATATAGGTTAAAGATGGATTTTGGCATGCTGCTGATGTCATACAAGCGCCGTCGGTAACAAATACATTTTGGACTTCGTGAACTTGGTTCCATTTGTTAAGAATAGATGTTTTTGGATCTTTACCCATTCTTGCGGTTCCCATCTCATGTATCCCAAGCCCCGGTGAAGGTTCATTATTCCATTTGCGTACATTTTTTAAGCCAGCAGCCTCAAGCATCTCTGCGGCTGAGTCAGCCATGTCTTCGCGCATTTTATATTCGTTCTCGAATGCCGAAACATTGAAAACTACCGTTGGTAAACCAAATTTATCTTTAACCTTGTCGGTGAGGTACATTTTATTCTCATGATAGGGTAGCCATTCACCAAAACCACCCATACCAAAGCCCCAATTACCGGGTTCATTTACTTCCTCTTTTAGTGAAGCCCCAATGCTTAATTCTGCAACATTCTTTTCCCATCCATTTCTACCAGATCCACCTTGATAGCCGTATCCTCGAATAAAATCAGGATGTTTTGTAGTTATATTTCTGAACCTTGGAATATAAATTCCATTAGGACGACGACCGTGATAATAGATATCCTCAAATCCTTCTACATCGCCAGCAGCACCAACACCTAAATGATGATCCATCATGTTATGACCAAGTTCACCAGAAGCATTACCCATTCCATCAGGGAAATATTCTTTAGAGTTCATCAGAATCCAAGTACTTCCAACGGTAGATGCATTTAAGAAAACGATCTTAGCATAATATTCGACGGTTTCTAAGGTTTCAGAATCAAGTACACGAACACCTTTTGCCTTCTGTGTTTCGGGATCATAAATAACTTCTGTTACAATCGAATCTGGACGAAGAGTTAAATTTCCAGTAGCAACAGCTGCAGGAAGAGTAGATGATTGAGTGCTAAAATAGCCACTAAAAGGACACCCTTGCATGCACATATTTCGGTACTGGCAACCGGCTCTTCCTTTGTGTGGTGTTGAAAGATTTGCCACACGCCCAATGGTCATTATTCTATCTTTAAAATTGGCTTCAATTCGTTTTTTAACCTCTTTTTCTACACAACTAAATTCCATAGGCGGAAGGAATTGACCATCAGGAAGTTGTGCTAATCCTTCATTTCTACCACTAATTCCAGCATGACGTTCAACATAATCATACCACGGCGATATATCGTTATAGCGGATTGGCCAATCTACACCAAAACCATCTTTTGCATTGGCTGCAAAATCCATTTCACTTAATCGATAAGACTGTCTTCCCCACATGATCGATCGCCCGCCAACGTGATATCCTCTCATCCAATCGAATCGTTTTTCTTCGGTATATGGATGTTCATCATCTTTAACCCACCAGTGCTTGGTAGATTGACGAATCGTATATCCAGTTCGTTTCTGCTTATCATAATGCTTCATTTCTTCAGGAGAAACGCGATTATCATAGGGCAAATTCCAAGGAGGAGTTGAATGAGTAGGGTAATCTTTAATATGTTCTACTTGTCTACCTCGTTCTAGAAGTAGAGTTTTCAATCCCTTTTCGGTTAATTCTTTTGCAGCCCATCCGCCGCTAATGCCACTTCCTACAACAATTGCATCATAGGTATTTTCTTGTTTTGCTTTGAGATTTAGGCGCATATGAAATAATAAATAGATTCTTGTGTGCTAGAAAAATAAAAGTATTTTATTAGGAAGCCTGATTATAGAAAATCGCTTCCAATAATGATAATGCAACATGTAAAAATCTGAACGAATGAAGATCACAAGAAAAGAAGCACTAAAAGGACTTGCAGGGGTAACTTTAATGGGTCCTTTGGCAATTTCATCGGATAAAATAGAGATAAAGAAAAAGGCTTCAACGCAAACATTTAAGCACTCTGTTTGTCGTTGGCCTTATAGTGGAAAATCTTTAGAAGAACTTTGCGAATTTGCAGTAGATATTGGAATAGAGTCTATTGAATTGCTTAATCCACCAGATATTAAAATAGCTCAGAGCTATGGACTTACATGCGCAATGGCGAATCAAGTACCTTTAAATTTATCTGATGGATTTAACAATCCTGAATTACATGCCCAACTTCAAAAAGAGTATTTCGAGTTAATACCAACTATCGCAGAGTTAGGTATTACAAATATTATCTGCTTTTCAGGGAATCGATTTGAAGGATTAACGGAAGAACAAGGAATTGAAAACTGCGCAATTGGATTAGAACCAGTTGTTAATAAAGCAGCGGAGTATGATTTAAAGATCGTAATGGAGTTATTAAATTCTAAAGTTGATCATGCTGGGTACCAATGTGACCATACTACTTGGGGTGTTGCACTGTGCGAGAAACTAGGGTTAAATAACTTCAAGCTTTTATATGATATCTATCATATGCAGATTATGGAAGGTGATGTGATCAGAACCATTCAAACCTACAAAGAGTACATTGCCCATTATCATACCGGTGGGGTACCAGGCAGAAATGAGATTGACGAAACTCAAGAGCTAAACTATAAAGCAATCATGGAAGCAATTTCAGAAACTGGCTTTGATGGTTTTGTAGCACAGGAATTTATTCCTACAAATGAAGATGTATTTGCTTCGCTCAAACAAGGTGTTGAAATTTGTACTGTATAATTATGGAGATAAAATCATGAAAAGAAGAATCACACTATTTTTACTAGCAATATTAATTTCGCCATTAGTATTTGCTCAAGGAATGCCAGACCCAAAAGTACCACAGGGTGAAAATCTTAAAGTACCAGAAGGTTGGGAAGTTCGGCTGGATAAGCCAATGGAAAATCTAATTATAAGTTCAGAGCCAGATTCAGGTGATATCTACTTTGTGAATATGACTCCGGGTTGGCACCTTACAACAGGTCCAAGAGCAATTTTTTGGCATCCTGAAAATAAAGCAAATGGCGAGTATTCTGTAACTACTTCTATTCATCTTTTTGATACAAAAGGGAGAGATAGAGAAGGGTTTGGACTGATTTTTGGTGGAAATGATTTAAAGGGAGATAATCAGGAATACATCTACTTTCTAATTAGAAATACCGGTGATTTCTTAATCAAATCTAGAAAGGGTGAAGAGACATTTAATATTACACAATGGACGGCAAGTGATGCAATCGTGAAATATGAAGCAGGATCAGAAATGCCCGCATTTAATACGCTTTCAGTTAAAATTGGGACAAACACAGCAGGATTTTACATAAACGGTCAAAAAGTAATAGATCAATCGCTGGGTGACGGCATGGAAAAATTGAAAACAGATGGTCATTTTGGATTAAGAGTAAACCATGCGGTGAACTTACATGTTGAGGACTTTAAACTTGATGAATAAGAGATGAGAATTTTTCTGATAGTATTATCCCTATTCCTACTTTTAGGTTGTAGCTCTTCACATAAGTTAACAGGGGTCGACTATGTTGATCTATCTACAGGAAGTACGGCTGCTGTGGACCCAATTTTTCCTACTGAAATAGCCGCAGACTTAGGCTGGGGAGATCTTTCATCGGATTCAATAAACGATATAGGGGAAGAGTTTAGGATATCACTTATTTCTGAATTTGAACCTCATCAGTTATTCAGAGTGTATACAGATAAAAGAAAAGTTAAGGGCGAAAGTATTCTGTTTTGGGGGGAAATTAATCCAAATGAAAGGACTAACACCCATGAAGATATGAAGCAATACCTCCAAGGGAAGTGCAATGAATTTTATGAGACGGATAAATACAATTATTGTAAGCCAACCTTTATTGTAGAACCAAATTGGGGTAAAATCTTTTCAGATCTTGAAGAACGAAATATTTGGCAAATGCCGGATCAGTCACAATTAGAGATAGAAGCTCTTCCAGACACGAATGTGTGGACAATGAATACTCAAGTTCGTTTAGGAGATTATTTTAGAAGTTATACTCAAACGAACCCAGATAAATATTCTGGAGCTATTGAAGAACGAGTTGATATTCTAGCTATTCTAGCGGTTCTACAATTAACAAAGACCAATCAGTATAAAGCCGAAAATTCTAATATTTACTCGGGTATAACGAGTGGGGAAAAAGGATCCAGCTTTATGCTATGTGATGAAAGTGAGGACTGGAGATTTGATGCAAGTCTTGCAGAACTAATTTTCGAAAGTGGCTATCCAGCAAAAATTGAGGAAACAAAAGAGCAATATTTTTATATTACAGTTTCTGGGACAGTTGAAGATGAATGGTATGCTAATAGGGGCAATTCAGCGTTTTTAAGAGTTATACAACCGAATCAAATTTATAGCCTATCTACAGTTACAAAAAAAGAATGTCCTGCTAAATGAAAGTACCAATTATCTCACATCATCATGTGGGTAGTATGTTAAGAACAAAAGTCCGTACTTCTGAAGTCTTCTAACCAACAAGATCAGATGAACATTAAGCTTTCTTTCATTCTCCTATTATTAATCTCAGTTTTAATTGGCTGTAACAACGATGATGTTTCTAATAATGAGATTAAAAAACTAGATGAAGCTATAAAGAAATGGCAAGCCAATAAAACCCCAGATTATTCATTTATTTACGAAGAGCAATGTTTTTGCCCTTATTTTGGAAAAGTTGAGGTCCTTGTTTTTTCTGACAGTGTTTATGCAGTTAAAGATCCAGAGACTGGAGAAGATGTAACAATTGATATTGGAAATGGAGTTGAAAATCTGATAGATGTTTACCCTGATATTTTTAAAACAATTGACGAGATCTTTGAAAGACTTCAGGAAGCTTCATTGATAGCGGATGAAATGGAAGGGAATTATGATAGCCAGTATGGATACCCAAAACAGGTCTCAATCGATTATTATAAATATGCTGTAGACGATGAAATTACTTATCTATTAAGTAATTATAAAAAGTGACAGCCACAAACACCGATAATTAAACGCCTAGCTCTCTCTTTAAGCGTTCAAACTTGGCTTGCTGATCTGTAGAGATTTTGCCCTCACAATTTGCAATCGTATCTAATAGGCTATAGGTAAGTTTTTTGCCATCGTCACTAAAGTTTGATCTCACATATACAATAGCTTCTTCAACTAATCCCTTCACATTCTCAGTGCTCATAGCGCCAATTTGGCTAAGCGTTTTATTGTAGGTATCAAGCGTGTATTGCATATTCGAAAGAACCCTTTTTACCGCATCTTGCTCGGCAAAAGAAATACTTCCGTCAGTACTTTCTATCCAGAATAGTAGTACATCAATAGCGGTTTCATCAGTAAGTGCGTATGAACTCATGAGCTTATTTTTAAGATTAAAATTCGTCAGACAGTATATCGCAAATATCTTCTAAGGTAGCTTGCTGTTCTTCTGTTATTGAGTCTTTAGTATTAGAATCAATATCAAGTTGTGCAACAAACACATCTCCAACCATAATCGGAACTACTATTTCAGATTTCACATCAATATTACATGAAAGGTAGTTGTCTTGAGCATGAACATCCTGAGCAACAAAGGTTTCATGTGAGAGTGCAACCTGTCCACAAATCCCCTTTCCAAAAGGAATACGAGTATGATCGGTACTAGCCCCTACAAAGGGTCCAAGAACAAGTTCATCCTTCCCATCTGGATCAGCCATATAAAACCCAACCCAGTTAAAAGTGGGCACCTCATCTTCAAGCAGCTCACATATTGCAAAGAGTTTTTCATTTAGCGTAACATCACGCCCAATAATTTCTTCCGTAGCGGATAATATTTTTTCTCGTAATGAAATGGATTCTATTGTGTTCATAACTAATATTGTTTGTTGAATACGAAAATAAAAGAATAGTTGAGTAAATAAAGTTAAGCTTTGATAAAAAGATAAAATGGATTGTATAGAATTCCTCTAAAGCTTCCGTACCTTTGAAACATGGAAGAATTTTTAAAAGACATAATCCCGCTGTCAACGGAAGTAATGGGGACAGGGGCTCTGCTAATTGCTAGTTTTACATCGCTTTTCTCTGTTGTAAATCCATTGACAGCTATGCCTGTTTTTATGACATTAACTGAGCATGAGACCGACAAGGAAAAGGCTCGAACAGCACGCAGGGCGAGTACATTTATGTTTTTTGTGCTTATTATTTTTCTATTAGCTGGTACATACATCTTAAGCTTCTTTGGAATTAGCTTACCCGGTATTCGAATAGCAGGTGGATTGGTTATTATGAGAGCAGGCTTCTCGATGTTGAACCCTGAAACAGGTGGACGAAAACTGACTAAAAAAGACCAAGAGGCAGCTATGGAAAAAGAAGATGTCTCATTTAGTCCACTCGCAATGCCGCTTCTTTCAGGACCAGGAAGTATTGCGGTTGTAATTGGCTTTGGTTCTCAAGCTTCAGGCGTAGTTGATTTTATAATTCACGGTGTTGCTGTATTCTTAGTTGCTCTTTTAGCATGGGGAATATTGAGAGTAGCGCCTTGGTTAAATAAGTTGATTGGTAGATCTGGCATGACAGTTATCACACGAATGATGGGTTTCATAGCGCTAGCAATTGGAGTTCAATTTGTGATAAATGGGATTGCCAAATTTTTTGCTATAGGTTAACCCATCTAAAAAACGTAATAATTATTATCTATTATTGTTGTGTTGAAGCAACTTTTAGTAGTTTATGCCAGTTATTTTAGGCATCCATTTAAAACAAAATCCTGATACCCTGGAAACAATAGATAGAATTCTCGCCGCTTTTTCATCATTTATGTGGGGAACACCGCTAGTTATATTGCTTGTCGGTGGTGGTTTATACTTTTTGATTTATTCACGATTCATTCCTTACCGCTATTTCTTTCACTCAATAAACATCTTACGAGGAAAGTATGATGACCCTGATGATCCCGGGGATATTAGTCATTTCGAAGCACTAGCAAGTGCGCTAGCGGCAACAATTGGTTTAGGAAACATAAGTGGTGTTGCTGTCGCAATAGCGATTGGTGGACCAGGAGCGGTCTTTTGGATGTGGATTAGTGCCATTGTTGGAATGGCTACTAAGTTTTTTACTTGTACGCTTTCAATAATGTACAGAGCAAAAGACAATGAAGGGAATATACAAGGTGGAACCATGTATATGATAATGGAAGGTCTTGGTAAAAAATGGAAACCACTAGCTATGCTTTTTGCTCTTGCGGGTTTATTCGGTCCTCTTCCAATTTTTCAAGCTAATCAAGTAACACAAATTGTAAGAGATTTCTTACTAGTGCCTAACGGGATTACTGATCAAGCGAACCACTTTACAAGCGATCTAATTAGTGGTTTTGTGATTCTAGGAATTGTTTCTCTCGTCATTTTTGGAGGGATTAAACGAATAGGTAAAGTTGCTTCAAAAATGGTTCCAGCCATGGTTGTAATTTATGTTAGTTGTGTACTTATAATTCTAGGAATCCATATTGACGTACTTGGTCAATATCTACTTTTAATAGTCACAGATGCATTTCAAGGAGCTTATTTCAATGGTGATGCGGCTGTTGGCGGAGTATTAGGTAGTTTAATTGTTCATGGAACTAAAAGAGCTGCGTTTTCAAACGAAGCAGGTATTGGTACAGCTACCTTAGCTCATGGTGCAGCAAAAACGAAAGAGCCAGTAAGAGAAGGTTTAGTTGCTATGATGGGTCCATTTATTGATACCCTTGTTGTATGTACAATGACGGCGCTTGCTATTCTTGTTACAGATGTTTGGAAAACGGGCGATGTAAATGGGATTTCGTTAACTGCTTCTGCATTCCAGGAAGCCCTTGGGCCATTTGGAGTTTATATGTTAATCTTCTCAGTACTAGTGTTTGGGTTTAGCTCACTGTTTACCTATTCCTATTACAGTAGCAAATGTTTAGGCTTTTTGATTGGTGCCGATAAGCAGAAATATTTTAATTATTTCTATGCATTTGCAATTATATTTGGTTCAGTAGCTACTATAAATGCTGTTTTGAATTTTACCGACGGAATGTTTGCACTTATGTCTATCCCAACAATGACCGTTGCCTTACTACTTTCACCTAAGGTTATGGCCGCCGCTAGAGATTATTTTGCTAGAATGGAGAAGAAAGAAATTTTGTGATTAAATTATTTCATTGCCGTAGTCATTCTGAACCTGTCTACCCACAGGCAGGCTTGTTTCAGAATTTTACGGATGAGCTTTGATTTATTACAATCATCATCACTCTCTTTTAAGCCCTACAATGATCCCGAAATAAATTCGGGATTACATACATTCTAAGCTTATAGAATGTGATTATGTAAAAACCCACATTTACCATTTTAAATCCCGTTAAAATCTCTTTTCTTGTTTATTCAATTCAACAACAAGAAAAGAGATTTATGAAACGCGCTACCCTACTGCTATTCGGGATTTTTTTATCAGCTTCAATTTTTGCTCAAACTCCATCCATAAGTGAAAAAACCAAGGGACTTGAAGTCACCAATGGCTATTTCGATTATTACTACGACGAAGCTGGTGATCAGCTTTGGCTAAAAGTAGACAGACTTAATGATGAGTTTTTATATGCGAACTATCTTGCGGCAGGAGTTGGCTCAAATGATATTGGTTTAGACCGAAGTCAACAAGGTGGGCAGCGAGTAGTTTATTTTGAGAAAAGAGGGTCAAAATTAATGCTTATACAACCGAACTTAGATTATATCGCACGTTCTGATAATGAACTCGAGAAAAAGTCGGTAAGAGAAGCCTTTGCCTCTTCAATATTACATGGTTTTAAGATAGAAGCCGAAGAAGATGGAAGTTACATAATCGATCTTACTCCGTTTTTAATGCAAGATGCACATGGTGTAATAACTACATTGAGAAGGCAAAATGAAGGAAGTTATAGTTTAGATAAAAATAGATCCTCACTATATAAAGAAGGGACCTTCAACTTTCCAAAAAATACAGAATTTGAAACCATGTTAACTTTTGGTGGGAGTAATCCTGGTGGCCAAGTTCGCTCTGTTGTTCCATCCCCTACTTCAATTACAGTTCGTCAACATCATTCATTTGTCGAGCTTCCAGATGAAAACTATAAGCCACGACTTTTTGATCCTCGCGGAGGTTTTTATAACACATCTTTTATGGATTATGCCTCACCAATTGATCAGCCAATGACGGTTCGTTTTATAAACCGCCATCGCTTAGAAAAGAAAAACCCAAATGCTGAAATGAGCGAAGCAGTTCAGCCAATTATCTATTACTTAGACAATGGAACTCCAGAGCCAGTGAGAACCGCTTTACTAGAGGGTGGACGATGGTGGAACCAAGCATTTGAAGCAGCGGGTTATAAAGATGCATTTCAGGTTAAAGTTCTTCCAGACGACGCTCATCCTTTAGATATCAGATATAATGTTATTAATTGGGTACATCGCTCAACTCGAGGTTGGTCGTATGGAGGTTCTGTGACGGACCCAAGAACGGGAGAAATCATAAAAGGGAACGTGCTATTAGGTTCGCTTCGTGTTCGTCAGGATTATATGATTGCCACCGGACTATTAGCACCATTTGAGGAAGGTGCAGACGAAGACCCTAGGATGCTTGAAATGGCATTAGCTAGAATTAAACAGCTTTCTGCTCACGAAATTGGTCATACACTAGGTATTTATCACAACTTCGCAGCTAGCGTGAACAATAGAGCTTCTGTTATGGATTACCCACATCCAAAAGTAGATATCAAAAATGGAAAGCTGGATTTAAGTGATGCTTATGACAATAAAATTGGAGACTGGGACAAAGTCACGATTGCATTTGGGTATCAGGATTTCCCCGATGGAACAAATGAAGCAGAAGCATTAAATGAGATTTTGGAAAATGCTCATGCCGAAGGATTAAAATATATTTCGGATAATGATGCTCGCCCACAAGGTGGTTCGCATCCATATGCACATCTATGGGAATATGGAAATGACCCAGCAACACAACTATCACATATTTTAGAAGTTCGTCAGATTGCACTCGATAATTTCGGAGAAGCCAATATACCGATGGGTACCTCAATGTCGATGCTGGAAGATGTATTAGTTCCGATTTACTTATTTCACCGATATCAATTAGAAGGAACCGTAAAGCTAATTGGTGGATTGGATTATACCTATAAACTACGTGGCGATAATCAGCCTAATCCAGAAATTGTAGATGCAAAATTACAGCGACAAGCATTAAAGGAAATGCTGAAAGCAATTGACCCTGAGGTTCTTGCATTGCCTGAAAATATCTTAGATATGATTCCAACTCGTCCGGCAGGTATCCAAGGTTCAAGAGAGTTATTTAGTGGAAATACCGGCCCGTCTATGGACGCTTTAGCTATCGCTCAAACAGCAGCAAATGTTCCACTTAGTTTGATTTTAAACCCACAACGAGCAAATCGCTTAGTTGAATATGGTGCAAGAGATAATAACCTGAGTTTAGAAGATGTAATAAATGAACTTATTAATGCAACATGGTTACAAGAATCTGGCGATGATTACCTTGGTTCTATTCAAAAAGTGGTAAATCACTTAGTTGTTGTAAACCTAATTGGTCTTCATGCATCAAGTCAATCAAACCCATTAACTAAAGCAATTGTACTTCAGGAACTTATAGAATTAGAAGAATTACTTAGTGAAAAGAATTCTGATGATCCGATGGCACTTCAAGCGGCTCTTATGATTGAAGCATATATAGATGACCCAGCAGAATTCGAAGCTCCAAGATCAATGAGCCCTCCTCCTGGTTCACCAATTGGTTCTAGTCCAATGTTTTATTGTGAGTTCTGATACATAACTAAATGAAAATAATTTCACCTGATGACCTTCTTTCTGCTTATGCACATGGGATATTCCCGATGGCAGATTCGAAGGAATCAGATGATGTTGATTGGTATTCTGCCTCAAGAAGAGGGATTATTCCTATCGAAGAATTTCGAGTTTCAAAGAATGTTCAAAGGGTAATTCGTCAGGGGAAATTTAGAGTAAAAGCCAATACTCAATTTAGAAAAGTTGTTCAATCATGTGCTAATCGTGAGACAACTTGGATAAATGATTTAATCGTTAATTCTTATGATGTATTAAATCAGGCTGGACATGCTCATAGTGTCGAAGTGTATTTGAAAGATAAGCTTGTAGGTGGACTTTATGGAGTTAGCTTGAAGGCGGCTTTTTTTGGTGAGAGTATGTTCAAAACAGAGCCCGATGCTGATAAAGTCGCTTTGTATCACTGCCATCAAATATTACAGAAAAATAAATTCAAGCTTTGGGATACTCAGTTTTATACCGACCATTTAGCTCAATTTGGTTGCATTGAAATAGATTCAGAAGAATATGATATAAGACTTAGAGAGGCTATGAAGCTAGAGTATCTATTTCAGCTATAAAAAAAGTCGCATCAAAATAATTTAATGCGACTTAGATAATCATTGATTTCTAGCTCTAGTATTCAGTAATAACGACTCTTTCAAGAGCCTGATCTCTAGAAATTGATCCTTTATCAAGCTGCTCTAATACAGACTTTTTAACCTGGATATCAATTCGACCTGGAATATTTTCATATCTGCCATTTACATCAACAGATAGTAACATAAACTGATCACTTGAAACAGATTTTACGGTTCTACCATAATCAACAATATATTCTTTCAAGTTGGTTTTAAGGCTTTCAAATGAAGCGGTAATTTTTTCTAAATAGTCACCATACTCTTCGTCTTCTTTCTCCTTATCAAAGCCGTTTTGCATTCGTGAAAATTCTCTAGTTAGGTTACTTGCCCATCTTGAATTTTCTGAATTATGTCGGACATCGAATGAGAATAAAGCGCCAAAATTATCAAGCATAATGTGATTAATGCCACCAAAAATTCTGAAAGAGGCGCCTTCTTGATCTCTAAGTGCAGTTTCAAAGATATTACTCATCACTTTTAAGTCAAGATATTCTTTGTCTTCTGAAGTCGCGGTTTCGGCGCGTTCATCAAAATCCGTAGCACTAAGTTTTCCAGATCGGTAGTCCATTAAATCACTTACTTTAGCAGAAACTGAAATAACAGGTAAAGACGATTTTCTTTCTTGTGATACTCGGTTCTGACCCCCAGGAAAAGTAGCGAATACCATCTCAGAACCAGAATTAGATCCGTAGATTACCATCACTTTCTCGTCATTTTTAAGTTGACCAATAGTAGAGCCATAGTCTTTTAAAAACTCTATAATTCGATTAGTAACAGATTCCTGATCAATAGCTGCGCTTTCATCAGAACTTTCCCCGTTATTATTATAGTAAAATGAATAACTGTTTGAGTTTCCATCTTGGCTTATTCGAAGAGCTCCTCTAGAAGCAGGTTTTGAAACCATGAAAATGACTCCAAAATCTTTTAAATATGCACCTCTAACGGAATTAGTACGATACATTGAAGAAGCGCCTATCACCGTCACTCTACCATCATTAATATCGGAAGTAGAAGGTGCTGCTCTAAATAATTCTCCTAGAATATTCTCCATAATGTTGATATCCCGATTCATCCGGTTCGAATCAATATTTTGAGAGAATGAACTGATTGGAGTAAATGTAATACTCAACAATCCGATCAGTAGATATTTGTATAATTTTTTCATAGTTGGACTCATTTATTAATTTGTGCTTACAGTTTGTATGATTTCGCCTAACACCTGATCGGTTTGCTGAAAGCGGTTATAAGTAGTTTCTTCGAGGCTGGTTAAGCTGTAATTGAAAAGCTCTAAATCAGACTCTCTTTGATCGTCAAAATATTGTGCAAAAGTTGAAAGGGTTTGCTGAAATTGTACTTCTTGTTGCTCTTGTGCAGCAAGAACATATTCGTTGATTAACTGTGCGTTTTCCTGTTGAACTTGGTTAATAATCATCTCAACCTGTGCTGCCGTATAGCCAGTTTGAACAGGAGCGACTTCTCCGAAAGTTAAGTTGACGCCGCCATCACCAACCGAGAAATTCATATTGGTAAAGGCTCCCATCATGAAAAAGAGAAAGACAAAAGTTGCCATAGCGAAACCAGTTCTTCCAAAACTAGATTGAGGAAGCAAGAGCGAAGTTAGAGTACTCCACCAGTTTCCAGAGGTTTTTGCAGATTCTTTCTCGGGTTCCATAATTACCAGCTGTTCTACCGGACTTTGAACTGGCAAATGCTGAAGTAAAGAACGAGTACCAGACAGCTCTTCAAATTCTTGTTTAAGGTCCTCATGTTTGCTTATGAAGAGCTCAAGATTACGCGTTAGTTCCGCATCAAGCTCACCATATAAGTAATCCATAAATAGGTTTCGTGCGTCGTCTTTAGTCATAACTAAATACCTCTTTGTTGATATTCCAGGAATCGAAGGTCTTTTTCAGAGCTCGAAGTCCATTATACATTCGTGATTTAATAGTGTTTTCAGATTCATCCAAGATTTCTGCTATTTCTCTAAAGGTTAACCCTTCATATTCTTTCATAATAACCACCATACGTTGATCATTGGGTAATTGTAAAAGTGCTTTGTGTAGCAATACCAATGCTTCATTTCGTATGAGCTTCCCATCTGCTGGACTCGCCATTTCGGTTTGAGGCGCCGTTTTAAGTGCTTCAAGTGAGGTGGACTTCTTACGACCAGCTCGCTTCAACTCATCTAAACAAAGGTTATTAGCAATTCGGTATAACCACGAACCAAACTTGGAAGTATCTTCAAGCGTATTCAGTTTTTGGTACGCTTTAATAAATGTTTTTTGGGTGATTTCAGCGGCATCATCACTGCTTGCAAAATACCGGTATGCAAAATGATGGATTTTATCTTGCCAGCGCTTAATAAGCACATTAAATGCCTGGTGATTTCCACCTAAAAAATCCTGAACAAGTTGTGCATCTTCCATGTGTTCGTTTTTCAATACAATTCCCCAAAATGGTTTCAGGGTTAAGACGATTCAGAATCGATAAAAGTTTATAGAAGTAATTTAATAAAGAGGAAGCTCTATTTGTTCAAAATAATCTTTCTCAATTAAATTTAGGTTTGAAAGGGAAATACCAAGGAGTCGAAGTTCACGGGTATCCGCTTCAGTTTGTTCAAGAAGCTGTCGGGCTATGATTGAAATTTCCTCTTTTTTATTGGTGTAATGAGAAAGAGATTGGCTACGTGTAATCGTATCAAAATTCTTGTACCGAACTTTTAAGGTGATGGTCTTCCCTGCTGTTGGTATTTTTTGCATTCCTTCCGAAATAGTTTGAGCTAATTCATCTAGAAAAGTATTTACCCAATCAAGGTCATTTATATCTTCGGAGAAGGTACGTTCTTTACCGTAGGACTTTCTAGTACGATGCGGTTTAACTTCTCTATTATCAATACCCCGAACTATCTTATAATAATATCTGCCCGATTTGCCGAAAGCTTTCACTAAGTCAATCTCAGCCCATTTTTTTAAATCAGCTCCAGTTTTAATTCCCAATGCATGCATTTTTTTTTGGGTGGCAATTCCAACACCAAAAAATTTCTTGATGTCAAGATCCTCAAGAAACATTTCCACTTTATCAGGTGTAATTACGGTGAGGCCATCCGGTTTATTGAAATCTGAAGCAACTTTTGCTATAAACTTATTTGGGGCTACTCCAGCGGAAGCTGTTAATTGAGTTTTTTCAAAGATCTGTTCTAGAATTTCTTGAGCTATTAAAGTCGCAGAGGGATTTCCTTTATGGTTTTCAGTTACATCAAGAAAAGCCTCATCTAAAGATAAGGGTTCAACTAAGTCGGTATACTCAAAAAAGATTTCGCGAATTATAGCTGAAGCTTCTTTATATGCTGCAAAATTAGACCTTACAAAAATACCATGTGGACATAATTGATATGCTTTATTGGTAGGCATAGCAGAATGAACGCCAAATTTTCTAGCCTCATAGCTACATGTTGAAACTACCCCTCGTCCACCCGGCCTCCCTCCAACAATAACAGGTTTTCCACGAAGTTCTGGATTATCTCGCTGTTCAACGGCAGCAAAGAATGCATCCATATCAACATGAATAATTTTCCGAAGGCTTTCATCCTGATTCATAACATATATTATACATATAAATCAGGAGTAAAGGAATAGTTTAACTAGGCGTTTATTCTGATTGTATTTCTGTAGCAATGGCTTGTACTTCATCCAAAACTCTAAGCAAATTACCGCTCCATAGCATTGAGATTTCCTCTTCACTATAGCCTCGTTTTACTAATTCTAGAGTAACATTGAATGTTTCTGAAGCATCATCCCAGCCATCAACTCCACCGCCACCATCAAAGTCGGAGCTAATTCCTACATGCTCAATACCAATTAAATCTACCATGTAGTCAATGTGATCAACTAGGTCACTTATACTTACACCACTAAAAGTCACTTCGTTTTGTATACGTGGTTCGGCTATTGCCTGAACTTCACGATATCTAGCAGAATACTCATCTCTATTTTCTGGCATCATTTCACGTAATTCGGATCTGCTTTTACGTTCGAATCCCTCTTCCTTAGCTACGGAATCAAATACATTATCTACCGCGTCACGCCATTTTGAATGTTTTTCAGAATCTAAATAGCTACGGAAAGCAACTGTTTGAACTACTCCGCCATTTTTTTTAAGTGCTAAAAGTTCTTCATCACTTAAGTTTCTACTTACACTTTGATCAAGTGAACGAGCTGAAGAATGAGAAGCTATTACAGGAGCTTTTGATAATTCCATAGTTTGTAGATTCGCTTCTTTTGATGGATGAGATAAATCAATCATGATTCCCCATTTATTCATCTCTTTAATCGCCTCTTTTCCAAGATCACTTAATCCATTATAAAGCCATACACTATCTCTGGTTCCAGTATTAGAGTCACTAAATTGACTATGACCATTATGAGAGAGAGACATATATCTAGCTCCTCGGTCGTAGAATTCTTTTATTCTATTAAGGTCTGTACCAATTGGATAGGCATTCTCAACACCAATCATTGCTACAAGTTTTCCATCTGCTACAATTCTTCGTACATCATCAGATGTTAGTGCTAACTCAATTTGATCTTGTGCTATTTCACTAGCAAGCCTATGAATGGCATCAAATTTGTCGATAGCATTTTCATAAGCAGCTTTATAGCCTTCTTCTGATAGAGTGTCCTGCCCAGTGTATACAATAAACCAAGCTACATCTAAGCCACCATCGGTCATTTTTGGAAGAGTTACTTGAGTAGGTAAGTCTTGAGTGTAATTTCGTTCAGTCGTAAAATTTTGCGTATTGATATCTGCATGGGTATCAAGAGTAATTACACGTTCGTGGATTCCTTTTGCTTTTTCAATTAAAGCAGCTTCATTATCTGAGCAGTTAGAACTTATAATTAAAATTAAAAAAATCGGTAAAAGTAGAAGGTTTTTCATTTTGTATATCTAGCCAAGTGAATTATAATTTAGTCGGATGGTGCTATAAAATAGTTAAAGAGAAAATACTTTTATAACAAAGAAAGAGATGTTAAACCTTATGCATAAAATATTCAGCTTCAATAAAGAATTAAGACCAGGTTAATATTCGGAACAGATTTTAGAATATGCGATACATATTACTGTGAACAATATTATTAATTACTTCAAAGAATAAACAAATGACATTATTAATGATTTTAGGATATATAGGACTTGGTGCATTTGTTGGGTTACTAAGTCATGTAGTTTTATTAGATAGAGGTCTAAAAATTCTTCCAAGTATATGGGTTTCAGCACTTGGAGCTTTATTCGGGGGAATAATCTCTACTAGCTTTAACTTAATTGGCTCTGGCTTTTACGCCTTAATCTGTTCATTCTTGATTCTGTTCACTTTTAATGTTTTCAGAACAAAAGATGACCCAATATTTGAATGATTCGTAATTTTTAGGGAACAAATCGCATTCATTTTGAATATGCAATCACATACATAAAACTTATCATGTGATTATATAAATGAATAAAAGAGATCGTCAAATTCAGTTATTTCTACAACTTTTTCTCGCGTTTACTGGAGTCTATTTAGTAGGATTAAATATTTGGAAGTTGAATTCAGGAATTTGGGAATCAGGAATATTTGAGTTCTACAATCAAGAAATACCAGTATTTAAGCTGGGAGCAGGACTAATAACAGGCATGGTTAGCTTAATCGCTTCTTGGGCATTATGGCTTCGGGCGAGTTGGGCACATAGTTTTGCTCTCCTTAGCGCCGGATTTATTTTCTCTTATAATTTGATCAGCCTTGGAGAAACTATATACGCAACTCCATATCATGCTATTCCAATGGTAATTATTGTGATAGTTATGCTACAAAGTTTTCCGTTTTTAATGCGGAGAACAAGCAGAAACCTATAAAGTAAATTTAAGCGTAACCCAAATAGATGCATTTACGTGTAAATGCCCATGGAAAAAATCTCCCAAAAAGATGTTGATTGGTTACTTAATCTTAAACCCGAAATGGGATTTGAGAAAGCAATTAGGGAAGAAAAAGTAAGGCGGACATCTTTTAAAAGAAGAATTTTAAAAACCCTTTTCTCTGTTCTTCTTGTAATAGGCTTGGGAATAGTCCCATTCTTTATCCTAATTCGAACCGCAGTATTTTTAAATGTAGAGCAATACTGGAATGGATGGGCTGCTTTATTAGGTGGAATGAGCGCATCGATATCACTGCTAGGTATATATGTATTAGCTTTATTTAGAAAAGTAAAGAATAAAAAACTACTTGCTCAGTTTGGACTTGGCGGTGTCGCCGCATTAGTTGGAGGTTTCTGTATATACAGTTTATTCTACCTCTCAAGTGTAAATGCTAAGACGGAAGATGTTCGACAAGTATATCGCTCCCTTCATCCTATTCTTAGAGTTTCGGTAGCAACCACCACGTTAGCAGAAAATGACATAGTGATAACTGATATCAAACGAACTGAGGAAGATTATATCACGTGGGGATTAACCCCACTTGAAAGTTCTATGCACTATGAACAAAAAGATGGCTTTGTTCATGCGATTGACCTTCGTACTATCGGTCATTCAGAATTTCGAAATAAAACATTGGAGTGGTCATTAAGGGCAATGGGCTTAGAAATTATCAGGCATGTAGGCACTGCAGATCACTTACATGTAGCTCTACCAATTAATAAATAAAAAAGCGCTTTTTTATTGTTTATAAATAAGATTACTCCGACCTTTGGGTGCCTTTTAAAATAGACTAACAAATCATTATATGTCCACCTATAATTTTTACGAGCAGGTAAATAAGAATTTCGATAAAGCGGCTAAATACACCCGATTTGATAAAGGGATTCTAAGCCAAATTAAAATGTGTAATACAGTGTATCATGTGTCATTTCCCCTAAGGCGTGATGATGGAACTGTTGAAGTTATTGAAGGGTGGCGCGTTGAGCATAGTCATCATAAGATGCCTACGAAAGGTGGAATACGTTATAGCCACAAGGTTGATGAAGATGAAACCATGGCACTAGCTGCACTTATGTCTTATAAATGTGCGATTGTAGATGTTCCCTTTGGAGGAGCAAAAGGGGGCGTAAAAATCAGTACTAGAGAATATTCAGTATCTGAACTTGAACGCATAACAAGACGATATACTTTTGAACTTATCAAAAAAGGGTTTATTGGTCCTGGAGTTGATGTTCCCGCACCAGATTATGGTACCGGCGCAAGAGAAATGGGCTGGATTTTAGATACATATCGCCAAATGAAGGATGATTTAAATGCAGAAGCATGTGTAACTGGAAAGCCGATATCAATGGGTGGAATTCGAGGAAGAACGGAAGCTACCGGTCGAGGCGTGTATTTTGGGATTCGTGAAGCTTGTAGTACCAAAAAGGATATGGATAAACTTGGACTTGAAACAGGTGTTGAAGGAAAAACATTTGTTGTACAAGGGCTTGGAAACGTAGGTTACCATGCATCTTTATATATGACTGAAGCTGGTGCGAAGCTAGTCGGTGTTTCTGAAATGGAAGGAGCAATTTATGAGCCTCGAGGAATCGATTTAAAGGCACTAATGGCATTCCGCGAAGAAACAGGAAGCATTATTGGCTTTGCGAATTCTAAAGAACTTCCATCAAATAAAGATATTTTTAGTCAAGAGTGCGATATACTTATTCCTGCAGCATTGGAAAGTCAGATTACAGGCGACAATGCTAATGATGTTAAAGCTAAGATTATTGCTGAAGCAGCAAATGGACCAACTACAGCAGATGCTCATGAAATGCTGAAAGATCGTGGAGCATTGATCATTCCAGATTCATTTCTAAATGCTGGTGGAGTGGTAGTTTCTTATTTCGAATGGTTGAAAGATATTCAACATGTTCGCTATGGTAGAATGAGTAAACGTTTTGATGAAGGAAGCTTGATGAAGATTGTTTCGGAACTAGAGCGCATCTCTGGCAAGAAATACTCTGAACTTGATGTTGAAAGATTAACTCATGGCGCCGAAGAATATGACTTAGTTGATTCAGGTCTTGAAGAGACGATGATAACTGCCTATCAACAAATCACTGAGATACGAGCAGAACATAACTTAAACGATCTTAGGACTGCTGCATTTATCAATGCGATTAATAAAATTGGAATTATGTACGAACAAATGGGAATTTTTCCTTAATTATCCAATTAATGCAAGAAACACAGGCTATAAGTAATGGAGTAGATGCTCAAACTATTTATGCCTTTATTGGTTATTTGGTTCTTTTAATTTCGATCGGACTTTATTCAGCTCGCTTTTCCTCTTCTGGGATTAGCGAGTTTTTTATTGGCGGCAGAAAAATGAATAAGTTTGTGATTGCTCTTTCAGCAGTAGTTTCAGGCAGAAGCGCATGGCTTCTAATTGGTGTAACAGGACTTGTATATACAAGAGGTCTTTCCGGAGTTTGGGCAGTTGTCGGTTATACCGTAGTAGAATTCATACTATTTTTCACCTTTGCAAAACGAATAAGAGAGTTTTCAGAGAAACATGATTGCATAACAATTCCAGATTTTTTTGCAGAACGCTTTGACGATAAAAATGGAACCCTTCGTTCTCTTCTTGTAATTACATTTTTAATTTTTATGATTAGTTATGTGTCTGCACAACTTGTTGCTGGAGGGAAGGCTTTTTCGTCTAGTTTTGGGATAGAACAGAGTATGGGAGTTGTACTTTCAGCGGTTATTATTTTAGTATATACCGTTCTTGGTGGCTTCCTCGCAGTAAGTCTAACAGATGCATTCCAAGCATTTTTTATGATACTTGCACTCATTTTTCTACCTGTAATTGCTATTCAAGACCTTGGCGGATGGAGTAATCTAATCGAACAACTAAACGTAGAAGAAACAGCCTTAATAGATCCATTTTCATTAACAGTGGGAGCATTCATCGGCTTTATAGGTATTGGTTTAGGTTCAATGGGAAGCCCTCATATTATTTCAAGATATATGGCGATAGACGATTCTAACAATTTAAAATTTGCTGGAATAGTCGGAACATTTTGGAATATCGTAATGGGAGCTGGAGCCGTATTAGTAGGATTAGTAGGGCGGGCATATTTCTCAGATGTAAATCAATTACCCGGCGCTGATGTAGAAAATTTATACCCGTATTTAGCACAATTACACTTAAATCCGATTCTTTTTGGTATAGTAATAGCTTCAATTTTTGCTGCAATTATGTCTACGGCTGATTCCCAATTACTAGTAGCAGCGTCTAGCGTTGTAAGGGATTGGTATCAAAAAATACTTAAGAAAGACGAAGAGATTCCCCAAAAAACCTTGGTGCTGTATAGCAGGCTTGTGATAATGGCTCTTGTGTTAGCAGCCTTACTTTTTGGATTAATAGCTGAAGAACTGGTTTATTGGTTAGTACTATTTGCTTGGGCTGGTTTAGGTGCTGCCATTGGGCCAACCTCCATCCTTGCTCTTTATTGGAAAGGAACAACTAAAAAGGGAGTAATGGCAGGTATTATCACTGGAACTGTAGTTACAATTGTTTGGTATTTTATTCCAATTCTAAAAGAGGCTATTTATGAGTTAATACCTGCATTTATAGCAAGTACGATTGTCACAATAGTTGTAAGCAGATTTACAGGTAAAACCAAGGTTACTTAGCTTACTGGGTTTCGCTAATTAATTTCCCACCTCTTACAGTAGCACCAAGAACTAATCCAGAACTAACAAGCACTAGGTTTTTGATGATATATTGTCCCTCTAAGGTTAAACCAAATGGAAATGAGGTCCATACTACTTCAGGGAGAAGAACTATAGGTAAGGCAGTTCCAGGCATCTGAAGGAAAAGCAATAGTAACGTGATTCGCAGATACTTTCCTGCAATTAGTCCGAGACCAATTAGAACTTCCCAAGTTGCTAGAATTGGAATAAATAGATCTGGATTCATAAAGTAGACGGTATTTTTAACCAAATCTTCTGCAGGGCTTAAACCTGGGAAAAACTTTAACGCTCCGAACCATAAAAATATGATTCCCAAACCAATCCTCATAAAGGGTAGACCATTCTTAGCCATCCATGAAGTAATGGCAATATCTATTCTATCAAACTCTTGTTGAAACGTCATAAAATAACCTCTATTAACATAATTGAGATAAAGCTAAAGTAGTTTTATGAAGAATATGTGAAAAAGGTGATCAGGCTCTCATTTTTGGTAAGCGAAGGTCGAGTTTTATTGAGGCTATTCGAATTCCAATTACAGTAGAGGTGGTCAATAAGTAATTGATATTTTCTGGAACTTCGAAATATATACCTAAATAGAAAATCAAAGCGCCCATCAAACATGCGGTAGCATAAATTTCCTTTCGGAAAATTAAAGGTATTTCTCTACATAATATATCTCTTATAATTCCTCCGACTACAGCAGAAATCATACCCATAATACCTGCCATAAATGGATTTAAGCCAAGAGTTAATGCTTTTTCCATCCCGCTAATAGTAAAGAGAGCAAGGCCAATTGTATCAAATAAAAAAAGAGGTTTGTTAATATCCTTGAGTTTATTTCGAATTAGATAAGTAAATGGGATTGCAGAAAGTATGACTACGGGATAAATCATATTCGAAATCCAAGTAATAGGGTAACTTCCAAGTAAAATATCTCTTGTAGTTCCACCCCCTATTGCTACTGCAAAACCTATAACGGCTGCTCCAAAAATATCCATTTCTTTACCGGCAGCCATCCTGATACCGCTTATTGCAAAAACGAATGTACCAACTAGGTCGAGAATAGAAATTATAGCCATTTATAAAATGATTAAGACCTAAATTTAATTTCAACCTTCGGTTGAGCACTACTAGCTCTGGATTCCAACTCGCTCAACATTTTTTCTGTAGCTGATATAAATACAGCAGCAGCGCTTGAGTTTTCATCGGCAAGAACAATCGGTTTTCCATTATCACCGGCTTCACGGATTGGTTGTTCTAGAGGAATTTCTCCTAAAACAGGAACACCCAATTCTTCAGCAAGCCGTGTTGCTCCACCCTCTCCAAAAATATGATATTTCTTTTCGGGCATATCAGGAGGAGTGAAATAAGCCATATTCTCCACTATACCAAGAACAGGGACATTCACTTTTTGGAACATAGCAACACCTTTACGAACATCATCTAAAGCTACTGTTTGTGGTGTAGAAACAATAACTGCACCACTTAAAGGAACCGTTTGCACAATAGTAAGCTGAATATCGCCTGTCCCTGGAGGCATATCCAAGATCATATAATCGAGTTCGCCCCATTCAACGTCTTTCATAAACTGTTGGATCGCGCTTGTAGCCATTGGTCCACGCCAAACCATTGCTTGATTTACATCAACTAAGAATCCCATTGAAACCATTTTGATGCCATACTTTTCGAGTGGGATCAGTTTCTTTTGAGAAGTAATGTTTGGGCGTTCAAATAAATCAAACATAGTTGGGATACTTGGTCCATATACATCTGTATCCATCAACCCAACTTTTGCTCCGGTTCTTGCTAAGGCTGCTGCAATATTCACAGCAACGGTAGACTTACCAACACCACCTTTACCCGATGCAACAGCAATAATATGCTTTACTCCCGGTAGTACCTGATTTTGAGGAGACGTTTGTTGTTCAGGTTCAGGAGCTTTTTTTCTTTTAGAGATATTTATACCAACCTGAATATCAACAATTGCATCTTTGTCGATAAATTTATGGATTGAAGAAGTAGCTTTTTCTTTTAAATCGAGTGCTAATGCTTCATTTTGTTCAGGCAGTTCTAATGTAAAGGAAACATATTTATCCTGAACAATAAGATCCTGAATCATATCTAATGAAATAAGATCCATTTTATCTTGAGGATGAAGTACATGTGCTAATGCTGTTATTATCTGCTCTTTATTAAAGGCCATATGAAATTATCACTATGAATTTAAAATTCAGTAAAAGATACGGAGATTGTAATAAGTATGAAGAACTAAAGGTTAGTTACTTAATAATAGAATTTACTTCCTCACCTGGTTTAGCGTAACTCAGTCGATCCAAAATTGTTGGCAAAGCATAACCATCTAGTCCATTAACAGTAACAGTTTTCGCTTTTTCTAAATCTAACCAGCCATCTTCGTTTTGCACACCCTCATCAACATATATATGTTGCATTAACCCAACAATTAACAAGCATTCATTTTCTTTTATATAATATTCATTCTGATATGAGCATCCAATTTTTATAACGCTTTCCTTTACATATGGTGCTTCAAATCCATCAAGAAATTCTTCATTTAAGCCAGTTCTTGAAAATTCTGAAATTCCAGAATCATATTTAGCGGAAGTTTTATGCGCAGGTATAATAATATCAGAGTTAACATGATTTACCGTAAAAAAACCAGTTCGTCTTAAATTATCATAGGTATTACGAGAAACAGTTCTTGGTCGAAGCACGAATCCAAGGAGTGGTGGGTTGCTACCTAAATGCGTTACAGAGCTAAATACAGCTAGATTAGTAGTACCATCGGGGGATTTTGTGCCCAGTAAATTTGCAGACTTATACCCAGTAACAGAGTTAATAAAATGTGCTCGATACCGTGAATCAAGAATATCGAGTTCCTTCTTAGAGTAATGTTTCATGCGAAATTTGATTAATGTTGTCCTACTAACTCAAACAAAGCTCAATTCATTCTCTAAAAATCATTAACTTCGCGCACATTCTACTAGATAGGTATAAATAAGGTTTATGATACAAAAGACGCCATTCCATTCCATTCACCAAGAAGTTGGTGGTAAACTCGTTGAATTTGCAGGATTCGACATGCCAGTTCAATACAAAGGAATTAAAGTTGAACATGCAGCAGTTCGTGAAGCTGTTGGTGTTTTTGATGTTTCGCATATGGGCGAATTTTATATAAGCGGTCCCGAGGCGTTAGACTTAATTCAAAAAGTTACTGTAAATGACGCGTCGAAATTAACACCCGGAAAAGCTCAATATTCGTGCATGTGTTATGCTGATGGCGGGATAGTAGACGATTTAATTGTATATAAATTATTTGAAGAAAATCAGTTTATACTCGTTGTTAATGCATCAAATATTGAAAAGGATCTGGCCTGGATTAATGAAAATAATACCTTTGATGCACAAGTTCTTGATAACTCGCCCGATACCGCATTACTTGCTGTTCAAGGACCGAAATCTCTAGAGACGCTTCAGAAACTCACTGATTTGGATTTAAGTTCTATTGGATTTTATAGTTTTAAAGTAGGCTCGCTCGCTGGAATGGAAGGTGTTGTATTTTCAGCAACGGGCTATACAGGTGAAAAGGGCTTTGAGTTATATTTTGATATCAAGTCAGTAGATCCAAAAGCGGTTTGGGATTCGATTTATGAAGCGGGCAAAGAATTTGGGATAGAACCGTGTGGACTTGGTGCTCGAGATACCTTACGTTTAGAAATGGGATATGCATTATATGGCAATGACATTACCAAAGATACTCACCCATTAGAAGCAAGATTAGGGTGGATAACGAAATTTGACAAAGGCGATTTTATCGGGAAAGAAGAACTTCTTAAAAAGAAAGAAGCGGGTGTACAAAGACAAATGATTGGTTTTGTGATGGATGACGAACGCTCAATTCCAAGACATGGGTACGAGATAATGAACGAAGCAGGTGAAAAAATAGGGGAAGTAACCAGCGGAACAATGTCTATTACTTTAGGTAAAGGAGTAGGGATGGGATATGTAGAAAAGCCATTTAATGCGGATGGAACCACAATTCAAATTGCCATCAGAAAAAAACTAGCAGTGGCCATGGTACAGAAGCCGCCATTTATAAAAAAGTAAGAGAGGAATTATGCCAGATTTTAGATATATCGATGTTTTTGCATCAGCACAAGCCTTCCAGGAGGAGGAGCTTCGAGGTAAAAGTGCAGTTATTATTGATATTTTAAGAGCTTCATCTTCGATAGTGACGGCAATTCAAAATGGGGCAAAAAAAATAATTCCTGTTGCCGATATGAGTGACGCGGGTAAAATAGCCAGAACGATGGATCAAAATGATTTTCTATTGTGTGGCGAAAAAGATGGAATTAAGATTGATGGATATAATTTAGGAAACTCTCCATTAGAGTACACGGAAGAAGTAGTAGCCAATAAGACATTGATCTTTAATACCACTAATGGAACAAAGGCAATTAAAAAAGCGAGTCTCGCAAATCGGATTTATATCGGATCCTTTCTAAATCAACAAAGCATATTGAATGCTTTAAAAGACCATGATGACGAAATCGTACTAATATGCTCTGGTTGGAGAGGTAGATTAGCATTAGAAGACACCATGTTTGCAGGTTCACTACTCCATAAATTATGTGGGGGAAACCTACCCGATTCAACCAAAGATGGTGCGAAAGTTGCATTTGGTTTGTATGAGAAATTTGGGGATTCTTTAGAGGAAACGATCGGTAAAAGCGATCATGCTTATAGACTTAGAAATTTAGCACCTAAAGAAGATATTCCTTTTTGCTGCAATGTAGATGCATTTGATGTGCTTCCGGGAATGAAGGACGGAATAATTACAAATTTAAATGGCTAAGAAAAAACTAAATACAGCAAGTACACCACAAGGTTTAGATTCAGCTCGTAAAGTTGAAATTGTTGGGATTATTGTAATTGCTATAGCAATACTCCTTGGTATAAGTATTCTTTCATATACACCAGAAGACTATCAATATGCGAGAAGCCTAAGCTTTACCGACCTCTTTAATCCAGATGCAAATTCTCGTCTAGTTCAAAATTGGCTTGGACCAGTTGGTGCGTACATTTCACATTTTTTAGTGTATTCGCTTTTTGGGTATACAAGTATTTTATTTGCACTTGTAATAGGATATAATGGATGGCATGTATTGCGGCACCGCCCTTTCAATCAAAATAATTGGCTCAATATCTTATCTGTTTGGGGCATGGTGCTTCTATCAACATTTATTGGTTGGTTAAATCAGAATGTAGATTTTCCTGAAGATTCGGTATGGAGCGGTGGAGCTGGAATTGCTATTTCTAGAATACTTCAAAACATTACAGGAATTGCGTCGATCTTTATTCTTTCCGTACTCGTACTTGTTACCCTTCTACTATTGTGGGATCGAGACCTTCAAAAAACGATCGACAATGTGAAGATTTGGTGGGATGGAGTTCGAGAGAAAATGGAAGAATCTCGAATCGCTCGAGAAGAAAAGAAAGCTCATAAAATTGCAGAACGGGAAGAAAGGATTGCAAATAAAAAAGCTGAGATTGAACTGAAGAAAGAAGAAAAAGAGACAGAGAAGGCAGAAAAAGACCGTCAATCTACTATTAAAAAAATTCAAATTGCAGAAGCCAAAACTAGAGATGAAGCTGTTTCAGTTAAACCCAGTATTGATGAAATAGTTCAGAAATCTGAAGAGCAAGACCGCAAGCGGATTGAAGATGAGAAAGCAGAAGTTAAGACATTAGATACTCGTCAAAGGGCAATCATTGAAAAGAGTACACCTGAATCTAAAAATGATGATGAAGACCATGATGTTGAAGTCGCAATTTATAAAGGGGAAGGCGATGAAGAGGCTGGAGAAAAAGACTTAGACAAAATAAATGCCGATAAAGCAAAAGAACTACCAGTAATAAAATATAAGTTTCCAACTATTGATCTTCTTAATACACCTCCAAATGAAGGCAATGAAGTAGATTTGGAAGAGATCAAAGAAAATAAGCGCATTATTCTGGATAAACTTAAGCGCCATAAAATTGAGATTGTGGCAATTAATGCAATTGTTGGCCCAACGGTAACTCTGTATGAATTAGAGCCTGCACCGGATGTTAAGATTAGTAAGATTGAGAGCTATTCAAACGATCTTAAAATGGCTACTGCGTCGAAGGGATTAAGGATGCTTACTCCAATACCTGGAAAATCAGCAGTCGGTATTGAAGTGCCTAATACCACCCGCGAAACGGTTTACATCAAACAGGTTATAAATACCAAGAAATTTGTTGAGACAGACATGGTTCTGCCTGTTGCATTTGGAAAAACCATCGAGAACGAAGTGTTTATGATGGATCTTACAAAGATGCCTCATTTATTGGTAGCAGGTGCAACTGGTTCAGGTAAGTCTGTTGGTATTAATACAATCATTACCTGTTTACTATATAAATGTCATCCTGATAATCTCAAATTTGTAATGATTGATCCAAAGAAGATCGAACTATCATTATATCGGAATATTCAGAATCACTTTTTGGCAATGTTGCCCGATGCCGAAGAGCCAATTATCACAGATACTACAAAAGCTCTAGAAACACTTAATAGTGTGTGTAAAGAAATGGACGATCGGTATGATCTCCTTAAAATGGGAACGGTTCGAGACATCAAAGCATATAATGCCAAGTTCAAGGATAATGAATTGGAAGAAGAACTTGGACATCGCCATCTACCATATATAGTAGTTATTATCGATGAGCTTGCAGATTTAATGATGACAGCTGGTAAGCAAATTGAAGAACCTATTGCACGTATAGCTCAGCTGGCTCGTGCGGTTGGAATTCATATGGTTGTTGCAACTCAAAGACCTTCTGTAAATGTAATTACAGGAACAATCAAAGCAAACTTCCCGGCGCGAATTGCTTATCAAGTTGCGTCTAAGGTAGATTCCAGAACCATTTTAGATGTTGGTGGAGCCGACCAACTTGTTGGTATGGGAGATATGTTGTTTACAAATGGGGCTGGTATGACAAGAATCCAGAATGCCTTTGTATCTACTGAAGAAGTTGAAAGAATTAATGCTTTTGTAGGTGAGCAGGCGGGTTATAAACAGCCTTTCCACTTACCAATTATAAAAGAGGACAATGCCGGCATCCCTGATCCGTTAGAAGACATAGATGACATGTTTGAAACTGCTGCAAAAGTAGTGATTCTACATCAACAAGGATCGGTATCACTTCTTCAACGTAAATTGAAGATTGGGTATAACCGAGCCGGACGAATAATAGATCAATTATTTAATGCAGGGATTGTTGGACCATATCAAGGAAGTACGGCACGAGATGTTCTCGTGCAGGAAGAAGAAGAGCTACAGGAGATTCTGGATGGACTTAAAGACCTTTAGTGAGAAAGCGCCTCTATTTTTAGTTTTTGGGATAATAGTATCTATATCACAAGTACAAGCTCAGAGTACGGCATTTACCGAATTAAAAACTAGGTTTGATGAAAATTCTGTTTTCCACGCCTCTTTTAAACATACTTACATTGATGCATACACAGAGGAAACAGTAAACTCTGAAGGTCTTATTTGGATTGATCAAGTTGGATATAAATTGGAAAGCGACGATAAAATTATCGTAGTTGATGGGGAAATATCAAGAGTATATGAAGGAGCTAGAAATCGATTAATTATAAGTGAATATGATCCTGAAGAAGATGATTTTGCTCCATCTAAAATGCTAAGTGGAATTGATGAAACCTATTCAGCATCAGAGAGGGAAATTGCGAATGGGAATACACTTATAACCTTAGTAACAGATGACGATTTTGCTACCTTTATAAAGGTTGAGATTGAAGTAAATGAGATGCTCGAGCCTTTAAAAATTACAGCCTACGACTTTGCTGATAACCTCATAATCACCACATTTAGTAATGGAAAGTTTGAGCAATTAACAGATCAAACATTTAATCTTGAATATCCTGAAGATGCAGAGATAGTTGATATGAGGTTTTAATTCGGAATGAATAAGTTTTTAAAAATTTTATTGAGTGTTGCCTTCGCAGCACTTTTTTTGTGGCTTGCCTTTAGAAACGTAAAATTTTCAGAGATTCTTGAAGCCTCACGAGAGATGAGTTGGGGTTGGGTATTTCCATTTACTATTTCGTTAATAATGGCGCATTATATTCGGGCAGAACGTTGGCGGATGCTATTTAATGATGGCGGTGTAATCCCGCACCGTTTCACACTATTTACGGGAGTAATGTTCGGCTATCTTACCAATATCCCCTTTCCTCGACTTGGTGAAATTACTCGCCCAGTTTATGTCGCACGTCAAATTGGAGAAAGCAACTCAAAAATTATTGGTACCATTGTTCTTGAAAGAATTGTGGACGTTGTAAGTATGCTTATGATTATGGCTTTCGTAGGCTTCTTTATGATATCGGACGCAGAAATACTTTCTCGACTTTTTAAAATTGATTTTACAGATCCCGACGTTGTTTCTTCATTAATTAGTGGCTTGGTTAAATATGGATTAATAGCTACTGGAATTGGGATAGGCATATTCTTTTTAATAAGGCGCTTAAGTGAAGGCAATGGAAAGTTTGCAAACTTCATCACTAAGATTAAAGAAACGGGAAATAGCTTTTTCTCAGGAGTTCTAGCAATCCGAACACTTAAAAACTGGCCATTATTTGTAGTGTATACAGCATTAATATGGCTACTTTATATTTTGATGATCTTCATTCCTTTTTGGATGTTTGATCTGCAACAAACGTTTGGTCTTTCTTTTGCCGATGCAGTAGTTCTTACCATGGTTTCTGCAGTAGGGATTTCTATTCCAACACCGGGCGGCGTAGGAAGTTATCATTACTTCATCACCTATAGTTTATTTGTTCTATATGCAGTTCCTGAGGTTACAGGCTTGGCATTCGCAACCATCACTCATGCAGCTACATTATTACTGGTTATTATAATTGCCCCTACTTGTCTGGCGATTGACAAATATTTGGTTCTAAAAAGACAAGCAAAAGTTTAGGAACTTCATCTTGAGGGTGAAGTACATCTTTTCATTAGGTAGGGACTTAAACCTTGCTTCAAAATTTAGTACCTTCAGAAAACCCATTCAGACGATGACGTTCCGAAATACCACACTTATTTTATTCGCGCTACTTTTAGGTGTTGAGACTCAGGCTCAAACCACAGGAGGAAACCCACAGAACTCTCTCCTACCAGAAATAAATCCACAGGATATCGAGATAAGAAGTGAGTTTAGAGCTCGTTTTCCAGGCCTTCGGCGACAACCTATTTTGGGTTTTAATCCCAAGCCAAGAGTCTTTAGGATAGATCCAAACAGAATGCCCTTTATGGAATCCAGAGACGAAGCCGTTGCTAATATTGCTATTACTCAATTAGATCGGCCGGAACCGCCTCAGCGCTCTATTCTTAGAACGCCAAGCCGTACAACTGGATTAGTGAAAGCGGGCATAGGAAATTTTATTACTCCTGAAGTTGAAGGATATTTTTATCATGGATTAAAAGAAAAGTCGGCTCTTTCGAGTAATGTGAATTATCGCTCAACTGATGGTCACCTCGATGATCAACTAAGTAGTTTTAGATATTTTGATGGGGATTTGAGGTACAATTCAAAAGTAAATGAAAAATTAAATGTGGCTGTTGGAGCTAGTTTCCTAAGTGACTTCAATAGGATGTTCGATCTTGCCAATACCCAGCAAGCTCTAATTGGTGAAACAGCAAAAAAAGAGTACCTAGCTTTTGGTAGTGATCTTACCATAACAAGCACCGAGAATGCTCTCGAAGGCTGGGAGCTTAAACTCAAAGGAAATGCGTTGGGTATTGATGTTCTTGCTGGAAATTCAACTCTTACTGGAGAGATAAATGAGCAAGTAGTTGATGCATCATTTTCAAAGTATTGGGCAGGAAACCGATTATATGAGACTTTTCAGGTTAATGGCTCCATTAATGGAGGAAATTATTTATATACATCTCAAGGTGGCTCACAGCAATGGATAGACACTCGAGCTTCCATCGAATATAGAAAGCTTTTAGATTTTAGTACTCATATAACAGCGAATGCTGGTCTATCTTATATTTCTGATGGGTTTTCGAATAGAGTCTATTTTACTCCAGAACTTAAAGTCCGCTACAATTTAAAAGATGCTCTCGTAATAACGGGGCATGCTTTTGGTGCCCCTGAAATGAAATCGGCTTTAGATCACCACCAAACAAATCGATTCTTAAATCATCAAACGGCACTACGTCATAGCTACACTTCTGGTGTTTATGGTGAAATTTCTTTTCAAGGACTAGAGGGAAATCGGGTTTTTGGTGGAATCAGCTATGAGCTAACTAAAGACTATGCATATTACCAGCGTGTGAATCAAAATGTTGGAGTAGCTCAAACGTATAGTTTTTATGAAGTAAATTTTGGTAAGGCGAATATCTTTGAGTTTTTTGGTGGAATAACACAACAGTTAGTACCTGAGAAATTTTGGTTTGGCGCTCGGTTTTATGCTCGCCGACCTAAACTTGAAAGTGGTGGTAATATCGCTTTTGAAGAGCGATTGGGAGTAAATGGTTCGTTTTCTTATAAACCAATTTCGAACCTAAAAATAACAAGCTGGGCAGAATATATAGATAAAAGAGAAGCACCATCATCTACAGAAGATTTGAAGGCGTTTGTATTATTAAATGCTGGTGCCGAATATCAAATAAATAACAGATTTGGTGTTTATGCAAAAGTATTGAATATTTTGGGGCAAAAATATGAAATTTGGGAAGGTTATCAGGAGCGTCCACTTCAAGCCTTCGGAGGGTTAACTTTTAAATTCTAAACTATGACTAAAGATTTTTTAGAGGCTTTTGGGATAGTAATTCGTGATCAAATGATTATGAAGCATACTGTAGAAATTACAGGATTAGGTACGTTTAAATCGGTTCATTACAATCAAAAACAGGAAAGGACAGCGGATGGGACAACAGTAATGAAGCCACCAAGAGATACGATAGAATTTAAAGCAGAACAAAAGGGGTAGTCATGCATATTGATCACAACCAATTTTTAGAACTACTTGCAGATACTTCTGGAATAGAAGCTGAGAAAGTAACGAAGCAGGTGGCTGAATTAATTGAAGAAATCAATCAAGCGGTTGCGGATGGTGAGGCTTACGAAATAGACGGGTTTGGAATATTTAGCGGTATCGGTAATAGAGTTTTATTTATCCCTTCAAAAGATTTAGAAACGGAAGTAAATTTTAAGTATGTGGGTATGGAGCCCATCGAATTAGAAGAAGATCAAGTTAAGAAAGAGAAAAAAACGGATGAAAATCCATTTTCAGAACTACAAGAACTTGTTTCTGATGATGATTTAAAAAGAGATCCATTTGCTGGATTAGTAGAAGAATTTGATGAACCTAGTAGTGTAAGTGAAGAGCATTCAGATGAAGATCTAATTTTTGGTGTAGATGCAAAAGAGAAACTTGATAAAGAAGATGAAGATTTCAAACCTGGTCCGGAAGAATGGGGTATTGAAGCTCATAGAGAAGATGATACGGGAGCAAATAAGCTACTTTCGAGTTTAATGGGAGAAGGATTTTCAGAATCAAATATTGAAGAAAGTGATGACTTAGAACCAATTGACGACTCTACATTTGATGATATTTTTGGAGATGAAATAGCCGAAGATGAATCGCAACCTGAAGAATCAGTTTCAGGATTAAATGATGAACTCTCAAACTTGATGTCAGAAGAAACTTCTATAATATCATCCGATGAAATGGACGCTGGAATATTGGAAAATGATATTTTTAGTGAACTAGAAAATGAAGAGCAATCAAATGAGGACGAAATAGAGAACAAAGAGCCAGAAGAAGCACTCGAAGAAGTGATATCTGAATCTGATGAGCAAAATGAAACGGAATCAGAAGCCTCCCCTGATCAAGAAGATCTTACAGAAGAAATTGATATGGATGATTTTGATGATCCATTCTTAGATCTAGAAAATGGGCTTTTAGATGAAGAAGTTGAAGATGAGCCAGAAGATATTGTTCCAGTTATAACAAATATTTCGTCTGGAATTGAACCGAAAAAGAAAGAAGAAGTTCAAAAAGAAATAAAGCAAAAAGATAAGCCATCAAAACCAAAGAAAGACTCAGGACCTACTCCGATTTGGCTTTATATAGTACTTGTTCTTGTTATCCTTACAGGAACTACGCTAGGATTAGGCTACTTTAGTATTATAAATATTCCCGGTATTACTCCTCAAGTTGCATCTAATGTAACTATACCAGTAACCCCACCAGTACAAACTCCAGTGGAACAGCCTGAGCTTCCTCAAGAAGAAGAAGTTGTTGCTCAAACGCCGCCGCCGCCTTTACAGGAACAAGAAGAGGTTATTGAGGTACCAGTATCAAATACAACGGCAGAAGTTCCATCAGAACAGAATAAATATGGTTTGAATGGAGTTGTTAATGCTGATGCAAATGATGGTTATACTATTGTACTTTATTCCTTAAGTGTTGAGGTAAATGCATTTCTTAAGCAACAAGAATTAACAGCAGAAGGTTATCGTGCACTTGTAACTCCTATAGCTTCAGAGCGTTATGGAACATTGTGGCGAGTAAGTGTTGGCCAGTTTCCAAGTCTAACTGATGCAGCATTAGCATCTGAAAATTTGGACGATAAACTCAAACAAAGTTATTTTATTAAAAGAATTTTAAACTAAACATCTACATGAACATTGCTCTTTTACTTTTGCAAGACTCTACTGCAGTTGCAGATTCGCTTTCATTAGCTCTTCAAACCGATCAAATTTCTTTTTTTGATTTAATGGTTGAAGGGGGCGTACTAATGATCCCAATTTTAGTACTATTTTTAATTTCTATTTATGTAATTGCGGAACGATGGAGTGCTCTGTCAAGGTCTCATACCGACACTACTCCTTTCTTGAACACTATTGAGGGAATGTTAAAATCAGCAAAGCAAGGCGAAGCTGTCGCATATTGCGAAGATTTTGATAAACCACTTGCCCGAATTATAAAAGCAGGTATTAAGCGTTTAGGTAGACCAATTCGAGATATTGAGGATGCTATTGATAATGCTGGAAAAAAAGAGATTTTCTTCCTCGAAAAGCGAATGAATTGGCTAGCTACAATTGCAGGAGTTGCGCCACTTATTGGTTTCACTGGAACAGTTACTGGTATGATTGAAGCATTTATGGATATTCAGTCACTTCAAGGAAATGTGAATCCAAGTGCGCTAGCTGGTGGTATTTGGGAGGCGCTAATAACCACTGCAGCAGGCCTTATAGTTGGATTGATTGCCTTCGGTTTTTATAATTTTTTATTGGGTAAAATCAATCGATCTATTTTTGAACTTGAAAATGCTTCTGCTGATTTCATTGATCTACTTCAATCTCCAGCTCCTAAAAAACAGGCATAATTATGGCTCGTGATTTTAGAAGAGGAGATAAGCGTTTAACCCCTTTATCACTGTTTTCACAGTCGTCATTAACAGATATTGTACTTCTATTATTGATCTTCTTTTTACTTACCTCCTCTTTTGTAACCAACTTTGGAATTAAAGTTAATATCCCAAAAGCGGAAAGCGGAACGGTTGCTGACAATCAATATATTTCCGTTGCCATAACTAAAGATGGTCAGTTCTATGTAGAAGGAGAATTAACAGCCACTGGGTCACTTGCAGGTGCCATACGAGAAGCAAGGAATACTAAACCTGAGGGTACAATCGTATTAAGAGCAGATAAAGACGCAACAGTAGACGATGCTGTTCGAGTTCTGAATATCGGAAAGGCGTTAAATCTGAAACTAGTGATGGCGACAGAGCAAGGCTCACTTTAAAATGAAAAATCAATTCACCAAAGACGATCAACGAGGGTTTACAGCTACATTATCGATAGCTGTTCTATTACTTGCATTCTCACTTTGGTACACTATTGATATGGGTAAAAGTCTTCGCCCTTCATTTATAGAAGTTGAATTCGGCGATTTCCAAACGGGTAGACTTTCAGAATTTTCGGAGGTACAGAATGAGCAGGTAGCTACTAGGCAGAACCCATCTGAGTTAGAAACAGAAGATCCTGTTGAGGAAGCTCCAGAACCTGAAGAAACACCCCAAACTCCCGCCGAAGAAAATATTAAACCAGTCGACCTTCCAGATCAAATAGAAGAAGTTGTTGACGAAGTTGTTGAAACACCCGATACAGAAGTTGTTGATCCAACAAAGGTAGCCGAACAAGAACCAGAAGAAGAAATTGAAATTCCACCTCAAGCCATTCAAGAAGAAGAACAAACAGAAGGGGCTGATGAAAGTGGAGACGTAGATGGGGCCGTTGGAGATGTAAATTCTGATCAAGGAATTGGAACTGATGATGAGAAAACATCACCCTATGAGCTTAAATGGGAAGGCGATATTGAACGCGCACCAATGGTTCAACCATTACCAAGCAATAGTGCTAATTCAGAAGCTGTGATAACCGTTCGCTTTGAAGTTCGCCCTAATGGAACTGTTGGTAGAATTATTCCGCTAAGAAAAATGAACCCAGAGCTTGAAACAGAAGTTATGAAAACACTTCGAACATGGCGTTTTTCTCGTCTTCCTGGCGGCGTTCCCCAACAAGTACAATGGGGCACAATCACGTTTAGATTTGTGTTTGACTGATGAAAAAGTTGTTTTCGATTGCCCTTCTGCTTTTTATAGTATTCATCTCTTGTAAAGAAACCCCCACTAGCGGATCGGGAGAAAATGCCGAAGTTAACGATTGGATTCGAGATGAAATGGATCTCTATTATTACTGGGATCAATATGTGCCGGATAAGGCTGATGGCACTTTAGCACCAGAGATATTTTATAAAAGTATTCAAGAACCAAATGACAGGTTCTCTTTCATAAGTGATGATGTACAGTCCTTATTGGATGATTTGAATGGAAGTTCTGTTTCGGCCGGATACTCTCCCGCTTTTGGACAAATTTCGGGTACAGATGAGGTCTTTATCATTGTTGAATTTGTTTATCCTGACACTCCTGCTGCTGAAGAAGGGCTTAAACGAGGAGACATAATTCTTGGAATTAATGGAACTCGTCTCGATACACTTAATTATATCGATCTTTTTTATACTGAGGGTTCTACTTCTTTTACAATGGGTCAGGCAAATTTCAACGAAGAACAAGAGCGATATATTCTTACAGAAACTGGAGAGATTATAACGGCAAATGCAGGTCAAATAGAATCAGATCCGGTAGTGTATACTAGTATTATTGATACCAGTGCCCATAAAGTCGGATACATGTTCTACTCAAGATTTACAACTGGGGAAGAAGATGTATTTCTAAATAGTTTAAATAATGCCCTTATTGATTTTAAAAATCAGGGTGTAACGGAGCTTATCGTTGATCTTCGATACAATCCCGGAGGAAGAGTTTCTGTAGCAACTGCGTTTGCGAATGCCTTAGTCCCATCGATTCATACACAAAACGAAGATGTGTTTATTGAATATGAATATAATGAGGAGTTTACAAATGCCATAGTAGTCCAGCAGGGGTTGGATTCTCCTAATTTGACTACAAGATTCTCTGAAGGGGTAGTAAATATGGGTCTTGATAAAGTATATTTTCTTATTACTGGTAGCTCTGCCTCTGCCAGTGAATTAATTATAAATGGATTAGAGCCATATATGGATGTCTACAGTATTGGAACCAATACTGTAGGGAAATTTTATGGCTCGTTTGTGCTATTTGATAATGATATAAGTAATTATGCGATTGTTCCAGTAAGCTTCAAATATCTTAACGCCGTGGGTATAACTGATTTTGTAAAAGGGTTAGAACCTGATTTCCCTGCTGCTGAGAATCTTTTTGAACCTTATCCAATAGGGGATACCAATGACCCCCTATTCTCAACAGCTATTGAACATATTGTGAATGGAAGTGTTGTTACTAAATCGGTTCCATTTTCCAGAGAATTTATCCCTCTTAGTGATCCTATTGAACTAAAGAAATGGAATATACTGCTAGATCTCCCTACTAAATTTTAGCTAACATTCTTTTACCCACTACTTGCATCTGATTAGTTACATTCAGTAATTAAAAAAGCTGTAAAACTAACTAACAAGGATTTTATGAAACGATTGGTCATCGGATGTTTAGCTCTATTTCTAAGCATTTCACTTTCTGATACTACAAAAGCACAAATTTTCGGACATGGGGCAGAAACAGATTCGCCTACTTATACCGAAAAACATCTTAAAGATCTTTCATTTAGAAATATTGGCCCTTTTCGTGGAGGTCGTTCTGTAGCGGTTGCTGGGCATGATAAACAACCATACACTTTTTATACAGGATTTACTGGCGGAGGAGTTTTTAAAACAACTGACGGCGGAAATTCTTGGATGAATATCACTGATGATTATTTTAAAACAGGTTCAGTTGGTGCAATTGATGTTGCTGATTCTGATCCTAATGTAATCTATGTAGGAATGGGTGAAACAGACATCCGTGGAAATATGAGCGCAGGTGATGGAATGTATCGATCAACAGACGCAGGCAAAACGTGGATGTATCTTGGACTAGGAAACACACAATTTATCGGTGATATCGAAATTCACCCAGAAAATCCAGATGTAGTATGGGTAGCAGCAATGGGGCAGCTTTTTGGTGAGGAAGGAAATCCTGAACGAGGTGTCTTCAAAACAACAGACGGAGGGAAAACTTGGAATAAAGTTCTCTTTAGAAATAACAAAACAGGAGCTGTAGATATAGCTGTTGATCCAAATAATTCACGAATTTTATTTGCTTCGCTATGGGAAGCATATCGTAACCCTTGGGAAATGAGTAGCGGAGGAGATGGAGCTGGATTATTTAGAAGTGCCGATGGTGGAGAAACTTGGACAGAAATAACAAAAAACCCTGGGCTACCAAAAGGACTTATAGGAAAAATTGGAGTGTCAGTTTCACCGGTTAATTCTGATAGAGTATTTGCCATTATTGAAAATGCAAAAGGTGGTGGTCTTTTTAGATCAGATGATGGTGGAGGAACATGGAATAGAGTAAGTGCAGATAGAAATCTACGTCAGCGAGCATGGTATTACTCAAAAGTGATTGCAGATCCTGGAAATGAAGATGTTGTTTATGTATTGAATGTTGGTTTCTGGAAGTCTTCAGATGGCGGGAATACATTTAGCAGAATTGGAACACCACATGGTGATCACCATGATTTATGGATAGACTCAAATAATCCTGAAAGAATGATTATTGGTGATGACGGAGGCGGACAAGTAACTTATAATGGCGGACAAGGTTGGTCTAGTTATTATAACTCAGCAACTGCACAAATTTATCAAGTTGCTACAGATAACCAATTCCCATACATGATATATGGAGCTCAACAAGATAATAGTACTTTCGCAATTCGAAGCCGAACTAGTGGAGGCGGAATTTCTGAGCGAGATTGGTGGCCAGTTGCTGGTGGTGAGAGTGGTTATATTGCTCCAGATCCTGAAAATCCAAATGTCACTTTTGGTGGTAGTTATGGTGGTTATCTCAACAAGTATGATAATGAATTAGGATTAAGTGATAGAATTGATGTTTGGCCAGACAATCCAATGGGAGCTGGAGCAAAAGATTTGAAATATCGATTCCAATGGACGTTCCCAATAATTATATCGCCTCACAATCCAGATGTCCTTTATTCAACTTCACAGCATGTTCATCGATCTACTGACGAAGGTATGAGCTGGGAAGAAATCAGTCCAGATCTAACTCGTAATGACTCGACAAAACAAGATGAATCAGGTGGACCAATAACAAAAGATGACACTTCAGTTGAATATTATAATACCGTTTTTACTTTTGTAGAATCATCTATCGAGCCAGGACTCTTATGGGCAGGTTCAGATGATGGCTTAATACATATTAGTCGAAATAATGGGGAAAGCTGGGAAAATGTAACACCAAGAGGCTTAAATGAGACCATGATAAGTATTATCGACGCCTCTCATCATGACGCTGGAACTGCTTACTTCGCTGCAACCAGTTATAAGTTTAATGACTTTCAACCTATGATTTATAAGACAAACAATTATGGTCGTAGCTGGGAGAAAATTACAAAGGGTATTCCAGAAATGGATTTCACTAGAGTTGTAAGAGAAGATCCAAATAAGGCAGGATTACTTTATGCTGGTACAGAAACTGGACTTTATGTTTCTTTTGATGCTGGCGATAACTGGCAAAGCTTGCAGTTAAACCTTCCTCCAGTTCCTATTACAGATTTAGCAGTACATAAAAGAGATATGGACCTGATAGTTGCTACACAGGGTAGATCTTTTTGGGTATTTGACGACCTGCCAGTTCTTCATCAAATAACAGAAGATATTGCCAGTTCAGATCACTACTTATTTGATCCTGAAGACCCATATCTATTTGGTAGAGGCGGAGGATTTGACCCAAGCGGAACAACGGGACAAAATCCAACTCCTGGTGCGGTAGTATATTATATGCTTGGAAATGATTTGGAAGATGAGGTTAAACTTGAATTTTTGGATATGCGAGATAATGTAATCCAAACATATTCTAGTAAAAAAGATTCAAGAGATAGACCAGTAAAAGAGTCTCCTTTATTTTATGAAGAAGAAGATCAGCGTCCTTCTTCAGTCGTTTCAGATAAAGCAGGACTCAATAAGTTTGATTGGGATTTGCAATATCCTGGTGTAACTAATCTAGATGGCAGACAAATTTTATGGTCAGGTAATACTTCAGGCCCAATGGCAATTCCTGGAAGCTATAAAGTGCGCATGTATATTGGTGAAGAAATGGTTGGTGAGCAGGATTTCGAAGTAAAGAAAGATCCTCGTTTAGTTGATGTTTCTCAGGACGATTTGGTGGCTCAGTTTGAGTTAGTTCAAACCATAAATGCCAAACTTGATACTACCCATGCTTCTATAAATAGAATCCGTAAAGTACGAGGAGAAATTAACGAACTAATGGGTGAAGCTAAAGGCAACGAAGAGTTGCAGGAAAAAGCGAAAGCAATGTTAGCAGCTTTATCAACTATTGAAAATGAATTGGTTCAAACTAAAGCTGAAGCAACACAGGATGTGTTGAATTTCCAGATAAAGTTAAACAATAAACTAGCATCATTAAAGGGAACGGTAGCTACAGGATTTGGCAGGCCAACAAACCAACAGTATGCAGTCTTTGAAGACTTAGGAGCTAAGGTAGATGTTCAGCTTGCAAAACTAAATGCTATTTGGAATGGCGAGTATGAAAATGTTCTTCAGGAATTTGAAAACCCTAGTGTTCCTATCAAAAACTAGGATCACTTAGTGGAACTTATTGTTCTTGGTTCTTCAGGTGGCTGTGGTCGATAAATAGTTGAACAAGCAGTAACTAGAGGGTTTTCAGTTACGGCTGTAGCCAGAGAGAATTCTGGCTACAGCCCTCCTGAAGGAGTGAAATTGATTCTAGGGGATGTACTTAATGGTCATTTCATTAAAGAAATCGTTCAGGATAAAAACCGAATTATCTCCTGCCTGGAAATAAAGAGAAGCAACCCATTCAATCCTTGGTCAAAATTGGTTTCCCCTAATGATCTGACGACAACGGTTGCAAAAAATATTATTGAGGGCACAGGAAACTCAAATGAGACAACATTCATAGCAATTAGTGCTGCTGGTGTTAGAGAAAGTATTAGTAGCACTAATTTATTAATGAAAGTCCTAATTCCGAATAGCAATATTAGATTTGCATATAAAGACCTCGAAAATATGGAGGACGTTCTCTCCAATAGTAGTTTAAACGGGCTTGCCGTTCATCTGGTTACCTTAATCAATGGATCAGGAAAGAAAGCGATTAAATTGATCGACTTTTATAAGCTTACTTCAGTCATCTCAAGAGCAAATGTAGCAAAAAGGATGTTAGATCAAGTCGATAAAAAGAAAGCCTATTTTAATCATGTACAAATGATTGCTGAATGAATAGTATTAAAAAAAGAAACCTCCACTCTTTAATTGGGTTCAATAAGTAAATACAAATTACAAAAAGCCAATTATGAGTATTAAAGAAAAAACTATTCAGAAATTAGAATCAAAAATTGAAGATATAGAAGGCTATATCGAAGAAAAAGGAATTGGTTCATCACAACTATCAAGAGTTAATAAATTTCAGAGAGATATTAACCTTGGATTAGTGATTGGAAGCCTTATTGGAGTCGCCGGAATTACTACCTGGTTGATGATAAGAGACTAATTTAAGTATTTGTTTAAGTGCTTGAGTCTTTAGATTCATTATTAATTTTAGGAATTGCATTCCTAAAATTGATATCTCGCTGAGGAAATGGAATTTCAATATTCATCGCTCTAAACTTTCTCACAATTGCCTGATTCATTTCATTAAGTATTCTGTACTTATCTTTTACATCAGGAATCCATACTAATAATTTCATATCCCAAGAAGAATCACCGAAATTACGGAACTGAACTTCATGAGTCGGCTTTTTTAATACATGAGTACTCTCCTTCGCTACATCATTCAATGCTTTTAAAACATTATCTAAATTTGAACCATAAGCGACTCCAACATTTACATGAAGTCTATAAGTAGGATCTCCGTGAGAGTAGTTAACCACATGCTGTGAAACGAATTGAGAGTTAGGTACAATAATGAAAATATTGTCTAACGTTTTAACTTTAGTCGATCGAATATTGATTTCCTGAACATCCCCTTCAATATTGTTGACCTCTACTCTATCTCCAACACTAATTGGTCGCTCAAAAAGGACAATTAAACCTGAAATAAAATTAGAGGTTACATTCTGTAGACCGAAACCAATACCAACAGAAAGGAAACCAAATATCACCGCTAGACCTGTTAAATCAATACCTAAAAACTGAAATGAGACGAACAAACCAATAATAACTATTACATATTGGGACATTCGTGCAAGCGTATAACGTAGGCCACTATCATTTATAAATTTAGGAAGAATTCTATTGTTTAGCAGTCGTTTGATGAAGGAAGCAAAAAGTGAGAACCCTGCTATAAAAAGGAGAAAAAGAATGAGGGTTAAAATAGTTACAGGAGTTTCTTGAATCTTAAATAGAGTTACCTGTAAGAAATCACTGACATAAAGAAAAATTTCACTCATTGAATAATCAGTCGGATTTGGAATAATCAAAGTGGAATCTGTCTGAATAAAAGAAGTATCAGCTGTGGCTGTCGAGTCTATTTGTTGATTCAAAAATACATTCATAGAAGTAAAGAAAAACGTTTAAGCAGATGCAATGTACAAAAAAACTTAAGTAAGGTTAGTTTCCAGTTATGCATGGCTCAACAACGTATGAAAATAATCATAGAGGTATAAAACTCAGTTAGAAAACAATTTTAGGTGTAATCAATTTAATATTGTACAATAATAATGTTAATGCATCTTCCAAATCTGATAAAGCGATTAAAGTTTTTAAAGCAACGAAGAATATTGTTGTCGATGGAAATGATAATGAATGGAGTCGTGCTCCTAAACATAAACTTCGATTAGAAGTAGATGCAGGTACAGGGAGTCCAATTCAAAATAAAGCAGACTTAGCTAGTGAATTTAGTATGCTTTGGGATGATGAAAACCTGTACATATTCGCTACGATTGAAGATGAAGAAATCAATTTGAATGGAGGAGAACTCTTCGAAAAGGATGGTTTTGAAGTGTATATAGATGGTGATAACAGCAAAAATGTTGCGCCAGCACCTTTCCCATTAGCCTTCCCTCCGCTAGCTTACGACACTAATGATGATTTCTTTAGGTTTATTCCCGGCGAAAGAGTTGCGTTAAGCGCTTGGAGTATTATTGATGCCACGAATTTTAGATTTATATACGCACCTACTAAAAAAGGGTATAACATCGAAATCAAAATACCTTTTGTAGATCTACCTGACTTTAATGGAGTTGATGGACATATTTTTGGAGTAGAATTTCAAAACAATGATAACGACCAAGATCAAAGACAGAATTTCTTAAAATGGAATTCCGGCTTGGATGACTCGTATTTCAATCCAAGTTTATTTGGAACAGCTATTCTTGTTGATTAAATAAAAAGTCTAGCCCAACAGAATATTGGGCTAGACTTTATTTTCCTAATACTTAAAATAAAATACTACTTAAGCTTTACCAGCTCGGTTTTCCAAATCTCATCATTATAGTCTTTGATGGTCCTATCACTGGAGAATTTACCAACTCTAGCTACATTCAAAATGGCTTTTTTATTCCACTCTGTTTCGTTTCGGTATACTTTATCTACCTCTTCCTGAGCTTTAACATAAGCTTCGTAGTCTGCTAGAACCATAAAATAATCCCCTTCATGAAGAAGAGCATTTATTATTGGTTGGTACAAATTAGGGTCTTCGGGAGAAAAGAAGCCATCTCGTATTTGATCTACCGCACGCTTTAACTCTGGGTTACCATTATAGTAAGTTTGTGGGTTATAACCAGCCTGGCGAAGCGCCGCTACACCTTCTACATCTAAACCAAAAATGAAGATGTTATCATCTCCAACTTCTTCTTTGATTTCAACATTAGCACCATCCAGAGTTCCAATTGTAAGTGCACCATTAAGAGCAAACTTCATATTTCCAGTACCGGAAGCTTCCATTCCTGCTGTAGATATTTGTTCAGATAAGTTTGCAGCAGGAATCATCATCTCAGCTAGAGTAACTCGGTAATTCTGTAAGAAAATACATTTAAGCTTATCTTTTACAGCGGGGTCGTTATTTACTTTCTCCCCAATCGCATTGATCAATTTTATATGGTTTTTAGCCATTGTATATCCAGGAGCTGCTTTCCCACCAAAAATCACCGTACGAGGAACTATATCTAAATCTGGATTTTCTTTAAGACGATTGTACAAAGTGATTACATGTAATGCCGCCATCAACTGACGCTTATACTCATGTATTCTTTTGATCTGAATATCAAAGAGCGACTTCGGATCAACATCAATATTCATGTTGTCCTTTATATACTTAGCAAGCTTTTTCTTGTTGTTAAGTTTAATTTTAGCGAAAGACTTCTGGAATTTTTTGTCCTCAGCAAGTGGAGCGAGTTTCTGAAGTTCATCCAAGTCTGTAATCCAGTTGTTGCCAATATTGTCTGTAATAAGTGCAGATAACTCAATATTACACTGCTTTAACCAACGACGAGGAGTTATACCGTTTGTTTTGTTCGTGAATTTATCTGGATACATTTCATCGAAATCTTTAAACATAGACTCCTTAAGTAAACGAGAATGTAAAGCAGCAACGCCATTCACTTTTTTGGCACCAACAATTCCTAAATGAGCCATGTGAACAACTGGATTTTCACCTTCACTTATAATACTCATTCTACTCATTCGACCTTTGTCTTCACCATATTTCACTTTGATACTATCCATAAACCGACGATTGATTTCAAAGATAATATTCAGATGGCGCGGTAGTAAGCTTCTTACTAAAGAAACCGGCCATTTTTCTAAGGCTTCAGGAAGTAATGTGTGATTAGTATACGCCATTGTTTTAACGGTGATATCCCAAGCCTTATCCCATGTCATATCAACATCATCAAGTAATACACGCATTAGCTCAGGAATTGCCAAGTTCGGATGAGTATCATTACACTGAATAGCTACTTTATCCGGGAGTTTATTCCAGTCATCCGTTTGATTTTTAAATCTGCGAAGGATGTCTTGCATGGATGCAGAAACAAGGAAATATTCCTGCTTCAGTCTTAATTCCTGTCCAACAAACATTTTATCATTAGGATAGAGTACCCGTGTGATATTTTGCTCCAGCTGATTGTCACGAACGGCATCAATATATTGCCCTTGATTAAAGCTCTGAAGATCAATAGCAGTATCAGATTCAGCTTTCCATAAACGAAGATTGTTTACAATACCATTATCATATCCAGGTATAGGAGTATCATAGGCTACTGCAAGAACTTTCTTAGTATTTTCCCATTTGTACTCAACTTCACCAGTAGACTTTTCGAACATATTTTGGTGCCCATAAAACTCAACTGGGTATTGAATTTTTGGCCGAACAACATCCCAAGGGTTTCCATAACGTAACCATAAGTCAGGTTTTTCAATCTGGAAACCATTTTCAATTTTTTGGTAGAACATTCCATAATCATAGCGTAAACCATATCCTGTTGCTGGGACACCAAGAGTTGCCATTGAATCAAGAAAACATGCGGCAAGACGCCCAAGTCCACCATTCCCTAAACCAGCATCCCATTCGGCATTTCTGATTTCATCATAATCTAAACCGAGATCTGCACATGCTTCAGCAACCTCATCTTGTACATCCAAGTTTACTACCATATTGTCTAGTAAACGCCCAATCAGGTATTCCATCGACAAGTAGTAGGCGCGTTTCACACCTGTTTTATGATAGGTTTGCTGCGTGTTTATCCATTTATCATGAAGACGATCCATAATGGTTAAAACTACACTTCGATAGTTATCCCAGTTTGTTTTTGAGAATTCATCTTTCGCTAGCGTGTGTCGCAAGTGTAATTTGATGTCTTCTCTTAATGAATCTTTGTTAAGACCGGAGCGCACGGAAATCGTATTACTTTTATTTTTGCTCATCTTTATAAAATCTTGTTATTCCTATATTTGCAGTAAGTAGTATTTTAATTCTGTAATCAATATTCTTTTTTATAAACTCCTAAATCCGGCTTAAAAAGCGGGCGGGTTATATTGGCTGGAAAGCCGAGCTTATGAAACGATTCATAAGCATCAATAGCAACAAAATCCTGCACAAAAATGCCAAAAACAGAGGAACCGCTTCCACTCATTGAAGAATAGGTTGCGCCAAAATCATAGAATTGATCCTTAAGATTTCCGACAAGTTCTAATCGTGGAAAAACGGCTGGTTCTAAATGATTCTGAAGTAAGTAATGCCATTCTTCAAGATCGTCTTCAAGTAATGTACCTTTAAGCGAAAAATCAGGCTCTCCTAACGGTTCGCAGTATTGATAGGCTTCAGGGGTTTTACTTTCAATGTTTGGAAATGCGGTTACTATATAAGCATCAGGTTGAATATCCAATTCTTCAATCACATCACCAAAATCTGTTCCAATTCCTGGGTTTCCATGTACAAAAAAGGGAACATCAGCGCCTAAACGTTTTCCAAGTTCAGATAAATCATCGATTGATAAACCTAAATTCGCAATTTTATTCAACATTCTGAGTATGGTTGCCGCATTACTACTACCACCACCTAGACCTGCACCAGAAGGAATATTTTTTTGAACAGAAATTTTAAACTGATCACGAAGCCCTGCTTCTTGTTGGAGAATTTTTACTGCTTTAATAATTAAGTTAGTGTCATCAACAGGAATCTTTTTATCAGACATCTCTAAAGCCATAGTACCTGAAGGACTAACTTCAAAACGATCATTCCATTCAATAAAACAAAAGCCCGTTTCTATAGTATGATATCCATTTGGAAGACGTTCGATAATATTAAGCCCAAGATTTATCTTTGCATAAGAATTGGAAATCCACAGTTCTTTCACTTTAGAAAAGCCTCCTTATTATCCATCATAAACTCAAATGCTGCATCATGATTATTGGGTATTTCACCATTCAGAATAGCTTCTTTTATTGCCTCTTTAATATCCCCAATAATTCTACTCGGCTCAATATTAAGTGCCGTCATGATTTCATCACCTGTTAACGGATTTTTCCAGTTTCTAATTTTATCTTTTCTCTCTACTTCAAGAACTTTTTGTTCAACCTTATTAAAATTTTCCTGAAAGCGTTCCACTTTATGCTCATTTTTACTTGTAATATCTGCGCGGCAAAGCTTCATTAGATCATCGATATAATCACCAGCATCGAAAATGAGCCTACGGATTGCGCTATCGCTAACTTCTTCAGAGACAAGTGCTATTGGTCTTAAATGAAGTCTAACTAACTTTTGAACATATCTCATACGTTCATCCAATGGAAGATTAAGACGTTTGAAAATACGCTTAGTCCATTTTGCACCAAGAGCGTCGTGCCCATGAAAGGTCCACCCAACAGTCTCATCAAATCGTTGTGTTGGAGGTTTTGCTATATCATGCAAAATAGCAGCCCACCTCAACCAAAGGTTATCACTTGTTTCTGCTACATTATCCAAAACTTGAAGTGTATGCCAAAAATTATCTTTGTGTCGTTGTCCACTAATCTCTTTTATACCATAAAGATCCACCATTTCTGGAAAGAACTCATTTAACAGTCCAGTTTTAAAAAGCATTGTAAAACCAACAGAAGGCTTTTTTGCTAAGATGATTTTATTAAACTCTTCAATCACCCTTTCTTTAGAAATGATATTAATTCTATCAGCCATATCTGAAATGGCTTTAAAGGTATCGTCATGAATATGAAAATTAAGTTGAGTTGCAAACCGGATGGCTCGCATCATTCGAAGTGGATCATCACTAAAAGTTTGTTCTGGATTAACCGGAGTACGAATGATTCCATCTCTTAAATCTTTCATCCCGCCAAATGGGTCATTCAAAACGCCAAGATTTTCTTTATTTAGAGACCATGATAAAGCGTTTATAGTCAGATCGCGTCTTAATTGATCATCCTCAAGAGTTCCATTTTCAACAATAGGCTTGCGAGAATCTCTTCGATAACTTTCTTTCCGTGCACCAACAAATTCGAGCTCTAGGCCGCCAAGTTTAACCTGGGCTGTTCCAAATTGCTTATATACTGCTAATGATGATCCCGAAAGTTCTGAATGAACTTTCTCAGCAAGTTTAATCCCAGAACCAAGGGTAACACAATCAATATCTGGCTCTTCTTTTAGGCGATTTAAATAATAGTCGCGCACATATCCACCAACAACATAAACGGGTTGGTTTAAAGTTGATCCAGCATTACTAATAATCTCAAAAACATCAATATGTTTTTTAGGTATATCGTACTCAAATTTCATAGCATGCAAAGATAGGAATGTTCAAGATAGCTTTCAGCGAATATAATTGAATTTTAATTTCAACTAAGGTGAAGAAATAGTAAAATGTATCAAACAAAAAAATGTGATGTATGAGTTTTCCATCAAAATGGCTAATTGCCACAAATGGTAGTAAATATGCTAGTGAGGCTGTAAAACACGCCGGTATCTTAAGTGCTGAGCTAACAAACAAGCCTGAAGTTATCATTTTAGTAATCGCTACCGAAAAAGAAACTGAAGATATTGCTTTAGGAATAGTAGAGATGGCAAAATTTCTATTCGAAGAACAAGGCGAGAACAGGATCGAACCAAGGCTTGAAGTTCGGATTGGATCACCGGGAAAAACTATAGTTAATACTGCAAATGAGTTAGGTTGCGATCATATTTTAATTGGAGGAGCCGATTTCAAATGGGATATACACGATGATAAACCGGGCGGTGTAAGCAATTATATAATCGCACGCTTTGATGGAGTAATAACAGTAGTAAAGTAATAGTTGATTAAACGCCTGCTTCCAGAATCACTTTTAAGGTTTTATCTAGCCCTTCTCTTGCCACTTCATATAAATCTCTTTTATGATACTCCGGATTGTATAACTCTAAAGATATACATCCTTTAAAACCAGTATTGTATAAGTCAGTTAGAATTTTTGGTAATGGAAGAACGCCATCTCCAGGAAAAACTCTATCCGCGTCAGTAAGTTCATTTGGGGCAATGTGACCAGGCGCATCTGCAAATTGAAAAATACTAATTGCACTACCATTCATAAGTTTAAGTCCTTCAAAACCACCTTCACTTATATACATATGAAAAGTATCTGGAATAATTGATGCATTAGGGTGATTTGCATCCAAGGCGACTTGCATTGCTTGCCCCATAGTTTTAAGTGGGAAGAACTTAACGAAAACAAGTGATGCCTTTAGTCCAAATTCTGATTCACCAATTTCTATAATCTGTCGATAACGTTGTGCAACTTTCCTTATATCATAACCATTACCAACCGTATTTGGGATAGTTTGAATGTGTTCTGAACCAATGGCTTTAGCTAGCCTCATTCTATTTCGGGTACCTTCAAGAGAGGCTTCAAATTCATCATCGTTCGGAGGAATGGCATTCCAAAGCCCGATCACACTTGGTACAAAAAGTCCTAGATCTTTAATTTTTTTACCTAATTCCCAAAGATCACCGCCATTATTTTCATATTGAATAAGTTCTCTATCCCATGGCTCGATAGCGTCATAACCGGCCTTTGCTGCAATCTCAACTTTTTCATCTAATGAAGCAGGTAAAATAGTGTATGTATCTAAACAAAGAGGCCACGGACTAGCACCGTTTTGCCATCGTTTCTCAATCGATTTAGGACTTTGTACTGATTTAATTGGAAATGTCGCCCCAGCGATTGAAGCTACCCCTAGAGAGAAAAATTTTTTACGATCCATTAATAAATTTTTTCTTTGTTAAAGAATTTTAGAGAAATAGACTGATCAAATCAAGTGTCATAGTGATTAATATCCAAGTTGATTAAACAAGTCTTCATCAGCATGCAGAAAAGATTGAATTTTCGACACCCAATAATTCCGAACATCAGTTGTAGCTTCTTGAATTCTTGTATCACCCCAAGTACTTGATGGGTTATCTCCCTCCCAATCTACATTAATATAAGTAAGTGCTTTTATGGATTCATTGTTCTCCATTAAGCTAAATACGTTTTGGAACCATTGGCTATTGGGAATGACCCAGTTTGGATCAGATCGGTTTGTAGTTTTTATTGCTGCTGTTTCAGCAAGCATGATTGGTTTTCCACGACTTTCAGCAAACTCAATGAGGTATTGTACAACAGAATTTGTGTTTAAATTACCCCAGCCATTTCCAAATATTGATAGTGCCACCCAATCAACATAATCATCTCCAGGATACCAAAGTTCTTGATTTGCAACTCTGTCTAGGTTTGGGTAATGGTTAGGGAAGTCATCGCTACCATAGTAGGCGCCAACACCCCAAGAATGCCAAACATAAGCTACATTATTTACATTCTGTTCTCTCATCAAATCAACAAAGTATTTATATGCCGCGATATATTTATCGGGTGGGTAGGAATTATGAAAACCATCAAATTCGTAACCAAAACGGATATAAACGGGGCGTTCAATGCTCTTTACGGCACTAGCGAGTTGCATAATACTAGAATCATGATCACCATTTAGAACCTGATCCAAATAATAGCCTGGGTCACCAAATTCTCTGTGCCCTGTCCAAATAGCCAACTGTAAAGTCGTATTGGGGAACTTATTTAAAAAAATGATATACCGAACCATATCCTCAACAGTGTTATTACCACTTAGACTAGTGTAAAAGGCAAACCCTGCAGGAATTGGATCGCTTTTAACACTAGTTATATAGTCTTCCATATGCTTCTCACTTGACTGACCCAAAATAAAAAGCTTCTGACCATTTATGGGTTCAAACGACTTTTGTGAAAACCCCTTTGGCGTACTCTCAACACTATTCTCTTTACAAAAAGAAAACATGACTAGAGATAAAGTAAGAAGTAAAATGTTGAACTTCATTGACAGTGAAAACGTCACATTATTGTTAATAAATAAAAAACATCTATATCATGAAAGTTTTGAAAAGGAATTAAACTAATAAGCTATGTCACTTAATCAATTTCAATGTCAGAATGGTCTCCTACATCAACTTTTCCTTTTACATTTTTAAGAGAAGTATGAGCACCTATTGTTGAACCACTAGTAGTAACGCCTTCAAGTGAAGCATTTTCTCTAACAATTGTATTTTCGATAGTCGAGCTTTTGATCACTGAGCCTTTCTCAATGCTTACTTTAGGGCCAATTGTAGAATTTTCGATCTTCACACCTTTAGCTATAAAAACGGGTGGTATAATAGTTGAATTTGGATAATTAGAAGGATCAAAAGCATGATTTTCTTTTGCTACAATTTCACCAGATGTTTCAAGCCATGCTGGCAATGTTCCACAATCAAGCCATTCATCTACGGTTGCAATCTTAAACACTTTACCCTCATTAATCATATTGTCAAGAGCAACTGTTAAGAAATACTCTCCACCTGGACCTTTGATATCTTCATCCATAACGCGATTTACTTGACGCTTTAATTCTTGTCCATCTTTGAAGTAGTAAACGCCAATAATTGCAAGGTCAGAGATAAATTCTTCCGGTTTTTCAATAAAGCCAGTAATAGTATCACCTTCATGTACGGCTACACCAAATCGTGAAGGATCGGCAACTCTTTTTAGCCAAATGACACTATCGGCACCATCAAGGTTAAATTTTTCTTTACTATCAAATAATGTGTCAGCAAAAGCAATAATTACCTCACCTTCAAGGTCATCATTTGCACAAGCAACTGCATGGGCAGTACCAAGTGCTGGGAACTGAACTCGAAAAGTTGCCTTTGCGTTATGTCTGCTACTCATTTCAATGAGTTGATCCTTAATATCTTGTCCAAAATCAGGTCCTAAAATGTATACAATTTCAGATATTTTCCTGTCAAGCGTTCGGATAAACGTTTCCACAAGTCTTTCAATAATCATTGTTCCTGCTACAGGTAGTAATGGTTTAGGAACGGTATGAGAATGTGGACGAACACGAGTGCCCCTTCCCGCCATTGGGATAATTAATTTCATATATATATATCTTTCTTATTTTAGAAAACTTTAGCCTTATTATTGAATGAATATACAGATGAGTTCGAATAAATTCGACCAGATTTATAGGCTATTAAAATCATTACTTTAATTTAAAAAGACAGCTAGTGTATTATACCATTCTTGACGTTCTATCTATCATTTTCTGTTTAATATTTTTCAGATACTATTGGTACAGAACCAAGTTTTTTCTTCATGTATTTCAACAAGTAGGCTATAAATCAAACGAATATTGGTATTGGTTAAGAGAACATTGGGAGAAAAAAGTAATACCAGCAGACCTAGCAATCTTTAACATACTGCTTTTTATTGTTGTGGTAGGTTTAGATTGGCTTGAAATTGAAGTCACAAATTCATCAAAAACTGTTGTTCTTTTTACTCTTTCATTTTATTGGTTTGCAAGTATAAAGAGGTATAAAGCTGATAAAGTAAAGAAGCCTTTAGTACTCACTTCAAGGATGAAACGACTCATGATTCCAGTAGTAGCTTCATGCCTATTTATACCTGCCTTTTTTACTACATGGTCTTATTCAGGATTGATGCCTTTTCTATGGGTTGGAGTTTCAACATATGATCCTGGTTTTCTCTCATTTGACGTAATACTCCTTGTTTTTGGGTGGATATTTGGCGCAGTTATTATTCCATTCTCAATATTATTTGGTAGTGCAATTACAAAGCCTATCGAAAAGAATATCCAAAATGGGTTTAAAAGAAAGGCTAGAAAGAAACTAGCTTCAATGCCTAATCTAAAGGTGATAGCTCTTACTGGAAGCTATGGTAAAACAAGTACCAAGTATATGGTTAGAGATTTACTAAAAGAGAGATATAGTGTGTGCTCTACACCAGGCAGTTATAACACCCCAATGGGTATATGCAAGGTTATTAATAATGACCTTCAATCTCATCACCAGATATTAATTTTGGAAATGGGTGCCAGATATAAAGGTAATATTCAAGAACTTTGTGATATCGCACAACCAGATATTTCAATTATTACCAATGTAGGATTAGCGCATCTTGAAACATTTGGTTCACAAGAAGTTATTGCTAGCGAGAAAGGTAAGCTTGTTAATAACCTTGAAAAAGGTGGTGTTGCAATTCTAAACGCAGATGACCCTTTAGTTAACATTATGGGTTCGGGTCGAGAAGATATTAAAAGAATTCAGGTAGGCTTAAGTTCTGGTGAAATAAAAGCAGGAGAAATAGCATACAATACATCAGGGTCTCGTTTCGAAGTATTTTTTGAAGAAGAAAAGGAGGTTTTTCAGACTCGTCTACTTGGGGCTCATAATATTCAGAATATGCTATTGGCAATTGGAGCTGCGTATCATTTAGGTATTAGACCAAAAACGATGGCGATTGCAGCAAAAAATATTGAACCAGTGGAACATCGCTTAGAGCTTAAACAACAAGGCGATTTATTTATTATTGATGATGCATTTAATTCAAACCCAGTTGGAGCAAAAAATGCAGTAGAAATTTTAGGTCAGTTTAAAACTGGTCGACGGATTATTATAACTCCGGGAATGGTAGAACTTGGTGATTTGGAATATGAAGAGAATAAAAAATTCGGAAAGGCAATTGCAGAGGCAAAACTAGATTTAATTGTATTGGTAGGAGAGGAAAGGGCAAAGCCAATTCAGGAAGGTATTTCAGAAAGTAGTGACTTTATGGAGAATGTTAAGGTGGCGAGTAGCCTATTTGAAGCAAATGATATAGTGCGAGATTTCGTAAAAGCAGGTGATGTAATTCTTTATGAGAATGATTTACCCGATGTATATAATGAGTAATATTTTCACATTTACGGGAAATTCAAAATTGTAAATACTAAGAATGTTCCTTCAGCTCATCCAAAATAATTTATTGACTGGATAGTAACATTCAAGAACTTACTCTATTCGTCATTTGCCTTCTTATTCAAACCTAATTGCTTCAGCGGGCTGTATTTCTGAGGCTCTTTTTGATGGGAACCAGCTCGCAGCAAGACATAGAATAAGGCTTCCAATAAGAATAATGGAAACATCAAGTAATCGTACATCAACTGGATAAGCATCGATTATAAATGCAGAGGAAAGTTTAATTATCCCAAATTCTTGCTGTATCCAACAGAGTAAAAATCCCAATGAACCACCTACTCCACAACCAATTAATCCAATAAAAAGGCCCTGTTTTCTAAAAATTGATTTAATACTCGACTTGGAGTAGCCCATTGATATCAAAATTCCGATATCTCTTCGTTTTTGAATAACAATCATAGTTAGAGAGCCAATTATATTAAGAACAGCTACTACAACAATAATCATAAGGATTACATAAGCACCCCACTTTTCAAGATTCATAACATCATAAAGAGGTTTTTGGAGGTCATACCAGGTAGAAATTTTGTAATTATCATCAAGTCGATCTTCAAGGATGCTTTTTACATATGATGCATCTGCATTATTTAAAAGTTTTACATCAACTCCTGAAATACCATTTCTAGAATTGAATAATCGTTGAGCTGCTTTTAAATCAATAAAAACTTGAGGCCCATCCGCTACTTGTTGTAAAAAATAGGCCCCCCTAACATCAAATCGGAAAGAGCGAGGAACAGTAATTTGAGTTAGAGATTTTCTCATTCCAGAAGCGCTTAATAGGGCAATCTCATCACCCGGTTTAAGCATCATTTCAGCTCTAAGTTGTTCAGGAATTACTGCGCCTGGCTTACGATTTCTAACACCTACCTCAAAAACACCTGAGGTTACACTTTCTTCAATATTAACTAGTTCGTAAAACTGCTTTGTATCAATACCTTTAACTTCTACCACTGTACTTCGATCACTTCTGTAACTCAAAAGTGCTTTACCTTCAACATATGGTGAGAACACTTTGATTTCAGGAATGGAGTTTAGCTCATCTATAAGTTGCTGATTCTCTTTAAAAATAGAAGATCCAGAAGATTCGATACGAATATCGGGGTCATAAGAAAGGAGTAAACTCTTAATCACATCAAAAAACCCATTAAATACTGATAGAACTACAATTAAAAGAGCAGTACCTATAGTTACACCAGCAATACTAATGTAAGTAAGAGTAGAAATTAATGAGATATGCTTTCGCGAAAATAGATATCTGCGAGCAATGAAACTGGTATTATCCATATCTAAAAATAGAGAATAGTGGAATCGGAAACACTTCAAAATCTGCCGAAACGCTTTATTGTAAAATTGTTATATTTTTGCCCCTTCTAATACAATCAGTTATGAGCACAAAATTAACGGCAGAAATAATAAAAACAATATCTGATGGTTCACATGGAGACCCATTCTCAGTGCTGGGACTTCATTCCATCAAAGTTGGAGGGAGTAATAAGTTAGTTTTACGTGCCTTTAGACCGGAAGCAAAACAAGTTTTTGTAAATATAGGGACTTCGAAGCCAGTTGAACTTAAGAGAATCTCTCAAGAAGGGCTTTTTGAGCATGTGTTTCCTAAAAGGAAAAATACTTTTGAATATACTTTAACTATTGAGCCTTATGAAGGCGATGTGTTCACAATCAATGATGCATATGTGTATGGATCACTAATTAGTGAATTTGATTTACAGCTATGGGGAGAGGGGAATCATCACCAAGCTTACCACTTTATGGGTGCTCACCCTAAAGAAGTTGATAGTGTTAAGGGGACACATTTTGTCGTATCCGCTCCAAGTGCAACACGTGTAAGTGTTATTGGATCATTTAATAATTGGGACGGACGTGTTCATCGAATGCGTAAATTTCATGATCAAGGACTGTGGGAGGTATTTATTCCACATGTTACAATAGGTGATCATTATAAGTTTGAAATTAAGTCTCCTGTGCAAGACCCTCCACTCAAAAAAGCCGATCCATTTGCATTTAGTGCAGAGTTAAGACCTGGAACAGCCTCTAAAGTTTATAACTTAGATGGATATAACTGGGGAGATAAGAAATGGACTGAAAAGCGCACTGAAATTCAAGCCAAAGATAAACCAATCCTTATTTATGAAGTTCACCCGGGGTCTTGGAGAAGAAAAGTTGGAGAAAAGCCAGGGTTTTTGAGCTATAGAGATTTAGCGGAGCAACTTGTCCCTTATGTTAAAGAAATGGGATATACCCATGTTGAGTTATTGCCAATTGCAGAACATCCATATGATCCATCTTGGGGATATCAAATTACTGGATATTATGCTCCTACTAGCCGTTTTGGTTCACCTCATGATTTAATGTATTTCGTTGATGAGTGCCATAAAGCGGGAATTGGAGTTATTGTAGACTGGGTTCCAGCACATTTTGCAAAAGACGATCATGGCCTTCGTCGCTTCGATGGAACAGGCTTGTATGAACATGAAGACGCTAGACAAGGTGAGCATAAAGATTGGGGAACATGCATTTTCAATTTTGGAAGAACTGAAGTTCAAAACTTTCTTATCTCAAATGCACTGTATTGGTGCGATAAATTTCATATTGATGGATTAAGAGTTGATGCGGTAGCTTCGATGCTCTACCTAGATTACTCAAGAGAAGAAGGAGAGTGGATTCCAAATAAATATGGTGGTAGAGAGAATATTGAAGCCATCGAGTTTTTAAGAAGATTCAATGATTCAGTACATCATCATTTCCCAGGTACAATCACCTTTGCAGAAGAATCAACTTCTTGGGGAGGAGTATCTCGACCTACTGAAACTGGGGGATTAGGCTTCGACTTTAAGTGGAATATGGGTTGGATGAATGATACCCTCGATTATATAGAGAAAGACCCAATTTACAGAAGATATCATCAGGGGGAACTTACCTTTTCTATGATTTATGCCTTCAGTGAGAATTTTGCACTACCATTTTCGCACGACGAAGTAGTGCACATGAAACAAGCCATGCTTGCGAAAATGCCTGGCGATGATTGGCAAAAATTTGCTAATCTGAGGTTACTTTATACATACATGTATGCTCACCCAGGTAAAAAACTGTTATTCATGGGATGTGATTTTGGCCAGTGGGAAGAATGGAGCGAAAATAAATCCTTAGACTGGCATTTGTTAGATTGGCAAAACCATAAAGGAGTTCAGCATTTAGTAAGAGATCTCAACAATTTGAACAAAGATGTACCTGCTTTACATGAAGTTGATTTTGATTGGAGAGGGTTTGAATGGCTCGACATTAACGATGCGGATAATAGTATAATATCTTTCATTCGGAGAGCGAAAAACCCTGAAGACTTCATTATTGTAGTATTAAACTTTACACCAAGTGTTCATTACGCTTACACAATTGGAACTCCTATTGCTGGAGAGTATGAAATCATAATGAATAGTGATTCTGAATTTTATGGAGGAAGTAATGTTGGGGATGTTGAGCTTCATGCAGAATGGAGTGAATGGCAAAATCAGCCAGCAAAACTAAAAGTTACAGTTCCTCCATTAGCAGGAATAATTATAAAACCTAAGAGATAAACTTTATGAGATTTCCTCGTTCTTGTGGCACTCTTGTACATCCAACTTCATTTCCTGGAAAATATGGAATTGGAGATTTTGGTAACGAAGCTAGAGCATTTATTGATTTTTTAGAACGCACAAATCAAACCATATGGCAAGTATTACCATTAACTCCTACAGGGTATGGGAATTCACCTTACGCTAGTTTTTCAGCTTTTGCAGGGAACCCTTATTTAATAAGCCCAGACATTCTAGTACAAAAGGAGCTACTAAATTCTAAAGAAGCCGATTCTGCGTTTTTACCATCAGGTTTTGAAGTTCAATACGAAGAGGCATTCGTAAAAAAAGATGGGCTTTTCAAATTAGCCTGCGATCGGTTTTATAAAAATCTGAGTAAGGAAGAAGAAAAGAAGTTCAATAAATTTAAGAGGAAGAATAAACATTGGTTAGATGACTACGTGTTATTTATGGCCTGTTCGCTTCATTTTGAGAAACAACCCTGGAATACGTGGGCCAAAGAGATTGCTCAAAGAAAACCGGCTGCAATCAAAAAGTATAAAAAGAACTTTAAAAGTGAGATAGAGCTCCAATACTGGATGCAGTATGAATTCGATAATCAATGGATGAATCTAAAGCTATATGCTAACGATCGAAATGTTCGAGTTGTTGGTGATATTCCAATATTTGTAGATCACAATAGTGCGGATGTCTGGGCTAATCCAAAATATTTTGAGGTTGATGAGCTTGGTAATCGCGTACTTGTAGCTGGTGTGCCGCCAGATTATTTTAGTGAAACAGGACAGCTTTGGGGTAACCCACAGTACAACTGGAAGGAACTTGAGAAAGATGGTTTCTCATGGTGGGTAGATCGCTTTAAACACATGTTTAGTACTTGTGATGCAATACGCGTGGATCATTTTCGTGGATTTGATGCGTATTGGGAAGTGAAAGCGACTGAAAAAACAGCTATAAATGGCGAGTGGGTTGAAGGACCTGGAGAAAAGCTTTTTGATACTATATTACAGGAGTGCGGCGAGCTCCCAATAATAGCAGAAGACTTGGGGTTTGTAACTGAGGGGGTTGAAAAATTACGAGATAAATATGCTTTTCCAGGGATGAAAATCATTCAATTTGCCTTTGATTCTGACTCAAAGAATGCATTTTTACCGCATAATTACCCTCAAAATAGTGTTGTTTATACAGGAACTCACGATAACGATACTACTATTGGGTGGTATGAAAAAGCACCTGAGGTAGAAAAACACCGTGCAAGAACGTACACCCGTTCAGACGGATCTAATATTAGTTGGGAACTAATCGGATTAGGAATGATGTCGGTCTCTGATCAGGCAGTTTTCCCACTTCAAGACTATATGAACCGAGATGGAAAGTATAGAATGAACTTCCCAGGTACCTCTTCTGGTAACTGGCTTTGGAGATATAAAAATGAACAAATCTCCTTAATCGATGAAGCCCGATTACGTTCCTTAATAGAGCATAGTAATCGTAAAATTTAGTTTATAAAAGCTAACCTTTAAAAGAACTGCTCTTTTTTGTATATTGAGTGCTTCGATTTAGAACAATCATACCATGTCTACTTCACTTAACAACCTTCCAAAAAGATCACAAAAACCCAGAAAAGATGGCCTAACTCTAGTACTTGATAAAGGGTACAGCGTTCGCCAAGCTGAGGATTTTTGTGAGGTAAGCGCAGACCATACCGATATAGTTAAGCTAGGTTGGGGTACTTCATATGTAACCCCAAATCTTGAAGCAAAATTAAAAGTTTATGCTGATGCCGGCATTCCCGTGTATTTTGGTGGTACTCTTTTTGAGGCTTATATGCTTAGAAATCAACTAAATGAATTTCGGTCTCTTCTTGAGAAATATGAGATCAAATGTTTGGAAGTATCAAACGGAACGATCTGGATCTCTGACGAAAAGAAGCAAAAGATCATAAAGGAATTAAGTAAAGATTATACTGTGTACTCGGAAGTGGGAAGTAAAAACCCGAATGAGATTATTCCCCCATATAAATGGGTAAACGTTATTAAACAAGAGCTTGAAGCAGGTGCTGTTAAAGTCATTTGCGAAGCAAGAGAAAGCGGAACAGTAGGTGTATTTAGACCAAATGGAGAAGTTAGATCTGGTTTAATCGAGGAGATTACAGATCAAATTCCATTTGAAAATCTTATTTTTGAAGCCCCTCAAAAAGAACAACAAGTTTGGTTTATCAAAAAATATGGAAGTAATGTAAATCTCGGGAATATTCGGCCTGAAGAAGTTATTTCTTTAGAAACCCTAAGGTTGGGTTTAAGAAGTGACACATTAATGGATTTCTACTCCCTAGAAGAGGGTAATGAACTAGATCAAGTAATAAAAGAGAATAAAATCTCTAACGAAGAGTAAGTACAAATATATCTATGAAAATATTATACGCAGCGGCTGAAATTTCCCCTTTTGCAAGAATGACTAATACAGCCGATTTGCTTCGGTTTTTACCAGCATCACTACAAGATAAAGGTTTTGAAATACGGATTTTACTACCAAAATATGGAACGATAAACGATCGAAGAAACCGCCTCCATGAGGTTATTCGATTGTCTGGAATAGAGGTTGAGGTTGGTGACACAAAAGAGAGTATGAAAATAAAAGTAGCGAGTATACCAAATGCTAAGCTACAAGTATACTTCCTTGATAATGACACCTACTTCAAGCGAAAAGGATTGTTCAAAGATCCAAAAACAGACGATTTTTATACTGATAATGCAGAAAGACTGGCTTTCTACAATAAAGGTGTACTCGAAACTGTTATCAAGCTTGGTTGGGAGCCTGATATTATTCACTGCCACGATTGGCCTGCTGGATTAATACCACTGCTCGTAAAAACCAAATATAAGGATGAGGCGATTTTTAAAAATACGAAAGTGATTTATAATCTCCATCATCCCGAAAATGAAGGAACCGCTGATACAGCAAAAATTTTGGAATTACTCGGCTTACCCGATGATATCAACATCAATAAGTTAACCGATAATGGAAAAGTAGATTTATTGAAACTAGGCTTAATGTTTAGCGACCACGTTGTAACAGGAAATTATCTTAAAGAAGAGTTCGACGAGGTATTTAAAGAGCTTGGTGTTGAACCTAAACAAATTCAAGGTTCTCCTGAAGACGTCTCAAGTAAGTTTGCTGACTATTATCGCGTAATTGCAGAACAAAAATAACATCAAGAACGTATTTAATGCACATTAATAAAAAAGCTGCCAAAATCTGGCAGCTTGCTTTTTCTATAACCTTTGTTAGTTTGTTAGTTGCTTGTGAAGACCCAGGGTCTATTGGCAGTGATTTTATAGAAAAAAGTGAACTCAAAATAGACACCGTTTACCTTTCAAGCTTTGCTGAGCAAGCTCTGGACCCATATTTAGGCCGTTTAAGTCGATCTTCAATTGGAAATTTTTCAGATCCTTTATTTGGCGATTTTGAAACTATAAGTTTCTTCAAGCCACCAATTTCAAGGCCAGACGATTCATTTGAAGTAGATCGAAATAATCCTCTACTTCTTAAACTTAGATTACATGATGAGGTAGTTTACGGTGATACCTCAACGGTTAATTCTTACTCTATTTATCGAATTAATAATTTGTGGAGAGGATCGAATTTTAGAAAAAGTGAGTCAATAAGTTATGGGTCAGAACTTATTGGGAGTTTTACAGATAACTCTTTTGACTCATCAGGTTTTGCAAATGTAACGTTGGACGGAAGCTGGAAGCAAGATTATATAAACTATTATAATTTGGGAGATTCTGTTCGAGAACAAACCTACCGAAATAATGAATTTGGTTTAGCTATAGTCCCAAATGCAAATTCAGAAAAAATTATTCATACTAATTTTTCGCTAAGTAGTTTTATAATTGTAGATGCGGATACATCAACATATCCAATTTTAGATTGGGCAACTGATATTGAAAGAACAATAGCAATTAGCGACCCGGATAGAATTATCTTGCAAAATGCTCCAGATAACTATTTAACAATTAACTTTTCAGAAGTTGCAGACAATATTGAAAGTAAGAACTTTGTAAGAGCAGATTTAGTATTTAATGTTGATACAGCAGCTATAAACAATAGTATTGGTAATAGTCTTAGAGCTTCTAATTTAGGTCTTGGTTTAATTGTTGGACCATCTGACGATATAGCATATGAGTTAGGTTTCGGCGGAGTTGACATAGCCTCAGCAATAAACGATGGAGAATATAGACTCAACATTACCACACTATTAAATAATTATTTATATGCAGGAGCTTCTATTGAAGAAGTGTATTTGTATTTAGTTGCTACGGAAGGCGTATTAACACATACCTCGTTATTTTCTACAAATACAGGTTTAGGAAATGCCCCTAGAGTAATAGTTTATGGCATAGAGGAGGAAAAGTAAGATGATAGAATTCACTCAAAGATTCATAAAACTACTTTTAATAATCTTCCTTTTTGCAAGTAATTTGGTAGAAGCGCAAGAAACTAACAAAGGCTTTGGTGGATCATCGTATTCAGCTTTTGGTATTGGAATGCCTCTAGATGTAACTTCAGATAATTTTAAGGCTCAAGGCTTACTTGGTGTATCTGGTATAATTTATGAAGTATCTGCATTATCAAACCCAGCACTCTGGAGTAGGCTTTATTCTACTGAAGCGTATACAGGATTACAATTAAGTAATTTTATATTAACTAAGGGTTCAGTTTCTGAAACAAGTACGAACTTAAGCTCAGGTTATTTACACTTATTACTGCCAATTTATAATGGAAAACTTGGACTTTCTGCTGGTTTGTATCCCGTAACTAGGAGAAGTTATAAAACGATAAATACCACTAGTACGACATTAGGAACAGATCAAATTGATTATATCAATGAAGTACAAGGTAGTGGTGGGGTTAATAAATTTGAAATAGGATTTGGGCTTAAGCTTACTGATAATTTTTCATTTGGATATGCACCTTCAATTGCTTTTATCATACAAGAAAACTCAGAGTCATTTGTATTCAATTCTACTCAATTTGCTTCTCAAGAGCAGAATACAAAAACTACTGGCACAGCTTTTTCTCAAAGATTTGGTATAACAGGTACGTTCAATAATATATTCTCAAGTACGGATAGAATATCTTTAGGGGCAACATTAAATTTGCCATTTAGCATTGACACCAAAAAAGATTTTACAACTCAAAAAAGAGTTGAAGGGGCCGATCAAACAGTAGATTTGTCTTCATTATTAGCAGTAAATTCTGGCAGTATAGATTTACCACTTGAAGTATCCTTTGGGCTTGGTTATGCTCCATCAATATATGTACACTTTGCTACTGAAGGTGTTTTTCAGAAATGGAGCGAATTTTCAAATAACCTAGATCCTTCTGATAACGTATTTATGAAGGATAGAATGAAGGTAGGTTTTGGTGGTCAATTTCATCCATATAAAAGAAATTCTAATTCATTTTTTTCAAGATTTAAATATTCTGGTGGAGTATCTTACGACACAGGTCACTTAACCATGAGTGGAAATGACATTAATACTTTATGGTTAAATACTGGTTTAGGTATATTAGGGAGGAATACTGTTACAAGTTCTCCATCTATTGACATAAGTTTCCAGTATGGATTTAGAGGCACTACAGATAATAACTTGATAAAGGAAAAGATTTGGACCCTTGGGTTCTCTTTAAATTTATATGAGCGAATGTTTGTGAGGCCAAAACTTAGATAATTCTATAGTAATAAGTTATGGAGCTGTAGAGTTTATATTAAAGCAACTAATAAATTAACGACGAAGTGATGAAAGTATTAGCTACAATAATAGGGATGATATTTGTGAGCACATCTTTGGCAAATGCACAAGATGACTGTAACCCAATCCCACCAGATGGTATGCAGGAAATAGCTGCATTATCCATTTTTCAAGGGAATTATAGAAACGAAGATTATCCACTCGCTCTTAAATACGGAAAATGGATGCTTTGTAAAAAACCAACTGAGATAGAAGGAATACCTGCCGGTAGGTTTAATCTTTCCACACAGTATCCAAAGTTTATTACAATGTATACTACTTTAGGAAGAGCTAAAGAAAACCCAAGTGAAAGGGAAGCTTATATTGATACTGCACTTGCTTTATTTGATGAAAGCTTTGAATTATTTGCTAGTACACCTGAAGACGAATATGACTTATATCAACGTCGTGGGCGTTACTTCTTAGAAAACTACAATGCTATAAATGATGGATTACAAAGAGCTTACCAAGATTTTGAAGCTATGTTTGAGCTTGATCCTGAGAAGACTACAAATTTAGCTGGTGGCTATTATATAAAAGTTACTCTCGATAACATGGTGAGTAAGGATAGAAAAGAAGAAGTTATTAAAGCAATTGAGATCGCAACGCCTTATGCTTCTGACGATATTCTCTCTTTCTTTGATGAAAAGCTTCAGAAAGTATTTAATACTCCAGAAGAGAAGAAAACATTTTTTGAAGGTAAAGTTGAGGCAGATCCAAACGATATCGAAAGCTTAAAAGCTCTTGCAGATGCTCTAGAAGATTTGAATCTACAAGCTGATCTGATAAGTACCCTAAGAAAGATTCATGAATTAGCTCCGACTTTTGATAGCGCTCTTAAACTAGCCGACATCGAAAAAGGTAGTGCTGAGTATCAAGATGCTGCTGTTTTTTATAAAGTAGCATTACTAAAAGCAACAACTGATAAAGATAAAAAAGAAATCAATATTGATTTATCTGATGTTTATGCAAGCATGAATCAACTACAAACATCAAAAACTTATATCAATGCGGCACTTAATGTTGACCCAAATTATGGATTAGCATACATTAAAATGGCCTCTATTTATACTCAAGCGGTAACATCTTGCGCCGACGGTAGAAAGCTTGAAGCAAAAGATAAAGTGGTTTATTGGGTTGTTGTTGATTTGCTTAACAAAGCAAAATCAGTGGACGCTTCTGTAACAAATACCGTAAACTCTCAATTAGCTTCGTATGAAGCTGTAACTCCATCAACTGAAGATAAATTTTTTACACTTGGCTACGAAGATGGTCAATCAGTAAAAGTTGATGGCTCTTTAATGAGCTGCTATAGCTGGATTAATGAAACTACTACTGTTAGATAGTTTGCTATCTAACTAAACATTTGTATCTTTTCACATCTTCTGATGATAATAGGTGCGGAGATTAAGCTCCGCACCATTTTTTTAAAGCTCTCCTTTTTTTACCCAAAACAATACTGAATCGGTACTTCCAGAAGGAGACAAAAACAACTTATATTTTTGAATGGCACGGAAAAAAAATTATAAACCCCGTAACAACAACAACAACAAGAATAGAAATAATAAAAATAGAAACCGTAATACTAAAAGCGGTAATGTTTTTATTCCAAAATTCTTCTGGAATAATAATCTCGGAATCTCGGGTAAATATGCCGGTGTCCTAGAAATTAATACGAAAGGATGGGGGTTTATTAGAAAGCTAGACTATGAATTTAGCTACAGTCCAAAGGATCCATTTCTTAAACCTGAAGAAGTAAAAGCCTTAGATTTACGTCAAGGGTTGGTCTTAGAAGGTGAGTTTGAAGAAGATAATCAAGGTAATAAGCATGTTCACTCTGTCGAGTTTGTAAATGGAAAATCCATTGAGTTTTGGACAAAATGTTCAAAATTCGAACGGCAGACACCAATCATGCCTATTGATTGGATTAGAATGGGAGATAATCCAGAAGACACAGAAATGAGGGTTATCGACTTAGTGGCGCCAATTGGTAAAGGTCAGAGAGCTTTAATTGTAGCACCACCACGAACTGGGAAAACCGTATTGCTAAAGCAAATTGCTAATGCACTTTCAGTTCATCATAAAGATATTCACTTAAGTGTTCTTTTAGTAGATGAACGCCCTGAGGAAGTGACAGATTTTATTCGTTCAACCGATGCCGAAGTTTTTGCATCTTCAAATGATAAGAAAACACAAAGCCATGTTCGCATTTGCGAAATGACACTAGGTTATGCTAAGCGTAAAGCAGAAATGGGTGAAGACGCTGTTCTTCTTATTGATTCTATGACCCGTTTAGGCAGAGCTTATAATGCTATGCAAACGAATAGCGGCAGAACGCTTTCTGGTGGTTTAGATATTAGAGCACTTGAAATTCCGAAAAAGATATTTGGATCAGCTCGTAAAATTGAAGGTGGAGGATCACTTACAATTATTGCTACATGTTTGGTTGAAACTAATTCAAGAATGGATGATTTGATTTTTGAAGAGTTTAAAGGAACAGGGAATATGGAACTAGTTCTAGATCGTGAATTAGCAAATGATCGAATTTACCCAGCGATTAATATTACCGCATCGGGTACTCGAAATGAAGATAAGTTTATCACCGATTCACTTGAAGAACGAAATATGGTACGTCGTTACCTACTAAAGAAATCTCCACGTGAATCGATGTTAGGACTACTAAAAGTGCTTAAAAACACTGAGAGTAATCAAGAACTGCTAAATCAAATTGCTGCGATTGCTTAATTAAGCAACCGGCATTGATGGGTCAATTTCTTTAGACCAAGCAGTGATTCCACCTTTCAAGTTATAGACATTTGAAAAGCCTTTAGCTGCCAGATACTGGCAAGCTCTGCCGCTTCGGCCTCCTGAGCGACACATAACTACAACTTCTGCATCTTTTCGATGTTCAATTTCGGATAGACGTGCATCAAGTTCACCGAGTGGAATATGCTCGCCGTCAAGATTCGAGACTAAATATTCTGTCATTTCACGTACATCAATTAAAAAGAGATCATCACCGTTTTCTTTTTTCCCTTTTAGTTCTTCTACAGTTATTTCGTTCATAAAATTATTTATCAGTTGTATATCTATCTAATTTAAAAGTCTCACCGAGATAAAGTCGCTTTGCTTTCTCATCATTTGCTAAGGTATCCGCATCTCCTTCCATTAATATCTTACCCTCAAACATAAGATAAGCTCGATCTGTGATCGCGAGTGTCTCATGAACATTATGATCGGTGATTAAAATTCCAATATTTTGACTTCGAAGCTTGGAAACAATTTCTTGAATATCTTCTACCGCTATTGGATCAACACCAGCAAATGGTTCGTCTAACAAAATGAATTTAGGATTGGTAACTAATGCTCTTGCGATTTCAGTTCTTCTTCTTTCCCCACCCGATAGACTATATCCTTTATTATTTTCTATTTTTTGGAGTGAGAATTCTTCAATTAATCGATCGCAACGCTCTTTAATTTCTTTTTTAGAAAAGGATAAAAATTGCAATACAGATTCAAAATTTTGGCGAACGGTTAGGTTTCTGAAAACACTCGCTTCTTGGGCTAAATAGCCAATTCCTTTACGAGCGCGTTTATACATTGGAGTAGTGGTGATATTTTCATCATTCAGAAATATCTTGCCATTGTTTGGCGTGATGAGACCAACCATCATATAAAAAGTAGTAGTTTTACCTGCTCCATTAGGACCTAAAAGCCCAACAATTTCTCCCTGACTTACATTGATAGATACATCATCTACAACGGTACGTTTGCGGTACCGCTTTACTAAGCCTTGGCTATGAAGTTTTAAAGTTGAAGAATCGCTGCTCATGCAGAGAAGGTACTAAATCTTAAGCTACTGACAAGGAATTGAGAATAGAATCGAAAATCGGTTTCCCGTCTTCAGATCCTAATATCTTTTCCATAGCGCGTTCAGGATGTGGCATCATACCGAGAACATTGCGACCTGTATTTGTAATTCCTGCAATGCTATCTATAGAGCCATTGAAGTTCGCATCTTTGGTTAGTTTACCGTTGGAGTCACAGTATCTAAATAAAACTTGGTCATTATCTTGAAGAGATTTTAACCCTTCATCACTAATAAAATAATTCCCCTCACCATGCGATACTGGAATATTGAAAACCTGTCCTATATCAAGCCCAGAAGTAAATAGAGTACTAGAGGTTTCACATCTTATATTGACGCTCTTACACACAAAGCGAAGCTTATGGTTGTGCATCATAGCTCCTGGGATCAAGCCTGCTTCAAGTAAAATTTGGAACCCGTTACAAATCCCTAAAACCGGGCCGCCTTTTTCTGCAAACTTTATCACTTCTTGCATAATTGGTGAAAAACGAGCTATAGCTCCGGAACGGAGGTAATCACCGTATGAAAAACCACCAGGAACTATTAGAAAGTCGATACCAGATAAGTCGGTGTCTTTATGCCATAAGAACTTAACATCGCTATTCATTACATGTTTCATTGCATGATAGGCATCATGATCACAATTAGAACCTGGGAATACTATTACGCCAAATGTTGCCACTTTTTATCCTTTTATTTCGGTAACCAGTTGAATTTCTTTTAATACACTGTCGGCTTTGAGACATTCTTCAAATTCGCCTTCCAAAACCATTGCTTTTCCTTCGTTATGAACCTGCCAAGTTAATTTATCAGCATTAGAGTACGAGCATCCAGTTGCTTTCATAATCTGTTCTATAACTTCATCGAAAGTATGAATATCATCGTCATACAAAAAAAGTCGCCACGGTGTTTGAACTTGTTCATCAACTTCGGTCTCAGAACTCGTTTCCGTAGCATGCTCAAGATCGGCTAATACCGTATCGGTATAATTCGTATCGAAAGCGTTGTATTGCATTTACTTGCTAATCTCTATTTCAAAGTCTTCCATCACTTCGTTAGCAAGTAATTTGCTACAAGCCGATTCTACAATTTCTTTTGCTGATGCTTCAGAATCAGCGTTTACATCGAGTTCAATAAATTTACCTATGCGTACTTTTTCAACCTGATCAATTCCTAGGTTTTGAAGAGCATGATGAGCGGCTTTCCCTTTTGGATCGAGAATAGATTGCCTTAGCGTAACGTTAACTTTAGCTTTATACATGATGGAGCTTTGTTTAAGTGAGGCTCAAATTTAAGGCTTCTTAACCTTAGCTGCTAAAAGCTTTTAAGGATTTTTTTGAGGAGATGAAAGAGAAATAATAATTGTTCTGAAGGGTAAAACTCTTTGTCTGTGAAAAGAACAATTTTTAAAATAAGTCACTCTGAGTGAAAGCTATGAATCTGCATAACAAGTTAATCTTGCAGATCCTTCGGAAGTATCCTCAGGATGACATAGTGTTAAACTCAGGAAATAGCATGTAAAACTTGCTCTTTCATTTCTTCAACAGAAAGTTCACTAGCATCTAACCATTTAATAAACCCCCAACGCCGAAACCAGGTTAGCTGACGCTTACCATATCTTCTGGTATTAATTTTGATCTTTTCAATCATTTGTTCTCTTGTATAGTCTCCATCCAAATAAGTAATTACCTCTCGATAACCAACAGTTTGTAATGACTGCAACTCTTTAGAAAACCCTTGATCTAAAATAGATTGAACCTCATCAATAAAACCCTCTTCAATCATAGTATCAACACGTTTATTTATACGTTCATATAGCTTTTCTCTTGGATGAGTGAGCCCAAAAACAATAGTATTTTCAGGTAGGTTAATTTCTTCTCTATGATGGAAGGAGCTAAATGGCCTTCCGGTTTGCAACCATACATCTAATGCGCGAATTATTCGCTGACGATTCATTCCATCAATTCGTTCAATATAATCTGGATCCACCTCTTTCAATTTTTCATAAAGTGATTCAATCCCATTTTCTTCAATCTCAACATTGAGCTGCTCGATATGTTCAGGATTCGAATCGGGAATCTCACTAAAGGGTTGTATTAATCCGGTAAGATGTAGCGTACTTCCTCCAACATATAAAATGTGGGTAGAGTCGTTAAGAATCTCTTTTTCCCAATCAACAGCCCGATTATGAAATTTTACAGCACTGTCTTCGTCACTCAACTCTAAATTAGAAATATTGAAATGAGTGACTCGATCTAGTTCTTCTTTTATCGGTTTTGCAGTTCCGATATCTAGATACTTGTAGCATTGTCTAGAATCAGCAGAAATAATGGAAGTCTTTAGTTCTTCAGCAAGCTGAAGGGATAATTCCGTTTTACCAGAGGCAGTGGGACCAAGTAGGATTATTCGCAAAGTTTTTTTGGAATGTAGAAAGAAATCAATTGGCAGACATCCCGAAGTTTGATTTATAAAATATAGTCAAATTAAGAGATAAACTAAGATTTCCCTTTCTGCTGGTAACGATGCTCTGCGTCGTTACTTTTCACTCGGAGGCTGAGCATCGGAGCGAGGATAGAAGATATAGTGTACTTTTTTCTAAAATGTTGAATTAATATCAGTATCTATGCGGATTGATTCGTTGATAAAGCGAATTAAAATCTCCATCTGCGAGGAACGAAGCAGTCTCCATGATTGAGAATCTCACAAAGGGAGATCACTTCGTCTTGCTCTTGAATTGGTGTTTACAGAAATGAAAAGTCCCGTTTTTTCTTTTCAAATTAAACTTCAGTGAAATGCGATTTATGTGGATACCCTCCAGCAATGGAACGAAAGATAATCATTCATTATACCTATGTTTGAGCGTAAAATAATCAATTACAGATATATAGGATCAATTCTAATTATTAAAATCGGGTTTTTTTTTTACAATGAATTTCAATCCAAATAAACAGTGTAAGAAAATGAAAAAAATACTACCAATCGTACTCGTATGTTTGTTTATATTCATCGGTTCTTCGGAACAAATTATAACAGATTACAATAAAGTATTTAGCTGTTCTGAAGAGTTAGATGAGCCCTGCGCTGAACTTGTTGAAAATTGCCGCGCAACTGCTGATGAGAATTTGTCAAGTGGTTTATATAATGAGGCTCAGTGGGATTTATTTTACAATACTGTCTGCCCTAATGCTGGACTAGATTGTATATTCTCTACTTATGGAGGTTAATTTTAATGTATCAGGCTTATCAAATTAAGCTTGATACTTTCTAATACACATTTTATGAAGACGTTTATTTGCCTTTTAGTATTAATTTTCAGTTCAAATTTTGAATACGAAGAGTATTTTATCGGAAGAGAACTACAAATAAAGGATTTTGGAGAAATTGAGTTTTTTGAAATCGGTGATTTTAAAATAAAAAACGAGAAGATTTTCCTTACTGACACAAAGGGTCAAAAAGTATATAAATTTTCGTTGAAAGGAGAACTATTAAAAGCTACAGGAAGGTCTGGAAGAGGCCCTGGAGAGTTTGAGTATGGTCCTCGATCTTTGGTAGCTACAGAAAATCACGTTTTTGTAAACAGCACTGCTCCATGGTTACATGTATATGATAGTGATCTTAATTTTATTGAGTTTAGGGAAGTAACAGAAAGTGCATTAAGTATGACAGGTATGGTCGAAGCAAATGGGCTCATCTATTTAACTCCTACCCAATTTCTAGAGGAAAATGTATTTATTTATAACCCAGTAACAAACGAAGAAGAAGGCATAAAGTTAAAGTTCAAGCTTGAACCAGGGTTACTTTCGAAATATACTATTCATCAAATGGGTAACAAATGGCTTTTTACCTGGCATTTTAAAAACGAATTCAAAGTTTTTGATTCTGAATTTAATGAGCTGAATAGCTTTAAACTCGAAGGAGTTCCTGATCGTGCGCAAGGAACAATAGATATAATTAAAAATATTCCTAAAGAAGCAACTTCATATCGAGCAGAGATGTATAAATTAGGTACTTTTACCCCAATGGGTACTATTTTTAGTTCGTTTGTAAAATTAAACGACAATCATCTTTTGATACAACTTGGAACAGATGGAGGCTTTGATAACGCTTTAGTAATAGATTTGAAAGGAGATGTTTTACAAAAAATTAAGCTACCTAGTAAACAACTAGTACTTTTAGAGTATTCAAATGAAATCTTGTATGTAAAGAATAGAAGAACAGAAAAAATAACTGCTTTTGAGTTTAAAACTTCTGACTGAGATTATTTCAATCTAACCCTTCCCTTTCAAATTAAACTTCAGTGAAATACGATGAGTGTAGCCAAGGTTACTGGAAGTTCCTGCAAAGCTTGCAAACGCATAATCGATGTAGAAGCTTGCAACTCTGAAACCAAGTCCTAAAGTTGGAGAAATAGATAGTCCAGATTCTGGATCATCGATAAAATCAGTTAGACCTGCCCTTACAGAAAGTCGGTTTTTATAAATTACTTCTCCCCCAATATGTGGTTCAATACTCATAGACCCAATATTCATATAGTACGCTTGGCGGTTTTCGAATAATAAGTTTAAATCTACGGCAGTTACAAAATCAAAATCTGTTAAGGTGAACGCTTTAGAAGCTCCCATTCGAATAGATGGAAGTACATATTCGTTTTGACCAGATGGAATTGAATCGCCAAAAGCTTCCTGAAAACCTTCGAACTCACCTTCGTTTACCGACCACATTTTTTGCATGGTTGTTACATCCTGAATAGAGGCGCCTAAGTCAACAAAATCAGTTTTATACTGCGCTCCAACATCCAAACTATATCCCCATGCATTAGCAAATGGGCCTAGACGCTGATTTATAATTTTTGCGGATATACCATAAGAAAGTCGGTCGGAATGTTTTTTGGCGTAGGAAATAAGAATAGCTACATCTGCTGCACTGAATTTGGTAATAAAACTTTCAGGATCACCTTTTGGTCCGCCATTTTCTCCTCGCTCATTATCCCAAGCATTTAAAGTATTGGCAATATTATCAACGCCCTGACGGAAAAAACTTATTCCAACTACGCCATTTCCAGAACTAAGTGGAAGAGCTGCCGCTCCATAATCGTACCCAACAATCCCTCCAAAACGCTCTGAATGCATATAAATTAACTCAGGATTTGTGAGTTCGGCAAGTCCGGCAACGTTCCAGTATCCTGCGGTTACATCATTTGCCATTGAAGAATGCGCCCCACCCATTCCTAGAGCTCTAGCACCAGCACCAGTACTAAGGAAGTCATTCCCATACTTCGCCAATGTAGATTGAGCAAAACTTACAGTACTTAATAAGCTAAGAATAAACAGCGCAGAAACGATTCGTTTCATCAAAAAAATGAGTTCAATTAATAATAAACAGTAGCGCTTTAACGATAAGAAAACAGGGTTATTTGAATAATAATTTAGCATTCTCTTTGGTTGCGGAGAGAACAACAATTTCTTAGTATAAGAACATCATTTTGAAAGGGCAAGATTCGTAAAAAAATTGTCCCCAAAACATAATAACACACGGAATCATGAAATTTTCTGTATCAAGTAGCGAACTTAATAAAGGCCTTTCCGCGGTAATTGGAGCTGTACCCTCGAAAGCAACCTTACCCATTCTCGAAACTATTTTATTCCAAAGTGAAGACGGAAAACTAAAGTTGACAGCAACCGATCTTGAAATCTCAATAATTGAATACATTGAGGCAGATATTGAAGAAGACGGTGCGGTAGCGATTCCAGCAAGAAGATTATTAGAAACTCTTCGTCAGCTTCCTAATATTACCGTCTTTTTTGATGTTGATGATCGTAAAAACATCAATTTTAGAACTGATAAAGGTAATTATAAGTTAGTAGGTGATGAGGCTGATGAATTCCCAGAAGTTCCGAATTTAGATGATGGCACTCATATTATTTCTACCTCTGAATTAGTACACAAGGCAATCAATAAAACCTTATTTGCTGTTTCCAGCGACGATCTTCGTCCTGCAATGATGGGGGTATATTTTCAGATAGGTACCGAAGAAAGTAAATTTGTAGCTACCGACGGACATCGATTAGTTAAGTACACAAATAGATCAATCACAGCAGATAAAGATGTTAACTTCATTATTCCTGATAAAGCACTTAGTTTGATCCAAAAAACTATATCTGGCGTAGATTGTGATATTACTGTAACAGAAGATCATGCTCGTTTTAAAAGTGGAAACACAATCTTAATCACTAGATTAATTAATGAGCAATATCCAAACTATGACTCTGTGATTCCTCGTGATAACGACAAATTTCTCACGATTAGTAAAACACAGATGCTTTCTACTGTAAAACGTGTGTCTATTTTCTCAAGCTCAACAACGCGCCAAATTCGACTTCAACTTGCCGCTGATAAGTTAACAATCCGTGCAGAAGATTTAGATATGAGTAGCGAAGCTAAAGAAACTATTGATTGCGAATATTCTAATGAAGGAATGGAAATAGGATTCAACGCAAAGTATCTCGGTGATGTTTTAAGCAATATTGATGATGAAGAAGTTAGCTTTGAATTTTCTTCTCCAAACCGTGCTGGGATTGTAAAACCATCAACAGAAGATGAGAGTGAAGACATTCTTATGTTGGTTATGCCAGTGATGTTGAACAGCTATGCTTAATGAGTCAAATAATTACTTTTACTACTGATTTTGGATTACAAGATCACTATGTAAGCGCCATGAAGGCAGTGATTTTGGGGATTGCTCCGGAGGCGCGTCTTATAGATGTTTCGCATGAAATTCCTGCACAGGATATTATGGCAGGTGCATGGGTTATAAGAAACGCAGCTTTTCTCTATCCACCTAATACCGTTCATCTTGTTATAGTTGATCCTGGTGTTGGAACAGAACGTCACCCTATCGTACTGAAAATTGAAGATCAGTATTTTGTTGGTCCAGATAATGGAATTTTTTCTCTCTTATATAATGAGTTCAAGTACAAAGCCTTTAAGCTTAACAAGGCAAAATATTGGAGAAAAGAACGATCAAGAACTTTTCATGGACGTGATATTTTTGCACCAGTCGCCGCCCATATCAGTAATGGAGTTGACTTAAAAGAGCTTGGAGATCCCATCAAAGATCTGGTTACTTATCACTGGGCAGTTCCACTTGGCGATAAAGACGGACTTCAAGGTTGGGTTATTCATATTGATCGATTTGGTAACTTGATTACTAATATTTCGGAAGATTTATTGGAAAACACAGCTGGTCGAAGAAAAGTGAAAATTTATGTAGGGAACACAATTATAGATCACTTAGTGAATACCTTTGGAGATGTAGAACCAGGTGAACCAGTGGCTTTTATTGGAAGTTCTGGAATGCTCGAAGTTGCGATCAATAAAGGAAATGCTGCGAAGATGTTAAGTGTTGATAAGGGAGCACAGATATCATTGGTGTTACAGAAGTAACGAAACACTATGGTTTCTAGGGCGTAAGCCGACTCCAAATTAATACGAAGGATATGGATTTAGAATTAAGATCACCGGTTGATGAGAGAGCAACCATACACGTTCCCGAAAATATTGCTGAGCTAGATACACCTTTTAATGGTTCAGTATGCTCAAAAGAAGGTGATGAGTACAAAGTAAAAAACAACGTTATTGATCTTCTTGGAAAGGAACCTGCGTTTAGTTCTATAGCACAAAGTACGAACCATTTCAAATTAACAGCATCTATTTATGAAGACATCTGGAGAAAAAGATCATTATCACTTTTATCTGGGGAAGATTTTCCAATTGAAAAAGAGCATGAGTTACTGATCGAGTGGGCTTCTCCAAAACCAGATGGTTTGTATCTAGATTTAGGATGTTCAACAGCACTTTACGGTAGAGCACTTAAAGCGGCTCAGAAAGATTCTAATATTGTAGCTTTAGATTTCTCGTCACAAATGTTGGAAGAAGCCAGAATTAAAGCTGAAGCAGATGAAACGGACATGTTTTTAGTACGTGCTGATGGAAAAGAGCTTCCTTTTTTTAGCAAAATTTTTGATGGAATTGTAATGGGTGGGACCTTAAATGAACTATCTGAAGAATTAAAAGTTCTGTATGAAGTCCGAAGAGTGATTAAACAAGATGGTGTATTTTTTGTTATGCACTTGATTAAAAGTGATGCTTGGTATGGTCGTTTACTTCAAGAATCAGTATCACTTGGTGGGATTACCTTTTGGACGGTTGATGAGAGCAATAAACTGTTTAATCAAGCCGGGTTTAAAGTTACCGATCAACTTACTAAAGGAATTGTATGTTTTACGAAGTTAGTACCTAACTGATTTTAAATTGAATTAAGAGTAAGGTATTCTTAAATAATAAATCAAATTACATTCTTTCCGGCGCCGTAATTCCTAAAATAGTTAATCCATTATTCAGTACTTGAGCTGTAGCTCTAGCTAAAGCAATTCTAGCCTGAGCAAGATCATCTTCCATGCCCATAATTCTGCAATCGTGATAGAATGTGGTAAAGGCTGAGGCAACATCATTCAAATAATTGATCAGACGATGTGGCTCTCTTGCATCAGTTGCACTTTGAATTGCTCCAGGAAATTTTAATAGAGTTTTGATTAGCGAGGTCTCTGCATTTTCTTTTAAGAGTTTGAGTTTTGCATCACCAGTGAAAGAATATTCTTCTTCTGCTTTGCGAAGTATGCTGTGAATTCTAGCATGTGCGTATTGAAGATAGAATACAGGATTTTTCTCTCCGGCTTCCTTGGCTTGAGCGATATCAAATTCTAGATGGGTATTAGGTGATCTCATCAAAAAGAAAAAGCGAGTTACATCAGAACCCACTTCTTCCATTAATTCATCAAGCGTTACAAAACGTGCCTTTCGAGTACTCATTTTAAAAGGCTGACCATCTTTTACGATAGTCACAAATTGATATACAACCACATCCACTTTTTCAGTGCTGTAACCTAATGCTGAAATTCCAGATAGTACATCTGGGTAAGTTGCGATATGATCTGCACCGAATATATCGATACACAAATCATATCCACGATCAAGTTTGTTAGCGTGATAAGCAATATCTGGTAATCTATATGTTGGCTCACCTGTGCTTTTAATTAAAACAGTGTCCTTTTCTTTGCCGAATTCGGTGGTTTTAAACCAAGTTGCTCCGTCCGCTTCATAAACTAATCCTTTTTCTCGAAGTCGAGAAACAACGGATTCAATATCCCCATTTTCATACAAGCTATGTTCGTTGAAAAAAGAATCCATGTTGATCTTCATTTTCTTAAGCGTGTTGCTTATGTCGTTGAAGATTTCTTGTTTTGCCTTGTCTTTAAATGGAGTCCAATCTCCCGATTCAGCTAGTTCATCTCCTTTTTCTTTGATGAGTTCTGTTGCAATATCTTTTATGTACTCACCTTCATATCCACCTTCTGGGAATTCTGAATCTTTCCCCAATTGCTCTAAGTAACGAGCTTGAACGCTTTGCCCAAGCACGCGCATTTGTCGTCCAGCATCATTGAAATAATACTCACGATCAACCTCAGCACCCGTCCATTCCATAAGCCGAGCAACGGTATCGCCAAGAACTGCATTTCGTCCGTGACCAACAGTGAGGGGCCCGGTTGGGTTGGCGCTTACAAATTCAATTTGAACTTTTTTCCCTAGATTTGAAATTGTTTTCCCAAATTCAATTCCAGCTTCGATAATTTCTGCGAGTTCATCGAATAAATAATCCGTCGCAAAGCGGAAGTTTATAAATCCAGGTCCGGCTATTTCGATAGAAGAAACTTTACTTTCATCATACTTGATTGCATCAACGATTTGCTGAGCTATAGCTCTTGGGTTGTTACGCAATGGTTTGGCAAGCATCATAGCGATATTTGCGGAAGCGTCGCCATGGGTAGCATCTTTTGGAGCTTCTAGCTTAATCTCTGGTTGTTCTTCTAAATTAAACTGCGCCAGTGAGGCTTTTATAATCTCTTCTAAGTATTCGTTCATTCTTCGATCCATTTCATTTTATCTAGCACAAGATAAAAGAATTAAAAATTAAGAATGCTTCAATTAAGAATGTTTTTAAAATCACTTTGATGTGGTTACTAGAATAGCTCCTCGTATTTTTAAAAGCTCTTCACAGTCATCTAATAATGATTTTGATAATTTTTTCTCTATAAATCCAGAATCTCGAAGAAGCTTAATCCAAAATTTAGTTTCTCTGGCTTCTTTATAAGCAATCGATAGTTTATATCGAAAATCCTTCTTGGAAAAGGCACCAATACCTTCTTCAATATTTGCACCAATTGAAGTTCCGCTTCTCACAATTTGTCTAGACAAATTGAATTCTTGTTTTTCTTCACATAGAAATTTATAAAGCTTAACAATCCTTAAAGCAAAGTCATAGCTTTTATCCTGAATTGGGTTCTGCGTTTTCATTGACTCATTCTTAATTTTTAATTGTTCAACTGAACAAGCGCTCTGAACGAAGTGACACGAAGTCATATCCTGCAATAATAATGTGGTCATCGACAGGTATACCGAGGAGTTTACCGGATTCGGCGATGCGTTTAGTGAGGTTTATATCTGCAGTGGATGGGCGATTATTCCCGGAGGGATGATTGTGCAATAATATTATGGAATTGGCTTGATTGAGTATTGCTCGGCGAAGTACTTCTGCTGGCTCAACAATAGTGGCATTACTCCCGCCGGAGCTTATTTGATGAAACCCAGTCATCACTTTTTTGTTATTCAAGAATGCTACAATAAATACTTCTTTAGTTAAATGTCGCAGTTTAGGTCCAAAAAAAGCTGCACCATCTTCAGGACTTGTGATTTGAATTTCCTCACCTAATCCCGCAACCTGAATTCTGCGTGCAAGTTCAAAAGCCGCTTCTAGGGTTATTGCTTTTACTTTAGCAATTCCTGGAATTGTTTGTAGCTCATTCCATTCTTTCTTGATGAGGGAATGTAATCCTCCAAAATGATCCAATAATGCACGAGAGGTTTCAATTACGTTCATTTTTTTGGTACCTGTTCTCAGCAAGATAGCAAGTAATTCAGAATCTGAGAGTGAACCAGCCCCATACTTCATAAGCTTTTCCCGGGGTTGTTCATCAGGTCGCATATCTTTTACGGATCGGTTTAGAAAATCAATGGCTGAGAAAGTTTCTTCGGGAGAATATATTTTTATATTCATAAGTCTTCACACATGTTTTTAACATGTAAGACCATTCTGAATTCAATTCCTTACAAAAAAATTCAACAAGGAATGAGCAACTTGGATATTAAATATTCCTTGTTGAATATTGTTCTATGAATCAGCCTTCACCACTACCCATAAGTGGTTCATTGAAGGCACGAATGCTTGAGTTTGGAAGACCATTCGGGTAGCTTTTCTTAATAAGCTTAATGGTATCAATCACAATTTGAAGGTGAAGTTCTTTAGAGTTCTGATAGAACTTCTGGGCTGCATCTGTAAGCTTTGGTTTTCCATGAAGAGGTTTATCACTTACGGAAAGAAGAGTAGCATGAGGAACTCGATATCTAATGCCATTCGTAGCAACAGTAGCCGATTCCATATCTATAGCGAGACTTCTACTCTGATGAATTTGATGAACAGTGTGTTTAGCTGAAAATTCCCAATTTCGATTTCCAGTAGTAAATACGGTTCCTATACGATGACTTAAACTGTGGGAATCTAGGGCCTCTTTGAGGTATAAATTCAATAAGTAATTTGGAATTACTGGATTTCCAATGGGAAATAATTCGTCAAGAATTTTATCATCTCGGAAGTAACCATTAGCGAGAACAAAATCACCGATTTCTTGGTGATTTCGAAGCCCACCACAATGGCCAACCATAATCATGGCATCAGGACGAAGAACACAAACATGATCGGTAATTGTTTTTGCATTCGAAGGGCCAACGCCAATATTTATAAGGGTGATGCCACTATTGTTATCCATTTTAATATGGTAAGCTGGCATTTGAACTCCATCACGAGTAGGTTTTATACAATCAGGATATTTTTCAAGGAATACTTCTACATGCATCGCATAGTTAGTAAACAGTATATAGCGTTGAAAGTCTGATGGGTCTGTACCAGTATAATGCGCTAGTCTATTTAGTGAGATATCTGTTCTTTCTGGAGAAAAGAGGAACATTTTCTTCTTAGTAAAATCCCACTCTTCCTCGTCGGTATGATCCATTAGCGAAGGATCATTTAATGGGATTACTGGGCGCGAAGCTTTGATCTCAATATCAGCTTTCTTACTTATTAAGCGTTTAATCTCGCGCTTTAAATACCACCTGAATGCCTTAGGCTGTGCTAATTCACCTTTTATATTGGGGTTGTGCTCAGAGTATTCGCGATGCACAATCATCTTTGGATACATTCCACGTTCATAAATTTCTTCCATCAGGTCGCACGCTTTTTCCGTAGCTTTAGCGAGTTCTTTAGGAGAACTAAATTCAGAATGGCGTAAAAAAAGAGAATCAGACATGGGCAAAAAATCGTTTAACTATACTATTGAACCTTGGATAACCACAAGTGAACAGGTGGAATATACGACTAAAATCTTCAAGGTTTTATCTAGAGAGATGATGCTTGAAACTGAAAATCATTCAGCAAATTTTTCAATTATAGATTCACTTGATTGGACCAATGTAATGGCCCTTACTCCTGATAATGAAATCATATTGGTAGAGCAATATCGATATGGGATAAAAAAATCAACCTTAGAATTTCCTGGTGGGATATGTGATGAAGGAGAAGAACCAATGGAATCTTCAAAAAGAGAGCTACTTGAAGAAACTGGATTTTCTTCTACTAATTGGGTAAGCCTAGGAAATGTTAGTTCAAATTCTGCAATGCTAAATAATTATACTCATTTTTATTTAGCAAGAAACTGTATTCAAACTTCACAACAAAGGCTTGATGGAAATGAGCGGATCAATGTTCATACAATGCCATTAATTGAATTTCTCGATATGGTTCGTAGAGGAGATATTGAGCACTCTTTAGTAGTTGCAGCAGTAGCTAAGTTTTTATTGAGCGAGTTTAGCTAATTATAGTTTTAAGCTTGTTATTTATAGGATTGAATGAGAAATTTTAAAACAATATATACACCTTTTTCAAGATGACTATTTTAGAGAAACTATCACTTTTACCTTCACACATTATCAATGGATACTTTGACTTATATACAGGGGGGAAAGATCGCCCAATATATTTTTTAGCGAAAGATATCAGACCAGAGTTATTAGTTTTTGAAGAAAACTTTGATGTTGTAAAGAAGGAACATCAAAATATTGAAAAATTGCATGCGATTCCTGCTTATGAAGAGTTAGATAAATACCAGTACGATCCGAATAATCAGGAGACAAAATGGAAAGTATTTGTTATAAATATGATGGGTGAGTTTGACAAGGCAGCGGAAAAACTTTGTCCCGAAATATGTAGTATGGTCAGACAAATTCCTGATGTGTTTCAGGCCATGTTTTCAGTATTAGAGCCAGGACGTTCAATCCCCGCTCATAAAGGCCCATATAAAGGATATCTCAGATATCATATTGGAGTTAAAATCCCTAAAGTTAACCCTCCTAAAATCCGTATTGAAGATACTTATCATACATGGCAAGAGGGAGAGGGAGTTATTTTTGACGACAGCTGGGATCATGAAGTAATTAACGAAGCTACCGAAGAACGCGTGGTTTTAATTGTAGACATTTTACGCCCCATGCCGAAAGTTCCGCATGCCATAAATAAGTTTCTAACTAACAATGTTATAAAACCTTTCTACGCAAAATATGTTGAAGAAGAATGAAGTCTTCTTAAAAAAGATGGCGAATATAGAAAAGTAAAACTAAGTTTTTAACTAGTAGAATAGATTGCAATTCAAATTATATAGGCTCAGAAATAAGTTTTGAGTCATCTACTGTTCTTTTTTCCCAAAACTTAAAAGGTGCCCAATCAGTATCTGGGATTAATTTTTTTGGGACTTCCCCTCGGTCTTTCCTTAATTCAATCTCTTCTCGTATTTCAGTAATTTTATCTTGGAATTCGTACGGATTGATATGATTTAACATACCATACAACTCCATATAGCTGTAATTTGAATAATCTTTCATATTCTTAGTCTGTTAGTTACAAAGCAATAGATAAATAACAATGAAAACACATAACTATCAAGCGAAAACTGAATGGACTGGAAATCTAGGAGAAGGAACATCAGGATATAAGAATTACGATCGTTCTCATATTCTGAAAGTTGAGGGAAAACCGGAAATTGAAGCTTCATCAGATCCATCATTTAGAGGCGATCCAACAAAATATAATCCTGAGGAACTTTTTCTTAGTTCACTTTCATCCTGTCATATGCTATGGTTTCTTCACTTATGTTCAGTGGAAGGGGTTATTATATTGGAATATATAGATGAGGCTGACGGAGTTATGATTGAAGAAAAAGATGGAAAAGGAAAGTTTACAGAAGTAACGTTAAATCCGATAGTTACTGTTAACGAGGAACGAATGACATCTAAACTCGATTCCATTCATCAGAAAGCAAACCAGATGTGCTTTATTGCTAATTCTTGCAACTTTCCAGTGAAGCATAACTCTATATATAGGGTATTATCTGGATAAAAAATTAACTTTAGTCATCTTTGGGATTCTTCACTTTCGCTCAGTATGACTCATAAAAAAAAGAAAATGATTGAGACTGGCTCAAAAATGAATATTGATTTCACATTTAAAATTGTGAAAGATGGAATAGAAAAAGATATAATTTTCGCAGATTTACTAGATAAACCAACGATAGTTTCTGTATATATGAAGAACAATACGTCAGGATGTGATCGTCAAACTATAGACTTGGCAGTAAATTCTGATTGGTTTGAGAACAAAGGGTTCAATTTAGTAGCTATTAGTAAAGATGGATGTAAATCCCATCAAAAATATGCAGAAAAGCAGGGCATCAACTATATGTTAGCATCTGATCCAGAATTTAAATTCTCTGAATCGACTGATTCTATAGTGGAAAAGAAGATGTATGGAAAGACTTTTACGGGTCCTTCACGTTCAGCCTTTGTTATTGATACAGATGGTACTATTTTGGCATCCATTAAAAAAATTGATACGAAAGCACATGCCGAAGAGTTGAAAGCTCTGGTGAATAGCTTGAAATAAAACTGTTATCTATGAAAAGTCTCGTAATTGTAGAGTCCCCAACAAAGACTAAAACAATCAGTAAATATTTGCCTAAGGGGTATGATGTTGATTCGTCAATGGGGCATATCCGTGATCTTCCTTCTTCGGCAAAGCTGATTCCGGCAAAGTATAAAAAGGAATCGTGGGCGACATTGGGTATTAATCCTGATGACCGATACTTTGCAATATATGTGACTCCACCAGACAAAAAGAAAATTGTAAAACGACTTAAAGACAAGCTAAAAGATTGTGATGAGTTAATATTGGCAACGGATGAGGATCGTGAAGGAGAAGCAATTTCGTGGCATTTACTGGAGGTTTTAAAACCAAAAGTACCTGTTAAAAGAATGGTTTTTCGGGAGATCACAAAAGAGGCGGTTCAAAATGCACTCGAAAATACCCGTGATATTGACATGAATTTGGTGTATGCGCAAGAAACACGTCGAATTCTTGATCGCTTAGCGGGTTATACAGTATCTCCATTATTGTGGAAAAAAATATCTCCAGGTCTTTCAGCGGGTCGTGTACAATCAGTAGCTGTTAACTTCTTGGTTGAGCGCGAACGCGAGAGAATGAAATTTAGAAGTGGTACGTATTATGATTTACAAGCAGCACTTCAAAAAGCTGGAGAGAACGATGAGTTCAAAGCTGACCTTACCCATCTTAATGAGAAGCGAATAGCTAGTGGAAAAGATTTTGACGAGAATACCGGTAAATTAAAAAAGCCTGACTCCGTTGTTTTGCTTGATGAAGATAAAGCAAGCGCTTTAGTCGACGATTTAAAAGCTGCAGATTGGGCAGTTACTAATGTTGAGGTGAATATTCAAAAGAGAAATCCCTCTCCTCCTTTTATCACTTCAACGCTACAACAGGAAGCGAATAGAAAGTTAGGGATGACTGCTAGAGATGCGATGAGTGTAGCACAAAAGTTGTACGAAAAAGGTTTTATCACCTATATGAGAACTGACTCAACACGACTTTCTAGTCAAGCTATTGATGCTGCTCGTACTGGAATTGTTGACCAATATGGTGAAGAATATTTGTTTGAAAGAGTTCGAAATTATTCTGCAAAAGGAAAATCAGCTCAGGAAGCTCATGAAGCTATTCGACCATCAGGATCAAAATTTATTTTACCAGAAAAATCTGGTTTAAAAGATCGTGAATTTAAGCTGTATGATATGATTTGGAAGCGAACGATCGCTACTCAAATGGCTGAAGCAGAGCTTGAGTTCACTGGGGTTACCATTACTGCTAAAAATAATGGAACATCAGCAGACTTTAGAGCCAGTGGTAAGAAGATATTATTCCCAGGCTTTTTCCGAGCATATGTTGAAGGTAGTGATGACCCTGAAGCAGCACTTGAAAATCAGGAGAATTTCCTACCGCCGCTTTCAGAAGGTGATGCTACCGATCTTCAGGATTTGAAATTCAGTTCACACGAAACAAAACCACCGGCTCGATACACAGAAGCTACGTTGGTGAAGGAATTGGAAAAAAGTGGAGTAGGTCGACCAAGTACTTATGCTGCGGTTATCTCAACCATTCAAACTAGAAATTATTGCCGAACAGAAGGGAAGGCGCTAGTTCCGACTTTTATCGCTTTTGCAGTTACTGCACTACTTGAAGAACATTTCCCAGAATTAGTAGATAGTGCTTTTACATCTGCCTTGGAAGATAAACTTGATGGTGTGGCAAACGGAACTGAAGACGCTGTAAAATACCTAGATGATTATTATAAAGGTGAAAACGGATTACGTGCAAAAGTAGATCGACAGGAAGACAAAATTGATCCACAAAAAGCAAAACTCCTTGACCTTCCTTTAGAAGGGTTGGAAGGAATTCAGGTAGCTGTTGGTCGATTTGGACCCTATGCGAAAATGGTGAAAAATGGTGAAGAGGTTTCTACATCACTTCCACAAGATATGGACCCAAGTGATGTGACTGTTGCCAAACTTGAGCAATTGATTAAACTATCTGAAGAAGAAGATAAACCTATTGGTGTTCATCCTGAAGAAGGATTGCCAATCTTTTTACTATCAGGTAGGTACGGTCCATATGTTCAACTTGGTGAAGTAACCGAAGAGAATAAAAAACCAAAGCGAGCTTCTTTATTAAAAGGGATGACTCCTGAAGATATAGATCTTAAGCTAGCTATTAAGCTTCTTACACTTCCAAGGAATCTAGGCGAACATCCAGAGGATGGCAAAGTAGTTAAAGCTGGTGTAGGACGATTTGGTCCATATGTAGTTCATGATGGAAAATTCAAGTCTATTCCGAAAGATGGGAATGTACTCGAAATTCAGTTAGATGAAGCGGTAGAATTGCTAAAGCAAAAAGCTAAATCACGAAAAAGCTCTGAGCTTAAAGATCTTGGTATGCATCCAGATTCGGAACAATCAATTAAAGTTATGGACGGCAGATATGGTCCATACATAAAATATGGGAAAAAGAATATAGGGTTACCTAAAGGTACAGTCGTAGAAAAATACACGCTTGGTGAGGCTTTAGAATTAATTGCAGAGAAAGGTTAAATGCTGAGTTGACAAGCACCACTTCTAGGAAGTATTTTAGTTAAAGCTATTGACGATAGACCAACATCAAATGTTGGTCATGGTCTTTTAGAGGAATTTGGTTTATAGAATAGATTCTGATTCTTAATGACAAAACTATCATGCAAAAGCGAAATAATTTTCATTTTAAGTATCCTCCAAATATCCACGCATTGGATTTGGCAACTATGGTGAATATGTATCGCAGTCGGGGAGAGCCTAGAAAAGCCGTTGCTGGTGAATACATTTCTTGTGCTATAACACAGACTTTGTTGAAAGAGGCAAAATGGTGGTTTGGATTATACTACTCTCAGGATATTTGGGATGAGCTGCTCACAAAAGGAAGCGAAGGCTTTCCACTTACCAATATTGAACTCAATGTACTTGGACAAGTTTTTGTAAGTGAAGATGATGCTCCACACCGAGAATTCATTGAGAAAAATGCTGGAGTAACTGAAAAGCTTGAATATCTGATATTGAGTGACCTAAGAACCTTTGGATTTCTAACTGAAGACGAAGGTGGTTTTGTTCGGATTACCCCTAGAGGAGAAAAAGCATTGCATGGCATTTCGCGCCGTATCTATGAGAAACGCTTTTTACCTGAAATGCTCAGCGATACCCCAATCCTTGATGAACCAAAAATCGAGCAAGCCCAAAAGAAAGACAAGGAGCAGACTAGTCTGTTTTAGAAATAGTCTAAATCATAGGTTTTTATTTTTTAAGATTATCTCTTTCATTGTAAAGAATCTTCAAACCCAATTGCCTCTCACCTTTGATTGATTATATTCAATAATCATACTTCAAATTAACTAGGGGATTTTATGAAAAGAATAGGTGGGTTTATTCTAACTCTTGCTGTACTTACAGTTTCATTTCAACAAGTATTTGCACAAGGCACTCAATTATTAAGAGAACCAACAATTTCGGAAACGAGTATTGTATTTGTTCACGCTAACGATTTATGGAAAGTTGATAAATCTGGTGGTACTGCAATTAGATTAACGAGTAATATTGGAGGTGAAACGGCTCCACATTTCTCACTAGATGGTTCTATGATCGCTTTTACAGGACAGTATGCAGGTAACTCAGATGTTTACGTGCTTCCTATTGAAGGAGGAGAACCTAAGCGATTAACGTGGCATCCAGGAGAAGATGTTGTAACTGGATGGACACCTGAAGGTGAAGTCTTATTCAGGTCAGGTCGAGCATCTTTTCCAACAGCTATCAATCAATTCTGGACATTAGGTACAGACGGTGGAATGCCAAATATGATGCCAATTCCACAAGCTTCATCAGGAGAAATTTCGACAGACGGAAAATATGTTGCTTATAACCCTATTACATTTTGGGATCCTGAATGGAGAAATTACCGTGGCGGACAAGCGCAACCTATCTGGATTGTAGATTTGAAAAGTTATGAATTGATTCAAACACCACGAACTGATAATGAACGTCATACCGATCCTGTATGGTATAATGGTTCTGTCTTCTATCTTTCTGAAAGAGACTTTGCAAATAATATTTGGTCGTACAATCCTTCTACTAATGAAGAAAAACAATGGACTTTTCACTCAGATTTTGATGTGAAAAGTTTGGATGCCGGCGGTGGAATGATTGTTTACGAACAAGGCGGGTACCTTCATCACTTAAATCCTTCGACAGGTGGAACAGTACAAATTTCAGTAAAAGTTGCAGGCGATATGAGTTGGGGACGTGAACGATGGGAGGAACCTTCAGCATTTCAAATGACTAACCCGGCTCTTTCTCCAACAGGAAAAAGAGCAATCTTTGAAGTTAGAGGGGAAATCATAACTGTACCCAAAGAAGAAGGAACATGGAGAAACCTGACTAATTCTTCTGGAAATGCAGAACGCGCTCCGGTTTGGTCACCTGATGGCTCCCAAGTTGCTTGGTTCTCTGATGAAAGTGGAGAATATACCTTAGTGATCTCAGATCAGTTTGGGCTAGAAGAACCTAAGTCAATAGAACTTCCAAATCCTACTTTTTATTTTCAGCCAGATTGGTCACCCGATGGAATGTTCATTGCTTATACTGATACAGACTATAATATGTGGTACGTAAATGTAGAATCTGGTAAAACTACTATGATAGATACAGACACCTACGCTCATCCAAATAGAACATTCAATCCAAATTGGTCGCCAGATAGTAAATGGATAGCGTATGTTAAATTATTGAATAGTCAGTTTAAAGCAGTTCATGTTCATAATATTGAAACTGGAAAAACACATATGCTTACCGATGGAATGTCGGATGCTATCACTCCGGTTTGGGATGAAAGTGGCAAGTATTTGTACTTCTTAGCCAGTACCGATTTTGGTCTTAATACCGGTTGGCTAGATATGAGCTCATATGATATGTCGGTATCAAGGGGATTGTATATGATTGTTCTTTCAGATAATGAACCCTCTCCTATTCTGCCTAATAGTGATGAAGAAGAAGTACAAGATGAAGAGTCAGATTCAAAAGACGATGAAAAAGAGAAAGTTGAAAATGTAGTAATTGATTTAGATGGAATAGCAGAGAGAACACTAAGCCTCGATATTCCGCTCAGAAACTATCAAGGTTTATTGAAAGGACCAGATGGATCAGTTTTTATTTTTGAGCCTGTGCCAAACGAAGGAACTAAGCTCCACAAATTTGAAATCAAAGATCAAAAAACGACGATGTTTCTTTCAAGCGTCAACTCAGCAGTAGTTTCAGAAGATCGAAAAAGTTTACTGTATAGATCAGACGGAACCTGGGGAATTGTAGAAACCTCTGGTGGAGAAAAGAATGTAGGAGATGGAAGGTTGGCACTTTCAGATGTAAAATTAAAGATAAATCCTCAGGAAGAATTTGAGCAGATATTCAGAGATGGATGGCGCTTTATGCGTGATTTCTTGTATGTAGACAATATGCATGGCGCGCCATGGAATGATGTTTATGAATGGTATGCGCCTTGGGTTAAACACGCCAAACATCGTTCAGATTTAAACTATGTAGTTGACATCATGAGTGGAGAAGTTGCTGTTGGCCATTCCTATGTAAGAGGTGGTGATTATCCTGATTTAGAAAATGTACCTGCTGGACTTTTAGGAGCAGATATTTCACTTGAGAATGGAGCATTCCGAATCAAGAAAATCTATACAGCTGAAAGCTGGAACCCAGATTTAACGGCCCCACTTTCTGGTCCTGGTATAGATATTAATGAGGGAGATTATATTTTAGCGGTTAATGGTATGGCAATCGAACCGAACCAAAACTTCTATCAGTATTTTGAAGGCACAGTAAACCGACAAGTTCAACTACTTGTGAATGACAAGCCGAATACTTCAGGAGCTCATTTGGTAACTGTTGTACCAATTTCAAATGAAGGTGGTTTAAGAACCAGAAATTGGGTAGAAGATAATCGTCGAAAAGTTGATGAAATGTCAGATGGTCAACTTGCCTATGTTTGGATTCCAAATACTGGAAACGGTGGATATACCTACTTTAATAGATATTACTTCTCCCAACAAGATAAACGAGGTGTGGTGCTAGATCAGCGAAATAACGGTGGTGGATCAGCTGCTGATTATATTATCGATGTTTTGAACAGAGATTTACATGGCTTTTTTAACAGTAAAGCAGGAGATCGAAGACCATTTCCATCTCCCGGCGCAGGAATCTGGGGACCAAAAGTAATGATCATAAATGAACGAGCTGGTTCAGGTGGTGATTTACTTCCTTTCATGTTTAAAAAAGAGGAAATCGGACCACTAATTGGTACTCAAACCTGGGGCGGTTTGGTAGGAACCTGGGATACTCCGCCATTAATTGATGGAGGTCGTTTAGTAGCTCCTAGAGGTGGTTTCTACAATGTAGATGGAGAATGGGATGTAGAGGGAATCGGAATTTCACCTGATATTGAAGTGATGGATACTCCAAAAGAAAGTATGAATGGTGGTGATCCTCAGTTAGAAGCTGCAATCAAAGAAACATTGCGTTTACTTAAGAATTACCCAGATCCAATAATCAAAACTCCAACTGATCCTATCCGTTGGAAACGCCCAGCTAAATCCGGAAATTAGATTTAATTGAAAAAGGCTATCAGAATATTCTGGTAGCCTTTTTTAGAAACCGGAAATTTTATGGTATTAGATGCAGGTCTAACCTCTGAATTCCCTTACAGCTTCAGCTACTTTTTCAGGTACATGAATATCGAATGGGCTTGGAATAATATGGTCAACAGATAACTCTTCTACACAATTAGCGATGGCTTCTGCAACCTTAATGAACATTTTGGTAGTTAACTTACTAATTCGAGCATCTAAAGCCCCACGAAATAAACCTGGGAAAGCCAATACATTATTAATTTGATTTGGAAAGTCAGATCGACCAGTAGCAATTATATATGCCCCAGCTGCTTTAGCTTCATCAGGCATAATTTCTGGTGTAGGGTTAGCCATTGCAAAAATGATGGGGTCTTTAGCCATTGTTTTAACCATATCTTGCGTTAGTACTCCTGGTGCAGAAACTCCAATAAATACATCAGCGTTTTCTACAGCTGAAGCTAAATCTCCAGTTTTACTATTGCAGTTAGTAATAGTAGCCATTTTCTGTTTTACTGGATTTAAGTCATTTCGTCCATTGTGAATTATTCCAGTACTATCACACATAATAACTTCCTCAACACCTGCGGCGAACAACAATTTCGTGATGGCTACTCCAGCAGCCCCAGCACCATTAATAACTACAGAAAGATCTTTTAAATGTCGGTTTGTTAGCCGACATGCATTTATCAGTCCAGCTAGAGTCACAATTGCAGTCCCATGTTGGTCATCATGAAAAACTGGAATAGGTAGTTCTTTTTTGAGCCTTTCTTCAATTTCAAAACAACGAGGAGCAGAGATATCTTCAAGGTTAATTCCTCCAAAGGTAGGAGCAATTGCTTTTATAGCAGAGATAATTTCTTCTGTATTCTGAGTATTTAGAACTATGGGAACCGCATCCACACCTGCAAATTTTTTGAACAATACAGCCTTTCCTTCCATAACCGGCATTGCGGCTAAAGGGCCAATATTTCCTAAACCAAGTACGGCAGAACCGTCGCTAATTACAGCTACCAAATTACCCTTAGCGGTATATTCATAGGCTAGATCCTCGTTTTTAGCAATTTCCCTACAAGGTTCAGCAACCCCAGGCGTATATGCAATACTAAGATCATCTTTAGTTTCAAGAGGTAACTTTGATTCGATTGATATTTTACCGCGCACTTTTTTATGTGCTTCTATGGATAGTGCTGCGTAATCTTTTTGTGACATGTTTGGTTAGGCTATAAAATTAAAAAAGCCGAAGTAAATACTTCGGCTTTGAAGAAAATGAGTTAATTACTCTTCATTCATATCTTTAGGTTCAATCATATTGTTCGCTGGATTTATATCCGCTAATCGTTCACTTGGATCAATAGTTAAACTTTTGATATTGAATCTTGAAGTTGGGATATCAAAAGTATAAGATGGATTAACCCACTGCCAATCTTTTAGAGTATTTCTTTTAATGTCATTCTCAACGGGCTTTTCACCACGCATAACTCTTAGTGGGATGTAATATAATTCTGAAGTCCCATCATCATACTCAACAAGTATATCTAAAGGCATTGGCATTAACCCATTTCTAGTGATTTCAACGGAAGTGTTCGTCTCATCACCAGTTACTGATGCAATTCCATAATCAATGGTTTTAGTGGTTTGAACGAAATATTCATAAAACCAATCGAGAACCATTCCTGATTCTTTTTCCATCACTCGTATGAAATCTAAGTCGGTAGGATGCTTTAACTTCCAAGTCTCATGATAGGCGAGCATTCCTTTTCTAAAAGCTTCATCCCCCATTATATAACTTAGTTGATTTAGGAAAACAGCCCCTTTAGAATATGAAGCACGGCCATACGCAGCATTTGTGTTGTAATGATCAGCATGAGTAGTAAGTGACTCTTCAATTCCAGCATTTACAATACCAAAATACCCTCTATATGAACCAGCATGAGGATTTCCTTCTCGTTCAAATAAGTGGGCCATTGTTTCAGAAGATGCAAAACTAGTAAAACCTTCATCCATCCACGGATATAAAGCTTCATTGGTAGCAAGAACATTCTGGTACCAGCTATGATACATTTCGTGAACGGTTACACCGACTAAACTTCCAAGACCTCTACCACCTGTGATCAAGGTACCCATTGGGTACTCCATTCCTCCATCACCACCTTGAATGGTTGAGAATTGAGGATATGGGTAAACTCCAAAGTGCTTATTTGCATACTCGAAAGCCTTTACAGTAAGTTCAGGTAGTTGCTCCCAGTTTTCTTTGTATTGAGCATTTTCCTCATCTGTAGCTTCAATATCTACTACTGGTTGTTGGTAAAAGAAGTGAAGTTTCGGACCGTTTGGTACTTGAGTAGTTGTATGAACAAAGTCTGGATCAGCTCCCCAGAAGAAATCGATAACATTTTCGGCTATAAAGTGATAGGTGATTTTGTCCCCACGATATCTAATTCTTTTACCTTCATCTTCATATCCATGACCTACCTCATTTGGGTTTTGTACAATTCCAGTACCACCAACAACATACTCCTTATCAATGGTAATTTTTACATCGAAGTCGCCAAATATTCCGTGAAATTCACGTCCGATATATGGATTTGGGTGCCAACCTCTATCATCATAGGCAGAAAGTTTTGGATACCACTGACTCATAGAAAATTCAACACCTTCAGCGTTTGCCCAACCTGATCTTCTTATTTGTTTAGGAACCTGACTCTCAAATGTCATCTCAAAGGTAGTTGTAGAGCCAGAACTAATTGGTGTATTCAGCTCAACAACAAGAATAGTTCCGTCAACTTCATACTCAACTGCGTTTCCATCTTGAGATAAAGAAAGAATATTATGATAACCGATTTCGTCTTCAGATAATTTTGAAATTCGATCTCGAACTCTTCCATCAGGGTCAGCAATAGTTCTTGAACGAACATCCATCATGCTACCAGGCTGAAAAGCATTGAAATATAGATGGTAATAAACTCGTGAAAGTTCATCAGGAGAGTTATTAGTATAAACCAATTTCTGCGATCCTGTGAATTGGTGTTTTTCAGTATCAACATCAATTTCCATCGTGTAATCGGCTTCTTGTTGCCAGTAGCCTCTTATTTGTGCTTGAGCAATAGAAACGAAGAAAAGTGTAATCAGAAGTAAAGAGAATAGTTTTTTCATGCTTAATTAGTTAACCGCATATAATAATAATTACGCTGAGATCTTGCGGATTGTTAATGTTTAGTTTAAGAAGTTAAAGAAATGAATTTGCTCTAAGTGTTAAAGTTTATGTACTTAGAATGCACTTCTGCTAGTGAATGCTCTGCTTAGTGTGGCTTCATCAATAAACTCTAACTCAGTGCCCATAGGTATTCCGTAAGCAATTCTTGTTACTTTAACTTCGTATGGTATTAGTAACTTGTTAATGTAATAGGATGTTGCTTCACCCTCTGCATCGGGGTTTAAGGCAAGAATTACCTCATTTATATTCTCATGTCCACCGACTCGTTTTAGTAAATCTTGAATTTTGAGTTGGTCTGGACCAATATTATCCATCGGTGAAATCACTCCACCTAGAACATGGTACCTACCTCTAAACTCATTGGTCTTTTCAATGATATATACATCATTGAATTCTTCGACCACACATATCTGACCATTTTCACGTTTAGGGTTTTCACAGATTTTACATGGATCAGAATCACTAACATTTCCACAAATATTGCAACGAGTCACTTTATTCTTTAAGTCGACAATTGAATTTGCCAGCTTTAAAGCATATTCATCATTTTGTTTCAAAAGATGAATAGCAATTCTTTGAGCAGATTTTCGGCCTGTTCCAGGAAGTTTGGAAAGCTGTTCAATCGCTCGTTCTAAATACTCTGAAGTTATCTGCATTTGAAATGCTTAGTGTTAAGTTTTAAATGATGAATAGTGGATACTCAGTTAACATTCAGAACTGAACAGTTAAATTATTATAGCCCAAATTTAGAAAGGTCCATTCCTGGAATTCCACCGCCAGGAACCATGCCTTTGTAGGCTTCTTGCATTTTACTTTTTGCTTCTTCATCTGCTTTTTCAAGAGCTTTATTTACACCTGCAACAACCAGGTCTTCTAAAATCTCTTTGTCTTCTGGATCAATCACATCTTTATCAATTGTTACAGAAAGTACTTGTCGCAAGCCATTAGCTTTTACTTTAACCATTCCACCGCCAGCTTCAGCTTCGATAATAATTTCACCAAGCTGCGATTGAGTTTCTTGTACTTTGGATTGCATTTCCTGAATTTTGCCGAACATGTCGGCCATATTAAAATCTGCCATAATTAAGTCCTTTTAGTATTCTAGTTCTGCCCCAAATCGTTCAACTAAGTCACGGATAATAGGGTCTTTCTGCTGTATTTCTTTAAATCTTTCGTATGGGTTTTTAGCTTTCGAAGTATTTTCAGTTCCTTTTTTAACTTCGGTTCTAAAACGTAATTTAACACCGATATGTTCCTTTAATCGAAGTGACAAATCTTGAGCTTGTTCATCTAACATTTGTTTTGCGAATGCATTATCACATTCTAAAAGTAGCTCATTACTTTTAAGCTTTGTTGGCTGAACTCTTTGGACTTGAAGCTCTAATACTTTAGGTATTTTATTTTCAAGTGAGGCTACAAATTTATCCCAAATAGCACGCACATCTTCCACTAGTATATCTTTTATAGAAACAGATTCATTTTCAATTACCTGTACATGAGATTCAACTTTAGGTGCCCCGTTTCCATTTGGAAAATGAAGCACTTTAGCTTTTTTTGTGACTTCAGTAACTAAAGCAGGTTGCCCTAAATCATATTCATCATGAACTGGTACCGGCTCAGGGATAACTTCCTTTATTGGCTCTAAAGGAACAGTCTGTGATTTTTCTTGTGCTTCCCTTTTTTCTTCTTCAGTGGAAGAAACTTCTACGACCGTCGTCTCATCAGGCACAGTTTGTGAACCCTCGATTGACGGTTCGCTCTGTTGAATGTCTTCTTTAACATGTGCAGAGCTTAAGTTACTAGAGTTTTTTTTTAACTCTTCGAGTTCAATAAGGAGTTTTCCAAGATTCTCACTTCTCTCCATATGAATAAGCTTCAGGAGCGTGATTTCGAATTGAATACGAGGTTGACTAGCATCCTTTAGTTTAATTTGAGCTTCACTTACAATGTGGAGCATTCTCATCAAATCATCTCTTGAGAAATCGGTTGCTGTAGATGTGTACTTAGCTTTAGTATCTTCAGAAGCTTCAACTAGATATAACTGAGGTGAATGATGTGCGATATACAGATTTCGTAAATGTTCTGTTAATCCAATCAAAAACTCCTGAATATCATATCCCTCCTGAAGTAAAGTATTTATTAGCTGTAAGCCTTTATCTGCATCATGTTCTTTTACGCAATTCATGAACTCGAATAAACGGTCTGTTCCAACTACATTCAGTGCTTGTAGTAATTCCTTATGAGTTATAGTATCGCCACAAAATGCAATTGCTTGATCCATTAAGCCCAATGCATCTCGAAGTGCACCATCAGCTTTCTTTGCAATTACATGAAGCGATTCTTCATCAATTGCGATATGCTCATCTAACGAAATCTTCCGAAGACGTTCAACAATTTCTTCTACTGCAATCCTTTTAAAATCAAAGCGCTGAACTCTTGATAAAATAGTAGGAAGAACTTTGTGCGGTTCGGTGGTTGCGAAAATAAAAATTACATGCTCAGGTGGTTCTTCCAAAGTTTTTAGCAATGCATTGAATGCTGCCTTGGAAAGCATATGAACCTCATCAACAATAATCACTTTGTAAAGACTATTTTGAGGAGGAATTCTAACTATTTCACGTAGATGATGAACATCTTCAACTTTGTTATTAGAAGCCGCATCCATTTCGGTGATGCTCATTGTCTGGTTTAGTGCTTCACCATCAACATCATCGCCAACATTATTAATTACACGAGCAAGAACACGTGCCATTGTTGTTTTACCAACTCCACGAGGCCCACAAAACATATAGGCATGAGATAATCTGTTTTGCTTAATCGCATTAAGTAAAGTATTACTAACGTGATCTTGAGAAACAATATCCTCAAAGCTGTTTGGGCGGTATTTTCTAGTAAGTGCGCGGTAGTTTTCTGACATGCTTTTTCGTCGCTTTTGCTAACATAAGGAATGTACAAAATGATGAGCTTGGATAGTAATTTTCAATCGAAATACCTTAGTAAAATCACAAACTAGCAATGCTTTCAATTGTGGTCTTCAAGTTAGAACTTGAAAATGAAGGTAATACTACCTTTCGGAGCATTTTTAGCTCTGTTGAAGTAACCTTGAATTCTTTCCATTTCAAAGAGTCTTCATTTAACTCAAAATTTTCAAGATCTGAATCGCTCAATATTTTAATGATTTCAGATGCATTTAGATCAGAGCTATAACTCAAGAGACAAGAGGCGAATAGGTTTAAAAGTCCGACTTGAACTAACTTATTATTAGTATCGGTGCTAGTTAATAGACTAAAATTTTCATTGCTAAATATTAGTTCTAAGTTTAAATCGCGAGTAAACAAGATTACAGCGGCTAAATATTTTAATGATCGGGGCTCATTAGTTTTAGGATCTGAAATGATTAGTTTAAATCCGGACTCTTCGTAGAAATCAGGCTTTTTTTTCTGTAGTAGATCGTTGTGTTTTGCAATAATTTTAAGAACCAGTTTTAATAACTCAATATCATTATCAAAACTAGGGATTTCGAAGTATGTTTTTTCAGGAAAAATTTTGTTTGTTGACATTCTAGCAATGATATACTCAAATGAATCAATTATCTCTTTTACTGATTTTTTCTTGATAGCTTCTATAGGGATATTAACTTCTAAAACATCCGTTTTTAGTTCTCCAAGTCTTTGATTGTGTACATCCATTAGTTCTCTTTCAATAGAACTAATGAAGTTTTTAAAATCTGTATTGTTTAATGAAGGTGGAACTGAAATTGTAATAGGTATCGGCTTTGGTATACTATCTTGATGTGAGCTTAGAATTCCAGAAGTACTAATCTCATTATGACCTACCACTAATCGTGAAAGTACCCATCCCCATTTAGTATTTTTTACTTTTGAATAGTTTCTGAATCTAAGTTTAAGATCATTAGTAGGTGTAGGTTTTGCTTCTTTGAAATCAAAACTCTCAGAAAACAAAAGCTTGGTTATCTCATTCATATAAATTTAATAGAAGGGTCTATTTTTTGGGAACTAGAATAAGAAATTTTGTTTGAAAGTTTAATTTCGTTCCTCGTAATTATTGTTGTATAGGTATATATAGTCTTTGAAAGAATAGTTTTTTAAATTTAAATCATAATTTAATGTTTATTCATTTAATTCAAAATCTATGGGTAAATGCTTTGCAAAACGATCAGCTTCCCACTTTCCTAAAAATTGTACAAAAGCTGGGTTATAAAGTAATCCGTTGTGGTCAACTAGAATTAGATCCGAAATACCTTTTAAGGAAATAGTACTAATTTGATTACGGTTTTTTACCCTCCCCCTTTTATCATATTCAAGATTGTATCCAACTTGAAATTTCCTTTCAGGCACATGAAAAGCGATATAGTTTTTCAAAATTTGTTCCCAGTCATTTGGAAAATAAAGCTTAATTCTAGTTGAATCTTGAACAGGTTTTATTGAAGATGAATCAGGGAGAATAGTAAAATTACTTTCATTTAATTTTCCTAAGCTAAGTGTTTTAAAGAAATGACGTGAGGAGCCAGAATAAATCTGGTTTCTATTAAATTCCCACACTTTACTCTTTGCAGTGTCTGGTGGTGCCATCTCTGAAAACCTGGGTAAGACTGTATAAAAGCCACCATTTGTTCTTGGGTTAAATTCTATTTCCTGAAGTAAAACGGTAACCTCATACCCCATTGCATTATTTTGAATCAGTAATGGTTGAGAAGCAGATACTGAATGCATATTCTGAGATTTATCCCAACTAAATTCCAATACTGTAGGGTTTAAAATTTTTGTGAAATACGCGTATTCATCCCTTCCGAGAAAAAATTCCTTAAAGTCATTATATGCTTTTTCCCACGTCCGGTTCTTTCTAGAACGAACTTCAATTTCATCCAGATTTAACACATCCTCTTCTAATTCAAAAAGGTGATAAACTGTAACAGGTTCATTTAATATTAGTGGGATTGATACATTTTTATATCCAATAAAACTTACGACCAAATTGAACCTACCTTTCTTAGGCATGCTAAAAATAAAAGTGCCGTCTGAATCTGAAGCATCTCCATAGCTGGTACTTGATAAAAAGATATTTACACCAGCGAGTGGTTCTTTGGTGATTACATCAACAACTTTCCCAGTAAACGTGATGGGTTGCCCAAAAACTTCCATTATCCTAAAAGAGGAAATCAGGAGTAGAGTTAGAAAGGCTCTTTTGGATATGAAAAGCATAATTTAATAGTTGATAAGACAATTAAATTATAAGTTGGAATAACAGCAATAATTATTTCCTGATAATGGTCTCGCCTTCACTAATCAATATAAAATTCTCGTCTCCAACAGCTTTATTAAAATCATTGATGGGTTGTTCTTGACCATCATCAGCAAGAGGGAATGTTCCATAATGCATTCCAATACTAAGTTCAGATTTCACATCTCGGTGAATTTGAACTGCTTGAGCTGGATCAACATGTACCGGGCTCATAAACCAACGGGGAATATAAGCGCCAATTGGTATAAGGGATGTTTTGATAGGAGCATATCGTTCTCCAATTTCTTTAAAAAAGGTATTATAACCAGTATCTCCAGCGAAGTATATATTACCATTTGGTGATTTAATTACAAAACCTACCCAAAGTGTTTTATCTCTATCGAAAGCTCCTCGACTCGAGAAATGCTGTGCCTGAACTGCTGCAATATTAACCGAATTAGAAGCTGTGGTTTCATCCCACCAATCCAATGATATAGTTTTAGAAACTCCTTCTTTGTTTAGATATAAATCAATACCGAGCGGTGTGATAAAAGTTGGATCAAATTCTTTCTTAATTCGCTTGATCGTCGCAATATCTAAATGATCGTAGTGGTTATGACTCAATAGTACAAAATCGATATCGGGTAAATCTTGAAAATGAATACTTGGTGGACGCATTCGTTTTGGGCCAGCAAATGTAAATGGTGATACTCGTTCACTATAAACTGGATCGGTAAGAATATTTAGTCCATCAGTCTGGATTAAAAAAGTAGAGTGATTTACATAGGTAATTGCTTGAGTTGAATCAGAAATTCGGTTGGCTGGTTTTTTTCCAAACCTGACATCATCCGAAGTAAGTTCTTTCCACTCACCAGGTTTTCTGGAAGTCATCCATTTAATCAGCTGGGTAAATCCTTTTTCTTCATAACCTGGGCCATTCAAGAATTTTTTTCCGTCAAAGTGATCTGATTTTTGGCCTTTATACCCAGGCGCAGAAGTCCATGAGCCAACTCCTAAAAAAAGAAGCACAAATATTCCAAGTATGATAAAAAAAGCCATAGAAGCTCTTTTGATGATAGATTTAAATTTCACGAGAATTGAAGTGGTTGATAAAAATAGGCTAACCAATATTTTTCATCAATCATTTAAAAGACTAGAATAAAGTTAAGCCCCCATTAATTTCTCAATCTCGTCTATCTCTTTTGGAACATTGGTCATATTCTCAAATCCATCTTCCGTTACAACAATGTTATCCTCAATGCGAATTCCACCAAAGTTCAGAAGGGATTTCACTTTTTCAACGTTCAGGAATTTCACTTTCTCAGGGTCATCCATTGCAGGTTCGAGCACGGCTGGAACAAAATAAATACCCGGCTCAATTGTAATTACCATACCGGGCATTAATTCTCTACGAGCGCGTAAGAATTTAATTCCAGGTCTGTCAATTCGTTCTACACCTTTTGGATAACCGCCAACATCATGAGTATCTAGCCCAAGAAAATGACCTAATCCATGTGGGAAGAAAAGCGCAAAAATATTCTGCTCCATAATATCATCAATCTCGCCTTTTATTATTCCCAATTTTTTTAGCCCACCCATCATAATACGTGCAGCCATCAGATGAAGATCCTCCATTTTTACACCAGGACGTATAGACTCAATTACTTCAGTATGGGCGTTTAATACAGATTGATAAATTCCAGCCTGAATATCTGTGAATTTTCCATTCACAGGAAAAGTACGTGTATAATCTGCAGCGTAGCCGTTACACTCAAAGCCGGCATCCATTAAGAACAGATCACCGTCGTTTACTGGACTATTATTTTCAACATAATGCAGGATAGAAGCATTTATTCCAGAGGCGAATATCCCATTATAGGCATCTTGTAATAGTCCATTTTCAATCTGAACTTTATTGAAAATGGCTTTTATTTCATATTCTTTCATTCCTGGATTAATGGATTTAATGACTTCCATATAAGCTAGGTCGTTAATTCTGCAGGCTTCTCTCATCTGATCTAATTCCCAATCAGTTTTTAATACCCTGCAAAAAGTTAATGCATCTGCTAAAGCATCAGTCTCTACATTAAAACCACGATCTAAATCTTCAATAAATTCAGCTTGCTCGTCGGTTAGGCAGTATACCATTTCAGGCTTAATAGTATTTAGAACATGAAGAATATCATTTTGATAGTGGAGGTGATCTGGTTTGTATTGCTCCTGATATTGCTCTTTTGTTTTAACATAACCATGCCAAACAGCATATTGAGCATCTCTTTTGGGAACAAATAAATGATATTCTTCTTTTTTGAGATCGAGTATTAATGAACAATCAGCTTCATTAGCTCCTGTTAAATACCAAAAATTAGACTCTTGTCGGAATGGAAACTCATAGTCTGTTTTATAACGATACATCGTTTCGGAGCCCTGAATAAAAACAACGCCACTTTGGTTGTCATCAAATAAAGAGAAAAGTTTTTCGCGGTGTAAGTGGTGCATATGATTGTTCAATTATGAATAAAAATGTTTAAATAAGAATAGTGAATTGAACATGAAATATCGAATAAAGGATTATTCTTTAACCTCTATTCATTTTTTCGCCAGTTCCTACAAAAACCCCTAAAAATCCTTCTTTAAAAGTAATAATAGATTCTTTCTCTGTTATTTCATTCGAGGTAGCATCTTGTCCGCCCATTTCAATAATGCTGTTTGTTAAGGGATACAAAACCCCAGTTGATGAGAATTCTTCAACAGGATTTCGAACGGGGAAAAATGAAATAGTTGTGCCAACAGGATAGGATGCTTTAAAGGGTGATTGAACTAAGAAGGTGTCACCATAGTCATCTCTAAGAATAATTTTCTCAAATTTAAACCAAAACTGCATGAGTACGGAAATATTTTTCATCAAATGGTCAACTCTTTTCCCCAATGCACCAAGTATTACACATTCTTTTGCCCCTTCACGAAGTGAGTAGTTTAGTGCTTTCTCAAGATCATTGGTTTCCTGATCTACATCTTTCAAGACCTTAACTCCTTTGTGGCGGGTATATACGAAACTATCAAGATCACCAACCACTATATCTGGTGTAAACCCATAGCCTAAGAAGACATGACCTCCACTATCGGCACCAATTAATAGATCGGCAGATTGAATTTCTTGTTGAATTAATCTCTTTGTGGGAGGAGTTCCTCCAGCAATTATAAGTGCTCGCATGTCCTGATTTTCAATTTTTTTTAAAAGATAAGCTTCTTTTAGGAGCCTAGCGAAGTAATCTCTTGAAATATTACAATATGATTATAAAGGCTAAAATAAGTAAATGAAATTGCACAGTATTTAGGCTATTTTTGGCGAAAGGAGTTTTATGTTTTCAGAATTTATTTTAAAAGTATTATCACATAAGAAAGTAGCTGTTTTCTCTCATATTCGACCAGATGGGGACTGTTTGGGTTCCCAAATTGCGTTGTGCTTGTGGCTTCAAAAAAACGGAGTTGATGCTACTGCTTTTAATGAAGACGATCCTGGGGATAACTTGAGATGGTTATTGAACTTTTTCCCAGTTCTAAAACCGACGCAGGATTTATCCGAATTTGATGCTTATATAGTAGTTGATGGGAACGCCCTTCATCGATTTGGGAGCACTGCAGAAAAATTGGCGGCGAGTAATAAACCAATTTATATGATAGACCACCATCCTCAACCTGAAGATGTTTTTGAAGCTTCCGTTTCTCGTGTTGATTATTCATCTACCTGCGAATTAGTTTATGAGTTATATAAAGAGCATGATCTAAATCAAATTGATGAACAATCCGCAAAAGCTTTGTATACGGGAATTGTAACCGATACTGGTTCTTTCCAATTTGATAGTGTAACCCCAAACACACTAAATGCAGCCTCAAATCTGTTAGAGAGGGGCGGGTTCAAACCAAATGAAGTTGTTGAACGAATTTATTCTACAAAAACATTAAACCAAATTCATTTGCTTAGTAAAGCACTTGAAACGATAAGTTTGTATGCAGACCAACAAATTGCGATTATTTGCGTTACTCGATCCATGTTTGATGAAACAGGAACAAGTAAAGAGGATACAGAAGGTTTTGTGAGTTATCCGCTGAGCATTGAAGGAGTAAAGGCTTGTATTTTGTTTCGAGAAGATGGAGACAAAATTAAATTAAGCCTTCGTTCTAGGAGTGAAATTGATGTGAACTATTGGGCTAGAAAGCTAGATGGCGGTGGTCATAAAAAAGCTGCTGGTGCTTCGCATGATGGTCCGCTTGAACAAGCAATTAAAGATGTAATTAAGCTGGGAGAAGATCAGCTGTAGAACTTAAAAATATACTGTATGAAGCTAATCGCTACTATTCTTTTATCTATTCTATATATCATTACAAGCTGTACGAAGTCTGATAAGGAAATAAATGAAGCTATTTCTACCTCATTATCAGCAGAATCGGCAAGCTCAATTAATGTTGCCCCAGAAGTTAAAGTTAATGCCGAAAGTGACCCAACGGAATCCATTTCAAAAAGCCGTAGAAATGCAATAACAAATGCAGTAGAAAAAGCTAGTCCCGCAATTGTAAGTATAACAGTTACAGAGCTTCAAACGGGCTATACGAGAAGTAACGATCCATTCTTCTCATTCTTTTTTTCAAGGCCGGTTCAACGTGAAGTACAAAGTATGGGATCGGGCTTTATTATCAATGAAGATGGTTTAATAGTTACAAATCAGCATGTAGCTAGTAAAAGTGCTAAAACTATCATGGTTTCATTAGAAAATGGTGAGAGTTTGGAAGCAGAGCTATTGGGTGCTGATGAACTAGCAGATTTGGCACTTCTAAAAATTAAAGGGGATAGAAATGACTTTCCATATGTAAAATTTGCGGACTCAAAAAGTGTAATGGTTGGTGAATGGGCAATTGCAATGGGTAATCCATTTGGTCTTTTTGCAGATGGTCAACCATCAGTTACTGTAGGAGTGGTGAGTGCAACTAAAAGAGATTTTCGTCCAGATCCTGATGAACCAAGACTATATATGGATATGATTCAAACGGATGCTTCAATTAATAGAGGGAATTCAGGTGGCCCTTTGGTGAATAGTGACGGCGAAGTTATAGGGGTAAACACCTTTATTTTTACAGGCGGAACAAGTAATGGGTTTGTAGGGCTTGGATTTGCAATTCCAAGTGATCGGGTTCAAAAGATAATTGGTCAGTTAAAAGAATCGGGAAGTGTTTCTTTAGACTTTGATCCTGGTTTAGAATTTACCCCAATGACTGCTCAACTTGTTTATCAGTATGGACTCCCAAGATTAGCTGGATTATTAGTAACTAGTGTAAATAAAGATGGACCAGCTTACGAATGCGGGATAATGCCAGGTGATATTATTATCCGAATAGGTGAAGAACGTGTAGCCAGTGAAATGCATGCATGGGCATTGATGAGAGAATTTGGTGAAGGAGAAGAAATGACAGTGCATCTTTTTAGAGACGGCAGTGAGTATGAAGCAAAAATGATGCTCCGTAAAAGAGTAGCTGGAAGGTAAATGGTGTTATTTTTGAATAACAAGTAGAACAAAAATTTTCTATAAGTTTTGGATTTTCTATCTTGTTGTGCAAAATTTGCTCAAAATTAACACAAGGTTTGATGAAGGTTACGCTCAAAGATATCTCGGAAGCAACAGGGTTTTCAGTTTCTACAATTTCCAGAGCGATTAGAGGGGAAGGTAGAATTTCTGAAGAAAATCGAAAAAAAATACTAGCCAGCGCGCACGAATTTGGATATCCATTACCCATAAATAGAAGGGCAATACCCAGAAATCAACCTCCATATATAGCATTAATAACTCAATTTAGAGAAGGAGAGTTTTACTCATCTTTTGCTTTAGGTTTTATAAAGGCCGCACATCAGAAAGGGATGATGTTAAGTATATTTGGAGTAGATCATGATGTTAAATCAGTGCCAAAATTAATTGAGCAGTTACGTTCATTAGGATACAGAGCAGCAGTACTTTTTGCCCCCGAACTTGACGAAGAGGAATACAATCATATTCTTCACTCAACACCTAATGATTTCCCAATTATATCCTGTTCAAATATCGATAACTCTGTAGTTGATACAGTTACTTTTGATGCCTACCAAGGAGCTACATTAGTGGCCAAGCATTTTCAGTCGAAAGGGTATGAAAAGGTTGGTATGATCGAAGGTCCTGCACAAATGCCCGAATCTAGATTTCGTTCAAATGGCTTTAATGATTACATAACCCATATTGCTAAGAAAAGTCTGATTTGGAAATATAGAGGTGATTATACACTTGAGTCTGGAACTAAAGCTTTCGAAAATTTTCGAAAACTATCAGAAAAACCGGAAGCTATTTTCGCCACAAATGATGCAATGGCAGTTGGATTTATGGAAACAGCAAAACGATATGGCTACGAGTTTCCTAAGGATGTCGCAATCGTTGGCTATGACAATCTTCCAATATGTGAAAACCACTACCCTAAAATTACTTCGGTACACACCGATTATACGCGGCTTGCAATAAACACCATTGAAAATTTAATGTCGAGGATCGGGAAACCAGATGAACATCAAGGTATAGTAAGCTTGGTGCCAGTTACTTTAAAGGTTAGAGAGTCCAGTTAATAAGGGTGAGCAAATTTTAATCAAGATTAGGAAAAATTTGCTCAAAACTGTTTCTTTTTTCTCCCTATTTAAATATACTTGGTGGGGTCCTTTTATTAGAGGTTCTTGAATGTGAGTTCTTCTTTTAAAAATATTTATTGGGCTACATTTATGTCAAAACATCCGTTAAAAGTAACGGATACGAAAACAAATAGCGGATTATGTACTTAGGCGTCGATTTAGGAAGTTCATCAATAAAATTATCTCTCTTTGATGCAAAGACAGGTACAATACTTCATTCAATTTCTTACCCAAAAGAAGAACTAGCCATTGACGCTCCACAACAAGGTTGGGCGGAGCAGGATCCTAATATGTGGTGGAGTAACTTTCTTGAGGCATATGCTCTTCTCACAAAAAGTAATGGAATCAACACAAAAGATATCCAAGCCATTGGTATTTCATATCAAATGCATGGACTGGTATTGGTAGATAAGGAATTGGAAGTATTACGAGCATCAATAATTTGGTGTGATAGTAGAGCTGTTGATATAGGGAATAATGCATTTCAGTCTATTGGTGAAAGTTACTGTTTACCACATTTATTGAATTCAACAGGTAATTTTACTGCCTCAAAACTAGCCTGGGTAAAACAGAATGAGCCCGAAATTTATAGTAAGGCGTACAAATTTATGCTACCCGGTGATTATATCGCCATGCGACTTTCTGGAAAACCTACAACCACTGAAACAGGATTGTCTGAAGGAATCTTTTGGGACTTTAAAAATCAAAAAGTCAGTAATCAAGTACTTGATGAATATGGTATTTCTAAAGATTTGATCCCTGAAATTGTACCTGCAATTGGTGCGAATCTTACCATACAACAAAGTGTATCCGAAAAGCTTGGACTTAGTAATGATGTTACAATAACATATCGTGGTGGTGATCAACCAAATAATGCATTTTCATTAAATGTACTTAAACCCGGAGAAACTGCATCAACTGCAGGAACGTCAGGTGTGATTTATGCAGTAACAGATAAAAATGCTTTTGATAAAAAGTCTCGCATTAATACGTTTCTTCATGTTAATAATACCCATGAATCCCCAAGAAATGGGGTTCTTATCTGCATAAATGGAACTGGTATTCTCTATAACTGGCTTCGTAGAATTTTAAATACAGGAAATGGGAATATCGATTATATACATATGAATGAAATGGTTGATTCTGTTAGCCCAGGTTCTGAAGGCTTGGTTTGCCTTCCTTTTGGTAATGGAGCCGAACGTATTTTTGAGAATAAGCTGATTGGTTCTCATTTATTAAATATGGATTTCAACCGACATCATACAAGTCATTTATTAAGAGCTTCAGTTGAAGGTATAGTATATGCTCTTAATCTCGGTTTTGAAATGCTAAAAGATCTTGGAATTGAACAAAAGACCATTAGAGCTGGTCATGCTAATCTATTTCTAAGTAAGTCATTCAGAGAGATATTTGTAAATGTAACGGGCATACCTCTTGAACTTTACAATACGGATGGCGCAGCAGGTGCAGCAAGAGGAGCGGCATTAGGAGCTGGATTTTATGCTACACCTGAAGAGGCTTTTGAAAGCCTAGAACAAATCGCAGTAATTGAACCTGATCCCGATCTAGTAACTAAATACAAAACTCTGTTTGTAGAATGGCAAGACGAGATCGAGAAACACTCATTTAACATAAACAAATAAGGATATTTCCTTAAAAATTGATAAGAATTATGAAACCACTGATTGGAGATAAAGAATATTTTAAAGGTGTTGGCCAGATTAAATTTGAAGGGAAGGAATCCGATAATCCCTTAGCATTTAAATACTACAATGAAAACCAAGTTGTATCAGGTAAAACCATGAAAGACCACTTTAAATTTGCAGTGGCTTATTGGCATACACTAACTGGAACTGGTGGAGATCCATTTGGACCAGGAACGAAAGAATTTCCTTGGGCAGTAAATAGTGATCCATATCAAAATGCAAAAGATAAAATGGATGCTGCATTTGAGTTTATTACAAAACTTGGTGTTCCATATTACTGTTTCCACGACTTTGATTTGATTGGTGAGGGTGACACGCTAGAAGAGTCGGGAAAAAGACTAGATTTTATCACTGATTACGCAAAAGAAAAACAAGCTGAATCTGGTGTTAAACTACTTTGGGGAACCGCTAATTGCTTTAGCAATCCTCGCTATATGAATGGTGCGGCTACAAATCCAGAATTTGATGTTTTGGCTTTTGCTGGTGCACAAGTTAAAAATGCTTTGGATGCAACCATAAAATTAGGTGGTGAAAACTACGTATTCTGGGGTGGTCGTGAAGGGTATATGTCATTATTGAATACTCAAATGGGACGCGAAGTTGATCATTTTGCAAAATTCCTTCATATGGCAAAAGACTATGCTCGCGCTCAAGGTTTTAAAGGAACATTTTTTATAGAACCGAAGCCAATGGAGCCATCAAAGCATCAATATGATTTTGATTCAGCAACAGTACTTGGCTTTTTGACAAAGTATGATTTATTGGATGATTTCAAATTGAATATTGAAGTTAATCACGCAACATTAGCACAACATACTTTTGAGCATGAGCTTCAAGTTGCAGCTGATAATGGTCTTTTAGGAAGTATAGATGCTAATCGTGGGGATTATCAAAATGGATGGGATACAGATCAATTTCCCGTTGATGTTTTTGAAATCACACAAGCAATGCTTGTTATTTTACAATCAGGTGGTATTCATGGTGGTGGCATCAATTTCGATGCAAAGACGCGTCGTAATTCAACCGATCTAGTGGATCTATTTCATGCACATATAGGTGGAATGGATGTTTTTGCTCGTTCTCTGATGGCTGCAGATGCTATTCTCACAAAATCAGCCTATCCATCACTTCGCAAAGAGCGATATAGTTCATTCGACTCTGGTAAAGGAGCCGATTTCGAAGCTGGAAAACTATCTTTTGAAGATCTATATAATCATGCAAAAGCGAACCAAAAGATCGAGCAAAAGAGTGGTAAACAAGAACTATTCGAAAATATCATAAACCAGTATATCTAAATAAACCCCAGCAGAATAATTATTGCGGGGTTTTAATGTATGATGTTAAATAGAAATAATCGTTTATCAGGTTTCTTACTTCTGCTCATATTCTTGTGTGGTACAGATTCTATATTTGCATTTCAATCTAATGAAGATGGGTATGAAGCTTGGCTGAGATATGAACTAGTAGATAACCAAATTAGACTAGAACAATATCGGTCTAATTTGAACTCGGTTATTCTAACTGGTAGTTCAGCTACAATTGATGCTATTTCTGAAGAATTATCGCATGCAATACCCAGTTTATTGGGAACTACTTATAATCGAACTAACAACGTTGAAAGTGAAGGCACTTTGTTAATTAGAACGCCATCAAGCTCGGGTGTAATTACTCGTCTTATTTCAACATCAATATTAGAAGATATTGGGGACGAAGGTTATATCATTAAAAGAGTGGATGTTTCAGGTTTTAAAACCATAATCATTGTGGCTAATACCGACATTGGATTGCTATATGGAACATTCGCCTTTCTACGAGAGCTTCAAATTCAATCTGATATTTCAAACATTGATATCCAATCTTCCCCAAAAGTTCAATACAGAATGTTAAACCATTGGGATAACCTTAGTCGCTTAGTTGAGCGAGGTTATGCAGGACTATCTATATGGGAATGGGGCTCTTTACCAGAGTATAATAATCCAAGATATAAAGATTATGCCCGGTTGAATTCATCGATTGGAATAAATGCGATGTCTGTTAATAATGTTAACGCAAATCCAGATATGCTAACTGATCAGTTTTTAGAGAAACTGGTTACCATTGCTGGAGCTCTGAGACCTTACGGAATTAAGACATTTATTTCTATCAACTATCAAGCCCCAATATATGTAGGAGGGCTGGAAACTGCAGATCCACTAAATCCCGATGTTCGCAAATGGTGGAAAGAGAAAGCTGCCCAAATTTATGAGATGATTCCTGATTTTGGAGGATTTTTGGTGAAGGCAGATTCAGAAGGTGAACCAGGACCTTTCGCATACAATCGTAATCATGCTGAAGGAGCAAATGTCTTAGCTGAAGCCGTTCAACCACATGGTGGTGTTGTAATCTGGAGAGCGTTTGTTTACAGTCCGGAACAAAAAGACCGGTTTCGAGAGGCCTATGATGAATTTAAACCGTTGGATGGAAAGTTCAATGAGAATGTAATTCTTCAAGTTAAGAATGGTCCAATTGACTTCCAGCCACGAGAACCTTTTTCTCCATTGTTTGGGGCGTTACCGAATACAAATACAATGCTTGAAGTTCAAATCACCCAAGAGTATTTCGGATTTGATAAACATTTAGCTTATCAAGGAACTCTTTTTGAAGAAGCGCTTGATAATGATACCTATGCTAAAGGAGAAGGTTCTACAGTAGGAAAAGTGATTTCTGGAAATGTATTTGAATATGAATACACAGGAATGGCTGGTGTAGTAAATCTTGGAAATAATAGAAACTGGACAGGTCATCCATTTGTACAATCAAGTTGGTATGCTTTTGGTCGACTAGCGTGGGATTATACACTTGAAGCGGAGGAAATTGCCGATGAATGGATGCGTATGACATTCACCAATAATTCGAATTTTTTAGAACCAGTTGGTGAAATAATGATGGAATCGCGAGAGGCAGGAGTAAACTACAGAATGCCACTCGGTTTAACACATCTTTACGCTCAAGGTCACCATTATGGCCCTGCACCATGGACAGCAAACTTACCCCGGCCAGATTGGACGGCTGTTTACTATCATAAAGCAGATAAAAAAGGGATAGGCTTCAATCGAACCGAAACAGGTTCGAATGCTGTGGAACAATATCATTCTGAAGTAGAATCAATGTTCAGTGATATTGAGACGACTCCAGAAGACTACTTATTATGGTTTCATCATGAAATGGAATCATGAAATGGAATCAGGTAACACGCTTTGGGAAGAATTAGTCTACAAATATTATGAGGGTGTAGATCAGGTTCGTTGGATGCAAAAAGAATGGGTCTCTATTCAGCCTCATATTGACAGCCAAAGATATGAGCATGTAAAAGCTCTATTAAAAATACAAGAACGTGATGCAGTTCGATGGAGAAACTCATGTGTTCTATACTTTCAAACATTTTCAGAACAACCAATCCCAGATGGATTGGAAAAACCAGAACATGATTTAGAATATTATATATCGTTAGAAAAAAGTACTTATGTACCCGATCCGCGATATAATTAACATTGAATTGGGATAAATAGAATGAAAAAAATACTACTTACAATTTTTATAATTGGTTCAGCTATAGGATGTAGTTCAGAACAAAAATCTGACACAAGCATTGCAACTCTTAAGGAATCTTATAAACAACACTTTTATATCGGAGCGGCTCTAAATACAAGTCAGTATACCGGTACAGATGAACGCGGTATTCCGATAGTTGAGAAACATTTCAATTCAATTTCACCTGAGAATGATCTCAAATGGGAAAAAATTCATCCAAGACCTGAGGTATATAACTTTGAAGAGTCAGATGCTTTTGTTGAGTTTGGTGAAGCTAACAATATGTTCATTGTTGGTCATGTATTAGTATGGCATAGCCAAACCCCTGACTGGGTTTTTGAAGATGATAATGGAAATGAGATTTCTCGTGATGCTTTATTAGAAAGAATGGAAGATCACATTAAAACCATAGTTACTCGTTATAAAGGTAGAATTAATGGTTGGGATGTAGTTAACGAAGCATTGAACGAAGACGGAAGCCTGCGTGAATCAAAATGGTATACAATTATTGGACCAGATTTTATTGAGAAAGCATTTGAATATGCAGAAGCCGCTGATCCAGAAGCGGAGCTGTACTACAATGATTACAACATGTTTAATGTTGAAAAAGCAGATGGCGCAGTTCGCATGGTTAAAGAAATTCAGGATAATGGAGTTAAAGTATCAGGAATAGGAATGCAAGGTCATTATGGATTAGAAGGCCCGACGCCAGATGAGGTTGAAACAAGCATTATTAAGTTCAAAGAACTAGGAATAGTAGCTGTTACTGAACTAGACGTTGATGTATTGCCGCCAGCTTTTGAATCCATGGGTGCAGATATTAGCATGCGAGCTGAACTACGAGCTGAACTTAATCCGTATGCAGAAGGAATGCCAGATTCAATAAAACAAGCCCAAATAGATCGATTTACGGAATATTTTGAAGTGTATTTAAGGCATTCAGATAAGATAAACCGTGTTACAACCTGGGGAGTAACTGATGGTGATTCTTGGAAAAATGGATGGCCTGTATCGGGTAGAACAAATTATCCACTGCTTTTTGACCGTGAAGGAAAGGAAAAAGAAGTAGTAAAGGTATTAATGGAATTGCCTTTAAATAAATAAGAAAAGAACTAATAGAATTAAGCAGGAAAAGAATTGGATAATGTAGTTTATAAAGATGCATCAAAGTCTCCAGAAGAACGGGTAGTCGATTTACTTTCAAAGATGACTCTTGAAGAAAAAGCCGCTCAAATGATGGGTGTTTGGAATGACAAGAAAGAAACCTTAATTGATGAAAATGGAAATTTTGATTTTGATAAGGCTAAAAAAGCATATGCTCATGGTAACGGAATTGGGCAAGTAGGTCGGCCAAGCGATGCTGGGAAAGATGAGGAAGCGAGCCATGAGGCAGGTTTTAATGCGCGTCAAACTGTTGAATTAACAAACGCAATCCAGAAGTTTTTTATCGAAAATAGCAGACTAGGTATACCTGTAGTTTTTCATGAGGAATGTTTACATGGCTTAGCGTCTAAATGGGCAACGAGCTTTCCGCAACCCATTGGTCTTGGTGGAACTTTTAATCCAGAACTAGTTGAAAAATTATATGCAATGACGGCTGAAGAAACACGAGTTCGCGGTGGTCATCAAGCATTAACACCTGTTGTTGATGTAGCACGTGATCCTAGATGGGGACGTGTTGAGGAAACATTTGGGGAAGATCCATTTCTTGTTTCACAATTAGGTGTTGCTGCTGTCAAGGGGTTTCAAGGAGATGCTGAGTTTAATAATAAGAAGCATGTGATGGCAACTTTGAAGCATTTTGCTGCACACGGCGAACCAGAATCAGGAATGAATTGTGGTCCAGTTAATATTTCTGAAAGGATTCTTCGAGAAACATTTTTAATGCCTTTTAAGGAAGCAATTGATGAAGCTAATGTAATTAGTGTTATGGCTTCATATAATGAAATTGATGGTGTTCCATCACACGCAAATGAGTGGTTATTAAATGATGTTTTACGAGGTGAATGGGGGTTTAAAGGGTTTGTAGTTTCAGATTACTATGCTGTATTAGAGCTTTTTGATAGAGAAGCAACGCATGGTCACTTTGTAGCAAAAAACAAAAAACATGCAGCTGAATTAGCAATAAAAGCCGGAGTTAATATTGAGCTCCCAGAACCAGATTGTTATTTACACACGGTTGAGTTAATAAAGGAAGGTAAGTTAACTGAAGAGATGCTTGATAATTTAGTAGGGCCAATGCTTTACTGGAAGTTCAAGATGGGCTTATTTGATGATCCGTTCCTTGATCCAGAAGAAGCAGAGAAGATTTCGGGATCTGAAAAGAACAAAAAACTAGCACTAAAAGCAGCCCGCGAAACGATTACCCTTCTAAAGAACGAGGGAAATATACTACCTGTCGATGCATCAAAGACTAAAACAGTTGCTGTAGTTGGACCTAATGCGATGCGAAGTTTACTAGGCGGGTATAGTGGTTCTCCAAAAACAAATATTACCATTCTTGACGGAATCAAAGCTAAAGCGGAAGCCAGTAATATTGAAGTGATTTACAGTGAAGGCTGTAAAATTACGGTTGGTGGTCGTTGGGAAGAAGATGCTGTCGTTATTCCATCCCCTGAAGAAAACCGAAAATCAATTGCTCTTGCAATCGAAGATGTTGAATATGCTGATGTAATTATAGTTGCTATCGGAGGTAACGACCAAACTTCTAGAGAGTCTTGGGCTAGAAATCATATGGGAGACCGAACGGATTTAAATCTAGTTGGTGAACAAGATGAACTAATTGATGCTATGGTAGCAACAGGAAAACCTGTAATCGCATGTATTGTAAATGGTCGCCCACTTAGTATAAATAATGTTGCTGAAAAAGTTGATGGTATATTAGAATGCTGGTACCTCGGCCAAGAAGGTGGAAATGCTATAGCAGATGTAATTTTCGGTGATGTGAACCCTGGAGGGAAACTTCCGATTTCGATACCAAAATCTGTAGGTCAGCTTCCCATTTATTATAATCACCGTCCTTCTGCACGTCGAGGATTTCTATTTGATGATGCTAAACCACTTTTCACATTTGGGTACGGATTAAGTTATACTTCATTTGAGTTTTCAAATCTAAAACTAGCTGATAAAACCATTACCAAAGATGGATCAACTTCAGTTTCTGTTGATGTGACCAATACGGGAGATCGTGAAGGATCTGAAGTGGTTCAAATGTATATAAGAGATTGCTTTAGCTCAGTGACTCGACCCGTAAAAGAGCTAAAAGGTTTCAAAAAAGTATGGTTGAAACCTGGCGAAACTCAAACAGTTACTATACCAATCCATAAAAAATCACTAGCATTTTTTAATGTAAGAATGGATTACGTGGTAGAGCCTGGAGATTTTGAAATTATGGTAGGGAATTCATCTCGTGATGAAGATCTAAGTAAAGTAACCTTAACCGTCGAAGAATAATCCTCAACTAACCAAAAAGGCAGAAAATATGAGTACAAAAACAAATCAAGTCTCTTTTAAGGAAAAAGTAGGCTATAGTGCAGGTGATGCTGCATCTAATTTGTTCTTTCAAACCTTTATCGTTTATCTGCTTTTCTTCTATACAGATATTTTTGGCTTACCTGCTGCAGTTGCAGGAACTATGTTTTTAGTTACTAGAATTTTTGATGCAGTAAATGATCCACTAATGGGGATGATTGCTGATAGAACTAAAACTAAATATGGTAAATTTAGACCGTACTTACTTTGGTTAGCAATTCCTTTTGGAGTGCTTGGCTTTTTTATGTTTGTAACGCCAGATTTTAGTGATACCGGGAAAATTGTATATGCTTACATCACCTATACATTAATGATGATTATGTACACCATGATCAATGTTCCCTATGCAGCATTAATGGGAGTTATTACTCCAAATGCAGAAGAACGTACTGTAGTTTCATCATATAGATTTGTTGCCGCATACTGTGGATTGTTAATTGTTACTGGATTTACTGAACCATTAGTTGAGTTTTTTGGTGGTGGTGATGACATCGCTAGCAAGCAAATTGGCTGGATGTGGACTATGGGGCTTTATGGCGTTATAGCAGCGATTCTATTTTTGGTGGCATTTTTTACAACTAATGAAAGAGTATTACCACCTAAGAATCAGGAGATTGATTTCAAAAAGGATGGAAAAGATCTATTTGCAAATGGTCCTTGGGTTTTAGTTGGTTTAGCTACAGTTTTTCAACTCACATTTCTAGTTATTAGAGGTGGTTCTTTTGCATTCTATATCAATTATTATATTGGAGACCATTCCATTGTGCTTTTTGGCTCAACCATTGAACTTGGTTTAAATTACTTTCTTACTTCCGGCGCTTTAGCAACATTAGTTGGTGCAATACTAACCAACTCAATCAGTAAATTTTTTGATAAGAAGAAAACCTATGGTTGGTTTTTAGGACTAGCGGCAATCATAAGTATTGCGTTCTTCTTTCTTGATAAAGACCAAGTAGGACTAATTTATTTAGTAAATATAATCGCTGGTTTCTTACTAGGTCCAGTAGCAGTACTTCAATGGGCTATGTACACAGATACTGCCGATTATGGTGAGTGGAAGTTTGGACGTCGCGCAACTGGATTAATAATGGCAGCGTCATTATTTGCATTAAAACTTGGGGTAGCACTTGGCGGAGCAATAACCGGCTGGGTACTCTCTGCTTATGGGTTTGAATCAGGTCAATTACAATCAACTGATACTCTTGGAGGGATATTAATGTTAGTTAGTATTATACCAGCTTTATTTGGGATTGCCTGTTATATAATCATGCTTTTCTATCCGTTAACTAACGAGAAGATGAAAGAGATAGAAGCAGATTTAATTATGCGTAGAGGAGAAACTGGGCCAGAGTTAACTCCTGCATAAAGAATATTCTAAACATAAAAATTAATAAAAGGCTTAAAGAAATTTGAGCCTTTTTTAATTCATTCCAATATGATTGGTAGCAACCATCCAATGATGTAGTTGATGATGTGCACCAGCTGCTAATAAACCGATATATCCAAGACCGCGAATTTTATCAACTTCTGATGCTTTTTCAGTAGTACAAGTTATAACCCAATATTCATCTTTCTGGGTAGCAATCATATCCCATCCCATCTCACTTTTAAGCATAGATGGGTGCTTGCTAAGAACATTAGTAAGTGCTTTAATTGCTAAATCAGATTGTGGTTTTACTTGGATTTCGATCCCTTGGTCAATCGGTGATTGTGACAAGACTTCTACCTCTTCAGTAAAAGCTTTCATATCAAGTAAGTGTTGTCGTAAAGCCTCTAAATCAACTTGTGACCAATCTGTATTTGGGTTTTGCTCTAATTGATTAATTACTTGTTGAATAGCTCCAAAAATATCATTCCCAGACTCAGTAAGAGGGGTTGACTGACTGTGCATATGATGTTGTGCAAATGTAGACCCAGAGATAAAAAACAGTGTTAAGACAGATAAAATTATAATACGTGAAATGGTCATGACGAAAATAGGTTTGGTTATTAATCCAATAAATTGCTGAATTATTATCTAATATAGATTAAATATACTTTTAATAATGCTTTTGAGGCGATACAGATTTCGAGATTTCCCAAACTTAGTGAAATGAATTAGCAACTAATAATAATAGGGTACTATTACTTAGCTAATACCATTCTTCTAGTTTGTACAAAATCACCAGCTTCAATTCTATAAATATAAATCCCACTAGATAAGCTTGAACCGTCAAATTCGGTAATGTGATTTCCAGAAGATTTAAAAGAAGACTCAATTAAACCAACAGACTGACCAAGCATATTAAATACCTCTATAGTTACATCAGATGCTATAGGTAATGTATACGAAATATTGGTAGAAGGATTAAATGGATTTGGGTAATTCTGGGAAAGCTGAAAATCATTCGGAGCTTCATTAAATAGTTCGTTTGAAGTAAGTAGTGTTTCAATGGATTCTAAAACTAAAACTCCGATTAAGTTTAAATCAATATCCAATAATACCATCCTAACATAAACTACACCCTCCAACGGACTAAATGGCTCGTCATATACAAATCTTTCTAGCGGTGTAACTTTTATAGTATCTGTACTTGTAACTATACTTCCTGATTCATCTAGGTATTCAAGTCGTGCGAATGCATCATGAAAAACACCAAATGAACCCGACAATCGCCCAAAAGACTCTAAATACTCAAATTGAGTGACAACACCAGCTTGATTTACAGATAAAATAGGTCCGTTTTCTATTTTTGCCGCCCACCAATTTTCTGTAAAAGTATACTTTCCGCTATCAGCAGCTAAAGAAATAATTGGACTCAATACTTCTACTTCTAAATAATAAGGATCTGCATTTATCCAAACTTCTACTCGAGCACCATCGTCTGGGTAACTTGCTTCATCATCAATACCAAAAGTTTTAGCATATACGTATCCATCTCTTTCATCAACGTAAGCAATCCAGCCTAGATGCGAATCGGCAAAGATTTTTTTGGATTCTGGTAGGAACTGAACTCCATAAATACCGTCAGTAATTTCACCCAGCCATGCATTCGATCCTGCACTCAGACGAACACCATCAGAGCCAAATTCACTTTCAGGATTGATGGGAAAATAGACTCTAAAATTTTCAAAATCGGTTTCACCTGGATGATTAGTAATATGCTGAGTAACATCCCAAATACTCCAATCTTGTTGAGTATTTGCTACATTGATTATGGTCTGCTGAACTTTAACCCGACTGCTATTATTATATATAGTAGTTTTCCTTTTAAATTGGAGGTTTGGTGTTCGCCACTGCTCTATTGGACTGACTACTTCCAAGCTCACTGAATCTTGAGTTGGAGTCGCGATAGCATTGTAAAGGCCAAAATCCAAGGTCGGAGGTGGAGGCCAATTCCACTCATTTTGAGGTGCAGGCCAATTCTTGAAACCTCCAAAATTTGGCCATCCTGAACTAGACTGTGGTGTATAAGTTTTTCCTAGTTCCTCTGGGTTTATGAATATGGAAGGGTGGCCACCAAGATCGAACTGCATAATTCGAGCACCAATAACTGGCACAGTTGTGATTGTTATTAGCCCATTTTGCATAACCCAAGAATCCCAACCCCAGTTATTATAATTCTCAACTAAGTTAAGTTCAACGTTCTCTTGAGAGAGTAAATCGCTACTAATACCAAATGACAGAATTATAAAAACAAATAGCTTCATGGTGACAATTGTTTGATTAATATTTATAGCTTTTTGTTGAAATCTAAAGAAAGACTATGTTTCTTTTTTTAGAAATTATTCTCCGTCTCCAAATTCAGCAAAAAAGGCCACAGTATCATAAAGATTGTCAAAGCCAAAAATCCAGCATATTTCTGAAACATCAGAAAAATCTAGACCACCCATAGTAATCGCGGTATTATTGTACCTACCGTCTTCTCCGTTATACTCATTTGCAATATCTATTGCTTGTTCCCAAATATTAACTCTTGTACTATCTGAAATATGTTTTCTCCAATCTACATTGTCTTCAGATCTTAACCCAGGTGTCCCATTTCCTATGCCATTACCGTCGGGAATTTTTTGATAATCAATTTGTTCTTTTACAAAAGCTAAATCTTCTGGCGAGGTCACACTTTCATTCCAATCAGAATGTTGTACAATATGAATTCTATTTTTGAAATCAATCTTTGGCGAGGATGTAATAATTTCACGAATAAGATCCGCTGAAAAGTCAGATTGACCTGCTTCTGCAATCCAGATGGAGCCTCCTGCCTCAAGAATGTTATTAGCTTTTTCACTGACTTCATAAAGAGCTTGAACATAGTTCGTATGTGCATCAGACCACAGTTCACCAAACGCAATTTCAAACAATTCATTTGCAGGTACATATAAACCTTCCTGAATTCCATAAGCACCAGCTACTGCATGATAATTTACATCTTTGAATCGTTCATCACTTAGGATAGTGTAAGCCCCAGCAACAGATTGAATATCATCTACATCGGTCTTTGAATCAAAATGTAGGAGCAATAGATCCAAATCCGTATTGAATTTACCAATCATGTTAGTAGTGGGTGTTTTAGTGGAGCAAGCCATTAATATGATTGCGAAAAGAAGGAATGGAATTTTATATAACATATTCGAAGAATTGATTTGAATAAAATTAATCATAGAAGCTGAGTTAAAGAATAACAATGCTATTCAATTGGGTAGATCGTCATTATTTATGGTATATCAAAAAAATGAACTTTGAGCAAATTTTGCTCAAAAAAATGATTACTTAAGAATTATTAAATATGCAATAAAATCACAATTAAAGCATATAATTTTAAATAATGTATAATTATTTAAAAATTTACTTTACATTAATTGCTCAACATTGAGCAATAGTTGTCTAACATTTATATTTGATACCAGATAGAGCGTTAAAAGAATATCCAAATTAGATTTATAACTATGAATAGGAAGGTGATTCAACTTTTTTTAATAGCACTAATCATTACTGGGATTACTGGTTGTGATGAAAAAATTACTTCTGACCCGTCCTTCGATTGGTTTTTATATGAGGGAAAAGACCCTATTTATGAACAATTAACTATTGAGAATGATGAATATGTAAATCCAATTATAGCTGGTTTTTATCCTGACCCAAGTATTGTTCGAGTTGATGATGATTATTATATGGTTCACTCATCCTTTAGTTATTACCCGGGAATTCCAATTTTCCATAGTAAAGATTTAGTAAACTGGAATCAGATTGGTAATGTGCTCGATCGTCCATCTCAACTAGCGGTAGACAGTTTAGGTATATCCAGAGGTGTTTTTGCACCAACCATAGAATACCATGATGGGATATTTTATGTGCTAACCACTTTAGTAGATGCTGGTGGAAATTTCATGGTTACCACGAAAGATCCAACTGATTCTTGGTCTGATCCAATTTGGTTAGATCGTGTTGGAGGTATTGATCCTTCAATCTTTTTCGATGATGATGGTAAAGTATATGTAATCAATAATGATGCTCCCGAGGGACAGCCTCTTTACCAAGGTCACCGAGCTATATGGATAAGAGAATATGATCTCGAAATAAATAAATCGATTAGTGAACCAAAAGTAATAATAAATGGTGGAGTCGATATTTCGACAAAACCTGTTTGGATTGAAGGACCGCATCTAATTAAAGTGAATGGAGAATATGTACTTCATGCCGCAGAAGGTGGTACCGGTCCAGAACACTCGCAAGTAGTTCTAAAAGGGAACTTTCCTTTAGGACCTTTTACTCCATATCCAGGAAATCCGATACTTACACAACGTCATATTTCACCAAATCGTGAATTTTCAGTTGAATATGTTGGTCATGCAGATATGGTTGAAACAGCTGCCGGTGAATGGTGGACGATATTTCTAGGTGTACGTCCATATGATGGAAATCATTTTAATACTGGAAGAGAGACCTTCTTATTACCTGTAACTTGGAAAGATGGTTGGCCAATAATATTAGAGGGTGAGACAGTTGTTCCAGTTAAACTGCAAAAACCAGATTTACCGACTCAGCCAAAAGCAGAAATACCAATGAATGGAAATTTTTCTGTACTTGAAGAATTTGAGTCCGATAATCTAGCTGATTATTGGTTGCGAATTAGAACACCAAGAGAAGATTGGTACAAAATTAATTCAGATAAAGGCAGTTTAACCATCGAGGCCAGAGATCATCATATCAGTGGTCTTGGGCAACCTTCTTTTATTGGTAGGAGGCAACAACATGCTTTTGCGTCTGCATCTACAAAAGTAAAATTTAAACCTGAAAAGAATGGTGATGTAGCTGGATTGGTGGCCCTTCAAGGAGAGAATTTCTATTACTTACTTGGAATCACCCTAAATGAAAACGGGAAAGAAGAGATATTTTTAGAAAAGTCAGAAGGCGATCAAGTCGAGCGAATTGCTTCTCGTGTTTTATCTCAGGAATCAGTGAATGAATACTATCTAAAAATTGATGCCAGAGGAGCTGTGTATGACTTTTCTTATGCATATACAGAAAATGACTGGCAAGTGCTTTTCGAAGGTGCTGATGGTACGATTTTAAGTACGAACAAAGCAGGTGGCTTCGTAGGTACTGTAATTGGAATGTATGCTTATGAAGAAAATAAATAGAATTAAATTACTCAGATAGAAAAGACTATATGAGTATCGTAAACGAATAATATGAATTATAAATAGAAAATAGATGCCCATGTTTCAATTCAAAAAATTAATGTCAATAAAGGCAGTACTCTTAGTTAGTATGTTCTTAAGTTTTGGTAATAGTTATGCTCAGACTACAAAAGATTATTCAACTAATGGGAGTTTTGAAGAATTCGCGCTAGGCGTAGTTAGTGAAAATAGCTTAGGATGGACGTTCAACATTACTGCGAATGGAGCAAATGCGGTGTTTGAGATTGTAGAAACCTCTCAAGATAGTGACGGGAAAGCTCTTAAAATTGATTTTGGCACGTTTAATAATGGGGATGATTGGAATATTGAAGTTGTAAACGAAGATCTTCAAGTAAAAGCTGGAGATACATATACGGCAACTATATGGATAAAAGCTGATACTACCTCTAGAACTGGTCGGTTTTATTTTGGATTACCTGAAAGCGGAGATTATGCGCGATTTGGGCAGTATGATTCTAGTTTAGATACAGTATGGACCAAATATGAATTAACGCACACTGCTACAGCTGTTGATGAACTAAACACAATGAGGTTTTCAGTACCACTAAATCTAGCTGATAATAATGAATCAGTTATTTATATCGATAACCTTAAAGTGATTGGCCCTGATCCTAACGCTTCTGAGAATCCAAATGGTAGTTTCGAGTCTTCGGATGTTACAGAAAGAGCAGATACTGCAGCTGTTGAAGGTTGGGTATTTGAGTTACAAGATTCTGGAGATGCTACTTTTGCCATAGTTGATGATGAAGTAAAAGATGGTAATCGTGCACTCAGAATAGATATTAACTCAGCGGGTTCAAATGACTGGAGCATTCAAGCAATAAACGAGCTTTTCACTGTGGAAACAGGATTAAATTATACGTTCACTGCCTGGGCAAAGGCAAGTGAAGAAGGTGCAACGGCAAATTTTACAGTTGGAAACCCAGCTTTTAATGAATTTGGAAGACTAGATAATTCAAGTATTAATCTTACAACAGAATGGCAAGAATTTAGCTTTAATTTCTCGGTGGGAGAAACAGATACAGTAGGTAGAGCTCCTTTTCATTTTAGTATGGCAGCAAATAATGGTAAAAGCATTTGGATTGATAGCGTAAGAATTCGAAAACCTATAATTCCAGATGTTGTATATGAACCTATTGCAAGAGATAAGCCAAAGTGGTTAGGGAATGTATATAGCGGAGAACAAGCACCTAGATTTTCTGAGTATTGGAATCAAGTGACTCCAGAGAATGCTGGGAAATGGGGCTCTGTTGAGGGTACTAGAGACCAGATGGATTGGTCTCAAATGGATGCAGCTGCATCATTAGCTGATGAAAATGGATTTCCATTGAAGTTTCATGTTCTTATTTGGGGTGATCAACAACCGCTTTGGTTGAAATCATTACCAGCAGAAGAGCAATTAGAGGAAATTACGGAGTGGTTCGAAGCAGTAGCAGAGAGATATCCTCAGCTTGAATGGATAGAAGTAGTTAATGAACCTCTTCATGATCCACCAAATAATTCAGGTGATAATGCAAATGATAATGATAGCGGTGGTTATATCGACGCACTTGGTGGTTCAGGTGAGACAGGCTGGGATTGGGTGATTACATCTTTTGAGATGGCTAGAGAGATTTTTCCAGATTCTGTTAATCTAATAATTAACGACTACAGTATTTTAGGAAACACATCATCCACCTTTTTATACAGGCAAATAATTGAATTACTGCAAGAGCGAAATTTAATTGATGGGATAGGAGTTCAAGCACATGCTTTTTCAACAAGGTCACCATCTGTAAGCGCACATTTATCTAGTTTGAATAGTTTAGCATCAACTGGTCTACCTATTCAAATTACAGAGTTAGATATTGACGGAAATCCAAATGGGACTGATACTCAATCCGATCAAGCACAATTGGCTGAATATGAAAGACTGTTTCCGATTCTATGGGAGCATACTTCTGTTGAGGGAATTACTCTATGGGGATGGAGAACTGGACATTGGAGGTCGGAACAAGAGGCATTCATTATGCGACCAAATGAAGAAGAACGACCTGCGTTAACTTGGCTAAGAGAATATGTAGAAGTAACCGAAGTAACAGTATCAAACGAAGAGATTAATAATGATACTCCGGCTGACTTTAAACTAGACCAGAATTATCCAAATCCATTTAATCCTTATACTCAAATCTCATATGAGATTCCAAAAGCATCAGAAGTAACTATTAATGTGTATGACATTACAGGAAGATTAGTTCAAACACTTGTAAATATGCAGCAATCGGCAGGTGTATATACGGTTTCATTTAATGCATCTGGGCTATCAACAGGAATGTACTTTTATGAAATACGTTCTGGATCATTTAGAGATGTAAAGAAGATGATGCTTATAAAGTAATTGAATTTCACAATCAGATAAGTGGCTCGTTCCGTAAGGGTGGGCCATTTTTTTTGATTGTAAAAAATCATGCTAGAAATTTATTTAGACTCTTGAACAAGCCAATCTAAATACTCTTTATTACCTTCATCCTCAGTAATTGTTAAAGAAACAATGCACGGACATTCGTAACTATGAATCTCTTTTACACGATTAGTCAGTGCTCTAACTTTAGAATAATTAGTTTTCGCAATTAATACACATTCCTGATCTTCTTTTATCTCACCTTTCCAGCGATATATAGATTCCATGCCATCTGCTATGTTAACACAAGCTGCGAGCCTTTCTTCAACTAAAATCTTACCTATTTTACGAGCCTCGTCTTTATTAGAAGTAGTAATGTGGATATATCTAAGATTGTAATACATAGTTTCCCAAGGGGTAAAAAGGGTTGGATGAAAATTTCAATGTAAGTAATAATGATAACTAGAATAAATTCAGTTAAAAGTATGGATTTTAAATTCAATAAGCCTTAAATTTGCAAGCTCTGAAATTTGCGAGAGTGGTGGAATTGGTAGACACGCTAGATTTAGGATCTAGTGCTTTAACCGGCGTGGGGGTTCGAGTCCCCCCTCTCGTACTTTCCTTTCTAAACTATTCTGTTTTTATTTATTGAATCCACAAAACATAGCGGAGCATTCGTGAACATTTCTGTTAAAGAAATCACTTCTGTAGACAAAGAAGTAACCCTAAAAGCTAACCGAGAAGAGCTACAACCAAAATTCGATAAAGCACTAAAGAAGTATCAAGGCCAGATTACTATGCCTGGTTTTAGGCCTGGACGTGTTCCTCTTTCTTTAGTCAGAAAGAGATTCGGCAACGATATCGAAATCGAAGAAATCAACAAACACATTCAAGAGGTATTCGAAAAGGAGATTGTTGAAGAACATAATCCGGTCGGAGAAACTCAAATGATCGATTTCCAGTGGGAAAATGATGAGTTAGAAGTCGTATTCAAAATTGGTGCAAAACCAGAAGTAACTCTCTCAGACTTAAAGAAGATCAAAGTGAACAAAATGGTTCACGATGTAAATGACAAAGAAGTAAAAGAGGAAATCGATCGTACTCTCGAGCGCCAAGGTGATTGGGAAGATGTAAATGTGAAAGTCTCTAAAGATGTTAAAGTAGTTGTTGATGTCGAATCTGTAAATCATGGTAACGTTGATGAAGATCAAACACTCGATCTAAGAGAAGAAGGAAGTGCAGATTTTCTTAAAGCGCTAAAAGGACATAAAATTGGTGATGTGGTAGAAATGAGTATTCCTCATGGTGACCATAATGATGATGTAAAAATAACCATCAAAAAAGTTCAGAAGCCAGTTAAAGTAGAACTCACCGAAGAGTTCATAAAAAAGAATAGTAACGATGAAGCTTCTAATGAGGATGAATTTAAGAGCTTTATCAAAAGTAGAATGCAACAATACTACGATCAATCAGCTGATGACATGTTCAAAAGTGAAGTAGTTGAAGAATTAGTTGACGCTCACACATTTGATGTACCGGTAGCTTTTGTTGAACAAGTTAAAAGCTCATATGTCGACCAACTAAAGCAACAATATGGCGATAAACTACCTGAAAACTTTGATGAGCTTGCATATAGAGAAGAAATGAATGAGCAAGCAAAGAGAGAAGCAAAGTGGTATTTTATTAGTCAAAAGCTTCAAGAAACATTTGAAGATATCGAAATAAAACCCGAAGATATCGACGAGTTCATTTCTATTGAAGCAGCCCGATATGGTGCTACTGTAGATCAACTAAAAGGTTATTACGCTCAAAACCCGAACTTACTTGAATCTCTCAGAGGAAGTATAAGAGAGAATAAAGTATTCGAGAAGCTTCAGGATGAGGTAAAAATCAATGAGTTGGACAAAGATGCTTATAAGAAGTATCAGGAAAAGAAGTCAAATAAAAAGAAATAAATTATATTACAGCTATGATTAAGCAACCTATTTTTGAGCAACCTTTATTTGAATCAAGTAACCAAGCTATCGAGAGTAATCTCGTACCAATGGTTATCGAAACTACTAGTAGAGGTGAGCGTGCCTATGATATTTATTCACGCCTTCTTAAAGATCGAATCATCATTTTAGGTAGTGGTATTAATGATGTGGTTGCAAGTATTGTTGTGGCTCAATTATTATTTCTAGAATCAGAAGACCCAGAAAAGGATATTAATTTATATATCAATAGCCCGGGTGGAGTTGTTTCTTCAGGTTTAGCAATTTATGATACCATGCAACATATTAAATGTGATGTTGCTACTACTTGTATGGGAATGGCAGCAAGTATGGGTGCAGTATTACTTACAGCTGGTACAGCAGGTAAGAGAAGCTGCCTACCTAATGCACGTGTTATGATTCATCAGCCGTTAGGCGGAGTTCAGGGTCAAGCTAGCGACATTGAAATTGAAGCAAGAGAGATTCTTAGAACAAAAAAGCAGCTAAGTCAGATTATTGCCGACCATGCGGGTAAAACTCTTGAAGATATTGTAAATGATTCTGATCGTAATAATTGGATGACTGCAGAAGAAGCAAAAAAATACGGACTTGTTGATAATGTGATCTCAAGAGCGGATACAACGAAATAGTCAGAATTTTATTAGATTTATCAAGCATGAACGAGAACGAAAAAAATAATGATATCGTAAACTGTTCATTTTGTGGGCGGTCAAGCCTTGAAGTGAACAGTATGGTTGCAGGACCTGGTGTATACGTTTGCGATCGTTGTGTTGAGGATGCTTCAAGTATTATCAAAAGTGATTTAGCATCACTTGCTCGTCGTCGCGAAAAATCCTATAAACCAATGCTCAAGCCTGTTGAGATTAAGGCTAAACTGGATGAATATGTAATTGGGCAGGAGCAAGCAAAAAAGACTCTTTCTGTAGCGGTTTATAATCACTACAAACGAATTAGCAACGAAAGTTTAGAGTTTGATGATACCCTCATCGAGAAAAGTAATATTGCGTTACTTGGACCTACTGGTAGCGGAAAAACACTACTTGCCCGTACACTAGCAAAAGTTATTGATGTTCCATTTACAATTGCTGATGCTACCGTTTTAACAGAAGCGGGATATGTAGGTGAAGATGTAGAAAGTATTTTAAGTAGTCTTCTTCAAGCTGCCGATTATGATGTTGATCGAGCCAAACGTGGTATCGTTTATATTGATGAAGTAGATAAAGTAGCTCGTAAAAGTGACAATCCCTCTATTACCAGAGATGTAAGTGGCGAAGGTGTACAACAGGCATTATTAAAAATACTAGAAGGTACGGTTGCTAATATTCCGCCAAAAGGTGGAAGAAAGCATCCTGAGCAGAGCTTTATTCAACTTGATACAACAAATATTCTATTCATTTGTGGTGGAGCTTTTGCTGGATTAGAAGAAATTATTTCACGTCGCCTTTCAACTAGCTCAATGGGTTTTACAACTAAAGAGCAGGTAAAATTTGATAAAGATGATCCGGAAATTTTTACTTATATCGAGCCTGAAGATTTGCAACGCTTTGGTTTAATTCCAGAACTAATTGGTAGATTACCTGTTGTTTGTGGACTTCATGAACTTTCAGACGAAGCATTATTAGATATTCTTCAAACTCCTAAAAATGCAATTATAAAGCAGTATAAAAAGCTTTTTAAAATGGAGAATGTGGAATTGGATTTCGAAGAAGACGCACTCAAATCTATCGTAAAGAAAGCCAAAGGTCGTAAAACAGGTGCTAGGGGTTTACGATCTATCATGGAAGGCTCAATGTTAGACATCATGTTTACATTACCATCAATGAAGAACGTAGCCAGATGTATAATTACTAAAGAAACAATTGAGAAAAAAGCGCCACCTGTTTATGAAAAACAAAAGGCTTCTGCATAATTTTATAAACCCTGCTCAATTTTTTGAAGCAGGGTTTTTTGTTTAGGTGATTCGTCTCACATTCCTATATTCCATTCAACAAAAAAGTTATCAATGAATCTTTTTGCTCAGTCTGGTTGGATTAAACTTTTACTTATCACTTTTCTGCTACTTTTAGGTGCAGCATCTTTAGTTTATAACAACTATTTGGTTGGTAAAATCTTAGAACAGGAAAGAATAAGTGTAGAACTATGGGCAAAAGCGCTGGAGTTTAACTCTCTTCCAGTTCATGAGCAGGCAAGCTCAAAATTACTAGAAATTGCGGCTGAACTTCAAAGAAATGAAACTATCCCTGATAGTTTAATTGATAAAGTATTTCAAGTAGAAAGCCTAAGAAGCTCTCAAGATTTTGTAACAGAAGAATTTATTTTAGATGATGGAGAAAGATTTATAGTTCCTGCTGTTTTGGTTGATTCTAATGATGTACCTCTTGAATATGTATTTACATTAGTAGATCCAGATAGTCCAGATTCTACTATTTATAAAATCGAATACGGATTTAAAAATGTTGTAGCTAAAGACATTGACACACCAGAAGAGAGAAAAAAATTAGTAGCTAGGTTAAAGACTACAAATCCTCCTATTGAAATTATTATAGGTGATGAAAAAACCCGAATTGCACAATTTGTTTACTATGGAGAAAGTCCAACTGTTCGCATACTTAGGTACTTTCCATATATACAAATAGTGATACTTAGTTTGCTACTTGGGATTGGATACACAACCTATAGGAGCATAACTAGAACAGAGCAATCAAATTTATGGGTAGGGATGGCTAAAGAAGCTGCACATCAGCTTGGCACACCAATATCAAGTTTATACGGGTGGATTCATCTTTTTAAAGACGAGATTGAAGATAATTCTGAAGCCAATAAAATCATTATAGAAATTGAGAACGATGTAAAGCGCCTAAGTGGTGTTGCTGAACGTTTTGGTAAGATTGGTTCAGCCCCTGAACTATCCTCTATGAATATAAAACCAAATTTAGATGAGGTAGTTAGTTATATGGAGCGAAGGCTCCCAAAACTGGGGAAAGCAGTAGAGGTTAGAAAATCTCTTTTAGCTGAAGCTAATGTAGAAATTAACCCAGAACTATTTCAGTGGGCGATTGAGAATATTGTTAAGAATGCTATGGATGCACTAAATCAAAAAGATAGCTCCAGCTTTATTTCAATACATTCGATTGTAAAAGGTAATGAAGTAATAATTGATATCGAAGATTCTGGTTCAGGGATGGAAGTGAGTCAGTTTAAAACTGTTTTTAGACCAGGATTTAGCACCAAAAAGAGAGGTTGGGGACTTGGATTGAGTCTTACCAAAAGAATAATTGAGGAATATCATTCTGGTAAGGTTTTCGTACTAAAATCTGAAGTTGGAGTAGGTACTACAATAAGAATTATACTTAATACAGTGATTTAGTCGTCTGTATAACCGTGTGTTTTTGCGTACTCGTAAAGCTCGGTTTTTAACAAATTTCTACCCCTGTGTAATCTAGATCGGATAGTTCCAATGGGAACGTCTAACATATTCGAGATCTCTTCATAAGTGAAACCATCTACATCACATAGTAGAACAACAGTTCGAAAGTCTTCTGGTAATTTTGATAATGCTTTAGTGAAATTATCATCCATTAAATCTCTAAAGATAAGATGCTCTAAATCAGAAGTGTCAGTTCGTTCAGCTCTAATATTCTCATAGAAGGAAGAAACCTCATCATAATCGACTTCCTGAGGTTTTTTTAAATTCTTACGATAATTATTAATGAAAGAGTTTTTCAGAATCCTAAATAACCATGCTTTAGCATTTGTTCCTTTTTCATAGCTATCAAAAAAGCGAAAAGCTTTGACAATAGTATCTTGTACTAAATCTTCTGCATCACTTGGATCTGCAGTAAGCCTTAGCCCAAAATTATATAAAGAATCTAAATGAGGAATTATCTCGTCATTAAATTCTTGCTGCTTTTTTTGATGATTTTTACTCAAAGGAACCTTCTGATAATATTATATTCTAAATAAGGCAATTTTGTTTACTTATGTAACTAAAATTAAAATTTTTAACACATTATAATGATACTCAACTCTACCTCAATAGGTAAATAGAAACTTTTGATAGGTTGATTAGTATTTCTCTAAGCCCCGAGAAAACTTATTACTAAAACATCATAAATAGCATGGGTCCATGCGGCAACTCCAAACCCTCTCCAAATATAAATACCGTTCAGTATTAAGCCAAATAAGAATCGGTACAAAAACGAACTAAATGTAAATAAATCTCCCATCGAGCCCATGTAGTGCACAGCACTAAATAGTAAAGCAGAAAGTGTAACTGCAGCGACGATGGCGGCCCATTTTTTCCCAAATAATTTATTGAATAAAAGTACTAGCAGAGAGACTAAAATTACTCGAAAAAAAAGTTCTTCATATAAACCTGCGCCTAGTGAGAGCGCTAACTTCTGTAAATAGGAAAGTGATTGGATAGGATCAGTAGCTGCAATATTGAAAATGAGTGAAACAAGAGTGTTACTTATAAAGGCTACAACAATTGCATAAATCAGACACTCCAAAAGCATAATTGGGAAATACGATAACCGTAGATCTTTAAGGTGATCTCTCTCTTTATATAGAATAAAAAAACCAAAAAGCATCATTACTAAAAGCGAAAATGAAATAGCATTTACACCGAAGTAAGTAAAAAGTGATTTCATCCAAACATCCACACTAATTCTTACTATATGTTCTGCATTTGGTTGGGAAATCAGAATAAGTGCTTCATACACTAAGAAAAGAGGTACACTGAATAAAAAGCTATAGAGCAGTGTATGTGTATTGGAAAAATATTGTTTGAAAGAGTTAGTCATTAACTTTCAGAATAAATAGATACTGTGGGGTTTGACGATTTTTCGAGCTGTAATATTCGGAAAGCATGCTCAGAAAGTTTCAATCCCGATCCTGTAATTCTATCGTTAATTCGAACATATACCCCATTGTTATTATCGGGATTTTCAATAAAAATGATAGTGCCTAATGCAATATTAGAATGTGCAGCAGTAAGTTCTTTAGGGTTATATAATTCTCCATTTGTAGTAGCGTTACCAAATTCTTCTACAGTATATGACGACGCACCTACTACTCCTAACTCTTGAAGGCTAGCTTTATTCAAATATGGATTTTCATAAGAACGAGAAGGAGGTAGTAATACTGTAATTTTCTGTTGCCTATCTAAGGTAGCGATGTTCACTTCCGGATTTAACTCCTGTAGTTCCTGTTGGGTCATTTTAAACTTTGCCAAAATATCAGTTGAAGTTTCACCACTTGAGACTGTATATACTACAAATGTACCTTGTGGTGAAGAGGCCTCAGAAAATTCTGATGTTGATGGGGCAACACTATCAACGAGTTTTCTAACACTTAACCGTTGTCCAATGCTTAGTAAATCATTTGTAAGATTGTTTAGCTCTTTAAGTTCTGAAACTGACATGCTATGATTTCTAGCAATTACAGTAAGGTTGTCTCCACTTTTTATGGTATAAAATATATTCTCTTGCGGAGTAGAATTTGAAATAAGAGAAGCAACCGGTTCTGAAGTTAACGTTGAGGCGTTACTTTGTTGAATAAAGTAGATGAGTTCCTGGCCTTCAGAAATACTATTATCAGAAAGACTATTCCATTGTTGAAGTTCTGCAACAGAAACGTTTAAGGATTTAGAAATTGCATATAGAGTTTCTCCCTTTTGAACTGTATAGGTACTTTGTTCTTGAGCGAGAATACCAGTACTTAAGATCAAGAAGAATCCGAAAAGTGAGTTGAGTAATTTCATAATTAATCGTCAAATTCTAGTTCAAGAGCAAGTAGTGCTCCTTTTAATTCAGATATTGCATGCAGATCATTTGTTTTTCCAGCAACTGCAATTCCTTCTTTATAGGTAATAGAGGCTTTTTTGTTCTCATCCATTTCAGCATAAATTTTACCTAAGTGATAGTAAACCCCAATATAGTCAGGATCAGATGCGACTATACTTTCAAACAGCATTTTTGCTCTTTGCTTTTCATCTATGTTTATGAGCTCCAAAGCCAGAGCAAATTTTGAAAATGAATCATTCGGATTCTTTTTTAATCGTTTAGCTAATGTTGGAATTTTAGAGCTCACTTAGGCCTATAACTATTATAACGTTCTTCTATTTCACTGATTGAATCACCACCATATTTTTCCAGAAAAGCATTCGCAATAACTGTAGCTAAAGCACATTCTGCAACTACTACTGCGCGAGGCAGGGCACATACATCAGAACGTTCATAACGTGTTTCAGTTTCTTTAAGTGTATGCATATCTACAGTACTTAATGGATTAAGCATGGTAGGTATTGGTTTCATAACTCCACGAACAATGATTGGCATTCCTGTACTCATACCACCTTCTATGCCACCAGATCGATTGGTTCTTCTCTTAAAAGTTGTGCCATCATGTGTAATTTCATCATGAACTTTATGACCTGGTCTTGCGCCAGACTCAAAACCTAAGCCAATTTCAACACCTTTCATTGCTTGGGTTCCCATTATTGCTTGAGCAATCATTCCATCAAGTTTACGATCCCATTGGGTGAAACTTCCTAGGCCAACTGGAACGCCTGTGATTATAATTTCATAGACTCCGCCTAATGAAGAACCTTCTTTTCTATACTTTTTAATTTCATCAACCATTAGGTTAGATAAATTAGCATCTAGGCAACGGACATCAGATTTATCAGCAGTTTTATAAACTAACTCTCCTCCTTTTTCCGCGATAGGATCAACAAGATCACGAACCTGATCCCAGTTATCGTAACCAGCATCACCAATTCGTAAAACATGTCCGCCAATCTCAATTCCAAAATGCTTTAAGAATTTACGCGCTATAGCAGTGCATGCCACACGCATCCCGGTTTCACGTGCACTCGACCGCTCAATAACTGGACGAATATCATCGAACCGAAATTTCTGTGCACCAACTAAATCGGCGTGACCAGGGCGAGGAAGTGTAATCTTCTCGATTCCGTCAGCTTCCACTTCTTTATTCATTACAACAGGCCAGCCATCTTTATCTTTTTGAAAGGCTCGGTTTTCCATAAACATGGCAATTGGTCCACCCATAGTTTTACCAAATCTAACACCTGAACTAATAATAGCACGATCTTTTTCGAATGCCATTCTACCGCCCCGACCATAGCCCTCTTGGCGTCGAGCCAAATGCTCTGCAATTTCGTCTTCAGTAATAGGTAATCCTGCCGGAACGCCTTCTACAATTCCTGTAAGTCCTGGGCCATGTGATTCTCCGGCCGTAAAATATCTGATCATCAGTTAGTTTGTTTCTAAATTTTCAATTTGTTCTGCTCTTTCAGCGAGTGATCGTGTATCATTACACATTTCCGATCTAAAAGCTTGAATTTTTTTGAGATCCCCAAGTAAAATTAATGAGTCTCCCTTTTGAATAACATCGTTCCCTTTAGGGTTGAATTTGATGCGTTCTCCATCTGCAATAATAGCAATAATTAAAACCTCATAAGTACTTCGAACATTAATTTCTGCAAGGGTTTTACCAGATAGTTTGGAACCATCTGAAATTAATACTTCATCAAAGGTGTGATCCTGGCTATCATCACGCGTCATTGTTTCTATGAACTGCTCTACATTTGGTCTTAAAATGACATTGGCCATTCGGTCGGCACCAATATCGTAGGGAGAAATTACTTTATCAGCTCCTGCTCTTGAAATACGAAGCTTGTTTTTATTTTCATTAGCTCGTACTAGAATAAATAAGTCAGGGTTCATTTCACGTGCTAATAACGTTGTAAAAACATTGTCTTTATCACTAGAAAGAGTGCAAATGAGAGCTTTCGCTTTTTCAATTCCAGCTTGTGTAAGACTATTCTCATCTTGAGCGTCACCCTGCACATATACAAATTTATCATTCTGGATTCGTTGAATACTTGAATCTCTATTCTCAACAATTACCACTGGGAGATTAGCTTCATCAAGAACATTTGCAATACGATGACCAATTCGGCCATAGCCACATATGATGTAATGATTATTCATTTTTTCGAGTTTTTTTCGCATTGCTCGTTGTAGAAATAATTCGCTTTCGAAAAGAAGTTGCGTTGTTTGTGAAGCGATGTAAGAAATCACCCCAATACCAAATATAAAGATTGCCATGGTGAAAATACGGCCTTCTATTGTAAGTGACTTTATTTCTCTAAACCCAATTGTGGAGATTGTTATAAAAGTCATATAAAAGCTATCAAAGAAGCCCATACCCTCAATAAAATGATAGCCAATGGTTCCGATAATAAATATTAGAGCCATTAAAAATGAAGCAATACTTATCCGAAATACCGCTGGGTTTTCAACAACTGCCGAATAAAGTTTATTCTTCATTCTAGTTTATTTGAGAGCGTACACTTATTTGAACAATGCCGCCAAGTTTACTATAAGAGCTTCTGCTTAAATCGATCATTAAACCTTTAACTTTTAAACCTACTCCAACACTTACTCCAGCTAAGTCAAATGACTGGTCAGTTTTTGTTTGCTCATGAAGTAATCTATTATAGCCTAAACGAAATAAGAAGTTGTCACTAAAAGCTGCTTCACCGCCAAAAAGCACATGTCTAAAAAGATTATCTAAAAAAGCAGGATCTTCAGTTCCTCCAACTATTCTCATATTCCAATCATTAAGTTGTCTAAGAGTAAAGTTTAATCGAAAAGGAAAATTTTCTGGTTTTTTTGAAAAACCAGCAGAAATATCAAATGGAATTTCTTCTCCGATGCCATCGTAGTAATCTAATTGATCACCTAGATTTCGAAAAGACAGTCCAGCACTAAAATTTGTTTCTTTATCTAAATAATAAATCCCACCAGATGCAGTGATAGCACTTGAGTTATAGATATGATAGGATGAGTGAATTAAATCAATTCCAGCTCCAGCCGATAATTTTTCAGAAAGCATCGTGCTTAATGCAGCTGTAAGTGAAAGGTCACTAGCATTAAAACTACCTAAATTATTACCATCTTCATCATATTCATTGAAATCGCCATATCCGGCATAGCGTATTCCAATACCAAGTGTACCAACATTTTTTATGTTATAAGCTCCATTCGCAAAACCAATTCTAGAATCAGATAAATAATTTACAAAGGTAGCGGAAACAACCTTTGAGGTTTCTGGAGTTAGATATGCAGGGTTTAGGTATAAAAGAGAAGAGTTGGCATCAAAAATACCTACATGATTACCACCAAGAGCAGCCGCCTTGGCAGAAGGAGTAATATCCAAAAAACGGAATATGGCAGAATTATTTGTCTGAGCATAAATTGAGCTTGTGGCTAAAATTAATGTCAAAAAACAAATCTGAATATTTATTTTAATCATGAACAGCGAAATGACAATTAAAATGATCGAATTGAAATATAATTAAATGAAAAGGCAAGTATTTAACATTATTACTACTAATAATAGAGAGAACTAAGTAACTTCTTTAGATGGAATCAATTAAACAGTTCGGACAGTATTCACTTCTATTATACCAAGCCCTACGTTCGGTAACGGAATTTAGTACCTATAGAAAAAATCTTTTTAGCGAATTTGTTAAAGTGGGATATGAATCTATTCCTATTATCATTTTAACAGGTTTCTTTACGGGTGCGGTTTTAACACTTCAAACGGCGTATCAATTGGATACAGATTTGTATCCATCATCAATTGTAGGATCAATCGTAGGTCAATCTATTTTGATTGAACTTGCAGCAGTAATTGGCGGACTTGTACTGGCGGGTAAAGTTGGTGCAAGAATATCTACCGAATTAGGAACAATGCGAGTTAGTGAGCAAATCGACGCGCTTGAGTCTATGGGATTCAATTCGGTAACTTTTTTGGTTATCCCAAGAGTATTAGCAGGAATCTGTATGTTTCCTATACTTTACGTTACAGCGGCTTCAATGGGGATAATTGGAGGAATTATTGCGGGTGCAGTAGATGGTATTTTACCTGCGGCAGAATTTATGGTTGGAGCACGTGAATTCTTTTATCCTGAAGATGTAGTTTTTGGAATTATTAAGTCTATCGTATTTGGGTTTGTAATTACCTCTATTTCCTGTTACAAAGGTTACTATGCATTTGGTGGCGCTGAAGGAGTTGGTAACGCAACTACACAAGCAACCGTTCTTGGTTGTATTTTTGTTATTTTAACTGATTTTATACTTGCAGCGGTTTTACTTTAAGTTATGATAGAAATCAAGAATCTTACTAAATCATTTGGTAGCAATCTTATATGGAAAGATGTTTCATTTAGAATTGAGGATGGAGAAACTTTAGCTGTTATTGGAAAGTCAGGTTGTGGGAAATCGGTTTTATTAAAGCACTTAAATGCGCTTCTTTACCCTGACTCAGGTAAAATCATTATTGATGGACAAGATTTATTTTGCCTTTCCTATTCAGAATTAAGAATAATGAGAAAGCGGTTTGGTATTCTATTTCAAGGGTCTGCTCTATTTGATTCAATTAGCACATTTGAGAATGTTGCGTTTCCCTTAAGGTATTTTACTGATCAATCTGAAGAGGAAATACGCGATAATGTTGAACAGGCACTTGAAATGGTTAATTTGGAAGGTGCAGGTGATAAAGCAACTTCATCACTTTCAGGAGGAATGAGGAAACGGGTAGGGGTAGCAAGGGCAATCATATTAAAGCCACAATATTTACTGTATGATGAGCCAACATCCGGCTTAGATCCTCAAACTTCTGAAGAAATAAATGAGTTAATTGTCCATATGGCTGATAGTCTTGATATTACCTCTATTGTAATTACCCATGACATGCATAGTGTTCTTAGTATTGCTGAAAAAGTTGCATTTTTAAGTGAACAGCAACTATGTTGGTTTGGCTCTGTAGAAGATATGAAAGATAGCGACCAGCCAGATCTAATTGATTTTATAACTGCAAGTGAATATCAAATAAAGAATGATTAAACCATAAAGGAATCACTTTGAATAAGTTAAGTAACGAAGCTAAAATTGGATTGATAGTATTGATATCTACCATTGTTCTTTTTTTTGGCTTTCGTATCATGAAAGATCAGCCTTTCTTTACAAGCTCAAATACGTTGTATACCAAGTATGAATCAGTAAATGGTTTATTGAAAGGTGGAAATATATTTTTAAAAGGACTAAAAGTTGGCACAGTAAAAGCTCTCCAATATTTACCAGAAGAGGATAGTGTATTGGTTACTTTGAACATTACAGAAGACATCATTATTCCTGTAGGATCAAAAGCTAAATTAGTAGTACCTAATTTTATTGGATCATCTTCAATAGAAATTATTAAAGGTTATAACTCACAAGTGATAGAATGGGGTGCCTTTATCAAAAGTGAAAGTGAAGGAGGATTACTAGATGGATTATCTGAAAAAGGTTCTTCTATGGCAGATTCAGCTGCGGTTACTTTACAACTAACCAATAAATTAATACGGTCTTTTGGGTCTCTTCAAGAAAAAAACACTGATAATATTTCAGGATCATTATCGAATTTAAAAGAATCAACTGAGGTATTAAGTTCTATTATTGTAGAACGAAAAGGAGATATTGATTCTATGATTTTAGAAGCTCAGAATACACTTAAGAATGTAAGTCAGCTTAGTGATTCAAGTAAAGGGGATATTCAAAATATGATTGCGAATATGGAGGAGTTTAGCTCAAAACTAGATGCGTTAAGTAATGAGCTTCAAATGAGTTCTGAATCAATCAATAGTATACTCTCAAAAATTGACCTCGGAGAAGGAACTTTAGGGAAATTTGTAAACGACCCATCTCTATATAACAATATGGATAGTCTTACTATAAATTTAAATGAACTTATCAAGGGAATACAAGACGATCCTCGGCGTTACCTTAAGCATATGCGCCTTGTAGAGATATTTTAACACTTATAGCGTAACGTAGGCTTTCAATTACTTAGCTATTGACTTATATTTGCAGGCTTATGGCTTGAGGTTGTTGTTATCTCAGCAAAGAAATTGAAATAAAAATTTTAAGTACGATTTAGAGGATACCTATTATGGGTGTAATGGGAAAATTTAGAGACAACACAGGTGTTGTTTTGTGGATTTTAATTGGTTCATTTGGACTTTTATGGGTGATTATGGATGTTTTTGATCCAAACGCACTTTCAGCAGGCCCAAGATCATTAGGTGCTGTTAACGGCGAACCGATTAGTTTTGATGAATATAATAGTAGAGTACAGTATTACTCAAACGCATATTCTCAGCAAACTGGCGCCTCAATGACGGCGGAAACACGCGCAATCTATGAGAATCAGGTTTGGGATGAATTGGTTAGCGCTCAGCTACTCGAACAAAAAATGAACGAACTTGGTATTACTGTAACCGATCAAGAGTTATTAGATATGGCTTATGGTGATAATCCAGATCCTCTTATCAGACAATACTTTGCAAGAGAAGATGGTACCATTGATCGTTTTATGGTTCAGAATGTACTTCAAGACGAGCAATACAGCCAAGAAGCAATTGCTATAGAGTTACAACTTCGTCAAAAAAGACGTCAACAAAAGTTAAGTAATTTCATCACTGCTGGACTACAGGTTACAGATCAAGATGTAATGGCTGAGTATATAAAAAGAAATAGTTTTGCAGAGTTTTCTTTTGTTCGTTTCCCATACAACGAAGTTGAAGAAAGCGAAATTACAGTTTCTGATTCAGATTTAAGAGATTACTATAACAAGAATAAAGAACGTTATAAAAGAGAAGAATCATATAGGGCTAAATATGTAGGGTTTAGCACTCTTCCAACTGGTGAAGACTCTACTCAAATAAGAAAAGAGATAAGTGATCTAGCAGTTGACTTTGCATCTGCTGAAAATGACTCACTATTTCTAGTTCGTCAGCAATCTACTACACCTTATAACAGTGTGTTTGTAACAAAAACTGATCTTAGAGAAGATTATTCGCCAGTTTTAGATGTTGAAGTTGGTGAAGTGACTGAAGTATTAAATTTGGGTACATCTGCTGCAATAATTAAAAAAGTAGATGAAAATAGAAGTGAAATTAAATTTGCTGTACTCTCAAGAGTATTCGAAGCTCTTCCTTCTACGTTAGATGATGCAGCTGAGAATGCAGACGAATTTCAATACTTTTCTACAGAGGAAAGTAGCTTTGAAGAAGAAGCAGAAAGAGCGGGATTAGTAACTCAAGAAGTATTTGCAACAAAAGGAAGTTCATTTATATCTGGACTCGGATCTAGCCAGCAGGCAATGGATTTTTTCCGCGGAGCAGATGTAGGTGATATCTCAGTGCCAATAGAATTAGGATCTCAATTTGTTGTAATCAAATTAGAAGATAAAACAGAGGAAGGATTTCGTCCTTTAGATGAAGTTCGTGTTCAAATCGAAACTCAAGTTAAAAATGAAAAGCGTAAAGCAGTTACTTTAGCAAAAGTTAAAGAAATGCTTGCGACAAATTCTTCACTTGAATCATTAAGTTCATCTTCTTCGCAAGAAATACTTTCAATGGATAATCTAGCTGCAAGTAGTACTGTGATAACTGGAGCAGGTAGAGAACCGGGTGTAATTGGCGCCATTTTTACTATGAGCGATGGACAAACTTCAAGTGTTATAGCAGGACTAAATGCTGCTTATGTTGTTGAAGTTAAGAGTGTCACGAAACCAGATCCATCTACCTTGGATGCTACTACAGCAAGCACTCTTAGAACGGAATTAGAGCAACAAGAAAACCAAAGGTATTTAGCTATTTGGTTAGATGAACTAAAAGAAGAAGCTGACATTACAGATAACCGTGACCGAATGCTTAGGTAAGCAATAAACTATCGATAGTTTTTAAGGGTGAAAACTTAGTTTTCGCCCTTTTTTATTGGATAAAGTTTTTCGGGAGCGATAAGCTTGGTAATTTATACCTATGCAAAATTTTTCTCAGAATAATAATGATGAATTCTGGATGCGTAAAGCATTAGACTTAGCTCGTAAAGGAACGGGATTCACCTCACCTAATCCTATGGTAGGTTGTGTTATTGTCTCAAAAAAAGGAGAATTGATCGGCTCTGGATACCATGAGAAATATGGTGAAGCACATGCTGAGGTTAATGCCGTACAATCGGTTAAGAATAAAAAGAGTTTAGAAGAAGCAACCGTTTATGTTACTCTTGAACCGTGTGCTCATTATGGGAAAACGCCTCCTTGTTCATCCATGTTGAGTAAACTACCTATTTCTCGAGTAGTAGTAGCTCATCTAGATCCAAATTCCAAAGTTAATGGGGCAGGGCTGTCAGAACTTAGAAATGCTGGTATTTCTGTTACTGAAAGCGTATTAAAGAAAGAAGCAGAAGAATTAAATGAGTTCTTCATACATCACCAAACATTTGGAAGACCGTTTATAACTTTGAAAATTGCGCAAACGGCTGATGGATTTCTATCTGCTGCTGATGGTGATTCCAAGTGGATTTCTAGTAAAGAATCCAGAAAATTAGTACATAAGTGGCGCTGTATATATGATGCAGTACTAGTTGGCCGAACAACGGCAATAACTGATAATCCTACATTAACAGTACGCCATGTTAATGGGCGACAGCCAAAGCGTATAGTTATTGATGGACCCTATGAGTTACCTAAAGAATTGAGTCTGTTTTCAGATAAATTCGAGGAAAAAACGATTATAATAACTTGGAATAAAAAAGCTTCTGCTACAGATGCAGATCCGATGTTAAAGTTAATGCAACAGAATTACTTTAGAGGAGAAGTAATTCAAGTGGCAAAGAACAAGGATCATATTGACCTTAAACAAGCTTTTAAAGAACTTGGGTTGAGAGGAATTAATTCAGTATTAGTTGAAGGAGGTCAGCAACTTTCTTCGGCTCTTTTAAGAGAAGGATTAGTTGATAAAGTTGAACTATTTATTGCGCCTAAATTGTTAGGAGCAGGGACCCGATCAATACTAAATCTCGGAATTAATAAAATGAGGGATATTTGTGAACTCAAAGAAGTAAGTTGGGAAAAGGTCGGAGATGATATATTACTTACCGGATATTTATAAAAACAGAATATTATGTTTACAGGAATAATTAAGGAAACAGGCGTCGTAAAAAAAGTGAAAAGCTTAAATGGCGGAGGGCAAGAGCTTACTATTGAATGTTCATTTGCTAACACGTGCCATATCGATGAAAGTATTGCTATAAATGGAGCTTGCCATACAGTAACAGCATTTGATAAAACTAGCTTCACGGTTCAAAGTATAGAAGAAACACTTCGAAAAACTACAATGGGTTCACTTGTCGAAAATAGTGAAGTAAACCTTGAACGGTCATTAACTCTTCAAACTGGTATTGAAGGGCACATGGTACAAGGGCATGTAGATATTGTTGGTGTAATTTCAGCAATGGAAAAAGAAGAAACTGGTTGGTTAATTTCAATTCAGTTCCCTAAAGAATTTGAGAATATGATCGTTGGTAGAGGTAGTATCACGGTTGAAGGAATCAGCCTAACTGTAGCTCGAGAAGAAGGCAATGAATTTACTATAGCGATTATCCCTTATACCTGGGAATACACTAATCTCAAAAATAAAACAGTTGGCGATAAAGTAAACCTCGAATTCGATGTAATTGGTAAATACGTTGTAAAATATTTATCAAGTATTGGACGAGATAGTCTCTAATTATTTCCAGGTCTAGCAGAACCTCTCTCTAGGTTTTTTAGTACTGGAAGTTTTTGGAATAAAGTTTGAATCTGAGAACTATTGACTCTTAAGCTAAAGAAGTAAAATTGATTTTCTCCAAAAGGACTAATTCGAAAAGAGAGATCCCAACACTCAAGGTTTCGGTTTAGATTAAACTGTGTAGGTGTAAGCTTTTCTTCAATAAAATCATATCCTAAGCTAGTACTAAAGCGCCATTTTGGAGTAAGATTGAAGGCAATATTAGTAGCATTTATTGTAGCACTTTTTGCAGGTTTTTGATTAAAAATAAACCTCCAACTATAATTAAATCGGAGTGTAAAACTCCATGGAGAATTAAAAGGTGCTATAGGTTCATATCCAAAATTAGGATCTAAGTTACTGAAAATGGATTGGTTGAAAGGATCGTAATTTCTCCTATAAATAGGTGTATAAGTTGCAATTCTTGCTCCTCCACCGCCTTTGAATGAAGTACTTGCAGATAAATTGAAACTCTCAATTTGAGTTAACTTATTCTCCTCTTTCAGTAAGAATCTATTTATTCTTCTGCCAGTAGAATCTCTTTGATAAAATGAGAAATTCGCTCCTGCACTAATATTTATACCGTTTATAGCGTTCGAACTAAGTGATGTATTAAGTTGACTAAGATTTAAACTATCTGCAGCAAAATTATAAGATGAACCAAGTGATAGGTTATCAATAAGGCGCAGATTTTTCTCTGATACTTCACCTAAAGAATCTCTCTTTACAATTTTAGTTTCAAACACATTTTGAAGGCGGAATGAAAGTGAACGTTGTTCTCCAGAACCAGGTCCAGAGAAAACTTCATCTTCAAAAATACTATAACGTTGAGTGTTTCCTAGTGTGTCACTTTGAACAGTTCTATACACACCCCATTTTTCATCACTGAAATCAGGCCTATAATTTGCACTTATAAATGGAGTTAACGTGTGTCTAAAACCCTCAAGATTTCCAATTTTTCGATTCGAAAGCCCATAGATTTTAGTAGAAAATGAAAGGGAAGTACTAAAATCTCTACCCGATGCAAAACCGATATCTTTTTCAGTGATTACAGCATTAGAATCAGCATCAAAAAATTTTCGAATAGAAGTAGGAAACCAATATTCGTTATAATTAATACTAGCAGATGAATTTATAAATTGGCTTGGAAATAATTGTCCTAAACTTACCGCTGAAGTTTGCTGTAGCCCTAATCTTAAATGATCGTCATTGCCAGTGGCTTGTCGGTATTCCTCTGGATCGAAAAGAGCTTCAAGAAATGTTGTTTCTGCAGAATCTGCGTCAATGGGTCTATAATCAAATTGTGATTGAAGTGAATTACTATATCTAAATGAAATATTCTCATACCATTTTGGGGTATTCCCAGGGTTAGCACTTTTGAATGGCGAAATCGTTTTAATACTGAACGTTGCGCTAGGTCCTCTTAGTGATGTAGTATTATTAAAAAAGTTTTGATTTAATTGGGCACTAGTTCCTAGGTTAAAGGCTCCTTCTGGATGTTTATAATTGAAACTAGCTTTAGAGTCAGAAGTTTGAAGTGCGCGGTCTTCAATTTCAAATGAGTTTAAACGATAATAATTCGCTGTTCTTAAGTTAATTCTAGCAGTTGTTGATGCGTAAGGTGAAATATTTTGACTGTGATTAATTATCAAAGATTTATTTATCTGTCGTGTAAAATCTTTATCTGTTGACTCAAGTCCTTGATCTAATGAATACCCTATATTTACAGAACCATTGAATCTATCTGTTTTGCTATAACGATTGTTACTTTTCAGAGCAAATGTACCAGATGTAAAGATATCTGCATTTATATCTGTAGTGAAGAAATCGTTTACATATTGAAACCATCCTACATTTCTTAACCCAATCCCACGAGAAGCTTGGGTATCAAACACGTAAGTAGGAGTAAGTAGGCCAGATTGTTTTTGTTCTATACCTGATGGCACATATCCAAAAGGAAAAACAAGTGGATATGGAATATCTAAAATATAGAGCCTTGCATTAGTAAAGAAAATCTCATCTTGATCAACTACCTTCATTTTCTTTGCTTTGATATAGTAATACAAATAATCAGGCGGACAGGTTGAATAAATTCCATCTTCTATAAAAACTTCGGTTTCACTCACATTTTTAACCTTTGAACCAATCAACTGTCCTTCACCTACATTTACTCTGGCAGCTTCAAACTTTCCCTTTTTAGTTTTATAGTTAAATAGAATACGGTTGCTTCGAATTTCATCACCGTCTCTGATAAGCACTGGCATAGAAAGTGTATCCTCAGGAGTGGATGCAGTTGCTTCTACAGTATTTATTTCAAGATTCATTTCAATCTCACCAGATCGTAACTCCCCAGACGGATGTTTTACTTTAGAGGCGCCAAAAAGTGTTGCAGTTCTTCCAAATCTGAAGTCTACAATTAGTGAATCATTTGATTGAAACTCAACAGCATCGGGCGGTATAGTTCGTTCGGTTTTCTTAGGAGGTTTTGCCGGCGTTTTAGATAAATCCTGACGGGTTTGCTGGGCATAAGAAAAAGAAGTGAGTAATGCACATATCAGGCAAATACTGAAAACATATCTACCTGTATGTGACAAAAATCCATCCAGCATGTGTTGTTTATTTAGGAGAAGGAATCGAAAGCTAATCCGGCCGCGCCAAGTAAAGAACTATCGTTTCCTAAGTCTTCATACACCAATTCAAAATCCTTTTGAAAAGGTGCCATCATATGTTTTTTAATAATATCTCGAGCAGGATCAAATAACCATTTACCAGCTTTTGAAACGCCTCCACTTAACACATATTTTCTAATATCCATCATATGCGTATAATTTATAATAGCGTAACCCAAGCGTTGACCAGTTTTTTCAAGAATTTCGATAGCTAATTCATTTCCTAAATTGGCTTCATGACTTAGATCAACAGGTTCAAGTTTATCAAAGTTACGATGAAATTTTAAATAAAGATCATTATCAGGATGTTGAATAATCATATCGGAAGCAAAGCGACTTAAAAAGCGTTGTCCAATATAAGCTTCAATAGTTCCTCTAGTAACACTATTGGAAAGTGGACCGTGGTAATCAATAATTACATGGCCAAGTTCAGCAGCCATTCCATGAGTACCTTTAAAAAGTTTGTTCTCGAAAATAATACCACCACCTACTCCAGTTCCTAAAGTAATCATGATGAAACTATCATACTTCCTACCTACACCAAAATGTAGTGAACCGAGTGCTCCAATATTTGCATCATTTTCAATTCTGCATGGCATGCCTGTACGTTTTGTAATCTCATCAGCAGCATTTACATTTTCCCACCCTGCAAGGTTTGGTGCTTGATAAACGGTAGTTTGAGCTGAATTAATCATACCAGGTAAGCCCATGCCAATACCAATAGCTCCATCTTTTTTGCTAAGCTCGTTAACAGTACCTGAAATACGATCTAGTAGATGATCTTTTCCAAGGTCAGCATGTGTTGGAGTAGATGTTTGTTCAATAATACCGAGTTTTTGATCAACTACGGCCGTTTTTATGTTTGTACCGCCTAAATCTATCGCAATCGCTTTCATTCAAAAATAGTTAGTAAAGTTTCCCTGAAAGGCCAAGAGTATTCCACAATTAGTCCGAAGGTTTAACTTTATATACAGTTTCACCTGGCTTTCTCATCCCGTACTCTTCTCGAGCAATTTTTTCGAGTAGTGCAGGATCATTCTCCAATAGTTCCGTTTTCTCTTTCAAAAGATCGGATTTCGCAGCAAGTTCTTCCGTTCTATGTTCCAGATCCTTTTTACGGTCGTTTAGATCCCATCGGGTTTTTAAGCTATATACATCAATAAAAGAAAACCAAACAACTAAGAAAGCTGCTAGTAGTGCAATGAGGAATCGTTTATTCCATCTAAGTGGGTTCAACAAATCTATCTTCATGGATGATTTATATAGAATTAACTTTGGGATTTTCGAAAATACATTAATTTGATATCTAATAACAATTCTAAGCTCATTAATCGATGAAGATTAATTGATTTATTTCGTATTGAGTAATTGAAGAGTCGAAATACAGGTTGTTTCAGTTCAAGAATTGATGAGATGAGTCTTTAAAGGTATTAGTGACTTTATAAAGACTAGCTAAAAGTGAATCATAACTAATATAAATAAAAAACCCCGTGCGAGATCAATCGAACGGGGCTGGTCAAGAGAGATTCATTAAATTCTCTTTGGGGGATATAAATGTGATTCGGGTGGGACTCGAACCCACGACCCACGGCTTAAAAGGCAGTTGCTCTACCAACTGAGCTACCGAATCGTTTACAGACTCAAAAGATAAGGCTTTTAGATACATTTTTTCAATCTAAAATTTAGAAAACCTTATTAAAAGTTCTTTAATGTTCTGAGGTGGTTTCCGATTTCAAAATTGATACTAAATCTTGTTCCATACTATGCACTGGTTCTTCGATTATTCTACCATATTCTTGACCATTCCTGTAAATAATAAATGTTGGTGTACGCTTAATCATCCAACGTTCTAGTATCTCATTTGGCTCATTTTTCTTTCTGCTGACTCCAGTGTACTCTACATTAATTAAAGGATTTTGAGCTAGTTCTATTGTTTTTATAAAAGCAGGAATTTGCTTCTTGCTATCATGACACCAGGTTCCAAATAGAACAAAAATTTGAACAGAATCCTGAATTTCTGCTAAATATTTGAGAGACTCAGAGTTTGGGCTGTAACGTTTTGTGTATATATCAAAAATCTTGTACTGCTCTCGAACTTCTTCGGAAGTAGTTTTTCCAACAATGTCTGCGTTTTGAGAAAAGCTAGGTTGAGAGCAGACGAAAAGAAAAAGTAATAGAAAAATTGAGGTTGAGCACTTCGTTAATTTGTTCATAAGCAATTATGACTTCCAGATAGTATCTTCATAAAAAAGCATTTTAACTTAAGGTACAATGGCGAGCATTTTTACCAAAATCATAAATGGCGAAATTCCCTGTTATAAAATAGCAGAAGATGAGCATCATTTTGCTTTTTTGGATATCAATCCGATTGCAGAGGGTCATACTTTAGTAGTTCCTAAAAAAGAAGTGGATTATATTTTTGAGCTGGATGATGAAATTTTATCGAAACTCAATATTTTTGCAAAGAAAGTAGCACTAGCAATCGATGATGCTTTAGGAACCATACGAACAGGTGTGATCGTAGAAGGGCTGGAAGTTCCACATGTACATATTCATTTGGTTCCAATTTATTTTGAAGGGCAAGCAGTAAGTCTTGGTAGGAAAACGGAAGTAACTAAGGCCCGAATGGAAGAATTGGCGAAACTTATTAGTAAAGCAGTACAAGCATGAAAATTTTAATAATTAATGGACCTAACTTAAACTTACTTGGAACAAGAGATACTAACGTATATGGAACGGGTACTCTTGATGAGTTAAACGATTTTTTATCATCAAAATTTACTGAGCATGAAATCGAGTTTTTCCAAAGCAATGTAGAAGGAGAGATTATAAACAAGCTTCAGAAAGCGATGAAAGATGGTACACAAGGTGTGGTTACTAACTTAGGCGCTTACACGCATACCTCAGTTGCTCTACGAGATGCATTGGAACCTATCACCGTTCCAAAGGTAGAAGTACACATTTCAAATATTCATGCTCGGGAAGAATTTCGTGAAAAGTCATTAACTGGTGAGGTTATGAGTGGAATCATAACCGGGTTTGGTAAACATAGTTACGTTCTGGGCATTCAGGCAATTGAACATCTATCATCTAACGAGTGAGAAAACTCAAAGAACTCCTTTCTGATACTCTTATTTACGGCATAAGCAGCGTCTTTGCTCGTTTTATAAACTATTTATTAGTTCCACTTTATACTGGGGTCTTCGATCCTGACGCTTATGGAGTTGTGGGTCTTGTATACGCAGCCATTGGATTTTTGAATGTTGTTTTCACAATGGGGATGGAATCATCCTATATCCGATATGGAAAAGATAGAGAGCAAGCATCAAGTTATTTTAAAACTCTTCAGCTTTTTCTTTTAAGCTCTTCTGGGATACTAGTACTCGTTCTATGGTTTATGGAGCCATTATTATCTCCAATGCTTGGTTTAGCATTAGATGGTGATGTGATATTCTTTATGATGCTAGGAATTTTATTTTTTGATACACTTTCAATAGTTCCGTTTGCCGAATTACGATTAGCTCAAAAAGCATGGTTATTTGCAGCACTCAAAACTGTAAATGTGCTTATCAACATTGGATTGAATTTTTATCTGATTATTGGTTTAAACTATGGCATAGAGGCAGTATTTATTAGCAATTTAGTAGCTTCAGTTGCTACCGCTTTAATAGTTTGGCTGTCTACATTACCAATGCTAAAAGGTACTTTGAATAGAGAATTACTTCATAAAGGTTTGGTATTTGGCCTCCCATTCATTCCTGCCGGTATTGGTCATGTTATAAATGAGGCTTTAGATCGCTTCTTTCTAAAAGGAATGTCTGAAGCTTCAATTCTATCTATCTATGGAGAAGCACTAACTTCAGATTACATCGTTGGAGTTTATAACGCCTGCTATAAACTCGCAGTTTTTATGTTATTGCTAGTACAAATGTTTAGAATGGCATGGCAGCCTTTCTTTATGAGGCAATCAGATCAAAAAGAAGCTCCTGAGTTATTTGCTCAAACCTTCACCTTTTTTAATGTTGCAGCTGCAATACTCTTTTTGACGGTCTCACTTTTTCTTCATCAAATTGTTTCAATCAAAGTCCCATTTTTAGATGCGTATTTAATTGGAGAAGAATATTGGATGGGGCTTTCAATTGTACCAATTTTACTAATAGCGTATTGGTTCCAAGGATGGTATGTGAATTTTTCAGCAGGAATTTTTATTGCTGAAAAAACAAAAAAACTAGCTCAAATCACATTAGTTGGTGCTTCAGTGACCATTATTACCAACCTAGTTCTAATCCCAATGTATGGGATGATGGGCTCAGCAATTGCTACACTAATAAGTTATTTGATTATGGCAATGCTAATTTATAGGTATTCTACTCAGTCATTTAGCGTGCCGTATAAACTCTGGCAAGGGTTTGCAGTAGTGGGAGTTGCGGCATTAGCAATATTTGGAAAGTCTTTTTTATCTAAGCAGTTTTTTTCAGACATTACTGCTTCTATGCTAACATTTGTAATAGCTATAGTTGTAATAAGTATGTTGAGTTTCGGGAATCTATTAGCACAAAAAAGGAAGGCTAATTCTTAATATTAGTATATAGTATTCAGTATAAAATTAGGGTTCAAAGATGGGTAGTAAAGTAGGTATTTATGTAGATGCCGTTAATGTAACCATGAATGGTGGCTACGGATTGAGGTACGATATTCTAAGAAAGTTTGCGTGCAGAGATGGTGGCCAGTCTTCGCGGCTTAACGTTTATCTTTGCTTTGATGAAGAGCGGCTTAAAACAGATCCTGATTATAAAACTCGAAATAAGCGTTTTTGCGATATGCTACGGGATTTCGAATTTAAGGTGATTGAAAAACCTATTCAGATATACACCAATAATGAAACTGGTGAAAAAACATCTAAATCTACTATTGATATGGATATGGCAGTAGATATGTTAGTTCAGGCAGATTACCTGGATAAAATCGTTTTATTAAGTAGCAATGGAAGTTACTGTAGTGTAGTAAACGCTATACAAAATAAAGGGTGTAAGGTGGAGCTTATTGGATTTGATAACGTTTCTTCAGGTCTCAAAAAAACCGTAGATTCAGCGATTTCAGGGTATTTGATTCCAAAAATGTTACCAATTGAATCGCCCAATCCATGGGGTGAAACTCGATCTAGAGTAAGAGGTGTGTGCTATGATTTTTCACATCAAGATGGTTACGGTTTTATGCGTTTTCTTAAAAAATTCAGTGATACCCTTTGGGTAACTGATTCCCGTGAATGTGACTCACCCTATAAAACGGTGTTTGCACATATTTCTCAATTCGAAGAAAACCTAGATTCAAATCATATACCGAGTAGGGATCTAATCTTTGAATTTGATCTTGCCGAAAATGATAAAGGTCTAGTCGCTGAGAATATTATTCTTGTGAGTGGACATTAATCTTTCTGTACTATTACTAATTCGATTAATCACATTTTTATCACTTAAAAACCTCAGAACCACCTACAATTGGTAATGTAAGAGTAGTGCCATTTAAATCTACTGTGAGTATAGTGCCAGGATCTGGATGAAGAGTAAACTCTTTATCACTTGAGAAAATCATTAACCCAATTTGTTGACCTACTGGAATTATTTGGTCATCAGGTTCAAGATTGAATTCAAGTTCATAAAATATACTAGGTTTAAGGGGTTCGCTTTCAGTTAAACTTTTATAGTTCTGAGGATCGGCCCAACCTCGTGTAATGATATTATCAGTAATTCTTCCGTTTCTACTTTCAGTCCATGGTAAAGAAACCAACCAGACGGATAAATTCGCAGCAGGTTTACTACTAGCTAGTTTAATTTTTACACTTGCTAAACCAGAGATGTGAACTGGATTTTCTAGAACTGGGGTTACATACATTAATCTATGATTCGTGAATTCAGCACGAGCGAGTGCTTCTCCATTAAAAGAAAAATTGTCTGTTAATGATTCAGGATTCTGCTCACCTTCTTTTGTTAATGAAAGACCGCCATGTTCTGGAGCGCCTTCGGTTAAATAGAATGTTATCAATTCTGCATCAGGATTGGGATAATCTTCATAAAAAGTTGGATTAGTTGGTTCATCATATTCTCTTACAATCCACGCTCCGGTCTCATTTTCAATACCATTATTTACATCAAATAGATAATGTGAAAACCATTTATTCATCATATCAACAGGAGGCGGTCCACCATGTCCAAATTGATGGTAATAAATCTGAGTATGAAGCCCCATTGATTTAGCTTTATCATAAATACGGTAACTGTGTTCTGGCATAACGTTCCAATCGTTAAAACCATGAGACATCAACATAGCCGCCTTCATTGGTTCCATATCATTTATATAGTCTCGACCAGCCCAGAATTCATTATAATCGCCAGTTCTACGGTCCATGTTCTCAGCCATCTCTGTATCTCTGACTACTAAATTATTTCGCGCCCTAAGCTCTTCCTTGCCACTGTGAATAAAATCATAGAGTACATCAATATCTTCACCTAAATAACCGCCAGGACTTCTTACAAGTCCATTTGCGCGGTAGTAATGATAGTATGAAGTGTTGGGCGCTACTGGAATTATTACTTCCAATCCGTCCACTCCAGTAGTAGCTGCAGCAAGTGGAAGTGTACCGTTATAAGATGTTCCGGTCATTCCGACTTTTCCAGTCGACCAAAAAGCTTTTACTTTTTCATTTCCTTCTCTTGTGGTATACCCATTTTCATTTCCTGTTAACCATTCAATAACAGCTTTAGGAGCAAGAGACTCATTGTCACCACCAACTGTTGGTGCACCATCTGAAAGTCCAGTTCCAGGCGATGATGAGTGGACTACAATATACCCTCTCGATACCCAAGTACTTATTTGGGAGTTTGAAATAATTGGTCTTTCTCCACGTCGTATTACTTCTGGGTGAACTCTTTCATCGAGTAATTCGCCAACCTGATTACTTCCTAATTGACCAAGTTCATGGCGCACATTCCAAAATAAACCATCTACAAAACCTGCTGTACCTGCATAGTATGGACTTGTTTCATAAACAATTGGAAGCTTTAATTCATTTTCAGTTTGTTTGGGTCGAGTTACACCAACGTGAACTCTATCCAATCTACCATCCCCATCTGAGTCAAATTCTGTTTCAACCCAAAGATCCTCGCGTATTAAGTTAGTTGGGTCTTGTAATTCTGGGATAACTTGGGCTAGACCATTTTCAAAAACAGGGATTTGTATTTCTGATTCTTGAGCAATTAATGGTACTTGGGTGCTTAGAATAAAAAGTAAACCAAGAATAAAAAACCGAAGAGATGGGTAGCTAGACATTTTTATAATAATCGAGTTAAAGATATTTCAGAATGTATTAGATATTATTGAATCTAAATAATAAAAAATCCCTTACACGAAGAACGCATAAGGGATTAAAGTGCAAGTAGTTAAGACCTTAGTCCTCGTTTGTTTTACTTATTATTTTTGAAGTGCTTTGAATTCTTTCAAAGTACCTCGAACTGCTTTCGCAGATTCTTTCATAAGATCGCTTTCTGAATCGGTTAATTCAACTTCAATAACTTCTTTAATTCCGCCTTTTCCAAGTTTTACAGGAACACCGATATAGAGATCGTCAATTCCATATTGCCCATCAATATGAGCACATACAGGGAAAATACGATTCTGATCTAATAATATTGCTTCAACCATTTGGGCGGCAGCAGCGCCTGGTGCGTACCATGCTGAGGTTCCCATTAAACCAACTAATTCTCCACCACCTTTTTTAGCGCGGGTTACGATTTCTTCTAAACGCTCATCAGAAATAAACTGTGTTATTGGCATTCCAGAAAGTGTTGTAAATCTTGGTAGTGGAACCATAGTGTCGCCATGACCACCCATCAATAAAGCTTGAATATCTTTTGGAGATACATCTAATTCTTCAGCAATAAAGGCACGGTAGCGAGCAGTATCTAGAATACCAGCCATTCCCATCACTTTTTCGAAAGGAAGTCCAGAAGCGTCTTTGGCAACCTGTACCATAACGTCTAGAGGATTTGATACTACTATGATGATAGTGTCTGGAGAATATTTTATTAATTGCTCGGTTACACTTTTTACAATATTCGCATTGATAGAAAGTAAATCGTCACGGCTCATGCCTGGTCGACGTGGTACTCCAGCAGTTATCACACAAACATCAGAATTAGCAGTATCGGCGTAATCGGTAGTTCCTTTAATTCGGGTATCAAAAAGTGAAATTGGAGAAACTTGCCATTGATCAAGTCCTCTACCTTTTGATGGATAAAATGTTTTATCACCGTCTTTACGTTCTAAATCTACTGCGATTACTTCTTTTGCAAAATCTCTTTGGGCAACACTTAATGCTACGGTTGAGCCAACGTTACCGCCTGCTCCTACTACTGTTACTTTCATGATTGGTTTATTTTCGTTTTAACTGTTTTAATCGTTTCATCTAAATTTCCTTCTAAATTATGAATTTTAGATGATGAAAATTGAAAAAGGTTTTTATGTCGAACAAAGTGAGAGTGCTAAATAATGAATAAGATTTCAATTCTTAATTCGTCTAGAGTCTTGTCCCCACATCAATTTATTTCTCAATGTTTCAAAATAGTTCTGCCCTTCTAATTGGATCAAATTAAAGGTGCGTTTCGACTCAATAATTTCAATTTCTAACGGGTATTCATCTTCTTCACAAATCACTCCATCATACGAAAACAGAATCCCGCTTTGTTGTTTTTCCGCTTTAATTATAAGTGTTTTATCGGATCGAAGTACTAGTGGTCTAGTTGTAAGAGAATGAGGATTAATTGGGGTAACAAGTAAAACATCTGAACCAGGTGCTACTATTGGTCCGCCAGAAGAAAGACTATATGCTGTTGAACCTGTAGAAGAAGCTACAATTAGGCCATCGACCCAATAGGTATTGATGAAATTATCATCATATTCTGCACTAATATTAACCATCGATGTTGTGTCTTTTCTTGTGAAAAGAAACTCATTAAGTGCATAAAATATATTCCCATGTTTATCAGTCGCCTTCAAATAACGGCGCTTGTCAAGAGTATATTTATTATCTAGGATATCATTAAGGGCAAGTTCAAGTTCTTCGTTTTTGGTATTAGCCATAAAACCAAGTCGACCACTATTTACACCAAGAATTGGTTTTTGATATTGTGATGAGATTCGAGCAGTATAGAGGATAGTTCCATCGCCTCCCATCACAACAACAATATCGCATTCCTTAATAGATGCTTCATCTGAGTTTGTAATGGTAAGGAAATCGGAAGCTTTAATGCCTAATATTTCACAGACTTCACTACATAAGAGTAAATGAGCCTCACTTTTTTCAGCCCATTGAATTGCTGAGTGAATTACATCCTTTACTACGTACTTTTTTGGATTCGCTATGACTGCAAATTTCTTCATATACAAAGGTAACAATCTTAACCTTTAATTCCCTTCAATCCCTTGATTCCTTTGGCAGCCTTCTCGCTTAATAGGTTAGTATCATAGCTACGAATGCGACCATTTTTGGCCTGATGCTTTTGGATTCCGATTGATATTAACTCTTCCATTAATTGTTTAAAGTTCATATCAGACTTATCCCACAAATAGAAAGAAAAAGACCCAGGGATTGTATTTATTTCATTGAAGTAAACTTCTTCAGTTTCTGAATTTACCAAAAAGTCGAGGCGAGCTACTCCGGAAGCATCGAAAGTTTTAAAAATATGTACGGCGAGCGATCTAATTTGATCGGTGAGTTCCGCTGAAATATCAGCTGGAATAATTCGATCAGCCGAAGCCATGCCTTTATCAGCGCTACCGCCACTTTGATATTTATCCTCAAAAGAAAGAGTCTCAGTATTACCAAGAGGTCGTTCACATACACTAGCACGGCAGTTCTCTGCAGTTCCTAACACAGAGCAGTTTATTTCCATCAGTGGTTGAATGGCTATTTCAACTAATAGATGAGCATCATATCGGAAAGCAGTTTCAATTGCTTCAATCAATTCTTCTTTATCATTAACTTTTTTAACTCCAATACTACTTCCAAGATTTGCTGGTTTTACAACTAGAGGAAATCTAAGTAACTCGGCTTCTTGAATGATTGTCTTTTGATGAATTTCCCAATCACTTTCATAAAAATCGAGGCTAGTCGTTACCGGGATATTATTAGCTTCACATAATTGCTTTGCCTTCACTTTGTCCATCCCTACAGATGAACCCAAAACTCCGCTTCCTGTATAGGGTACATTAAACATTTCACAAACTCCTTGAAAAGATCCGTTCTCTCCCTCACTCCCATGAAAAGCACACACAACAGCATACACTGGGAATTCTTGAGGTTTAGAAAATAAGCCACTTTTCGTTTGCTCTTTTAATAGTGTTCTACCAATATCATCTTTAACAAAAGCGCAAGAACTAGCCTCAGACTCTAGCTTAAGCAACTCTTTATAAAGTGATAAATCTTTTAATGATTCTCCTGTTAACCATCGTCCAGTTTTAGTGATATAAAGAGGGACAATATGGTATGAGCTTTTCTCTAATGAAGACATGACCTGCATTGCACTTATAACAGAAACTTCATGTTCTGGGGAAACACCACCGAAGGCTACAATTAAATTTTTCTGAGACATTGGGCTGATTTAGAAAAGTTCAAAATAAAGTGCTCAAATATAGGAGAAAATTTTCCCTTCTCCTTTTTCATTCATCCTATTTCATTTCTTATTGTCTTGTTCCTAATTTAAGAACTTTCGATCTTCACTAAGTTCGTTAATCCACCAATATACCTTAATGCCAAAAGTAGTAAAGACGGTATCTGAGCTCGATTTTATGCTTAAAGAAATCGAACCGATGCCAGTGCCTCATAAAGTCTTAGTTGTAAATCCATCTCATTTTGATGTTGAGTATGTAATTAACCCTCATATGGCTGGACATATCGGGGATATTGACAAAGGACTTGCTTTAAAAGAATGGGAAGCTTTAAGAAATGGCTATGAGAGCCTAGGGTTGTACGTTCATGAAATACCAGGTGAAGTTGGCTTTCCAGATATGGTCTTTTGTGCAAATCAAAGTTTGCCAAATATTACCAAAGATGGGACTAAACAAGTAGTGATGAGTGTAATGCATACTCCACAAAGAAAAGGTGAGGTTTCGCACATTCAAAAAGTATATGAAGAAAGTAGCTACGAGATTGTACACTTAGATGAAACTAAATTTACCGACTTTGAAGGAATGGGTGATGCAATATGGCATCACAAAAAGAGACTAATTTGGGGAGGATATGGGTATCGATCTTCAATGGATGTATATGTTCATATTTCTAAGATCTTTCAAACTCCAGTTATTGCTCTCGAACTAATTGATGATCGCTTTTACCATCTGGATACCTGTTTTTGTGTACTTAATGAAGAAACAGTAATGATACATTCTAAAGCATTTAATGAAGAAGGATTAAAGCTTATCAATGCCGTTTTTCCAAATGTAATTGATACTAATGAACATGAAGCAGCTGAGTTATTTGCGTGTAATGCTACTTGTCCTGACGGAAAAAATGTACTTATTCAAGAGGGATGTGTTGAGGCAAATAAAGCTATGGAAGATGCGGGATTTATAGTTCATGAGTTTAAAACAAATGAATACCTCAAAAGTGGGGGAAGTGTCTTTTGTATGAAAATGATGTTGTGGTAATGTTGTAATTTTGACTGTTAAGTGTTAAATGTAGGTGCCTCATTTAACACTTAACATTGAGCATTTAAAATTCAATGAAATTGATAAAACCCTTAATTTCTTCTTTACTTCTCCTTGCGTTAATTATCATCCTCAATACAAAATTAGGTTCTATCCCTCCTCTAGGAAAATTTTTTGATCCCGATTCCGGCTTCTGGGCAAATGCTGAAACTGCAATTCCTGATTCTGATGTGTTTTCATTTGAAGATTTAGAAGGTGAAGTTTCGGTTTATTATGACGAACGAAGAATCCCTCACATTTTTGCCGATAATGAATATGATCTCTATTTCGTTCAAGGCTATATCACAGCAAGAGACCGGCTTTTTCAAATGGAAATGCAAACGTATGACGCAGCCGGTAGACTTTCGGAAAACCTTGGAGATAGAACCTTAAATAGGGATTTACAAACACGCAGACAGGGAATGACTTACGGCTCTGAAAAAGCAATGGATTTGATGAAAAATGACCCTGAAATCTGGGCGGCAATAAATGCTTATTCTGATGGAGTCAACTCCTATATTTCGAAACTTTCTCCAAGTGATTATCCCGTTGAATACAAAATCCTAGATTTTGATCCTGAAGAATGGGCGCCAATTAAAACGGCGCATTTGCTTAAAAACATGACTCGTACATTAGCTGGAGGAAGTAGCGATGCTATAACCAGTAATACACTTGCTTTCTTTGGAAATGATTTTATCGATAAGTTTTTCACGGTTAAACCTGAATTAAATGATCCAATCATCCCAAGTTCAAAAAAATGGGATTTTGATCCTATTCCAGTTCAAGCTCCAGATTCCATTTTTAAACCAGCCTCTGCACTTGAACTGAAAAATTTCGAGCGGCCAGAGGGAGTTGGTAGTAATAATTGGGCTGTAAATGGCTCAAAAACAAATTCAGGTTTTCCAATTTTGGCGAATGATCCTCATCTTGGACTTACACTACCATCAATTTGGTATGAAGTTCAACTTCACGCGCCAGGTCTAAATACCTATGGTGTTTCTTTACAAGGTGCACCAGGTGTAATTATTGGGTTTAATGAAAATGCTGCTTGGGGAACAACAAATACTGGCACCGATGTTAGGGATTGGTACGAAATCAAATTTAAAGACCATACAAAACGTGAATATTGGCATGATGAACAGTGGAAGCCAGCCACAATGCGAATTGAAGAAATTAAAGTTCGTGGAAAAGAAACTGTTCTGGATACAGTTATCTATACACATCATGGTCCTGTTACAGAAGTCAGATCACAAGTTAATGAAGAGAGCGAGACTAGCTATCATGCTTTAAGATGGATTGCACATGATCCATCCAATGAGTTGAAAACATTTTTCGGATTCAACAGAATGTCGACCTATGATGATTTTAAGGAAGCGGCATCTCATTATGTAGCTCCAGCACAGAACTTTATTTTTGCAAATAATGAAGGAGATATTGCTACTTGGATTAGCGGTAAATTTCCAAATAAATGGGAACATCAAGGAAGAACAATAAGTGACGGAACCGATCCGCTATACGATTGGCAAGGATGGATACCGACTGAACATAATCCCAATGTCAAAAATCCTGAAAGAGGATTTGTGAGCTCAGCCAATCAAGAATCTGCTGCGCCAGACTATCCTTATTATCTGGAAGATGATTATGCCCCGTTTGAAAGAGGTAGAAGAATTAATGATTTATTAGCCGAGATGGAAAATATCACAAAAGATGATATTCGAAATATGCAGATGGATTCCTACAGTTATCATGCAGCTACTATTTTGCCTAATATGCTAGAATGGATTGAAAGAGAGTCATTGTCGGAAAGGGAGCTTAGTATACTTAGTGAAGTTGAGCAATGGGATTTCTACAACGACTCAGACAAGAAAGGTCCTGGAATATTTAGATGGTGGTGGTCGAACTTCTACTATGGAATATTTAGTGATGAATATGGAACAACAAATGCTTCACTAAGATATCCATCTCGAGACCGGGTTATTGAGGTTATAAAATCAGAACCGGATTTCGAATTTTTTGATAATATAAATACAGATGAAATTGAGAATCGTAGTGAAATTGTAACCAATACTTTTATAGAAACAGTTGAAGAACTTACAAATGCATATGGAGAATTTGGCGACAATTGGAACTGGGGTATTGTAATTAATAATGACTTCGATCACATCGCTTTTATTCCAGGATTTGGGAAACAGAATGTGTATTCCAGTGGCGGTTCAGAATCGATAAATGCTACGCGAGAAAGTTGGGGACCATCATGGCGTATGGTAGTAGAACTTGGATCTGAAGTGAAGGGCTGGGGAGTTTATCCTGGTGGGGCCTCTGGAAACCCAGGCTCGCCGAATTACGACTCAACACTGGAAAGCTGGCGAACAGGAGAACTTTATGAATTAAAATTTATGAAGGAAGCTCCAAAAGAATTTCTATATGAACTCAAATTTTCTTCGAATGATTAATTTAATATTGAGCATTAAGCACTTAAAATTCTACCAATGTTATTAACATTTTTAATTCTTATTACAGCTTTTCTTTTAAATCTCATTCTTCCATGGTGGAGTATTGCAATTCCGGGGTTAATATTTGGGTATCAGTTTAAGAAAAGTGCTTGGCTTTCTTTTGCTTGGGGATTTTTAGCGCTGTCCTTACTTTGGAGTGGTCAAGCTCTTTACCTACACTTTTCAAATGATGGTATTCTCTCAACCAGAATTGGAACAATGTTGGGAGTTGGATCACCTTATCTAGTAATTCTGATTACTGGAATTTTAGGTGGTTTAATAAGTGGTTTAGCTACTTTGACGGGTAGTATGTTTAAAAATAATTCTTCAAATAAATAAATACCCTTCATTTTGCCTTCATAAAGTTTAGTTAGCTAGAGAATCAACTGAAAAGCTAAATTAAAAGAGAGGCTAAGATGGTTGCAAAATCAAAAGTTGGGTGGATTATTTTCGCCTTACTAATTATTCCCATATTAGTATGTGGACAAGGTCATCAAAATAGTCGAATGATGAATTCGAATAGTGACTCTCCAAATATGCGAATGTTTAATCCTCAAACTATACAAACAGTACAAGTAGTTGTTCAAGAGTTGAAATACTCAGTTCCCGAAAAAGGTATAACCGTTGGACTTCATCTCCTTACTAACTGCAATGATAAGTTAATCGAGATTCATTTAGGTCCAGTTTGGTTTATAAGTGAAAAAGATATGGACATTAATGAAGGTGATAGTTTAGAAATAGTAGGCTCAATGATTACTTATGAAGGTGAAGAAGTACTGATTGCCAAAACAATTCAAAAAGAAGAGAAAACTCTCATTTTACGTAATGATGATGGGAAACCGTTTTGGGCCGGCTGGTTGAAAGGTAAGGGAAGAATAAACTAGTACTTCTAATCTAATTATCTAGGAATTATAGCGCTAGAAGTGTGCATTAAATGTGGAAAAGAATGCAGATTCTAAATTGAATCCAATATGTTCAGTGTGTATCTTTCTGAAACTTCAATTAAAGGATTCGATACAATCGAACGTTTCGCAACGCATAGTTTAAAATCATTAGTTAGACAGCCCTTAAAAAGGATGTCCAACTAATGATTTTTTTAATTGAATCATATGTTATTAAAATCCGGCGCGATATTCGTAGTCGGATTTTTTTTGATATCCATCTCACTCAAACAATAATCTGAACATGTCTCTTCAACCTAGAAAAAAAGCCATCCTTGCACTAAGTGATGGAACAATAGCACACGGCTGGGCGGTCGGCCACGAAGGTATTACAGGCGGAGAATTATGCTTTAATACCAGTATGACCGGGTATCAGGAAATTTTTACAGATCCAAGTTATTTTGGTCAATTGATGATGATGACCTATCCGCATATTGGAAATTATGGAACCATGGCTAGAGATGATGAACATCGAAAAGTGATGGTAGCAGGAATTATTACTCGAGCTTTTTCGTGGGAGTTCAGTAATCCAATGGCTGATCGAAGTTTACAAGATTATCTTGTAGACAATGAAATTGTTGGAATTTCTGGTGTAGATACTCGTGCATTGGTTCGGCATATCAGAGAAAAAGGAGTAATGAATGCAGTTATTTCATCTACAGAATTAGATGAAGCAAAACTTATTCAAATGGCGAAAGATTGGGAAGATATGGATGGTCTTGAGCTTGCTTCAAAAGTCACTCGTTCAGAGGCGCAAACATATGAGGCTGTTGGTGAAACAGAGTTTAGAGTTGCTGCTTTCGATTATGGGATTAAGCAAAATATCATAAATAGTTTAGCTGCTCGAGGTTGCACATTACGAGTATTTCCTGCTCAAACAACAATTGAAGAAGTGAAGGAATGGGAAGCGGATGGATTTTTCTTTTCGAACGGTCCTGGAGATCCAAACCCTACAGGAGAATATGCACTTGAGGTTGTGAACTATGCAAAATCAACTGGTAAGCCGTTATTTGGAATTTGCTTAGGGCATCAGCTAATTGCGATGAGTGAAGGCATAGAAGTAGAAAAGATGTTTGTAGGTCATCGTGGAGCTAATCATCCTGTTAAAAATCTGGAATCTGGACTTGTTGAAATTTCAACCCAAAACCATGGATTTGCAGTTAAAGAAAGTAGTGTGAAAGCTGAGATTGCTGAAATCACACATATCAATCTGAACGACCAAACAGTTGAAGGATTAAGATTTAAAAACTTCCCTGGGTTTTCAGTTCAGTATCACCCAGAAGCATCACCGGGGCCACATGACTCCGCGTACCTTTTTGATCAATTTATTGATTTGATGAAAGACCAAAAGCCAGTAACTGCTTAATAGATTTATAAAGAACTAATGCCAAGACGCAACGACATACACAAAATTCTTATCATCGGATCAGGCCCAATTGTAATTGGTCAAGCCTGTGAATTTGATTATTCAGGATCTCAAGCTTGTAGATCATTACAGGAAGAGGGATACGAAATTGTACTCATTAATTCGAATCCAGCTACGATCATGACGGATCCGATTATGGCTGATGCTATATATATGCTTCCGATGACAACGGATTCGATCCGTGAAATTGTGGCAAAAGAAAAGCCTGATGCTGTGCTTCCTACTATGGGTGGGCAAACGGGATTAAATCTTTGCCGTGATTTAGAAAAAATGGGATTCTGGGAAGAGGAAGGGATCAAAATAATTGGAGTAGATATTGCTGCAGTTGAATTGACAGAAGATCGCCAGTTATTCCGAGATAAAATGGAAGAAATCGGAATTGAGCAATGTAAAAGTAGACAAGCAGAGTCACTTCTAGATGCTAAAGAGATTAAAGAAGAACTAGGCGGACTTCCAATTGTAATTCGTCCTTCATTTACCATGGGTGGAGCTGGTGGCGGAATCGTTTGGAAAGAAGAAGATTTCGATAAAATGGTACTTCGTGGTCTTGAAATGAGTCCTGTCCACTCAGTTTTGATTGAAGAATGTATTTTTGGTTGGAAAGAGTATGAGTTAGAACTCCTTCGTGACTCAAATGACAATGTTGTTATTATATGTTCTATCGAAAATATGGATCCAATGGGGGTTCATACAGGTGATTCTGTAACAGTTGCTCCAACTCAAACATTGACAGATAAACAGCTTCAGATTCTTAGAAACGCAGCCATCAAAATGATGCGTTCGATAGGAACATTTGCTGGAGGATGTAATGTACAGTTTGCGATGGAGCCAGGAAGTGATCGTTTTGTAGCTATTGAAATCAACCCAAGAGTAAGTCGCTCTTCAGCATTAGCCTCGAAAGCAACAGGATATCCAATTGCTAAAGTGGCAACTAAGTTAGCCGTGGGATATAATCTAGATGAGCTGAAAAATCAAATTACTGGAACTACATCGGCATGTTTTGAGCCATCCATTGACTATGTAGTATGTAAAGTGCCACGGTTTAATTTCGATAAATTCCCAGGGGTTGATGAAGAGCTTTCTACACAGATGAAAGCTGTAGGTGAAGTGATGAGTATTGGTAGAAATTTCCCGGAAGCCTTGAACAAAGCTTGGCAAAGTATGGAAGTTGGTCGGGATGGTTTAGGGGCTGATGGCTACGAAGAAATTGAAAGAAATCATGTTCGTGAGCGATTAATGAAACCGTATTGGGATCGCTCGCTTCAAATTAGAAATGCCTTTAAACTTGGCGCATCTGTTGAAGAAATTGCAGATATCACCAAAGTCGATCCATGGTTTTTACAACAAATTCGATATATGGTTTCACTAGAGAATAGAACTGAAGGTACTTCTCTGAATGAAATCACAAAAGATGAGATGTTTGAGATGAAACAGGCCGGTTTCTCAGACACTCAGATTGCTTGGTTATTAAGTAGAAGTGGTGAAGAGATTATTGAGAATCAGGTTCGGGAAAAAAGACTTGAAATGGGTCTAAAGCCATCATTCAAATTAGTTGATACCTGTGCTGCAGAGTTTCCTGCGAAAACGCCATACTACTATTCAGCTTATGAAGGTGAGAACGAAAGTGTGGTTACAGATCGTAAAAAAGTTGTAATACTAGGAAGTGGTCCTAACCGAATTGGACAGGGTATCGAATTCGATTATTCTTGTGTGCATGCAGTTCTCGCAGCTAAAGACATGGGTTACGAAGCCATCATGATTAACTGTAATCCAGAAACGGTCTCCACAGATTTCGATTTTGCTGATAAGCTTTATTTCGAGCCTGTGTATTGGGAACGTGTGATGGATATCATCGAACATGAAAAACCGGAAGGAGTAATCATTCAAGTTGGCGGTCAAACTGCCCTGAAGCTTGGTAAGAGATTTGTTGAAGCTGGAATCAAAATCTTCGGAACTGCTTTCGAGATGATCGACTTCGCTGAAGATCGTGGGGAATTTTCTGATTTACTCCTTAGACTGAAGATCCCATTCCCTGAATATGGAACAGCAAGGGATGTAGATGGAGCTTTAGCAATCGCAGATCGAATCGGATATCCAGTATTAATTCGTCCAAGTTATGTGCTCGGTGGACAAGGAATGAGAATCGCTGTAAAAGAATCAGAACTTCGAATATATGTAGCCAACATTCTAAAATCTCACCCGGAAAACGCCTTCCTAATTGATCGGTATTTAGAGCATGCTATCGAAGTAGATGTAGATTCTGTGTATGACGGAGATCAACTTCATATTTCGGGAATGATGCAACACATAGAACCAGCTGGAGTTCATTCCGGTGATTCAACCGCGGTTCTTCCTCCGTACTCACTAAGTCAAGAAATTCAGGATACCATTGCAGAATATCAGCTAAAAATAGCAGAAGCGATGGAAATTCTAGGGTTTCTGAATGTTCAATACGCTGTAAAAGATGGTAATGTATATGTATTGGAAGCCAATCCAAGAACAACCAGAACGGTTCCATTTTTAGCAAAAGCAAATCAAATTCCAGAGGCAGCAATTGGAACTAAGGTGATGTTAGGAGCCAAACTCAAAGACTTCGACCTCAAGTCAAAACTCAAAAACTGGGCGATTAAAGAACCGGTGTTCCCGTTCGATAAATTCCCGGGAGTTAAGAAAGAATTAGGACCTGAGATGAAATCCACCGGCGAAAGCATTTACTTTGCCGATGACTTCAACGATGAACATTTCAGAAAACCGTTCGAGTTTAAGAGCTTGTATTTGAGTAAGTAATATCAAAGACCAAGCCTTCTCTCATTATTAAAAGAATATTTTACTTTGGCTAGAGAGAAAATGCTGGAATTTTGTGGATTCGAAATAAAATCATCTAAACCAATTGCTAATTCAAACCAAGTACCATTGAACGCCTTGAGCTCTATTCCAAGAGTTAGTCGTTTAATATCTTCAAAATCTTCGTCAATAATTTTATTATATATATAAACTCCTTCAGCTGACAATCGATAATTCTTTTTCCCGAATGTTAATCTACCTCCAGTAAGTATTTTATCCGAAATAGAACCGGAGTCAGCACTAATGGATTTATTTATTTGTATTGTAGGATTGAGATTTAATCCATATTTACCATCTTGATCCCAACTTTTAGTAGGCAAGGGAATGGAAGCAGAAATATAAGTAGCTAAAGTATTTCCCTCTAAATTTGACCAAGTATGATCTTCGGAATTGAAAACCTGTCCAAATCCTAAATCAAGCCCAAATTTATTCCAATTTTTCTTACTAAAATCAGATATCAGTTTATTTATACTTTGGTTATCTACTTTCGAATAGTTTTCAAGCCTAATGAGTAAATCGATATATTCATACATTAACTCTTTGAATTCTCTATAGATAAATAACTGGACTTCGTTTTTATCTGAATCAATGGTTTCCATATCAAACTTATTATTGGTTAATGACTTTAGATATTCCAATAAGTTCTTTTCTAATACATTGTAATCGGGAATAGTTGGATATACCAAAGTATTTCCATCTGTAACTCCATTTTCATCTACTTTGTTTGAAATATCTAAATCAAAAAAACCATCATTTAATAAGATATTAGAAACTTCTCCAAAGTTATAACTAGTGTCATAATTTTGAATCAGTAAAATTATTAGTGAATTAACCTGATCAGATATTTTCTTTCTAACATTAGCATTTAGAGGAAACTCATACCTTAGTTTTTTTTGTTCATCAATTATTGCCTTTTGATAATTTTTATCATGTAATGGATCGGATTTACTAAATGACCATTTTAAACCCCATGCCATTTTCGTTTCCATTGAGTCAGATGTGGTCGCAAAAGAAATCTGTAACCCACTTAATAATGGTTTCTTACGATAATTTTGAACATTAATTTTACCATCAACAAAAGTATGCCATGGTGACCATTCAATTGCGACACCAGACGGAAGGTTTGGTGCATTTGACGTTAATGTTAAAATTTCAGCGGTTAACTCATTTGTTGTTGTTGGTCTTGATATTTCGCTTCCAGTAACACTAAGTAATGTGAAAGCACTTAAATCTGATGGAGAAAAGTCAATATATAGATCATCGATTGTGAGGTTTACTTTTGAAGTATCAGTTTCATTATCATCCTGTGCCTTTAATGAACCACTGAAAAATGATGAGATGATCAAAAAAAAGATAATGTATTTATTTATATGTGAGTGTTTCATAAATAGAGTAATTTGGGTTATTGGAAGGAATTGTACCTGTATATATCTTTGATTTTAGTACTTCAAATTTTTCATCATCATCTAAATCTTCACAACTGATAAATCCGTTATTATTTTTCTCTAAATACCATTTAGCGGTTACTGAAAACGGTTCATCTGTATCTCTTGTATTGGTAAATGAGATATCATAAGAATTCGATTTATATAGTAAATCATTTTTAATTCCAAGAATATGGCATGTGGGTCCAGTTTCAGAATTATCTGTATAGTTTTGATCATGAGATACGTACTCATATGACCATGTATTTAATGTCAAAAAATCAAATTTCACTATGATTCTTTTGTTATCTCTGTTAGATATTTCAATTTGAAAAGGCATAGGTGTGGTTTTTATTTTTTAGTTATTTCACTTTTAATGTTTACCACTTTCTTAAGCATATCGAACCAGAATGATGCACCAAGACTTAAGGCGAGCGTGGTTATTAGCCATCCCAAAATCTGTATCCAGTTTGAGATAGGACTTGAGAGGACATCAACTATTTCTTGTGCGAGTGTTTCTCCTTGTTTCATTTCCCAACCCAGGCCCAGACTGGAATTAAGTTGGTCAATTTGTGTAGTTCTCAGGCTATCAATTTCAGCTCTAAGTTCAGCAATACTCAGCGAGTCCTTTTTTGAAGAATCGGAAGAAGCGATTTCTATCTCAAAATAATCGGTAGCTTGTCGGACAACCGCGGCTCTTACCTCGGGATTATCTTTTAAGGTTTGAAAGATGGAAGTCGAATTAACATTTATCAGACTACTTAACATCTCATTCAAAATCGTCACAAACAAACTGAAGAGTAGGTAGATAAAGATCATCCCAATGACTACATCTAATGCTTGAATACCGAACATAGCTTTCCTGTTTAATTACAATTATCCCCGAAACTGCTGGGTAGCATTTGAGAAGAGAAAACCCTTAACCGACTATGTTCCTTAATTCTATTAACCTAATTCTTTAGCTGTAACTATTATAGTTAACATGAACTAAACATCAAAATTAAATTACTGTCCTAACACTTTGATAATAAACCCTCTCTTTTTACTGATTTCTTAGGTATTTTAAATAGTCAGTTAAAAAGTGTTACAGTCCTAATTTCTACATGATTCATCAAGCAAAGAGTATTCTTAAAGATACGTTCGGGTATGATAATTTTCGTCTTCAGCAAGAAGCGGCAATTACTCAGATTTTAAATAAAAAAGATGCGCTGGTTATTATGCCAACAGGTGGTGGTAAGTCGCTTGTATATCAAATTCCGGCGTTAATCTTCAATGGCATGACCATTGTGGTTTCTCCACTTATTTCGTTGATGAAAGATCAGGTTGAACAACTTCGGGAGTATGATATTCCGGCGGTGTATTTGAACAGTTCTCTTCGTCCAGAGGAGTATGACTATAACGTTAAGCGCGTTCAGTCTGGTGAGATTAAACTTCTCTACCTTGCTCCCGAAACCTTGATGATGGAGAAAACTAGAGACCTGCTTAAAGGTCATACCATAGATTGTTTTACCATTGATGAGGCGCACTGTATTTCGGAATGGGGGCACGACTTCCGTCCTGAATATCGACAAATGGCCGAAGTTCGAAAGGATTTCCCCGAAGCGGTTTGTATTGCGCTTACGGCAACTGCAACACCACGCGTACAGGAAGATATTAAGCAGAGTTTAAATCTGACAGATTCTGAAGCTTTTATTTCAAGTTTCGACCGTGCGAATCTATTCCTGAAAATTGCTGATAAGAAAGATCCTGAAAATCAGCTACTGGACTTCTTATACACACGAAAGAATCAATCCGGGATTATATACTGTTTCTCTCGTCGGCAAGTAGATGAAATTTATTATTTATTAGAACAGGAAGGCTATTCGGTTAAGCCTTACCATGCAGGATTGAATTCAAGAGATCGGTCCATTAACCAGCGCGAATTTATTAGAGACGATGTACGGATTATTGTAGCTACTATCGCTTTTGGGATGGGGATTAACAAACCGAATGTGCGCTTTGTAGTTCACTATGACATGCCTCAGAATATAGAGTCGTATTATCAACAAATAGGTAGAGCGGGACGTGATGGACTTCGTTCCGATTGTATTCTTTTATTCGGTTATGCTGATACTCAGAAGATCAAATATTTCATTAATCAGAAAGAAGGCAATGAAAAGCAGGTTGCAGAAGATCACCTGAATAAATTAGTGAAATATCTGGAATCACTAGATTGTAGAAGAAAACCATTGATGGGATATTTTGGGGAAGAATACCTAAATGAAGAATGCGGTATGTGTGACAATTGTCTCTCTGTGGATGATGATGTGGAAGATATGACACTTCAATCTCAGAAGTTTATGTCGTGCATGGTTAAATGTGGCGAACAATTTGGAGCCGGTCATATCATTGATATTCTTCGTGGTTCAAAAAACCAAAAAGTACTTGAGAACGAACATGATCAGCTTTCAACCTATGGAATTGGTTTGGAGTGGTCGAAAGATCAATGGGTGCAGCTTTCAAGATTGTTACTTCGCCAGAACTACATTAGTAAAGGAGAATATGGCAGTTTGAACATGGAAGAACGAGGTCATGTTGTTTTAAGTGGTTCTGAAAATGTATTTGGTACGCTTGATAGATCAAGTACAACGATTGATGGAGATACCGTTGTAAGAACGTCTAGTGATGTAGAAAATAATTACAATGAAGAATTATTTGAACTACTTCGTATTAAGCGGAAAGAATTGGCCGATGACGAAGATGTACCTCCGTATGCAATTTTCCCTGATACTACACTTATCGAAATGGCATACTACTTCCCTCAAAACAAGAATGCATTAGAAGCTTTGTATGGAGTTGGAACCGTTAAGAAAGAAAAATTTGGTGATGTTTTTGTCGGGGTTGTAAAGAATTTTACAGTTGAACACGACATTATGGAACGTCAAAAATCACTTCAACAACGAGTGAAAAAAACAGTTTCAACAGAAAAGCACATACAAGTTGGGCAGACTTTTAACGAAGGGCGTTCTGTTGAAATATTAGCAGAAGAGCATGGAGTAAAAGAGGTTACTATTTTAACTCATCTCAAAAAGTTTTTGGATGAAGGAAATGATCTTCGGTTAGAAGGCTTGATTGAAGCCTCAAACCTTTCGGATAGACAACGTGATCTGGTAATAAAAGCAATGGATGCAAAAACAGCATTGATGCTTCGTCCAGTGTATGATTTCTTGAACAAGCAGATTGGTTATGATGAACTACGCATTATGCAATTGTACTATATTGCAAAAGGAAAATAAGTAGAAGATTCATTATTAATTTATGCCAAAAAAGAAAAGATACCTTCTTAAAATAATATTGGGAATTGTTTTCATCCTATTCGCCATAATTGGATGGAAGGGATATCAGGTATACTCCTCATTAAGTAATTTAATTCCATCTGGAGATCAATTCGTTGGGCTTTTCGATAAGCCAGTGATAAAAGAAGAATATTATTCGCCCGATTCTACCATGAAATTAGGAGTATATCGATTTCTAGTTCCTGGAGATGGGGCTTTCGAGATATCTGATACCTATATTTCTGTAGTTGATACTTCTATGGAGTATCCTAGAGAAGGGAATATATTTTCTGTGAAAGATAGCGTTCCAGAAATCGGATGGATTTCAAAAGATTCAATATTTGTACAAATAGATCAAAAATATGTTAAAGAAATAAATGGGGTAACTGTTTTTTCAAAAACTGAGTTATAAAGTATAACCCAATTGAACTCCCACTAAGAAAATGCCCCCTTCACCAACAGGTTCATTTGATGTATATATGTTAATTTCATAACCAAACGAAAGAGTTGGTTTGATGAACATAGACTTTCTTAAGGGTATGTAATAGCCTGTACTTAACGTTGGTTGGAAAACAATAATAGAACTTGTCCCTGAAGTAGTGAACATTTGAACATTTAGGCCTTGAGGACAGAAATCTCCTGGCTCACAAGTTCTATACTCATAATTTTCCCAGTCGATTTTCATAATCCAAAAGTCAGTTCGTAGATTTAGTGACAAATTATTTCTTAATAAGTTACTTCTTTCGAATCCTAAGCTGAATCCTGGTCCGCCCCCTTTTTCATTATCACGTTTCCCCCAATCCCGCCGGTTTGTAAGGTTGTAACCTATCCTATAATTAAAAAAAAGATCGTTTGAGAAAAAAACATCAAAACGAATACTAGAGATAATTCCAGCAGGATAAGCTTGAGCTTCAAAGCTAATCGAATTCTGGGCTTGAGTTGAAATGGAAAGAAGTAAGAATGCGATAAATAGTAGTTCCTTCATGAATTACTAACCATTCGTTACGGGCAATAGGATTTCGAATTTCGCCCCACCCTCTTTCTTATTTGATGCACGGATAAACCCGCCATGCTGACGAACAATTTCATTCGAAATGGCGAGTCCTAGACCTAAGCCAAACTTTGCACCTTGATTTTTAGTAGTGAAATTGGGCTCAAAAATCTTACTTAATAATTGTTCAGGAATTCCTGGTCCATTATCAGAAATGGTGATTATGATAGCATGATCACCTTCTTCTTTTGTAGATATTTTAAGTTTTCCACCATCAGGTAATACATCACAAGCATTCACAATAATATTTGTCCAAACTTGATTTAACTCCCCAAGTTTCACCATGGCTTTTGGTATATCTTTTAAATCGAGCTCTAGATTTAGATACTTTAATCTATTACTTAGTACCAAAATTGTATCATTAATACCCTCTCTGATATCTACTAATTCTGCTTGGTTATTGTCCTGTCGACTATAGCTTTTCAAGCTCTTAACTAAATTTGCAATACGCTCACTTGATAGCTGAATATTATGGATGAATTTTCCAGCCTCATGTTGCTGAACAAGTAATTCAATAGATATTTTTTTCCTAAATGATTCTATTATTATATACCCCTCATCAGGTATTTGGGCTAGTTTCCTGATCATTGAACGCTCAGGAACCCAAGGGAATCTCTTCTGAACTTGTATCATTCTCTCTCTAACTTCTGTACTGCTTAAAGGGGCAGAGTGTAATCCCAATTGAAACATTTTTGCCAACGGGTCTTTATCGGATTGATATTGAAAGTTGGTTATTAAAGATTCTGAAGAGCGGAGTAGTGAAGAAGCAGGGTTATTTACTTCATGTGCAAAACCAGCAACAAGCTCACCAAGAGTCGCCATTTTTTCTTGATGAACTAGTTTTTGATGAGAATCCTCAAGTTGTTGATATGCTTCTTTAAGTTCAGCTCCTTCTTCTTCAAGTGTATGATTTAAAGAATTCAATCTCGATTCTAATTCAAGATTTACTTTAAACCGCTCCGTCATATTACTCATCATCAATTGTTGCAGAGGTGAGCGAAGAGAAGGATGTTGATTTAAATATTTCTCAAAATCATCCTGACTAAAACGAAGAGTTTTAATTTTATTAAGTGACGTAGCTGTTGTTAACGAGTTATTTCCAGTATTAAAGGCAACGATTCCAATAAAATGACCAGGTTCCAGTTTTAAAACTTCAAAAGCAGGTGTATCCCCTTTTTTATGAGTTAGAGAGACAGAACCATCAAGCAGTAAGTAAAGATAAGAGAGAGAATCTCCTTCTTTAAAAAGAACATCTTTATTCTTGAAGAATACCACCAAAGACTGGAGTTCAGGCGTACTATCAACAGTACGGTTGATAAGATCTAGAACTTCTTTACGGTTAGCTTTCTGAAATCCTTTTATCATTAATTATCTGTTAAAGAGTTACTTCGCATTGATTCAGCAAGTCTAACGGAATCAAGTACAGCCATAAATTCTAAGGGATTGTATTTCTTTTCAATTATAAAATCTGTGAGCTGCTTAACCACTACTTCCTGAAAACTCTCTTTTGTCCATGGTTTAGGAATGTAGTGATTGAGGTTAGCCATATTTATGGCATTAATGGTGTCTTCAAGTCCAGCTTGACCAGTAACCAATACCTTTCTAGTATTATGGAACTCTTTTCTTGATTCGAGTCCAATAAGGAAATCAACGCCATTTTCACCAGGTAACACGTGGTCACAAAGTATAAGCCCGATTTCATCACCCGAATCACAAATCTGATTCACCACCAAATTAGCTTCTTTGGTGTTATTAGCCGATTCGATAGGAAAGGTTTGCTCAAAATCCTCAAGATCTTTTATAAGAGCGTCCATAACCTCATGTTCGTCTTCAATTACTAAAATATATATTTGATGATCCATGGTTTCCTCTCAATTTAACATTAATGGCCAGTAAAAAACGGCATAAAGCACGACTAGAAAAATTCCGAAAATCCCCACAGTTAACCCAGCCTTAGCCATGTCTCCAGTTTCAATAGTTCCCGTACTCATTGCTATTGCATTCGGTGGTGTAGAGATAGGAAGCATCATCGCCATACTGGCACTTACTCCAATTACAAGACTCACAATAATCAGATTAAAACCTTCGCCAGCAACTCCAGATGTTGCAAGGCTAACAGCTAAAGGAATTAAAAGTGTTGCCGTTACCGTATTTGATAAGAAGTTCGACATCAACACAGCAACTGCACTGAATACAACGAGTAAGGTAATTGTACCAAATGCACTCCACTCAATACTTGCTACAATCCATTCAGCTAGACCTGTGCTTTTCATTGAAATACCCAATGAAATACCCCCAGCTACCAACCAAAGTACTTCCCAAGGAAGCTTTCTAATATCTTCTTTTGTAACTACTCCAGTAAGTGTTAGAAAAACAACTGGAACAAGTGCTATGATGGCACTTTTAACACCGTGGAAACTTTCAGTTACCCAAAATAAAACGGTTAAACCAAAAGCTGTATAAAGAAGGAAAGCATTTTTTGACGTATTAAACTTTCCACTCATATCTAAAGTAATTGAATCGGTGCTAGGTTTAAACATTTTGATAAGGAGAAACCATGCAAAGAATAAAGCAATTATTACTAATGGAACAGCGAGAGCCATCCATTCACCAAAAGGAATATTAATGCCTTGTTGTGAAAGGGCTCCAATTACAACAGCATTTGGTGGAGTTCCAATTGGTGTGGCAATACCACCAATATTAGCTGCGAAAGGAATGGAAAGTGCTAACCCAATTTTGAGTGGATCAGTTTTATCAAGTTGAACAATTATTGGGATGATTACAGTCATCATCATTGCGGTAGTTGCAGTATTACTCATAAACGCAGAAAGCAAGCCAGTTACAACCATTAGTCCAAGTACTATATACTTTGGTTGGCTACCAAAAGGACGAAGGAGAATACGAGTGAGATTCTTATCGAGGTTATATTTAACGGCGGCATCTGCCAAAACAAAACCACCTAGAAATAGAATGATAATTGGGTTAGCTAGAGTTCCTATGAATGCGGTATAAGCATCAGGAATATAAGCTTCAGTAGCTGTTTTAAAAATGAATCCTTCTTTACTAAGTAGAAGAATTTGGAGAAGGATTACTAAGACGGATGTTGCATAAATTGGTACAGGTTCAAGCATCCAAAAAGAAGCCGCTAATAAAAATATTCCAAGAGCCACATGTCCGGCATAAGAAAGTCCTTCTATGTTCAGGAAAAAAGGGACGGCTAGCCCTATGATTCCAATAATTAATCCGGCGAGTTGTTTTTTATTAAGTGTCACTTCTAGTACCCTTTATCTTAAAAGCTAATGCTAAATTGAGCAAGAGCCTCAATATATGTTCTGGAATTTTGATTAAGAAAATTTTCGTTTACTAAACCTACTTGAGTTTGAAATTTTATCGCATGTTCCATGATAAAATTATTAATACCAAGTACATATTTCTCTTGAGATATGAATTGATTTTTGGAAGCTTGGGCTTCATCATTTGGATTTAAAATGCTAAATCTAAAAGTAGGTTCAATATTTTTGCTTATAAATTTACCGCCTTGCACATAAAACCCAGTACCACTCACCTTTTTAGAGAAAATTTCATTTGTTGGTGTTAATTGAAGGCGCTCATTATCTACCGATCTATGAATATATTCTGCAAGCATTGAAAATCCTTTATACTTAAAAATCATATCGTAATAATATTCATAGATATTATCATTAAGGCCATCCCAAGCTACATTTCCATATTTCGTGTAAGCATCTTTATTCAGATAGTGTGCAGTTCCTAACGATAGTTTGGGAGTTGGTTCTCTATATAAATCGCTTTCTGAATAGTCTCCATTAGCATTAAAGAGCCCAAAAGGTAAGAGCTCAAGACGCCCAGTATATGCCCAATCACCGGGAGCAGTGGCAACATTCTTTCCTTCACCGTGTGTTATTGATGCTGCTGTTTTAATAGCTAGATTATCTGTAATTAAAATCGATCTTCGTACCGATACTCCCAAATCCCAATCGGTAAAAAAGAAGCGAGTTACATTTGATCGATCAATCATCTGAAATTTTTTAGATGAGGTTTGAAATTGTCTACCAGCAGGTGGAAATAATTGACCGACTGAAATCTTAGTGAGAGAGTTTGGTTGCCATCTATATTCAGCATTTAGTAATGTTACTTGTCCTTTATCCATGGCAAGTTGAATAAAGTAACTGAGTTTTTTTTCGAAAAAATATCCAGCAAATAAAGCTCTACTTCTTCGGATCAGAAATTCAGTTTGGCCTGATTCACTAGTATTTATTGGAGCGATGTATGAAATTTGCTGTTGTAACCTTAGCCCTAGCTTCATTCCCATAAAGCCGTCCTGACTTTCAATCCAGAATCCTTTCTCAGGTGTTAAAGTTACTTTAGGGCTTTGAATGTCTTGAGCACATAATGTAGAGTTTGAAAACAATAAAACGACAATGAAACAGGTTTGAGCAATACCAAGAATGGTTTTCATGAGTAAGTATAAGACTATTTGAAACCTCTATTATTCTTCTTTAAATACAGATTATCCTCTTTATGAGAAGTTTATGTGAAGTAAATACAGTTAAAACAGCGGGAAGCGGTTCCAATTCAAAAAAAATTCAATCTTTCTCTAATAAGCTTTACCATACACCATGATTTTAGAGCCAGACATACTTTCAAAACTATCTTCAATTGAACTTCGAGCAAAGAAGATTATCGAAGGATTTATCTCAGGATTACATCGAAGTCCTTTCCATGGGTTCAGTGTAGAGTTCGCCGAGCATAGGCCATATAACCCAGGTGATGACTTCAAACATATCGATTGGAAGCAGTATGGGAAAAAAGAACGGTTTTATGTTAAGCAGTATGAAGAAGAGACGAACCTTAGATGCTATGTTCTACTCGACACCAGTTCGTCTATGCATTTTAAACATTTTGGTGCATGGAGTAAGTTGCGATATGGAGCTCATTTTGCAGCATCTTTAATGTATTTAATGCATCGTCAACGTGATGCCAGCGGATTAATCCCATTCAATACCGAAATCGAAACTTTTATCCCTGCAAAAGGGACATACAATCATTTACGTCAGATTTATCTGGAACTTGAGAAACAGTTAATAAGAGAAGAGAATAATGATGAAGCCAAGCGGAAAACAGCCTCAGCTAAAGTAATTCATGAAGTGGCAGAGCGACTCAATCATAGGAGTCTCGTAGTAATCATCACAGATTTATTCGAAAACATAGACGAACATGATGCTTTAATATCTTCGTTGAAGCATCTTCGTCATCGTAAACATGAAGTACTTCTTTTTAATGTGCTTGAAAAGAGAAGTGAACGAGAACTTGATTTTGCTGAAACTCGGGTTGTATTCGAAGACATGGAAAACGAGGCAGAAATTGAAGTAATTCCGGCACAGGTTCGAGAGGACTATAAAGCAAAAGTAGCTGAATACACTCATAAATTTAAAATGGCATGCAGCGAATTTGAGATCGACTTCGAAGAAATCGATACCGAAGGACAATTTGACCAAGCACTACTAGCCTTTTTAAATAAACGGAAAAGGTTGTCTTAGTTTATTCTAAAAAAGCTCCCAACCAAAGGCAGGAGCTTTAAAAAATGTACAATAAACCAGTTGGTTACAAATCGATATTCTCTTCTTTGCTATTCTTTTTGATCTAGGTAACTTTACTATTCTTCAAAATTATATTGAGTAGCCGAGGTGATATTCTCTTCACTAACTGAGCGAGGCGTTCTTTTGGGCTTGAAATATAAATTTCTTCTTTCTGGTTTTTGATTTTTCCCCAAATTCTGGAAACCATTTCATCAGCATCCATCGCGGTTTTATGAAGGTCACCCATTTTACCAAAATCACTACCGTCTGCAGTTAAAGAGTTTTGAGTAATATTCGTTTTAATAGGTCCAGGGCATACTATGGTTACGGCCACATTATATTCGTACATCTCCTGTCTTATACAATCAAAAAGTCCTTGAAGCGCATGTTTACTTGCAGCATATCCTGACCTGAATTTAGTACCAAATTTACCTGCTACACTACTCGTTACTATTATATGGCCACTTTTTTGCTCCATCATTGACGGTAAAACTGCTCTAGTTAATTCGGCCGAGCCAAAGAAATTCACTTCCATTAGTCGGCGAATGGTAGACATATCAGATTCTGCAAAAAGTGAGCGCTGACTAATACCCCCATTATTAACTAATACATCAATTCTCCCAAATGCCGCTAACGCTTCTTCAGCTTTATTGGCTAAAGAATCCGGGTCTGATAAATCGAGAGGAAGGATATAACAATTGCTATTATCAGCACCTAAATAATTTTGAACTTCAATCAAAGTATCTTTTCTTCTAGATGATAGGATGAGTTTAGCTCCTTCTTTAAAGAATGCTTTAGCAAAAGCTTCTCCGATTCCAGAAGATGCACCAGTTATCCAGACAATTTTATTTTTATAGTTCATTCTGTGTACTTTCTAGTGAACTTAATCAATTTCGAAACTTCAAGTAAAAAATGAATTACAAACACACACTACTTCTCGTTGAAGATGAGGTCGAATCCGGAGAGATGTTAGCGAATTTTTTAGAGCTTAACGACTTTAAGGTTTATTGGGCAAAAGATGGTAAAGAAGCATATAAAGTGATCGATGATCATGCAAACGAACTTGAGCTAGCTATTCTTGATATTATGGTCCCTTTTCATGATGGAAAAGAAATCTGTTCTCATATTCGTCAACATCCTGTGGTAAATGAAATCCCCGTACTTTTTTTGACGGCCAGGGATGAAGAAAAGGATGAAATTGAAGGATTAGAACTTGGTGGTGATGATTATATCAAAAAACCAGCAAGTTTGAATTTGATTAAGGCTCATGTCGAAAGTCAACTTAGAAGAAAGAATCCTGAAAAAAGTAATTGGCTTCAATATGATCATACCTATTTGGATGTAGACACCAAAGAAATGTATATCCACGAAGAAAAAGTGGATCTGACTCATACCGAGTATATCATTGCGGAATTATTTTTTAAGCATCCAAAGTTGGTGTATAGTCGACATGATATTCTCGAACATATTACTGATGAAGAGAAATACATTTTTGATCGTACCGTTGATGTTCATATCAAAAACCTACGAATTAAAATGAAGGACGAAGGGAAGCTGATCAAAACCTATCGTGGAGTTGGCTACGGCTTCAACCGCGATTATCTTCGTTCATGAATATTCAGGCTAAACTAGCAGCTGTATATATTACCTTACTTTCAATTGGAGTGATTATAATTAGTTCGTATGCGATTTTAAGTATTCGATCTTTTTTACTGGATGAAGGAATTCAAAAATTTGAAAGCGATGCTAAAGCTTTCGCACATTCTATTGAAGAGGAATCGACCAATGAGAACCTTGTTGAAAAGATAACTTTTGTAGCTCAGTTAACAGGATATAATGTAGCTTTATTCGATTCTGTTGGGAAACTTCTTATAACTGATCCTTTTAATGAAACTGACTTTTCTGATGCAAGAGAATTCTTGAATAGTGAGTTACAAGCTCAACTTGATGGTTCTGAGAACCAGATCATTATAAATGAAGAAAATCTTGAAAAACTGATCTCATTTAGGAAGATAGAGAAGAATCAATCTGATGCTAGATATCTTCGAATAAGCCAGTATAAAGATAATTTATATGGAGCAGAAGCAAGTATTCGTCATTTAATATATGGCGCAATGATTGGCTCAATCTTAGTAGTTATTATCGTAAGCTTTTTCTTTGCAAGGTATCTTGCCAAGCCCATAAAGCAATTGAGTGAGGCTGCTTTAGATATTGCAGGTGGGAATTTAGATCGAGAGATTAACGTAAGTAGAAATGATGAGTTTGGTACGCTAGGAGAGTCTTTAAATAAGATGGCTGGGACGTTAAAAGCAGATAACGCAAAGCTGAAAGTCTTAAACGAAAAACAGAATCAATTTTTCGCAGACATAGCCCACGAAGTTAGAAACCCACTGCATACTATTTCAGGTGCGCTGGAAATGATTCAGGTGCCAAAATTAGATCAAGAGAAAAAATCACAGTACATGGCAACTGCCCAGAAACAAGTGGAACGGGTTGTGCGACTTTTTGAGGATATAAAGTCATTACAAAGATATGATTATGATGAGAGTTTCATCAATAAAACAACGTTTGATGTCACCAATATTGCCAAAGAAGTGGTGGAAACATATAATCCACTTGCATCAGAAAAAGGTATACATCTTTTCCTCGAAAAATCTGATACTAGTATAGTAGAAGCTGATCGTGATAAAATTGAACAGGTGTTAGATAACCTGATTACAAATGCAGTAAAGTATACTTCAGAAGGTGAAATAAAGGTTTCTTGTAAACACAAGAATGATAAAGTTAAAATATCTATTTCAGACACGGGTATTGGAATAGGTAAAGAACATCTAGAAAGGCTATTCGATCGATTCTATCGAACCGATAAAGCACGATCACGAGATAAGGGAGGAACAGGGCTTGGTTTAGCTGTGGTAAAAGGAATTTTGATGGCTCATCAAAAAGATATATCGGTAGAAAGTGATCCAGGAAAAGGATCTATTTTTTATTTTTATCTAGACCTAGTTAAAACCTAGTCGTTTAAATATTGATACAAAAGTGCAGCTAATGAAGCTCCTGCAAGTGGTGCTAAAGTATATAAGGGAATGAATTGAAAAGAAGCACCTTGTATAGCAAGAAAATCAACTACTGAAAGTCCAATTGAAACAGCGGGATTAAAGACCGCTCCTGATACCGTATCACCAAGATAGATCATCCCTGAAAGAACAAGCCCAATAACGAGTCCATACGATTTACCCGAAGCCAAGACTTTAGAAGAAGCTACATTTAGATAAGCTAGAACGAGAGCCATGGTTAGAAGTAGTTCAGCGACACCTTGTTGATAAATATCTGTTGCTACAGGTGGTTCAACATAAAAAACATCATTAGCGAGAAAAAGGATTACACCACCGGCAGCAAATGCCCCAAGTGTTTGACTGATTAAATAGCCACTAAAAGTATTGAAGGTAATTTTTCGCCGAATAAAATAAGCGAATGAAATGGCTGGGTTAAAATGGGCCCCAGATATATGCATGCCCGTATAAATCATTACTGCTAGCATTAATCCTATTGCTAATGCATTACCTGTCAGCCCCATAGCTATTGCTAAAAAGAATGTACCAATGGCCTCCATAACGTATTTACGCATTCTTAACCCGCAGTCTTTTAGTGTAAATCAATTCCTTCTTTATTAATTGGAAACTACTTGCCACGAAAGTGAGTTGCAACATATTTCTGTTTGTTAGTTCAAAAGAAAAATGACTATCGCTATAAATATATGAGTTCATTAGAGCTATTAATGTCTTATTTTCAACTTTTTAAATAATTCACTGAATGAAACTAATAGATAGTTTAAAAAAACGATGGCAGATTGAAAGCAATTGGCAAGTGCTAGTAATTTTAATCGTATTTGCTTGCACTGGTACAACTGCAATGTATGCCAAGGAATTCGTTTTTGCGTTACTTGGAGTTACTCCTGATTTACCCTTCTGGTTACGTACTATTATTTGGATAGTAACCATACTCCCACTCTATAATGTATTACTCATTATTTACGGAACCCTATTTGGACAACGAACATTTTTTTGGTGGTTTTTGAAAAAGACTTTTGGTCGTTTTTTACCAAAAAAGACGGAACAGCCTACTACAGAGAGTTGAGCTTTTCTTTTTCTTTTTTTGGAAGACTTGAGGCTATTAATTCATAAGAATGAGTAATGAGCTCTTTAATGAAATCATCTTCTAGATTCCCATTTGCGAATACTGAGTTCCAATGAACTTTATTCATATGCCATCCTGGTTTAATTTCTTCAAATTGCTCACGTAAGGTTATGGCTTGTTCAGGATCACATTTGAGGTTTATAAATTCAAATGAATCGATATCAGTTAGTGCAAACATTTTACCCATCACTTTAAAAACAAGTGTTTGACTATCAAAGGGAAATCCTTCTGTTACGCCTTTAAAGGAAAGGCAAAAATCTCTGTATTCTTCTACATTCATAAGTTTACCTCTTCAAATTCTTCTTTAAAAAGAATTGAAACATTGACGGCTTCTTCGGCAATAACATGAAGCATATTTTCCGTAACTACCCCAAGTTGCCCTTTATTCCATGTTGACGCCATTGATTGAAGATCTCTATTTAAAACAAGTTTTACAGGTTGATAAAAATTGATCTCTATGGAAAAGGGATAGGTCTGGTTTGAAGCTCTCATTACATTTATATGAAGATGAAGGATCGGAAATTCATCCGAGCGCCGAAGTGTTTTATCCGATAGAATTGTAATAGGGAGGTCAGAAAAGTTTTCTTCAATAGCCCTATGTATGACTTTAGTTTGCAAAGTTTGGTGACTTAAACCCATCGGTTTCTCAATATTCACCACAATTCCGATTTCCCGAATACCTTTTAATGAACTTCGTTCTCTAGCAATTTCATTTTGTGCACGAAGAAATTGAGGGGTTAATAAAGTGATAAGAAGTAAGAAAGAAAGAATTTTCATATTTGGAAGATTACTTAGTTCAATAAAATGGAAAAGAAGCACTACTTCAATAGAAGAATTTCATAGACATAAAAAAAGGCGAAGAAAAATCTTCGCCTTAATATTGTTTAATGAGTTTAGAAATTAATCTAATACTTCAAATCTAAAGGCATAAAAACCACCAGCTGGTCTGGTTCTTAGATCAGCAAACACGGGTGTTGATGTGTCTGGATTTCCTTCATAGTAGCTTAAAATCTCTAGTCGTGCGTAGTCGCCTTCACCAGTTCTTAATAGGATAGTATGTGGATCTTTAGGTAAAATCGCAAAATTAGGCGCAGAGCTTTGTCCAGTATATACAAACCAACTTCCAGTGATATTTGGTGCAGAAGTAATAGCGAGAGCAGATTCAGAATCTACCGTAAATTGGTCATCGCTTGGTACTTCGGTAACGTCATTAATATCGACATCTAGTACGATCGCACCGCCATTTCCAGGGCCACTAGTTCCATTATTTATACGGATGGATAAACCACCTCTTCCGTCATCTGTAAAGGCTAAATCCCATGCAGATGAGTTAGAGTCGGTAACAGCTGAATTTGAGTTTAGATCATAAAAAGTATAACTCCCATTAAGGCCTGCTTGGAAATTAGAAGCAGTAACGAATTCTCCTGTAAATGTAGGATCGTCGCTACTATCGCTCGAGCAAGCGCCAAAAAATATGGTAGTTAAGATGAATAGTGTTAATAGTTGTCGTCTCATTTTTATTTTTTGAGTTAGAATTCAAAGGTTATTTTTGTGAAAAATGTAGTTCCTGGTTGATAGCGAAGAAACTCACTGTCGGTATGGTTAAAGAGGTTATTGGCACCAATTTGAGTTCGTATTCCTCCATCAAATTGCTTGGTTATACTGATATTCCAAATGGAATATGAATCAGTAAATTCACCGTCGTCAGCTTTTTTATTCGCGTTATCATCGTTATAGAAATAATCGCTTTTGAGAATACCACGAAGTGAAATCTGGGTATCAAAAATAGGCTCTTGATAATATAATCGAATACTTCCAGAGTGCTTAGGTCGCTTAGCTAATGGAACATCAGAGCTAACTTCTTTTTGAACTACAGAACCGTTTTCAATAACGGTAAGAGTATCTGAAGTTAGTTCAACAGCTTCTAGATATTGATATCCAAGAGTTAAAGATAGGTCGTTATGAATCAGAAAGCGTTGCTCAGCTTCAACGCCTTGAGTTCTTGCTTCGTTAATATTTACATATCCATAAATGCCACTATTATCATTAAGGCGAGCTACTTCAATGGCCTCGATCAGATTCTGTGCATTGTTCCGAAATAAATTAACCTTTCCTTTTATCTGGTCTGATAGTAATTGATAACTTACTCCGACATTTAAAGCAGTTGAATACTCTGGATCTAGGGTATTTAAGGAAGTTGGGTTTCTAAAATATTGTGATATAGCACCATTCAATTCCAATTGGTCAAGTTGGGCGCCAATATTTTCTACACCAAAAACTCGGTAACTACTACCAGCGTTATCAAAATTGAGATATAACGTTCTTAAGTCTGGAGCTTTAAATCCTTTACCCCAAGAAACACGGAAAGAAAGGTTATCAGAAAGATCGTATTTAGAAGAGATCTTGGGACTTAGATAAGAGTTGTATGAAGAATGATTATCTAATCGTGCACCAGTAGTTAGATTAAATTTCTCTCCGAATAAAAACTGGTGTTGAGCAAATATAAAAGAGCCTTCTTGGTTTCTTCTTCCTTGATATCTCTCTGCATTAACAAACTCTTTAGTAGCTCCAAATCCGAAAGTTGTAATATGATTATTTAACCACACATAGTTGTTTTGAACTTCAGCGCGATCAAGTCCCTGAAGGTTGCTGTTTATAATGTCTTCTTCAGTAGGGTCATCAAAAATAGTCTCGGCATAATCTTCATATCTGGTCGAATAGAGAATAGCCTTAGTATTAAATCTGCTGAATGGAGAGGTGTCGAATTGTAATTGGAAGGAAAGATCATCTTGCCACCCATTTTCATCTACAGCAATACTTTGTCCTTGAATACTAGCTAAAGTCTGGCCAGCGAAGTTATTCTTAAAATATCTACCAGTAAAAGAAAGTGAGGTAAGTTCGGAGAATTGATATCCAATGGATGAGTTAAAAGTGAGGTTATCATAAGGGTTTTGATTATTACCAAACTCCTGATCACTCAAATCAAAACCATCGCTTCCATCTGCAGAAAACCCAGCACTTCCTGAGAACTTATTTTTATTAATAGAAATGTCAGCGCCACCATTATATGTCGTTCTAGAACCAATCTCAGTGAAGGCGCTTCCCGAAAAATCTTGTGTTGGTTTCTTAGTGATGATATTGATAACACCTGCTAAAGCATCACTACCCCATAATGCAGAAGATGGTCCTTTAACAATTTCCACTTGCTGTATGTTTGCCGTATTGATTCTACTTACATCAAAAGCACCTCGAACTCGACCAATAAGGGGTTGACCATCAATTAGAATTAGGGTGTAATCAGATTCAAATCCTTGAATTTGTATCGCTTTATCCTCACCAGGAGAAAGAGAAATACCCGCTTGCTCAAGGAGAATATCTTTAAGTGAATTGGCGGCAGAGTTTTGAATATCAGATTCAGAGATAATATCTACTGAGATTGGTACATTTTCTACGTCTTGAAGTGATCTGGTTGCTGTAACAACTGCCGTACCATTTTGATAAACTTGTGCTTCAAGAATTATTTCAAGATTTATGGTTTCATCAGAACTTAGAACAATAGTTTGTTTTTGAGTTATGAAACCAACTTTACTAATAGTGATTATATAGGTTCCTGCAGGAATTGCTTCAATTTCAAAAAAGCCATCCATATCAGAAATTGCCCACTTAGTTTCATCTAAGTAAACATTAGCATCCGAAATTTTGTCGTAAGTACTAGTTATAACAGTACCTATTACAGTCCCATTTTGAGCAAATACCGATGTAGTAAGGGCAAAAAAAATACTTCCCAGAAGGAAGTTTCTTAAGTAATACACTCTATTAGATTGATTTGAAATTTAATTCAAGTTAAAGAAACGAGAGTTATGTGAAGATTTTGTGAAGAAAATGAAGAAAATTATTCAGTAACCTGAACACCTTTCCAAAAAGCGACTTTTCCTTTTATGGCTTTGGCAGCAGATGATGGTTCTGGATAATACCAAGCAGCATGTTGGTTCACTTTACCATCTACAGTAAGTGAATAATAATTTGCTAGTCCTTTCCATGGACAAGTTGAATGATGCTCTGTCTCCTTAAAAAAATCTTTATTAAGGGAGTCAGCGGGGAAATAATGATTGTTTTCTATGATAACCGTATCGTTACTTTCTGCTACTACTTTACCGTTCCAAATTGCTTTCATGATATATGTGTTTTACTAATTTCTATTAAAAGATCATTTTTGTGTAAATAATTTCCATGCGAATAAACTCCAACCAAGTATAAATAATACTCCACCGATTGGAGTAATTGCCCCGAGCCAACTAGTATCGGTAAGGCATAATATATAAAGGCTTCCAGAGAATATTAAGATACCAATAAGAAGTAGAATAGTGACTGGTTTTACATCAATAGAAAAGTTTTTCCCAATCAGAACTATTAAAATAATACCAAGAGAATTCCAAGCTTGATACTGAACAGCAGTTTCCCAAGTCTGTAGTCTGTCACTACTTAGAATATCCTCAAGAGCGTGTGCTCCAAATGCACCTAGTCCGATTGCTAATGTCATTAGTAGTCCAGCTATAGCTACTATTTTATTTGGTGAGGTCATGCTTTGAAATCAATATTACGATGCGAACCATCACAAAATGGTTTATTAGAAGAAGATCCACATCTACAAAAGCTCATTTTCTTTTGAGTGTCGGTTGTTTGGTCTTCACCTTTTAAGGTATAATCACCTTCAGCAACAACAGGGCCATTAGGAACTAACTTTACGGTTAATTCACCACCATTTTTTGAGGAAGGCTCTAACTCAAGGCGCTCAGGGTTGTAACTCGCATTTGCTTTAAAATCGGCGTTAATATGAGAATTATCACAGAACGGTTTGTTCGAAGAGGCACCACATCTACAAAAAGCAATTCTAGTATCTTTTATTAATGAGTTATCATCCATATCTACAATATGGATGTCTCCTCGAACATAGAGTGGACCATCTTGTTCTATGGTAATGGTATTCGAGTCGGAGGGGGATTCAGAAATATCTTTATTTTTAAAACTATAGTGCAGGGCACCTGTTGGGCAAGCCTCGATTACTTTTTTGATGTCTTCTAAGTTATTTGCTTCACTAGGTTCAATCCATGGATTTTTAGATATATCAAATACTTCAGGTAACCCATGCACACATTCTTTGGCATGAATACATCTATTTTTATCCCAGCTTATTTCAACTTCATCGTTACCGTAATTGTATATTTTTGGTTCCATATTCTTTCTACTTCATTTCCATTTTAGAGTTTGTATCAGAGAATATAGCAATTGGAAGCTCCATACCTTGAGTATTAATTGTACCATTCATTTTCAAACTACCTACAACCTGCATCACCATTCCAGTACCGGAACCTAGAGTATAAGTTCTTGTTGAAGTCCCAGTTACTTCCATTTTCATCGTCATTCCCATTTGCATGACATCACCAGCAATGGTCACATCACTTGAAACAGAAAGTTCATTATTGCTTACTCTTACATAGGTAGCTTTTAATTCTGCTGGGATATTATTCATGCTAGTACTTCTAGATTGATTCCAAGAATCTGATTCAGTTTCAGGGTAAATCCAAAATTTGTTCTCAAGGGTAGAGATTACATTTTCTTCTGTGAATACTGCACTAAGTTGTCCTGAATTTGCTTCTAAGGGGGTTCCTTCTAATTCAGTTTTAATCAGGTTAAGAAATTTGTTGGTATAACTAGCAAAATGAATAATTAAACGCATGAACTAGTAAGCAATAATTAATGTTAATTCTAAGTTACTAAACAAAAATGGGTTTAAGTAATTTGATACTAAATGCTTATTTTTGTGATCAAGTTTTAAAACAATACTATTCAATATGACAAATACACGGATTTTAATTTTAGGAGTTCTTTTTACAGTTGGACTTTCAGCGGCATTATTCTGGCCTCAAAGTGAAGCAGAATCAGTACAAGTACAACAAATTACAGATAGCAAATTGGAAGTGATTATGTACAAGAACGAGGGCTGCCAATGTTGTACAAAGTGGGCAGATCATATGAATGAGGAAGAGTTTGCTGTTATTGAAAAACCTATTCCTAATTTGTACGAAGTAAAAGAAGAGCAAGGTATTTCTAGAGAACTCGCCTCTTGTCATACAGCGTTAGTTGACGGTTATGTAGTGGAAGGTCACGTTCCAGTTGAAGACGTTCAGCGTTTACTAAAAGAACGACCAGACGCAATCGGTCTAACAGTTCCAGGTATGCCTATTGGTTCTCCAGGAATGGAAGTTCCAGGTCGTGAAGCTGATAAGTTTGATGTACTTCTTATAGCAAAAGACGGAAGTACTAGTGTGTATGCTTCCCATTAGTATACCCCTGTTATTATTTTAAAGAGGTAAAAAAAGCCCAGACTTAAACAGACTGGGCTTTTTGTTTATACTATCTAGTTAACGCTTCGTATCGGTATTTTAGCGATCAGTTCTATTGATGAGCTAAAATGTAATTTCAGAGAAAGACTATCCCCTTCTATTAAGTCTTGGTCAGGTTGAATAATCATAACATGAAGTCCACCTTGCTTAAACTCTACTTTTGATTGAGCTGATAAAAGCACATATTTTTGCTCTTCCATACTCATCAACCCTTCTTCATTTTGAAATGAAAGATGAATTTGAGTATTACTTGATACATCACTTTCGATGCTTAATAGCGTGTCGCTTATGGTGGTTCCATTATTAAGTTTGAAATAGGCAGCACTCATCATTCCTGATTTGCTTGGCCTTGCCCAACCCTCTGAAAGTGTGATTTCGTTAGTTGATATAGGCTCATTCATTTTCTCTGGTGTTGAACAAAAAAGAAGGAGGGGCGTTATTAGAAAAAAAAGTATGGAATATTTCATCTCAGTTTTTGAAAGTCTTCAATGATTAAGTTAGGTATTTGAGGCATACTTCCACCATATTCAATAATCACTCTAGATTTTTTATCTAGCACCATAATTTTATCAGAGTGATTCATGAAGTAAAGTTTTTTTCCATCATCTGTGGTAGTAGAAAGCGATACTTGGCTCCGAACTCGTACACTATCCATGAAAGCACTTATTGTGGATGGTTCCCCCGTTAGAAAATCAAAGTTCTTATCTAGATTAAATACTTCTTTGTAATTCGCAAGAACTGAAGGTGTATCGCGTTCCGGATCAAAAGTAACACCTAGAAATTGTACATCATCTGGATAACCCAATTCTCTTTGAATCTTAATTAAGTTTTGAGTGATAAGTGGACAAATATCTGGGCAATTTGTGTAGATGAATCCTAATACTACAAACCTGCCTTCATAATCGTCTGGGAAGGTTACAGACACACTATCTTGATTTAATAGGCTAAATGATGTTCCGCTCAAATCATCAATTACTTCAGGACCCGATTGGCAGTTTATTAATACTATGAAAGTGAGAAGTGTCGGAAGTAGTCTATGCATATAGTTCCTATAAAAGTCATTCTGAGGAATTTTCGCTTTCGCCCTGAATGACAAACATCTAAGTTATTTTAGTGTAACTAAAGTTAAAGGCTTAGATAACTAAATGCTTATTAAATAGAATTTACTTTATTCAGATTTACACCATTTAATGGTGGTAGTGTTCCGGCTCGTGATGAACTGCATCGCAGGGTTCAAATTCAAACTCAAGAGTGGAATGAAAAATATCAAATTCATCATGGAGAAGTATTTTTAATCGAGATTTTACATCCTCCATTTTGTGAAGATCCTCTTCTTTGATAACAACGTGGCATTCCATCATTACCTGTGATTCGTCTAATCGCCAAACATGCATATGATGAACTCCACATACTTCTTCAATAGATTTCATTGAGGCTTGGAGATCTGAAATATCTAAATTTTCTGGCTTAGCTTGCATCAAAATATCAATAGTTTCTCTAAGCATATGATATGAGTGGTAAAGTATATAAGCGCCAATCCCGATGGTTAGAATTGTATCAATAACGTACCATTCATATTTGTAAATCAGCCAACCACCAATAATTACTCCAACCGAAGAAAGTCCATCGGAGAGAATATGGATGTACGCGCTGCGCATGTTCAAATTCTCTTTCGATTCTTTAAATAGAAGTGCAGCAGTTATAAAATTACCAAACAATCCAATAATCGCTACCCAGAACATGGTAAATCCATCGATGGGTTGAGGATCAAAAAACCTCACTGCTCCTTCTTTTATCAAATATAGAGCGACAATTACTAGTGTTATTAGATTGATGAAAGCACCAATTATTTCAGCTCGTTTATAGCCAAAAGTTTTGCTTTGATTTACGCCCTTCTTTGAGATTTTACGGGCAACTAAACTGATTATTAGTGAAAGAGTGTCGTTAAGATTATGAACCGCATCAGATAGTAAGGCCAGACTGTTTGATAAAATTCCCCCAATAAATTCTGCGATTGTTATTACCAGATTAAGGAAAATCGAAATCCAAAGTTTCCCAATTGATGAGTCATCAATTTTGGGATGGTGGTGATGATGATGTGAATGGTTATGTGCCATGTTTCAAATGTAGTCTGGATTTAGTGGTGCTTCAACTTAAAAACCAAATGAAGAAGCTAACAATCATTGAACCTAAGAACAGAAAATAGGCTTGTTTAACAGGTTTATCAGGTAAAAGAGTATGTACAGGGTTTTCAGCGAAAACCTCAAAAAGGCGTGTTCTTGTAGATTTTTCCTGCTCGGTTAATTCATCTTCTGGCTTTACCAGAACTTCAGCGTTTTCATAAAGCTCTGGCACTTGTTCGTTAAGAAAAACTACTATCGTATGTTCGTCAATTTTTGCAAGTCCACTTACGATCAAATAGGTCGGTATACCAACCATGAAAATAGCTATCGAAACTATGGTCTTATCATAAACACTTAACTCAACAAATAAACCTAATATCATACTTATCATTGCACCCAACCCCATTATGCTAAGTAGTGCACTTAAAATAAGTCTCAGCTTCCAATTTTTTAATCCTTCAGATAGTAAATTCATTTATTATCAGTTAATGAAGTAATTAATATAATGATGAGTTTTAGGTTAAAAAGTTTCAATTATTATTCATCAAGTTCCATTCTGCTATTAAAAGGGTCATTAAAGAACGAGCTGCATTTTTTCCAAGTTTAGCCGATTCCGAGCTATCCAGATCATCATCAACCTCAAAGGTAACGGCATCGGAACCAAAAGTTCGATAAATCCAGTTTTTTGAAATAGGTGAACTCGTATCAAATTCTTCACTTATAAATAGAAGCTCAGCATTATCTTGCTTTACTTGTATCGCCCAACGTTGAGTGATGTTATCGGGAGAGGTCTTTACCTCTTCATTTATTGGGTAAAATATATTCTCATTGGTAGAGTGAAAATCAATTCCATAATATACTTTTTGAGACGGATTACTTTTTATTGGAAGTAATGCATCTCGAATAGCTTGAGTTTCTGGTTGATTAAAATTCTCCCAATCACGATTTAAGTCAATGCCATTTACATTATGGCGCCAATGGCCATTTACAACTCCATCGGGATTAACAATCGGATAAGCCTTTACAATAAAGTTCTTTCTAAAACTGGTTGCCAATTCAGTGCTTGAAGTTAATTCATCCCAAAACGCTTGATAGGTTCTGTAACCTGTAACTTCAGGTGGGTGTTGGCGGCTTAATAAAACCAAGACTCCTGCTGCGGAGTTAGGTTGAGTTTCGTTGGCAGTAAATTCTAAAATAGGGCGGTTTTCACCTGAAAAACCTACGGTATCAACAGATACAAAAGCTGGTAAATTTCTATTTGTTTTTTCTAGTAAGTCGGAATAAGTGATTTTTTCTAGAAATTGAGCTGAAACTATTTGAGGATTTTCTGAAATATGAATAGCAAAGCTAGCACTGCCATCAGTTGTGTCATATTCTACGGTTTCAATAATATGTGAGTAGGACATAGTTCCTTTTTTACTCCACACTTTAGGTGTATACCTATGCTTTCCGTCTTTATAAAGGAGTCTAAGATTTATTGCTCGTGGTTCTTCAGTCCATATTTTAAAAGCGTACCAAGGGCTATTATTTATTGGTGCGTTCTCTGGAGAAATTACAATTTCGTATGTTAAGTCATCTAATTGATAGAAATCGTTTAATCGAGCACCTTCAAATTCATTACTTACCCAAATCTTTGGATTTCCAGCCCCAATTACTCTTTGTTTCTGAGGAGAGGTTGTTTTGTTAACAGTGTTTGTTACCCCCGGAGGATCGTAATCAAAGCCTGTAAATTTAGAACTCGATTTACAAGCAATAAACAGGATTGGAACAATTAGTATTAATTTTGTTTTAAACATACATAGCACTCTTTTTTAATAATCATATTGGTAATAGTAATGAATAGTCAAAAACTTTTTCCTCATTTTATATAATAAAAGTTCGGCTTATACTTTGTACTAAAAGATTTCAAGGATTTATCATTTCTAGAGCTAAACATATCAGTCATTGTTTACTAATTCTTATCGGAATAATATTCTTTTCGGTTGAGTTATTTGCTCAAGAAGAACAGGAGGGTATAACTGATCGTATTTGGAAAGTAAGTATCGAGGGTAATAAAAGGTTTGAAGATATTGTAATTAAAAAATACATCGCAAATGAGCAACCCTCTGCTTGGAAGAAGCTTACTTTTTTAAATAGGAATGGATATCAGTTTTCAGAACTGGAAACTAGAAAAGATGTTATAAGAATTGAGAGATTCTATCAGCGCCGGGGATTTAATGATGTTAAAGTATCATTTAGTATAAATTCATTAAATAAGGAATGGAAAAAACATATTATTTTTAAAGTAACTGAAGGGGTTCCCATTCGAATCGATTCAGTTGAAGTTCAATTATCGGCAGCAACTATACAAGACAGCTTATACATTAAAGAGAGTGGAGACTTTGGAAATGCGTTGCGCCGCTTGCCGTATAGAAAAGGAAGAGTATACGAGCCTATCGAAGAAACAGAAGTAATAGCTCGACTTGACCAATCTTTAAGACAGGACGGATATCCTTATACCTCTACTGTTGTTCAGGCATATGTTGATACTGTTGCAAAACGGGCAGACTTAGTACTTGCGACAAAATCTGGACCCAGAGCTCGATTTGATTCCATAACAGTTGAAGGCCAAACCACACTTGATGAGAAATATATAATTCGAGAAACGGGTTTTCAAAAAGGTGAATATTTTAGTGAAACATCAATGAGGGAAGCTCAGCGAGAGGTTTTTAAACATCATCTATTTAGACTTGCTTTAGTATCTATTCCTGAACAAAAAGAAGATTCAACAATAAATATTTTACTAAGAGTAAAAGAGTTGCCATTAAGATCTGTTCAACTACGTTTTGGTGTAGGTGATTTTGATCGCCTTGAAGAGCGGATTTCGGTTTATAATTTTTATAAACTTTTTAGAGCACAAGCTACTTGGGTATATCGAAATGTAAGAAGTAAAGGAGAGCAGTTTAGTACTTCAGCTCGATATTCCCATTACGATAGAAAGTTGAGTGCTGAATATTTATTTCCTTATGTATACAATACAAAAAGTAGTATAACTGTAAATCCTTTTTACCAATTCAGGGATGAAAGAAGTTATGACATTACCACTTTAGGGTTAGTTAATACCTTTGGTTATGAATACAGTAGAAATCTAACAGGTACATTTTCATACGAATTTGGGATTAATGATGAATCTAATGTGAGGAGTAAGGATGTTACTAATACGGTCGAAGTACTTCCTGATAGCATTCTATCTTACAACATTTCTTCATTCACATTTAATTTGTACTACACAAAGAACTTGCGAAGAGGAAGAAGTGGATTGATTGTCCAACCTTTTGTTGAATTTTCGGGAATATTTGGGGAGTCAACATTTAGCTTTCAGAAAGCTTCATTAGATATTAGAAAATATACCGAGATAAACCGAACCTTAGTTTTGGCAACTAGAGTTAGAGGTGGTGCAATATATTATGCAAAACAAGACTCACTTCCATCTGATGTTCGATTTTATGTAGGCGGTACAAACTCGGTAAGAGGTTGGGGTTCAAAGAGCTTAGGACCAAAGCGTGCAATTACTATTGTTGATACAACGAGTTCTCAACAAATTACAAGACGTAATTATGTGCCAATTGGGGGTCGTGCTTTATTTAACTTTAACGTTGAATTAAGGCAAGATTTAGATGGATTACTTAAAGGTTTTGGTATTGCTACCTTCCTAGATGGTGGGCAAGTTTGGCGGGGATTATCCTCAATAGACCCAACCAATATCCAATATGGTGTAGGTGCTGGTATACGATATGAATCACCCATTGGGCCTATTAGACTAGATCTTGGATACAAAATAAATCCAACTTCACAAGATTTACAACAATTCGAAGGTGGTATAGATGATGGGAAGTGGCAAGATCGTTGGGGTTTGCATTTAACTATTGGTCAGGCTTTTTGATGGATAAGCAAGAATCACATATCAAATATAAAGCATTAAAAATGTTTCTAATTGGTCTAACACTCTTTGTGGGTATTCAGCTACTAGGAAGATATATGCTTACAACAAAGTTCGTTCATAATTATGTGAAAGCTAAAGTCGAAACGCTAGCAAATGAAAAGCTTAACGCAAAGCTTGAAATTGGTGAGTTAGATGGTGATCTATGGAAAGAGGTTTTGTTAACTGATGTTTCAGTTTCCAATAACGACCCAATATTTACTGCAGATACACTATATGCCAATTATAATATCTGGAGCTTTTTAAAAAATGTGTACATAATCAATGAGATTAGAATAGCAGGAGTGAACTCATTTATAACAGAAAAAGAAGATAGTGTCTTTAATGTTCAGCAAATGATAAAAGAAGATGGCGTTGGTTCAGAAGATCAAACCATGTCAGATCCCATCAAGCTTAGATTACTCCATATTAACCTAAGAGATTTCAACTCAAAGATTTTCTCTCCATCCTATTTACCAGACTCTGTATTGTCAATAAATAATATGAATGCTTCTGCATCTCTAGTAAGTACAGATTCTCTTATTGCAAGCTTATCGTCACTCAGTTTTCTAATTGAAGAAGGAAGACTGCCAGAGCCTATTAAAGTAAAAACCTCTGGAAAACTAATTGAGGAGCGTATTACGCTAGAAGAAATGATAGTAGAAACAGGACGTTCTATTGTAAAAGCTAAAGCTACTGCAAATTCAAACGATTCTACATTTTCAGCTGAAGCATCCACATCTCCATTTTCATTGAAAGATATTCAACCTTATTTAGATGCTGAAATTCCAGACGATGAGTTGGACCTTGAAATATCGATGTCAGGTTCTTTAAATGATTTGAGACTCAAAGTGAATCTAAATCATGAGTATGCTAATAATATTGAGTTGATTGCGGGTCTAAATCTTAAAGAAACCATAACAATTACTAAGTTTATGGTTCAAGGTGCTGGAGTTAATCTAGCCCATTTTACAAATGATTCTATAAATGTGGAGTTTGGTAACTTTAATTTCTCTCTCTTGGGAATGATAAATGAAAATATCCCAAGTGCAGATATTAAATGGGGCCTATCATTTAATAAAATTCAATATGAGGAATACTTTATTGATCGATTGATTGCTAATGGTACACTTAATAAGGATACATTTGTTGCTAATATTGGAATTAATCCGCACCTGAGAGAGAAATTAAATTTAACTGCTAAGGTGTATTCAGTGTCAACCGATAGCCCAAAATGGAGAACAGATTTCAATGTGAATGAATTCGATATTTCAAACTGGGTAGATACTGGTGACTTAAACTCATTAGTTACATTCAATGGATATGTAGAGGGACAAGGAGTATCGCTTTCACAAAACCCTTGGCAATATTCTATTCAAAGTGTTGCAAATAAATCGATTTTAAAGAGTTCACAAACACAAGTAGCTGGTCAATCTCTAAAAGAGTATAAGTTCAATGGTTCGATCAGCGAGGAAGTAGTAGATAGTGAAGGTTTTATTACATTTAATAGAAGTCGACTTGATTTTGAATTTGATGCAGTGGACATATTTAGTTCCATTCCTCTATATAGTTATTTTATATCCACTTCTGGTTTTGATTTAAGTGAATTGAATCAAACGTCTGATTTCCCAACCTATTTGAACATGGATATTTATGGTGAAGGAAAAGGGTTTGATCCTGAGAACAGTCTTATTTTTGCTAATCTTAAAATTGATTCAAGTGTAGTAAATGGTTCTAAATTTGAAAGCTTAGAAACATTCATCGAGTTAAATAATGGAATATTATCAATAAATGATGGGATATTAAGAAGTGATATTATAGAGGGCAATTTCAGTGGACGAAAAAATATAACAAATGAAATAGATCCTGAAAATTGGTTACTACTGGATATGTTGGTGAAAAATACCCAACCTTTAGCCCCTTTATTAAATGTTGAAGTATTGAGTGCAGTCGGAGAGATAAAAGGGAGAGTGACACAAGATACTAGCAATGTACTTCGTGGGAATATGGAAATTGACTTCGAAAATATCATCATCGATACAACATTTACGGCATCTCGAATTAGTGGAAAAACGGATGTTATAATGAGTGAACTACGACAGTTTAATTTAAAACTTAGTATTGAATCTCCCATAATATCAGGTATCACATTTCAGGATATTGAATTGGTTTCTGAAGGAGTTGGAAATACCGATACCCTTCAATCTGAATTTAGCTTAGATATTGTTGGTAGTGATAGGGGTAAATTGATACAGTCAGGTTCATTAAATATCAATTTTATTGATGAACTGTTAGATATTAAGTTCGACAGATTTAATTTTATCTCACCAGAAACTGAGCTTGCACTTCAACGACCATTTAATGTTCGAATAAATAATACAAGCATAAGTACAGACACTTTAGATTTAAAATCTGATTCTGGTTCATATCTAGAACTCTCTATTCCATACGCAGATAGTTTAGAACAATATGGATGGTTTAAGGGCAAAAATTTTGACTTCGGAATAATTCAGGAAGTTATTTTTGGAGAAAGTTTTCTGGATGGTGTGCTTTCTGGTCAAATGTTTTTTAATCGATCACCTGAAGATATAACAGGAAGTGGATCTTTCTATCTCACTAATATAACTTATGGAGAGGTAGTAGCAGATTCATTAGATATTACTTTTGATCTGAGACAGAAACGTTTATTCGCAAATGCGTTAGTGAGTTGGGACGAAGAAGAGAAGGTGATTGGTAACCTAAATGTTCCATTTGTTATTGCAGATGTATCCGAACTTGATGATGATTTCTTTAAGCAACCAGTTGAAGGTTCACTAACTATAAATCCTTCAAAAATTACAAAATTTAAAGGCTTGCTGGATGATTTCGGGATTGCAGAAACAGATGGAGTTCTAAGTTTTAATGGGAGCATTTCAGGAACAGTAGGTGAGCCTAACTTTGAAGGAGCTTTTTTACTCAACGACCCAGTATTGTCTGGTATTAAAGTTGACACAGTTTCAGCAGATTTTAGCTACGATAATATTCAGGGAGGTCTTCAAGTTCAAAGCAAGATTATAGCAGCAAGACAAAAAGCTGCTGAAATCGCAATTAATTATCCATTCCAGTACGATTTTAGATCATTCCAAATAATACTTCCTGATGAAGAAGAAACAATAAAAGTTACCGCTAAAACGGAGAATTTCAATATTGCAGTCTTTAATGACTTTCTTAATAAAGATTATTTAAACGGATTAAGTGGAACGCTTAACGCTAATTTGATTCTGGAAGGTACAGTAGAAAAAATGGCACCGAAGGGCTTTCTAAGGTTATCAAATGGAAAGGTATCGGTTCCAATAGCAGGAATTACATTAGATGGTGTTAAATCTGATGTAGAATTCACTCAATTTGGTTTAAGGGTAAAAGAAATTTCAGCAAAGAGTGGAAGAGGTAATTTTAATGCGAATGGTACCATTCAATTAGAAGGAATTTTTCCAAAAACAGTAGATTTAAACGCTAGAGCAAATCAATTTAGATTGGCAAATACCGATGACTATAACATTGTTATAGATTTAAATGGGAAGTTATCCGGATTGGCACAAACACCAATGGCTACCGGTAAACTAACAATAAGAAATGGTTTTGTTTATTTACAGGACTTTGGTGAAGACACTATTGAAGAAGTAGTTCTTGAAGGTGAAGAAATCTCATCATTTAGTCCATATGATTCTTTATCTATTGAGATGGAAGTAGAAATTCAGAGAGATTTTTATATACGAAATAGGACTTATTTAGATATGGAAATTGAACTCATTGGACAGCTAGACGCTCAGAAAGAGACCAATGGAGAGCTGTCATTATTTGGTAGTTTGAATGGTATTCAAGGTTATGTAAGACCCTTAGGAAAAACATTTAAAATGGAAGAAGCTAATTTTACCTTTAGTGGTCCTGTTGATAATCCAGACTTAAGTATCAAAAGTAAATATACGCCTCCAACTCGTCAGAAAGGAGAGTCAGTTGAATTGTATTATCTAATTGATGGAACAGCTCAAAATCCAGAATTCAGTTTTGATAGTAACCCACCTATGGAGCAATCGGATATAATATGCTATACACTTTTCGGAAAACCTTGTTATTCTTTAGAATCTTGGCAAAGTGTTTTTACTAGTGGTGGAAGCCCATCAGCAACGGATGTTTTAACAGATGTATTATTAGATGAGGTTGAAGCTCTTGCTACACGTGAACTAGGAGTAGATGTAGTTCAAATAGACAACTCTGGAGCGTCTGGTGGGACTTCAATTAAAACAGGCTGGTATATCAATCAGCGTACATTTTTTGCAATTATCAATGAACTTACGGGTTCAACTCCAAGAACACTTTTTACGCTAGAATATATACTTTCAGAAAACTGGGACTTGATAGTTACACAAGGAGGAGATACCAGAAGAGGAATAGATTTCAGATATCAGTATGATTATTGATTCTGATTAAAAGCACAGTTCTCACCTTGGCAACATTCTTGAGTATTGATTCCACAGGAAGATCATTGTCCATGACCATGCACCCAAACTAACTCAGCATATTGTCCGCAATACAAACAGCGGCGTGGTTGCTGAGCCTGTTTAGTAGTTTCTTTTAAATCACCCTGCGAGTTCATCATAAGCGGTATTAATGCTAAACTCAAGGGTTAGGCTCCATCCTGGTGCTTGGAAATCTTCAAAACCGGGAAGAACTGGTGCGCTTGCAATTTCCTCTTTAGATTTTCCAGCATCAATTCCTCTTTGTGTGAATGCCATCAACTCCTCAAGAAAATCACTTTTGCGAAGCACATCTCCTTTTGAAGCTTGTATTCCATAATTAGCATTTCCATGCCCACATATATAAATAGCATCAGAAGGAAGTTCATCAGCAGCTATCCTTAATACTTTTATCCAGTTCTGGATATTAGCACCAGCACCTGGATCGATATACGGATATGCTCTATTGAAAACTAAATCACCCATATGAGCAATATTGGCTTTTTCAAAGTAAACAACAGAATCTCCACCTGTGTGTGCAGGACCATAATGAGTAGCATGCACAATTTCATCACCAACATCTTGACTCCATTTTTCAGAAAAAGTCATATCAGCAGTCACTTGAGCATCAACAACTTCTTGCCCACGTGTTTCTGCAGCTTTTAATTGATAACCAGGTACATTTTCGTGGGCAACTATGTGGTTGGTATACTCTTTAAAAGCTGAATTACCTGCAGTATGATCTCCATGGTGATGGGTATTGATGAGATAATCCATTTTTCTAGAAGTACGCTCTTTTAAACCAGCGACACAATTTGCTGCAGAATCTGGGAATTGTGAATCTACGGCCACTAATGCGTTATCATTAATTAACCAACCTATCGTTCCTCCACGCTCACTATATACTCCAACATTTCTACGAATAGTCGAAAAGTCTCGGCGGAAAAAGTTTTTTGACAACACATTTAGAGGGAGTAATGTGCCTGCACCAAGAAGAGCAGTGTTTAAAAGAAAATTACGTCGTTTCATAGAGGCGAAAGTGAATGGTTAAATAGCGAGTTTTAGTTTCTCGAAATCAACTTCTGTTCAAATAAAGTCGAAACTATTTGGTTACTAATAATTTTGTTACCAAAACTAGTGTAATGATAATTATACGTCTTTTCAATTGGGTATTGAGCTAGTAAAGTATCTGTACGAATAAGTGAATATTGATCAGAAATACTATTTATGATAGTAGGGTTTGGATGAACTCCATGTTCGATAATGTAATTATTAAGTTCATTATTAGGTAATTGTACAATTAAGAAATTGGTTCCGTTTTCTTTCGAAAGAGACTTGAACTCACCTAGTATGTAATTCATTATCATTAATCATTCAGTATTTTCTTCAATTCTTTGGCCATGAGTATAATTTGGTTCAGATAACATAGAGACTATAATCTTATTTACATATGACCAGCTTACGAAGTTATTTTTGACTATTAATTTTGTATCGGTAAAGTATTCAAACTGGGATAGTCTCGAGCTTTCAAAATTAAGAGGTAACTTCTTTAAGTAATCAGGATCAATACCTGAAATATCGATGTATTTTAAAGAATCATTATGATGATATAATTTTGGTTTCACAAATGGGAAACCAGTATATAAATAATAATTAGGCCGATATACATTTAAATTTCTCCAAAAATTTTCAATCTGGAACCCAAATAAAACGATATCCAGATCATAGTTTTGACCCATATTTTCATATCTAAGGTAAGCTTGAGTCATATCATAACCGCTAACACCAAAGTTTAATACTTCAACGGCAAATCCATATTCTAATAAGTTACTTTCAAGATGATATGCTAAAGATTCTTCGAAATATACATCATCACTATGGATAAAAGAATCACCAAACAAACCAATCCTAAGTGTTGAGTCTTTTTTTAAAGCAAACTCCTTATTCGATCTAATGCCTACAGAATTTGAAACATAAAGTGAATCTCTAAATAGCCCATTCTTTTTGATTGCCCACCCTAAGTTTTCATCTAGAACAAAATATTCAGAATTTTCAATGTTTGAGGTGACGTCATTCCAATACTTTTCATCAGGTTGTATCTCAAAGAAAGTGTAAAAGCCTCTTACATCACCCGAAAAGTAGATATAAAGTTGGAAAATGGATTCAAGTAGAATAAGGCAGATGGAGAATAAATAGATAAGATAGAAGGTCTTCTTTACTAAATATTTCATTCAATTAAATCATCTCTTATTAATAATAAAATGGCACCATGAGGAACAATTAAATACTTCTCGTTCTCAAACTCAATTTCAAAAGAACGACTTTTTAGGAAAATAGCAAGGTCGCCTTCATTGGCTTGCATCCCAATATATTTGGTATCCTCGGCTCCTTTCCAAGATTCTTCAATATCATTGTTTGGTATTGGATAACCCGGGCCGGTTTTAAGGATATATCCACTATGGATTTCTTCTTTCTCTTTAACAGAAGCGGGTAAAACAAGGCCGCTTCGAGTGTGGGTATCCATATCTCTAGGTTTGATAAGTACTCTATCACCAACCACTACAAATTTTTCAATTGAATTAAGGTATTCCTGAATCATTGCTTTATTTTTTGCTTAAGATATGCATTGCGAACCTTTTGTGTTGCTTTCCGTGTTAACCATTTAAACTAAATCAACATTCAAAAATGGATATGAATAACAAACTTTGTGTAATCACCGGCGCTAACTCAGGTATTGGTTTTGAAACCGCTAAAGAACTTGCCCGCCAAGGTGCTTTTATTGTGATGGTGTGTAGGAATGAAGACAAAGCTGAGTTGGCAAAACGCCAAATTTTAAATGAAACAACAGGTAGTGGAGTTGATATTGTATTGTGTGATTTTTCAAGTCAAGATGAGATTCGAAAAGCAGCAGCAGAAATTAAATCAAACTATAAAAAAATTGATGTATTGATTAATAATCATGGGTTTGTTGCTGGTTCATATAAGGAAACTGTGGAAGGATTAGAAGAAACTTTTGGAGTAAATCATATGGGTTACTTTTTGTTCACTAATCTATTACTTGATCAAGTTAAAGCAGCTGATAAAGCCAGAATTATAAATGTAGCTTCAGAAGCACACCGGTCTGCGAGTAAATTTGATTCTAAAAATCTTCAGCTTAAAAATAACTATAGCACTTGGAAAGCATATGCTAATTCTAAGTTGTACAATATCTTATTTACTGTTGAACTTGCAGATCGCTTGAAGGATACTAAGGTCACAGCAAACTCATTACACCCTGGTGTAATAGCTTCAAACTTTGGAAAAAGTAGCACAACCTTTGTTAAAATTTTCTGGAAAATTGCGAGCCCTTTTATGAAATCAAATAAAGATGGAGCTCAAACAACTATTTATTTGGCTACATCTGATGAAGTAGAAGAAGTAAACGGAGCTTACTTTAAAGACTCAAAAGTAGTGGCCCCTTCCAATCAAGCATTTGATAAAGAAGCAGCTAAACAACTGTGGGAAATCAGTGAAGAGCTTTGTGCGATCTTAGTTAAATAAGGGAAGAGGTATTTACTTCGTTCTGCTTAATACTATGCCAATCAGCATTATTACGGCTGAAACCAAAATGGGCACATAGTCGCCAGTACTGATCGCTATATCTGCTCCGAACGCTTTAAACGATTCTGAGTCCTGGAAATACTGAAAGCTAAAGAAGATTACACCTAATAAACCTCCACCTGCTAATATTCTGCCAATGATCTTTTTCATGATTTGTATCTAATTGATAATTACTAGTTGAAGTGACTATTTAGGTTTATGTTTCAAAAACTAATGAAGGTCTAGTTAAAATTTTGACTGTATAGTTAGTTTAACTAAAATGGCAGATTATTCTAATACAGGTACAACAACTAAACGCTAGTGATTTATCAAGTGGAGTTTATATCTATCGACTCGAAGTTGCAGGAGAAGTATTTACTAGGAAATTAACTTTGATAAAATGAGGTCACTACTCAAAATGCCTAGTTAGTACCTCACTCATATAATCAAAGAAAGGCCGAACGGATAGGAACGTTTTTGTGACTTCAAACACGAAGTTTTCATCAAATACATCAGAGTCTGAAAAGTGATGTTCGAAGTAGAAAGATTTATATCGAATCAAATCGATATTGGGATGATCTTTTTCAAATCCTCGTGGAGCCGTTTTAACAGCATCACCTTTTAATTCGCCAAATACTTTTTTGAATTCAAGATCATTTAGAATTGCTCTCATTGCTTTAGAATCATGAGCAAACTCATTTCTGATAAGTTTTAAATCGTCAGAGTTGGGCTGCCAAAACCCACAACCGATAAAGGTATTTCCTGGTTCAAAGTGAATATAATAACCACCCCTATGCCATCGAGTAGCTCTTGAAAGACTTCCACCAATATGTGTTTTATAAGGTGGTTTCCCTTTCGAAAAGCGAACATCATTGTAAATCCTGAACAAAGATTTTTTACCAGATTCATTTTCAATAATATCGATTTTTTTCATCTCGATAATAAGTTCATCCATAAACTCAGCAAAATTTGAATGAGCTTTCTGATAGCTCGACTTATTCTCAGTAAACCAATCACGATTATTATTAGTCTTTAGTTGTGTAAGAAATTGGTAAGTCGAATTTTGAATGGAAGTCATTTTATTTTAACTGTAATCAGGATTAGTATTCGTGTAAATCAATTTGAAGTATAAATTTTCTCTGAGATTTTATTGAGATTTCTTTTTCTCATTTAAAAGATCAATAATTTTCTGGATTCTACGTGCTCGAGTTTCATCTTTCTTTGCCTCAAAAATCCATCTTATATATTCTCTTTTATGGCTAAAAGATAATTCATCAAAAAAATCTTTTGCTTTAGTATTGACCATAAATAATTGCAATAAATCGCTTGGTGGAGATACAGTTTTTGCTACTCGGTCTACACCAGGAGGGTCTTGCCCAAATTTCGAAGCTGTTTTTCGATCTTTTTCACGAGTTAATCTCATACTAGACCAATCTTCATTCATCGAGATAAGTCGAACGGGCTCCAATCCAAAAGTCTTAAGTATTTTCCAAGTTATATCGCGATTTAGATCAGTTTTAATTTCTCCAGATTTCTTAGGATAACTAAGCCAAAAATGGCCACCTTTTGTATTCTTTTTAATAGCTTCTGGAATCCATTTTCTTAGTTCTTTTTCATTTTTTGTAAAAAGGATAATCGAGTCAAAATCTTCATTATTGACATCAGAATACTCAATTCGAACTCCATCAAAAAGGGGATGCATTGAAGGATTTGAGTTCATCAAAAGAACAGAGTACTCTTCTTTAATTTGAAACTTTTTTAAAAGTGGGTTTCCCATAGAATTGGTTACTAGAAGAATAGAGTAATGCCTATTTACTTTAAGTTCAACAGTAATTGAATAGAGGCTTCTAGAAGCTGTCGTTGCTGCTCTTCAGGTGTTATCGTAGCCGTTCCAGAGCCAAGTTGAGTGCCATAATATCCAAACTGGGAATGATTACCACCTTCTACCAATACATAGTTTGTATGAGAGGGAAGGTTAACTGAGAACTCATCAATTTCTTCTGTAGAGGCAAGCTTATCTTTATTTCCATATATTTTAGTTACTGGAATTGTTAAATCTGTAAGAGAAATTCTTCTTGGATGAGAGGTACCAATTAATATCAGTCCCGAAATTTGGTTTGAATGAACTTTTGCAAAATTCGAAGCCATTGCACCACCTTTTGAATGACCTGCTAGTACCCATTTTACGGAATCTGAATATTCAGAAAATAGAGCTAGTGTAGTATCAAAAACCTTTTGTTCTAAACCATCTGTAAACGCCATTCTAAAAGGTGTTTTTTGGATGATAACTGGAAAACCATTTTCCGCTAATTCTCTCGCAAACGGAGCATAAGCCTCGGCTTGTACTAGAGCTCCCGGATAAAAAATAACAGTAGGATATGAGATTGAATCATTGGTTTTATCAGTAAGTGTATTTGGAATAAAACGGATGAAGTCGGAGGTATGTTCAACACGTACAGATGAACTTGTTTTAAGAATGGATTCATCAAAACCAGTTGCTTGCATTTGAAGGAACATCCAGATAGCTACCGATCCCCAGAATATTACTAAAAACCATCTGAATAATATTCTCTTGCGTGATTTTGCCATAATTTGATTTTATTCGTTAGCACGCTACGCAACGAAAAGAAAAAGGTTCTTAAACTTCATTATAAATCCTTTCAATTTTAACTCTTTCTTCATTTATTAAACCTCGATTAAGAACTATTTTAAGAGAAAAAACCGAATCAATTTTAACATCGGAGTTATGAAGAATAGAAAGCTAAGAATGGGAATGGTAGGAGGAGGAGTTGGAGCTTTTATTGGTGCTGTGCATCGATTGGCTGCAAATCTTGATGGACAAATTGAACTGGTTTGTGGAGCTTTCAGTAGTAGTCCTGAAAAGTCTAAGCAAACAGGTGACGAACTTTTCCTTGATCCATCTCGAGTTTATGGATCTTTCAAAGAGATGATTGAGACTGAAGCGGGACTTCCTGAAGATGTTAGAATGGATTTTGTATCAATAGTTACTCCAAACCATGTACATGCTGAGCCGGCAATATTGGCACTCGATCATGGCTTCCCTGTAATTATTGATAAACCTCTTTGCTTCAATATGGAAGAAGCATTTGCAATCAAAAAGAAAGTTGAAGAAACAGGATTGCCATTTGCATTGACTCATACCTACACTGGATACCCGATGGTAAAAGAAGCCCGTCAAATTGTGAAATCAGGGACATTAGGTGCAGTTAGAAAAATTATGGTGGAATATCCACAAGGCTGGTTAGCAGAAAAGATTGAAGATTCAGATCAAAAACAGGCAGCATGGCGGACCGATCCTAAAAGATCTGGTAAAAGTGGCGCTTATGGTGATATAGGTACACATGCTGCAAATATGGCCGAATATGTTTCAGGGTTAAATATCACCAAAGTGTTGTCACAACTCACTAACGTGGTTCCAGGTAGGTTATTAGATGATGATGCAAATGCACTTCTTGAATTCGAAGGTGGAATACCTGGAATTCTATCTGTTTCTCAGATTTCAACAGGAGAAGAAAATGCAATTAAAGTGCGAGTATACGGCGAAAAAGGAGGAGTGATATGGACTCAACGTGATCCAAACTCTTTGATTATAACATGGAATGATAAACCACACGAAATCTATAGAACTGGAACAGGTTATGTTTCAGAAGTAGCACAAGCGAACTCCCGAACACCTGCAGGACATCCAGAAGGTTATCTTGAAGCGTTTGCAAATATTTATCGAAATTTTGTGATGCATCTTCGGGCACATTCAGCTGGAGAAGAACACAATATGGATGTATATGATTACCCAGAAATTGAAGATGGAGTGCATGGAATGAGTATGGTAGATGCTGTTGTAGAATCTACCGAAAAGGGTAATGTCTGGATAGAAGTAAAACATTAAATTTTAGAACTCTAAATGAGATCAGGTTTTTAAACCAGGATACATTTAGTAATAATAATTGGAGAAATATGAAGACGATTAAAGGACCAGCAATATTTTTAGCTCAATTTATGGATGATGTTGAGCCATTCAACAATTTAAAAAGTATATGCGAATGGGCAGCGGGATTTGGATATAAAGCCGTTCAAATTCCGAGTTGGGATGGTAGAGTAATTGATCTTGAAAAAGCAGGAACTAGCAAAGATTATTGTGATGAAATTAAAGGAATAGTAAATGAAGCAGGACTTGAAATTTCTGAACTTTCCACACATTTACAAGGACAATTAGTAGCTGTACACCCTGCATTTGATACTATGTTTGATGGCTTTGCTCTCGAACATCTTCATGGAAAACCAAAGCAAAGAACAGAATGGGCTAAACAACAAGTTAAGTATGCTGCTACAGCAAGTAAACATTTCGGTATTGATGTAATGGCCAGTTTCTCTGGTGCACTAGCATGGCCTTTTGTATATCCTTGGCCTCAACGACCCGCAGGTTTAGTTGAGAATGCTTTTGAAGAATTAGCAAAACGTTGGATGCCGGTGCTGGATCATTGTAAAAATGAAGGAGTTGATGTTTGTTATGAAATTCATCCTGGCGAAGATTTACACGACGGAGTAACGTTCGAACGCTTTTTGGAAGCTACTGGAAATCATGATGCAGTGAAGATGCTCTACGATCCAAGTCATTATGTTCTTCAGCAATTGGATTATCTGCAACACATCGACTTCTATCACGAGTACATTCGCATGTTCCATGTTAAGGATGCTGAGTTTAATCCAACAGGAAAGTCAGGTGTTTATGGTGGATATCAGGATTGGGTAGATCGGCCTGGTCGTTTCCGTTCATTAGGAGATGGACAAGTAGACTTTGCAGCTATTTTCTCAAAACTAAGTCAATATGGTTTTGATGGCTGGGCAGTAATGGAATGGGAATGCTGTATAAAGTCTCCTCAACAAGGAGCGGAAGAAGGGGCTCCGTTTATTGACGCACATATTATCAATGTTACTGAAAAGGCTTTTGATGACTTTGCCGGTGGTGATGTGGATGAAGCTACAAATCGTAAGATTTTGGGCATCGATTAATTTTAATTAGTTACGATAATTATCTTGAGAAGTAAGGTCCGTGAATGGACTTTACTATCATATCTTCATTTGTGTTATCAATAACAAATACCTCGAATTTCTCACCATTTTGAGAAACTCTAACTACAATGTGCCCATTATCGCTTTCTAATTCATCAAGACCAACAACAACTAATTTATTTGCTTCATGCATAGCAGTTGCGAAAATATCTCTCTTTCCGGGATAAATAAATTCCGAACGTAGTCGACGATATACCATTGGGCTAGGATGAGCTGAATCCCATACAGAAAGAATCCAAACCTGAGGTTTTAGTGTTTCAACAAAAAAGGCATTCTGAGAATCTATGTATCCATGATGGTTTAATACACTAACTTCAACAGCTCCTACAGACTGAGCAATTGGAGTTTCAACATCATAAAAAGAGGGTTTACCTTCGATAGCTATTCCAGCAATATCTCCTCCAGTAAAATAATCAAATGAACCATAACTCATTCGTAATGCAAGACTGCTAATATTTTCATTTGGATATTCTGTTATATCTAAATCCTCCAAAGGCGGGAAATGATGTTTAGTATTTGTCGACACCCCAGTCCAAACCTCACCATTAGCAGCAATATTTTGAACAGAGAAATTAGGATATTTTTCAGGAGAATTCTTTAAGACAATCTGATCGTTTCTACCCGGTAAAAATCGTTCAGCATTCATAGAGTTGTTTTCAACATGCCATTCAATAAACTTTCGATAATTAATTAGTGACCTGTCATTCGGGTTGGTTAGGTAATCGTAGCTAGGCCAGCCTCGATCCAGAATAGTTTTAATTGGAATTTGATCTCCAATCATAGTAAAACCTGTAAGTGAATAATCCCCTGTTTTCGATCTTGGTGAGCTATCAGTATCCTGCCCCATGTGGTCCCAATGAAAATGAGAAGGCATTGCATAATCTATTTGTTTTTTAACACCATGTTCGAGCAATCGATCAATATATCTGGTAATCCACTCTCCAGAGGTGCGACTTTCGTTTGGTTTTGCATCAACGTATCTAGGAATTCTCCATTCTTGATTAGTTTCTGTAAACTCACCTGCGTCAAAAAGCATGGTAGTTCCATCAGGGAGCATAAAAAAAGTAGATGAACCTCTTCCGGTTGCGATTTCATGTATATCGAGAAATCCTTCTTTCCACTTTTCTAAAGGCTCACCAACAGTCTGAGACTTTATTGAAGAAGTAGTGCATACAATCACTATTAAGAGTAGGCCGATAGACCATGTTTGTTGTTTAAAAAGTCTCATAATATTGTTCAGTTAGTATATTATAGACAAGTGAAAACTTAAAAACCCTTAATCATCAGAAAGAAATATTACTCTACTACCTTTTTCAATGGTCTTCTATTATCCCCTGAAACGGTATCAATTAGTTTATTATAAGGATCGATTCCAGCCGAACTAGGTTCTTCATCTACCACAATTGTAAGCGTGCTTTCTATAGCATTAAACTTATGTTTTTGAAGATAGAGAACCGTTTCTTCACCATCATCATCTACTCCAAATACCCCAACATCAATCCAGTCTTGCAAAGGAAGAGATTGTATTGGCCTTGAAAGTCCTTCGACTTCAATACTCAAGCTGTCGCCGTTAGCGTCTTTATAGATTCTGCGGCCTTGCGGACTGTTGGCATATTTCGAAGTCTGAACTTTTAGTGTGACTTCAAACTTTCCATCTGGAGTGTTACTAAAAGTGGATTCTTTTACTTGATTATCATACAAAGTGATCGTTTTAAACATATCATGAATCAGGTATTTAAGTGAATCGGGTGTAGCTTCATCAAGGTAGCTAACAAATTCTGTTGACGTTGTATAAGGAGGATTTTGAAAAGCTACAGCATCTATATATCTACTAAGAGCAGCGTTCATATTTTCCTCACCTATATAATCACTCAATGCATATAGAACTAAAGAACCCTTGTTATAGTGAATGTACTGTTGGTTTTCATTATACATCAATGGTTTTTCTTTGATTCCCTCTGAGGAACGACCTAGTAAATATCTATCTAAAGCATCTTTTAAGAAGCTTCGCATTTGGTCCGCTCCTTTCTCTTTTTCTAAAACCTTAAGAGAACTATATTCAGACATACTTTCTGACATCACGGTTGCTCCCTGGACATTAGCTCCTATAACTTGATGTGCCCACCACTGATGAGCAACCTCATGCGCAGTAATACTAAAAGGATAATCCACTCCAGAATCATCTTCATCATCAACTTGTGCAATGAAACCAATAGCCTCAGAATATGGGATTGTATTTGCAAAGGATTGAGCAAATCCACCACTTGTTCGAGGAAATTCTAGAATACGAACTTGTTTATGCTGGTATGGACTGAATTCTTCTGTAAAGTAATCTAAGCCCCGCTTAACTCCTTTTATCATTCGATCAATATTGAAATCGTGATCTTCATGGTAATAGACTTCTATAGGAATTCCATTCCAGTCATCTTTTGCGACTTCAAAACGTGCAGAAATAAAGGAATAAAAATTGAGCATTTTACTATCCATTTTATAACGGAAATAGCGTCGATCACTTTCCTCCCATTCTTCTTGAAGGTAACCCGGTGCAATTGCAATTTGATCTAATGAAGTACTAATGGTTGTCTCAAAATCAATCCAATCAGCATCGTATGAGATATAATTATTTTGAAGAGCAAGAGTATCCGTTTGTGGAGGCATCCGATCTTTTGGTGGAAGCCCAAACTTTTCACGAGATTCTTTGCCAATCAACTCACTTTGTGAGTTATAACCAACCCTTGGAAATAATCCATTATTTATAAAAGTCCCGTTAGCTAGAATTGGTGAATTATTTCTAAGTACGGTATTTGGTTTATTCCACACCTCAAAATTAAACACAATAGAGTCACCAGGTTGTAATGCTTCAGTAAGTTGGTAGATATCATAATTCATCGAATCATCTTCCATCACCAATGCATACTCTGCATCGAAATCAAAAATAGACTCATTACTATTGTGATCGATATGAATAGAATCTATAGCAAAAGGAGTTTTATTTTTTAGCACATAAGTTCCTGTAGCTTTAAAATCTCTGGTCTTAGGATATATATCTAAGTCAATTTTTGAACTAACTATTCTGGGTTGAGGGATACGGTCATATTTTCCGTAATTGATTTCCCATTGGGCACTCTGAGCTTCCCGTTCTTTTGAAGTTAAATATTCATTCTCGATGTTATTGACATAGTATATATATCCTCCGATAAAGAAAAATGAGCCCAATGAAAACATAAAGAGAGAAGACAAAAGTGGTGAGAACTCTAGTTTTGCACTTTCCCAACGTTGCTTAAATCGATCAGGTAATCCTCGTCGATAGAATATGATAGAAAGAATATAGAAGCTTACCCCAAGCATTAACCAATAGATTTTATATATATAATAAAGAGTTAAAGAGCTTCCAAAACCATTCATATCTGAATATGGAGTTCCCGGAGCTTGATTGTATTTGAAGATATCTTGCTCGATTCCAACTCCATCTAGGAAGGTGATTCCGATTGAAATCAATAAAAGCAGAAAAAAACCGATGTAATAATTCTTGAACCAAGTGTGAACAAAGATTGCAAGAAGTGCCCAAATCGTTAAATGGATAAATTGGATTCCATACAGATCGAAGAGATATAGTCCCAATTCGAAATTGTAGTATCCATTATATATTTGAACACCTACACCAACTAAGATAATGGTGCTGAGAAGTATCGCTTGCATTTTTAGTACAGCAAGAAATTTGGATAATAATAATGCCCAATTAGGAATGGGTGTTACATGAAGTAATTGATCAACATTATATGTTCTGCTTCGATGTAGTACAATTCCGGCGTATAAAAAAGTTAATAAATTGGTGAAGAGTCCAAAAAATGTACCTGGTAACTCTAACATTTGCCAAGTAACAGGAAGAGTATTGGTACCGAATATCTCGCCAGTCAGAGTTATGGTTACAAGCGAGATTAGTACACCAACAATAGTGATGATGATAAATGGCCAACCCTTGATAATGTAAATTAGGTCGGTATTAGAAACACTCCAAGAAAGTTTAAGATGCTGAACAAAGGAATGATCAAAGTTTACTTTTGGAAGTTCTACTGATAGAATACTTCCGAAATTTCTTTTCGTAATAGTTTCGCCTTCTTTCTTAAAAAAGTTGAAAGAAAATGCTTGTTGGCTGAAACTAAATGTGCGGTATACAAAACCAAAAATCAGCAGTCCAATACTAAACCAAAGAAGCCTGTTGTAGAGTATAATCTCCCCAAAAGGAAGCGGGTTTTCATTCTGCTCATACACCGACCAATATTCGGTATAATATTGATTTGCAGCTGATCCAAATGGATCAAGCAAAGCTGAAAGGACCTCGTTATCTAAACCTGCTGTAAGAGAACTTGCTACTCCTTGAAGTAAGATAAGCACCAGAACCGTTATAAAGCCAACGCTAACGCTTCGAGTAAATGTTACTACTGCAAAAACGATAGCTCCATAGAAGAAAAGATTCGGAATTATGTAAATAATAAATGGCTGTACATAATTCATGAATACAAAAGGTCCCAGTAAATCAGAGTTTGTTCCTGGGAGGATGCTTCCAAGCATAATTCCAATTGCTGCGATAACAACAATCAGGATAGAAATAAATAACCCACTGAAGAACTTTGCGAATAAATATTCCCATTTTCGAAAAGGATACGAGAAGGTAATAGAGTGCATTTCGTATTTAAAATCCTTGTAAATGGTGCCACCAATAATGGAAGGAAGCAAAAAGAAAATGAACACCGTCATCTCATTAAGCAATGAATTAATAAATGTGGCGGAGTTTACAATAGTGACCGAATTTATAGCAACCGTTAAACTTTCAAAAATACCGGCTGCTGCAGCCATGCTAAATGTGGAGAGCAAAAAAATTATACCACTGTATATATAAAAAAGTGGTCGTTTAAACCAAGCTTTTACTTCATAAAGAAAAATATTCAAGAACATAATTAAGCCTCAATAGCAGTTACATTCTGGTCTTCATGTAGTGTTACAAAGTACACGTCTTCCAATTCGGGCGTTTTCTCGTTAAAAGAATCATCTGGTTTTGTGAGACTATGCACACGAATATTGAGGCTATTGTCTTGATTAAAATTCGAAGAAATTACATTAAATGTAGCTTCATATTGCTCTAGCTCCTCGCGAGGTATATTTTTTGTCCAAATTTGACCAGTCAGTTTTTGAGTAGCTTCTTGAGGGGTTTGGTGAGCAAGAATTTTCCCACCATTAAGAATGGCCATGTCGGTACAAAGTTCTTTTACATCATCTACAATGTGTGTAGAAAAAATCACGATATTATTTGTACCAATTTCTCTAAGTACATTTAAAAAGCGCTGTCTTTCAGCAGGATCGAGTCCAGCAGTTGGCTCATCTACAATGATTAACTTAGGGTCATTCAACAGAAGTTGTGCTATACCAAAACGCTGTTTCATACCCCCTGAATAACCCGCTACATTTTTCTTGCGTACTTCATAGAGGTTTGTAACCTCTAAAGCAGCATTCACAATCTTAACTCTATCAGCCTTATCAGAAATGCCTTTAAGTTTAGCAAAGTAATCCAATAAATCCTGAGCACTCATATTTGGGTAAACCCCAAAAGATTGTGGTAAATAACCCAAAACCTTTCGAAGTGAGATCTGATCATTCATAATATCTAGATCATCAAGGAAAGCAGAACCACTATCCGGAGATTGTAAAGTAGCGATGGTTCTCATTAAAGTAGATTTCCCGGCGCCATTAGGTCCCAAAAGACCAAACATGCCAGATTCTATTTCAATGGAAACATCATCAAGTGCTTTAACGCCGTTTTTATAGGTTTTGGAGATATTAGATAGTGATAGCTTCATAATTAATTTTTTTATCTGGATAATATTCTGGCTCTAACAATACTGCATTAGTTGCAAAATCGCATGATTTATTACAGAATCAATAGTTCAATCTTTAATTCAGTTTTTAGAGTTGTAATCCTGAACTCTATTCAGAATTTATAGAATGGAAAATACCATTCTAATTTTGAATGTAAATAAGAATGTAAACTTAAAACCCAAAAACACTTCTTAATCCAATTACAAAAGCATCGTCTATTTCAGGAGCTTGATTCGGATTTTGAATGTATTGAGTATCAAACTGGAAGCTAACCCGATCAGATACAATCCAGAGATACGTTAGTTCAATATTGGTTTCATTTTCAGAATAATTATTACCGTTTCGTTCTTCTACAAAAACAAAATCGTCGCTATTAATAGGGAGTGAAATACTTAAGCCTAGCATATCTTGTACTCGATGTTTAATCAAACCTGAAAAAGTAAGTCCTGCACCAACGTAGTAGTTAAACCGGTTTACGTCTCTATTGGCGGCTCCTGTTCGTCCAAACACAGAAAGGCCGTTCTCGAAAGAAAGTTCTCCGATTGCATATAAACCATGATCGGATTCCATTTCTCCTAACCATCCTGATCTTTCTTGGCTATACTTCCATCCACCAAAAACAAGACGAAAAGGAGTCTCTTCATTTACCCCTCGATTCAAAAGTGATTCAGAATCGCTGCCGAATCTAGAAAAACTAATTTCAGAAATAAATAAAGCTCCTTCACTATCTCTAAGATAAACTGAAGTGCCCAGTGTATTCTCAGGATTAGAAGGCACGGCATCCAAGACGGCAAACTTAACGGAAACACCTTTAATCGGATTGATTTTAAGGCGAGCAGACAGTGAAGTAAGTGGGAAAATAGACGGCCCTGTAATTCCAGAAGATGAGAAATCAGGCCCTATACCATGAGAGCTATTTAGAAATAAACCCCCACCATTAATGACATCAAATTCTGAGTTCAAATCATATAATCCAATTAATAGAGAACTATTGATTTTAGGAAGTTTTTTAAGAAACCAAGCTTCAAATAAACGCCAAGAATTATCTGTATCAATATTTGAAATAACCTGAAGATCTCCGACAATTTCGGAAATGCTCTTACCCTGATTTCCCAAACCATAGATATAGAATGAAAGACCTTTAGCTTCGAATCCAACTTCTACATCAATATTATCCATGTATCGCAAGCCAGTTTCGATGCCACCGTTCACATTTGCAAAAATATCAGCTGAATAGGTAAATCCGGTTTCAACATTTTGAAAAAATGGATTTTTTTCTTGAGCTAGAATACTATTCGAAAAACTACTCAGCAGTAAAACAAAAAAGACAAATCTATTCATAGTTAATATCACTTTAGTAGTAGCATCTTTTTAGAAATGGTTAGATCATTAGAAGAAAGAGTATAATAGTATAAGCCACTTGGAAGAGAGGCAGCATTAAAAGTAATCATATGATTCCCACGAGTTTTGATTCCTTCAAATAGTAATTCAACTGTTCTTCCTAACACATCATAAATTTCTAGCTTTATAGAGGCAGGTACTTGTAATTGAAAATGTATGTTGGTTGAAGGGTTAAAAGGATTGGGATAGTTTTGAAAAAGTTTAAAATTATCTGTCGTTTCAACTTCCTTTTCAGAATTAGTAAGGGTCTTAAACTGGAAGTCACCAACAAGAGGAAGATGATCGGAAGCTAAAATAGTATCATTTTTATCTAAACCATAAAGAGTTAAGGAATCTGGATCCATTTCAAGCGTAAAGAGTGAAAAATTATTCTTTGCTTCTAAAACGGAGCCTGTATAAACGATATAATCTAATCTCCCAGCACTAAATGAAGAACTTGAAGAGTACCATGTAAATGTTGTAGGTAAACCAGGATTTTGAGGCTTTAAATCTTCAAGTGCAGTTCCATCCCAATCAGGACTAAAAGCAGGTCCAAATTCATTCTCATTTAAAATATCACCAGTTAAAAGTGTTGTTTGTTGCTCTGCGAATCCAACTAAATTCATATCACCAACAATTATAATAGGTGTATTGTCGGCAATATTGAACTGTTGACCATTTTTTGAATCTCTAACAAAGGCCATGATTTCGTCAATTTCCTTTTGTCTATTTTCGTTGTTACTACAGCATGGAGGGTGAGCCACAATTACTAGTAATTCATGATCCTCTAAATCTAAAAGATATGCAGCGTTACCTGAAATGCTTGATTGGTCAATAACAGGATATCTACTAACAATGAGATTATCATTCCCAGTGTCACCACTGTACCACTGCTGATTTTCTCCAGATGGAAGGAATTCTTCTATCAAAGTGGCTGCATCTTGTCCACTATTATCATAGACTTCTTCAAGACCAATAATATCAGGTTTTATCGCTTGAAAGATTCGTCGAAAATTATCTTTAACTGAAGGATTGAATAGGTTATCTCTCTCTACATTATAGGATAATACTCGTAAGTCAGTTGGTAGATCTTTTTCCAAAGAATATGCTAATGGGGTAAATAAAGCGTCACTATTTAAGGAGTATGTAAGAGTACTTGAACCATTATCTGGTAATAAATCACCGTTAGATATTGCGGATCGTATTAGGAAGTCAAAAGAGCTTATATCAAATATAGAATTTCCATTGAATTCAGCATTTCTGTTTAATTTAATTTCAAAAACGGTTGATGTAACTGTTGGAGCTGATACTAAGCCAATATCATAAGAATTAAATGAAGCCTTACTAGGGTTGAAAAACTGACCATTTCTTTGGCCAAAATTGAAAATCAATTCATACCCGATTCCAAGGAATGACTCTCCCGTTTCTGAATTTTGATCAATATCTAGCAATAAAGAAATAGAATTATCTTGTTGTAGGTTTATTTCAGCACCCACTTCCAAATACAAATAAATGTATTGATCATCGTTGGTGATTTTAAGAGTTCCAAAGTCTACAATTCCTCCAGCTTTATCACCCAAAGCATCTTCATAAAATGAAGGTATGTTGTCCCAATCTGAGAATTCTTCATCTATTGATATAAATTGCGAGAACCCATCAATAGTATTGAAGAACAGAAGAAGAAATACATTGGTATAAATTAAATATCTCAAACTATAACTCTTAAAATTTACCACATACTAAAGCCTTTTCCACACCAGGCGCTAACTTCTTTAATCCTTTGACAAGCTCGTCTTCACCAATAAGAATCTCAACGATTTGGCCACTATATTTTATAGCTGTTTCCCTCATAAATCCCATCATGGGCCAACCCCATAATGCAGAAAATAGGATTTCATCTTCTTCAAAATAAGGATCGGTGAGATAAGTGCATTCCACTACATTTTCAATGGCACTACGGTTTGTAGCACTTCCTCCTACTAAATCGATAACAACACTTCCTTTTTCAAGTAATGACTTAGCATGATCGCGAGTTACTAAATAATTTACGCCTCTTAGATGAGCAGGTTGTTCGGCTCCATTTATAATCAGGTCTGATTTTTCTAAATATTCTTCTATTATTCCTTTTTTTGTATGGGCTTTTCCCAATACATGTATTGTTTTTACTCCTGCTTCATAACATTCGTGGATAGCTCCCATACCTACATTTCCATATCCCAAAACAGTAACAGTGACTTCAGATGGGGATTTTTGTTTTAAACTCTCTTCCTTCAAAAGCTTTAATCCATAGCGAGCGCCTGCTCTACCGGTTTCGTGAAGTGCTTCAATTTTACGTTTTCCAAATTTGGGAGCGGGATTTACCGTTCGGTAATATTTTAAAGCTTCATAGCCATGCTCATCTACAAAAGAATGGACATCATAGTAACGAGCACTTTTCTTTGTTAGCTGATCAACTAAGCTTGAGTGACTTTTAAAGATTTCAGAGTCATATACGATTATTGAATTGCGACTGAGTGACCCAAGCTCTTCGAGAGTCACATCAATAGGATGAAGAGTTAAGCTGGATGGGTTATGATCCATCAATCTTCTAATAACTCCACTTAATCTTTCTGAATAACCAATTATATGGAATTCATCCATATCAACCCCTGCACGACGTAGGTCCATTTCAATGCAATTATCGGCGGCTAAAAATCCAAGAACTAATTCCTTTGGGAGTTTTTCCGGTGATTGGACGACATATTCCATTGCAATCACATTGATTTTGGAATCCTCCAACAATTTGGCTCGATCGGGGAACGAGCTAAAATGTGCCATACAGAAAAGTGTACAACCAGGTTTCATTAAAGGAATGCTTTCCATAGCAGGACCCTTAAACTTGATAATCAAATCCTTGTCTTGGTAGAGCTGTTCATTAGTTAGAATGGCAGCTCCAGCTTCAACATATTCAATATCTAAAAAACCGACCCCTTCTCCAGCGCCTTGTTCAACGAATACTGTGCAACCTGCTTCTACAAGTTGTTCTACATCATTGGGTATGAGAGCCACTCTATTTTCGAGTGCACCAGGATTTTCTGGGGATTCAATCTCTTTAGCTAAGCCAATAGTTTTATACATAACTGTACTTCTACTTCTGTAGTTAATTTTTTAAAATTTCTATCGCGGTACTTACTTCAGAACTAACGGTAAATCCATTTTCAATAAGTACTTCTTTTGAGTTTTCCATAACCCGAGTTTTTATATCTCCAAGGCTATTAAATTCTGAGAAAGTATTAATCCAAAAAAAGATTTCTAATTGGATATAATTGTCTTGGAAATTTGAGACTTGAACATTTGAAGCTGGGTCTTCAAGAACACCCTCAATTCTATTTATAGTTTCTAAAATGAGAACTCGCGCTTTTCTTGAATCATTTCTGAAATCAATACCAATTGAAAATTTACCACGTCTTAATCCATCTCGTGTATAATTATTTAATGGATTTTTGAAGATGATGGCGCTTGGAATGAATATATCAATTCCATCGCCAGCTCGAACATGTATATCTCTGATGTTTATTGCTTTCACTACACCTGTAATACCATTGCTTTCTATTAAATCACCCACATCAAAAGAGCGACTGAAAGACATAAAGAAGCCAGCAAGTAAATTTTCACCAATTTCTCGAAAGGCGAAACCGAGAACTACAGTTAAGACACCTCCAGCTGCTAAAATCCCAGAAGCAGCCTTAGTAAGTCCCATTATATTGAGGGCAAAGATGATCCCAATACTATAAAATAACCACCTTGTGATACGTCGAAAAGTAACGATTCGTTTTGGCGAGGTATTTGTGCGGTCAAGTACTTTTTTTAAAGTTCGACCAGCTGTTAACCCCAAAAAAACAAAAAGTATAACAACTACAATACCGACTGAAATTTCAGGTGCAGATTGTTTTAGTGAAGTATAAAAGTCTTCAAAACTTTGAACGATTTCGTCCATATAAATATCTTTTTTTAGTTTGAGAAAAGTGGTGGATGTTTTTTGTGATGATCTGTTGCTTCTTGGTAAGCCTTCGCTACTGAAAGTACGGTGGCTTCATCAAATAAATCACCCATAAATGTAATGCTTGTCGGCCTTCCCCGATCATCAAATCCATTTGGTAAAACTACAGTGGGGTGACTTGTTAAATTTGTTGTAATAAGATTACTTCCACCAAATGAAGGAGTGATATAAACGTCGACTTCTTGCATGAGCTTTTCCATTTCTTGAATGAGCTGGAAACGAGCTCGATTGGCATTTATATATTCAACTGCTGGTGTAAAGCGGGCAGATCTAAATAAATTAGGCCACGCTCCTGGGCTTTGACGAACCATCATATCATCTTCATTAGAAAGAGTAAGCTGATCGAATGCAGCAGCAGCTTCTGCTGTTAAAATTATTCGAAGAGCATTAACATCAAAATCCGGCAACTCTATTGGAATTAATTCTACACCCAGTTCTTTAAGAACATTGAGTACCTCATTGTCCCGTTCTTTGCTATTGCGATCTCGGTCGAATGCGGATTTTAAGTATCCTATTTTCAAAGTTTTAATATCCAATTCCGAGTTATAATTGAAAGGAAGATCTATTAAAGTCTGATCAATTCCATCTTTGCCGTAGATTGCGTTAAATACAATAGCTAGATCCTCAACATTTCGAGTTATAGGACCTACTTTGTCCATAGTCCAGCTTAGTGCCATTGCTCCAGTTCTACTAACACGACCATAAGTTGGGCGCAGGCCAGTTGCACCATTTCTAGTAGAAGGGGATACTATAGAGCCTAAAGTTTCAGTACCAATAGAAAAAGGAAATAGTCCTGCTGCAGTACCTGAGGCTGACCCAGCAGATGAGCCGCTTGAACCTTGATTAAGATCCCATGGACTTCGAGTTCTTCCACCAAACCAAACATCTCCAGAAGCGAGAGCACCTAATGTAGTTTTTGCAATTAATATAGCTCCAGCTTCATCAAGCTTTTGAACAACGGTGGCAGTCTCATTGATCACCTGATCCTTAAATGGTGTTGCACCCCATGTTGTCTTATATCCCTCAACCGCAAACAAGTCTTTGGCACCATATGGAATTCCATGAAGAGGTCCTCGATATTTTCCACTAGCAAGCTCTAGATCCATGATTTTTGCTTGTTCAAGTGCTCTTTCTTTGGTTATAGTTACAACAGCAAATAGTTGTTCATTATACTTTTCAATTCGATTTATATAAAATTCTGTAAGCTCTACAGATGTTATCTTTTTGTTTTTTATAAGTGAAGAATGTTCAGCGACTGAATAAAATGCAAGGTCATTAATGTTTACTGGTAAATCAACATTTTCAGGGATATCCCAAATAATATCATTTTGAACAGTTTCGAAAGTTTTTCCAATAGGTATAGGATTAAAAACTAAAGCAGGAGGAATAGAGTTATCTAAATCCATTGCTCTGATTGTTTGCAGGTTCTGGCGAGTTCTTTCCAAGTTGTTAATCATGCTATCAGACTCTGAGTCGCTAAATTCAATTCCAATAATTGTTGCTGCTTGCTTAATCATTTCTGAAGTTATTGGTGCGTCTTTATCCTGCAAAAGTGTAAACGCTGATATGAATCCAAGGGTGATCCCAACAAGTAGGAGGAGAAGGTTATTTTTCATTTTAAAATGAATTGAATGAAGTGTAGCTTAATGTTGAACTCAATAATTGGAATAATCAATGAGTAATCCAAAAGTAGGGTAATTAAGTGTTAAATGGGCGTTTAAGATTTGGTATTGGTAATAATAAAGGAGACCTTTAGTTTACAAGTTATAGGTCAGGAATCGGTAATTTCACAGTACAGTACAAGTTTTCCCTTCTCTAGTTTGTTTAACTAAATTTTAAACCCCACAGCCGAATTGAACACAAAGCATAGATAATTATGTGCTTTAGACTGTACCTGAGGGGCCCAATACACAATATTTTATATAATGGAATACGGTAAAATTAAATGGTTTGATGCTGAAAAAGGTTTTGGCTTCATTCAACCAGATAATGGTGGCAAAGATGTTTTTGTACACCGAAATAACATCGAGAATCTTGGACATGAAGAGAGTCTAAATGACGGAGAAGAAGTAGAATTTACTATTTCTGAAACTCCAAAGGGTTTAAGTGCAGTAGAAGTATATAGACTTCAGTAAGCACCATACTTAAATTTAAAAGCCTCGCCTCAAAAAGCGAGGCTTTTTTTATGCTCAGTAGTTAGTTAATGAGCTTTAAAATTTGGGTTTTGAATAATACCCAATAAATTTCCAAAAGGATCAATTACTGTTGCTACGTAAACATCACCTCCAACGTGCATGACCTCTTCATCTGGTGTAGCTCCTTCATCAATCAAGAGTTTCCAAGCTTTTTGAATGTCTTCAACACCCCAATATATAGCGCTGCCATTTTTTGAAGGTTTACGATCTGGTTGAAAGCCAAGTTCATAACCTCCTACATCAAAACCTACATAATAAGCTTCATCGAAGTATGGTTTGTCATTAAGTACTTTTGAATACCATAGCTTGGCTTTTTCGATATCGGAAGCCCCATAGATAACAGTTCTTAACCCTTGTAACATAATTGTGAATTTGGTTTAAAGAACTATAAAATAGTTAAAATTTTGTACCCAATAATAGGGAAATAAAAAAAGCCTCAATGGTGTCAACCAGTTGAGGCTTGGGGTACAGAATAAAAAATCACAAGTAATTTATGGTTGTTATGAGACTCCCAAAATAATTACCTCTTAAACGCTTGTTATTTGTAGTAAGAATTTTTGCATTAAAATCAACAGAATGAACACCTCCGTTTCCTTCCTGAGTACAATAAGAAGAAAGAGTTAATTCATCGCCGAATTCGTTTTTAGCAATTATAGAATCCTCAACACTAACATGAGTATCAATATTCATTAGAGCAATAAATTCAAGATGTCCAGTAGATTCATTGCGATCACTGAAATCTATATTTATTGTATTAACATTAGTAAGAGTAGCTCCACTGATAATTGTTGCAGTTACTCTCATTGTGGCGGTTGCGACTCCTTGAGCGAGGTTTTCTCCATATATAAGGGAAATAATGAATAATAAGAGTGTTATATGTTTCACTACAGGAGTTTTAATCTGTAAGTAAAATATTAAATTATTATAATATTATAAAATTATAATATTAATTTTTTTTAATTATTAATCATAAAATACAGCAAACCATTGTAAAAATTGAAGTTGAGAAAATTAATTTTTTAAAATCATTTTCGATACTTATCGAAAGAGGAATTTCTTACTAGTATGAAATAATAAATACATTCACTTGTTGCTTGATACCTATGAATAGCTTATATTTGGTACACCGAAAAGAGGGAGCTGATGTTAAATTTTAAGAAGAGCTTTTTAAGAATATGAAGGGTACAATAATACGAATCAGTTTAGTTCTGGTATATATTGTAATAGCTACAATAAGTGTTTATTCGCAATCGGTCGTGCTTCAGCCAGCTACTAGTGCAAATTCTGATGGAGATTTTCAGACAAAGCTTTTACTCAAAAAAAATCAAGTATTTAGATTAAATTGGTCACAATCTGATGGAAGTAACTTTGATCTGTCTGGTCGAGGAGCAAAGCTAATAATTGGACGATCAGCAAACACTTATGATGTTTTAGAAGTTAACGTAAGTGGAACTAGCTCAGATATTATTCCAAATGATATAAACCTTGGCGCTGGAAGGTATTATGCTAGAATAACAAACTCAGCAGAAAGGAATACCTCAGGTATACAAGCCGACAAAGAATCTAACCCTTCTTCAATTTTATACTCTAATGAAATACTCATTTTAGTTGAGGCGAACGCGGCTCCAACTATTATTTCACCAAGAGGCTCTACTACAAATCCCACTCCAACATTTCAATGGACATCAGTTACTGGAGTGCCTTCTTATTGGTTAGTCGTGTCAAGTACACCATTTGATATTGTAGAGGATGAAGATGGGAATATAAGTATTGAAGGCGCAACGATAGTTTGGCAATACATTACTAAGAATACTACTGCAGAATATGGAGCAATTAATAGTGATTCTCCATTTTCGGATGAAGCGCCACCATTAAATGCAGGGCAGGAGTATAGTTATACGGTTTTGAATGTATATGAAGACAATAACCCAGTGTATACAAGTCCAGTTTTTGGCGGTATAGTTCCGTTTAGTTTTGTTGACCCAAATGCTGTGCCAAAAGCAACGCTACAAAGCCCAGCAGCAAATGAAGTTTTCTATTCAGAAGAGGTAATAACATTTAATTGGTCTGAGGTTAGCGAAGCTTCAAATTATACAATTAACCTACTTCAGATTGTAAAGCAACAAGGTATTGATGTTACAGTTTCAATCTGGACAAGTACATCCACAAATAACACTATTGAATATCCAGCAATTGAAAACCTAAAAAATGGAACATATCAATGGAATGTTGTAACTAATAACTCATCAGGTGGCGGTACAACTAGTAATAGTAGATTTTTTGATTATAAAGTTGAAACAGGAGAATTTGCAGCCAAAGTAGTCTCAAGTGCTGATAACTCTAGTTTATTAGGCGTTGAACTTTCTGCAAGAGCTATATCGGGAGGCGTAACTCCTTCGTTTCCATACTTTGTTCAAAGTGAAACACACTACGATAGCCTTGTTGCGGGGGGGTATGAATTTACCGCAGTAAGAGACGGGTACGAAAATGCAGTGACCGAAGCCACCGTAAGAGATGGTTCTACGACTAACCTTACATTAATAATGAATCCGTTACCATCTTCAATAAAAGGAAGAGTAACAGATGAAGTGAATGCTAATGTTGAAAATGCAACAGTAAAAATTACCAACGTTGCTACTGGTTTAATAAAATCTGAAGCAACAAATGTAAATGGAGAGTTTTCTGTATCTCTTAATTCCGGCAGTTATTCCATAGAAGTATCTAAATCTGGATATATAAGTCCATCTTCTCAGCAAATAACAATTGGGCTGAATGAACAGAGACAAATTACTGATCCTATTGTACTAATCAACGATCAGGCGACTATTTCTGGTTATACATATAATGAGGAAGGTTTGCCAGTACAGAGAGCAAATGTAACTATATCAAATGGCACAGGTTCATTTGAGACAAAAACTAATGGCTCGGGTTTATATCAGTTTACAGTAGCAAGCGGCAATTGGACAATTTCAGTCCAAAAAATTGGATTTATAAAACCAACCAACGAAGAATTATCATTATCAACGGGAGACGTTCTACAGAATCAGGACTTTACACTTATTGGAAATGCAAACCAAGTAACGGGTTTTGTAAGAGAAAGAATTACAAATGAAGATGGCACTGTTGGATCGGCACCATTTCAAGGAATTGAAGTGCTTGCTGTACCAAATATTGGATCTACAATAAGTACTACAACAGCAAAAAATGGACAATATACACTTAGTTTAAAAAGTGGTTCATATACCATTCAAGCAAATAAAGAGAACTATACGTCGAATCAGGATCGAGAACTTGTAATTGGAATTGCAATAGGTGAAACTATTTCGGGAATGGATTTTGAGTTGATTCCAAACCCGAGTTCTATTTCTGGTACAGTTACACTACCAGATGGAAATGGAGTCTCCAATGCAAAGGTCACGATCCAAAATATTGGAACCGCTACTACTAATAGCAGTGGATTTTACAGAATAAGTGTACCAGCAGGTAGTCATACACTATCAGTATCTAAAAGTGGATTAGTATCTCCGAATCCTAAAACTGTAAATATTAATGCAGCTCAAAATTTATCCGGTGTTGATTTTGAGATGACACCAAATGCAGGTTTAGTATCTGGGAAAGTTACATCAGAAGGAGAAGCTTTATCAAACACTTCTGTATATGCAATCAATACTGCGAATGATTTAATTGTGGAACTTTTAAGTGATCTAGATGGAGAATATAGTTTTAATATTCAACCAGGTGATTGGTATATAAAAGCAGAAAAGTCAGGATTTATTACAGATTCTACAAGTGTGCTAAGTATTGGTCCTGGTCAACAACTCGTAAATCAAAACTTCTCCCTAATAAAAAATCTTTCAACGTTACGAGGTACGGTTACTGATGGAAGTAACCCACTTAGAAATGTAATTGTCTCGTTTCTTAAAACAACAGGAGGTAGTTTCAATCAGACTACATTAACTCAGACAAATGGTACGTATGCATTTAGCTTACCTGCAGGTACAAGTTATGAAGTCACAATTTCTAAAGATGGTTTTAGGACTCAGTCTGAAACTACAAATCAATTGGTTCCTGAAGAAACAATATTAAAGAACTATGAACTTATGGCGAATCCTAGTTCAGTGACTGGAAAAGTCTTTGTAAATGGTCAGTCGATACTTTCGGGTGCAAAAGTTGTTGCGATAGATTCAAAGGATTTACGAATTGATAGTACTACCTCAAAAACAGATGGATCATATCTACTCGGTTTAACACCGGGTAGCTATTCGTTGGTAGCGTCAAAACCTGGTTATACAACAATTACGAAATCTTCAACATTAAGTATTGGTCAAAATTTGACAGGTATTAACTTTACCACCAGTGAAAATTTTGTGTTTTTAAGTGGTACAATTTCGGATTCTGAAAATAATGGCATTGAACAAGCTTTTATAAATATAACTAGACGTTCTGGTGGAGGAGCAAGTACAGTAACGGATCAAAGTGGAGGTTTTACTGTTTCAGGTTTAATAGGTGGTACGTATGCTATCCAAATTTCAAAATCAGGTTTTGTAGAAAAAAGCTTAACTAGAGTAGTAAAAGATGGTGATTTTGTAACATTAGACGAAATTTTAACTTCGAAAAATGGTTCCATATCAGGGGTTATACAAGATGAAAGTGGAAATGTAATATCTGATGCTACTATAACAGCAAGGAATACAAATGGTAATCAATATACTGGGATATCGAATGGGTCAGGAAACTATACACTCAGATCTTTAGAACTTGGAAGCTATACGATAAGTGCTTCTAAAACAGGTTATAGTTCAGAAAGTGGAGTCACAAGTTCAATTACAGAAGTAGACTTAGATAGAACTAATGTAATTATTGACAATCTAGTAGCTAATAATGTTACGATATCAGGAACTGTTATTAATGAGAGTTCATCTAATCCTATAAAAGATGTGCAAGTATCAGTATCTGGAGAAAGAGGGTCTGGTTTCACTCTATCAAATGCATCTGGGTTATACTCAGTATCAAACCTAGCAGTTGGTACATATAAAGTGATATTCAGTAAAGCAGGATTTGGAACAGATACTTCAGAAATAGTTATTAGTACAGGTAGCACAACAGGTACCGTGAACGGTTCTTTACGACCTAATGATGGTCGAATATCAGGTATAGTTACTAACCCTAATGGTCAAACACTTCCATTTAAAGTAACAATAACTGCTGTTTCTAATTCAAATACACGAACAACACAATCGAATAATTTAGGAGAGTTTTCCTTTGAAGATATTGAAACAGGAGTTAACTATAAGATTGCCACAGATATTTATAGAGAAGGATATGAAAATGTTGAAACCAATTTATTAGTACGAACTGGTGTATCTGAATCATTTCTTGAAGAAGACTTGAAAGTGATAGTAAAAAATTCAACAATCTCAGGGAATATTGGAATTGGTGATGCTACGGTGAAATTATTAAATGCATCAACAAACGAAGTTTTAGAACTTACAACTTCTGCTCTGGATGGCAGTTATAAGTTTGAATTTCTGGGAGAAGGAAACTACAAAATAGAGCCTGTTCGATCGGGATATTCTTTTAACCCAACTATTTCAAGTTCTATTTCTTTAGGAATTGAAACCAATGAAACCGCAAATTTTAGTACAATTGCTAATATTGCCACATTGGATGTTATAGTTAATGACGTAAATGGCTCTGGAGTTTCAAATGTAGATGTTACCATCATATCTGCAGATACAACCATAATTTTAACAAAGAAGACAGGACAATCGGGAATAGCTAGATTCAATAAAATTTTAGCATCAACCTATTATGTTGTACGACCTATAAAAGAAGGCTTTACAATAAGTCCAGAATCAAAAGATATAACATTAGTATCTGGCGACTCACTTTCTACCACATTTTTATTAAGTGCTAATAATTCGGCTCTAAGTGGTACGGTAAAATCTGTAACTGGAGAAACAACAAGTAACTTAGGTTCTGCAGATATTTCCGTTGTTTTAAATAGTACTGGGCAGTCATTTCAAACAACTACTAAAAGCTCAGGAGCATATTCTATTGAGTCGTTAGCACCAGGAATGTATTCCATAATTGCATCTAAAACTGGGTTCAACAGAGATACCGTTGATGTTGAAATAATAGCAGGTCAAGATTTAGCAGCAGATGAAATAATACTTTCTAAAGCATCAGTAGACTTACGGGGCTTAGTAACATTTAAAGACGTAGGTGTTGAAAGTGTTGAAGTAAGTGCCATCTCAACAAGTTCTATTGTTATAAATACCAATGCATCTGGTGTGTACCGATTTCCAAGTTTACCAGTAAAAACTGGTGCGACCGATACTACTGTTTATCAAATAAAAATTACAGAAGGAGTTTTCAGTAAAAACTACTTGGTTAAACTGACAGCAAATCAAATTGGTTCGCGAGTAAACATACCTACGACAGTTCTTCCTAGTGGGAAAATTGATTTAGTGGTAACAGATGGTGTTGAACCTATTCCTGGAGCTCAAGTTACCTTTGGAATATCGGGTGGGGAATCGGTTAGTGAATTAACTGGAAATGATGGGGCATTTGAATCTTCTGATAATCTTAGAAAAGCTTCATATACAGTCGGGGTAGTTAAGGAAGGGTATTTATATCCTCAAAATACTATAAAATTAGATTTAGCTTCCGATACGACTGTGTTAACCAGAGATATATTTCTTCCTTATACTCAGTTAGAGATTTCTCAAATATTGGCTGATACAGACACTCGAATAGATGTAATAAATAGGGCAGGTTATGATAACCTAAACGCAACAGGTGCCTTGTTTTACAAAAGAAAATCGGAAAACCAGTTTAATCGAGTTGCAATGGCAAAAGTTGGTGACACTCTTAGGGCTAATATTCCAGCTATTGGATCGGTTGAGGAAATTACTTTTTATACATCTATTGAAGATATAAATAGATCAAACACTTATTTAAGTGAAGAATCTTCAATTGTACCATTGGCAAGTGGTATCCTAACAAACATTAGAGTTACGCCGACTATTAGCGGTCAAAATTTAAGAGTAGGTGAAACCTATAAACTTCAGTTATTTGTTAGAGATGGAATTAATAAATCTCTTGGGGAAAGGTTTGAAGGAGACTCTCCTATCGGTACGGTTAATTGGAATATATTGGGTCAAAAACCAGGAATAACTCTATCAAACCAAGAAGAAACTTCTATTACCCTAGATGCTAGTGAAGAAGGTAGTTATCAAATTCAGGTATCAGCCAGTTTAGATGGGTCGGTGGTAAGCAGAACATTAACTATTCAGGTTACGGATATTCCACTCGATGAAATAAGAGTAGGAATACCATCAAAGCAAATCTCTAATATTTCGAGCTCTTTATTTAACTACTCTGCAACAGATACTTCTGGTGGCAATATCATATTGGGAGAGTCACTTGAATGGGAAGTGATTCCTTCAACTGCAGGATTGATTGATGAAAGAGGAGTTTTTCAAGCATCAAGCTCTACAATAATTGGCTCATTTAAAGTTAAGTTAACAGATAGAATTTCTGAAATTGCTGGCGAGTCTGAAGTAGTTGAATTAACAGCAAGAATAGAGCCTGATGAAGCATATACACTATCAAATGGAAGTGGTATGGAAATATCATTTGATGAAGGTTCAGTTGATATACCTTCCAGTATTTCTCTTGGTGAGACTACACCCCCTTCTTCCAAAAAATTTGTATTTGCTCAAGGAACGGATGAAAGCTATACCGTAGGAGAGAAAATATTTATTCTTTCATTTAATGGGAGTGAGCTTAAAAAAACTGCTCAACTCATACTGCCTGAAGACTCCACTCTAGAACTAAATTCAGGGCAAAGAGAGATTGGTAGATTTAACTTCACGACGCTACAATGGGAGCTTCTTGATAATTCGCCGAAAGCACAAAGAATAAGTCCCGTAGATGCTGTTTCTATTAGTCAACTTGGTCAGTTTGCTGTTTTAGCTGAGAATGAACCACTTGGTATTAAATATGCAGCTGTATTACCAAGTCCATTCTCTCCTGATATTGCACCAGTTAAAATTGGCTATTGGTTAGATACCGCATTCCCCCCAGCAAAAGTAAATATTCAAATTTATAATATTCGGGGAGAGCTGGTTAAAACCATTTTAGAGGATGTTCTTCAGCAACCTGGTAGGTATGGTTCATCAAGTAGTAGAAAAGAAATTATTTGGGATGGGCTAACTGATAATGGGACAATGGCAAGGAACGGTCGTTATGTGATCCAAATAAAAGCAAAAGATCAACAGGATGAAGTCGTGAAATTATTACAAGTAATTTTAATCAAGTGAGGATCATGAAAAAAATAAGTATACTCATAGTATTAGCTGTTTTCTTTGGATTCTCACAAGAAACAAGAGCCCAAGAATTATCAGGTATTCCAGGCTCATTTGTAGACATTGGTTTTGGAACTAGACCAGTTGGTATGGGATTCGCATTTGTTGGATTAGCAGATGACGAAAACAGTACCTATTGGAATCCAGCTGGGTTAAGTCAAACATCAGAATATAAAGCAGGGTTTTCCCAGATTGATCAATTAGGGCTCATTACCTATAACTATGGAACAATCTTAATACCTCTCCCGATTAAAGGGCATTCTGTTGGTGTATCAGTTATTTCTTCTGGCGATGACGCAATGCAAGAACTTTCAGTACATGCAGGCTATGGGTTTAGAGTGAACATGGTAAGTTTAGGTATCGGATTGAAATACCGAAATGCGAGTTTTGGCAATAACACGTTGAACCGTGATGATTATACCGTTTTTGATGATGATGAGATCACAATAGGATTAGGACAGCAAGTATATGGAGATGCATCAGGCTATGGTGTTGATCTTGGTTTAATGATCCATCCAACAGAAGAAATCCAATTTGGAGTACTTTTGAGAGACGTATGGGCTCCTATAAACTGGAATAGTAAAGCCAGAAGTATGGGTTATACTGCAAGAGGAAAGTATGAAGAGGGATTACCTATGGAGGTGATTTTCGGATCCTCATTTATTGTAAACAAGAACATTTTATTAGTCGGTGATTATCAACCAGGATTGACAGACGATAGGACTAATTGGGTACGAGTTGGAATAGAAGGAAGACTTGTACATATACTAATGCTTCGAGCAGGAACTGAACAAGGTATTAACGACTTAGATGATGACCGAATTACATTAGGTACAGGTTTAGATCTTAATTTAGGTGGTAAACTTAGATTACAGGCAGATTTTGCTTATGTAATTGACCCAATTCAGGATTCACAAAGAATCAGTTTTTCAATTAGCTTTTAGGGTTTGAAATGAGAAAAAAAACATTGAAAATATTTCTTCTTTTACTGGCTATTACGTCATTATCGATATCTGTATTTGCTCAAAGCGAAGAGGATAGTGAACCAAGTGAATTGCATTTATTCAGAGGTGGCTATTTAGACGTCAATTTTGGTCTAAATATTAATACTGTAGGAAGTAGTCTCGGCTCGGGTAGTATGGGTGGATTAATAAGTTCAAGAGTAAAAAATGGAGCATTGAATATACATTTGAACCCTGCAATGTTAGGGTTTATGACAGAAGGACAATTTTTATTTGATAGCAGATTCGGTATTGGAACAGCGATGACCTCTGGCATCAATTCAAGTTTAAGTAGTACCATTAATAATGAACTTGAGTCGTCAGTGAACGATGAATTTTCAAATGAAGATAGTTGGACACAATTTCCTGAAACTTATATAAGTGCAACACAAGTTCGTGATTTTGATATTGGATTCAGGAATAATGTCACTTCTGCTGCTTTTGCAACACCAATTAGCGATAAATTAGTATTAGCTGGTGCATATTCATACCCAGCGTCTATAGATTTTGATCTCGGGTTAACAGGTTTATCTGCTAAACTGGCACAAGAACAAGGTACAGATGAAGTAGCAATTAGGTTTGATGTGTTAATGAATGTTTCTTTGCTTACAAAGATGAGTTTTCAAATGAGTACTCTTTCTTTAGGTATGGGTACAGTGTTAATAGATGAAAGAACTAAAAAGCTGGCTGTTGGAGGTACTCTTACTAGATATCAAGTAAATAGTACAAGGAGATTACAAGCAGATCTATCTGGATTAGTTGTGGTTGGAGGGGCAGATGAACGTTATTTCAATAACCCAGACGATCCAAATTTAAATACACAAGAAGGGGAATCGAATTCATTTTTCATGAATGCTAACGGCACTTTTCAGGCTACCGAATTTGGAGTTAAATTAGGAGCTTATTATGAGCTCGATCAAGCTTTTAGGTTGTCGATGGTATATAACCAAGTTCCAAACTTTGATCTTAAAAGTGAGAATAGTACAGCTAGTGCTTTTCTCCCAGTATTCTTAGTTGGTTCTGGCGAAGATATTCTAGGTGGGGATATTGAAGTAGCACTAGATAGTCTACAAGCAAATAAACCTAATCTTACTACAGAAAGAGATATTTCATCCTTAGTGGATGATGGTAGGTTAAGTTTACCCTCATCGTTAACATTTGGATTAGATATAGTGTTAAAACAGCATACACTTGTTTTAAACTACAGTAGATATTTTAGTGAATTATCATTTACCAATGGTGATCAAACATTAGGCAAAGAACTAACAAGTGGTGTTGGTGTTGGCTTTGATTTTAGGATGAGAGACAGATATAGAAATGTTCCACAGTTTATTGTTAGTCTCCCTTTACGCCTAATATTTTTAGATATAGACGGCTTACTCTTTCAAGCTTTTGGCGGGTTAACAGGGTATAAGAACTCTCACTATCGTTTTGGTGGAAATGTAGTATTTGGGGAAGGAATTGTCACAAGTGATAATGAAAGCATGAAATCGAACTTGGATGGAGTAATCCCGCGATCATTTTCTATGGGACGTCAGTATACTATTTTTGAAAATATTGATATAGGAGTTACTGTTTTAGCTGTTCCAGATTTGTTACTTAAGTATTCAGTTGGTATACGATTCTAAATAATCATTGAAAAAGACCTGACAATTCAAATGACAGGATTTATTAGTCGGGACGACAGGATTTGAACCTGCGACCCCTCGACCCCCAGCCGAGTGCTCTACCGAACTGAGCCACGTCCCGATGTATAAACAACAATATAGGACGGTTTTTATAACACTGCAATCAATGTAAAAGTTTTACTACCCTTGATTTAGTGTTTCTTTCATACATAAAACATATTCTGTATTATTGATTAAAAAAGATGCTATGCGTCAGATAATATTACTGTTATCGATTTTATTTCTTTTAGGCTGTTCTAATACCGAATCGAACACTGAAAAAACGGAGAGTTTCATTTCTGAGGAAGAAGATCAATTACTCGATGAGGATTATACTGAGGTTGACTTGAGTTGGGTAGGTACCTATTCAGGATATTTTCCATGTGACGATTGCGATGCAATTCATATTACCCTGACTTTAAATGAAAATGAAAGCTATGAACGCTTGGTAAGTTATATGGGGAAGGATACCATTCCGAATTATGATGATTACCTCTTTATCCGGCATTTTTCGAATACCATACTCTTGACCAATGAGAACTATGACATCATTGATCAATATGAAATTTCGGGAGATACGTTATATAAACTGGATGGTGGTTACAGAAGATTAGCAGGAAAAAATGCGGACCAATTTATTCTTTTGAAAAACTAGGAATGAATTAATCGACACTTTGGCAAAGCTCAACCAATACTCCATTATTATCTTTAGGGTGTACAAAGGCTACTAATTTATTATCAGCACCTTCTTTAGGTTTGTCGTTTAATACAGTGAAACCTTCTGCCCTAAGTCGATCTAATTCAGCGTTGATATCATCTACTTCAAATGCAACATGATGAAGTCCTTCACCTTTCGTAGCAATATATTTAGCAATCACAGAGTTTTCGGAAGTTGCGCCCAATAATTCAACTTTTGATTCTCCAGTTTGGAAGAAAGCTGTTTCTACCATTTCAGATTCAACCAGTTCTCTTTTATCGCAGGGGCGTTTAAGAATAGTTTCGTAGGTTTTAATTGCGGCTTCCAAATCTTTAACAGCAATTCCAATATGATCTATATGCATTGTTTTACTTTTTTAATGAGAATGAAAAGTATTGTATTTTATAGCTTCAAACGAATAAATCTGTTAATAAAATAATATCGAATTCACTTATGAAGAAGCTTTTTATAGTACTTGCTGTTTGTACAATTATTTCGTGTACTAAAAATGAAGACACACCTACAGAATCTACAACAGATGAAATTGTAATTATTAGTACCGATTTCGGGGATATGTATGTGGTTCTATATGATGAAACCCCACTTCACAAAGCAAATTTTTTAAAACTCGCTAAAGAAGGATTTTACAATAGCACCACTTTTCATAGAGTGATGAAAGATTTCATGATCCAAGGGGGCGATCCAAATTCAAAAGATGAGATACCCTTTAATGATGGCCAAGGTGGACCAGGGTATACGGTTGATGCAGAATTTAATTCAAAATTTGTACACAAGAAGGGAGCACTGGCTGCTGCAAGAAAACCAGATCAACAGAACCCAGAACGCAAATCTAGTGGGTCACAGTTTTATATTGTTCATGGTGTTTCTGTAGATAACTCAATGTTGGATCAAATTATAGAAAACACGAATAGCAATAACCGTCAATTTGCTATACGGGATTATATTCAATCACCTGAAAATGTAAATCTATTACAGACGTTGCAAGAATATCAAACCTCTGGTAATGTAGATAGTTTAGAAGCTATTATTGAAAGAATAGAGCCAATAGCCACTGAAGGACTTATCCCAAGAAGTTATTCTGTTGAACAAAGGTCGATCTATACAAGTATAGGAGGGTATCCTTATTTAGATGATAACTATACTATTTTTGGAGAAGTGATAAGAGGTATTGATGTTATTGATTCAATAGCAGTTCAACAAACTGGAGCTGCAGATAGACCTGATAATGATATTATTATGAAGGTTAAAGTAGAAGAGATGATTAAAGAAAAAATCACTTCAGATTTTGGTTATACCTATAATTAAATACTTATGAGAATTACTCCTATCTATATCGCAGCATGTTTATGTTTGATGTGGATGGGGTGTAAATCAAATACAAGTAGACCCCACTTTTTTTTAGCTGAATATCCTCAGCTTTATTTTACAGATGAACAGAATAACGTTGCTCATCCTCGTCAGTTTCTAACTCATATGTCACTGAATGGGGTATCTGCCTATATTATTCGGGATCACTCACTCACACTGAGGTACAAAAAAAAGGACGAACCATACTCAGGATTTATAAGAACCTATCATTGGGGAGTGTATAATATTGAGGCGGTTTTTGAGGAAGGTAAAATCAGGAGACTACGCTATTGGCATCCAAATAGACAACTTGCAATGGATATGGATTATATATCTGGAATTGGGAGTGTTTGGAATTACTCTGGCGCTTTAGCTATTACATGGGATGGTTCGGAAAGGCAATACAGGAATCCATCAACAAATAAAATCCGGCAGATAACAAACGATAGCTTGAGCTATTATTTCAATTTAGAAGGTGAGCTGAGTTATTACTCGATGAGAAACGACACCTCATTTTTGCAGTTTTATGCAGATGGGAGCCCAAGGTTTATATTTCCAATTGGAGAAGATGGCGTTAGAGAAGGCGAGGTAAAGAGATGGCACCGAAATGGACAGATTCAAGTAACTGGGCAATACAAAGATGGTACAGAGTCTGGTACATGGATTGAGTATGATACCTTAGGTAGAGAGATCGAAAGACAAGAATGGTAGAAACAATTTTAAAAAAGTGAAGTTAAAGTTGATTTTAATTTAACCTTTTGGCTTACTTAATCTTATGAAACTTTCATTTCCTTCCATAGATCAGATTTTACATACTATTTATAAAGTATTTAAAAGGTTTCCATTGGTAGTTATAGTTTCACTTATTGGAACCATTACGGCAATTTGGCTTATTGATATATCATTCGCTTCACAAGAAGAGTATCCAAGACTTCTGGCTGTAAGTTTTATATCAGCATTGGGCATTTCCTTTTTTATTGCAATCGCTACTTTTCTAGAGCAAAAAGAGTGGAGTTGGTTATACAAAATATCAATAAATGCAGTAGGTACGATCCTACTTTTGATCTACTATTTCAGTATAAATGATAAACTTTCTGATGGGTCAAGTGAAGTCTTCTATCGATTCCTCGTATTAGTTCTAGGCTCTCATCTTCTAGTGGCTTTTTCTCCCTTTATTAGGAATGAAAAACTGGATCAGTTTTGGGAGTATAACAAAACACTATTCTTGAGAATATTGGTCTCTGTTTTATATTCTGGAGTACTTTTTGTTGGCCTTAGTATCGCCTTATTGGCTATTGATAACTTACTTGGGCTTGAAATTAATGGCGAAACTTATGCTCAGCTATTCTTCATTTTAGGTGGCATATTTAATACTTGGTTTTTCTTATCGGGTGTGCCTGAAAAAGACACTATTCTAGAGAAAAAAATTGTGTTTCCAACAGGACTAAGAATCTTTGTTCAGTATGTGCTTATTCCTTTGGTTACCGTGTATATTTTCATCCTTTATCTTTATCTAGGAAAGATCATCATGCAGTGGGACCTTCCAAATGGTTGGGTTTCAAATCTTGTATTAAGTTTTTCAATTGCTGGTATTTTGTCATTACTACTTCTTTATCCGATTCGGAATAGTAATGAGTATAAATGGGTGAGTTTTTACTCAAAGTTCTACTATATAGCATTGATTCCTCTTATTGGCCTTTTAATGCTATCCATTTGGATTCGAATTTCAGAATATGGGGTAACTATTAACCGATACTTTGTAGCAACTTTTGGGGTTTGGTTAACTGGAATAGTTATTTATTTCATAATAAGTAAAGCCAAAAGTATTAAAGTGATTCCTATTTCACTTTGCCTTATTACCCTTGGAGTTTCTTTTGGTCCAATGGGTGCTTTTGCTGTTTCTGAACGAAGTCAGTTAGGAAGGTTTGAGGAAATCATCCAAAGAAATGGAATGCTAAAAGATTCTGGAATCATTCTAAAAATGAGTGAAGAGGTTTCGTATGAAGATAGAAAAGAGCTGAGTTCTATTACTTCATTCATGTTTGAAAATCATGGTGCAAAAAGCTTCAATAGGTATTTTGATGATGTAGGACAAAGTTCAATCGATACAATGAAGAGTGCAAACCAATTGTTCGAATTAATGGGTCTAGAATTTGTTACAAGATGGCAGTCTGATAATGGGGACGAACAATATTTCTTTTACTCAAGTGAAAATACATGGGCAATTGAGGTAGAAGAATATGACATATATCTGCGTGGAATAGTATTAAACCCTACTGCAGATTCTGTAGAAACAATGGACTCTGATAGTTCAAGATGGAAGATTTCAATAAAGAAAAATGAACTAGAATTATTGATTCAAGAAGAAGAATCAGGGCAATTTATTAAAATTGAATTAAAGCCAATGGTTCAACAAATCAGAGAGAAATATATCAACAATAGTGAGAGATTTGACCTGCCAATTACTGAAATGCAATTTGATAGAAGTAATGAAGATTTTGAAATCAAAATGTTTATAAATTCAATTTCAGGTACTTACGGAAATAATGTAAGTTTAACCAACACGTCACTAGATATTTTGATCAAATTAAATAGATGAATCACCATCCAATAAAAACAGAAAGAGTGTACCCTTTTTGGCTAAAAGCTTCGGTTACACTAATCGGACTTTCCCTTCTAATAGTAATTATGAGCTATGGTAAGTTCATACTTATGCCCCTCGCATTTGCGGGATTCTTATCTATGTTATTAAATCCATTGGTAAATAAACTTGAGAGTTGGAAGCTTGGAAGGGCGTTCAGCATTATTTTAACCATACTTATGGTGTTAGTAATATTTGCTGGAATAATCACTTTAATTTCAGCCCAATTTGTTCAATTTGCTGAACGAATTCCAGAGGTAACTGAACGACTTAAATCAGTTACTACTGAAGGTATTCGTTTTTTAGAGGAAACAGTGGGCCTCTCTCAGGAACAGCGAACAAATTACTTAGAGCAAGGGCTAAGCAATTTAATTGATAGTAGTGGACAATATGTAAGTTCATTTCTTGGCGCAACAACGAGTGCGTTTACCTTGATGTCCCTCTTGCCCATATTCATATTCTTTATGTTGTACTACAAAGATATGTATCAGACCTTTTTCGGTAAACTTTTTGAGCAAAAAGATGGCACGGCTCGCATCGATATAGTACTAACTGATGTACAAGAAGTAACACAAAATTATTTAGTGGGTTTACTAACTGTAATTGGGATTCTTGCCATATTGAATACAACAGGTCTTTTATTAATCGGATTAGAGCATGCGATCTTTTTTGGAGTATTTGCTTCTTTAATGGCAATAATACCCTATATAGGAATTATAATTGGAGCATTCCCACCACTACTATTTGCATTCCTTTTGGGAGATTCATTAATAACTCCATTATTAGTGATGGCAGTTTTTGGTACCGTCCAATTCCTTGAGGGTAATTTTATCTCACCAAGAATTGTTGGTTCAAAAGTAGCAATAAATCCATTTATGGCAATGCTTGCTTTAATTATTGGCGGTGAAATATGGGGTATTTCAGGGATGATCTTATTTGTGCCATTAATCGGAATTCTAAGAGTTATTTTCTCGGAAATAGGAACACTTAAACCCTACGGATACTTATTGGGGAATAGAATTGAGTATTAAATAGAGAATAATATTACGAGAAAATTATCTCGCAATATGATTTTTTAATACACTCTAAAGAAAATATATTCCATGTAGTACCTATTTAAAAAAATAAAAATCATGAAGAATCTTTTTTTGCCGATTATACTTAGTGTCTTTATTACAATAAGCAGTTTTGCGCAATCATCGGATCAGTCAAGCATTCATGAAGTTCAATTTACAAAAGGAGTTAATCTAACTAATTGGTTTCAAGCTTCATCCCCTAGACAAATCGATTTCTCGAAATACACAAAGAAAGATTTTGAGAATATTCAGAGTTTAGGTGCGAATGTAATTCGACTTCCAATCAATCTTCATGCAATGGTTGGACCGGCACCCGATTATAAGGTAGACTCGTTGTTTTACTTTTTTCTTGACCAGGCTGTAGAATGGGCTGAAGAATTAGAAATAAACCTTATTCTCGATAATCACACCTTTGATCCAAGCGAAGCTACAGACCCAAACATAGGTGATATTCTAGTTCCAGTATGGACTCAAATGGCAGAGCACTATCAACCACGATCTGAGTTTATTTTTTATGAAGTGCTTAACGAACCGCATGGAATAACTAATGAAGCTTGGAATGCAATTCAACTTGATGTCATCAACGCAATACGAACAGTAGACACAACACATACTATTATTGTTGGTCCATCTGATTTTAACGGATTAAGAAGTTTGCAGTATATGCCTGAATATGAAGATGATAATTTGATTTATACTTTTCATTTCTATGATCCATTTGTATTAACACATCAAGGGGCAAACTGGACAACTCCATCCATGGCCGAACTTGGAGGTATTCCATTTCCTTATAACGCGTCTGATATGCCAAGCCTTCCATCTTCACTCACAGGTACTTGGATTCAGGGTGCATTCAATAACTACCAAAATGAAGGTACAGCTGAAAAAGTACGTGAGTATTTAGATATAGCAGTCGACTTTGCTGAAACAAGAGGTGTTAAAGTTTTTTGTGGAGAGTTCGGTATTTATGCACCCAATAGTGATAATGATTCTCGAGTAGCTTGGTATGGAGTAGTTTCAGATTACTTGACTGAAAAAGGTTTGAGTTGGACCATTTGGGATTATCAAGGAGGGTTTGGAATTTTTGAACCCGGTACGAGCGAGCTTTTCGACCATGATATAAACGAACCATTGGTAGAAGCTTTAGGCTTTACTGTTCCACCTCAAACTGAATTTATTGCTAGACCAGACACATCTAATATTACACTTTATCTTGATTATACCGCTTCAGGTGTAACTGGTTCACATAATGCGCCTACTGGCGAGCTTGATTTCTATAATAGTGAGGTAGTAAATGAAGGCGAATTTAGTATTTACTGGGCTGGCGCTTCTCAGTATCATCATATTGGTTTTGATTTTAGGCCAGATAAAGACTTAACCTTATTAGTAGAAAACGAATATGAATTAGCTTTTGATTTACTTGGAGTGAATCCTGGTTCGTTCGATGTTAGATTTCTTGATACAAAAACCCAAGAAGAAGGTGATCGACCATGGAGAATGAACTACAGAATTGATGCAACGAATGCATTTTGGGATGGAGAGTGGGAAGAAGTGATTATCCCATTATCCGACTTTTGGGAAATGGGAAGTTGGGACGAAGAAATGTGGTTTAATCCTCAAGGTGATTTTGACTGGAAAGCGGTAGATATCCTGCAATTTGTCGCTGAAGAAGGTGCGCTAACTGATACTGAACTTTGGTTTGATAATATTCGAATTCAAGGACTAGGAGTATCAACTTCAAATGAACAGCACTCGGAAAAAGCGCGAAATTTTGTTTTGAATCAAAACTACCCAAACCCATTTAACCCTAGTACAAATATAAGCTTTGAGTTATCAGAAACTGGATTTACTTCGTTGAAAGTATTTGATGCTATCGGTAGAGAAGTGGCGACTTTGATTGATGGAATTAAAACTCAGGGGGTTCATTCACAAAAGTTTAACGCTTCCGGGCTTTCTACAGGAGTATACTTTTATGTATTGAAATCAGGAGATTTCACACAAACACAGAAGATGTTGTTGGTGAAGTAGTTACTTCTTTCCAATATGTAGAATGGCTGAGAAATGGATGCTCATATTATAATATTGACCATTTGTATTATAGCTCTCCGTTGAATTCAGCAGATTTCTTAGGGAAAGAGTAACTAATAAGGAACGGTCTATTAGCCAAGTTTTAACAGAGGCGTTTAATAGCTTAATGGGTCTTACTCTTGATATATAGAAATTCGAGATGTCTTCAAGAGATTCATATTCGTGAATCCTTCTCGGAGAGATGTATTTGTAAAGTAGCTCATAGACAAGATTCCTATCCGCTTTATAGGAGAGAATTTGAGTGAATATAAGATTATTAATCCCTTCCACATTTTCTAGATACTTGTTATTACCATAAGAAAGGAAACGACCTGATATTGTAGTTCTCAGATTAACCTTTGGAATTGGGGACATACTAAGAGCGCTGTAATATCTGATGAACCCGACATTCTTTTCATCAGTATAAGTTATTTCTGAGCCGAGTTGTTGTAGTCCAGAAATGAGTTCATAGTTGATATTCGTATTCACAAAGTTCCAATAGTGGACGGGGTAGACATTCCAAGTTAACTTAACGTTGTTTTTATTAATACTAGAACTAAGCTTTGCGGTAGAATAGATATTAGTAAATGAAGAGGAGTTTGTGACACTATGTATAGAAGGGTCAAGATTTGAAAACCCAATCCCTTCATTCCAAAACGTGTAGTTATAACCTGAACTATTAAGGTTTGATCTAAATGTTGATAGATCAATGTTTAGATTATTTGAAAGAGGTTTTTTAAAATCTAACCCAATGGTGTGGTTTCCTACAAAGAGATTTATGGAACCAAGCTTTTCTGATAAATAATTAAAAGTTAATGAGTGATTGAAAAGACTATTACTGTTTTCGGTGATTTCATCCTCCCAACTATAAAGAATGTTGTTAATATAAATAGAAATTTGGTCGCTTTTATAGTCAAACCCAAAGGCACTGGTGTGATGAAGTTGCTGTTCAATCACATAATTTTTTGGTTTTGAAGCATCAGCGAATTCTAAACTATCTGAATCCGAGAAGGAGTAATTAAGTTGAGTACTTTTATAAAAACTATCTTTTCTTGTTCTAAAATTCGAAGCAATTTGAAATGTTCTATGGCTTGCAGGCACTTCAATTCCTGATATAGGATGCCATTCGTAATGCTGACTTTTGGTAGTAAATGAAGAGGTCAGATTGAGTTTATAATTTGAGTTCTCAATAGTATTCTTGAGTATAAATGCTAATTCTCTATTTCGTTGTAAAACACTTCCTCCCGAAGGGAGTCGAATTATTGTCCTTCCAAATAAAGATGGAGTAAATTTCCGATTATAATCCAGAGTGTTTGTTCTTGTATAGTATTCTACGTTATAAAGAAGAGTAGTATTAAGAAAATCTTTTATTGATAGTACATGGTATTTCTTTTTACTCAAAACCTCGACATTATTTGATTCGTATTCAGTTGCAATATTAGGCCCAGGATCATTGATTTGGTTTACATATATCGCATCATACAATACTCCGTTTTTAAGATCTTTTAGAAAAATATGGATGCTTCCGTTTGGAGTATAGTTACCATTGGTAACTTTTTGATAAGGCTTTACAATAATCGAATCAATTTGGCTAAATGAAATCTCTGGAAAATTGAAGGTTCCATTTGTTAACCAAGAAGTGAGGTAGCGTTCTCCGTTTATAAAAAGAGCAGGTGCTTCTTCTAACTCAGAAGAAAAGTATGGAGTGAAGGCTTGGATATTTTTAAAATCATAACTATCAAAACCCCAGTTTGAATTGCTATAAATCCATTCTTCCAGAGTATAAAAAGGAGTAATATTCTCGTCAGGCTTAAGGATAATATCCTGACTATACCCAAATCTTGTAGTTAGCATAAACCCAAAAAAGGAAAGGAACAAAGCCTTTAGTAATATCAAACGGAAGCTAATCAATAAAACCCCTTAGCTTTTCCCCGATTCCAATTCGGTACTTTAAACCGAGCCCAACAGTGAATAAGTTTTGCCGGTAATAATTAAAAATTCTTCGATATTGAAACTCAGTAAATAGAATGAAGTTACCGAGTTTTACCTGTGGCTCTAATGCAAGGGCAGTATAAAGTTCAGTCTCAGCAGGATTTTCACCAAAAAACTCAGCACTTGCTTCGATCCTTTGAACTCCAATAAGAACTCCTGTTGAAATAATAAAATTTTTGGTCTTAATCGCATCTAACCCAAAGAATGCAGAAGCATTTAAGGAAGATATTTCAAAGGTGTTATCACTTTTATTGGTATAGGAAAAAAAATCTAGACCTACTCCAGCGGTGCCAATATAGAAAGGAGTTCGGAATTGGATGGAGTTTACAGAAGATAAATCCCAGTTATTGGAGTAGATATCAGAAAGTTGATTAAAGGAGCTTCGCGATATTCCGACATCCAAATAATGAAATGGTTGACTGTTTGCATCTTTACCAAAAAGAAGGAATAACAGTACCAATGAGAATATTCGATATGGAGTTTTAAACTTTTTAATCTATCTACCTCTCCTTAAAAAACTCCATTACTTCTTCTGCACTTTTAGTATTCAGGACTCTTTCTTTCTCATATTTCCCTTTTCGAGCGATGCGAACTCCGTATTTCATAACATCAATACCGTCAATACTATGGGCATCGGGGTTGATGGATGTCATAAGTCCAACGGATTTTGCTTTATTACCAAAGCTCCAGTCTAAATCAAGCCGCCAAGGACTTGCATTAATTTCGATAGCTGTGTTATGCTCGGCTGCTAAGGCGACCAACTCGTTCAAGTCAATATCACTACCATTTCGCTTCAAGAGAAGGCGTCCGGTTGGGTGACCAACAATACGAGTATATGGGTTTTTAATCGCTTTACGAAAACGCTCCATCATTTTCTCACGAGGCATATCCAATGTTTGGTGCACACTTGATACAATGAAATCGAATCCAGCTAGAATTTCATCATCATAATCTAGACTTCCATCAGCCAGAATATCAGATTCAATTCCCTTAAAGATCACAAAATTGGTACCGGTGCTTTTGAAGCCTGCGTTTAGTTGATCTATTTCATCCCACTGTTGTTTTACTTCATCAACTGAAAGTCCACCAGCATAAGCAGCAGTTTTTGAGTGATCAGTAATCCCAAGATATTCGTATCCACGTTCTATACATGCATCTGCCATTTCTTTGATTGAGAATTTCCCATCACTCCAGGTACTGTGGGCATGAATCACGCCACGGATATCTTCATCATTGACTAGCGGTATTTCAGCGTGTTCTTCATAAATATCAAATTCCCCTCGATCTTCACGAAGCTCAGGCGGAACCCAATTCAAACCAAGTAGTTTGTAGATATCCGATTCGCTTTCAAAGTGATGTGGAGCATCCCAGTTCGTTTCTCCATTTTCTAGGAGATCGTACAATCCATATTCATTTAAACTCATCCCACGATCACGTGCTCGCGATCTCATTACCACATTATGCTTTTTACTTCCTGTGAAATACATTAAAGCAGCTGCAAAATGTTCTTCCTTTACAATTCGCAAATCAACCTGTCGACCTTCTTTAGTACGTACGGAACTTTTAGTATCACCTTTACCTAGAACTTCAGTTACTCGTTCGTGAGTAGTAAATACTTCAAAGAGGTTTGGAATATGATCTTCAACAGCTGCAATTAAGATGTCAATATCGCCAATGGTCTCTTTTGCTCGACGCAGTGAACCAGCAACTTCAATTTTCTGAACTCCATCTAACTCTTTCAAACTTTCAAAAATAGCTTCTGCAATATTAGTCGCTTCATCCAGTCTACATCTTTCGTCAAATTTTTCCATCCATTCAATGGATTTTGCAATTTTCTCTGCCGACTTCCCGCCTAATCCGGGTAATTTTGCTAACTCACCGTTTTCGATTAATTCTTTTAGCTCATCTACTTCGGTGATACCGAATTGCTCATGTATTTTGAGAATATTCTTTGGTCCAAGCCCAGAAATATCTAACCACTTGATCAATCCAACAGGCACTTTTTCTTGTAGGGCTTCAAGCACAGGCATACTTCCTGTTTCAGCAAAAAGATAAATATCCTGAGCGATCGATTTTCCAATCCCCTTAATATCGGTTAGGGTTTTATTATTGATGTAGTCGTTGATGTCATCATCTAACCCTGAAATAGTTTGTGAAGCTTTGTCAAAGGCTATGGCTTTGAACCGATTTTCTCCTGCAAGCTGCATGAGTTGGAAAACAAGATTGAGTTGGTCGGCGACGTCTTGGTTGGTTGGCATGATGCTAAATTTAAATGCTTGAAACCCTGAAAGTACACAGAGAGAACCCTGTCCTCAAGGATTTGATTCATATTTTCGTAAAACTTCAAGAAAATGGTTGTTCATTCCATAAGTAAACGGTTAAATTGAGTAGATCTAATTTAAAAAACACATTATGAAACGTCTTTTCTCTTTATCACTTTTTATTCTTCTATTAGCAGGAAATACTTTTGCTCAACTACAATCACCTGCGGAATTCTTAGGTTACGAATTAGGTGAGCAATGGACCCCACATTATAAGGTTTACAATTATTTTAATCATGTCGCTGAAAATTCAGATTTAGTAGTAATTCAGGATTATGGTAAAACGTATGAGGGAAGAGAGTTAACTCATGTGGTAGTAACTTCAGTGGCTAACCATTCAAATCTTTCTGAAATTCAATCAAATAATTTAAAATTGGTTGGCTTCGAAGATGGAGAGCTTACAGAAAACACTAAGGCAATTGTTTGGTTAAGCTATAACGTTCATGGGAATGAGACCTCATCTAGTGAAGCCGCTATGTTTACTATTTATGAGTTGGTAACAAGTAAAACAGCTTGGCTTAATGACGTTGTTGTAATCATGGATCCAATGATTAATCCAGATGGAAGAGACCGATATGTAAATTGGAATCGATCGGTAACTGGTGCACAGTTTAATGCTTATCCTGAATCTAGAGAGCATAGCGAACCTTGGCCAGGTGGAAGAACTAATCATTACTATTTTGATTTAAATAGAGATTGGGCATGGCAAACTCAAATTGAAAGTCAGCACCGCCTAAAAGCTTATTTACAATGGATGCCTCATGTTCACGTTGATTTCCATGAACAAGGCTATAATAGCCCGTATTATTTTGCACCTGCAGCGGAACCGTTTCATAAGGCGATTACGGACTGGCAAAGAGACTATCAAACGATGATTGGGAAAAATCATGCGAAGTATTTTGACGAGAACAACTGGTTGTACTTCACAAGAGAAATCTTTGACCTATTTTATCCTAGTTACGGCGATTCTTGGCCAACTTTTAATGGTGCAATTGGAATGACTTATGAGCAAGCAGGTCATAGTCGTGCCGGTTTAGGAGTAATCACTGCACAAGGAGATACACTTACGTTAAGAGACCGATTAATACATCATGGAACTACAGGTTTATCAACAGTAGAAATTACTGCACAAAACAAGGATAAAGTAGTTGAAGAGTTTGGGAAATATTTTTCAAATGTACAGGAAAATGGATCGGGTGAATACAAAACCTTTATTGTAAAAAAGAGCAGTAACCCGGATAAATCAGCGATGTTAATGCGCTACTTATTAGAGCAAAATATTCAGGTACAACAAGCTGCAAATTCAAGTAACACTACTGGTTATAATTATTCAAATGGTGAAACAGAACGTGTTTCTATTGAAAAAGGTGACTTTGTAATAAGTACCTATCAACCACAAGGAACATTGGTAAGAGTACTATTTGAACCAAAGCCAGAGCTTGCTGATTCTTTAACCTATGATATCACAGCTTGGGAAACTCATTACGCATATGGAGTTGATGGATTTGCTCTAAAAAGCAAAATTGCGACCGAAGGAATAACTCTTGAAACGAATGCTATAGCGACAACAACAATTGAGAAGCCATACGCTTATTTAGCAAAGTGGAATTCCCTAGAAGATGTTCAATTCTTGTCTTACATATTAAAAAAGGGAGTTAAAGCAAGATATTCTGAAGTGGCATTTTCGATGAATGGAAAAGAATATGCACCTGGAACCTTAGTGATTACCAGAAATGGAAACATGAAGCTTGGGAATAGTTTCGATATGATTGTAAAAGATGCTGCTGATTTACTAAACAGACAACTGGATATGGTAACAACAGGTTTTGTAGATAGTGGTAAAGATTTTGGATCATCGGCTCTTCGATTAGTACAAGCTCCAAAAGTTGGTTTAATTGCGGGTGAAGGCACAAGTGGTAATATGGTGGGCCATATTTGGCATTATTTTGATCAAGTAGTTGAATATCCTATTTCACTTATCAATTTGGATGAAGTAGGCAATATTGATTGGAGTGAATATGATGTGATGATTATGCCATCAGGATCTTATGGAAATACTTTTGGTGATTCAGGATTAAATGACTTAACAAGCTGGATTCGAAGTGGCGGAACCTTAATTGCCGTTGATGGAGCTAATAGATTCTTAGCGGGTAAAGACGGTTTTAACCTTACAAGAAAATCATCAGAAGATGATGAAGATGAAGAAGAAGATGAGGACATGGAATCAAGACTAAAAAGATATGCAGATTCTGAACGAGCTTCGATTCCTGATCTAAGTGTTGGTTCTATTTACGAATTAACAATGGACAATTCTCATCCACTCGCTTTTGGGTACGATGAAACATACATGTCATTAAAACTTGGTTCTTCAGGATATGAGTATCTGGAAAGCGGATGGAATGTTGCGGTAGCTAAAAGTGGAGATCCAAGAAGTGGTTTTGTTGGCTATAAAGCAAAAGACATGCTTGGAGAATCATTATCCTATGGAGTACAGAATATGGGTGCTGGTAGCGTAGTTTACATGGTTGATAATCCATTCTTCAGAGGGTTCTGGCATAATGGAAAACTACTGATTGGAAATGCAGTGTTTTTGGTTGGGAATTAATTCATTAGAAAGAATCGATTTAAAAGGAGTGAAGTAAATTTCACTCTTTTTAATAAACCTGTTTCCTAAAAGTCTCAAAACTCAGTAACCAGCCTAACTGAGGTGCTAACGCAAAGTCTTTGTCATCAAAGAAAGAGCTGATTAAAGACTCAATCTTCACTTTATCATAAAAAGGCTGTTGAATTACTTCCGCGGTAGAAAAGGAATCTCGAATATATTCCTCAAGTGAAAGAATAAGCTCAGCGTTCTGCGTGTTTTTATATCCTATTTCAAGTTTACGCTTCGTTTTTATCCATGCTTTTGAAGGAATATCCTTCATCCAATACGGATAAATATCATCTCCTTTTACAAGAGGTACTTTAGAAAGGCTTGGAGCTTGATTACGAATAATTCTTCTGTAAAAGTGGGCATTTAGTCGCTCTTTTTCTGGTAGACTTAGAAATTGATTTAGTAAATCAGGTTGAAGAAATGGCATGAGATGGAATAATTTCTCGTCAGTAATACCCTGATTCAGTCCCGGTAAATTTGGAACTCTTGAACGAATAGTAAATATGTCGAGCCAGTTCCCAAGTCCAGTTTCTTTAGCCGAAGGCATTAGGTCAATCTCTGTACTTAGTTCTTCAAATAAACCCGTGTGCATTTCATGAAAAACTTCTTTAGAGAAAATATCAGCTTTGTTTGTAGCAAGATGAGGGAGTAAGTTAGTAACTGATTTATTTAGTACAGCTTGCCGTGCTTTCAACTCAATATTCCTTAAGAATCTTCTTCTTCCAATTTCTCCGAACGCTCCATCAATTGTGATAGAGTTTTGGAGTCCCAACTTTGTGTATCCTAGTAAAGACTCAATAATAAAAACAGAAGAAGAGAGCATAGTACGGCTTGTTATCTCTGCTAATTCTGAAATTATTTCATCATTACTAAGGGTTTCCATTGGGATGATTTCATGATTGAAACCGTAAAATTCATTCAATTGAGTTGCATATTCAACATCTGGATGTCCTTCGACCTCAAAAGTATATAGTTCAAACTCGGAATGTTTTTGAGAAGCCAAGAGAGCAAGTAGAACTCGCGAATCCAATCCTCCTGAAAGTCCTAAAGAGGTTTTCGAAAAGGTTTTTAACGCTACAGAAGAGAACGCTTTTAGCGAGTCTGCTACCGAATCTGAAGATGATTGGGTAGGCTTTGGAGTCCATCTTTTATTGTGATAAGTAAATCCTGAGCTTGAAATTTTTGCATATCCGCCTTGTGCTAATCGTTCTATTCCATCTACAAAGCAAGAAGAAGAAAATGGATTGATTGAAAGCCAATTGCTTCCAAACAGTTTCCAGTTAATAGAAGTCTCTTTAACTAAAGAAAGCATCCAATCCAATCGAGTTGAAAAAAGTACAAAGTCATTACCTTGATGTATGAAAACACTCCGCATTCCCAATTGATCTGTAACAAGTTCAATTTCGTTTTGGGTCCATTTTACGACTGCGAAATGTCCATTGAGTTCATCGTGGAGATTAGTATTATTTTCAAAAGTCTTAATCCAAGCTTCTTGTCGAAAAACTTTAGGGGAATCTTCTGAAGTGATTCCAATGCAGCACGAAACCCATCCTGAACCTGCTTCAGAATTTGAATGGAAGTGGGTGTTCAAAGGATTCCCTTCAGCACAAATAAAGAGAGAGTCCCTCTCGAATGTGAAATAAGGATTAGTCGCTAGATTTCTAATTTCAGATTTAAGGGAATCATTCTTTCCATAAAACCCGAGAAAGCTACTCATCGCTTCTTGCTAACTCCGCTTCACTAGCAACAAATCCAAAAGATGCCCAACTATCACTTCCTTCATAAACTTGTCGCCAAATCGACTCGGCTCTATCTTTTCTGCCATTCATAAAATGCCAGTTACCAATTCCATAGCCAATTGTGGCATTCGAAAGTGCATCTGAATTTTCATCAAGAAGAAGTTGTGGATCAAATTCAGCTTTAAATACGAGCAGGAGTTTTAAATAACTATCATTCTCGATAATATCCATTTCAGAATGAACATCTTTCAACACTTTTCCTGCTAATTCATCCTGGCCATTCCTTTTTAGCGCCATATAATACCAATATAAAGCGGCTACTAACATATCATCATTTGTGCTCGCTTTAATACATTGTTCGTATGCATATTGTGCCTTTTTATACTCACCAGTTAGGTAATAGGCAAGTCCAAGGTGATACCAGATATTTGTATGAAGTGTACTTGTAGGTTTATTTTGGGCGTTTGGAAGACCATCTTGTTCTACAATATCTTCTTTACCTTTAATAAAATCAGAGGCATGCAGAAAAGCAGGAATTGCATGATCAAAAGCACGAAGTGAAATATATCGGTGCCCCATGTGCCGTAAAACTTGTGGAATTTCAGTTTCTGATACACCTGTGAAACTTTGATTTAGAAGATCAATTGCTTCTCGATATTTTCCCTCATATCCTAGTCTTCGAGCTTCCCAGATTGCCACACCAACAGTGTCGCCATTCACACTAGCAACTTGAATCAAAGAATCTATTCTAGAACTTAGATTTTGAGGTAGAGGATTAGATGAAGATCTAAGCGAATCACCTAATAATGAAATGGTCTGAACGTCGCTAGAAGTAGGAATGGATTCGGAAGCAGGTTCTTGAAGTTGATTGCAAGAAGCAAGTAGGAAGAAAACAGAAAAGAATCTTAGAATGGTCATGGTCTGGTACGATTTTTTTCTAATGTAAAGAAAGTAAATATCTATAGAAAAAATCATCGAAAATAGATGAGTAAACAAGCGAAGGGGTTTAGCCTTTTCTATGGAGATTATTTGATTTGTAAGGGGTTGCTATTTTGATGGTCTTACATGTACATACCTTTAGCGAAGACCTGAAGGACTTCGCTTGTTAACTTGAAGAGAATAGAAATATGCCAAAAACTTATAATTCAATATGGGTTCATGTTGTGTTTAGTACAAAAGATAGAGTTCCATATCTAACATGGAACATTCGAGGAGAGATTTGTAAATGGATAAAGAAGAATGGGAATAATAAATCTATCTATATAGATGTGGTAAATGGAGTAGAGGATCACCTTCATATTCTGATAAAACTTAAACCAACTCAAAGATTATCGGAAGTCGTTAACTGGATAAAAGGTGCATCATCGCATTGGTTAAATAAGAAATATACTTGGGAGAATAAATTTGCTTGGCAGGAAGGGTATGGTGTGTTTTCAGTAAGTCAAAAAGATATTAATCATGTCAGAGATTACATCTATAATCAAGAATTTCATCATAAAACAAAGAGTTTTATTACTGAAATTAAAGGACTAATAAAAGACTAAAAAAGTAAACAAGCGAAGGGGTTTAGCCCATCCCATCAATATTCGAATAATAGAGGTTTTTAAAGCTGTAAATCCATCGTCATTTCTTCACCATCTCTAATAATAGTGATGGTAGTTAATTGACCTTTTTTAAGGTTATTCAAAGCGCCCATATATCCATAAATATCTTCAAGGCGTTCGCCGCCAAGGCCAACAATAATATCACCACCAATTAATCCTGCATTAGCGGCAGCTTGACCAGCATTTGTACCAGAAATTTTCATTCCTTCTCCATCATATCCATAATCAGGAAGTACACCTAATGTTGGGCCTTCTAGTCTCATACTTTGTCTTTGTTCTCCCGGCGCTTCTATAAATTCTAAATCTACTTTATCAAGATCATCAAGCTGATCAATAACTCTTGCTAAGTGATTAAGAACGAGAACTTCTCCTTCAGCATTTATGTACTCAGTATCATCAGATGGGCGATGATAGTCGGAATGAGTATCGGTGAAATAGTGAAGTACAGGAATGTTTTTATAGTAGAAACTAGTGTGATCACTCGCGCCAGTTCCATCAGCAACTAAATCAAGATCCAATGAATCAGTATTAGCTTTCGTATTAATATCTTCCCACTTCTCGGTTGTTCCATTTCCAAATATGAGGAGCTTTTTGTCAGATTTCATTCTACCAATCATATCCATATTAATCATAACAAGAGCGTTATCTAGATTAACAGTGGGCTCATTAGCAAAATGAGCTGACCCTAATAATCCCATTTCTTCACCAGAAAAAGCAAGGAAGAGGATATCCGTTTGAGGACGATTTTCAGAGAAGAATTGAGCTAATTCTAATAAACCTGCAGTACCAGAAGCATTGTCGTCGGCACCATTGTGAATTCGTTCAACTTCACCTCTGTACAACGATCCAAATTCACCATAACCAAGGTGATCATAATGTGCCCCTATAATAATGAACTCATCAGAATCGCCAGTTCCTCTAAGCATTGCAGCCACATTTTTTGAAAGTCTCTTTTCTCCTGAACTATCTGAATCGGTAGCATGTGGATTGTTTAATACAGAAGTATTGATTGTGAATTCCTGAAAATAAGTTCGGTCATCACCAGAAGGTTCTAACCCAAAATCTCTGAAATAATCTGCAATATAGTTTGCGGCTTTGGCTTCATTTGCTGTTCCAGCTTCACGACCTTTAAGTTCATCAGAAGCTAAAAAGGTAATATGATTTTCAATATCTAAAGCAGTTATATCTACATCCAGAGATATTATGTTCTCTTTCTCAGAAGATGAACAAGCAAGTAGTGTTATAACAAGTAAGATTAGTGGAAGGAAGAATTTGGTAGAATTCATAAGGAATGAAGCTATTTATTTTATAAGTCTAAATGTAAGGGAGTTTCATGTACTTTTTGTGAAAACATTGGTAAAGAAAATTCAGCGCTTATAAAAGAAAGGAAAAGTTAAAAAAGTCTCCAAATAAAGCCTGGGAAACATGGGTATGAAGAATCTGGTGATTCTAAAAAACCGTAAGCAAGTAAGAATATCAACGGATCGTCAAATTGAAATCTACATGTTTTCCAGTGATTTTTCGTTCTTTTGATCGCTCAAAAGGACAAGACATTCAATGTGAATGGTTCAAATATTCATCTTCAACAACTATTAATTAACCAACAAACTCCCTAACTTTGCTCCAACGGTTAGGGGTGCTTTAATCAAAGTGGTTGAGGCTGAGAACATACCCTGCTACCTGATCCGGATAATACCGGCGGAGGAAAACCAGTGCATTTCGCATTTATGTTGACCTCCTCCCATTAATTAATCACTTTTTAATTGGAGGAAAGATGTTTACCAAAACATTCTATTCTAAGTCGCTTTGGGCGGCAATTTTTTCACTATTTATTTTTACACAGGGCTATTCGCAAACCATTTCAGGATTTGTGTATGATGCTGAGACTAAAGAACCATTAGTTGGCGCAAGTGTTGTAGTTTTAACCACTCAAAGTGGAGTTGCTACAGGATTTGATGGCTCATTTGAGCTCAGAACCCAATCAGGAGTCCAGCTTCAAGCCAGTTTTATTGGATATAAAACTATGGAAGTTGAAGCAAGGGATGGAGTTGAAATTTTATTAACTCCTACAATTAGGCTTGAAAAACTAATAATAGAGGCAGTTCGAGCAAATAATACAGATCCCGTAACTCAAAGCACCTTATCTAGAAGAGAGCTTTCTCAAGAATATAACGGCGAACAACCCATTTTTTACTTAGAAGAACTTACACCTTCGATAACGGCTTTTTCAGAATCGGGTACTAAATTGGTTAATGGTGGTTCTATGAGATTGCGGGGTATAAGCCAAGAAAGAATTAATATTTCGTTAAATGGCATCCCATTAAACGACATGATTGATCACGGAGTGTTCTTTTCAAACTTTACTGATATAAGTGGAAGTTTCGAATCTGTTCAAGTTCAAAGAGGAGTTGGAACAAGCGCAAATGGCGTGGCTTCATATGCAGGTTCTGTTAATTTTGAATCTGTAAATCTTGAGAAAATAAAACAGGGTGGAACAGTAGAAACGGGTCTAGGTTCATTCAATACATCTCGACTTAATGCAAGTGTCTCATCTGGAATGGTAGATGATAAGTGGGCTTTTTATGGCAATTTCAGTAAAATTCAATCAGATGGGTATAGAGATAATACTTCCACTGATGCCTATTCATTTTTCTTTTCTGGTGGGTATTTTGGTGAAAAGAATCTATTTAAAATTAATGCATTTGATGCTCGATCAAAAAATGGGTTGGGGTATTTAGCGGTGTCTGAATCAGACTTAGAAGTTGATCAAACTATTAACTATTTGAACGAAAATGATAAAGATGATTTTGGTCAGCGATTGATTCAACTTCAGCATACTCATTTATTTTCAGACGATTTTATAACTACAAGCTCATTGTATTATGGTGGTGCCTCTGGAGATTATTTCTATACCTACCCAGATAATGGTTCTTTAGCGCAAATAAATTACCCCTTGAGAAACGACCATTATGGATTTATGATAAATGGAACCTATAAAATGGGCGATTTAGAGTTCAATTCAGGAATTCACACTAATATCTTTGATAGAACAAATAAAGAATCGGTTACTCCAGATTTTGCAAATCCATATTACTCGGAAACATCAACTAAAAAAGAAGTTAGTTGGTTTGGTAGAACTGATTGGAGATCTAAAGATCTATTAATAACCGCCGATTTTCAGATCAGAACTATGAATTTAAGTATTCAACCAGATTTTGATTTTATTGGGATTCCTGCAGATGGTGATATTGAAAAAAATTGGACATTTTTAAATCCAAGACTTGGCATCACTTATTGGTTAGATCCAAGTATCTCCACCTATGTTTCTGTTGGAAGAACAGGACGAGAACCAACCAAAATTGATATTTTTGGTGGCTTTAATTTAGGTTCAGTGAATTATGCGGAAGCAAAAGCAAATAACTTTGATCCAGAATATGTAACCGATATTGAATCTGGAATTAAAGCTAATTTTCAGCATTTAGCACTAGCTGCAAATGTATTCTATATGGATTTCAAAGATGAGATTGCACCTATTGGAGAGGTTTTAGCATTTGGTGTTCAGCGTAGGAAAAATATCGAAAATAGCTATCGAGCTGGAGTAGAACTTGAATGGAAATACCTTCCAATCAGAGAATTGAGCTTTTCTGGAAACGCCACTTTTATGAAGTCTGAAATAGAATCATTTACAGATGGTTTAGGAGTTACTTTTGAAAATGTAAATCCGATTCTTACTCCTGAGTTTATGATCAATCAGCAAGTACAATACGTAATTGGAAATGGACTCACAGTAGGTTTGTCGGGAAGATATATTGGAGAGTCATATTTAGCTCTTTCAAATCTTGAAGATGATATTCTTCCAGCAAGTTTTGCGGTAGATGCTAGCGCGGGATTTAGTTTCAAAAATGCTGAGTTTAAGCTTCAGGTAAATAACCTGCTCGATGAAATTTATTACTCAAATGGCGTTCCTGTGGATACAGATTTCGATGGAACAAATGATGACCAAGGGTATTTCGTAAACGCCACTCGCAATTTCTTTTTATCACTTAAACTGAATTTCTAGTCTAAGTAATCATAATTAGATTACTTAATCAGAACTAATCTCTTGGTAAGGGATTGGTTTTTTGTTTTTAGGCGATAAAAATACATTCCACTAGAAAGGGAAGAAGCATCGAAGCGAACGAAGTGAGTTCCTGCTGGATAGGGGGAGTTGGCTAGTGTTTGTATCAGCCTTCCTTCAATGCTAAAGACTTCAAGTGTGATTACTGATGAATTACTCAGCTGAAAAGAGATCGTGGTTTCTGGGTTAAATGGATTCGGATAGTTCTGAAACAGCTGAATCTCTTTTGGAGAGTCCTTCTGACCTTCAGTAGAATTTATTATTCCATTCTTAAAACCTGGGGTTGGTGCATCAAAGAAGACAAACTCGTCGGATCCATCAAAACTTCTACCAAATGAAATGTCATTTGATTGTGAGCCAAAGCTTAAGGTGTCAACAACCAGCATATTCTGATCATCTTCGAAATAAATACCGAGCTGTTCTCCAGCATTATTTAGTCCGAAATTAGTGTGTAATATTCCTTCTTCATCGTCATTATCGGCCCAAAGGAGCAGATAACTGCCTGATTGCATCGTAGTATCGGGAAGTGCCCATTTATTTGGTACTGAAAAGTCATCCGTTAAAAAATAATTAGTCAAATTGACAGCTTGGTCGGTAGGGTTATAAAGTTCAATCCAATCCTCATAAGCTCCAGAATCATCCTGTAACCCAGATTCATTATCTGCTAAGAACTCATTTATAACAATTGAATTAATTGATGTATTCAATTCATAAGTAATATCACTGAATGTTGGATATTTACTAGATAGATCTTCACTATCAGTAGCTCTAAAATAGAACTGTATGAATTCAGGAATATGTTGATCAAATATCAACTGGAATGAAAAAATACCATCTCCAGCATTTTTATCAATTCCTATGCCATCATCTTTCATTTCAAAAATTGGAGTTGTTACGAAAAAAAGACCTTCCCATACAGGCACGATTAGAGAAACCCTATCAATATCTTCATCCAATATGGACACATAGAAGTTTATAATAGAATCGGATGGAGCTTCAATGTTAACTGATTGAAATATGGGAGCTATATTTTCTAGTTGAACTTGCTCGAGTGCAGAATTCACACGAGTTGTTATATAAGGTTTCAATCCATAATCGACGTGACCTCCGAGCTCAGAATTAAACGATGAATGATAATCATCGATATCAAATCCCCAGTCTAAGCTTCGGTAAGTATCTTCTTCAGCGGCAGCTTCAGTTAATGCTTTAAGACGGTCAATTTCAGGAAAAAGTGTTTCTTCATTGAAAAACTCTGCTATAAACTTATCGATATAATAATTGAGTCTATTTCGATAATCTTCAACCTCTAATATTCTATTTGTAAGAGGTCGATTAGCCCCGTTTGGTCCCCAATTATTTATATCTCTAATTCCCCAATCTTGACCAACCCAATCAATCCCAAAGGTGTTATCATAATCGTATGGTATAAATTCGAAACGGTCGCCGGTAGTATTGAAGTAGAGATAATAATTATTCTGATTGTACCAGTAGTTATCCCAGTTTCCGGTTAATATATCAATCGCCATCCATCTAATTACACCATCCACATTTATATACCTTTCTATTTCACTAATAAATGTTTGGGTATTCGAGTTTTCTAAGAAACTAATTAAAGAAGCAAGGTCAGAATAGTCATCTTCTTCTTCGTTAGTTTTTAACTCATATGCTCTTCTGTTTCCAGAGGTAAGTTTATACTCATCTGGGTTCTCCCCTCTATAGGAAAGATCAGCAGGCCATAGAGATTTATATAAATTACCGATATCACTACCAAAACGATCTTTCACAAACTCATCATCAATGTGTTCTACATTCATATAAAGTCCATAATATTCATCGTTGATATACAACTTCACATGATTTGCTCGTGGAGCTGGGATATCAATTTTTTCAAAAATATCCCAGCTAAGTTTAGCCCGCATGATTGATGGATCGTTATGCTCACCATTCAAATTCATTTTATCTAGCCCTCTATACTCTCGTCCTGATTCGAAAGTGTTGAAAGAGACTTTAAAAGATTTTTTTGCTGAAGCTCTGGAAGTATTTCCTCTTAATCTAAAACCGACATTAAAAACGGTATCAGCTTCTTCACCTTTTGTAAAAACGAAGGTTGCAGGAAATTCGTAGTCGCTTTGATTATAACCTAAGAGAATAATGTCTAAAGAGTCTGAATCAATTAAAATATCTACTCTTGGCAGAACGGTATCATCAAAAATCCAACTACTTTGTGCTAAGCTATAGCTTGTAGTCAAGCAAAATAACGCAAAAAAAAGTGACGCCTGTTTTTTCATAAAATAAACTGCATAAAAAAAGGGAGCCAAAATTGACTCCCTTGAAAAGTAGTGAATTAAAAATCACTTAACCATAATTGGTACTGCTACTTTAGTAGTTCCCCAATGAAGATTTAAATGAGCTTTTTCAGCTGAAAGAGTATCAAAGTAAATTTCAAAAGATTCTAAATTTGAACCTTCTCCAACACCTGCCATAGTTCTTGCAACATCCATAGATTCATCATATTGAGTTCCCCAAGATAGTTTGCTGTTTAAAATAACAGTCCATTCGCTAGCACCAGGCATGGTATACAATGAATAAGTACCTGCTTCAATTTCTTGATCTCCAAACATTACATCTGTAGAAAAAGTAATAGCAGTTGATTCATTTGCACCTGTTCTCCAAACTTTTCCAGCTGGAGCTAAGGTAGACATGTCTCTACCTTTTAAACTAGGTCTGCCATAAGTAACACTAACAACAGTTGCGCCAATATTCTGGCTATTTGCTGCATTAGGACTTGGTCTAACTCCGCCGCCACGTTCTTGAGCGAACATAACTTCAGAGGTTAATAAAAGGGCAAATATTGCAAGAGCCCCGATTTTTAAAAAAGATTTCATAATCAGTAATTATTAATTAAATAGTTGAGTTATAATAACGCATTAAAAGTACATAAAGATCACATTTCTGTAAACTTACTTTTGCAACATAAGTTTAATCGTACTCATTCCTGAGTTTGAAATTAACCGAACAAAGTAAACACCACTTGCATATCGAGAGGCATTCCATTGCATTAAATGCATACCAGAGCTTTGTTGACCTGAAAATAGAGTTTCAATTTTTTGGCCAGTAATATTAAATACTGAGACCTCAATATTTTGTACACCATCAAGTTGGTATTGAATATTTGTGGATGGATTAAATGGATTTGGATAAGATCCTATTAATTCCGTTTTGGAAGGAATAGTAAAATCTGTTTCATCTTCAGATGAAGTTACTATCGCTCCAAAAGCTAAATCGTCCCAATAATAAACAGAATCATCGCCATTACTTTCGTAATCGAAAAAGATAGATGCCATATCAAAGAATGTATTAACATTGAATGGATTCGTGCCGGTAGCTACATTGCTGAAATCGAACTCAATAGTTTCCCAAGCATTAGCTACTGTAACTCGTGCATCAGTTTCTGCAGTTAAGGTATTATTATTATGATCTTCTACTTTTAACCGAACATTGATATTTGCTTTAGGAGAGTATACTCGAACATTCATTTTTGTTTCTTGTGCTGAAAATGGGATTCTTGATGCAAATCCAAATTCAGTACTTACAGTAGTTCCTGCATAATTTGGAGAACCACTCGTTTTAGTTGTGAAAGCTACCGTATTAGTTGGATCTGTTGGGTCTTCACCAAGAATAGTAGCAGCACCTTCAAAATCCGTAAGGGTGTAATCGATATCCGGTTTTTCAAATGAGACTGGTAAATCAATTTTGGATTTCGCATCCTCATCATTAAAGAATTTCACATCGTCGAATAAGAAAGTAAAGTCTTCCGATCCATCACCAACTGTTCCTATATCGAACATAAATACTACTTGGTCATAAACGTCATTTGCTACATCTGGGTAGTTCCAAACAATAGTTTCCCACTCATTAGCTTTAGTAGTATTAACAATATTATCTGGTTCAGCAGCTCCAACAGTTTCCAATTTGAAAAGAATAGGTATATCAGCTCTTGGTGAAAATACTTTCATTGAAAAAGAGTTGTTGGTAGAAAAATCTAGTTTTTCCTCAAGAATTAACTTACTACCCGCCCATGGTGCGCCCTCACCTTTAACAAGTTTTGCAACCGTTGCGCTTGTATTAATACCAGATGATTCTGGATTTGAGATAACACTAGCTAAACCACCATCAAAATCAACAAAGTCATAAGGTCCTTCTTCAAAATCTATTGGTAAGGATAGTGGAGGGAACTCAGTTGCTGGTAAAGTAAATGAAACGCTATATGTTGATCGTGTAAATCCGTCAACACCAGTAACAGCAATAATAGTTGTTCCCGGAATCGATTCTGCAGGAGTAATTTCAAATGATCCTGTAGTATCTGCTAAAGTAACTTCTACGGTTGGTACGGCTAAAGAACTGCTATCTAATAACACTGTATAACTTAGTGTTGAAGGAGAAAAACCGCTTATGGTTTCATCGTCAATTCTTAAGTCGGCAAGAGTAACATCAGATCCTGGAACACCTTCTCCAAATCTTACTTCATCCCAATAATAGATATCACCAACTCCGACTGCTCCAAAATCAAAAAAGATGGTTAGCATGTCGAAATTCGTAGCCAAATTAAATGGATTTGTACCTGCAGCAACATTAGCAAAATCAAAAACTAATTTTTGCCATCCAATAGATGTTGTAGTGGTTTCAGTTTCGGCAGTAAGAGAATTATTTGAGTGATCTTCAGCTTTAAGTCTAACTTTAATTCCCACTTTAGGAGAGTACACCATTACGCTCAATTTTGTTGAATCAGCAGAAAATGGTATTGCATTTATAAATCCATTATTAGTACCAATTGTTGTTCCAGCTGGTGTGCCAGCTCCAACAGGTTTTGTAGTAATTGCTAATGTATTTGTAGAATCAGTAGGATCTACTGTAACAACAGTAGAAGCGCCTTCAAAATCTGTAAGTGTATAATCAACCGTACTATCTTGAAAAGTAACAGGTAGGTCGATTTGAGTCTGAGCGTTAGCTGTTGTGAAAGAAAGGGTAAGTAGGAATAGTATTATTCCATATGATGAAAATGTCTTCATAGCAGTTTTCTTAGTTAGGGGATTAGAAACCTACTTTTGATGGCTAGTTTCATGGTTTAAAAATGCGGAATAAGTCAGTAAATTCCGAGAAATGATTTAAACAAATAGATTAATTGAAGAATTAATCCATTGGAAACATGGATTTATCTATATCCGGAACAATATTAAGAGCATTTTTATAATAAAGTTTCTTAAGTACATCGTCTGGAAGATTTAAACCATACATTTTCCAGAAAGCATGTCTTTTTCTGAAATAATCAAAATACTCATCATCGCTTTCAAGAATTCTAAAATAGGTATAGTACTCTATTGGCCGATAAGTGTCTTTTCCGAAAAGCAGTCTATCTTGATACTTGATGAAAAAATCTCGTGCATACTTTGGCTGTCTTCCTAGTTCAGCAATAATTGCAGCAATTTCAGCATATACATTTGGGAATTCATCGAGGTGCTTTCCAAGACGGTCTAGGTCGTTAGCCATCCATCCAAAATGAGCATTTATAAATATTGTATTTGGGTGTTTGCGGAACACATTCCATTGTTCTGCCATAACCACTTCCCAACTTGGGAATTTAGTAGAATCTCCACGATGTCGATTTGGGAACTGCTTCATTTCCAGCCAACGTTCGTTGTGTTCATCAATAGGATCCCAAAAAACAGCTGGCTCTCCAGTATGAATAAGCACAGGTATACCTAATTCACCTGCTTTAGCCCAAATAGGATCAATTCTTGGATCATCTGTTTGAATTCGTTCTCCAGTTGAGTCGGTAACAGTGAGCCCAAGATTTTTAAAGATTTTAACGCCTCTAGCCCCATTGTCATAATCTTGCTGAAGTTGCTTAACGCTATGCTCAGTCCAATCGGGGTCTTCCATATTGTTGAAATCGATATTTGCAAAAATTATGAAGCGACCTGGTGCTTGTTCATCAGTTACATCTACCATGTCTTTAAGCATATCGCCAGATCGGCCACTTAAATTTACCAACACTTTCATATTGAGGCTATCCATTTGACGAGCAATTAAGGCATTATCTTGCGTTGCCATTCTCCAATGGTGACTATGAATATCAATAAAAGGGAATTTTGCAGCTTTAGTTATTTGACCAGGCACAACTAATGTTGAAGTTGGATTATATCTTTCAAAATCCATTCTCAATTCTTCATCTTGGGCAAAGAGATTATTGACTGAAAAAATTAGAATTAATGTAGTCGAGAGTAAAGCAGATTTTAAAATCATACTAAGTCAAGTTGATGGTTTTTGGTTTAGCTTAAAGTATAAAATAAAAAAGCTCCGTGTAAATCGGAGCTTTTTTTAAAATTTTATCTAAAAATCATAATCCAAATGCATCATGACCTAAGAATATTGCAGAATCTCCTAGCTCTTCTTCTATACGAAGCAGTTGATTGTATTTAGCAATTCTATCTGTTCTACTCATAGAACCCGTTTTAATTTGACCTGCATTTGTTGCTACAGCTAGATCAGCAATAGTAACGTCTTCTGTTTCACCAGATCGGTGAGATATTACAGCAGTATAGCTGTTCTTGTGTGCCATTTCAATTGCATCAAGAGTCTCAGTTAGCGTACCGATTTGATTTACTTTGATAAGGATTGAGTTTGCGATTCCTTTTTCAATTCCAGTTGCAAGGCGTTCAGTATTTGTTACAAAAAGATCATCTCCAACAAGTTGAACTTTATCACCGATAGCATCAGTAAGTTTTTTCCAAGCGTCCCAATCATCTTCAGCCATTCCATCTTCAATAGAAATGATAGGATATTTTTCAGCCCATCTAGCCCAGAATTCTACCATCGCATCTGTGTCTTTCTTAGAACCATCACTCCATTTAAATTCATAAAGACCAGATTCTTTATTATAAAACTCAGATGAAGCTGGATCTAATGCGATTAGAACATCATCTTGTGGTGTATAACCTGCTTTTTCGATCGCAGTCATAATAACTTCAAGAGCTTCTTCATTAGATTTTAAATTAGGTGCAAATCCACCTTCATCACCAACAGCAGTACTGTAGCCTTTTTCACTTAAAACTTTTTTGAGAGTATGAAAAATCTCAGCACCAATTTGAAGAGAGTGTGAAAATGACTCAGCTCCAGCAGGCATAATCATAAATTCTTGTAGATCAACACTATTGTCAGCGTGTGAACCACCATTGATGATGTTCATCATCGGTAGCGGCATAACTTTTGAATTAACTCCACCAATATATCTCCAGAGTGGCATTCCTAATTCACTAGCTGCTGCTTTAGCGCAGGCTAATGAAACCCCTAAAATTGCATTTGCTCCAAGATTGCCTTTATTAGCAGTGCCGTCAATCTCAATCAATAGAGCATCCAATTCTATTTGGTTAAAAACAGGTAAGCCTTCTAATTCATCAGCAATGACTGTATTTACGTTCTCAACTGCTTTACTAACCCCTTTCCCAAGAAAAACCTCTTTGTCACCATCTCTCAGCTCAACAGCTTCGTGCTCTCCAGTAGAGGCTCCGGATGGTACAGCCGCACGTCCCATTGCTCCAGTATCTAATACTACATCCACTTCAATAGTTGGATTTCCGCGCGAGTCAATAATTTGACGTGCATTAATATCTTCAATAAAACTCATTATTTCTCCTTTATGTTTACGATAAGTAAGTAGCTTAAGGTACCACGATTTAATATGTTCTTAAAGTGGTGTACACTAAGTTTTCGTAAATTGTTGATCGAATATAAATTTTGAATGAATCATTGTAGAAAGTGGCAGATATACATCCTTGGATTATCCTTTTTGATATTGACGGTACATTACTAACTGTTGACCGAAATTTTAACAGGCCACTACTTAGAAGTATAATCGATGACTTAAAAATTGATTATCCAAATATGGAATCAGATCCGTTTTCAGGACGTACTGATTATGATATTATTACTTCTTTTCTTGTAAACCATGAAGTTGATAATGGGCTTTACGAAACATTTAAAGAAATCTATTTAAGTCGACTTTCTGAGGAAATTTCAGAGCATCATGTTCTTCGACACAACCATGTAGATGAGGCAATTGAATATTTTTCAAATCCAAAATTCATAGTAGGGCTTTTAACTGGAAACTATCCAGACGCTGCAATAGTGAAGCTTAAAGTAGCTGATATTCACTATGAATTCGCATTCGGTGCTTTTGGAGAATATCATAAAGACAGAAATATGCTTCCAAAACTAGCATTAACATCGATAGAAGAGATGCTAGAAGTAGAACCAGATCCATCGAGATTTATAATAATCGGTGACACACCAAGAGATATACTATGTGCAAAAAGTGCAGGAATGAAATCTGTCTCAGTTACAACTGGAAAGTTTAGTGCTGAACAATTAGCTGAACATAATCCAGATTTAATTATTGCTAGTTTAGAGAATCCTGAAAAATGGTTTCCGGAAGTAATTAGAGATTAATTGTTATTTCCACATCCATCCGAAAATGAAAGTTACCTGAGCCGAGCCGAAGTAATTTGTTGCATCATTATATGGTTCAGTTTGTAGCTCAAATAGACCACTACCAGCTGGGGTTTCTAAAAATATTGGAGTTCCATCAGGATTTCTTTGTGCTTGGAATGGTTCCAAGATCTGAATTCCATTATTGAAGTAATAAAAACTATAACCAAACTGGAAAGTTTGAAGTTTTGCAAAATTATCTCCAAAATCAATTCCTAAGACCAAATCACCACTCCATCCCCATTGAGTTTCAGCTTCTTTGAGTCCCTGAAACACATCTAGTACAGGCTCATATATTCCGTAAACATTTGGATTATTTTCTCGAACTCCATTGTTTGTTAAATCATTAAAATAGGGAGTAGCTAGAGCAAGGGTTGGTCCAATACTCATTGAAGTATGAACACGGAAATTATCAGAAATTTGTCGGGCAAATAATCTTCTTTTTAAACCCACAGTAATCGGAAAAGTAGTAATTCTTTTATATTTGCTAGGAATCGTTCTCCCACCAAAAAAATAATCGATGTAAGTTTGTTCACTAGGGTCTCTTAATCCGGCAATCTTAAAATTAAAAATGCCTTCGGTGTACGGACCTAATCCTTTTCTAAACTGAGTCCCAATTCCGAATCCAAAATCATTCAGATTAAAACTAAAACCTAGACCAGTTTTATATCCTTCGTCAAAAAGGTTTATTGGATCCTCAATACTTTGTATCTCAGGCTCTCCATATTGAGCATTTGCTGTTTGGAATCCTAAGCCTAATATAAATAGTAAGAAAGCGGTAGTAAATTTTTTCATAGCTGTGATTGAGTTACACATTATTAACTTAATAACGAAGATTAAACGAAAAAAACTTCAATTTCTTATTGTGTTAAGTATATATCCTGTTATTTTCCTCTCGATTTTAAAAGAAGATAATCATTTGAATACTAAGTATTAATTACTGAAATGAATTCACACACAACCTATTTAGTTTTTGGCCCATCAGCAACCTTAAAGCGGATGGCAGTAAAGCTTTTTGACGAACACGAACCGAAATTTTTATATGCACGTACTTTTGAAGAACTGCAAAGTGAGTTTTTTGTAGCAGTTTATGAGGAGTATGAGAAGCAAATAAATTCAAGTACCACTCTCACATGCGTATTTGAACAATCTCCAAAACTCAACAAAATCGTTCTTAAGAAGACTGGCGGAAGAATGGGGTTCAGAGGGAGCTCACTTTCTGAAGAAAGAAATGTTGAAACGAATGTGATTGAATTTATCTTTGATTTTTCAAAACGTTTTGGGCTCACAGTTCAAGAAGAACAGATTTCAGAGCAGACCGAAGAAGAGTAAATGAATAAGCCTCCATCTGAATGGACGGTACTTACTATGCTAAAATGGGCGACCTCCTATTTTGAAACAAAAGGAGTTCGCAATCCAAGGTTCAGTATTGAGTGGCTACTTGCTCATCTTTTAAAAGTAAAGCGACTCGATATTTATTTAATGTATGATCGACCTTTGATTGAGGCAGAGCTGACTGAACTTCGTGAATTAGTTAAGCGACGGTCAAACCATGAACCTTTGCAATATATTACTGGAAGTACTGACTTCTTAAATACTACTATTAAAGTAGCGGCAGGTGTTTTGATTCCAAGAATGGAAACAGAACAATTAGTTGAAATTATTCTCGAAAAACATACCGAAGAAAAAATATACTCAGTTTTAGATATTGGAACTGGCTCAGGTTGTATTCCAATAACTCTTAAAAAAAATCGAGAAAGATGGAAAGTGTATGCTACCGATATCTCAAAAGAAGCACTCGAGATTGCAGAAGAAAATGCATCGTCAAACAAAACAGAAATAATTTTTTATGAAGATGATATTTTTAGTAGTACAGCATTTCAAGATGACCAAACATTTGATCTAATTATTTCAAACCCACCGTATATCTTAGAAGAAGAGAGAGGGGTATTAGATAAGGAAGTAAAAGAGTTCGAACCCCTTGAGGCTTTATTTTGTGAGTCTACATCTAGCATATATGGTGCAATAAAGGATTTCGCTGCTAAACATTTAGCTCAACATGGAGTTTTGTATTTAGAACTTCACGAAAACCACGCACACGAGGTAGAGTCACTTTTTGGATCTCCATTATGGGTTTCCTCAATACATTGTGATTATGATGAAAAGGAGCGTTTTTTGATAGCAAAAAAAATGAAATAAAAATGCATTCTAATTTTGAATAGTGGAATAATTTTCAATCATTAAAATGTGGAAAACTTGTGGAAAAATATTACGAGTTTCTATTTTACCGTTGATGAATGTGCTATTTGTATGTTATGGGAATGTTATGAGGAGTTATGTAAAAAATATTTAGAACCACTTTATTTGTATAAACACATGAGCAACAAATACTTAAAAGGAATGTATTATTGTGGATAACTTTTTTAAAAATGATAAACTAGAGTTTGACAAGTCGTATATAATTCGTCATTTTCATTTCAGCTTTAGGTCAAAAAAAACTTTTTTGGCTGTGGATAACTGAATTTCTATATACGATAAATCTGATTTTCCGGGAGGACAAGAATACATTGCAAATGGTATCGGCTGAGGCGGCTTGGGATAAATGCCTTGATATTATTAAAGACAACATAAGCTATCAAAAGTATAAGTCGTGGTTCGAGCCGATTAAGCCTGTTAGTCTAATTGAAGATACTCTTACAATTCAAGTGCCTAGTCAATTTTGGTACGAATGGCTAGAAGAGCACTATTATAATATGCTCCGATCAACCTTGGCAAAAGTACTTGGACCTGAAGGCAAGCTCGAGTATTCTATTTTGATGGAAAAATCTGAACAATTTGAAAACAACCGTTCAGTACGTTTACCCCAACGACCAATGCCTCCTGTTCAAGCGCAGCACATTCAAGGGTATCCAGAAAGTTATCCAGAACGAATTGAGAATCCCTTTGTAATTCCAGGAATCAGAAAAACAAAGATCGATTCTAATCTAAACAGTTCATATGTATTCGAAAGATATATAGAAGGTGATTGTAATAGATTGGCACGTTCAGCAGCAATGGCAATCGCTGACAGCCCTGGTAATAACTCATTTAACCCATTTTTCACTTACGGGCCAACAGGTCTTGGGAAAACTCACTTAATCCAAAGTATAGGTAATAGAGTAAAGCAAAAGTTTGGTGATGAAAAGTCTGTACTTTATATCTCTTCTGAAGCATTTACTAATGAATTTGTTCACGCTATTAGAAATAATAGAGCTAGTGAGTTCTCAATGTTCTACAGAAATATTGATGTATTGATTGTTGATGATATTCAGTTTTTTAGTGGTAAAGAAAAAACCCAAGAAGAGTTCTTTCATATTTTTAATGCACTACATCAGGATGGTAAACAAATCATCTTAAGTAGTGATAGAGCTCCAAAAGATGTTCCAGATATTCAAGAACGATTAATTTCAAGATTTGGATGGGGTTTAAGTGCTGATCTTCAAATGCCAGAATATGAAACTCGATATGCTATACTCGAACGTAAAGCGAATGATAATGGCATTGAAATTGAACCCGATATCATAGAGTTCATAGCTCATAATTTTAAATCTAATGTTCGTGATTTGGAAGGTGCAATTATCAAGTTACTTGCTCACGCTTCACTTCAGAATATTGATGACATCGATTTAGCGATGGCGAAACGTGTCTTAAAAGACATGGTTAAGGAATCACATACTCAAATCTCTATCGAGTCTATACAAAATTATGTTTGTGATTATTTCGGAATCGATACAAATAAAGTTCGCGAGAAAACTCGTAAGCAAGAAATTGTTGAAGCTCGTCAAATTGCAATGTATCTCTCAAAAAGATTTACCAAATCAAGCTTGAAAACTATTGGATTGCATTTTGGTGGTCGGGATCATTCAACTGTTATACATGCAATCTCAACCGTTGAACAACGAATGAGTACGAGCCCAAAGCATAAACGAATTCTTGAAGAACTTCATCAACGTATCGAAGTAGCCAGTCTGTAACCATGGACAAACTAGTTCTAAAAGGACTTAAGTTTAGAGCTCTACACGGTTATTTTGAAAATGAACGCATTGAAGGCAATGACTTTGAAGTAGATGTGTCGTTTACTACATCGTTAACAGAAGCCGGTAAAACTGATGATCTTACTAAAACTATAGATTATTCCAAAGCAAGAGAGATTATTGCTTCCGTTATAGAAGGTGACTCAAAAAAGTTAATCGAGACACTTACGTTCTTAATTGGTCAAAAACTATATTCCTATTTTGCTGATGTAGAGTCAATTGAAGTTTCTGTTCGAAAGATTAATCCTCCAATGGCAGGTGAAGCCTTATACTCTGAAGTAACGATGCTATGGCCCAGGTAGTAATTGCACTTGGTTCCAATCTTGATGATCCCCACAATCAACTAAAGATGGCTAGAACTTTTTTAGAGTCTATTTCAAGTAATGATATTCTAGCTTCTTCCATCTATTCTTCCGAACCAGTTGGCCCATCTGATAATGATTTTCTGAATGCAGTACTTGTAATAGAATCAAGTTTAAATGCTGAAGCCGTTTTTGAACAACTAAAATCACAGGAAAAAAAACAAGGTCGCCCATCACGCTATCCAAAATGGACTGCTCGTACAATAGATTTAGATATTATTGCATACGACGACTTGGTGCTTCACACAGATACTCTTATCATTCCACATAACGAATATACTAAGCGTTTATTTGTTCTAATGCCTTTAAGTGATGTTTTCCCAAACTGGAAAGATCCAAGAACTGCTCAACCAATAAATGAGTTAGTTAAAAAGGCGGCAACTATAAGGATTTCGAAGACCCAATTGAACTGGTAACATGTTAAACCAACTCGATTTTATTGCAGTAGAAGGTGTTATTGGAGCAGGAAAAACTTCTTTAGCTAAGTTACTTGCCGAACGAAGGCAAGCTCGATTGGTTTTAGAAGAATTTGAAGATAATCCGTTTCTCCCGAAATTTTATGAAGACAAAGAGCGTTACGCTTTTCAAACTCAACTAGCTTTTTTAGCAAGTCGGTTTAAGCAACAACAGAATATGATGGTACAAGATCTGTTTCATCAATTAACAATATCTGATTACATCTTTGAAAAAGATCGGATATTTGCTCGCTTAAATCTTCAGGAAGATGAACTAGCTTTATATGACTCTATCTTTAACATAATGACTGGAATTGCAGCTCAACCAAATTTGATCGTATTTATTCAAGCTTCTGTGGACAGATTAATGGAAAATATTTCAAAAAGAGGTAGAGATTACGAACAACATATAACTCGAGATTATTTACAGGATTTGAACAACGCATATAATCACTTTTTTTACCATTTCAATAAAACACCTGTTATTTTTATTAATACAACAGAAATTGATTTTGTAAACAATCCAGATCATTTAGCTTATATAGAAGAGCAGATTTTTGAACGTCCGATTCATTCAAATACTCACATACACATTGCTCCATAATCATGATATTTAAATTTCTATTTTTTATGGCTCTTTTTTTCGTTCTTATGAGATATATAAGACGAATGTTCTTACCTTCTGGGAGTAGAAATCAACAGTTTAATCCCTTCCAAAGAGGAAATTCAAGGGGCAAGAAAAAAATCGATCAGATCGAAGAAGCTGAATACGAAGACTTATCAGATAAAACCAAATAGATACATGAATTTTGAAGAGAAATTAAACCACGGGTTTGAGTTACTAAAAGACAAAGACATCGATCATAGTTTAGATGCTGCAAGAGAGCTTCAAAAAGAATTCCCTGATGTTCACGAACCTTATTATTTAGAAGCATTGATAATGCAACAACTCAATCAATTGGAGTTAAGTGAACAAACAATAAATAAAGCCATTGAGCTTTCAGGTGGAAATGCCAATTATTTCAATTTAAGAGGCAATCTATTTATGCAAAAAGAGAAGCTTGCTGAAGCTGAAGCTGATTTTGATAAAGCAATAGAAATGGCTAACTCTGCGGGTGCTCATAGAAACAAAGTAATGCTCATGTTAATGACAGATCGTGGTCAGGAAGCTTTTCCTTATTTGATCGGTCGTATAAAAGCAGATCCACATGATGCTGAAAATTGGATTTTGATGGGAGATATGATCAAGCGCGGTGGACAAGATGACAAAGCTAAGACGTATTATGAGCAAGCCCTCAAAATTGATCCGGGTAATGAATATGCTCAGCGACAATTAGAAGAATAAGACTATACGCTTCGATAAACTATTCAGGATTTTAGTTCGTCATATATTCAACGTTGAACGCTTGGTCGCAAACTCAATTTTGAACATTATGAAACGAACAATGAAATCATTTACAGTATTAGCCATAGCCTTAATTATTTCTTTACCAGCACTCGCTCAACCTCGAAATGGAGATAGAGGCAGGAACACAGATCGTGAAATGTTTCGAGACCTTCCTCCAGAAGTTAGAGCCGAGGCACATCTAGCAGTATTCGATCAATATCTAGATCTAAGTGATACTCAAGAGGAGCAAATCAAAGAAATTGATGAAGTATTTGCCTTGAAAGGGAAAGAGTTAAGAGAAGAAAAAGTGAATCGTATGAAAAAGATGGCGATGTCTAAAGAATTAAGAGACGAGCATCAAAAAGAAATTCATGGAGTTCTTACAAAAGAACAATACGCAATTTATTTAGATAAGAAAGAAGCTATAGAATATGACATTCGCCAACGCCTGAAAGATCATCCAAAAGGTGATAACTAGAAGCGTTAAACCCTACTTCAAAATGAGTGGGGTTTTTTATTTATGCATTGAATTTTGGACTATAAAAGAACTATCTTTGCATCCTATTCTTGCTCACGTGGCGGAATTGGTAGACGCGCACGCTTGAGGGGCGTGTGGGAGAAATCCCGTGATGGTTCGACTCCATTCGTGAGCACTTTATAAAAGCTTGTTTCAAATTTGAAGCAAGCTTTTTTTATTGAAATGAATCCTCGGTTTTCAATGTTAACAAATTGTGATACTCAAATCGAAAGTATTGCGTTAATTTGATGAAATTAAATTCATTTATTATCAAGATGATTAAAAAAATATGTCTAACGGGGCTATTATTAAGCCTTTCAACAATTAGTTTTGCGCAGGATATGGATAAAAAGATAGAAGTTGCCACATTTGGGGCTGGATGTTTTTGGTGTGTGGAAGCCGTTTATGAAATAGTAGATGGTATAGAACATGTTGAATCAGGTTATTCTGGTGGTCATGTTGAAAATCCTTCATACCGTGCAGTTACATCTGGTCGCACAGGACATGCCGAAGTAGCAAGAATTCATTTCGATCCAGATGTTATTAGCTATGAGCAATTACTCAAAGTTCTTTGGCACACACACGACCCAACTACGTTAAATCGACAAGGGAATGATGTTGGAACTCAGTATCGATCTGTTATTTATTATCATAATGATGAGCAAAAAAGAATTGCAGAAGAGTCTCTAAAAGAAACTGATGCATCTGGTCTTTGGGATGATCCAATTGTAACTACTATCGAACCTCTTCAGAACTATTACGTTGCTGAGAATTATCATCAAGATTACTTTGAGAATAACCCAAATGCGGGGTATTGTTCTTACATAATTGCTCCAAAGATCAAGAAGTTTAAAAGTGAGTTTAAACACCTATTAAAATCTTCATCGTAACTTCTTACAAATTTTTAAAGTTGTGATAAATTCTTTCACCTTAGAATTGAGACTTAAAAACCATATTTTTAAGTGTCATGCTTATTTAGTGTAATTTAGAAGAAGTAAGAAATAATGAGTTTAAGATCGGTAATAGCGCCGCATAAATTGGTAGCGCTTTTTCTATTGATTTTTTTATTACCAATAGAAGATATACAAGCGCAGTTAGTTATTAATGAAGTGGTGGCTAGTAATAGTCAAGGCATTACTGATGAGGATGGGGACTACCCAGATTGGATTGAATTTTATAACCCAACTGATTCAAGTATTAATCTACTTGGATATGGGATTTCCGACGATCCTGATAACTCTTTTAAATTTATATTCTCAGATATTGATATTCCAGCAAATGACTATTTTTTAGTTTTTGCTAGTGATAAAAATCGAGGAAATAGTTCTGGGCTTAGTCGGAGCTTTTGGGAAACTATAATTAGGGAAGGAGATAACACAAAGTATATTATTCCAAACTCACCAGTATCAAATTCTTGGATACAAACCAGTTTTAATGATGCAAGTTGGGAGAACGGTGTCTTTGGAATTGGATATGGTGATGATGATGACGCTACCATAGTTCCAAATGGTACAGGCTCCATCTTTACAAGAACATCATTTTCAATAGACGACCTATCAATTGTAGATAGCTTATTATTTCATATCAGTTTTGACGATGGTTATATTGCTTATATTAATGGAGTTGAGATATCTCGCTTTAATATGTCTGGCAATGCCCCAATTGCATATAATGAGTTTGCAACTACTTTTATTGACGATGCTGCACTTGTTAAAGGAGAGGAACTACCTGCAATAGTTATTAATAATTACAAGGAACTATTAGTTGAAGGTGAAAACGTATTAGCAATCCAAATTCACAATTCTGGTACTACTTCTTCCGATCTTTCTTTAGTACCATTTTTAAGTGTTTCTAGATCAGAAAATCCAGAAAACTCAAGAGGTATAGCTAGTCAAATTACTATTTCAGAAAGTGGACTAATTACGACCCATTTAAATTTTAAATTGAGTTCTGTTGGAGAGACGATTTGGCTTACTACATCTGATTCTGTAAATGTAGACTCTCTTTCTTATCCTGAATTACTAGCTGATGAATCGTATGGACGAGGTGAAGATGATAATTTCTATATCTATACTGAGCCAACTCCTCTTGCTGTAAATTCGACCCAAGGTTTTACAAGTCGTTCATTAGAGCCAGAGTTATTTCTTAAGGGTGGGATCTTTAGCGGGTCATTTCCTCTTCAACTTGTTGAGCCAAGTTTAGGAAACTCTATTTATTTTAGTACAGATGGAAGTATACCTACTCAGAATTCTCAAGTATATGGTCTCAGTCCATTGACTGTTTCTGAAACAAAGGTTTATAAATTCATAACTATTGAAGATGGGAAATTACCAAGTAGAGTGATTACTCATACCTATTTGATTGCAACTGATCATGATCTGCCAATAATTTCATTAAGTACTGAACCAGATAATCTTTGGAGTGATGAAAGTGGAATTTATGTAAGAGGTACTAATGGAATAGATGCAAACGGGAGTGCTGGTCCAGCAAATTGGAATCAAGATTGGGAGATCCCTGTATTTATAGAGTATTACGAAGTTGAAAACACGTTTGGCTTTAGCTCAGGGGCAGGCGCTAAAATTTTTGGTGGTTGGAGTAGATCTATAAATCCTCAAAAATCTCTAGCCATTTATTTTAGAGGAGAATATGGCAATTCAGAGCTAGATTATAAGCTTTTTGAATCTAAAGAGATTGATCGTTTTCAAGCATTCGTTTTGAGAAATTCTGGAAACGATTTTGGAAACACCCATTTTAGAGATGGATTATTGACAACTCTTGTGAAAGATACAGAGATTGATTTTCAAGCATATAAACCTGCTGTCGTTTATTTGAATGGAGAGTATTGGGGAATACATAATATTCGGGAAAAAGTTAATGAGCATTTCATTGAATCAAACCACCCTGCCACAAATTCAAATAATATTGACCTTCTCGAAGCAGACAATTTGGTAGTACATGGCAGCACAGATAATTACTCTAGCTTCATATCTGAATTGGGTTCAGTAGATATGAATAATGAGGAAGATTATAGTAGAATAACAGACTTGGTAGATATGGATAATTATATAGATTACTGGGCGTCACAAATATATTATGCAAATACAGATTGGCCAGGTAATAATATCAAATATTGGAGAGATCGAAGTAAAAACGGTAAGTGGCGTTGGGTAATGTATGATACTGATTTTGGTTTTGGTTGGGCAGAAAATGTAAACCACAATACATTAGAATTTGCGCTTCAACCAAATGGATGTTGTTGGCCAAATCCATCTTGGTCAACTTTTACGTTTAGAAGAATGATTAATAGTGATGTTTTTGTACAGAAATTTGTAAACAGGATTTCTGATTTGATGAATACATCATTCGATTCAGAATATGTGAACTACGTAATTGATTCACTGGCTTCAAATATTTCGACTGAAATGCCTCGTCATATTGAGAGATGGGGTGGGTCAATGGATAATTGGGAAGGTAATATCAATGGGATGAAAAATTTCGCGAATAATCGCCGTAGCAATATGGAGCGCAATTTGATTGATCGTTTTAAACTTTCAGAAGCTAGAAATATTCGTGTTAATACTTCAAACCCAGAACATGGTATAGTTAGAGTAAACAGAATTGAACCGGATTCATATCCATGGGCGGGGCGCTACTTTACTAGTGATGCTTATACTAATAACTCAACAACGTATTCACCAGTACCAGTTGAATTAACAGCGATTCCACGACGAGGATATCGATTTATTGGGTGGAGTGGAGCATCAACTTCAACTGAGAATAAGATTGGTGGTGTATCTAGATCTACATATACAGCCAATTTTGAGAAAATTGAAGGTCCAATTTTAGATGTTACTATAAACGAAATTATGTACAACTCTTCTCCAGAAAATGAATCTGGAGATTGGATAGAGCTTTATAATCCATCGGAGTATTCGATTGATTTAAGTAGATGGGTAGCAAGGGATGATGATGATACTCATGCCTACGAGTTTCCAAACGGAACTGAAATGTCACCTAATTCATATCTAGTTATCTCAGCTGATTTAGCAGCGTTTAATGAACAGTATGAAAATGTAGTTTCATTGAGTGGAGAACTTGGATTTAATCTTTCAGGAGGAAGCGATCAAGTTCGCCTATATGATGATACAGGCTCATTGGTAGATTCACTACAATATAATGATGAAGTGCCTTGGGATAGCAATGCTGATGGAACGGGATTTAGTTTAGAATTTATGGGTTCAGATTTAGATAACTCGTTACCCCAAAGTTGGAAAGCTGCGACACAACAAGGTGGCACACCAGGAGCAATTAATAGTATTTTAATTGTTTCAAATGAAGATAATGAGAGCGTACCAACGGAAATATATCTAAACCAGAATTATCCTAACCCATTTAACCCTTCCACAAATATCACATTCGAGCTACCAGAACAATCGAATGTTAGGCTAGCAATATTTGATATGCTTGGGAGAAAAGTTTCTGAACTAACAAACGAAGTTAGGGTAGCGGGAGTCCATACCTTTACGTGGAATGCATCTGAACAATCAAGTGGCGTTTATTTTTATCGCTTAGAGGTAGGCAAGGAAGTATTTACAAAGAAAATGTTATTGATTAAATAGTATTTTTATTTGCTATAGTTAATGAATTGTAGATGGGAAACTTGGATCATTTTAAAAAAAATAATTCAATTCTATGAAGAAAACGTTACTACTATTATTCTCCTTTTTTTTAACCCTTCCGCTTGTAGCACAAGATGATTTAATTGCTCCATCATTAACAAAAGCAGCGTTAATTGATTATTTGCAGGAAAACTATAATGTTACAAACTCATTAAGTTATAATGCAGCCAGAGACGCTATGTTTGAAGAGATTGATGGAAAAAGTGGTGTTATAAGCTGTGTATATACTGGTTATTCTATTCAATTCTCAGATCGTCAAGATGCACAAGGAAGTCAAGCAGCCAATGATTTCAATACGGAACATTCATGGCCACAGAGCTTTTTTGATCAGGATAGTCCGATGAGAAGTGATATACATCATCTATTTCCAACTCGTGTAGATGTGAATGGGGCTCGAAGTAATTTTAAGTTTGATGAAATTCCAGATGATCAAACTAATAGCTGGTGGAGTAATAATTCAAATCAAAGTTCTATTCCAACTGAGAATATTGATGACTATAGTGAATTATTAAGTAATATTTCATTTGAGCCACGAGAAGATCATAAAGGAAATCTTGCAAGAGCGATGTTTTATTTTTGGACCATGTATCAGGATAACAACTCAATTACCTCAGATGGTACAGATAATGAAGCCTTTTTTGAAAACATGAAAGATGTGCTTTTAACATGGCATGATGCAGACCCGGTAGATAGTATTGAAGTTTCTAGAAGTATAGAAATAGAAGGTTTTCAGGGAAATAGAAATCCATTTGTCCACGACACTACTTTAATCCGAAGAGCTTATTTTGAAGGTTTGGCGATTTCGAATGAAATTGGGTTTGATGTCCCAAAGCAAATAACTTTGTATCAAAACTATCCAAACCCTTTTAACCCTAGCACTCAAATATCATATGCACTTACCAGCCCAGAGTTTGTTTCATTAAAAGTGTTTGATATTACTGGGAAGGAGATTGCAACATTGGTACAAAATCAACAATCTCAAGGTAAGCATACAGTCTCATTTGATGCATCTGATTTGCCATCAGGAATTTATATCTATCAGCTTAAAGCAGGTACCGCATTTGCTACAGGTAAAATGGTATTGATTAAATAGTTAGAGTTCCCCTACTATTATTTGATCGATTTTTTAGGTATTATCCTCAATTAGTTAGCAATAAAAAAGGTATCAATGCAAGAAGTTCAATCTAGCAAGGTTGGAAGTATTCCCTCGTTAAAGAATGGTAATTGGGAGATTATTTTAACTGATCCAAGTTTGAATAAATTCAATTTTGGTCATCAGATTACTGATAGTTATATCACGACCGACATTATCTCACCATTTGGTGAAAAATCTATTCATTACAACACTATTCAGAAAGAGACAATTAGAAATGTAGTTGTTGCTTTAAATTTTCAAGACATTGATCAAACAAAAATTGCAAAACTTTCGATAAAAGCTTCCGTTCCTTTCTTCCAAAATTGGAAACTATCGATAAAAGATAACAGAACAGAAAAAGTATTTGAAATTGAAGAGGAAACTGAGTTTTCAGTTAATCCAATTATTGAATTGAATAAACTCTCGAACATGGGTTTTGTTGAAGGAGCTCTTGAAAACGGGATATCATTTTTTGAATTACACCTTCAAAGAAAGAATAATTAGATAATTATTCTAAACTTGATTCAAAAAAGTAGATAGATTATTAGTTTTCTTAAGGTATAATTGTTTAAAAAACAGACGGGCTTTTTTAAAATCAGCATTTAATTCCGCCTCATTTATTACTACTATTGAAGCATGTTGATTACAAGCTTGGAACTCCTTCACTTTAGAAACCATAAAAAGAATAAAGTTGATTGGGCACCACACCTAAATGTTATTACAGGTCCGAATGGAGCTGGCAAAACCAGTCTGATTGATGCAATTCATTATCTTTGTATGTCACGAAGTTTTGTTTCAAATTCGGATATGTATGTTACCCATCAAGGCGAAAATTACTTTATGCTAAAGGGTAATTTTGAAGGGCAAATTCGAACAGAATTCGAAGTAAGTTGTTCTTATTCAAGGGGAGAGGGGAAAAAGATTTTTGTAAATGATGGACCACTTGATCGCCTATCAGATTTAATTGGGATGGTTCCTGTTGTTGTTCTTTCTCCAGACGATAAAAAACTGACTTTAGAAGGACCAGTTGAACGACGTTCATTTTTGGATTCCTTTATTAGTCAAATCTCAAAAAGTTATTTGAGGGATTTATTGGATTATAGACGAATTAGGAAGCAACGAAATACTCTGTTACAAGATTATCGCAATGCTCAAAATATGTTGGAGATGTATTTAGTGCCATGGAATAAACAGTTGGTAGAAGTTGGATCTCGTATTGTTGCTAAACGATTTGAAGTGCTTGAGAAATTCAAAGAATATTTAGCCAAAGATTATGCCATGATATCTGGTATGAATCTAAAAACAGGCCTTCAGTATCAAACTTTTTGTAAGCCCTCAGTAGACCCAAAAGAAATTGAAGGGTTTTACTATGATGAGCTAGAAAAGAATCATGAAAAGGAATTAGAAAGAGAGCAAACCCTAGTAGGGCCTCACCGCGACGAAATTGTTTTTTACTTAGATGAATTTGAATTGCGACGATTTGGTTCTCAAGGGCAACATCGACTATTCGCATTGTCTTTAAAACTAGCTCAACTTCATTATTATTCTGATGAGTTAGACGACTTACCCATTTTTATGCTCGATGATGTGTTTGGTGATTTAGACCTTCTTAAAACAGAGATTTTGCTTAAAGCTCTTCAAGAGCATAAAGGTCAGACTTTTATCACAGCCGCTAACCCTATTCCATTTGAGAATTATGTACATTTTGAAGGAGAACGAAATAGGTTCTATAAAGTAAACGACGCAAATATTATTGATGTAACAGAATCTGAAAAATGAGATTTGATAAGCCAAAATCAATAGGTTCAGCACTCCAAGATTTTCTCGATAAGTTTCCGCAAAAAAAGAAACTGAGACAAGGTATGATTTTGTCAGCATGGGAAGCTGTAGTAGGTGAGAGGATTGCGTCGCAAACGGAAGACCTGCACTTTGAAGGTGATAAATTAGTTTGTAGAGTAAAAAACCCAGTGTGGCGACACGAAATTCATGCAAATAGATTTTCAATTGCAAAACGACTTAATGCAAAAGTAAAGGGGCAAGCAGTTGGAGATATTATCGTCCGTGGATAGTTGTATAAACCAAAGTCGGACTCTATATTCAATTCATGGCGGCTAAATTTTCAGAACAAGTTATTGAACGCTTAAAACGAACATTTAAGTTTGGTATTCCTCCTGGAATAACCGAAGATGATGCACGTTCAGCTCGGCGAGAACGTATTGCTGTTTTTGTAGTGGCTTATATTATGGCTATGAGCCTTTGGTTTATTGTAAACCTGAATGGTGATTATAATATTAGCATAAATGTTCCTCTTGAATCTGGAAATATTCCTCCTGATATGGCGCTAGTTGAAGATCTGCCAGAGTTTGTTCAAGTAGATGTAAGTGGAGATGGGTGGAAGCTTGTAAATCTTTTTAACAATCCTCCAAGTGTACAAATTGATATTACCGAAGGAGAAGTAAATTTATTCGATCAAGTTCGGCAACGTTTTACCGTTGAGCAGGATGTATCCGTTTTAAAAGTACAGCCCTTTTTGATAAATATCGGATTAGAACCAAAAATTTCTAAGAAAATCCCAATTAGATTATATACAGATATTCAGTTTATGACTCGATATGGACTAATTGGTGATACAAAGATTACTCCAGATAGCTTAACTATTACTGGTGCATCATCTCAAGTTTCTGATATTTCGGAATGGGTTATTCCAGATACCTTAATTCTTCAAGATGTACGAGATGATATACAATCTACAGTTACAATTGAGTCTATAGATCCACTGATTGAGGCATCAATTAGTGAGATTACACTTTCTGCTAATGTATCAGAATTTACCGAAGGTGAGACAAGTGTTTATATCAGAACTAGGGGTTTACCAAGAGGACAAGTGATTAACTATATTCCTTCTGCAGTACTAATTCGGTTTGATGTACCACTTGAACAATATACAGAGATACAGAACACACGCCCTTATGAAGCTTATGTTCCCTATTCAAAAATACAACGAGACTCTACAGGATTCGTGACTCCCGATATTGAATTGATTGCTACTCAATTTCAAATCAAACTCCGAAGTTTTCAACCAAAAGCAGTAGCTTACTTTAGTGTAGTTGATGAGTAGCTCTTAAAAATTAGTCTCAGACATGAAAAATGAAACCGAATTGCAGATACTTGAAGCTGCAAAAAAAGTATTTATTCGTAAAGGTTTTGACGGTGCACGCATGCAGGAGATTGCTGATGAAGCGGAGATAAATAAATCTATGCTCCACTATTATTTTCGGAGTAAAGAATTTTTGTTCGAAAGAATAATGAGAGATTCATTGGAAGTCATTATCCCTATTTTAATGAAGTCGATTGGAGGACAGGGAAGTGTAATTGAAAAAGCAGATGCCCTTATTGACACCTATATTGATAACATTATTCAAAACCCTCATATTCCAATGTTTGTGATTTATGAATTATCACAAAATCGAATTGGGTTTCTAGAGAAAATGAGAGATACGATGAAAATGATAGGCCAACCAAAAGCTTTTATGAATCAAGTTATACAGGAGCAAGAGGAAGGAATTTTAAAAATTATGCCTCCTGAACATGTATTAATGAATATATTTTCATTAATTATTTTCCCTTTTATTGCAAAGCCTATGTTGATGGGAATATTTGACTTAAATAATGAGGATTACATTCAATTGATGATTAATAGAAAGCCTATAATCAAAAGCTTTTTACGAGACGCTTTACTTAAGTAAAAAAATTTGTAGATTGTTCAACCAAATGGTTAGACCATATGATTGAACTCTAAGGTCAATATAAATTTTTGGGTTTTCTACATGAGAGGCTTAGCAAAAATAGTACTTCTTCTATTTACAGTAGCACCATTAACATACTCTACTGTTTTTTCACAAGAAAAAAATGTTCTTAAGCTTGAAGAAGCTTACCGACTAGCACGGCTAAATTATCCTATATCCAATGACAGGATTCTAATAGATGAAATCTCAGCATTAAATATTGAGCTAATAAAAAGAAATCGGCTTCCATCCATTTCACTAAATGCACAAGGGACTCTCCAGAGCGATAATATTAAAATAGGTAGTGATGATCCTGCATTTCCAATAAATATAGAAGGTCCACTTGATACCTATAAGGCATATTTAGGACTTAACTTTGATTTATATGATGGGGGTTTTGCAGCAAGCCAAAAAAAAATAGAAGAGGCTAGAAATCTCGCTAATCAACAATTATTAAAAGTCGATCTAAATACACTCAAAGATCGAATTAATCTCCTTTTCTTTAATATTGAACTAGCACGGGAACAGAAAAAGCACTTAGAAACTTTTTTAAATGATATCGAAACAAATCAAAAAACCGTCGATTCGAAAGTAAAAAATGGGGTAGCGCTTAAAAGTGAGCTAAACAAATTAAAGGTCAGAAGACTTGAGTTGCTCTCAGAGATGGAAAGGTTGGACGGTGACATAAAAGCGTTCATTACAATTATGAAGAAACTAACGGGTAGCGAAATTCAGGATGATGTAATGCTCAAGTTTCCATCACTATTTAGTTTTCAAGAAGATATAGAGATTAGCAGACCTGAACAGGAACTTTATAATGCTCGACAAGAAGTTTTAAGGGCGCAAAATGGATTAACTAATGCGGGTTTGAAACCAAGGTTATCTGTTTTTGGAGAAGGAGGGGTTGGAAATCCAAATCCGATAAACTTTTCAGATACAGAAACATCTATATATGGTTTAGTAGGAATAAAATTGAGCTGGAGTTTTCTTGATTGGGGTAAAGGGAAAAAAGAGAAGGAACGAATAGGACTTCAGGTAAAGCAGATTGAAGTAGATAGAATGACCTTCGAGTTTGAGATACATTCAAGAAAAGGCGAATTCATACAGAGAATGGAAGCGCTAAAAAAACAAATTAGGAATGATCTTGAAATCGTAGAGTTGCAAGCTGAAATAGCAGAGCAAGCCAATACGCAACTCCAAAACGGGGTAATAAATTCAAGCGAATATTTAGAGCAGGTAAATGCCGATTTAAGATATAGACAACAGCTAAAACTACATGAGATACAACTGGAACAAGTTAAGGTGGAATACTTAACACTATTTGGGAATTTATAATGAGAACCACAAAATACATTCTATCTATACCCATTTTGATCTTCTTGATTGCTTGCGGACAAGATGGAAAACCCGATGCATACGGAAATTTTGAAGCAACTACAGTAACACTAAGCGCAAAAGGGACCGGTGAACTAATAAGTTTTAGTATTCAGGAAGGTACAATTATATCTATGGGTGAAAAGGTTGGCTTAGTTGATACCACACAACTTCAGCTGGAGAAGCTACAAATTGAAGCTCAGATAAAAGCGGTATCAAGAAAAATATTAGAAGCTGGCCCAGATATACGGGTTTTGGAAGAGCGCAAAGCCAATGTATTAAGAGAGAAGAAGAGAACAGAAGCTTTATTAAAGGAAAGTGCAGCCACTCAAAAACAATTAGATGATTACATAGGGGAGCTTGAATTGTTGAGTAAACAAATAGCTTCTTTAAAAAGTAATATCTCAGTTACAAATAGAGGTATTCTTGCAGAAATTGATCCATTAAAAGCACAAATAAATGTGCTCAATAATAGAATTAAGAATCATATTATCATAAGTCCAATTGAAGGAACGGTACTTACAAAACTTGTTGAAGAATCTGAATTTGTTAATACGGGAACACCTCTTTTTAAAATTGCCGATCTTCTAGAACTCAAACTGAAGGCGTATACCACAGCTAAGCTATTACAAAACGTATCCCTTAACGATGAAGTAACTGTACTCATTGATAACTCAGAGGGCGGGTATAAAGAATTAACTGGAAGACTTTCTTGGATTGCATCAGAAGCTGAGTTTACCCCGGAAAATATTCAAACAAAAGAAGATCGTGTTGGGCTGGTTTATGCCATTGACGTCATAGTAAAAAACGATGGTACATTGAAAATCGGGATGCCTGGAGAAGTGGTGTTCAATAAGCAAGGGCAATAAAAGCAACGATGCCAGCTATTAGCATACATAGTATTTCAAAAAGCTTTGGAGAGGTGAAGGCGCTTCAAAATATTTCATTAAACATTGAAGAAGGTGAGCTCTTTGGGCTAATTGGCCCCGATGGGGCAGGGAAGTCTACGCTGTTTAGAATATTAACCACTTTACTAATTCCTGATGCTGGAGAGGCTTTTGTAACTGGGAGTCACTCAGTTTATGACTTTAAGGAGATAAGAAAGAAAGTGGGATATATGCCGGGTAAATTTTCTCTGTATCAAGATTTGAGTATAGAAGAAAATCTGACGTTTTTCGCCACAATTTTTGGTACTACGATTGAAGAAAATTATGATCTCATAAAGGATATTTATGTCCAAATTGAGCCGTTCAAGAAAAGGTATGCTGGAAAGCTTTCTGGAGGAATGAAACAAAAACTTGCTCTATGTTGTGCGCTCATTCATAAACCGGAAGTATTATTTCTTGATGAACCAACAACAGGTGTGGATGCTGTAAGCCGAAAAGAGTTCTGGGAAATGCTTAAAAAGTTAAAGTCTAAAGGGATCACCATTATGGTAAGCACGCCATACATGGATGAGGCGACTTTGTGCGACAGAATTGCATTGATTCAAAGAGGGAAAATTCTAACGGTCGATTCGCCTGAAAATCTAGTTACGAATTTCAAAAAGCCACTTTATGCTCTAAAATCAGATGATTTTTACAGTCTATTGAAATATCTCAAAACTCTTCCTTCCACAAAAAGTGTACTTCCTTTTGGTGAGTTTCTTCATCTCATAAGAAAAGATGAAACAGATGAGAAAAAAATTGAAAAAGAGATTCTCAGCCAAAGTTTTTCAGGTGTAGAGGTGAAACGAATATCTCCTTCTGTGGAGGATATTTTTCTTGATTTGGAAGAGGTAAAAGTATGAATCTTGAGAAGGATGAGTATGTAATTGAAGTTAATGAGTTAACTAAAATGTTTGGAAACTTTACAGCTGTAGATGCAATTTCCTTTAATGTTAAGCCAGGAGAAATATTCGGTTTTTTAGGAGCAAATGGAGCTGGGAAAACCACAGCAATGAGAATGCTTATCGGACTTAGTAAACCCACAAGTGGAAGCGGAACGGTAGTTGGTTTTGATGTGCTGAACCAACCGGAAAGTATTAAAAAGAATATAGGCTATATGTCCCAAAAGTTTAGCCTCTATAATGATCTTACCATAAGAGAAAATATCAGGTTTTATGGAGGTATTTATGGATTAATTAAAGCCACAATTAAAGAAAAAACGGAAGAAATACTTCAGGAATTAGACTTGGTTAGCGCTGCTAACAAACTTGTCTCAGAATTGCCTTTGGGATGGAAACAGCGACTTTCTTTTGCGGTTTCGATGGTTCATGATCCAAGGATAGTTTTTTTGGATGAACCCACAGGCGGAGTTGATCCTAAAGTTCGGCGGCAATTTTGGGAAATGATTTACGAGCAATCTCAAAAAGGAAGAACCATTTTTGTGACAACACATTATATGGATGAGGCAGAATATTGTGATCGAGTCTCAATTATGGTCGATGGCAAAATAGATGCTTTGGATACCCCACAAAATTTAAAAAATACCTTTGGGGCAAACTCAATGGATGAAGTATTCTTGAAGCTGGCTCGAAAAGCAAAAAATACCTAGTCATGAAAAAAAAAGTTACCAAAAATTTGAAAATTATTCATTTGCACGATTATTTTTCAAGAACCTTTTTGAATCAATAATATGTGGAAAGCATTTTGGGCTTTTGTAAAAAAAGAGATATACCACATTGTTCGTGATAAACGAACATTGCTGATTCTTTTTGGGATGCCGATTGCCCAGGTGCTCATTTTTGGGTACGCCGTTACCAATGAGTTTAAGGATACGGCAATCCATGTTTTAGATCATGCAAAAGATGAGACCAGCCTGCAATTAATAAATTATATACAAAGTTCGGGGAATTTTCGAGTAGAAGAGATATTGCTCTCAGAAAGTCAGATGGAAAAGGGGTTTAGGGACGGAAGTACAAAGTTGGTATTAGTGATTCCCTCCGGCTTCACTATACAATTTTATACTGAGAATATAACAAGTATTCAACTAATTACTGATGGCTCAGACCCAAATAATGCGAATACCTTAGTGCAATATATAGCCGCAATGGTGTCAGAGTTTCAACCGGAAAAAGTAGCACAGATTTCAAACCCGTATCAAATTAAAGTAGAAGCGAGGATGTTTTATAACTCTCAATTGGAAAGCGCCTATAACTTTATTCCCGGTACGATTGCACTAATTCTTCTCATAATTTCAGCAATGATGACGTCTCTTACCATTGCTAAAGAAAAGGAAACAGGCACTATGGAAGTGCTCCTCGTTTCCCCCCTTTCGCCTATTTTAATTATTCTGGGAAAAGTAACTCCTTATGCAGCCCTTTCATTTCTTGATGCGGTATTAATTCTATTGCTAGGTTTTTTTGTGTTCAAGGTTCCAATTTTAGGAAGCGTACCGCTATTATTAACGTTGTGCCTGTTATATGTTGTAACAGCCCTGTCTTTAGGAACATTGATTTCAACTGTATCTGCAACGCAACAAGATGCGATGCTTCGTTCTTTAATGGGGTTGATGATGCCGTCAATGATTCTGACAGGGTTCATTTTCCCCATAGCCAGTATGCCGATTATTTTACAATACATCAATAAAATAATTCCAGCTACTTATTTTATAGAAATTCTAAAAGGAATAATGCTCAGGGGCGTTTCTTTTCCTTTTGTAGCAACCCAAGTTGGAGTTCTCATGCTTATGACTACATTTTTTCTTGTAGTAACCTGGAGAAAGTTTAACATAAGATTAGAATGATGGAGGAAATTCGATGCAAATTTTAGGCTATATCATTCAAAAAGAATTCATTCAGATATTTCGGAATAAGGCAATTCTGTTCATGATGACACTCTTGCCAATTATTCAATTGATTGTACTTTCAAGTGCCGCTTCAAACGAGGTTAAAAATATTAATGTGGCAATAATTGATGCCGATTATTCAGAGTATTCCCGTTTATTGATCCGAAAGATTGATGCATCCAATCGAATGTCGATTTATGCTAGTCCGTTTAGCAAAAAAGACGCAATTGACCTGATGAAGGCTAATAAAATTGATATCATTCTTGAAATCCCCATAGGTTTTGAAAAGAAATATTTAAGAGGAGAACGCCCCAAACTTCAGCTATCGGTAAATGCAATAAACGGACAGCAAGCAACTGTAGGTTCGGGCTACTTAAGCCATATTATAAGAGGGTTCAATAGAGAAATTCTTGCCGATATACCCAAAACCCCGACCAATCAAATATCTCAAGCTTCAATAAATGTGGTGACCAGAAATTGGTATAATCCATTTTTAAAATATACCGACTTCATGGTGCCGGGAATCTTAGCAGAGCTGACCGTTTTGCTTACCATGTTATTGACTGCTATGAATATCGTTCGAGAAAAAGAGATCGGAACAATCGAACAGATAAATGTAACTCCAATCAAAAAATGGCAGTTTATAGTCGGGAAAATGGTTCCTTTTCTTGGGGTGGGCTTAGTACTTCTTACAGTAGGACTTCTTGTAGGAAAGCTACTTTTCAACATTCCTTTGAATGGAAGTCTGCTTCTTATTTTTGGGTACGCGATAATAAATTTAATCGCTGTTTTAGGGCTTGGCTTATTGATCTCTAACTTTGCTGAAACTCAACAACAGGCTATTTTCATCGCTTTTTTCTTTGTACTCATTTTCATCTTAATGTGCGGTCTTTTTACGCCCATTGATAGTATGCCAGGCTGGGCTCAAATAGCTACCATTCCAAATCCGTTGGCACATTTCATTTCAGTTTCTAGAAAAGTATTAATGAAAGGAAGTGGTTTGGCCGATATAAGAATGGAACTTATTTATATCTCATGTTTAGCGATTGTATTTAATGCATTGGCAGTCTGGAGTTATAAAAAGCAGAAGTGAGGTTAATAAGAAATTATTAAAAAGAGGATGGATCATCCTGAAATTGTTTCAGGATCTTATGATCTAATTCAAGTCAAATAAGAAGCCCATAATCCAACCAGCAAACTGAAGCAATTATAAATCAAGCCAATTGTTGAAGTGATGAATCCAAGAGTTTATAAATAGATTTGAAACTTTACCTATCTCCTTATCACCTGTCAACTCTCAGACATTTCTTCAAAAGGAGCAATTACCTCATCCACATCTTTAGCCCCATCAAAAAACTCAAGCAATCGAAGTAGCACTTCATCTACCAAAATATCTGGACAAGAAGCGCCTGAAGTTAACGCAATTTTAAGTGGTTTTTTAGCCTTTGGTAGCCAGTTCTCCGTTTCAAGGATTTCTTTTTTCCATTGATCGAAGTGTTTGATCAGGGAATCAGATTTTATTTCGTTGGCATCCCGAACATGGAAGGTTGGAAAAGAGTGCTCCAAGATTTCAACTAAATGCATCGTGTTTGACGAATTGTAGCCACCAACAACTAATGCGATATCTGCATCTGTTTTTGCCAACGAAAGCGTCGCAGATTGATTCTCATTGGTAGCATAACACAAAGTATCCGAAGTATCTGCAAAGTGATTAAGAATATCTGTTTCACCATGAAGCTTAACTGCAGCTTCTTTCAGAATGTCCATTACTTCCGTTGTCTCGGTCGCAAGCATGGTAGTCTGATTGATTACCCCAAATTTGTAAAGGTCTTTGTGTGGATCAAACCCTGGCGTTGCTTTATGACCAAAATATTTATCAAAATCAGTTACGGGACGATCACTTGTCATAATTTCTGCGAGAATGACAGCTTCGTGAGGATTTAATACAACTACAACAGCTGAATGCTCAGCACTATGAGAGAACGTAGCTCTCGTTTCTTCATGCTGATGTTTTCCATGAACAACTAAACTGTATTCTTTCTTTCCAAGTTGCTTTCCACGCTTCCATACCTTCTCTACAAATGGACAAGTAGTATTAAACTCATAAGGATCTATTCCGACCTCTTTAAGCTGATCCTGTATTTCAATAGTAGTCCCAAATGCTGGGACAATTACAATGTCATCTGAGTTTAATGATGAAATTGGAATACGTACGGTTCCATCGGTATCAAATAAAAACTTCATTCCTTTGGCAAGCAGATTTTCATTCACTGTAGGATTGTGAATCATCTCACTTAGTAAATAAATATTTTTATCTGGGTGTTGTTCTACTGCTCTGTAAGCGATATCAATCGCATTCTCAACGCCATAACAAAAACCAAAGAAACGGGGGATATAAAATTGAACTGGACCAAAATCTAACAAGGTTGGCTCCAAATCCTTTTTCATAGGATCAGTGATCTTAGTCGCTTCTTTTACCTTTCGGATAATCGGCGATATATAGATGTCGGGGATATTAAATTCTTTACGAGCCAAAGATTAGTTATTTATTGTTTGTTAATGCCACTAAATATACGAATGAGATTATCTAACAACAGATATAATGTATGAATTCCCGCGGATGTTTGTAACTAAGACTAGTTGGTAGGAAGCAAGAGGTCTTCAAGAAAGAAGGCGGATAATTCGGTACGCCCAGAAAGTCCAGATTTAGAATAGATTGCATTAGCTTGAGTACGGCTGGTTTTTACACTTGTATAGCGAACTGATGCAATGTCTTTTAAGCTTAGACCTTTCAATAGGAGGAAAGCAACAGTCTTTTCTGCTTTTGTTAGCTCCCAAAATGTAAGTTGTTTGTCAATTTCTTTACTTAAGCCATCTATATAGCTTTTTGAAACTTTTTTCCATTTTTGAGCTTCCTGTTGTAATTCTAGATTAGAAAGTTGTTCAGTTTCCAGAGAATGTTGAAGTTGAATCCGACCTCGTAATAGGTAATATACTCCGGAAAGTGCGAACAGAGCGATAATAGATTCGATAACAATGTGCCACAAAGCAACTCCGTCAAAAAAATCTGTGTAAATGTCGAAAGAAGTTAAAACTGCTATCGACATCAGAATTATTAACATTGCAAATCTTTCATTGTTTTTCATAAGCACTAGTCATCATCTTCTTCATCATTCTCGTCGTCATGATATTCAGAATTGGTGTCGGAGTCATTTTCTAATCCTTCATTTTCTCCTAATTGCAATTCATTGCCGAATAAAGATAGTATTCGAGTGTTTTGATCAAAATTTGAATATACATATCCCATCCATGACAAACTCAATACTAAAAAAAGAACACCTATTATCGGGCGAGTAGTTGAAATTCCAGTTTTACCCGAAATAGGATCTTTTTTACCGTCAATCATACTATACCATAAAGAGTCCTTATGGCTTAAATAGTGATATAAAATGCCAACAATATGAGCAATTACTGAGATTATGAACAAATTGGCTAGAATTTCATGAGTATCTTCGAAGAATTCAGATTCATTACCCAATGCCATATTGATTCCTGTTATACCTAACCCAATGGTAAGTGCAAACATTAAAAGAGAGACATAACTTGAAGCTGGATTGTGACTAAAATAGGATTTTGTTTTTGCGACCAATACCTGCTTAAAATATGTAATCAAATCGCTAGGATTTAACTTGAAGGAAGTAAACCTTGCGTATTTTGTACCAACAAGTCCCCATATTATTCGAAGACCAAGAACAAATAACAGTGAAATTCCTGCAATCATGTGATAACTGAATATCGGGCTATCATCATCTGAGGTTTTAGCAATGGCAAATGCAATCAGAAATAGTGAGGCAAACAGCCAGTGAAAGATTCGGGTGGGGAAATCGTAAACGGTGGTTTTTTCCATTAGGCTTCAGGTTGTTAATATTTACCTGAATCTTTGAAAATATTTCGATTTACGCATCAGTCATATGATGTATATTTATGCTTATAAGATGCGTTTCTTTGAAAGCAAACGTTTTGGAGCTGAACTTGGAGGGGAAGCAAAAGTTGCTAATCAATTTTAGGATGACAGTAAAGGAGAGCTTATTCTTAATTGAACATTGAACATTGAACATTGAACATTGAACATTGAACATTGAACATTGAACATTGAACATTGAACATTGAACATTGAACATTGAACATTGAACATTGAACATTGAACATTGAAGCAGCTTTGCTGCGTCACGCCGCATCTTCTACTTCGTCCATTTTCACACCAACCAAACGACTTACACCGGTTTCTGGCATGGTAACGCCGTACATCATTTCGGCTTTGCTCATGGTCTTTTTGTTATGGGTAATAATGATGAACTGAGTTTCTTTACTGAACTCTTTAATCATTTTAGCAAAGCGCTCTATGTTGGCATCATCCAGAGGAGCATCAACTTCATCTAATACACAGAATGGAGAAGGTTTAACTAAATAAATCGCAAATAGAAGAGCGATAGCTGTTAGTGTTTTCTCTCCTCCTGAAAGCTGTGAAATTCCAGAAGGTCGTTTCCCACGAGGTTGAGCTTTAATTTCGATACGAGCTTCTAAAGGATCTTCGCTATCATCTTCTATTAAAAGGTCACAATAATCATCCTCAAAGAAGAGGGTTTTAAATACTTTTTGAAAGTTCACTCGTACTTGCTCAAAAGTTTCATTGAAACGTTCTGTTGCAGTAGTATTTATTTCATGAATCGTTTCAAGAAGTTGTTTTTCAGCTTTATCGAGATCATCAATTTGTTCTTCGTAGAAATCGAGACGCTCTTTTTCCTCTTTATATTCATCGATCGCAAGCGGATTTACATCACCAATCCCATTTAATTTTTGACGAAGCCATCCGATTCTTTGCTTCACTTCATCAGAGCTTTTGTCTTCGGGCATTTCTGCGTTTTCGATCTGCTTCATCAGGATTCCATAGGCTTCCCAAATGTGATCTGAAAGTCCCTGAACTTGCATTTCCATCTTCTCTTTTGCCATAGAAAGGTGATGAACCAATTCCATATTTACTTCTTTCTGTCGGCGGATTTCCTTTAGATTTTTTTCAATCTCATTAATGGAACCACGTTGTTTTGCAGCAGATTCTTCTGCTTTTTGAAGTGCTTCATCCGCTTCTACTTTTAACTCTTTATTTGAAGAAAGCTCTTGTTCCAGCTTCTCTATATAAGAAGAAGATTCTGTGATATTCTTTTTTGATTGTTCAGTAAGATTCGTACGGTTTTCAATTCTAGACTGCACACTTTGAATTCCGGTTTCAGCTCTTTTAACATCCCGTTCATGATTATCAACTTTGTTCTTTAAGTCCTGATGTTTTAGTTGAGCATCGTTATATCGACTTTGAGCAATTGCACGCTCTTCTTCCAGTGATTCAAGGAGATCTTTTTTCCCATTTTGTTGTGCATCTAACTCTGTGATCTTCTTTTGTAATTCCTTCTGTTTTGGCTGCATAGAATCCAGTTCTTCTTGAGCTGAACCTTCACTGCTTTTCAGATAATCTTTTCGGTTAACGAGTTCAGTGATATTCTTTTGGTAGACTTGAACTTTAGAACTGAGGCTATGTTGTTGTTGCTCAAGTCGGCGAACCTCCTGTTCCTTTTCTTTAAGACCGGCGCTTAATGTTGCGATATCCAGCTTTTCATACTTTTCGACTATCTGTTTTAGATATTCGCTAAGCTTATCAATTTCTTTGAGAACTCCAGCTTTCTCTTTTTCCAGTCGGTCTATTTTATCCTGCAACCCAACTCGAACGCCAGTGTTCTTGTTTTTGCTACCACTTTTGAAGAATCGATTTCGGTTAATTACTTCGCCGTCGTAAGTAACTCCGATGGCATTTGTTCTTTTGAGGCCTTTATAAGCATCCTCAACGGAATCGAAAACCAAGACATTACCAAGTAGCAATTGTTTTAGTGCAGAGTACTGGTGTTTCGTTTTAACATGATCGAACAAACCACCGTCGACAACATCATACTTTGCCGAAAGCTTATCGAGCGGGATAAATGTGGCTCTTCCTTTATTAGCTTCTTTAAGAACATTTGCTGCTCTTTTAGCTTCCTCAAGAGTAGGAAGAATCACAAAATTAAGCGCTCCGCCAAGTACAGATTCAAGCGCGACAGCATGTTTTTCATCGGTATTAAAAACCTCAGCAACGGTGGTCATTTCCTTGAAATCAAACCGATGATTTTCAAGTAAGTATTTTACGCTATTTGGAAAAGCTTCATTCGAGTTAGCGAGATCATTCATCAATCGGACTTCACTCAATAACGAAGAATGAGAACTGTGAAGAGTTCGGAGTTCATCTTTAATTTCATTCTGCTTTTCTGCAAAACCCTCACGCTTTTCACGTGAAGTTTCTAATTCTTTTTCCAGCAGATCTCGTTCTTCTACCAGATTACCGAGCTTAACTTCAATAGTGCCTTGTTCAGTATTTAGGTTGCCAATTTCATCATTTAAATCTACAATCTCATCATTTATTCGCTCTAAATCTCCTTCCGTATTCTCCAACCGAGACTCAATCTTAATCCGTTTGGTTTGAAGTTGACTAAGTTCATTATTAGTGGCACTCAGTTGAACTTCCAATTCATAAAGTTCGTGGCGTTCCCTATTGTATTGTTGCTGAATTTGGGAATACTTCTTTTTTGATTCTTCAAGAATCTGTTCCGATTTTTCTAAATCCTCATCAAAAGATTCGAGCTTAGTCCGACTGTTACTCAATAAATCCATCAATTCTTTTAAGTCGAGCTCGCCTTGTTCAATATCTTTGCTGTATTCAGTAATCACCTTTTTCTCGTTCTCGATTTTCTCTTTGGTGATTCTGATATTTGTATCAGCTTCGCGAATTGCATTATGAAGTTGGCTCACTTGTCGCTGAGCTTCTCCTTGTTGCCGTTCTTTCTCAATCAGTTGGGCTCGAGACTTTTCATCAGACGACTCTAGTTCATCGGCATTTTTAGTAATCTCTTTTTTCTCTTTCTCAGCATTCGAAATTCGCAACTGAAGAGGCTCTAACTCTTCTTGTATTTTTTTGAAATCGTGTAGAGTAAGTGCTTTGTCTATCGTTTCAAGTTCGTCTTTATAGACTTTCGCTTTTTCTGCTTTTTCAGCCTGTATTTCAAGTGAACGAGCTTTTTTGCGTAGCTCAATCAATAAGTCATCAACACGTTGAAGATCTTTCTTAGTCTCTTCAAGTTTCCGAAGTGTTTTCTTTCGTTGATCTTTATATCGGGTTACTCCGGCCGCTTCCTCAAACAAACGCCGCCGATCATTATTCTTGTCGTTGAGAATTTCCTCCACCATTTTCAGCTCAATCACGGAATAGGCATCAGAACCCATTCCGGTATCCATAAACAACTCCATAATATCTTTTAATCGACAAGAAGTGTTATTGATGAGATATTCAGAGTCACCCGATCTATACAATCTACGGGTAATGGTTACCTCGCTATACTCGATTGGAAGAATCCCTTTGTCGTTCACAAAAGTGAGGGATACTTCTGCCATTCCAAGAGCTTTCTTTTTTGCAGTACCGTTAAAAATCACGTTACTCATTGCAGAAGATCGAAGAAGAGAAGGGCGTTGCTCTCCTAATACCCAGCGCAGTGCATCTACAATATTCGATTTACCACAACCATTAGGTCCAACAATGGAAGTAATTCCACTATCGAAACTCACCTTGGTTTTGTGAGCGAAACTTTTAAATCCATGTAAATTGAGTTCGGATATATACACTAGTTATTTTTCATATATAAGAATTATCTTTGCGAGGAGATGCGGATACATCGACGTGGCAATCTCTTTTTAAAACCTAATTACTGAGATTGCTTCGCTTTGCTCGCAAATGAACTTATACCGTCATGATTTCAGTTTCTTTTTGAGCTAGTAAATCATCAACCTTTTTAGTGTGATTGTCTGTGATCGTTTGAACCTCAGCTTCAGCTTCAAACTTAGAATCTTCGGGTAGTGATTCAGACTCTACGGTTTTTTTGATGGTGTCGTTAGCATCACGACGAGAGTTTCGAATACTGATTCTTGCTTGCTCTGCTTTATCTTTCGCTACTTTTACGAGTTCCTTTCTACGCTCTTCTGTAAGTAATGGAAGAGGGATACGAATAAAATCACCATCATTCATAGGATTTAATCCAAGGCCAGCTGCCATAATAGCTTTTTCAATATCACCTAGGGTAGATTTATCATAAGGAGCAATCATTAATAAGCGTGGTTCAGGAACAGAAATATTTCCTAATTGTTGAAGAGGAGTCTGTGCTCCATAGTATTCAACTTTAACACCTGAAATTAATGCAGGGTTAGCTTTACCAGTACGAATATGCGAAAACTCACTTTTCAGATACTGAAAGGCATCGTCCATTTTCATATCCGCTTCGTCTATAATTTCTTGTAATTCTTCGGCGATCATAACTTCAAAATTTGGTTGGAAAGTGGCTTTAATAGCCTATTTTTCAATTCTGTGAAGTTAATAAAAGTGAGCATTAATTCTTAATGAAAAGCTGTTTTTGCTTATATATTGGGCAAGCAATGCGATAGATAAAACTAAAGAGGTTGAATAGCGAAGAATTGATTTCTTACATTCGATTGAAATGACAAGTTGAACTTGTTCTTCAATTCTTCTGAAGGGTGTTAATTAAGGCTGAATCGTTACTAACACCCTCCAGATTTCCAGCAAGCTGAAAATACTTCCTCCCTCAAGGGAGGACTTATCTTATTTGAAACTAACTAATCGCCATCATTCTTGTAGTTGTCAAGTAATTGATTGACGAATTATCTTCTGTGTGCGTGGAAGATATCTTAAACCCCATCCTTAGAATGGTGAGCGGATTAGTGAAGGTAATACTCACATGTCCGCCTAATGGCGGAGAATAAATCCACTCTGGACGAGATCCTTTTCTATTTCGAAACGATCATAGACCTTTGGATTTATTCAGTGGGAGTATTTATGAACCCGCGAGATATTCGCAGATGGGAGCTTTTGTTACTTTTGTCGGCACAAAAGTAAGCAGCTATTTTAAAAGCAATGTCCTTTGGGCTTTCACAGAATCTTAGGTTCACTTCTTCCGATCATTATTCTAAAACCGAACTTAAATTAAAAAACTAAATGCAATAGTAAATTGCTTTTAATAAAGTTATAAAAGTATAATATTAGAGGATGGATTGGGAAAAAATTACAGAAAAAGACTTTTCTCTTCACAGGGTCTCTACATTAATATATTTGATACTGGCTTCAATGGTTTTTTTGATGACAGTTATTATACCTTTTTTGAAGGGGTATATTGATAATATTTGGGTTGAATTAGTTTTAATGTTATTAGTTGAAGCTACAATAATATTTGTGTGGTATTATAACAGGTCTGTTTTTCCCTTTGGTAATTCAAAAAAACATAACCTTGTTATTGCTATAACAACAGAAAATGAGACGCAAAAAAACAGAATAAGGAAGGATTTTACTAATGCTATAAATAAGAGGTTGAAGCACTTAGGTTTAGATAAATATTATTCTGTCTTAGTTTTACATAATCATTTATCAGAAGTTCTTAAACAGAAACTAGAAGAATATTACCATTTCAAGAAGCTTAGTACAGAGGAAGACACTAAGAAAGGAAATAAAATTATAGAAAAACTAGCTATGAGGATGCATGCAAGTTTTTTTATTTATGGAGATTTAATACTAAGAAATTTCCCCAATGCAAAATATAGTTTAAAAACAGATGCATTGATGCTTCACGCATTTACTACATCTGAAAACCAGAATATTTTAAATGATGAATTTAAAAAGCATTGGAAATCTGATGTTTCTTTTCTGGAAGAAGAAGAACTTACTGGGTTTGAAAGTAATGCTGAACAAGTTTTTTTTACAGCAACATATCTGCTAGGATTAGCAACATTTACTGATAATAATTTTTTAAAAGGAATTGATATATGGACTAAGCTAGAAGCATATATAGATAGATATCCAGAATTCGAAGAACACAGAGAAAGAATTAAAAGCCTTAAAGCATTTTCATGCAAAATTTATGCTAGGCTTCTTTATGATCAAGGAAAAGTTGAGGAATCAATTCATTATAGAGAAATTTATTTAGAAATAGATCCTGATGAGCTAGGGAGATATTTAAATAATTCAATTAGAGAAGTTAGTGTCAATAAAAATCCAAAGAAAGCACTAGAAGAAGTTGAAAAGGCTAAAAAAGTTTCTGGTTATGATGGAACCTGGAGATATAATAAATTTTATATTTTACTTGAATTAAATAGATTTGATGATGCATATCAAGTTTTTGAAGAAATACTTATCAACTCATTTGATGTTGAGGAAGATGTAGTAAATCAAGTAATACATTTCAATGAAAATCTAATTCTTGAAAATGAAAGTTATCTACAATGTTACTTAATTATTGGGGCTTTTTATTTTAAAAAGATTCAAAATTTTTCTCATGCATATGTAAAGCTAGAAGAATTTATAAAACGATCAGAAGGGAGAGAAGAATGGGAACTATTTAATATAAAAGCGAAGAGCTTTCTTAATGAATTAGATAAAATATTAGGCATTAATTCTTAATTGATCTTACTCCCAAACAACCGTAGTTCCTAAATCCTCTCCGCCACAAACAATCTTCTTAAAAGTGCCTTCTTCATTCATGTTGAAAACAACAATTGGAGTAGAGTTTTCACGACAAAGGGTGAATGCTGTTAAGTCCATCACATTAAGTCGGCGTTGAAGAACTTCATCTCCAGTAATGGTATCAAATTTCTTGGCGTCTGGGTTTTTCTCTGGATCGGAATCAAAAATTCCATCAACGCGCGTACCTTTTAGAATTACATCAGCTTCAACTTCAATAGCTCGTAGTGCACCTGCTGTATCGGTAGTGAAGTAAGGGTTTCCTGTTCCTGCTCCAAAAATTACTACTCGTCCTTTTTCTAAGTGGCGAACTGCACGGCGACGAATAAACGGCTCAGCAATTGCTTCCATTCTAATAGCGCTTAATAATCGGGTTTTAACTCCTTTTCGTTCAAGTGCATCTTGCAAAGCCATGCTATTGATCATTGTGGCGAGCATCCCCATATAATCACCCTGCACTCTGTCCATTCCTGCTGTAGCTCCAGCAACACCTCTAAAGATATTTCCTCCTCCAATCACAATAGACACTTCAACACCTTTTTCTTGAACTGCTTTTATTTCTTCAGCGTATTGTGATAGGATATTAGAATCAATTCCATGTCCTTGTTCCCCGAGAAGTGCTTCACCACTTAATTTTAGTAAAACACGTTTGTACTTATTTGCCACGAGCTATTTATTAGAGGTTCAAAAAATAAAGGTCAAAAAAAAGGCTGTTTCGAAAATCGAAACAGCCTAAGGTATAAAAAAAAGAATTAAGCGTCTTCACCTAATTGAATTCGATGAAAAGACTTTGCTAACGGTGCACCGTTTTGCTCGAGATACTGTTTAACAGTAACGCTGTTATCTTTTACGAATTTTTGATTTAGTAGAACACGTTCTTCATAGAATCTGCGAAGTTTACCAACAGCAGCTTTCTCAGCGATTTCAGCTGGTTTACCTTCGTTGATTAATTGCTCTTTAGCAATCTCAAGTTCTTTTTCTACTACAGAAGCATCAACTTCATCTTGAGTTACTGCGATTGGCTTCATAGCTGCAACTTGCATTGCTACATCTTTTCCAATTTCAGCATCGGTAAGGTCACCATCAAATTCTACTAATACACCAAGTTGGTTGCCTGGGTGGATATATGAAATGAGAGTTCCATCAGTTGTTGCTAGAACAGTTGTGCTAATTTGAATTTTCTCGCCAATTAAACCAGTCATTTCCTGAAGTTTATCAGCAATTGTTTTCCCATTAAGTTTAAAAGCAAGAAGATCAGATACGTTGTCAATATTGTTATCGAATGCAGCGTTGAGGAAACTATCCGCAGTGTTCTGGAAATCTTCATTACGAGCTACGAAATCAGTTTCGCAGTTGATTTCAATGGTAGAAGCTTTTTTTGCATCATCACTAATTCTAGTAATGATCAAGCCTTCTTTAGCTTCGCGGTCAGCGCGTTTGTCAGCTAGTTTTTGACCTTTTTTACGTAGAAGATCAACAGCTTGATCGAAATCGCCATTAGCTTCTGAGAGTGCCTTCTTGCAATCCATCATGCCGGCACCGGTCATGTCTCTTAGTTTTTTAACGTCAGCAGCAGAAATGCTCATTGTTCAGTTAGTTTAAAAAAGGGTTAAAATTATTCTTTTTCTTCGCTGGTCTCAGTAGCTTCTTCTTCTTTAGCTTCTGATTTTGGTTCAGCAGTGGTTTCGTCTTGAGCTTCTAATGTAGGCTCTGCAGTTCTTGGTCTCTTTTTACGAGAACGAAGGTTAGTTTTTGCTTCTGGAGCAGCATCACTTTTAGACTCTCCTTTAGCTTCTGCAGCAACTTGCTCTTGTAACTCTTCCTCGTTGTGCGCTTCGCGTTCAGCGGCACCTTCAATAATAGCATCAGCAACTTGAGAGCTTATCAATTGAATTGTTCTTGCAGAATCATCATTGCAAGGAATAATAAAATCTGGAACATCAGGATCACTATTAGTATCAACCATAGCGATAATAGGGATGTGAAGTTTTATAGCTTCACTTACAGCAAGGTGTTCTTTAATGATATCAACAACAAAGATTGCACCAGGAACACGACTCATGTTAGAGATACCACCTAAAGTATCTTCTAATTTTTGTTGCTCACGTGAAAGCATCAAACCTTCTTTTTTCGTGAGCTCATCCATCGTACCGTCAGTTTTCATACGCTCAATTTCTTCCATTCGAGAGATGCTCTTACGAACAGTTGAAAAGTTGGTAAGCATACCGCCTAACCATCTGTGTGTAACAAATGGCATACCAGCACGAATCGCTTCCGTTTTGATGATGTCGGTAGATTGTTTTTTTGTACCTACAAACAGAATAGTTTTTCCAGCACGAGAAAGTTTTTGAATCTCATCAAGTGCTTCTTGTAAGTAATTTTGAGTTTTTTTGAGGTCAATGATATGAATCCCATTACGTTGCATGAAGATAAAATCCTTCATTTTTGGATTCCAACGTCGGGTTAAGTGACCGAAATGTGCACCTGATTTTAACAGGTTTTCAATAGATGCTGCTTGTGGCATTGTATTAGTATGTATGTTTAGGTTTGTCCGCTGTGTGGGTCAGCCTCAAAAAACCAATCCCGATCTTATTATCGGGACACCAGGCTTTGAGTCACCACACATGTGTGATTTAAAATTGTACAGCGTAAATATTAACGCTTAGAGAACTGGAATTTCTTACGTGCTTTTGGTTGACCTGGTTTTTTACGTTCAACCATTCTTGAATCTCTTGTAAGAAGACCGTGTCCTTTTAAAATGTCGTGCATATCTTCATTTTCACCATCGATAGCGCGAGCTAAAGCATGTGAAATTGCGCCAGCTTGACCAGCTTTTCCGCCACCGCGAACGGTAACTTTGATATCATACTTACCTTCTAATTCAGTAACATGCATTGGAAGTAACGCGATATTACGAATAGATTTAACTGGTAAATATTCTTCAATAGGAGTTTTGTTGATAAGAATCTCACCTTTACCTGGCTTAATATATAAGCGAGCAGTTGAGGTCTTTCTACGTCCGATGTAATTAGCTTGTGCCATTGATTAAAGCTCGATAGTTTCAGGGTTCTGTGCCGATTGTTCATGAACAGGACCTGCATACACTCGAAGATTGGTCAATAATTGACGACCAAGTTTGTTCTTCGGAAGCATTCCTTTAACGGCTTTAGTAACTAATGATGTTGGGTCTTTTGCCATCATATCTTCTGCACTGGTAAAGCGCTCACCACCTGGGTAGAAAGTGTGACGGAAGTACATTTTATCTGTCATCTTCGCGCCAGTCAATTTAATTTTCTCTGAATTGATAACAATAACGTTATCACCAGTATCCATGTGTGGTGTAAATGTGGGCTTGTTTTTGCCTCTCAATATAGATGCAACTACAGTGCTCAATCTACCTAATGGTACATCTTCTGCATCAACTAAAACCCACTTCTTCTCGATGTCGCTAGGTTTTGCTGAGTATGTTTTAAAACTTAAGGTATTCACGATAAACTCGTTTATTTGCTTTTTTGGAAAGACATAAAAAATACGGCAAAAATATTTTCATATCAACATCTATTTATACTTTTGTTTTATAAATTTTCAAAAGCATTTGTAAACAAATTCTAGAGTGAAATGATGTAGCAAATGAAAAGGTTAATCCAAGAAAGACAAAGCCCAAAAGAATTTGTATCTTTATAGTCTATTCGAATTTTTAAAAATACATTCAGATGAGCGATAAATTTAAAAGCACAAAACAAACATTTGATACCGGTAATGGGGAAGCAACCTTTTATAGTCTTCCAAAATTAACTGAACTTGGGTATTCAAAAGTTGAAACACTTCCTTTCTCTATTAAAATACTTCTAGAAGCAGTATTAAGAGAAAATGACGGTTATGCAATTACTGATGCCGACATTGAAACTTTAGCTACTTATAATGCTGCGAGCCCAGACGGTGAAATTCCATTTAAGCCATCTCGTGTAGTACTTCAGGATTTTACAGGAGTTCCTGCCGTTGTAGATTTAGCTGCATTGAGATCAGCAATGAAAAGAATGGGTGGAAATCCAACCGATATTAACCCGCAAGTTCCAGTTGATTTAGTAATAGATCACTCTGTACAAGTAGACATGTTTGGTAAAGAAGCAGCGCTCATGTTTAATGTTGAAATGGAAATGGAGCGTAATAATGAGCGTTATGAATTCTTGAAGTGGGGTAAAGAAGCGTTTGATAATTTCAGAGTAGTACCTCCAGGCCGCGGAATTGTGCATCAAGTTAATTTGGAATATTTAGGACGTGGTGTATTTACAAGAGAAGAAGCAGATGGAACCAAAACTGCATATCCTGATACCTTAGTTGGAACCGATTCTCACACAACTATGATAAACGGACTTGGAATTCTAGGTTGGGGCGTTGGTGGTATTGAAGCAGAAGCAGCAATGTTAGGACAACCAATCTCGATGTTGGTTCCTGAAGTTACTGGGATGAAATTAACTGGTAAACTTCGTGAAGGTGTAACTGCTACCGATTTAACACTAACCGTTACTCAAATACTAAGAAAACAAGGTGTGGTTGGGCAGTTTGTAGAATTTTATGGCGATGGTATAAGTAATATGAGTTTACCTGATAGAGCTACTATCGCAAATATGGCTCCTGAATATGGTGCAACAATGGGCTTTTTCCCAATTGATAGTGAGTCGCTAAGATATATGCGAAGAACTGGACGTTCTGAAGAGTTAGTGAAATTGGTTGAAAATTATACCAAAGCTCAGGGACTATTCAGAACAGATAATACTCCAGATCCAGTATTTACTTCAACATTAGAATTAGATTTAGGAACGGTAGAAACATCACTAGCTGGCCCCAAACTTCCTCACGATAGAATTTCACTTCAAAATATGAAGTCTACATTTGAAAATTCTTTAGTGAGTGATAACCCAACAATGGGTTTTAATCTTACAAAAGAAAGATTAACAAGTATTGGACATTACAAGAATGGCCAAGATATTGAAATGACTCATGGTGATGTAGTTATTGCTGCCATCACAAGTTGTACGAATACCTCAAACCCAAGTGTAATGTTGGGTGCTGGAATTGTTGCTAAAAAAGCGGTAGAAAAAGGTCTTAAAGTTCCTGCATATGTAAAAACCTCTTTGGCACCAGGTTCACGCGTGGTAACTGAATATCTAAACGAAGCTGGCTTGACCGAGTATATGGACAAGCTTGGATTCAACTTAGTAGGTTATGGTTGTACTACATGTATTGGTAACTCTGGTCCATTACCAGAACCAGTAGAAAAAGCTATCAAAGAAGGGGATTTAATTGCAGCTGGTGTATTGTCTGGAAACAGAAACTTTGAAGGACGTATTCACCCTTACGTAAAAGCAAACTTCTTAGCTTCCCCACCATTGGTTGTAGCTTATGCACTTGCAGGTACTGTGAACATCGATTTAAATACTGAACCGCTCGGTAAAGATAAAGAAGGAAATGATGTATATCTGAAAGACATTTGGCCAACAACAGAAGAAATTGCTGAACACTTAGATAATGCTATTCGTCCAGATCTTTTTGATAAGATGTACTCAGATATATTTGAATCTCCAACTTGGGAAGCTATTCCAGTTTCTGGTGGAGATCTTTTTAATTGGAATGATAAATCAACATACATCCAGGAGCCGCCATTCTTCATGAATATGAGTGAGCATGCGGAGCCAATCAAATCTATTGAAGGTGCTCGAGTGCTTGTTAAAGTAGGCGATTCGATTACAACAGATCATATTTCGCCAGCTGGTAATATTAAAGAAGACGCACCTGCAGGTGTTTATCTGAAAGAAAACGGGGTAGAAAAGAGAGATTTCAACTCATATGGTTCACGAAGAGGTAATGACCGTGTTATGACTCGTGGAACATTTGCTAATGTTCGTTTCAAAAACCAAATGGCGCCAGGTACCGAAGGTGGAATGACGACTTATTTACCTACTGGCAATGTTACTTCGATCTATGATGCCTCTTTGAAATACAAAGAGAGTAACACGCCATTAATTGCAATTGCTGGAAATCAGTACGGATCAGGTTCTTCCAGGGATTGGGCAGCAAAAGGAACGAATCTTTTAGGTATTAAAGCGGTAATCGCGGAGTCTTATGAGCGTATTCATCGTTCAAATCTAGTTCAAATGGGAGTATTTCCACTTCAATTTAAGGATGGGGAATCGCCGGAAACACTAGGTATTGATGGCTCAGAAACATTTACAATTCACTTAAGTGATGATATAAAAGCACGTGGTGAAGTAAAAGTAACTGCTGTAAAAGAAGGTGGAAAAGAAATCAACTTTATCACTAATAGTAGAATTGATACTCCAGTTGAAGTAGATTATTACCGAAATGGTGGCATTCTGCATACTGTGCTTCTCGACTATTTAAAAAAGAGCAAGTCATAAAAACAAGTGTTTAGAAAATCCCCTGTTGTTCTATTAGGGGATTTTTTGTTTTTTTAAATCCTATGAAGCATTTTAACTCATCATTTTTCAAGAGAACCAGAATTTAAATGGCTGAGAATTATAAACACATGCAATTACTACTTCACGCGATTGAAGGAATCAATCGTACGATGGAGCTTAAATCATTGCTACTAAAATGCATGAACTCTGCTTGTCAGGTAATGGAAGCTGAAGCAAGCTCTCTAATACTCATTGATGAAGTAACTGGTGAATTGAATGTTAGCATTCCTACCGGACCAATAAAAGATAAGATTAAAGGAATGACGATCCCTAGAGATAAAGGGGTTGCAGGTTGGGTACTTAAAAATAAAAAACCTTATTTAAGTAATAATTTAAAAGAATCGGATGTTTTTTGGGAAGAATTAAATAATGAGTTTAATTCAAAAAGTATCATGTGTGTTCCTCTCTTAAATTCAAAAAAAGAAGCCATTGGAGTTCTTCAAGTACTGAATAAAATGAATGGGCATGAGTTCAATGAAGATCAGATTCCAGTATTTGAAACTCTTGCAGGACATATTGCACTTTCCATCGAGAAAGTAAAAGAAGTTGATGATCTCAAAAACAAGATTAAAGAAAAAGAAGAGAAGCTTAAAGAAGTTCATCAAGGCTTAAAAAGCAATTTGGCAGCCATTAATGCGCTCATACAACTTGAAGTTCCGACAATTGACGATGAATATGCCCAATTTATTCTAAAAGCGACTGGTTCGAGGATTGAAGCTATTTCTAATGCTCATCATATACTTTACAATCAAGACGAATTTGAGTACATCGACCTCGGTATTTATTTAGGTAGATTAACTTCAGTAGTTTCAGAGATTTTTGAAGAAGATGGAAAAGAAATCAGTCTTCTCGTTGATATGGATAAAATTTCACTTAAGGCAAGTGTTGCTCTAACTGTAGGCCTAATTGTGAATGAGGTGTTAGTACATATGTATAAAGACGCTTTTACTTTAGACGCTTATGGTAAGATTATATTAGCAGTTAAAAAAGACGAGGAGAATTGTGTAGCAATAAGTATTTCTGATAGTGGTATTGGCTTGAGTACAAATCTGGATGGAAGTGAAGAAGATTCGCTAGCATCTGTTATTATAAAAACCTTAGCTAGTAAATTAGAAGCAACCTTAACACAGCGTGAAAACGAGACTGGTGGCACTACGTTTTCAATTCTTTTCTACACCTAATCGATAAAGTGGATTTTCAAACATTGGAAATCGAATATGGATAGTTCCAAGCTAATTAAGCTCCTAATAGGGCCCTCTCTATTATTCATCTGTTCTATAATAGGTGAATTTGAGAATGAACAAGCTCTTATGATTGGAGTTGTATTATGGATGCTAAGCTGGTGGATTACAGAAGTAGTTCCAATAGCTGTAACAGCACTTCTTCCGATGATACTTTTGCCAATGCTGGGAATTCTAGATTTAAGAGCGACTACAGCAAACTATTCAAATCCAGTTATCTATCTTTTTTTTGGTGGATTTGTTCTTGGATTAGCCATTGAAAAATGGGGACTCCATAAGCGTATTGCACTTAATATAATGAAATTAGCAGGAGATAAACCCTCTCGTGTTGTTCTTGGATGTATGCTAGCAACTGCACTTCTATCGATGTGGATTAGCAATACTGCTACCACGGTAATGATGCTCCCAATCGGTATGTCAGTAGTTGCACTTTTAAAAGATAAAATGGATGACGGTATAGGCGCTAAAAACTTTGCCCTAACATTGATGTTAGGTATTGCTTATGCAGCAAATATTGGAGGAATTACTACATTAATTGGTACCCCTCCAAACCTTGTGCTAGCTGGAATTGTAGAAGAAAGTGGTTTAGCGCCTTTGGGTTTTTCTGAATGGTTTTTGTTTGCTCTTCCTCTAGTAATCATATTATTCAGTGCAGTATATCTCATAAACACTAAGCTGGTTTATCCGATCCGTATTAAAAAGCTGGAAGGAATAAAGGAACTTATTTCTGGAGAACTAAAGCAGCTTGGAGTATTGGGAAAAAGCGAGCGCAATGTTTTATTCATTTTAGTAGGTACGGCATTACTATGGATATTTCGAGCTCAGTTAACAAAAATCTCAATATTATCTGATTTAAACGATACCATTATTGCCATCTTTGCAACAGTACTATTGTTTATCTGGCCATCAGCAAAAAAGTCTGAACCACTACTTATATGGAAAGACACAAAAAGGCTTCCCTGGGATATTTTACTTCTTTTTGGTGGAGGTATATCTGTTGCAAAGGGACTTGAGGTAACGAATGTAGTTGGATTACTTGGTGAGTGGATAAGCTCTAGTATAGTTGCATATCCACTTATCATAATTTTAGTAGTCTGTATTTTTGCTGTATTTCTTACAGAAGTAATGAGTAATGTTGCACTGGTTGCTGTATTTATACCCGTCTCATTTGTGATTGCTCAAAATTTTGGCTTAAGTGAACTTCAATTAGCAATTCCATTAACAATTGGAGCAAGTTGTGCCTTTATGCTTCCTATATCAACTCCACCTAATGCCATTGTATTTTCTAGCGGGTACATCAATATGGGTCAAATGGCACGAGTAGGGATTATCCTGAATATTACGTGTATTCTAATCATCACTTTATATAGTTACTTCTTTCAGGGCTGGTTTTTTGGGTAGACGATAGTGGGTACGAAGTACAAGCGAGAAGCTTGTAGTTGTAGAGGCTCGGTATTGAAAACTGATTATTTAATTCTTTCTATCTGTAGCCCAAATTTCTCTCCAAGTTTGATGGCTTTATAAATTGGTATCTCTGCTCCTAGATTATTTTGCGTTAGTTTTATAATCTCATTAATTGCTTGGGTATTGCAGCGACATCCGATCAATATTTCCTTAATCGTTCTTTTTTCGATATGGGTCCTACTAATCCTCCATTCTTTTTCATATTCCCACAGCTGGGACTTGAAAAAAAACTTCTTGTGAAATTGATCTGTAATTTCATCTATCCCTGAGATTAAAGGATATTCTATTTGATAATTTATCGGCTCTAAATAATCGAAATCATAATCAGTGCAAATTGATTCTGAATCAAACCCTATAAAAAATCCTGTATGATTAGATGAACAATGAGACCACATAAGAATATTGTCTGAAACTGAAGAAAGACCTAGTGAGATTAGCTTATCCCAAAACTACCCCAACCCCTTCAATCCAAGTACGAATATCTCGTTCGAGCTACCACAAGCGGGTATTGTTCAATTGAAAATATACAATCTACTTGGACAGGAAGTAGCCAATCTAGTTGATGGTCGAATGAACTCCGGAAATCATTCGGTGAATTTTGATGCCAGCCAATTTTCTAGCGGAGTATATATCTATCGATTAGCAGCTGGAAATCAGTCCATCACTAAAAAAATGATGTTGATTAAGTAGTAATTCCTAAAGCATAAATGAAATCTAAGCTGCAAAGCAGTTTCTTAGATGTCTTAAAATACCGGGTCGTTGGCTTTTCGATCAGGTGTTTTATAACCACCAGCTTTCTATAACCCTCTCATAGTAAAGAAATTCGCCATTTTAGAATCGAACGGTGGTTTCAACATCGTTTTTATTATTGCTCGCTTAAAACTATGAAAACTAGTTTTTCTGCCTAATCTCATATTTAACTCCGCTCTTCTTGCTACTTTCTTTGCCATGGGGCGTTGCTTGGCATCATATACAAACAAATCAGCAATGGGTAAATCTTTCGAAATACCTCGGCAAAATGACATCACATTGGCTAAATGCCAGGCATCCAACCATCCAAGATTCATTCCTTGTCCTCCAATAGGACTTACCACATGAGCGGCATCACCTACTAGTAAAATTCGATCTTTAACAAAACGATCAGCTATATAATGTGAGACACCAAATCCACTCACCATATGATTAGCAGATGGATCAATATCAACATTCACCCTTTGTTTTATTATATCAGCAATCAATTCAGGTGTAGGTTCTGAAATGAATTTTTCCGTTTTAATAACCCACCGGCGCTTTTTGCCTGGTAGAGGAAAGCACTCAATCAGTCCTTCTTTAGGTAAATAGACTACGGCGTCATTTCCAAAATCTGTTGCATCATCAAAGTCTCCCATGATGTAAGTATCGGGATAACGTTTCCCATTAAATTTGATTCCAGAAGCTTCACGGACGAAACTATTTTTACCATCACAACCAATTACATATCCAACATCAAAAGTATATTCTTTGTCCTCTTTTTTCGCAGTTAGTGAAATTGAGCTAAAATTATCCTGTAACCCAATGATCTCTGCCCCTGTGATTAAAGAATCTGGGCAAAGTTTCAAAAAATGTTCTCTTAGAATCTGTTCTGTTCTAAACTGAGGATTGATCAGTATAAATTGATAAGGAGGAGGGCAATTCTTAAAAGTAATTTCTCCAAGTTCCTGCTTCCCATCATGAGCAATTCCTCGTTCAACTTTAATTCCTGTTTGAAGGAAGTCGTTTACTAATCCAAGTTTTTCAAAAAGTTCAATAGAAACAGGATGAATACCTAGAGATCGGGATTCCTTCACAACTTCTGTTCGTTGTTCCAAAATAGTACATGGAATTCCATGATGATGAAGACAAATCCCCATAAATAGTCCAATAGGACCGCCACCAACAATAACTACATCTTCTATTTTCATTGTTAAATAGTATAGGTTAACAGCAAACGAAAGGGAAAAGACCGTTCAACTTGCCAATTATTTGGAGCTAGATGTTGGAGTTCATACTTGGTATAACATCGCTTAATAGATGTTAATCCATCAGCAGTAATAAAAGAATTCCAGAATAATGGTCTTGAAAATATATTGAATAGAAGATATCCAATATCACTTCGTTCAATATCATTAAAGATAACCAATGTATTTGCTAGTGTTTTAGCTTCATTCAATACTTTAAGTGCACTTTCTTCATCTAAGTGGTGAAGTACATGATTTGAAATCACAAAATCGAACAACTTATGTTCATTAACTAAATCGGTTGAACTACACTTTAAAAATGAAACGGAAGGATCACTTTGTAGTGATTGAGCATATTGAAAAGCTCTTGAGTCTGTTTCGATGGCAGTTATTTGAAGCTTAATTCCATCTTTCTTTGCCCAGTTTGAAATTGCTAGGGGAATGTCACCGCCACCAAAACCTATATCAAGTAAAGAATATGATCTTTTTGAGTCCTTCATCTTGGGTTTCAATCTATTATTATAGATTCGTTTCCAATTAGAAAGTAACCCATTAATGATCGAAAACTGTTTATAAGTGTTTTCAAGTTTAATTAAATCGCAGTCATCTTTGTCCATAAACTCGACTAAACTGGGCTGACGATGCGATAGGAAGAAAGGCATAATTAAGAATTAACCACGGTAAGTAATCCGGTTTCGATCGTAAGTCCTGGACCAAAAGCGATAGGGAGAACACGTGTACCTTTATCTGGCTTAGATTCAAGAATCTCTTTTAGAACAAATAATACTGTAGCACTACTCATATTTCCGTATTCAGAAAGAATTTTTCTAGAAAAGCTAATTTGAAATTCTTTTAGACCCATTGATTGTTCGACTTTATCAATAATTGCTCGTCCTCCAGGATGGACGGCCCACAGATCTACATCTTTTTTGGCTATTGTAAGTTTTTCAAGGAGAGGTGAAATCACATCTTCCAAATTTGCAGCGATTATATCGGGTACATAGCTCGATAAAATCATATTGAAACCAGTATCACCAATGGTCCAAGCCATATCTTGTTCTCCTTCATATGCCAAAGAAGAAGCAAAATAATCTAATTGTAATGCTGTTTTTAATGGTCTTTTTGATGACATCAACACTCCTGATGCTCCATCTGCAAATACCGATGACGCAATCATATTATCAGGATCGCTCTTGTACTGAAAATGAATTGTGCATAATTCTGCACAAATAACCATCACAGTTGCGTTAGGATCAGATTCACAAAAAGATTGTGCCATTTTTAGGGCTGGAAAAGCAGCATAACATCCCATAAACCCAACATGAAATCGTTGAGTAGATGTAGAAAGTCCAAGTCCACGAACAATTTCAAAATCTGGACCGGGAGCAAAAAAACCAGTACAGGAAACGGTAATTACATGAGTAATTGCTGATTTCTCAATGTTGGGGTTTTGATCTAATAGTTTCTTCCCAACCTCGAGAAATAGTTTAGTTGATTCAATTTTGTAAACCTCATTTCGATCACCGGTTGTTGGTCGCTTATCGTTACTTAACGCTCTGTTGAAAAACGTATCATCTTCATCAGCTAGAAAGTCTTTAATTACAGTATGTCTTTTTTGGATTCCTGATTGGGAATATATTCTGTGAAGAATCGCTTCGGTCTTTCGGTCTTTAGCTAACTTTGATTTCATGATTTCTCGGACAGCAAGCTGATCAATCGAGGTTTCAGGAGTTGCAGTAACAATGTCGTGAATAAATGCGGGCATGTAAGAGAATACAAGTTTGTTGATGCATTTAAAACCCAGCTTTTAGAAAGAAGGTTCGTTTTGAAAAATTAACTCTAGCGAACTTAATAGAGCAATCTAAGCTTACTTGTAGATCTCTTTTTAGAACGGTTTCTATTAATTGAAGTTATAGCTTCATAAACTCTTCATATAAAGTTATTTAATTTTAAGTAATTGAAAGCTAGGTTAAGGAACTGTTTCCATATTATTCTTTCTTACAAGGTCTTATTTATGTCAAGAATGCAAGCAATTTCATACTTATTTCTCTTTATCTCATTTGCAAGCTGCTCTGTACTAGGTTCTGATGAAGAGAAGCCCGATCTCCTGAAACCCGGCTCACGCAACTACACTTGGAAAGTAGATAGTGTATATAGTGCCCCTGGTGGGTGGATGAATACCATTTGGGGATCTTCTCCCAATGATATGTGGATTGGTTCCAGTGGGGGTTCGGATCGACTTTGGCATTACGATGGAACTAAATGGGAACCAAGTACACAAAGAATTCCACGATCCATTTATAGCATTTTTGGGTTTGCACAAAATGATGTATGGATGGGTACCAATGGCATTATTTATCATTTTGACGGAAGTGATTGGACTCCATTTTATACTTACAGCCCAGAAGGAATGGGAGAGCCCACTATTTATGATATTTGGGGAACCTCTGCTTCGAATATTTATGCAGTAGGTTCTGTATCAGAGGGTCAAGGAGGGGCATATAAAGGATTCGTACTGCACCATAATGGGAGCGAATGGAAAGAGATATTACTAACAGATTTTGATGTGTACCTTTTACGGACGAGAGATGCCGAAAAAAATGTATTTATGGAGGCGATAAAACTACCTAATGGAAGCATTCAGGAAGAAGAGATGATTGTTTATGAATACAAGAATCAAAACTTAAGAAAAGTAGTCTCAAAAACCGTATCTGAATCAGAGACTTTTTCAATGAATACAATAAATAATGAACTGTTAATTATTTTCGAGAATAAAATATCGAAATACAGTAATGGTAAAATTAAAGAAATCAGTGTGCTTACCAATAATTCCAGACCATTTGGCATATATGGGCGACATGAGAAAGATTTATTTTTAGTAACAAAAGAAGGAGTAGAACATTTTAACGGAGAAGATACTCGAGTTTTATTTGAGCTCGATAACGAGAGAGCCGATGTGTTCAGAGGTATAATAATGGAAAAGGACATTTTTTTTGTAGTGAATGATTATGAAGCGGGAACGAATCTGATTTATAAGGGAAAACTGGAAGATCAAAACTAACATTAACCATAAAACAAGATGAGATATGAAGTTACAAAGCTTAACCCTTAGTTTGATATTTGTCATTTCAAGCTTCTCTTATGTAGAAGCTTTTGATTATCAAAATCAAAACTGGAATAGAGAACATGCTAAGGACACAACCAATAAAAGTGAGCTAATAAATTTAGCTAAAGAAAAAGGAACAATCAGAGTAATAGTTTTCTATGATATTCCATATGATAGAAAAAAAATAAAAAACAATGTTGAACGAGAGGCTCAAAAAGAACAAATGGAAGTCTTGCACAAGAGGTTTTTGCGAGGACTTAATGGTTTGAAAACCGGAGGGGTAAAAAAATCTAAATATGGCAATTGGATTACTTTAAGTGTTGACGAAAAGGGAGTAAATAAATTATATAGCTTTCCTTTTGTAAAAAGTATAACAAAAGAAATGGCATTTACTTCAAATTCTGATGTGAGTACAACCATTGTAAAGGCAAACGATGTCTGGAATGGACTTGATATTAGAGGTGCCGGCAGTAGTGTTGTGATTTTGGATTCTGGAGTCGACAGTGATCATGAAGCATTAGCAGGGAGGGTTATTGATGGTGCTTGTTTTTCTACTAATGATTCAAATATTCAATATTCTTCTGTTTGTGATTTTGGAAATGAAGAAGCCTACGGAATTGATGCAGGAAAAGAGTGTGGTGTAACTGGTTGTGATCATGGAACTAATGTGGCGGGTATTGCTGCCGGAGGAGCGGTAAATAACTTGTCAGGGATTGCTAATGAATCTAATATTATTTCAATTCAGGTTTTTTCTCAAGTAGATGATGAGAATATATGTAGCGCGAATGGGGAATCTACTCCTTGTATTAGGTTTAGGGAAGGAGATCTTTTAGAAGCACTTGATCATGTTTATTATTTGAGTTCTGCAACAAATTACAATATAGCAGCCGTAAACATGAGCTTAGGAGGCGGAGAATATGATGAAGTTTGTGATGAGCAAACTCCATTGTTAGAAGCATTAAAAGAAAGTTTTGACGACCTTTCCAGTAATGGGATATTACCAATTGCGGCTTCTGGAAATGATGGCTTTGATGATGCTCTAGGATTTCCTGCGTGTATTTCATCTTCCTTTAGTGTTGGTGCAACTAATGATCAAGATGTTCACTGGTCAGAATCTAATGCAGCTTCTTTTTTAGATATTACAGCTCCTGGTGTAAATATAAATGCTGCAACACCTAATAATAATTATGCATCTTTTACTGGGACATCACAAGCCGCTCCACATGTTTCCGGGACGGCAGCTTTAATGAAAAGTGCTAACTATTTTATCACACCTGCAGAAATTTCTCAGATTTTGAAAACCACAGCTAATGAAGTCTCAGGAATGAATGGGTTCTCTTTTACTTCTAAGTACGGACATGGTCGTTTGAATAGCTTTAAAGCAGTAGTTGAAGCTCTAAAATTAAGCCCTGATGCGGAAGTATTTGACTATGATCATACTTATGCAGCTGGTCAATTCCCTGATTTCCAAAATAAAAGAGTATATGTTTTAGAAGGAAATACATTGACTGTTAATGGTGATCTTTCTCTTATAAATACTAAGCTATACATTTTAGGTACTTTAGCAGGTAATGGAACGATAAGCCTATCAGGAGGTGGCGAAATAGTTGAAAGGTTAAATGGTCAGAATAATTTTCAAGGTACTTTAGTTGATAATACAAGTACTTATGAGATAACAGTCAGAAATGACTTTAATGGTCAAGATGGAGGATTGGTTGGTGTAGGTTTAAATGAATCTGCAATATCAAAAAATAGCCCTCATGTAGTTGAAGTCAAATTAGAAGATCAATTAAATTTAAGGGCTTATGATAGCCAATCTTTGAATGGCTATACTTGGGTTTTTAATAATTATGAAGGTTCGGTTAATAAAAGCAAATGGGAAAGAAGAAAGAATGGTGTTTCGTTTGAAATCAATAATTCCCAGATTTTTAGCAGAACTGTAGAACAAGGAGATATTGAATCAGAATTTATAAATATTCAGAAAAAAAATTTAGATTAAGAAGAGAAGATATTTCTGAATATGGGACTTCTAGTTTTTCTACCTTCGTAAATGGTCCGGTAGAAGGGAATTCTGCTTCGATTTTTGGTTTGTCTTCAATAACGGTAAACAATGAAGTTTTAGAGTTTGGTGGCTGGGAAGATGATCCCACCGAAAATATTACCAGAACGGTTACGCCAGTTGATAATACTGATTACAAGGTTATTTATAAAGGTTCCCAAGTAACCGACACCCATGCCAATAACGGCAAAACGGGTCAGCGTAAAATAGTTCGAACGGCAGATGGATTCCTTCATCGCGTGTACGAAAGTTTGGGACATATTTGGTACGAAGTTAAATCCCCAACCGGGGATTGGGAGCTGGTTTCCAATATAAACGGGAAGCATATTGATGAAAACGGAGGGAAATCGCCGTCTATATCGGTGAGTTCCATTTCCTTCCCAAATCCTAATAATGTTACCATAGTATGGCAACAAGGCGGGAATATTATTATGCAAACCTTTGAGGCGGATAATGGGAGTTATACCTGGCATATGGACGCTTCATTTTCTACGGGAATAAGTAGTTCATATGACACCAAACCAAATATAGCTTGGAGTGGAATTAACGAATTCACCGTTATATGGCACACTACGTCTGGGATAAAATTTCGAGTCTACTACATTGGAGGTACGTTCCCTTACTATGGATATTTTTCATTAAGAGCCTCGGGTACCATCTCAGGAACAAATAGCTCTTCAATAAACGCCGCGATTTCTGCGGATAAAGATTTTCCATATTCATTTTATCAACTTGCTTGGGTTCAAAATGGAACAGGAGGGGCTAGTTCCATTAAGTATAAGACGCTCTATACAGATGAAGTTAGTACTGCATATCAATATCCCACTACTCCAATCACTATTTCTAGCTCGGCAGATTTTAGCAATACCAATGTTTCAATCATGACTACTCCTGATTATGCGGTAATAGGTTGGGCATGTAGAAGTACTTCTTATTGGAGCCCAATGAGCTCAAGAGCTTGTTTGAGGACATATGATGGGGCTAGCTTATCCAGTTTTTCAACGTTCAATCAATCAGTAGCATCGGTTTCATTGGCAAAGTCTGGTACAGGTAATGATTATTATTTTGCATGGAGTGAGAAATACTATTATCCAGAAAGCCAGTATAATTACGATCGAGACTGGTATGTAAAAAAAGGGAATTTCTCGTATAAAAGATTTACGAATACAACGGCTCCCTAAATACAACTATATGCCGCTCCATCTGGAAGTGATATGAAGCTTTCAGCATTCTACACAGGAACTCCGAATTACTTTGTACTCTCAAATAGTTTGGAGACAACCTCAAAAGTGGCTTCAGAAACTTCACTTCAAGCTAGAGGTATTTATGTTACTCAAGGGGATAAAGCGGGAACCTATTTCGAAATAGGATCTATTCTAATTGATGACGAGTCGATACAATTTGTAGAGATACCAGAGATTGTTACCGAAGAAAATAGAGTTAATAGAATACAAAGAAAGGACTCGCTAAATGACAAGACATTGGAAGAATTACTTCCATTTCTAATTTCAGAGCCGTTTAATCTTTCTGAAGAGTCTTCCTTTACATTTACAGAACAGTTTTCAATTGGCGATAGCTTGGCATTAGTAAACGTGTTAGGGAAAAATGGTGAAATATCATTTACAGTAGAACTTATTAATGAGAACAACACACAGGTGATTGCAACTTTAAAATCTGTAAAAATGAGTTCTAAAATATTAAAATCGCAAAGAGAGAAAGGGTATCAAGTTAATATTCCCCAAGAATTGAACGGAAGGTTTAGAGTTAGAATTACTCCAAAATCAAATCTTGAACACCTTTCTTTTGAACTCGCCACCTCATATAGAGATGATTCATCCCAAAGCGGAAAAGAGAAAACTAAGCTTGATCTAGAAGAGGTGAATGTAATCTTAGATTATGAACTTGCCCAGAACTATCCCAACCCATTCAATCCTACCACACAGATTGAATACCAGATTCCAAATGCTGGGTTAGTGCAACTAGAAATCTTTGATATTCTCGGTCGAAAGGTTCAAACATTAGTGAACGAAACGAAGGAAGTAGGCAAGTACACCGTTACTTTTGATGCGTCTGGCTTGGCAAGCGGGGTATATTTGTACCGATTAACTTCTGGGAAATTTATGGTAAGTAAAAAGCTGTTCTTAGTTAAATAATTAATTTTTTCACCTAAGGCGAGGGATGATATCTCTCGCCTTTTTTATGATTGTCTAACCTTTGCGAGCGTAGCGAAGCAATCTCCGAATCAAGCCAAGGAGATCACGTCGCTCCACTCGTGAATGAGAATACTTCAAAGCCTCAGCGTTTAAGTTAGGGCTTTATTTTTGTCAACAAGTGAAACCTTAGATTATGCAGAACTGCTGCAACAGAAAGGCCTGAAATCAATCCGATCCATAAGCCTTTTGGTCCCATCTCAGTATAGATTCCCAGATAATAACCCACAGAGAAACCAATTAACCAATAAGACACAAAATTAACCAATAGTGGTATTTTTGTATCTTTTAACCCACGAAGTGCTCCATAACCACCTACTTGAAGTCCATCTGAAATCTGGAATAATCCGGCCATGAAAAGAAGCGAAATAGCAAGACTCTTTACTTCCGGATCATTGGTATAAATCCCAACGATAGTATCAGGAATCGAAAAAATAAGCGTTGCAGTAAACACCATAATTAATGTACAAACAGCGGTGCCTAAAAACCCACGAAAGCGAGCGTTTTCCATAGAGCCTTGACCAACTGCTAATCCTACACGTTGTGAGATCGCCATCGAAAGACCCAATGGAATCATGAAAATAGTTGCCGCAATACTAATGGTAACTTGATGAGCTGCAGAGGAAGTAACACTTAGGGTTCCCATTAACACACTAACGGAAGCGAAAAGTAAAATTTCAAGTGTTGAGCTAGCCCCGCTTGGTAAACCTACATGAAGCAACTCTTTAATGTACTTCCATTCAGGACCACGAGTTCGGGCATAAATATTAAACCGTTTGAATGGCTTAAACTTGAAAGTGAAAATTATCATTACTATACCAGAGAAAAGCTGAACGAAAGTGGTAGCATAGCCCGTGCCTTCAGCTCCTAAAGCAGGGAATCCAAATTTTCCATACATCAAAATATAATCGGCAGGAATATTGAGAAGAAGAGTTAGCAAAGCCAAGTACATTGCTGGCTTGGTAATGCCAAGACCTTCACTAAAATATCTAAGACCAGCGAAAATAAGCAGTCCAGGAATTCCCCAAGAAACCGATTTAATATATTTAGTCGAGAGAGGAATAATCTCAGGATCTACACCGGCAAAGTGCAATACAAAGTCAAGATTTCGAATTAAGAAAAAAGACGGGATAGCTAAAAAGAAGACCAACCAAAGCATCTGTCGAACACTTTTACCGATTTCAAAAAATTTACGAGAACCCAAGTATTGAGAGACTATCGGATTGATGGCCACTAACGTTGCCATACCGAATAAAGTTACTGGTTGGTAAAGTGCATTTCCTACTGCTACACCAGCTAAATCAGCAGCCGATAGTCTACCAGCCATTATGGTATCAGTTACATGTAGTCCCATACTTAAAAGTTGAGTTCCAACAATCGGGATCCCAATTTTTAGCAACTTGGAAGATTCTTTCTTTATGTCTGGTAAGTGTTTTTTCAAGGCTCAAAAATGAGTCATTATGGTACGAAAGATCAACTTTAATTACTTCGGCTGTTTCTTTGAACGTGGTAGGCTTATGGTGAAAGAAGTGCCTTCCCCTATAGTAGATATAAAAGTGATTTCTCCATCATGTTGTTCAATTATTTTCTTTGTAATCGCAAGTCCAAGTCCGGTTCCACTAGATTTTGTAGAGAAGTTTGGTACAAATATTTTCTTTTGATTTTCTGATGAAATTCCTTCCCCATTATCAGTAATAGTTACAAAAGCATTTTTATTTTTGTGATCTGAAAATGAAGTCACATTAATTTTACCTTCTTTAGGAAGTGCTTCAATAGCGTTTTTAATAAGGTTTACTAACACTCTTCGTAATTCATCTTTTGCACCTTTGATAAAGAGTGGTTCTTTAATAAGATCAGCTTTTACAATGTAGTTATCATCAGATTTATACATTTCGGTCACAGAATGTACAAGCTTATTTAAATCAATTAATTGAAATTCATGCTCTATTGGTTTAGCAAAGTTTGAAAAGTCGGATGCAATTTTATTTAAAGCATCAATTTGTTCAATCATACTAGCAGTAATTTTGGCAACTTTTGGTTTAACTTGATTTATATCATCCCCACTATTTTCTAACTGTCTTTCTAAATGTTGAAGATTAAGCTTCATTGGAGTAAGCGGGTTCTTAATCTCATGGGCAATTTGTTGAGCCATCTCTTTCCATGCCTCTTCTCGTTCATTTTTAGCAAGCTCAAGCTGAACCGTTTTGAGACGCTTTGCCATATTGTTGTATGAAGTTGTGAGTGTTCCAATTTCATCATCACTTCTAACGGGTAGTGTTACATTTAAATCTCCGTCAGAGATTCTTTGTAAAGCACCTTGAATTGCTTCCAAAGGTGATGTCAATTGAGTAGAAATAAATCCAATCACCATCATCAAAAGACCAAAAATTAGCGTATAAAATGCAAGTAATAAACTCGTAGTTGAAAGAAGACGATCATAAAATTTTGGAGCTTTCAAAAAAGTTGGAACCGCTGCTATACCTGCAATCTCATTTCTTTCATTTAACCAAGGTTTGTACCCAATAACCATTTCTTGATTGTCAAATGCTACAATAGATAGTTCTTGATTGCTTTCGTTAGTTATTATTCTATTGTAGACGTCCCAAGGAAGAGATTTTGGCAATAAGTGTTGTGCAAAGATCTGTGAAGTTGTTGAGTTTACTAATAATCCATCCTGATAAATTGCCGCGTCTACATCTAGAATGGTAGTAAGTTTTTGAAGTTCAGATGGATTTGTTGCAGTATTAGAAGTAAAACTTTCAAGGTTAGTGACTAGATTATCTAATCGATCGAATAATAAGCTTTGGACATCTTCACTATTTTGAAGATTGAGTACATAATATGAAGTACCTACTAATGCAAGTAAGCAGACTATGCTTGCTAAGATAAAACGATCAATTAGACGATCTTTGAATCTTCTTGAATAACCAAAAACACGCCAATTTCGATTACCAGAGAGCATAATCATAATACATATGCCTAGAATTATCAGAATAAAAAATAGTCTAAGAAATGAAAATACATGTTGAGTAAAAGCCACTTTCCTTGTGGCAATTCTAACAATAACATCATCTGCTTTTTTTACATAAAGTTCTTTTATTTCAGCATTATTATAGTTGAAAGAAGTTGAGAAAATAGAATCTGTTTCTACTTTTCTAATGATATTCTGAGATAAAACAAATGGTCCAGGAATTTCTAGTGGGGTACCTTCAATGGAACTACGTACATAAGTACCATTTTGATATTCAGTAGATGTAAGTGTTTCCCCGATGAATGTATTTTCATTAGAAGAAATCACAGTCCTAAGTGGACGATTTAGTTGTGGTAGTTCTTCATAGACTGAACAAAGTATCCATCCAATGCGCACATCAGAATCTGTACTTTCAAAAATTGGAATCCAGCCTCGTATAAATGCAGAGTAATTTGCATTTATAGTATTGATTGGCCTTGATCGCAGAATTGGGCGGATGTTATCTCTTCTGATGCGTTCGTCTTCATAAGGAATTTCAAGTTCCTGTACCCGAAAAGCCGTACTCCATTGTGGAGCGGATAAACTAGTAGTGTAATCCGAAAAGCGGTCTCCATCATCATCAATAATTTGAACAGATATAGTATATCGAAGCCATTCCGGTTTGATATAATTTTGTAAGTATTGATCAAAGAAAGAATCATCAAAAGCTTGAGTGGATAAGCTAGAAAAATCGGCACTCAGATCTTTAAGCAGATCTGTTGTGATTATTTGCATCTCATTTTCTTCATCTACAGAAAAAGATTCGGCGGCCTTATACATCTGCTGGTTTTGCCGTATTGAAGTGCCGCTAGCATATGCTATATAAATAAAGCATACCGATAAATAACTCACGAAAATTAATAAACGAAGCTTCGAAGAATAAATGAAAGCGGGAGTTCTTTTTAGTAAGAACAGAGCAAAAACGATTGTGATTAAAAAGAAAAGAGTAGAGATTGCAAAAACCCATTTTTCTATTTCAAAACTAATACTTATTAACCAAGCAACGGTAATAAAAGTAAGTAGTAACGAAGTGAGTAAGATCCAGATTTTATTAGATGAATTTCTAAAAATAAACCAAGATATTGTCGTATTAAGAACAAGTAAAGAGACAAATGAGATACTTGAACTTAGATAAAATAACAGGGTAGTAAATTCAGGAAGAAGTTCTAAATCCAACACAACTACACTAGATTTTATGATAACAGTTGATGTAGATGACAAAAAATAGAAAGTAGTAAGTACCAAAAAGCCATTTAAAAATACTGCAACTAACGCAATAAACTGAGTATTTGAGATATCTTTTAGATCTATTAAATATCTAGAAATGGAATAGCTAATCAGGAAAATATACATCGAGTTTAGGATGTACTCGATTAGCAATAGATTTGATAATAATGGGAATGAATTCGACTGAATCTCAAATAATGGATAGAGAGTTCTTATTAAAATCCAGATACTGGTAAAAGTTAATACTTGAATTAATAGTCCAACCCAACCGCCGATACCTCTTGAAAAGGAGAACATTAATAAACCTATTAAAATTAAAAAACAGGCAAAGAATAACGCTTTCCAAATTTTAATTCTTTCACTATTAATATTCTTGAAAGTATCGTAATCAGAACTTAAGGCATAAATTTGCCCTAAAGAATCTGAACTCACTGTCGAAATAATTGATGATGATAAAACCTCTTGATCAATTCTCTCACTAAAGCTGAAGTTAACTGGGTACTGGTCAAGATTAGTAAATAGTTCTCGTGGATCTTGTTCTAGATTAGACCCTAAACTGAGAATATTCTCTTGTGAGATTTTTGATCGAGTATAGACATCATATCGGATAACCGAAGTATCCTGCTGAATGAAAAATGGAATAATGCTGAATAAATAAGTGATGTTATTATCACTTTCTATAGATACATGTAAGGATTTATCATTAGATAGTAATCCATCTGGATATTCATCAGGTACAAATCCATTCCAAAGAACCCGATTTTTATCTTTATATATAGCTGTACCCCAAAAATTGAAATCATTTTCAATAATTTTTGAAATCGATTCAATAGAACGTTTCTCTTCTATACCGTTTTTAGCGAACTCGGTAAATAATGTTGATTGATTAGTAAAATCAAAAATGAACTGCTGAAGATTTTTAGAAGCAGTTGACACCGATTCTTCTGCCAGAACGTTTATTTCAGATTCATTAGGAGCTAACCTGTAAGAAAACCATTCATTAAAACTATACCCTGTCGCAAGAAGACAAAGCAAAGATAACAGAAGTATCGTCTTATTTTTTTGTAAGAAATTCACAGTTTTTTGACAATGTGATTTAGCCAGAAACAAGATTTATAATCTCAATATCTGGTACATCTGAAAGTACTTGCTTTATAGCCTTTGAGGCAAGCATGCCAATTGCTTCCCTAGTTTCAAATGTTGCACTGGCAATATGAGGTAACATGGTGCAATTAGGGGCAGTAAGCAAACTTGGATGTACTTCAGGTTCATTTTCAAAAACATCTAATCCTGCTCCTGCTATTTTGCCTGAATGCAAAGCTTCAGCAAGATCTTTTTCATCTACTACAGGTCCACGGGAGATATTAATTAAGATGGAATGCGTTGGCATTAATGAAAACATAGCTGAGTTAATAATGTGATGTGTTTCTGGAGTTAATGGACAATTCAAACTTAATACATCACTTTTACGTGCAAGTTCCTCAACACTCTCAACTAATGTGCAATCGAGCTTTTCTTGAATGTCTTTAGGTACGTTAGATCTATTATGGTAAATGATATTCATTCCAAATGCTTTTGCTCTATGTGCAAATGCTTGACCAATTCTACCCATTCCAAAAATACCTAAAGTTTTGCCTCTTAGCTCCATTCCTAGAAATCCTAAAGGCTCCCACCCTTTAAATTTTCCTTCTCGTAGATAAGTTTCTGCATCATAGAATCTACGGGTAGTAGCCATGAGAAGAGCCATTGCAAAATCACCGCAGGCTTCAGTTAAAACATCAGGGGTATTTGCTACTTTTATTCCTAATTCTTTAGCGGTGGTTACATCAATATTATTGTAGCCAACGGCAAAATTCGAAACTACTTTTAAGGTTGAAGCCGATCTTAATACGGCTTCAGTGACAGGTGTTGAAAGCATGCAAAGTAGAGCGTCATAATCTTTTAGCTCTTGAATAAGAACTTCCTCAGAATTGAATTGCCCCTTGTCGCCAACATATACACTTCCGAATTCTTCAAGATAGTTAATCACCTTTTTGGGGATTGGTTCAGTGACAAGAATTCGGGGTCGTTTCATTTTAATTGATCAATCTTCATTCTCTATATGAGTAATTTCAGCGTCGTTCCACATACGTTCTAAGTCATAAAAAGCTCTTTTTTCTTTACTCATAACGTGTACAACCGTATTGATGAAATCTAGAATTATCCAAGAACGAGCTTGTAACCCTTCTTTTTTCCAAGCCTTTTCACCCGCTTTTTCCAATAACTCTTCTTCAACGGAGTCGGCGATTGCTTTAATTTGTGTATCAGAATTCCCGCTACAAATAATAAAATAATCAGTAAGTGTAGTTTGTTCAGAAACATCAAGCACTACAATATCCTGAGCTTTTCTTTTTCGCAGACCCTCGATAATCATCTCTACCAAGTTTTTTGAATCTGGTTTTGCGTCTATAAATTGGTCTTTTGTTGGCTGCTTTATATCTGTCATTTATTCTTTGTTAAGCTGTTCGTAATCATGGCCAATAACCACAGTTACATCTAAAAAATAATCAGGAGATTCCTCTCTAATTACATTGATTTCTTTTATACCTAATGCACTAGCCACTCTTTTTGCGTTATCAAGTACACCACTACGAGAAATCACTATAGTTTCTTTTAGGTCGAAATGATCAAAGTTACCGGTTTCTACAACATCAAATCCATTTGATCTTAAAACTCCAGTATATGCATTTGCAATACCTGCAATTCCACAACCGTTCAAAACTTCGATCTGAATAATTTCACTTATCAATTGTGATTTAGCTTCAGCACGTTGATTGAAGATTCTGGGATAGATGATTCTAGTTGAGAGAGCTACAAGTAATACAATCAAAAGAATACTTAGAAAGCCAATAGCAGCGTTTAGAAATAGACTGGTAGACGACGACTTATCCGGTTGGCTTTCACCCATTCAAAAATCGATTAATACTAATATCCATAACTATTGAATCGGTTACTTCTACCAAATCTACTGTACCCAAAAGGATCATAACCAAAACCGTTGTAACCTGCTGGTAGCTGCCGATATTGAATTTGAATAAATGCCTTATCACTAATTTTATAATTCAGTTCAGCATTTTCAATAACAACCTGATTTTGGAAACTATTTTGCCCCTGTGCTAAATTGCCCCCAAAAGGAGAATGTAGAAAAGACACATCCATTCGACCATTCATTCTTGGGCTAATATTAAATGTTAATGTATTGGTATATGCATTTACATTTTGTGTATTACCTCGAAATGAGGAGAAATTCATACTATATGAGTGACTCATTTCAATACTATTGAAGAAATTATTAAGTCCATTTTGTACAGTAGGCGCACTTCTATTAACAATTGGTCCACTGTAATCAAAAGGGTTCGATAAATCTTGGCGTAACTGTCCAAATGCAGTAACCGAGGTTATCAAGGAAAATAAAAGAATTGATAAAAATATTTTTTTCATGTCTTCTTAGTAGTTCAGAAATGAAACGTAATCACTATGCCTATAGTATAACGAATTGGTATTTAATAATAAACAACAGTAGTATGTATATTGCATTGAAATCGACAATTAAAAAGAGTATTTTTACTCTCTTTTCAAAGAAATCAAACAAATACTCCAAAAATAAGAGGAGAGATGAAACTCACCGATTTTAGATACGAAGTTGAAGGACTCAATGTCCCTGATGAACCATTAAAAACACGTGATTCTGCCAAACTGATGGTATTAAATCGCGCCGAGCAAACGATAGAGCACCGTAAGTTCTCAGATATACATGAGTATCTTAATGAGGGAGATGTTGTAATTTTTAACAATACTAAAGTTTTTCCTGCTCGCTTAAATGGGAAAAAGGAAAAAACAGAAGCTGATATTGAAGTATTTTTGTTGAGAGAGCTTCAGCCAGATAATATGCTTTGGGATGTATTAGTAGAGCCTGCTCGAAAAATCCGAATCGGAAATAAACTTTATTTTGGTGAAGGTGATGAAGAGTTGATGGCAGAGGTAGTTGATAATACTACTTCAAGAGGTCGTACAATTAGGTTTTTATATGATGGTCCTAACGATGAATTATACGGAAAGCTTGATAAGCTAGGTAAAATGCCATTGCCACCATATATAGAACGTGAGCCAGTTGAGGCTGATAAGGAAAGATACCAAACAGTATATGCAACAGAGCGTGGTGCAGTTGCAGCACCGACTGCTGGGATGCATTTTACTAAAGAGTTGATTAAAAAGATTGAAGCTAAAGGTGTTGAATTTCTACCAACTACTCTTCATATCGGTTGGGGAACGTTCCGTAATGTTGAGGTAGAAGATTTAACAAAACACAGAATGGATTCTGAGAATTACTTTATCTCAAAAGATACTTCTGATAAAATAAATATCGCTCTCAAAAAGAAGAAAAATAAAGTAGTTGCTATAGGAACGAGCGCTGTTCGAGTTATAGAAACTAGTGTAATGGCAAGTGGTATGTCAAAGATGGGAACTGGTTGGACTGATAAGTTTATCTACCCACCTTATCAATTCAAGATTACTGAAGCCTTAATTACAAATTTCCATCGCCCTGAATCTACATTATTAATGTTAGGCGCCGCTTTTGCAGGATATGATTTTCTAATGAAAGCATATGAAGAAGCCAAAGTAAAAGATTATCGCCTGTTTTCATTTGGCGATGCAATGCTAATTATCTAAATGGTTAAACTGGCAGTTATAATTCCAGCTGCTGGCTCGGGATCCCGAATGGGGTCCCAGATTCCAAAACCATTTTTAAAGCTCCGGAATAAAACTATTCTGGAGCATACAATTAAAAATTTCGCGGAACTCGAATTTGTTTCTCAAATAATTATTTCAACTTCCGAACAGAGAAAGAAAGAAGTAGAGTCCATTCTAAGTAAATTTAAAGATTCATTAGTGAATTTCTTTGTGGTTGATGGGGGTAAGGAAAGGCAAAACTCTATCAGTAATGCTTTAAATGTGGTTTCAAGCCATTTAGATCTAGTCGCTGTACATGATGCAGTTCGGCCTTTTATTAGCTCAGAGCTAATAAAAAGATGTGCTATTTCTGCAAATGAGTGCGGTGGTGCAATAATTGCTGTTCCGGCAAAAGATACTATTAAAGAAGTTGGAGAAGGATCAATCATTCAGAATACTCCTGATCGAAGCAGATTATGGCAAGCACAAACACCGCAAATTTTCCGAAAAAAAGTTCTCATTTCAGCCTATAAATCAGCTCTCGAAAATAATTTTACCGGTACAGATGATGCTTCTTTAGTAGAAAGAATTGGAGGAGTAGTAAAGGTGATCGAAGGGGATAGACGAAACTTAAAGATAACCTATCCAATTGACTTGAAGGTAGCTGAGTTAATTTTAGATGAAATGGATAAATTATGAGAATAGGATACGGTTTTGATATTCATCAATTAGTAGAAAATAGAAAATTGATTCTTGGTGGAGTTGAGATTCCATTCGAAAAAGGACTACTTGGACACTCTGATGCAGATGTATTACTCCATGCAATAACCGATGCCTTATTAGGTGCTCTAGCTCTAGGCGATATTGGTCAACATTTTCCTGATACAGACCCTCAACATAAAAATGCTGACAGTAGGAAATTACTGAAATACTGCTATAATTTGGTGAAAGAAAAGGGCTATATGCTCTCAAACTTAGATGCCACTATTGTTGCGCAACGACCTAAATTAATGCCTCATCTACCAAAGATAATTAGCTTAATAGCAGCAGATCTGGAAGTTGATGAAAATCAAGTATCTGTAAAAGCAACTACTTCCGAAAAGCTAGGCTTTGTTGGCAGGGAAGAAGGTATATCTGCTACCGCTGTAGTCTTGATTCAAAAGTTCTGAAATGGCAGATCAAATTGTGCAAACGATAGTTGATTGGATTAGTTTTTTCCCGCCACTTGGGATTTACTTAATATTTACAATCATTGCCTACCTAGAAAATGTACTACCACCAGTTCCTGGAGATGTGCTTTTAGCATTTAGTGGGTATCTCGCAGCCGACGGTCTGCTCTCACTTCCGCTCATTTGGATACTCACAGTTATAGCATCTGTTTTAGGATTTATGAATATGTACTGGATTGGGAGTAAAATTGGTGTGCAAATAGATGATAAAAAGGGAGAGCATATTTTGTTAAGATTTATCAATTATCGGCACTTTCGAAAGGGCAAAATTTGGATGTATAAATACGGTCAATGGGTGATTTTTGGTAACCGATTTTTAGCGGGAACTCGCTCAGTAATTTCATTGACAGCAGGGATGTCTCATCTAAATATAAGCTACACTATAGTAAATTCGCTTATTAGCTCAGCTTTATGGAATGCAACTTTATTGGCAATGGGTTGGATAGTGAGAGATAATTGGATTGTTATAGGTGAGTATTTATCAGCTTATGGTAAAGTGATATTGGTCTGTATCGGTGTGGTTTTATTTGGTCGATTTTTATGGGCTAGGTCTAGAGTTACGGCCGAGTAAAAGGTTGATTAAATATTTTAAAAATTTTTGTGCTTTATATGTTGACAATCTTTCAAGACATGGGTATTTTTTAAGTCTTTCGCAAAAAGCCAGTGTAGCTCAGTTGGTAGAGCAACGGTTTTGTAAACCGTCGGTCATCGGTTCAAATCCGGTCACTGGCTCTCTTTTTGTGAATTGGGGAGATACCAAAGCGGCCAACTGGGGCAGACTGTAAATCTGTTGTCTTACGACTTCGTAGGTTCGAATCCTGCTCTCCCCACTTGAAATACTGATGAAAAAGCGAGCGTAACTCAATTGGTAGAGTGTCAGCCTTCCAAGCTGAATGTTGCCGGTTCGATCCCGGTCGCTCGCTCAATTAGAACTAAGCCGATATAGCTCAGTGGTAGAGCACTTCCATGGTAAGGAAGGGGTCGTCGGTTCAAGTCCGACTATCGGCTCTGTAGTTGAAGATATTCGGACAAAATTTTTTAACAATACACTATAATTTAATTAATCATGGCAAAAGAGACCTTTCAGCGCACCAAGCCCCACGTAAATGTGGGAACAATTGGTCACGTAGATCACGGTAAAACAACATTGACAGCGGCAATAACTACTGTAATGGCGAAGACGTATGGTGGAGTAGCGCAAGCGTTTGATCAGATTGACAACGCACCAGAAGAGCGCGAGCGTGGGATAACCATCGCAACGGCTCACGTAGAGTATGAGTCAGAAGCGCGACACTATGCACACGTAGATTGCCCGGGTCATGCTGATTATGTTAAAAACATGGTAACAGGTGCAGCACAAATGGATGGTGCTATTGTAGTAGTAGCAGCCACTGATGGTCCTATGCCTCAAACGCGTGAGCATATCTTGTTAGCTCGCCAGGTTGGTGTGCCACAGATTGTGGTATTCATGAATAAAGTTGATTTAGTAGACGACGAAGAATTAATAGAGCTCGTAGAGCTTGAAGTACGTGAGTTGTTATCTGCGTATGAATTTGATGGAGACAACATTCCTGTGATTCAAGGTTCAGCGCTAGGTGCATTGAACGGCGAAGCGCAGTGGGAAGAGCGAATTATTGACTTAATCAAAGCGGTTGATGAGACGATTCCTACTCCAGAGCGTGATGTAGACAAGCCGTTCCTAATGCCGGTTGAGGATGTATTCTCAATTACAGGTCGTGGAACAGTAGCTACGGGTCGTATTGAGCGTGGAATACTGAAACTCAACGATGAGATTGAGATTGTAGGGATTGTAGAAGCGCCAATAAAGAGTGTGGTAACTGGAATTGAGATGTTTAGAAGACTTCTTGATCAAGGCCAGGCGGGAGATAACGCAGGTATTCTACTCCGTGGTGTTGCGAAAGAGCAAATCCAACGTGGAATGGTATTATGTAAGCCAGGTTCAATCAACCCACATAAAGGCTTTGAATGTGAAGTGTACGTATTAAGCAAAGATGAAGGTGGACGTCACACTCCGTTCTTCAAAGGCTATCGTCCACAGTTTTACTTTAGAACGACTGATGTAACAGGTTCATGTGAACTTCCATCAGGTGTAGAGATGGTGATGCCAGGCGACAACGTAAAGTTGAGCGTGACATTAATTCAGCCGGTAGCGATGGAAGAAGGTCTTCGATTCGCAATCCGTGAGGGTGGCCGTACCGTAGGTGCTGGTGTTGTAACTAAAATCTTAGATTAATTCTAAGAAAACTTATTGACAGCACATCTAGAGTAAGTAGCAATGCTGCTTACTCTTGTGTGTATCTACGGGTGTAGCTCAGTTGGTAGAGCACTGGTCTCCAAAACCAGGTGTCGGGAGTTCGAGTCTCTCCACCCGTGCAAAACGAATTGGTACTGTAATTATGGAAAAAATTATAAATTTTTTTGAGAGTGTAGGAAACGAATTCAAGAAAGTATCTTGGCCTACTCAAAAAGAATTAGTAGATAATACAATTATTGTTGTAGTATTCTCGATCATTGTATCCGTGTTTATTTTCGGAGTTGATCAAGTATATAGCACGGTATTAGAAGCCATTTATAAATAATGAGTAAAGAACTAGAACATGGTTGGTATGTAGTTCGCTGCTTTTCAAGCCATGAAAAAAAAGTAAAAGAGTTTCTCGATCGCGAAATTGAGGATCAGGATTTGGGTGACAAGATTATTGATGTTCTTGTTCCAACTGAGACTGTAGTAGAAATACGTGGTGGAAAGAAACGAACCAGAGAGAAGAATTTCTTTCCTGGATACATTCTAATAAATACACATTATGATGAAGAGGTTAATAACCTCATACAAAGTGCACCATCTTGCTTAGGATTTTTAAAAGGCAAGAATGACGTGGTGCCATCTCCACTGAAAAAACACGAAGTCCAACGCATTATTGGGCGAGTGCAAGAAGCAGGAGATGAAACGCGGAATGTAGAAATTCCGTATAGCGAAGGCGATTTGGTTAAAGTAATAGCAGGGCCATTTAAAGATTTCGATGGTACTGTTCAGGAAGTAAATCCAGAAAAATTAAAACTCCGTGTTTTAGTAAGTATTTTTGGTCGTAGAACTCCTGTAGAAGTAGATGTGAACCAAGTTGAATCCGCAACATAAAGAACCTAGTTGATGCACACTAGCTATTACGCGATAAACAGAAGTTATATAAATAGATTAGGATCCTGAAAATCCATGGCTAAAAAAGTTGAAAGAATCCTGAAGCTCCAGATTGTTGGCGGGCAGGCAAACCCTGCTCCACCTGTTGGACCGGCTCTCGGTCAAGCAGGAATCAATATTATGGAGTTTTGCAAAGCCTTTAATGCTAAGACTCAGGACAAGACCGGAACAGTTACTCCTGTAGAGATTACTGTGTATGCGGACAAGTCTTTTTCATTTAAGACGAAAACCCCGCCTGCACCTGTACTTCTTAAACAAGCAGCGAAACTAAAATCCGGTTCAGGTGAACCAAACCGCGTTAAAGTGGGAACGGTAACCTGGAGCCAATGCAAAGAAATTGCACAGGAGAAAATGGAGGACCTTAATGCGTTCGACGTTGAAGCTGCTGCAGAAATGATTGCAGGAACGGCTCGGAGTATGGGTCTTAGAGTTAACCGCGACAGGTAAGGAAATAGAACTCATGGCAAAAAGAGGAAAAAAATATCAGCAGGCCGCTGTACTTGTAAATCCGGAGATGGAATACTCTTTGGAAGAAGCATGCGATCTTGTTAAAAAAACATCGAGCACAACATTTGATGCATCTGTAGACATTGACATCCGTTTGGGTGTTGATCCACGTCATGCAGATCAAATGGTACGTGGAACTGTGAGCTTGCCTCATGGAACCGGTAAAGAAGTTCGAGTTTTAGCTCTCGTAAATGAAAGCAAACAAGCTGAAGCAACTGAAGCAGGTGCAGATCATGTAGGTCTGGATGATTATATCGCAAAAATTGAAGAAGGCTGGGCGGAAATCGACGTGATTATCGCAACGCCAGATGTAATGGGCAAACTCGGTAAGCTTGGACGCTTTTTAGGTCCACGCGGATTGATGCCAAACCCTAAAAGTGGAACAGTAACAATGGATGTTGCGGCTGCTGTAAAGCAAGTTAAAGCCGGACAGATTGACTTCCGTGTTGATAAAGCCGGAATTCTTCATTCATCTGTTGGTAAAGTTAGTTTTGGAGCAAGTGATTTGAGAGATAATGCTGAAGCATTTCTCGCAACTGTTATGCGCCTAAGGCCAGCTTCTGCAAAAGGTATTTACGTTAAAAGCGTATTTATGAGCAGCACTATGGGGCCAAGTATCCCGATAAGCAGAACCGCAGTTACATCCCTTAATTAGGAGGAATTAAATTATGCCTACTGCAGAAAAGAGAGCAGTTTTAGACGAAATTGCAGAAAACTTGAAAAAAGCTAATGCGGTGTATGTCACCAATTATTCAGGTATGTCTGTAGCTGACGCTAATAAACTGCGAGGTGCATTTCGTAAGGGAAATGTCTTCTTCAAAGTATACAAGAACAAGCTTATGAAACTTGCAATGGAAGAAGTTGGTGGATACGATTCCGTAATCCCTACTTTGACAAAACAAAATGCATTTGCGTTTGCTGAAGAAGAATTATCTGCACCTGCAAAGGTTTTAAAAGATTTTCTAAAGGATAATAAACAACCAGAATTTAAAGCTGCTATCGTAGATGGCGACTTTTATGGTGAAGACAAGCTTGAAGTGCTTGCTTCGATGAAAACGAAAAACGAGATCATCGGAGATATCCTTGGTTTACTTGCCGCACCTATGTCGAATGTACTTGGTGCTATTAATGCGCAGGGATCTAACCTTGTTGGTGCTGTGAAGACCATCGCTGAAAAAGGCGAAAACTAACCCTTATTTACAACTAAGAATTTTACTTAAAAAAACAACTGGAGATAAAAATGGCTGACGTTAATAAACTAGCTGAAGAGCTTGTCAACCTAACTATCAAAGAAGCTAACGAACTTGCAAAAGTTCTAGAAGAAGAATACGATATCAAGCCTGCAGCTGCTGCTGTAGCTGTTGCTGGACCTGCTGCTGGTGGTGATGCTGCCGCTGCAGAAGAGCAAACTGAGTTTGATGTAGTACTAACTGCAGCTGGCCCTAAGAAAATCGCGGTAATTAAAGAAGTACGCGGTATCACTGGACTAGGTCTTAAAGAAGCTAAAGAATTAGTAGATGGAGCCCCTAATACAATTAAGGAAGGCGCTTCTACTGCTGAAGCTGAAGAGATTAAAGCTAAGCTTGAAGAAGCTGGAGCTACTGTAGAGCTTAAATAAGCACTTTGTTAAAATTTCGTTGGTAGCCAATATCGTGAAAACGGTATTGGCTATTGGCGTCTATATTATTTAACCCTGAGTTATCATGGGTTTTTACTGTATTATCACCCTTCAACAAAAAGGAGAGGTTCCTTTTGAGCACGAAGATGCAAATTATTCCTAATACGAATCGCCAATCTTTTGGGCGTACACAACATATTTTAGACTATCCAGATTTTCTGGATATACAATTAGAATCATTCGAGAAATTCGTACAACTAGACATTGCTCCTAATGAGAGAGAAAGTCAAGGTTTACAAAGAATTTTTGATGAAAATTTCCCGATTCAAGATACTCGGGAAACTCACATCCTTGAGTTTCTTTATTATAATGTTGATGTTCCTCGTTATACTATTAAAGAATGCCAAGATCGCGGCCTAACATATTCTGTACCATTAAAAGCTAAACTACGTCTTTCATCTGTAGATGATAGTGATGAAGCTAGTGAAACTATCGAACAGGAAGTTTTCTTAGGAGATCTTCCATGGATGACTAATCGTGGTACATTTATTATAAATGGTGCAGAGCGTGTAATTGTAAGTCAGTTACATCGTTCACCAGGTGTATTCTTTGGTCAATCTGTTCACCCAAATGGCACTCAGCTTTATTCAGCTCGAGTTATTCCATTTAAAGGTTCATGGATAGAATTCACCACTGATATCCGTGATGTTCTTTGGGCATATATAGATAGAAAGAAAAAGATTCCTGCAACTACGTTACTGCGTGCATTAGGATATTCGACTGATCTCGAGCTTTTAAATCTATTTGAACTTTCTGAAGATCTTAAATTCGGAAGCAAGCCAGATTTCAACAAGAAATTGGTTGGTAGAAGACTTGCTCAGAATATCATCATTGAAGAGATGGAAGAAGTCGTTGATGATGAAACGGGTGAAGTAGCTGAAGCTCTCAATAGAAAAATCATCTTCGAAAGAGATCATCTATTAACAGAAGATGACTATGGGATGTTGAAAGAGGCTGGTTCTAAAACAGTACTTGTTCAAAAAATTACTGTAGAAGAATCTGAGCGTTCTGTAATAATGAATACGCTTAGAAAAGATCCAACTTGGGATGAGCATTCTGCACTTGGTGAAGTTTATCAGCAAATCAGATCAGGTGAAATGCCAGATCCTGAAACATCTAGAGCAATTCTCGAAAGATTGTTCTTCAGTGATAAAAAATATGATCTTGGTGAAGTTGGTAGATACCGCTTAAATAAGCGCCTCCATCAAGATGACACAGATGTTCAATATCTAACTAAAGATGATATTGTTGCTATAGTAAAAGAAGTTATTCGCCTCAAGAATATGAAGTCTCAAGTAGATGATATTGATCACTTGAGCAACAGACGTATTAGAACTGTAGGTGAGCAATTAGGCCAACAGTTTGCTATTGGACTAGCTCGTATGGCTCGTACCATTAAAGAAAGAATGAATTCTAGAGACGCCGAGCAGCTAACTCCACAGGATTTAGTAAATGCTCGTACTATCTCAAGTGTGATTAATACCTTTTTTGGTACTAATCAGCTTTCTCAGTTTATGGATCAAACCAATCCACTAGCTGAGTTGACTCATAAAAGACGTATGTCTGCGCTTGGACCTGGTGGTCTAACTCGTGAGCGTGCTGGTTTTGAAGTTCGTGATGTTCACTATACTCATTATGGTCGTCTCTGTCCTATTGAAACTCCTGAAGGGCCAAATATTGGTTTGATTTCTTCGCTTTGTATTCATGCAAAAGTAAATGACTTCGGGTTTATAGAAACTCCTTACAGAAAAGTTAAAGAAGGAAAAGTAAGTAAGACGGTTGAATATTTAGCGGCTGAGCAAGAAGATGAAACTGTAATTGCGCAGGCAAATGCAGAGCTTGACGATAAGGGCATGTTCAAAAATGATACAGTTTTCTCAAGAATACGCGAGGGTAATTACTCTCAAGCAAAAAGAGATGAAATTGAATACATGGATGTTGCTACCAATCAGATTACTTCGTTAGCAGCAGCTTTGATTCCTTTTATTGAACATGATGATGCAAACCGTGCCTTGATGGGCTCGAACATGCAACGTCAAGCTGTTCCATTACTAAGACCAGAAGCACCAGTTGTAGGAACGGGACTTGAGCACAGAGCGGCTCGTGATTCTCGTGCAATTATTACTGCTGAAGCTAATGGTGAAGTAGTTTATGTAAGTGCAACTGAAGTACGAGTAAAATATGAGCGTACTGATACTCAACAACATTGCTATTTTGATGGTGGAATTAAATCCTATAAGCTGGAAAAATTCACCAGAACTAACCAAGATACTGCAACTAACCAACGCCCAATTGTAAAAGTAGGCGACAAAGTAAAGAAAGATCAAGCCATCGTTGATGGATGTTCTACTGATGGTGGTGAACTTGCTCTTGGTCGTAATCTTCTTGTAGCATTTATGCCATGGAGAGGATATAACTTTGAGGATGCTATTGTAATTTCTGAGCGTATTGTTCAGGAAGATATTTATACTTCAATTCACGTAACAGAATTCGAACAACAAGTTCGAGATACTAAACGTGGTGAAGAAGAACTTACTCGTGAGATTCCAAATGTAAGTGAAGAAGCTACTCGAAATCTTAACGAGCGCGGGATGATTCGCGTTGGTGCTAAGATTAATCCAGGTGATATTCTGGTAGGTAAAATTACTCCTAAAGGAGAAACTGATCCTACACCAGAAGAAAAACTTCTTCGTGCAATTTTTGGTGATAAGGCCGGTGATGTAAAAGATGCATCTCTAAAAACACCTCCAGGTGTTTCTGGTACTGTAATCAATACGAAATTATTCAGCCGAAAACGTGATGAGTTAGTTTCTCGAAAAGAAGAGAAAAAACGTGTTGAACAAGAACAAGAACGACATGCTCAGCAACTTGCTGAATTAAACCAGCAATGGGCTGATAAGATGTACTCACTTCTACGTGACAAAACATCACCAGGCGTTCTTGATTATAGTAACTACGAACTTATCCCGAAAGGCGAGAAGTACAAGAAATCAGTATTTGAAGAAATTGATCCAGTAAATATTAATGAGAATATTGACTGGGCTACTGATCAAGAATTAGTGAAACATGTAAGACTTCTTTTCCACAACTATCGTGAACTACGTAGAGAAATCGATAGTGAAGCAAAAAGAAGAACATTCGCTATCCAAGTTGGAGATGAATTACCACCGGGAATCATTCAGAAAGCCAAAGTTTACATTGCTAAAAAGCGTAAGCTTCAGGTAGGTGATAAAATGGCTGGACGTCATGGTAACAAAGGTGTAGTTGCTAAAATTGTACCCGTTGAAGACATGCCATTTATGGAAGACGGTACTCCAGTAGACATCTGTCTAAACCCACTTGGTGTACCATCTCGTATGAACCTTGGTCAGATTTATGAAACCATTCTAGGATGGGCTGCTAAGAAGCTTGGAACAACATTCGCATCACCAATTTTTGATGGTGCAACTATGGATGATGTAAAAGAAAAGCTTCGTGATGCTGGTCTTCCTGAAGATGGACGTGTAAACCTATATGACGGTCGTTCTGGAGAACCATTCTCTCAGAAAACTACGATTGGTTATATTTACATGATCAAATTGAATCACTTAGTTCAAGATAAAATGCACTCTCGTTCAATTGGACCATACTCGCTGATTACCCAACAGCCGTTAGGTGGTAAAGCCCAGTTTGGTGGCCAGAGACTTGGAGAGATGGAAGTTTGGGCGCTATATGCGTACGGTGCTTCTAGTATCTTGAAAGAAATGCTCACTGTAAAAAGTGATGACGTGAAAGGGCGTTCCAAAGTTTATGAAGCCATTGTAAAAGGTGAAAACCTTCCTGATGGAGACGTGCCGGAATCATTTAAGGTATTATTACGAGAGCTTATGGGTCTCGGCCTTGAAATTCACTTAAATTAATCACTGTTAATTCGGAGGAACACCCTTGCCAATCACAAAAACATTAGCAGTAACGAATGACTTTAAAAGCATTGGAATTTCCCTTGCTTCTGCTGAAACTATATTATCAAGATCTCATGGTGAAGTTTTAACACCTGAGACCATCAACTACAGAACCTTTAAGCCAGAGATGGACGGTCTTTTCTGCGAAAAGATTTTCGGACCTGTAAAGGATTACGAATGCCATTGCGGTAAATACAAGCGTATCCGTTACAAAGGTATTATCTGTGACCGTTGTGGTGTTGAAGTAACCAGAAAAGCTGTTCGGCGTGAACGAATGGGGCATATTACATTGACTGTGCCTGTTGTTCATATCTGGTATTTTAAATCTTTGCCAAATAAGATCGCATATCTTCTAGGACTTTCATCAAAAAACTTAGATCGAATCGTTTATTACGAAACGTTTGTAATCATTAATCCGGGTCTAGCTCGTGATTTAGGTTATGCGAAAGGCGATTTGATTTCAGAAGAAGAGAAGTATGATATCTTTGATCAACTTCCTGAAGACAATTTTGATCTCGATAATGATGAAGATGATAAATTCATCGTAAAAGAAGGTGCGGATGCATTAGCAGCTATGCTTGCAGACCTAGAACTGGATGAATTAGCGTACCAATTACGTTATGAAGTGAAGCATGAGACTTCACAAATGCGTAAAAAGAAAAAATTGAAAAGACTTCAAGTAATTGAGTCTTTTAGAACTGCAAATAAGCATACAGAAAACCGTCCAGAATGGATGTGTCAAAGTGTGATTCCGGTTATTCCACCAGAATTACGCCCGCTTGTACCACTTGAAGGTGGTCGATTTGCAACTTCTGATTTAAATGACCTTTACCGTCGAGTTATTATCAGAAACAACCGTCTTAAGAGACTTATCGACATCAAAGCTCCTGATGTAATTCTCCGTAATGAGAAACGCATGTTACAGGAAGCAGTTGATTCTTTATATGACAACTCTAGAAAATCTAACGCTGTACGAAATAATAACCGTCCTCTAAAATCTTTAAGTGATATGCTTAAAGGTAAGAGCGGTCGTTTCCGTCAAAACCTACTTGGTAAGCGTGTTGATTATTCTGGTCGTTCTGTAATTGTAGTAGGTCCAGAACTCAAAATGCATGAGTGTGGTCTTCCCAAAGAAATGGCAGTTGAGCTTTACAAACCATTTATTATTCGTCGCTTGATAGAACGCGGGTATGTTAAAACCGTGAAAAGTGCGAAGAAAGTAGTCGATCGTAGAGATGCCGTTGTATGGGAAGTTCTCGAAAATGTAATCGATGGACATCCAGTAATGCTAAACCGTGCTCCAACTCTTCACAGATTGGGTATTCAAGCATTTCAACCAGTATTAATTGAAGAAAAAGCGATTAGACTTCACCCATTAGCATGTACAGCATTCAATGCTGATTTTGATGGTGATCAGATGGCGGTTCATTTACCGTTAAGTCATGATGCTGTGCTCGAAGCCTCTATATTGATGCTTGGTTCTCACAATATTATGAGTCCTGCGAGTGGTGGCCCTATTGCGGTTCCATCTCAGGATATGATCTTGGGTCTTTATTATTTAACTAAGCCAAGAGGCGGTCAGAAAGGAGAAGGAAAAACCTTTTCATCTCCAGATGAAGTAATTATAGCTTTCGATCAAGGTCGTATTGATATTCATTCGAAAATCAATGTTAGAATTACTGCATTAAATCCGCAAGGCGAGCCAGTAACAGAAGTTGTAAAAACTTCGACTGGACGTGTGATTTTCAATGCTATTGTACCTGAAGAAATGGGTTACATCAACAAAACACTGGGTAAAAAAGAGCTTCGTGTTTTGATTGGCGATATTCATGGAAGATGTGGTACAGCGCGTTGTTCAATATTCTTGGATGACATGAAGAAGATTGGATACGAGAATGCTACTCTAGGTGGACTTTCGTTCAGTCTCGATGATATTATCATCCCTGACGCAAAAGCGAATTTGATTAACGGTGCTAAAGATGAAGTAAATGCTATTCAAGGCCGTTATGAGATGGGTTTCATTACAGATAACGAGCGTTATAATCAGGTAATTGATAAGTGGACAAGTACCACAAACCGTGTATCTGAAACATTATTTCAAGCATTGGCTGATGACCGTGAAGGTTTTAACCCTGTGTTTATGATGGCTGATTCTGGTGCGAGAGGTTCTAAAGAGCAGATTCGTCAGCTCGGTGGAATGCGTGGTTTGATGGCTAAGCCACAAAAGAGTTCAATGCAGCAAGGAAAGGAGGTTATTGAAAACCCAATCCTATCCTCATTTAAAGAAGGTCTTACTGTACTTGAATACTTTATCTCTACTCATGGTGCTCGTAAAGGTCTTGCCGATACTGCGCTTAAAACTGCCGATGCGGGTTATTTAACTCGTCGTTTAGTTGACGTTTCTCAGGATGTTATCATTACTGAAGAAGATTGCGGTACCTTACGTGGTATTAGAATGGCTGCTCTTAAAGACAATGAAGATGTTATCGAAAGGCTAGAAGATCGTATTATCGGTCGCTACTCTCTATATGATATCGTTGATCCTATTTCAGATGAGACCATTTGTGAAGCAAATCAAATGATTGATGAAGAAGTTGGAAAGAAAATTGCAGAAACTTCAATTGAAGAAGTAGAGATTCGTTCAGTTCTAACCTGCGAAACTGGTCGTGGCGTATGCTCGAAATGTTATGGGCGTGATCTTGCTCGTGGAACAGTTGTAGAAAAAGGTGAGGCAGTAGGTGTAATTGCAGCTCAATCAATTGGTGAGCCCGGCACACAGCTTACACTTCGTACTTTCCACGTTGGTGGTACTGCGTCTCGTCTTGAAGCAGATTCTCAGCATAAAGCGAAGTTCGTTGGTAAAGTCGAATTCGAAAATATTCGTGTTGTTGTTTATGATGACGGTGAAGAAGAACACAATGTAGTTCTTAGTCGTGCTGGCGAACTTAAAATTGTTGATGACGAAGATAAAGTACTTATCAGTTATAACGTGCCTTATGGTTGCGAAATGATGGTAGAAGAAGGCGATATGGTTCCAAAAGGAGCTCAGCTTTGTAAGTGGGATCCATATAACGCACTTATCTTCTCAGAAATTGACGGTACTCTTGAATATAAAGATGTCATTGAAGGAATTACCTTTACAGATGATACTGATGCTCAAACTGGTCACCGTGAAAAAGTAATTATTGACTCAAAAGATAGAGCACTTGTTCCAACACTTGTAGTGAAAGGAAAAGGTGATATACTTAGAGAAAGTACACTTCCTGTTGATACACACATTGTTGTAGAAAATGGCGAAAAAGTTCTTTCTGGTCAGATAGTTGCTAAGATTCCTAGAGCTACATCGAAATCGAAAGATATTACTGCGGGTCTTCCTCGTGTAACGGAGCTTTTCGAAGCTCGTTCACCAAGTGATCCAGCTGCTGTATCTGAAATTGATGGTATTGTAGAAATGGGTGGAAGAAAAAGAGGTTCTCAAGAGGTTATCGTTAAATCAAAAGACGGTACTGATGAGAAAAAATATCTTATTTCGCTTAGTAAGCATATTCTTGTTCAGTCTAATGACTTTGTTAAAGCAGGTCAGCAACTTTCTGATGGAACTGTTCCAGCACAGGATATTTTAAATATTCTTGGGCCATATGCAGTACAATCATACTTAGTGAATGAGATTCAGGAAGTTTACCGACTACAGGGTGTAAAAATTAATGATAAGCATATTGAAGTTATCGTTAGCACCATGATGCAAAAAGTAGAAATTACTGATCCAGGCGATACAATGTTCTTAGAAGGCGATAAAGTTGATCGCTTTGAAATTAACGTACGTAACGATGAATTGATCGGTAAGTTTGTTATCACTGAAGCAGGTGGTAGTGAGCTTAAGAAAGGTACAATTCTTGATCGTCGTGAAATTAGAGATGTAAACAACACGTTGATCAAAGATGGAAAAGATGAATTGCAAACTAGAGAAGCTGAACCAGCTATTTCTAAACCAATTCTTCTAGGTATCACTCGAGCAGCTCTATCTACTGAAAGTTGGTTATCAGCAGCTTCTTTCCAAGAAACTACTAAAGTACTTACTCAAGCTTCTATCGAAGCTAAGAGAGACTACCTCCGCGGTCTTAAAGAAAATGTGGTAGTTGGTCATAAAGTGCCTGCAGGTACTGGTCTTAAAGATTACAACGATATTATTGTTGGATCTAAGAAAGACATGGAAGAAGGTGACGTAGAAGTTGCAAAAGTATTCGAAGCACTTAGTGGCGACGATACAGAAACAGTAGCTGGAGAAGAATAACTCTCTATTCTGTTTTGAAATTAAAAAGCCTTTTCTGTTTTTCAGGAGAGGCTTTTTTTATGATTTACAGATAGAATTAAGTTCAAGATGAAAGCTTAAGTTTTGCTATTTTATTTTCAATCGAAAAATTTGAACACCCTTTACAAATGATGAGTATTAGATTGACGAGAGCAGTTGTAATCGTATTATTAATGATTGGATGTAAAACTACAGAACCAAGTAGTACTTTTAGTCCGACTATGTGGCTGACAACTTCAAACCAGCAAGCGCTATTTGATGAAATTGAAGGAGGTATAAGTCCTAGTTCTAGTATATCTGGAAATACTATGATAGAAGTAAATTCATCTATCACATTTCAAGAGATTGATGGCTTTGGTTTTACTTTAACAGGGGGAAGTGCTTTCCATATCCATGATATGGATGATGAGGAAAAGTCAGAGTTATTAAATGAATTGTTTGGACAAGGTGATGGTAAAATCGGTATAAGCTATTTAAGAGTAAGTGTGGGAGCTTCCGATCTAGATGCAACGCCATTCACTTATAATGATTTACCACTAGGACAAACCGATATAAACCTAGAGAATTTTAGTCTTGAACCAGATCAATCTCATTTAATCCCTGTTTTAAAAGAAATTCTCAGCATTAATCCTGATTTAAAGATTCTTGGATCTCCATGGTCCGCACCTTCTTGGATGAAGACTAGCGGTAGTAGCATTGGAGGGAGTCTAAAAGTAGAATATTACGAAGTTTATGCTAATTACTTTGTTAAGTACATAGAAGGTATGCAAGCAGAAGGGATTAAAATTGATGCAATTACTATACAAAATGAGCCTCAGCATGACGGGAATAATCCAAGTATGGTTATGTCGAGTGATGAACAGAAAAATTTCATCAAAAATTATCTTGGTCCAGCATTTGAATTAGCAAATATTGATACAAAAATAATTATTTGGGATCATAATGCAGACCGTCCAGACTATCCGATTAATATTTTAAATGATCCGGATGCAAAAAAATATATAGATGGATCTGCTTTTCATTTTTACGCAGGAAATATTTCAGCGTTAGGCGAAGTGCATGAAGCTCACCCTGATAAAAATATTTACTTTACCGAACAATGGATTGGAGCACCTGGGAATTTTTCTAGTGATTTAGCTTGGCACACAAGAAACCTTATTGTAGGAGCTACTCGAAACTGGAGTAGAAATGTATTACAGTGGAATCTTGCTGCAGATGAAAACCAAGACCCCCACACCGAGGGTGGTTGTGACAGATGCTTAGGTGGTGTAACAATAAATGGAAATAATATTACAAGGAATCCTGCTTATTATATTATTGCTCATGCATCTAAATTTGTAAGACCTGGTTCAGTAAGAATTTCATCCAATGAGCTAAATGGTTTACCAAATGTAGCATTTAAAACTCCAGATGATCGTCTTGTATTAATTGTTCTTAACGATACTGATGGAAGTAAAAAGGTGGAATTATCAATAGATGGAGATTATTTTTCAATATCGTTGAACTCTGGAGCGGTTACAACACTAGTCTTTTGATATATTATAATTCTAAATAAAATTTTAAGCGTAGTTACGAATGTCTATATCATCCAAAAAGAAAATACTATTCTGGTTAATAACGATACTTTTTCCCATTCTAATTTTAGCAATAATTGAACTTGGGTTAAGACTATCTAGCTACAGTAATGAAAGGCAAGACCTTTTTGTAGAGTACACAGCAAATACGGACTACTTAATTGCGAATCCAGAATTTGTAAAAAGGTACTTTCCTGCCTTTCAGCCAAATATAGCTCCGAATCCCTTTAAAAAAGAAAAAGCACCAAACACGTTTAGAGTATTTGTGTTTGGAGGTTCATCTACTCTAGGGTTTCCCCATAACTTTTATTACAGCTTTGCCAATCAACTTGAACAAAAACTTTTATTAAATACGGATGGACTAAATGTTGAGGTTATTAACCTAGGCATGACCGCTGTAAACAGTTATGTAGTAAGAGATCTATCTAAAAGAGTAATTCCGTATGATCCAGATGCTGTAATAATATACGCAGGACATAACGAATACTATGGATCATTCGGAGTAGCAACAACCCAATTCGGTTTAGTAAATAGCATATTTGTAAAAAGACTAGTTCTCAATTTAAAAAACCTACGGTTATTTCAACTACTAGAAAACGCATTAAAAGTAGAGGCTGAGGCAGATCCAGAGAAGCGCACACTTATGGCGAAGGTAATCAAAGAATCTAACATTGAACTTGGCAGTGACTTATATAATGGCGGGATTAGTCAATTTGAAAATAATATCGGAGATGTAATCGATCTATTTGTAGATGAAGAGATCCCCGTATTTATCGGCACAATAGCATCAAACTTAAAGGATCAGCCACCTTTAGGAGAGAACCAAGATGCTTTAATAGCATATAATAATGCACAACAATTATTTGATGATGGGAATACTTCACAAGCTCTAAAAGAATTTGAAAAAGCTAAGGAGCTTGATGGAATTAGATTTAGAGGGCCGGAAGGAATCAATGAATTCATAATTGAATCATCCAGTAGAAATGGGGTGAATGTGGTAGATATTCAAAAACTACTTAGAGACTCTTCGATTAGTAGTATAGAAGATGAAACTATCTTTACTGACCATTTGCACCCGAATGCATATGGTCATATTCAAATGGCAGAATTGTTTTATAAACACTTCTTAGATTTACAGAGAGTGAAAGATTACTATAGCCAAAATGGGTTTAATGTTCCTCAACAGGTTAGTAAGTTCGAAAAAACTCATTCAAGCACTTCAATTTCTAGATTATTAGTTGGATATCCATTTACGAAGGGTGTTACTGTTGATGAAGAATTGTTTGAGTTTCAGAAAATATTTCAAAAGTACATATCTGAATCATATACAGATTCAGTTGCAGCTAGTGCAGCACGGAATAATCGACTTGTACCTTTAGCATTAACAGATGTAATTAATAGTGCCAAAGAAGAAAACGATTCTATGGCTGTAATTACGCATTATTATGAGCTATTAAAATGGCAGTTAAACTCTATCGATCTTATTGAGAAAGGCATTGAGTATGCGGTAAATAATAGGTCTATGGATACATATTTAGTGAATATGATTACCCAGATCTTAAATGATGGTAACTATGACCCACGATATATAGATGTATTATCATCAATATATTTATTGAATAATGAATTGGATAAAGCTGGGTATTGGCTAAGAGAAAGTGAAAAGTTAGATCCAGAATCAGCTCGATTGGTATATAATTATGCTCGCTATCATATACTAACAGGTGATACACTTAAAGCTAGAGAGTACTATCAAAAATTTGTAAATCTTAGTCAATAAAATTAATAATTCACTCTTATTAATTGGAGTTATTAAAGAAAGTAAATTACTATGGCTTTTCGCCTAAGAAGATTGACGAATAGAAAGTGTAACAGGAATAACACTTAGAATTCCTGTTTGAGGACTTAAATATTCCATCTTTTCACCTAAAATATTAAATGCTTGCTTGGCTAACATTTCATGATCTGTATGTACAGAAGTAATAGCGGGATGAACAAAACTACAAATTGGAATATCATCATATCCCGCAATGGCTACATCTTCAGGTACATTTATCCCATTCTTTGAAGCCTGTTCTAAAAAGCCTAAACACATATAATCGTTGCTAAAGAAGATAGCTTCTGGTTTTTTAGAGGTATCAATATAATTCTCAAAGGCAGATTTTCCTGACTTTAAACTATAATCCCCCTCAAATTGCCATGCCAAATTCATTTCTGGCTTTTGACTTACAAAATCTAGAAAACCATTTTTTCTTAATAGTGATTCGTTTTTATTTATAGGACCAGTAACTAGTCCTACGTCTTTATATCCTTTTTCATAAAAGTGCTGACCTACTATATATCCACCACGGTAGGAATCAAAAGTTACGGTATCTAAAATTGGATTAAATAATGGAGCAACTGACACCATATTAAAATCATGTGGGATGTTACTAATCAAGTCTTGATAATCAGATTCTTGTAGAGTTGGTAAGAACAGAATTGCAGACTCAATAGAATTATAACTCAACTCAGTTATAAACTCAGAAAGACTAACATGTTCAGGATTAAATACATGCAAAGATAAATTTACATTAGCTTCTTCAGCAGCCATGTTAAAGCCAAAGAAGAAGCTAGAATAGAACTCCTCTGGATAGAATGATGTAACTAGAGCAACCCTTATCTTATTCTTATAACTATATTTTCCATTTAATAACCTTGAGTTAATTGGATAGTTAATCTCCTGAGCTGTCTTAATAGTAAGAGCTACATTTTCAGAGCTAGTTTTCGATTCACCTCTAAGAATTCTAGAAACAGTGGATACTGATAACCCAGTTTTTTCAGCAATATCATGTAAGGTAGCTTTGATCATTTTAGTAAATAAAAAAATTCGATAGAATAATGCCTGAATCCGTGATAAATTTTATCTCGTATAATAACAAAATTGCGCAAGAAAAGAAGCGCTTTCCTGAGTTTGCAACCTAGTCACCTTTTTAATCATGCAATGGTAGCGCTTTCATTTGATAATGATTCGAAAATCGAGGCTTATATGGGAAAAATTCCCACGAGAGTCGAAAAAACTATCTTTTTTTAGTTGTTTCTTTGGAAGCGATTCTCTAAAATAGCTAGGTATAAATTTAAGTATCATAAATGTGCATACATATGTTCGAACGTGATACATTTTTATAAATAAACTTTAATGAAATTAGGATAAAACATGATCAAAGCTACAACTAAGCACGTAGCATCATTTTTGTTAATGATGTTACTAACTGTTGGACTTTCAGTATCAACTGTTGCTCAAAACACAACATATGGAGACAATGTTGTTATGTATGGCAATTTTGATGGCGACTCATTGTCATCAAAATGGGTTACAGAAGGTACAGCAGGTACTTCAAGTGTCATAAACGGTGAATTAGCTTTTACCAATATGGTCGAGACAACGAATCAATATGATTTTCAAGTAAATCAACCTTTCGATGCAGCTCAGATTGCTGAACTTGCAAAAGGTGGTACTTTTGAGTTAACATTTGATGCGAGAACTACAGCAACTTCAAAGCAATTCCACGTTTTCTTAGGTGAAGTAGGTGGATCTTGGGCACGTTACTGGCAGTCGCCTGGTGATGGAGATGTAGTAGTAGACAATACTATGAAATCTTACACTTTAACAACTGATATCTCTGAAACTTGGGATGCTATGAGAATAGGGTTCGAAGTGTCTACTGATACTTCAAGTTTATATATTGATAACATCGTATTAAGAAAAGTTGATGACAACGTTCTTATCGATGGTGAGATCGTAATCGGTGCAGATTCATTAAGTGCTGCATGGACTCAAATTGGAACTGGCCAAGCTACTTTTTCAGCTGATAATGGTGCTGTTAAGATTTCTGAATTAATGAATCTAGTTAATAGCTTTGATGTTCAGTTTGTTCAAGAATTAAATGAAGCTCAAGTAGATTCAATTTATGCTGGTCCATACATTTATTCATTTGATGCAAAAACATCAGCAGAAACAAAAAATGTACAAGCTTTCTTTGGGAATAATGGTACTGATGGTGACTGGACTAACTTTGCACCTACAGTTGAATTAACTAACACTTGGAAATCATACACTCTAAATATCAGTCCATCACAAAACTGGACTAATATGAAGATCGGTTTCGAAGTTTCTGCAGATACTTCTACCGTGTGGTTTGATAATATTATTGTTAGTAGAGTAAGAGAAATTACTCCAGATGCTCCAGCATTTGCTTTAGCAACAACAGACGGCGTAGTTACTGTAAGTGTTACAGCTCAAAGTTCTGCATCTTCTTATGATGTGTATTTTAGTGATGTTGCAATCGATAGTTTAGATCAACCAGGCGTTGCCATGATTGGTTCTGTTGTTGATTCAACTGGTCTAAGTTTAGATCATTCAACTTCTGCACCACATGCAAGTTTAGCTACTGACTTTGATGCTCATTATGCAGTTGTAGCTAAAACTGAAAGTGGTACTGAAAGTGACTTAACTACTAGTTCTATTACAACTGGAATGACAGTTGCTCCAAATTATGCTGTAGAATTATCTACAGATGCAGTTGATGCTGTATTTGGCGCTCTTGAGAGTGGTACTGTACCAGCAGCTTCTGCATTAGCAGGTTTCTTCCCTGATACTTATGCTCCATTTGAAATAAATGCAGCTAATAGAACAATTGAGAATGGTACTGGTGGTGATAGTGATGATGATATCTCTGGTAAATGGTGGATTGGTTTCGATCCGGTTGAAAACCTATTGATCATTTATGCAGAAGTAACTGATGATATAAAATCATTTGCTCCTGAAGCTATCGGATCTGGTGGAGCTTGGAACTATGACAGTTGGGAAATGGGTCTTGCAAATTATGCACCTGAGTCATTTATCCAAGGTTCAACTCACCAAGATTTCGAAGGTGGTGCAGAACCAGATTGGCAGTTTAGAGCTGGTATGATGTCTGATAGAGCACCATTTATCCATGCAAATGGTGGTGGAAATGCTTTAAATGGTGAGATTGCTAATTCTCAAACTGTTGGCGAAGAGACTGATACTGGTTATAGACTATTAAGTCTTATTACTACCTCTACATTAGCAGGTGGTGCAGCTGAAGATGCAGCTTTTGATTTCCCTGAAAGTACTGAGATTGGTTTATATCCATTCAATGTTACATTGAATGACAATGATGCAACTGCTCGTGATACTCAAATTGGATGGTCGCCAAAAGGTGGACAAGACGATTGGTGGAATACTCCAGCAAGATGGGTAACAATAGCTTTTGTTGGTTCAGATATGGTTGTTTCTAACGAAGATGCTGGTACAAGTGATCAGCCATTAACGTTTAGCTTAAACCAAAACTATCCTAACCCTTTCAACCCTACTACAAATATTTCATTTACTCTTGCTAACTCTAGCAACGTAACTCTAGAAGTATTTAACATGTTAGGTCAAAAAGTAGCTACTCTACTTCAGGGTGAAAAAATGACATCAGGACAACATACACAAGCATTTGACGCTTCTAGTCTAGCTTCAGGTATGTATTTATATAGATTGAGTACTCCTAATTTCGTACAATCACGAAAAATGATGCTCATCAAATAAGTCCAACTTATTTTAATATTAAAATCCAATCAGGTACAACATTCGGTTGTACCTGATTTAATTTTTCATAACTATGAAAAGAATTATATCTATCAAGTTTTACATGCTGCTAATTATAGCGGTATTCATTTCATCAACCTCCGTTTTTGCTGGTACAAAAGGCAAGATTTCAGGAACGGTTTTAGATGAATTTGGTGAGCCATTAATTGGCGTTCAAGTATTCATTGAGAATACTACAAAGGGTGTGTTAACAGATATAGATGGTAATTATACTATTCTAAATTTAGATCCAGGTAAATACACAGTTGTATTTAGCTATATAGGTTTTGCAACAACTAAGGTGCAGGAAGTTGAAGTTATAGTTGATAAAACGACCGAAGTTAATGCAACACTAAGTGAAGAAGTTATAGAAGGGCAAGAAATTATTGTTACAGCCGAACGTCCTATTGTAGAGAAAGATAGAACTACTACCACAGCGTATATAAGTTCAGAGCAACTAGAAGAGTTGCCAATTGTAAGTTTAAATGATGCTGTTAATCAGCAGGCAGGTGTTGTTGATGGTCACTTTAGAGGTGGTAGAACTGGTGAAGTTTCCTACCTTGTAAATGGAGTTCCTATTAATAATGCATTTGATAATAATGCCTCTTTTGAAGTAGAACAAAATATGGTTTCTAGTTTAGAGGTAATTAGTGGAGTTTTTAACGCAGAATATGGTCAGGCTCTTAGTGGAGTTGTAAATATTGTTACGAAAGGAGTTTCTGATAAATGGTCTGCAAACGTTTTAGCATATGCTGGAACAATCGTAAGTGGAAGGGAATTAGAATTTGTTTCTAAAAACACTACACAGCAAAATTTCTTAAGTGCTAGCGATTTTTCTCAAGAAAAAGTTACCTATACAGAAGCATCATCAACTTTTAAGAATTATGATGTTCAGGTTTCTGCTGGTGGTCCAATTATTAAGAATAAATTAGGCTTTCAAACTACGGTCCGTTATATAACGAATCCAGGTCATTTGATTGGACGTGATATTTTTAGACCAAACGACGTTCAAAGTGGAGTGTCAAGTGGTGGGGATCCAAGTACTTGGTTATTAAATGCATCAGGTAGCGGTGATTTTGAAGAATTAGATAGAAATGAGCGTTATTCTATTAACACATCATTGGTATATGAGTTTAATAGCCGTTTAAAATTAGATTATAATTTATTTTTCCAGGATGGTGATGGCAGAGGCTATAATCATGGTTACAAATACAATCCAAACGGAATTAATAATTACTATAACCGATCTCAAACTCACATTTTAGGATTACGTTATACTATTGGTGATAACGCGTTCGCTAACATATCATATAGTTACCTTAATGACTTAGGTGAGAGCTACTTGTTTAATGATGCCACTACTACTGGTGAGTTAGATTCAAGATATGCCCCACCAGAATTATCTAGTCAACAAGGTGAATCAGGATTCAACATGGGTGGTAATGATTTAGGTTCAGGTCAAAATATTACTAAAACTCATACAATAGTTACAGATTATACATCTCAATTAAATAATACAGTACTATTCAAAACTGGTTTATCTGCTAGATTCCATAGTTTAGATAACGAAGGCTTTGGTATTACTACGAATGCAGCAGGAGCCCCTGTAAGATCAAATAATCCTCTTAACAATTCTTCACTTGAGGTCAGCCCTTATGAAGCTGCTGGTTATTCACAAGTAAAATTAGAATTCGATAACTTAATTGTTAATGCTGGTATAAGGTTTGATTATTTCCAACCAGATTTTGTTGTTCCAATCGATGTATCACAAATTAGAGATGAAAGAATACCAGATAGAAATGGAGCTCCAGGGGATTCTGTTCTTAATAGAAGATCTGCAGACGCTTCATTCCAAATAAGTCCACGTTTGGGTATTGCTTTTCCTATTTCAGAAACGGGTGTAATGAGATTTTCTGCTGGTTTATTCTTCCAAACTCCTAGCTTAAATTTATTGTATTCGAACAATGAATTTGAAGGTATAGTTGGTTCTAATACAGGTTATGGTAATGCTGAATTAGGTTCTGAAAGAACACTACAGTTTGAAGTAGGTTTACAGCAAGGATTAACAGAAACATTAGCTCTTGATTTCACACTCTTCTCAAAAGATATTAGAGGTTTATCTGGAACAGAAGTAGCTCGTGATAGAAATGGTGGTTTCGTTTCTAGATTAGTAAACTTGGATTACGGTACAATTAAAGGTACTACTCTTTCTTTATATCAAAGAGGAGCTGGACAAGTAAGCTGGACTCTTGACTATACCTTACAATTTGCTAGTGGGTCAGCTTCTGATCCTAACGAAAATTTTAACAGACAGATCAATGGTGAAGATCCTGTTGTGAAAATAAATAGACTAAACTGGGATAGAAGAAATGTGTTGAACAATACTATTACATGGAATAGTAATTTTGGTTTAACAGTATCAACAATTAATAGTCTTCAAACGGGTACTCCGTACACATCTGAAAGGAATCAAGTACAATCAACTATTCCTAACAATGAAGACAAACCAATATGGTTTAATTCTGATGCCAGAGTCTATTACAAGCCAGTTGCTCTTAAACAAGATTTCCAACTGTTTTTACAAGTTGATAACATTTTTGATTCTGCTCCAGATTTTTCTGTATTTAACGATACAGGGTTAGCTACTGAGTCAATCGATTTGAGCCAAAGAATTAAATCAGGTTCTACTCCTGGAGGTTTAAATTCATACACTGAATTCTTTATTAACCAACAAAGACTAGGGCCACCAAGAAGCATAAAAGTAGGGTTTAGCCTAAAATTTTAGTTAAAAAATTGATTCTAGAAAAAGAGATTATGTTCAAAAAAATAAAATTTACTCTCCTTACTATACTTTTAGTTACAGTAATTGGAGACCTTAACGCCCAAAATATTCCTGATTCTTTAAACGGAGTGGTATATAGAGGTGATTCTGATATTATTGCCAGAGGCGTAATTGATGGTAACTTAATTGAAACCAATTTCCGTAATCATGGTGAGCTTTCAAGGTGGAATGATTTACCATGGGGTGTTTGGCCAAGAACAGTTGGTGGAAGACATATTGATGGTGTTGGTGTAATTGTAGCAGGGTATGTTGAAGGTGCTTACTCCACAAGAATCAATTCAATTGCTGATTATCAAGCATGGAATCCAGGTCCAGGTGCTGTTGGTGATACTACACTAAATCCATTGATCATTAATTATAGAGAAGCTGGTCGTAGAATTAGTCCATATTCAGGTAATGTTTGGGGATGGCTTCCATTGCCAGGTTTTAATAACCCATTACGAGTTGATCCAATCACATTTTCTGCTGCTCCAACTCCTGCATTATCTAATGATCTAACGTCATGGCCTCAATTTTGGCCAGATAAACTAGATCAAGAAGATGCAGGGTGGCCTGGATCATGGAATGGTAGAGATGGTAGATTTGCCAGTGCAGATTTAGAATCATTTTATGTAATGGATGATTATTCTGATTTAGAATATGCAGTTGGTATAGAAGATTTATCTTCAGATGATGGGTTTCAGGCAGGGCCACATAGTACGGATGGAGTTTGGCTTCCGAGTCCTTTAACTGACCCAAGTATGGGTGGGTTTGGATTACAAATGCAAGTTCGTTTATTCCAATGGGCAAACGTACTTGCTGAAGATACCATGTTTCTTATTTATCGAATAAGTAACAAAAGTGATTACTCTCATGAACGACTATTTTTTGCGCAAATCGTAGATTATGGTTTAGGGAATGAAGAAAATGATGATAATGCAAGTTTTGATGATCTACAGGATGTGGTATTTGGATGGGATTCTGATGGAATAGGAACTCCAACAACAGGTGGTTCAAATTATAATTTAGGATACACTGGTTTTGCTTTCCTTGAGTCACCAGCAAATGAAGTTAATGGTCTTGATGATGACCTTGATGGTATAACTGATGAGTCGAGATTTAATGAATCATTTCAACTACTAACCACTTTAGCAGAAATCCAAGCATATACTGCTGCTGAATATGATCTAGCTGCTTTTGAAGCTTTCCATGGTGAACCAGTTGAAGAAAGAGACGCAGCAAAGGCACTAAGATGGTATACATCAGATGAAAATCTTGATTGGGTTGGTTTCACAGATTCTAATAATAATGGGATTTGGGATGATGGTGAGATCTTAAATAATGATATTGGAAAAGATGGTTTAGGACCATTTGACCTAAACTATCCAGGTCCTGATGATGGACAAGGTGATGGTATTCCTAATAATGGCGAACCAAATTTTAATGAGCTTGATGTTGATGAGTCTGATCAAATTGGTTTAACTGGTTTTGATTTAGATACTAGACCTGTTTATGAAAGTGGGGATAATTTAAGAGACGACACGTGGTTATTCGATAAAATTGAAGAACATTTATTTTCGAATCCTGACTATGTAGTTCCAGGTACGGTTGCAAATGATGAACCATTTATTCTTTTTGTTTCTGGTGAAGTTGGATTAGCAAGTACAAATGATCCGACTGGTAAATCAACTGATTTCTTCTCAACTGCATGGATTTTTGGTGATAATGAAGAAGATTTCTTTAAGAATAGAAGAACTGTTCAAAATATCTACAATGCTGATTATAACTTTGCACAACCACCAATTCTTCCAACTCTAACAGCAGTGGGTGGAGATGAACAAGTAATTCTTTCATGGGATACCTTATCTGTAGGTAGTTTTGATAGATTTCTTCAGGAGTTTGATTTTGAAGGTTATAAAGTCTATAAATCGACTAATAATGTATTTACAGATTCCAGAACAATTACTGATGTAAATGGTACACCAACTTTTAATAAGCCAATTGCACAGTTTGATTTAGTAAATGGAATTCAAGGAACTACAACTGTATTTGATGGTGATGCTGTATTTGACTTGGGTAATGATTCTGGTCTAAAATTCTTCTATGTGGATAATGACGTTACTAATGGTAAAACTTACTATTACTCAGTAGTTGCTTACGATAGAGGAGTTTTATCAGATCCAGTTACAGGAGCGGATGGTATTGATCCACAAGAAAATACATTTAGAATCGCCGTTAACTTTACTGGTGAAGTAATAAGTACTAGTTCAAACTCTGCTGCTGTTACACCAACAACATTGCCCGCTGGTTATGAAAGTGGAGGTTCAACTGTTGACTTGAGTAATGTAACGGAAGGTTCTGCAACAGGTTATGCTTCTCTAAATGTTGTAATTGATCAAATTCTTGATGAAACTAAAATTTATGAAGTTTCATTTGCTGATACAGCATCACCCAATGGTGATTTCAGAATAACAGATACTTATAGTGTAACTGAATTAACAAGTGGAGATCGTATAGTATCAGGATCAAAATTTGAGTCAACTACGAGTGTAATAGACGGGTTTAACATTAATTTATTTAATGATTCACCTGGTAATGTAATTGTAGCTAAAACTGGATATATATCTAACGAAGGTCTACCTAATGAGACATTTGGGTTAAATCCGTCAGATTTAGATGGTCTTACTACAGATTGGCAAATTTCTATTATTGGTGATGATGCTGGAGATGTTAATAATTTCCTTATCACAGATAGTGATTATGAAATACTATTTGTAGATCCTGCTGATAGTTTATATACACCCCCTAGATTAATTGGTAATAACTTTAGTAGGTTTGATATTCCTGTTTTTGCAAGAAACGTAAATTCAGGTGCCCAAACGGCTTTATTCATAAGGGACAATGATGATAGTGATGATTTGAGTTCTGGTGATATATTATTCATAGCTGAAAGAGATGCCTTCAACAATCAAAGGTATAGATTCACAATTGAATTTACTGCTGGTAGTAATAATGTGGCACCATCTGCAGGGGATAAGATCAGGATTTCTACATCAAGATCATTTGGTTCGGATGATAAGTTCACTTTTGGCGTAAGCCAAAGTACACTTAACGCAGATTTAGCTGCTGATCAGTTAAGTGAAATTTATGTAGCTCCAAACCCGTATATCGGTGCAGCTTCTTGGGAAAGAGCATCCAATTCATTTGGTAGAGGTGAACGTAAAATTAACTTCATGAAATTGCCAAAAGAATGTACTATTCGAATATTCAATGTTCGTGGAGAGCTAATTAGAACTATTGTACATGAAGGTGCATTTAATGAAGGTTCGACTTCTTGGGATCTTCTTACTGACAATAACGAAGATGTAGCTTATGGTGTCTATTTCTATCACGTAGAAGCACCTGGAATTGGAGAATTCAAAAGTAAGTTTGCAGTCATAAAATAATAGCAAGTATACAACCAGATTAATATGAGATTCATGAATAAAATAATAATCACATTACAGATTTTTGTACTACTTGCTGCTACGCAAGCATATGGTCAAAGCCGAGTAGGAACATCAGCCGCCCCATTTTTAACAATGGGTGTTGGTGCAAAAGGTGCTGCTCTAGGGCATGCCAATACTGTAAACGTTTCAGGTGCTGAAGCTATGTATTGGAATCCATCAGGTATAGCAGTACAGAATGAAGCGGGAAGTAGTAGTTCTGCATTTTTTAGTTTTAATGAACTGTTTGTTGATGTAAGTGCATATGGAGCTGCTTTAGTTTTTCCTATTGGAGACAATACCGGTAAGAACTTTGGTTTTGCAGTTAATTATGTTGATTACGGTCGAATGGATGTTAGAACGGTAGAAGAACAGGAAGGAACTGGAGCTACTTTTGGAGCCCATGACTTAAGTATTGGTCTTACTTATGCTCAAAACCTAACTGAAAGCTTTTATTTTGGTGGTACTGCTAAGCTTATACAACAAAAAATATATGATATGTCTGCAGAAACCTTTGCTGTTGACGTTGGATTCCTTCTTGAAACAGAATATCTGAATGGATTAACAATTGGAGCTTCTATCAGTAATTTTGGTGGTAAAATGCAGATGGATGGTATCAACAGTCAATATTTCTTAGATATTGATCCAGTAAGTGAAGGAAATAATGAAGATGTTGCTGCTAGAGTTTACATGGATAAATGGGATTTACCTCTTTCATTTAGATTTGGATTAAAAATTCCTGCAATTAAAAAGGATAATCTAGAATTACTCTTACTTACAGATGCTCAACAAACGAACGATAACGATTTAAATCTTGATTCAGGTACTGAATTAAGCTACCTATCGAATACGGTTAAGTTTCATGCAAGAGCTGGATATAAAGATCTTTTACTCGGTGATAGAGTAGATTCCCACTTTACCTTTGGTGCGGGTTTTATCCTTAAAACAGCAACTGGTTTAGCTATTGGTGTTGATTTTGCTCAAGTGCCATATGAGTACCTTGGTCAAACTACAATCATTGATTTAAAGCTTTATTTTTAGATGACCCTAAAAACACAGTTTAATTATGGCTGCTTCTATTTGAGGCAGCCATTCTTATTTATAATAGTTTTAGCTTTATTCTATTTTCAATCTTGTTCTGAAAAACCTCCAATAGATGAACTAGAAAAAACACTAATAGATGTTAATGGAATAGAAGTATCTGTTAACGAATTCCAAAGCAGATATGTTCGTAGATTAATTCAAACAGGTCAGAATGATACTAAAATTGGAAGGTATTTATTTCTAAATGAGTTAATTGATAATTTAGTACTTGCAAATAAATCTAATGAGAGAAATTTATTAGATGATCCCATCTACCTAAAAGCTCTAGAGTATAAAGAGCAAAAATCAATGATCGATTATTACTTCATTGATCAAATGGATAAGCTTATTGAAGCACCTACTGATGAAGAAGTACGAATGGCTTATGCAAAGAAAGAACGAAAAGTATATGTCCGGCAGTTATTCTCAATAAATGAAGCTGATTTAATGGAACCTTATCAAAGGTTAGAAAATGGAGTGAGTTTTGTTGATGTTGCAAATGACTATTTCGAAACTCAGCAGTATGATTCATTAGCAGGTTATCTTGGACCTGTTACATATTTTGGAGTAGATGATGCTTTTGCTGAAGCTGCTTTTTCAACTAATCAAGGAGAATACTCAAAACCTGTTCGAAGTTTATTCGGATATCATATCGTATATGTAGAGTTTATAGAGTTTCCTGCGATACTTGCAGAAGATGAGTATCAGGTTAGGAAATCAGGTATTTCTAGTCAAGTGAAGCTTAGAAAACAAAGATTAGTTTCGAATAGCTATGTACGAGATTTAATGTCAACTCTTTTAGTAGAGGTAGATGTCGAGAACCTGAAAAACTTGAGAGAAAGCATCGGGAACATGTCTGAAGATCAGATTATAGATGCAACTGAAAATATTGAGCAGGAATCTAATTTTTGGGATGATCAACGTATAAGATCATTAAGTGAATCCATAGATAACAATACAATTTTAGCTACTTATCTGCTTAAAGGTGAACGATTAGAGTTTACATTCCAAGACTACTTAGAATGGTTACCATATTTACCATTTAATGAGTCTAAGAATAGAACGGGTGCATCTCTAGGTAGAGCACTAAGGAATGAAGTCTTTTATCAACTTGCTGATCAAGAAGAGTACTCATATGATGAAAGAGTTGTACGCGAAGTGCAGAGTAGAGGATATGACGTTCTTTCTCAATTATATCAAACTGAATTGGCAATAGAAGCTGTTTCTGATACTACATCAATTGAAGTGCCATCTAGTTTTATAGAGAGGTTAATAAAAAATAAGGAAGTCCAGATAAGAGCTAGATATTGGAAAATATCAGTAGCAACTGTAAAGGAAGCTGAAGAAATCAAAAATGATATAAATTCAGGTGGCCTACCAATAAGCTATGACAATTATGAGAATGTTGAGTATCGGATTATTGATCCTACAAATTCTGATTATACGCTAGTAAGAAAAGGGGTAGTTGGAATGGCGGTAATTGCTAACTCAGCAGTTGAAGGTTGGATGGTATTTAAGCTAATTGAAAGAGATGTAGAAGATGTGAATATAGAAACAAGAGTAGGGAATTTAGAAACTCGCTATAAAGTATATAATCGTATTAACAGTGAAGTAGAGCAGTTAAGAGAACAGGCTACAATAAAGGTCGATACGCTCTTGTTTGATGAGATTTATGAGTTAAATAAGAAAAAAGAAACCGAATAATTTTTAAATTCGATAAAGAAATAACACTCTTAGTTTATATAAGAGTGTTAGTAGTAATTAGTTTTCTTTTACAGAATCGATTGAAGCCAATAATCCTTCTGCTTCTTTAATTAAGTCTTCGGCTTTTTCTTTAGCTTCAACTACTACCTTCTCGCCCTTTTCTTTGGCTTCAGAAACTAATTTCTGCTTTTCTTTTCTTAGTTCTGTAATCAAGTCATTAAGCTCATCTTTATAATTACTTAATCGATATGATAAACGATCTCTAGTATTTTTTCCTGTGTCTGGAGCATAGAGTAGTGCAAGCACTGTACCTGCTAATGCTCCTGTTAATAATCCTGCTAAAAAATTTCCTGATTTACTCATGACGGTTAATTTATAAATTATTTATCTGTTTTAAGAATAGTTAAAACATATTCCAATTACCATAAATAGCTGTTAGAAATTCATTATGAAACTTCTATGGTAGAACGATTTTTAAAACGACTAAAAAGCGAACCAATCCAATTAGATACTTGCTTAAGACCTACCGAAATCGCAGGGGTAATAAATAATGTGAATACAACTCCAAAGGTAAGACCACCTATAACGGTTTTTGCAAGAGGAGACCATATTTCAGCACCAGCACCAAGTTCTAATGATAGAGGAATCATTGAACAAATAGTTGTTATAGCAGTTAATAGAATTGGACGCATTCTTCTTTTACATGCTTCTAATATCCGTGTCATGAACTCAGAATCATATGTTGTATCAAAACTTGTTCCCTTAGTTCTCAAGTGCATATAATCAACCAGTACTATCCCATTATTTACTATAATACCAACGAGCATGAATAATCCAATATTCCCTGTAGTACTTAATGGTGAACCCAGAATAATCAAACCTGCTAATGCACCAAATAGAGCCATAGGTATACACAACCAGATTACAAATGGATCACGGAAATTCTCAAAAAGAGAAGCCATAATCATAAACATGAGTACTAATGCTGCTAAACCTGCATATAGGAATTGTTTAGCACCTTCCTGAGCTTCTTGAGAAGCTCCAGTAAACTCATATCTATAACCTTCAGGCATAATAACCTCAGTATTCATATAGTCAGTTATTAACTCACGATAGGTTGCTGCATCTCCATCAAATTGGATACTAACATCTAAGAGAATTTCTCGATTACGTTTTGAATAAGAATCTACACCTTTTGTTTCTTGAAATTCACCCACAGCAACAACTGGTATTCGTTGATCTTCATATTGAAGTACTTCAAGGTCGAATAAATCTTCTCGAGACTTTAATGATGTTTTAGCTGTTCTTACTTCAATTGGAATTTCTCGTCCTTCAGCACGGAAGAAACCAGCTTGGTTACCTAAAGTTTGCGTTCTAAGATTATTTGCAACTTCAAGTATTCCAGAATTCAACATTCCAACACGGTCTCTATCTACTATAAATTGCAGTTCAGGGGTCGGATCGGTTCGTCCATTATCAACTGATATAATATTCGGATCGTCAAGAAACTTATCTTCAAGTTGTTTAGATATTTTAAGCATTTCAATCATTTCAGGACCTATTAAGCTCAAACGAACAGAACCACCACCAGATCTAAATCCCCTTCCACCAAATCTAATACCACCTCCCTCAACTGAGGCTCTTATATTAACACCTGGAGCAGTTAGTTCTTGCCTTAATGTAGCAGCAAGTTCATTACTGGTAATTTCTCTTTCATCAACAGAGACAAGTTGAATGGTAAAACTACCTGCATTGGTTTGCTCAGTCCATCGACTTCTTCCTATAGAAGAAACAAGAGTTTCAATCTCTGGTTTATCAAGAAGAATTTGTTCAAAACCTTTCATTGTTTCAACAGTTTTTATCAGTTTTGTCCCTTCGGGTAATGTAACATTTACATCAATTTCTCCTGAATCACTTTCTGGAAATCCCTCTTTATCAATACTTGTATACATTGAAAATGTGCCATAGATCAAACCCAAAAGTGTAAGAGTTGGAATCCATTTGTGTTTTAAAATCCATCGCAAAATTAAACCATATCCATTTTCAAGCTTATGGATAGCTTTAAACATGAAATTACGTTTATTAAATTGATCTCTATCTAAAACAAGGATTGATATTACAGGAACTAATATAATAGACGTAACAAATGAAATTGCAATCGCAAAACTAATAGTGATTGCGAATTCTTTGAAGAAAACACCTTGAATTCCAGTTATCAAAGTTATCGGTATAAAAACACCTAATGTGGTTAACGTAGATCCAAATAGGGGTCCAATAACTTCATTCGTACCGGATAAAGCTGCCTGATAGCGACGGCTACCTTCTTCCATCTTCTTTGCGATACTTTCAGCAACCACAATAGAATTATCTACTAAAAGCCCGATAGCTAAAGCTAGCGCAGATATCGTAAATATATTTAAAGTAAGATCTATTGCATACATAGTTGCAAATGTTGCCGCAATGGAGACGGGAATAGAAATAGCAACAACTAAAGAGATTCTCCACCCTCCCATAAAAACTAGGATTACAAAGATGACAACAATAAGCGCTATTACAGAAGATTGTGCTAAATTATTGATCGAGTCATCAATGGCACGTCCTTCATCAGATAAAATTCGTAACTCCACACCCGGAGGTAATAATTCATTTAATTCTGGAACAAGAGCCTTAACTGCATTTACAACATCTAAGGTATTAGCATCAGAGTTTTTCTGAACTTCAATCGAGACACTATTATTCCCATTTACATTTACCAAACTGGTTACTTCTGTAAAACCATCAGAAACATCCGCTACATCTTCGACACGTATCGGGATTCCGTTATCTGAAACTTTAACTATCGTTTTCTTAATCTGTTCAACCGTTTCATATAACGACTCTGCCCGAACACTATAACTTATATTCTGAGCAATAACATTACCCATTGGTAACTGCGTGTTATTTGAACTTATTGCATTCTCTAACTCAGATGGTACAATATTGTGCTGAGCTAGGCTCATTGGAGATACATCAATATAGATGCGACGCTCTAAACCGCCTCTAGTGTCAGCAGAAGCTAAACCAATTAAACGTTCAAGGTTTGGTTCTACTGTTTCAATTGCAATATTTCTAAGCTCATCTAACCCCTTTAGACTCGAATTAATGCTTAGTTGCATAATTGGTCTGTTCTCCGGGTCGAATTGAAAGATTGTTGGTTCACGAGCTTGCTGAGGTAAGTCTGCTCTTATTTGATCTATTGCCTTTTGAACCTTCAGTTCTGTCTTACGGATATCAGTTCCATCATACAGTCTAAGGATTACAAATGCACTTCCTCTACTCACTCTTGCTTCTAACGACTCAATTCCCTCAATCGCAGAAACTGCACCTTCAATAGGAGTGACAATTAGTCTGTCAATATCTTCGGGGGCAACATTTTGATAACCAGATGAAATGGCTAATACTGGAATATTAAGTGACGGAAAAAGTGTTACTCGTAAATTTGTTAGTGAAAAAATCCCAAAACCAACAATAATAAGAGTACACATTATTACTGTAATAGGGCGTTTCAGAATTCCTGATGTAAGGCTAAATTTTTTCATGATACTAACTCCTCTTGTGAAAGTGGGTCTTCTTTATGTACGGCATCAAAGCCAAGATTATCAACGCTTCTATTTATCAGCATATAAATACTTGGCACTACAAAAAGCATTAAAATGGTTGACATGGTTAATCCACCAATTACTGTTCTTGCCATAGGGCTCCATGTTTCTGACCCAGAACCAAGTTCAAGAGCTAATGGAACCATAGAAAGGATAGTTGTAAAAGCTGTCATTAAAATAGGACGTAGCCTTCTAGTGGCACCTTGAACAATAGCTTCATGTCTAGATAAACCTCGTGCTTGCAATATTTTGATATAATCAATCATTACAATACCATTATTCACTACAATCCCTGATAGAAGAATTAGACCAACCATTGAAGTTACACTTATGGCAGTTCCTGTAATTCCTAGCATAATCAAAACCCCCGAAAGAGCAAGAGGAATGGTAAAAATAATGATGAATGGTTCAACTAAACTTTCAAATTGAGAAGCCATAACCATATAGGTTAAAACTCCAGCAATCGCAAAAGCAATTAATAAGAAACTAAATGACTCAGCTTGTTCTTCAGCCGAACCCGCGAGGGCGTATCTATAACCATCTGGCCATTCAATTTGGTCAAGTAATTCACGAGCATCAGTTGTTGCAGTCTTTAAATCAACCCCATCTAGTTCTGTAAATATTTCAATAACACGTTCTTGATCAATTCGTGTAACATTACTTGGGCCAGTATAGCGTTCTACTCGAGCGAGGTTACTCAAAGGCATCCATTCACCAGAAGGTATTCGAATTTGAATACTTTCTAAATCAGTTGATTCAGCTTTTTGCTTAGGGTCGAGTTCAACCTTTACCTCAAATTCTACACCTTGATCTACGAAACTAGTTGCAATACTCCCTTGAACTGCGTCACTAATAGCGCTTGCTACTTGATTAGTATTCATTCCTACCAAAGAAATACGTTCTCGATCCATGATAAGTCGCAATTCTGGCCTGCCTTGATCTGCTGTACTATATGCACTAACTACGCCATCAATTTGAGTGATACGTTCCTTCACTCCATCTGAAAGGTTTTTCTTGATGTCAGCTTCATATCCAAAAATTTGAACGATTAACCCATTTTCGCCATCAGGACTTAACGGATCTTGAATTAATTCCTGAACATCAATACCTGGTACAATAGTTAGTTTGTTGAGAATATCTCCTACTATTTCGAATTGGGTACGATTGCGTTCATCAAGGGAGACAAGTTCAACACGAACAGTTCCTGTAAAACCTCCAGGGTTATCAGCACCTTCAATACCTTCTTTATCACCATAATCTGAAACAACAATTCGGGCTTCTGGTACTTCTTTCCGTATTACACTTTCTACTTGTTTGAACGATCGTTCTAATTCTAGTAAACTAACTCCAGCTTCTCTACTTACTTCAAGTGTAAAAGCTCCTTCATCTACTCTTGGAAAGAATTCACCACCTAATTGATTGAAAATAGGTAAGGTTGCACCGAAGAAGAGAACAGAAGCTAAAACAATTAAGCCACTATGCTTAAGAGCTGAATCTAATTGCTTGGAATAAGCATTCTCTAACTTCTCTAGTGAGTTACTAAAGAACATTGCTACTTTGTTAGTTGCTTGAAATGATTCTTCTCCATCTTTAAAGAATTGAGAAGTCATCATAGGTATTAGTGTTAAAGCAACCAGTGAAGAAACTGAAAGTGAAAATGAAATTGTAAGTGCTAAATCGCGAAATAAGAATCCAGCAATACCAGGTACGAAAAGAATTGGTAAGAACACCACTAATGTAGTTAATGTTGAAATAACTACCGGAACGGCTACTTCAGTTGCTCCCATTATGGCGGCATCTTTTCTATTTTTACCCTCTTCTCTAAAACGAAATATATTTTCAAGAACTACTACGGCATCATCAACAACTAGTCCAACAGCAAGGGTTAAACCAGATAGCGATATGATATTCAGGCTTAAGTCGGCAAAATTCATTACCGCAAATGTTGTTATAATAGAAACTGGTATCGAGATAGCAATTATTAATGCAGAGCGTCCACTTCTTAAAAATGCTAGAAGGATTAATACCACTAATATGATAGCTTGAAGACCAGTAAGAAGTAGATTTTCAATAGAAAGCTTTATGAATTCAGCTTTATTTGTAAGTACTTCAACTTCAACATCAACAGGTAAGCTTTTCTTAATATCGTCGAGACTTGAAATTACTTCTCCTGCAGCAACAACAACATTTGCATCACTTTGACGATAAATATTGATAATGATTCCATCATCACCATTTACTTGAACATTACCAATTGGCTGTGCAATCCCATCTTCCACATTTGCTACATCTCGTAAATACAATGAACGCCCATCTCGTACTGCAACAACTGTATTCTTGATTTGTTCTACACTTTTCAATTCTCCCATTGTTCTAAGAGAATATACCGTATTACCTTCGGTTAACTGTCCAGCAGGAACTTGAATATTCTCGGCATTTAAACGATTTGATATTTCAGAAATAGAGATATTAAATAATCTCATTTTTTCATTATCAATTACTACGTTTATTTGGCGTTCTAATCCACCGGAGGTTTCAGCAGATGCAATTCCATTAATTCTTTCAATGCGTTGCTCTAATATTTGTGTAGCATAAGTTCGAAGATCTCTAGGTGAGCGGACTTCAGAAGTTACAGCTAGAACAACAATCGGTTCTTGATTTGGATCGTAACTAAAAACAAGAGGTGTCTCAGCGTCTCGAGGAATAGTTCTAGCAACAAATCCAAGTTGTTTACGGACATCGTTTTCTGCTTCATAAAGATCAGTTCCCCAATTGAAATTTAATTTTACTACAGAAGCACCTTGGCTTGAGAGAGAACGTACTCTTCGAATACCACTAATACTGCCAACATTTTCCTCTATTGGACGAGTCACTAACGTTTCCATATCTTCAGGAGCGACACCTTCATAACCTGTAAAAATAGTGATGGTTGGAAAACTTACATCAGGATAAAGGTTGAGTCTGAGCTGTAAAACACCAAAAATACCAAACCCAATTAAAATTAGGCTCGTCATCATAAATGTAATAGGTCGCTGTACAGCTAATCTAGATAAACCACCCATCTTAATTAGCTGATGAGTTAGCTGTTCTGATACTATCCGTTAATGCAGTACGCTCTTCTTGAGTCATAGATTGCATTCTAGTCCTCATTTTTTGTCGATCTTCATCACTCATGTTAGCAAATGCTCCACCAGCACCGCCAGGTCGACCACCACCTTGTCCTACACCTGCTGGGCGACCACTTGCGCTAGCAACTGGTTGATCTTGAGGAGAAGTGAAATTAGCACCTGAAGCTACTTGAATACGACCTCCATCTTGAAGACTTTGCTGGCCTGTAACAACAATACGTTCACCAGGTCTAAGTCCTGATATAACTTCAAGCTTATCACCTTGCTCAATACCTAACTCTAATCTGCGAAGTTCTGCTGTAGAATCTCCGGTTGATACAAATACAGAATATGAACGATCAAGTTGAATAGTATTAGACTCAGGGTCTACTACAGTTTCAACTTTTTCAACTAAGGCACTTCTAGAAATTACAATTGCTCTAGGTTTGTTTACAATATCAATTACATTTTCAGTAAGAACGCCAGGGTAAATTGATTCCCCAACAGTGGTAAGCGAAATTACAACTTCACCTAATCCCGTTGTTGGGTCTAATTGAGGACTTTTTCGAGAAACAACACCTGAAGCAGTAGCTCTAGACTCATTACTTACTCTCAAAGTAACTTCTTGACCAATCTTAACAAATCTCCAATCCTGCACAGGTAAGAATATTCTTGTTTCGTAGCCAACTAAGTTAGCAATTTCAAAAAGAGCTTGTCCATTAGAAGCAATATCACCTTCTTCGCCTGTTCTGGAAGTAACAACTCCTCGTACTGGAGAGCGAACTTCTGTAAAGTTAAAATTCTCTTGAGCTTGAGTAAGTGATGCTTTAGCCGACTCAAATTGCGCTAATGAGTTTCGATAAGTGGCAAAAGCAATGTCATACTCAGAATCACTAATAAGATCTTTATCGAGTAATTGTTTCTGACGGCTAAATTGAGAGCTATCTCTTTTCATAGCAATCTCACTTTGCGAAAGTTGAGCTTTTGCTTGGTTTAGCTGATCCCTAAATGTAGCATCAGCTATTTTAACTAAAAGTTGACCTTGGTTAACTGTATCGCCTAAGTCTACATAGAAACGAGTAATGCGATTACTTACCTGTGGAGTAATTGCGATTACATTTTGAGCTTTAATTGTACCAAAAGATCGTACTTGATCAGCTATGGGACTTAAAGTAACAGATTGTACCTCTACACTTGTAACTCTACCACTATTAGCAGCACCAAAGCCACCTGAAGACCATCCACCTCCACCTGAGTTAGTTTGAGAAGATTCATCTGAGTTTCCGCAACCCATAAAAATTATTGAAATAAATAACGCCGAAAAAATTAGTTTGTTCACTTTTATTGAATTATTAGTGTTGTAATGGGTAAGACTATTAATTTCGCCATTTAGTTCACTTATGTATAATAAAGGGATGTAAAAAAACGCAATGCAAAATTTACATTTTGAAATGTTTTGCAATTGAGGTTTCCGTATTATCTAGGCTTAATAGAAAAATCAAATATTTCTCTTCATGAAATTTTTTATCGACACTGCTAATTTAGAAGAAATTCAAGAGGCTAATGATCTTGGCGTATTGGACGGAGTAACTACAAACCCAAGCTTATGCGCAAAAGTTGGAGTCCGTGATTTTGAAGGTCACATCAAAAAGATCTGTGACATTGTTGAAGGAGATGTTTCAGCAGAAGTTGTATCAACTACTTACAATGAGATGGTTGAGGAAGGATTAAAGATTGCAAAGATAGCTGATAACGTAGTTGTTAAAGTTCCATTAATCAAAGATGGAATTAAAGCAATTAAAACCTTTTCAGATCAAGGTATTAAAACAAATTGTACACTTTGTTTTTCTCCTACTCAAGCATTAATTGCTGCGAAAGCAGGTGCTACTTACATTTCGCCATTCCTAGGAAGATTAGATGATATTTCTAGTGATGGAATGCAATTAATAAAAGACATCGTTCAAATTTATTTAAACTATGGATATCCAACTGAAGTACTTGCTGCAAGTATACGCCACCCAATGCATGTGGTTGAATGTGCAAAGGCAGGTGCAGATGTAGGAACAATGCCATTAAATGTAATTACAGCAATGTTAAACCATCCGCTCACAGATTCTGGACTAGCTAAGTTTTTACAAGATTGGGATGACCTTCAAGCAAGCTTTAAGTAATAAGATAAATTTCTATAGAAGCGAAAGACATACTCTTTCGCTTTTTTTATACCTGCTAATTTAATCCCTATAAGTAAATCATAATATGTAAACCGAATTTTTAATCTCAATTTGGAAAGCTATTTTTGAAAAAACTAACTGATCATTCTATGAAATACTTTTTACTCACTCTAAGTGCTATTCTTCTATTAATTACTGCTTGTGAGCCTAAAACAGAGTTACAAAAGCAGGCAGACAATATCACTATAATACGAGATGACTTTGGTGTACCACATATTTATGGTAAAACAGATGCAGATGCAGTTTTTGGATTAATGTATGCTCAAGCAGAAGATGATTTCAATAGAATTGAACAAAATTACATATGGGCAATTGGTAGACTAGCAGAAGTAGAAGGTGAAGAATCTTTGTATTCTGATCTTCGAGTAAGATTATTTATGAGCAAAGAAGAAGCAATAGAGAATTATGAAAGTGCTCCGGATTGGTTAAAAGAATTATGTGATGCTTGGGCCAATGGTTTGAATTTCTATTTAGAAACACATCCTGAGGTAGAACCTAAACTTATTACTAAGTTTGAGCCATGGATGCCAATGTATTTTAGTGAAGGGTCTATTGGTGGTGACATAGAAAGGATTTCTACACAAAGAATTAAAGCTTTTTATGAGGAAAAGGCTTCGCTTTCTTTAAACGAACTTGGTAACGGTTTAACAGTTATTGACCCATATGAAGAGCCAAAAGGTTCAAATGGAATCGCAGTATCTGGTGAGTTAACAGAGTCAGGTAATGCAATGCTTTTAATTAATCCGCATACATCATTTTATTTTCGTGGTGAAGTTCATGCAGTAAGTGAAGAAGGCTTGAATGCATATGGCGCAGTAACATGGGGTCAGTTTTTTATCTATCAAGGATTTAATGAAAACACTGGTTGGATGCATACTTCTACTTACACTGATATAATGGATGAGTTCTTAGAAGTAGTAGAAGAACGAGATGGAAAGCTTATGTACAAGTACGGAGAGGAGTGGAGAGATGTAGAAACTTCGGAAGTAACATTAAGTTATGTAGAAGATGGTGTATTAAAGGAAAGAACATTTCCAACCTATAGAACACATCATGGACCAATTACCCATATGCTAGAAGATAAGTGGGTTGCAACTGCAATGATGTGGGAACCCGTTAAAGCATTGGAACAATCATATTCACGAACAAAGAAAAAGAACTATGATGAGTTTCGAGAAATGATGGAGATAAAGACAAATTCCTCTAACAATACTGTATTCGCTGATTCTGAAGGCAACATTGGATACTTTCATGGAAACTTTATTCCTATTCGCGACGAGCAATTCGATTACAGAAGACCAGTTGATGGAAGTAATCCTGCTACAGATTGGCAAGGATTACATCCTGTTGATGAAGCCATAACTTTATTAAATCCCGGAAATGGGTGGATTCAAAATTGTAATTCCACTCCATTTACTGCTGCAGCTGAATTCAGTCCAAAACCAGAAGATTACCCAGTATATATGACGGGAACTTCGGAGAATTACCGAGGGGTACATGCCATTGATCTTCTTTCAGAAGCAAATAATTTAACCTTAGATGGATTAATTGAATTGGCTTATGATCCAAGGATTCCAGCCTTCGAAAAAATCGTTCCAAGCTTAGTTAAAGCTTACGATGCTTCATCTCCCAAAAATAAAGCGATAGCTAATGCCATTGAGGTATTAAGAAATTGGGATTTTAAAACAGATGAGAATTCAGTGGCAATGACACTAGCTCATTTCCATGGAACAAATCTCATTAGGAGAGGGTCTAGACCTGACGGATTAAATTTTATGGAAGAGTTTGATTACTTTGCCAATAATGCTCCAAAAAGAGAAATGCTTGAGGTTTTGGAAAAAACAGTAAATGATCTCACTGAAGACTTTGGAACTTGGAATATTCCTTGGGGAGATGTAAATAGATTTCAGAGACTAGATGGTGCCATTCAATCTAGATTTGATGATGACCAACCTAGTTTGCCTGTTGGCTTAGCTTCCGGGAGATGGGGAGCTCTTGCTTCGTATGGTGCAAGTACACGCGAAACTAAGAAGCTATATGGAACGTCTGGAAATAGCTTTGTGGCTGTTGTTGAGTTTGGTGATAAAGTAAAAGCTAAAAGCATGTTAGCTGGTGGTCAAAGCGGTGATCCAGACTCACCACATTTTTATGACCAAGCTCAACCATATATTGATATACAATTTAAGGATGTAGCATATTATCGAGAAGATGTAGAAGCAAGAGCAAATAGAACCTATAAAGTTGGTGAGCGCTAGACTAAGTTTAATTACCTGAACGAGTATTAATTAACAACACCCTGTTGCAGGATCGCAGATAGAAACGGATTTAGGAATACTACTTACAGTAGATGTTCCGCACTGATCTTTTGCTAAGCAATCAGTTTGCTTATATGTTAGCAAAAACTCTGAACCATTAAAGTCGAGCCCGTATTTTCCAATAGTGTCTCCTTGGTATTCTACCTCAATTTCAAGGTTTTTAAACCCGAGAGTTTTTTCTGAAAGCTCAATTATCGACAATAGTTTTTCAGGATGAATTCTATGATCATAGTCATTAGCATTCCAAAGTTGAAAATTAATTACTTCTTCACTTCTAAGTGTTCCACCACAATCAATAAAATGTTTAGTCACCAAACCAACCTCAGTAACATGAAAATGGCGTGGTACCAATTCACCGTTTGGTAAAACAAAGGAGATTTCTTCTAATTCAATAAGTGTGTTTTTTACTTCATTTAAATTCATTTTAGTATGATTTAAGTGTTAACAGTAATTGGTGTAGCTTTTGAAAAGCTGCAAAAAAGTTTTTTGAGTATCGTTCCAAATTGTAGCATTAATACAGTAATTCATAGATGCTCCCTCTATGGTACCTTGAATAATTCCAACCTCTTTTAACTCTCTTAAATGTTGGCTAATAGTTGCTTGAGCTAACCCAAGTTCATCAACAAGATCATTATTAATACACGTATTGCAGTCTAATAAATATTGGATAATTGCAACGCGAGCAGGGTGTGAAAATACTTTGGCCAGCTTTGCAAAGTGATTTTGTTCGTCGGTAAAGAGATTGGTTTTCGTAATTCCCATATCATATAATTGTTATATCGCAATATTACGATGATTAACGATAAATTCAAACACTTTAAAAGAATAAATAATTAACTAGAGCTTAATAGCCTATTGCTCCACCATTCATACTAGAAGAATCGGAATGACCTATTAAGGTTCCTGTTTCCGGATCGTATGTTATACCCATTAATACTCCCAATCTAGATACAGGAATAAGTGTATGTCCCATCATTTCAAGAGACTTTCTAGTATCCGGTGAAAGTAAATTATGCTCATATAAAATACGATCCGGAAGCCATTGGTGATGAATTTTCATAGCCTCAATTGCCTGGTCGATGCGCATATCATATTCCAAGACATTTAATACTGTTTGAAATACAGTATTTATAATGGTCCTTCCACCTGGACTCCCAATTACTAAAACTGGTTTTCCATCTTTTGCTACAATTGTAGGAGACATGCTTGATAGCATTCGTTTTCCGGGCTCAATTTTATTAGACTGTGTACCAATTCTACCTCGGCGGTTTGTTACTCCTAATTGAGGATTGAAATCACCCATTTCATTATTAAAAATGAATCCTAGCTTAGGGGAACCAATTCTGGCACCATAGGAATATTCTAAAGTATAGGTAACAGAAACTGCATTTCCATCTTTATCCATTACTGAGTAATGTGTTGTATTTGTTCCATCATAGAGTTGACCAAACATAGAAGAATCACTGACAGAAGCTTTTTCAAAATCTATATTTTCAAAACGCATTTGAGCAAATTCTTTAGATGTCAGTTTATCTAAGGGCATATCAGTATTAAAATCAGGATCGCCTAAATGTTCTGCTCTATCAGCGTATGCCCGGCGCATTGCTTCTGCAACAAGATGAACATATTCTTTAGAATTGAATTCCATAGTTTGAAGATCTGCTAGTTCCATAATATTTAACATTTCAACTACAGCTACACCGCCTGAGCTTGGTGGAGCCATCGAGATGATATCATAACCTTTATAAGTTCCTTTAATAGGATTTCGCTCAATGGCATTATATTCCTCTAAATCTTGCTCAGTTATAATTCCGCCAGTTTCTCGCATGAAGTCAGCAATATTCTTTGCAACCTCTCCTTTATAGAAACCATCTCTTCCATGATCTCTGATTTGAGATAAGGTGTTGGCTAATGCAGGTTGTTTCCAAAGAGCACCTAGTTTAACTAATTCCCCATTTTTATCGGTGAAGAAATTTGCTATAAATGGGTAGTCATTTTCAATTTCACTATAACGTTCAGCATGTCCTCTAAGCATCCAGTTTAGTGGGAAGCCATCTTTTGCTAATCTTACAGCAGGTTCTACTAATTCTTCCCATGTTAAAGAACCATATTTCTGATGAGCATAATACATTCCTGCAACAGTTCCAGGAACTCCAACCGAGAGTGAACCTTCATGATTTAAGTCATCGATGTACTTTCCATTTTCATCTAAATACATAGTCTCTGTAGCAGCTATTGGAGCTTTTTCACGAAAATCTATGGTTGTGGAGATTCCTTCAGAATTCATAAAGACCATAAATCCACCTCCACCGATATTCCCAGCTTGGGGATGTGTTACTGCTAATGCAAATGCTGTTGCAATGGATGCATCTATTGCATTCCCTCCTTTCTGTAAAATGTCTACTCCAACTTGAGAAGCAATATCGCTATCGGAAACCACCATGCCATTTTTGGCATAAGTTTGGGCTTGTACAAATACTCCTTTCACAAGAAAAAGAATAAAAACACACACAACGCAAAAGAGTTTTAAAGGAATTTGCATAGACATAGATAGGTAGGTTGAATATCACTTTATTGAATCTAGCAAAATTAATACACATGTAATTTAGGATTTAAAAAATTTATTAATAATTCTTAGTAATTTATTATGATCAATAAAAGAACTAAATAGAAAAATAATGAGAGAAATCTATAAGCTGACACTTTTAATGTTTAGCTTAATTCTAATCCAGACTTCTTGCAAAGAAGAGAAAATAACCTCTACATCTGATGAAGAACTAGAAGGATGGGAATTAGTTTTTAAAGATGATTTTAATGGTTCTGGCTCACCTAATGTCGCAATATGGAATACGGAAACATCAAACCGACGAAACAATCCAAATGGACCTGATGGCTGGTGGTTGCCTGAAACAATCTATCAAAATGGAGAGGGTCAACTTGTAGTTGAAGTTAAACAAATTGAAAATCGAAACAGCGATAGTGACCAGTTTGATTATGCTAGTGGCATTCTTCAATCACAAGGGAAGCTGGAGCAAACTTTTGGTAGATTTGAGATTCGTGCACAACTTCCTCAACAATCAGGTTGGTGGGCTGCCTTTTGGTTATTTAGTAATGGAATTGAAAATGTGAATAATTCAGGTCAGGATGGAACTGAAATTGATATTATGGAAGGATTTGGTTGGACTGATAATGTACAACATGCGTTACATTGGGATGGTTATGGAACAGACCACAAGTATGAAGAGCATAAATTTGAAGAAGTAGGAATTCGAGATGGATTCCATACCTTTGCTTTAGAATGGTCAGAATCAGAATATGTATTTTTTGTAGACGGAAAAGAGACTTGGAGAACCAGTGCTGGAGGTGTTTCAAAAGTACCTGCTTGGATAGTAATAAGTGGAGAAATTTCTACGGAAAGTTGGGCAACTAGTAATTACTGGGCGAATCAAATTGATGCCACAAGATTTCCAGACTATTATTTAATCGATTATGTAAAAGTGTATAAGAAAGCAGAGTAAAGAACTATTCTTTTTGATAGGTCTCTTTTTTAATTTCAGGTTGATTTATCACTTTAAATTGAAATATATCTTGTCTAGAATAATGACCATTTACATCAAAATCGAGTTTGGCTTGAACTACCTCATCTAGATCAAGTTCAGCGATAAGAGCTCCAGAATTTCCAAATAAAGGTCCTTCAATAATTTTTCCTTGAGGAGATACTATAACACTTCCTCCTCGACAGATTTCTTCGGGTTCATTTTCTACCAAATGTTGATATTCTAGAGGATACATTGATTTAGTGAAGTATTGGTTGCAGCCTAAAACAAAACATCTTCCTTCCAAAGCAATTTGCTTCATTGTAGTTGTCCATTCTTCACGTGAATCTGCAGTAGGAGCAATATATATTTCAATTCCTTGCTGATACATTGCCATTCGAGCAAGTGGCATATAATTTTCCCAGCAAATTAGACCACCAAGCTTCCCAACTTTCGTGTCAAAAGTAACAAGGGATTCTCCACCAGCTTCTGCCCAAATGGTTCGTTCTGTTCCAGTGGGTTTTATTTTCCGATGAACACCAAGCAGTCCAGTTATAGGAGAGATGTATATCATTGAGCAGTATAAGCTTCCATTTGATGATTGCTTTTCAGTTATACCTAAAATGATATATGCTCCTGATGATTTAGAGAGACTTTCAATACGTGATAGATCATCACTTTCTAAATCAAAACTATTAGAATGATAAACAGAATAAACTTTTCTTCCTTCATCGGTTCTATATCCAACCTTTGCCCCAAATGAAAATCCTCGAGGATATCCAGGAACAAAAGATTCTGGGAATACAATTAAATCACAACCTTCTGCAGCATATTTATTAACGAGAGACTCAATCTTTTGAAGAGTTTTCTCCTTATCGAAGAAAATAGGAGAATCTTGAATGAGGCAAGCTTTTACTTTCATACAAGAATCTCTCTCTTAGAAACCAAATAAACAAGAGTGGTTTCTAATTATGCCTAACAAATAGATTAATTTTAACCATATCCAGTATTTGAAAAAATGGTTGATCTGTACTATTCAATGATAAATCGGATATTTTGTATTCGCCCACTACTTAAGAGAATATCACTGTTGTCTGCAAATATGATTGTGTAATTACCCATTTTCAGAAAATTAGGTTTCAACATTTCAATGGTATATTGATCTTCTCCTAGTGTGAAATTGTACATTCTATTTCCAATATATTTTGCAGTGAGTTGAACATCGAGTTCAATATTTTTAAAATTGCCTTCAATAGCTTCAAAGTTATAACCTGTAAAGTCCGCTTGGATGCGTGTGAGTGAGAATGGAGCTGGTTCGTGATAATAGGCAGTAACAATCATATTGGAGTCATAAGCTCTAGTAAATTCTAATTTAAACGCTGGGTCATTCCATTGATGAAATACGTTAGCACTTTCTCTTAAAAGCTTAGTGTCGTTTCGCCCGTAACGAAGTAAAAAAAGTTCACCATCTCTATCAACAAATTTAAATAGGCCCCCGTCTTCCCCATACTGGTATGTTCCAGTTATATCAGATAACTCAACATGAGCCCCAATTTTATCTGGCTCTGTGAGATAAGATTCTTTTTTAATTTCGGTGCCTAATAAAATGTCAGCTATTGCTTGTGTGGTTTGAACCGGGCCAACTTTACCACTATTCGTCAATGTTATAATAGAAAGTTTACGTTCAGGGAATCGATACATAACTGCTTTTAATGCACCGGTAGCTCCTTCATGGTATCGTAAATTAATCCCATTATATTCGCCAAACTCTAATCCAAAACCATAATTTTCAAACTTAGATCCTGGGATTGAGTTCTGACTCATTTCAATTAAATCAGCTGAAATTGGATAAGATTTATTGGTTTGGATTATCGACTCCCAATGTAATTGATCAACTAGGGTTGAGAAAAGTGCTCCATCACCATGCACATCAGTAATCCAATCATAATTGAACCAAGAATCAAAGTTAAAGTAAGGTTTAGCAATGTCACCTCTTATAGTTGTATGGTCTGATTCAAACGAGGTATTTGCCATACCTAAATCATTAAATAATTCATCAGAATAAGTTCTGAAACTCTTTCCAGTAACTCTAGCAATAATCTCAGTTAGTAGTATATAATTTGAATTCGAATATGAATATTCTGTGCTTGGTTCAAAATTAAGATCTTGTTGGCGACTTAGAAGCTTTATAACATCTGGATTACTACTAGATACTTTCCACCATACTTTATCTTGTAACGCCCAAAGATCATAGATATCTCGAATACCACTTGTATGGTTGATAAGATCTCTAACAGTAATGTTGACAAATTTATCAGAATATATTTCTGGTAAATAGTTCTGAATATTATCATCCAAGTCTAATTTACCCTGCTCTAGTAATGTGACAACAACAAGAGCGGTAAATTGCTTTCCATTGGAGGCAATATTGAATCTTGAGTTATGATCTAGCAAAGTGCTGTCTGTTAAGTTAGCATAACCAGCATATTTTTCATATATCACCTGTCCATTCTGAACTATACCTATCGCTAAACCAGGAGCTCCCGCAGGCACATCTATATAAAGAACAGAATCAATTGCAGAGATTTGATCATTCGTCAATTGAATTGTTTCAGAAGTACATGAGAATAGAAAGTGAAAAATAATAAGAGTAAAAAAGTTAAGATAGATTCTTTTCATTGTTATCGAGTATTTAAATTTTATCGATAATCTTACATTAAAATACTCAAAGAGCTTCAAATCATGATTTGAAACAAATTTAATTCAATGTTTTTAAATACTGTAGAGGTGTTTTTGATGTATTCTTTTTAAAAGCTCGATTAAATGTAGCTTTCGAATTAAAACCACTATCGAGCGCAATACTTAGTAATGTGTATTTGGAGTGTTCGCCACTTTTGAATTTGTCAATTACATCATCAACTCGATATTTATTTATTAAGTCATTGAAGTTTTGATTGAATCCCTGATTTATAACAGCTGAAACTACTTTCGAACCTAAGTCCATTTCTGTGGCGATGTCATTTAAAGTAAGTGTAGGATTTTTATAAAGTTTATTCCTTGTAATGAGCTTCTCCAAATCCAACTTCAAGCTATCAAGATTTTCAATTGTAGTAATCTGGTTTTCTTGAATATTATCATCTATAGAATCAGAATATTTTAATCCAATTGTAGACAAAGGGACATTCAACTCCACTAAATTAGAATATCCTGTTAGTCCGATGTAGTATGCTAGAATTGCAAAAATAAAGTAGTACCAGAACTTCTCTCCAAAATCACCCCAATCAGGATAGAAGATGAAGAATAGAATTCTAACTGCTAATATAATTAGTAATGAGATGAGAAATTTTTTAAGCCACTTAAATACAATAGACTCAGCAAAACTATATATATCATATATTCTAGTTTTATAAACGTTATAGATTTTTACACTGAGAATCACATATATCGCGAGGTATATTAATCCAGAAATTTGATATATGGGATTTAAGTCTTTGTCTCTTCCATCAGCATAAAAATAAAACTCATCTAGAATTATAACATCGGTGATAAATATTATGATGCAATAGATCAGATAAATTAATGCAGGGATAAAGTGAAGTAGATCAATTTTTTTAAACTCATGATCCTGAAAAATCAGACTTCGTGTATAAAATAGAATTAATGGCCCCATCAAAAAGAATTGCTGAAATGGCATAAAAAATAAAAACTCTCTATAACCATCTTGCCCATACCAACCAGCATGTCCAAACATCCAAGGGGCGATGTAGAAGGTGCAAAGAAGAATAAAAGCGCTTAACCATTTTGCTGCCTTGCTGCCTTGTTGATTCCCTTTTGTGTATAAAAGAAATGAAAAAATCAGGCCTTGTATAAAAAAGAACAGTAGAATTACACTTTTAAGGCCGAAACTGAAATACATCTCTAAATTAATTAATTGTCAATGTTCAACAGATTTTCTTTGTTTTTAAATAGTAATATTTATGCCTTCCCAATTAAATTCTGAGCAATGATACTAGATGAAAGAACTCCAGGTAAACCGGCACCAGGATGAGTACCAGCCCCAACAAAGTAAAGATTATCTACATCTTCGGATTTATTATGTGGTCGGAACCAAGCTGATTGAGTCAAAATTGGTTCAACAGAAAATGCGGATCCTTTATGACTGTTTAGAACCTCTTGAAAATGAAGTGGATCTATATAATGCTCAGCAACAAGGTTTTCTTGAAGATCTGGAAGGTAGTTTTCCTCTAAGAAATTCATAATAGTGTCCCGATATTTTGGAGCAAATTCATTCCAATCGGTTCCACTATCTAAATGTGGAACTGGAGAAAGAACATAAAACCCTTCATGTCCTTCCGGCGCTATGCTAGAATCGGTAATTGTAGGCATGTGTAGATATAAGGAGAAATCATCCGCAACGTGTTTTTTATGGAATATATCGTCTAGTAAGCCTTTATATCGTTTACCAAGAATAATATTGTGATGGGCTAATCCTGAATCCAAATAACGCTTTTTAGTTCCAAAATATATTACAAAAAGCGACATGCTATATTTTGTGCGATCTATCTTTCGATCGGTGTACTTTTTGCGATGTTCAGACTTAATCATATTCTTATAGGTGAATCCAACATCAGCATTGGATACTACGATATCGGCATCAAGTTTTTCACCATTTTTGAGTTGAACACCAATAGCCTTTCCATTTTTTACAAGAATTTCATCAACTTCTGTTTCTAGATGATATGTACCACCTTGTTCAGTAATTAATTTTTCAAAAGCGTTAACGATAGCTCCTGTTCCACCCATTGCATAATGAACACCCCATTCACGTTCTAAATAGTGAATCATAGCATATATAGAAGTAGTATCAAATGGATTACCACCAACTAATAATGGGTGAAAAGAGAAACACTGACGAAGGAAATCATCTTTTATAAACTGAGAAATGTACTTATATACATTTTTGTAAGATTGCAGTTTGATAAGGTCTGGGGCAACCTTCAACATATCTGTGAATTTTAAAAATGGCTTATCCGCCAACTCCGTAAACCCTTTATCAAAAATGGCTTTGGTTGTACTAAGGAATTTCTCATATCCTTTTACATCAGAAGGATTACGTTTTTCAATTTCCTTGATTGTAAATTCATGGTCGTTGTTATAATTGAATACTTCTTTATTATGATCAAAAATACGGTAGAAGGGATCACATGGAACAAACTCTACATAATCAGATCTTTTTTTACCAGCTGCTTCCCAAATATCGTCAAACATAAATGGAGCAGTTATTACGGTTGGACCTCCATCAAATTTGAAGCCATTTTTTTCATAAACATAAGCACGACCACCTAGTTTATCTCTCTTTTCAATAATGGTAACATCGTGCCCAGCTGAAAGCAATCGTGAAGCGGCACCTAAACCACCAAAACCACTTCCTATAATAATAATCTTCTTTTTCATGTAATTCTGTTTCTTGTATTCAAGGGACTAACCCAAATTGAAACAGTATCAATCCCTAGAAATAAAATTATTCGTGATCAACTTGTTTTACGAAACCTTCATGACCCAATCCTTTGAGTCTATTTTGAGCCTCAAGTGCAATAGCGGGATTATAGAAATCTCCAAAATAAACACGGTAGAAAGTTTCTCCATTTACTTTTACTTCTTTAACATAACTGCTTCTAATTTCATCTGATTTCTTTTCAGCTAATTCACGATCTGCATAAGAGCCAAGTTGAACTGTATATTTTGCTTCTTTTAAATTATCAGGAAGGGTTCCGTTATTACCTACAAGATATATTCGAACTCTTGCAGTACCAGGGCCAATCATTTCAACTGCAGTTGCAGCTCCTTTTGATAAATCAATGATTCGATCTTTTGCAAAAGGACCTCGATCATTAATTCTAACCTCAACAGTCTTTCCATTATCTAGGTTTTCAACAAGTACTTGAGTATTGAATGGCAAGGTTCTGTGAGCTGCGGTCATGCCATCCATATCGTATTTTTCACCATTAGCAGTTAGTCTACCATGGAAATCAGGACCATACCAGCTTGCTTCTCCAGATTCAATTGCACTTATATCATTAGTAGATCGGGAGGAATTCGAGTTAAAATCTCTTGATGTGCTTCTATTAGATACTCCACATGAGGCTAAGAATAAAACTGTAAGCATCATTAGAGCAGTATTTTTCATTCGATTCATAGTTATTATAGATGATAATTTGCCTTGGGTAAATATATTTTTAAACCTGATAAATATAAACTAAGCAATATTAAAAAGAACAGTAAACGTAGTGCCTTTATTTAGGTCACTTTCTACTAAAATAGTACCATTCATCTCACTCATCAGATTTTTAACAATGAATAAACCCAAACCTGTAGATTTTTCGTTTCCTGTTGGTTTTGCGGAGAGCTTCCCAAACTTTTTAAAGAGTTTAGTTTTATCAATATCAGACATTCCAGGGCCTTGATCTTGAATAGATACCTCAACCTGACTCCCTTTTTGTGTAGCAGAAATCTTTACAGTTTTATGCTTAGGTGAAAACTTATAAGCATTGCTAACAAGATTTTCTATCACTCTTTGTACGGCATTATAATCAGCTAAAATACTTGGAAGGTCGTTATCAATAAATAATTCAGTCTGAATTTCTTTTTCTTTACCTAGATATATGATGGATTCAACTATATCAGAAATCGCACTGTTTAATGAGGTAGGTTTTAATTCAAGTTTTGTATTTCCTGTTTCAATCTTATTTGCATCAAGCATGTTGTTAATGAGATGCTCCATTCGATAACTCGAATTTAATATGATCGAACTAAACTCTTGAATTTCTTCAGTTGATGTATCTTTAGGGTCCCCGATCATTATATTTGAAAGAGCCATAACAGAATTTAAGGGGCTTCTTAAATCGTGAGAAACAACCCCAATAAAGTAATCTTTATCAGCATTAATCTTTTCGATTTTATCAGCGATCCTAGCTTTTTCTTTTGAAGTACGAAATGAAATTAGAGCTAATATTCCCGTACAAAGAAGCATAAATCCCAAAATGAAGGTAAAGTATTTTCTTTGGGTTAGTATCCTTTGGGATTCTTCAAGTCTTGATTCAGCAAAACGGGTTTCATTTATTTGGATTATGAGTCTACTTTGAATAGCTGATTGGCGCGCATTTAAAAAAGTGTCTCTTTTGATATTATATTGGCGTAGATGTTCATAGCCGAGTTCAAAATTTTGAGTTTTAGAATATAATTCTGAAAGTAAAAGAAGAGCTTTAGAAGTATAAAAATTCTCTTGCTGCAGTTTAAACATGGATAATGCAATATCTGCATATTCAATTGCTTGCTCAAAATTACCATTCGTTCTAGATACCTTTGCTAAGGTAAGATTAGCTATACCATTATAATATCTTCTGTTTTGTGTATGTATATATGGAAGTGATTGGTCTAGAATTTTTATGGCTTTTTCGGGGTAACCCATATTGACATATAATTCTGAAAGTACAGCATAGTGGAATAGATAATCCGTATTTATTTGCCCTACATTAATGGGAATATATGCCTCAAATTTTGATAAATACTCTTTAGCTAAAGTAGTATCTCCTTCTAGTAAACTAAGCCTTGTTAGTTCATAAGTAGCCAATGATTTATCACGATCAGATATGAATTCACTTTCTGCAGCGTTTAGAAGTTCTTTCGCGTTTTCTAAAAGGTGTAGTTCTAAATAAGTAACTCCAATATTAAATCTCGCCAAGGTTGAGTTAGCACTCATATTATTATCGAATAGATATTCTAGTGCTTGCGAGAAATTGTTGAAGCCTTCTTCGAATTCTTCTTTTTTTACAAATGCCTTCCCCACATCAAGATAACTATCAGCTACTTCTCTTTTCAGATTTGCTAATTGTGCATACTGAAGAGATTTAATTGCACTTTCTACAGCTTTATCTGCATCATCATTGATGTAGATATAGAATAGTTCTTTCTCAAGGTAGTATCTAGCAGTATCTGAAGATGAAATTTCAAGGCTTTGAGTAATTCTTGAAATGGACTCATATTTTGATTCTACCTCAATCTCTTGAGACTGAATAAAAGGCGTTAATCCAACAATCATCAGAAATATTGACACACCTTTCCAAAAAAATGGAAATGTCCTTCTCAATTTTGTCACTTATGTAAAACCTAAAACCGTTAGTCGAGCTAATATAAATTAAAACAACTTTAAATTCATGTTAATAACATGAACGATCTACCTAGATCTATTAAATTACCACCTATATATGTAGTTCGATTTAATAAGAAAAGCGATAATCTTGGATTGATGATGCAATAGATTACACTAAACAGAGTTCCACAAAAAAAATTCAATTATGATTAATAAAACACTTCTTGCAGGAATAGCGCTATTAGCTATTTCAACGGTTACGGTTAAAAGTCAGGTACTGATTTCTCCAATGGGCGGTTTTCAAGAAAATAGTTCCTTATCGATCTCATTTTCAGTTGGAGAAGTAGTGTCGGGTGATTTTAATTCGACTTCTTTTGCATTTAACACCGGCTTTTCAAGTTTTAATAGAGGTATTTTGATTTCAAATGAAGATATAATTGGTGATCTGCCTAAAGATTTTAAATTAAATCAGAATTATCCTAATCCCTTCAACCCGTCTACTAACATAGAGTTTTCTTTACCAAAGACATCGCTTCTAAGACTTGAAGTTTTTAATTCTTTAGGGATGAGAGTAGCTGTTTTAATTGATGAGGAAAAACCAGCTGGCTTACATACAGCAAGATTCAATGCGGCTTCATATTCAAGTGGAATGTATTTCTATCGGCTTATTGCCAATGCTCAATCAACAGCTTGGAGTCCAAATAAGTATTCTAGAAAGTTCAGAAACGGGTGATGCCAAGTATGTTGAAACTCATTCTGTTACAACAAATGGTATAGGAGTTATTCAACTTGTGATAGGTCAGGGTACTGCTGTAGAAACCACTTTTGATCAAGTTAATTGGTTGGGTTTTGATAACTATGTGAAATTAGAGATTGATCCTACAGGTGGTACAGAATATGAAGTTCTTGGAACTACACAGTTATTATCAGTTCCATATGCAATTCTTGCTGAGAATGTGGTAAATGGAGGAACTGGAAGTGGTGATTTTCCATTAGAGATTGATTTGAACACTGCCGATACAGACACTTCATTTATAGTAAATATTGAAGGGGATAAGACCGCTAAACCATTGCAAGTCTTTAGTAAATCTTCGGGTTTTAATGGTGCTATTTGGGGAGAAGCCATTAGTGAAGAATCAAATCCAAATAATCAACGTGGAACATATGGTATGGCAAATGGTTCAGGTACAGGGCAACACATTGGTATTTTTGGAGGAGCTGTAAACTTCGATGCTACAGGAAGTTCAAGAACTGGGATATATGGGCAAGCAGCTTCAAAAGCAAAATATAATTATGGAGCAAGAGCTTTGGCACAAGGTGAGGGTTCTGGTGAGATTGTACCATTAGGAGAGGAAGTAGATGGTGACTTTGGATCTTATAACATTGCTGGCGGTTTCTATTCTCAAGGAAATTTAAACGGGAATGTTGGTGTGGAAGCCCAAACATCAGGTTCAGCAGGTTCCAGAATTGATTTTGGAGTGATTGCCCGTGCTATTGGAACTGGTAATTCACCAAATATAGGTATTCGTGGTGAGGCTAATAATTCACCGCTACAAAATGTTGCTCTTGAAGGGGATGCTAGTGGAGGAGGAACAAAAAATCTTGGTCTAAGGCTAAATGTTTTTAATGGTTCTTCTAATATAGGAATGGAAGTTAATGCTGATACTGCTGCTATTCTAAATAGTGCTGTATTTGTAAATGGCGATTTAAATTATTCTGGAGCACTTAATAATACCTCAGATAGAAATCTTAAGGAAAACATCCAACCATTAGAAAATGGCCTTGCGACAATTATGAAGCTTAACCCAACTACTTATAATTTCCGTGGAAATGGTGAGTATAATGGTTTGAAACTTTCTACAGGTTTACATTATGGATTGATCGCTCAAGAAGTGGAACAAGTTATACCTAGTTTAGTTAAAGATAATGTTCACTACTATGAAGAGGGTGCTTCAACAGTTTCTGGTCCAAGTGCACTAAACGATGAAAAAATCGTGAAAACCATGGATTACAAAACGATGAACTACACTGAATTAATCCTAGTATTAATTAAAGCAGTTCAAGAGCAACAAAATGAAATTGAGCGACTTAAATCAGAAAAGAAATAGAATTAAACTCATATATTAAAAACCCCGCTTATTAAGTTAAGTGGGGTTTTTTATTTGAAGTCAAATCAGGTTTATACGAATTAGATGTCTATTACTTTAACGCTTATCGCGATCAATGTTGCTGTCTATATGGCGATGAATTACAATCCTAGGATTATGGAAATCGGACTATTTATGCCATATCGGACCGTCCGAAATAATACGTGGTATGAGCTAATTACTTCAGGGTTTTTACATGGTGGAATAACTCACCTTTTGTTTAATATGATTACACTTTTCTTTTTTGGTCCAATAATGGAGCAAACAATTGGGCAAGGACATTTTATTCTACTTTATTTCTCAGGTCTTATAGCATCTTCAGTTCCATCACTTATAAAACATAAGGACAATCCTGATTATGCAACTATAGGAGCCTCAGGTGCTGTAGAAAGTGTGCTTTTCGCATTTATCATCATTTACCCATTTGAAAAGTTATATCTGATGTTTATACCGATTGGTATTCCTGCTGTTATTTTTGGATTCTTATTTATTGGATATAGTATATATGCGAGTAAGAAAGAAGGGAAGATAAATCATGAAGCGCATATTGCAGGTGCTGCTTGGGGTCTTATTTATATGATCATATTTGTACCAAATACCATTGATCATTTCTTAACCATGATTGGTGCTTTTTAGTAAAAGTAATGAGATGTAAGGGCTTGTAAGAGTAATTCATGAATTATCCCTATAAGCCCTTATAAAATACTATCCTTTCTTGATCCTGAACTCTTTCATAAAATCAGCTAAAGCTTGCACGCTTTCTTTTGGGCATGCATTGTAAATGCTAGCTCTTACACCACCAACGCTACGGTGCCCTTTAAGCCCTACTAAGTCACGAGTAGTAGCTTTACTTAGGAATTCAGTTTCAAGCTCTTCAGAGCTTAATCGGAAGCAAACATTCATATTAGAGCGAGAAGCTACCTCTACAGTACCTCGATAGAAATCATCTGAATCAATTTCGTTATATAATAGACCAGCTTTTTCTTCACTCAAGGATTTGAAATAATTAAGTCCACCATTTTCTTCAATCCATTCGAGCACTAGATTTACCATATAAATTGCAAATGTAGGAGGTGTATTAAACATTGCTCCATCTGTATGAGTTTTATAGTTAACCATAGTAGGAATATTGGTCTTATTAGCTGATGCTAAAAAATCTTTTCTTATGATTACTACAGTTACACCAGCTGGCCCTAGGTTTTTCTGGGCGCCTGAGTAAATCATTCCATATTTACTTACATCAATAGGGCGTGAAAGGAAATCAGACGAAGCATCACAAACTAATGGAATTCCATTCGTCTCTGGTTCTGATGGAAATTGAGTTCCAAAAATCGTGTTATTAGAAGTAATGTGGACATATTTAGCATTTGGACTAAGATTCAATTCACCAGAAGTGGGTACACGACTAAAGTTCGAATCAGCACTACTAAATACCTCATTAATAGTTCCAAAAGCTTGTGCTTCTTTTATTGCCTTCTTCGACCAAGTTCCAGTATTGATATAATCTGCTATTTCGTCAGTTTTTAAAAAATTAAATGGAGCCGAAAAAAATTGTGTACTTGCGCCACCTTGTAGAAACATGATTTCAAAATCGTTTCCAAGCCCAAGAATTCTGGTTAATCGTTCTCTTGCTTCAGCATCAACTTTGGTATACTCTGGGCCGCGATGGCTTTTTTCCATTATCGAAGTTCCAGTACCTTGATAATCAATTAATTCGGCTTGTGCTTTTTGCAATACTTCTAATGGTAAGATTGCAGGTCCTGCGCTAAAATTATGTACTCGTTTCATTTCATTATATAGTGTGAGTGGTGATTAAAAAGTATGAACTAGAATACCAGATCTAAGTTTAGGCTCAAACCAGGTAGTTTTAGGTGGCATTAATAGCTTATCATCAGAAACAGTTATCAATTCTTCAATACTTGTTGGATACATACTAATGCCTAATTCAACTTCACCAGAATCTACAAGTTTTTCTAATTCTTTGGAGCCTCGGATTCCACCAACAAAGTGAATATTTGGATCTGTTCTTTGATTGCTAATATTTAAGAGTGGTTCTAATATAAATTCTTGTAATCGAGCAATATCAAGCTGAGAAGCAGAATCCATCTTCTTCGAATCGGGGAGAGCTATGCCATACCACTTTTTATTCATGTAAAGTGAAATTGAACCTTTATTAGCAGGAGATGGACTAACATTTTCAATTACATCGAATTGTGCTTCTAGTTTTTGTAAGAAGTCATTTGGAAGCGAATAAATAACTCTGTTATAAGCAAGAATATTCATTTCTCTTTGTGGGAATAAAACTGCAGGGAAAAAATTATAGTGTTCTTTTCCAGTATGCGAAGGATTTTCAGAAGCTATTTCATGAGCCACTCTTGACGCGCTTGCACATCGGTGATGCCCATCTGCAATATAAAGGGTGGGTATATCTGAAAATGCTAAAACTAGTGCCTCATAGTTACTGGCCTTCCAAACAGTATGTTGAATTCCTTCATCTGTAGTGAAATCAAAGATTGGATCTGCTTTTGTTGACTCCGAAATCAAAGAATTGATAACAGAATCATTTTGAAAAGTAAGCATTACTGGCTCAGAATGAGCTCTTTGCGTAAGAATATGTTTAGTACGGTCGTCCTCTTTATCTGGTCGAGTAAGCTCATGCTTAAGAATTAGTTCATGGTCATAGTCTTTTACACTTACACATCCAAAAACGCCAGTTTTTGATAACTCTTTCCAAGAAATCCTATAGATATATAAAGCCTCCGAATCTTCCTGAACAAATGTATCTGAGTTTAAAAGTCGATCAAGATTGATTTTACCTAACTCATAAACCCTATCATCATGAATGTCGATATCGGAAGGAAGATCTATTTCTGGACGAATCACATGAAGGAAACTATTTGGCTTTCCTTCTGCTAAATCAATGGCTTCCTCAGTATTAATTACATCGTAGGGTACTGAGGAGACTGCTTTGACGAACTCAGCTTTTGGTCTCCATGCTTTAAAAGGCTTTATGATTGCCATATCTTTGGTAGTCTTAAGTTTTTTTTAGATTGAAAAGGTAAAGAAAAAAGAACTTTATTAAGTTTAAAACCCCGTAAATTTATTCTCTAAGTAACCAAAAGCTAATATTGATTATGAATACAGAAAATTTAAACGCAGACCAACAAGATCAGCTTTTATTTATGATGCTTATCCAGCAGCATCAACAAATTGGAATGATGGGATTAGGTAAAATCAAAAATCCCGGAACTGATAAAATTGAAAGGGATTTATCTTCAGCCAAGTATGCCATTGATACATTAAACGCACTTGAGAAGTTTACTGAAGGTAATTTATCCAAAGAGTTAAAAGGGTATTTGGATCAAACACTTACCAATTTAAGACTCAATTATGCTGATGAGTCAAAAAAAGGTGAAAGCCCTGAGCAAGAAAAATAAACAAAAGACTAAGCCCATAATTGCGGCTGGGGGAGTCATTTTTAAAAAGGATGATAGTAGTAGAGAGCCCAAAGTTCTTCTCATCTACAGAAATGGATATTGGGATTTACCAAAGGGAAAACTCGAAAAAAGAGAGTCTATTCCAATGTGTGCTGTACGCGAGGTGGCCGAGGAAACTGGCTCTGAAATCCCGATTCTAATTTCAGAACTTTGTACTACCTATCATGAATACCGAGAGAAAAAGAAACATTATGGTAAAACCACCTATTGGTATTCCATGATATATCCTCGCACTCAGAATCTAGTTCCTCAGAAAAGTGAAGGAATTGAAAAGATAGAATGGCATGATCTTAATGAGGCCCAAAATTTGGTTAGTTTTGAAAACTTAAGGTTAGTATTAAAAAGCTTTAAAGATCAATTCTAACATATAGACATAAAAAAAGGCGAGATTAAAAAATCGCGCCTTTTTAAAATCTAACTTCAGATTACAATTAGTTCTGTAGTCTGAATACAATTGGTAAACTGTACTGAACACGTACTGGTCGTCCGCGTTGCATGCCAGGTGAGAATTTAGCTTGTTTCACAGCAGCGAGAGCAGCTTCATCACATCCACCGCCAATACCGCGAATAACACGAGGGTTTTCAACAAGACCTTGTTCGTTTACAATAAACTGAACAGTAACTCGACCTTCAATACCAGCTCTACGAGCCATCTCTGGGTATCTAACTTTTCTTTGAAGATCAGCAAGACCACCTTGAAGCTGTGGCATTGTTTCCACAACTACGAAGAAATCTTCTTCTTCTTCATCAGATGGTGGAGGTGGAGGTGGAAGGTCAATAGGACCATCAAGATCAAGCTCAGCATCCAAATCTAAAATTTCATCTTCAATAATCTCATCATTAGGTACTTCAACAGGTACAGGTGGACGAGGTGGTGGTGGAGGAGTTTCAATTTGCTTAGTCTGAATCACTTCCTCCATAACTACTTCTTCTTGCTCTTCAATTGCAATTGCTTCCGGTGGAGCACTGTACAAGTTTATTTTAACTAAGCCAATGATAAATAGTAGGGCGACAATAAGACCAAATTGAAGAAATATGTTGTAAGATCTTCTTAAATCTACTCCTGCCTGTTTTCTTTCGTTAATCATAACCTTTCCTGTTTCAAATAGTTTTTTTAGGGACTAAAAAAGAACGGGATTTTTTAGAAAGCCCGCAAGTATTTTATTTATTTAATACACATTTATAACGTAATTAATCTAGAAATCGTTTGTTGACTTAATTTTGAAGTTTAAAAGTAACCATTTGGCTCAATTTTACTTTAACAAAACGCCCATTTTGTATGCCTGGAGTAAAACTCATTAGTTTAATAGCTCGGAGGACTTCCTCATCACAACCGCCACCAATTGCGCGAATAATCTCAGGATTTTCAACTTCCCCTTTCTCATTTACAATATATTGTACAATAACCTTTCCTTCGACTCCTATAATTCGAGCTTGTTTAGGGTAATCAATCTCTGCGTACAATTTAGAAACACCGCCTATCATTTCAGGCATAATTTCAACAAAATCTAGTATCTCATTTTTTTCAAGAAGAGACGAAGGTGGTAAATTGAAGACTTTAGAATTGATATAGAATTCTTCAAATGTTAATGGTTCTGGATCAATTATAGAATCATCAGGAACAGGATTTAATACACTAGGCTTGTGTGGTGCTGGCTTCTCAAGTGGGATTGAAGGAGGAAGAATAGTCAATGTAACTGGATCAATTGATTTATTTACTAAGAGATCATCATCAGAGTCATTTTTGATCTCTATATTTGTTGCTGCTATAAAAAATAACAGCGAACAGATTATCCCGATTTGAAGTAGAATAGTGTGTGAAGAGCGAAGATCGGCTTTTGGTTGTTTCTTAATCATAAGTCACCATTAAGTTTAGTTACTGCCTGCAACCAAAAGAACAAAGGCTGATCTGTTAAAAAATCACATGATCATGCAATTAGACATGATTTTCATCAAACATCTTTTTAAATAAAGGAATTAGTAATAGCACGGCGAATCCAGAGCCTAAAGCATCAGCTATAAAGTCATAAAGTTCAGGGCTGCGATTTGTAGGCAGAATAAATTGAAGGATTTCAATCAAAAGACCATAGAAAAGACCTAATGAAAAGACCATTAAAAGACTTGGCTTTCTCCTCTTCAATACAGCTCTAACAACACCAAAAAGAAAAGTCCAAGCGGTAAACATTAAGAAATGTCCAATCTTGTCATAATCCCAAATATTGATTTTGGATAGGTTTTTTGCAGGAAATAATGTCCCAACCAAAATTATAATGGTAACTAGCACAAACAATACTAGTGATAGTTTTCTGTATTTAAAAAGTAGCGAATTGATGATTTAAGGAATTAAATAAGATCCAAGGGTTCTAATATATTTTCGGACGCCAATATATGATTGTCTGCTTTCTGTTTCCCATCTAAAAGTGCAGATATTGCTGCGAGTTCCGGATTATTTTCTGATAACCAAAACCCAGCAATTTTACCTGCTAGTATATCACCAAAACCAGCTCTTGAGAATATTCTTGTGTTATATCCTGTAATAAAACACTGATTCGAATTTGCCACAATGGAGGGCAAGCCCTTCGAAACAATAAGGCTCTTTAATTTTGAAGCTAAGTCGCTTGAGAGCTGAATTCTATCTGTATCAGCAATCTCATTTAAACCAGTTAAGGTTTTAAGCTCACCAGGATGAGGGGTTAATATCCATTCTGCGTTTTCGGGCTTGGAAATTAATTCATCATCAGATATAGCAAAAAGAGCGTCTGCATCTATAACTGCATTACCTTCAAAACTTGATAATAATTGTCTAATAAATTCAATTGTTGCTGGATTTCTACCTAATCCTGGACCAATAAGTAAGTTTCCATCTTTTTCCCTTAAAACGGCTTTTACTTCTTCTAGATGATCAACTTTAAAAAAAGCATCTTCTCGTTCACCGATTGGTCTTTTTATAATCTGAACTAAATTCTTCTCATAAATCTCGAGTAACCCTTTCGGGGTGATGAGAATAACACCTCCAAGTCCGGTAGACCAAGCGCTTCTTGTGGCAAGAATAGCAGCCCCTGTGAGTCCTTCGGAACCTGCAATTATATAAAGAACTCCGCCATCGTATTTATGCTTTCGTTGAAAAGATGATAATTTAACTTCACTAACCCAATCTTCATCAATTAAGAAAGTAGAAGAGTCCTTGAATTTTGATGGAAAAGGTAGTTCACAAAAAATGATTTCTCCACACTGTTGATAGCCATCATTAAAAAAATAGCCTTGCTTAAAAGTGCCAAATGCTAAAGTATAATCTGCATTAATAGCATGACCATGAATTGCTCCGGTATCAGCAGACAAACCAGACGGAATATCCATTGAGAATATAACCGAATCTTGTTTATTCACCCATACTATAATCTCCGAATAAGGGAAGCAAACGTCTGAATTTAATCCAGTACCAAGCATTCCATCAATAATAAAATCAAAGGTTCGGGACCTATCGAATTCTTTTATTGAGGTAATTATTTCAATATCCAGATCTAGATTTTTAAGTAGACTTAAGTTCTTTGAACAATCGGATGAAAGGTTATCCGTGCCTGAAATAAAAAGAATAGTACAATTGATAGAATGGTCACTTAAAAGTCGTGCAACAACTAATGCATCCCCAGCATTATTGCCTTTACCACAGATAAAAAGTCCATGACTATCAAGTTTAATGCTTTGAAGAATAAAATCAGCAGCCCGAGTTCCGGCAACCTCCATCAAGGTAAACCCATCAATCCCAAATTCAGAAATTGTACGCTCATCCAACTCACGACTACCATTGGCAGTGAAAAGTTGATAAGAGTGAGGGATGTTCATAATGATGGATTAATAAGCCTTAGCAAATAATACTTTTTGAGAAGATGGGTTACCAGTAACCATGCATTTACCATGCTCACCATTAGTAAGTGGAATACATCTGATTGTAGCTTTTGTCTCTTCTTTTATTAGTTCTTCAGTTTCAGAAGTCCCATCCCAATGAGCGTAAATGAAGCCACCTTTCTCTTCAAGAACGGTCTTGAACTCTTCATAAGAATCGACTTCATACGTCATCTCTTCACGTCGCTTTTTAGCTGTCTCAAAAAGATCAACTTGAATGGTATCAAGTAAGTCCTTAACCATCGATCCAATTCCATCACGCGACTCAATGCTTTTACTCAATGTATCACGACGAGCAAGTTCAACATTCCCGTTTTCAATATCTCTAGGTCCAATGGCAATTCTTAAAGGAATTCCAGTTGCTTCATGTTCAGCAAATTTAAACCCAGGTTTATAGTTATCTCTATCATCTAACTTTACCCGAATTCCTAAAGCTTTGAGTTCAGCAAAAATCGAATCCCCATACTCTATTACTTTAGCACGTTGCTCATCATCACGGTAAATAGGTACAATTACAACTTGAGTAGGAGCTAGTTTTGGAGGAATAACCATTCCTTGATCATCGGAATGAGTCATGATCAATCCACCAATTAACCTAGTTGAAACACCCCAACTTGTAGCCCAAACATGCTTAAGTTCGCCATCTTTATCTTGGAATTTTACATCAAAAGCTTTGGCAAAATTCTGACCCAAGAAATGCGATGTTCCTGCTTGAAGTGCTTTACCATCTTGCATAAGCGCTTCAATACAATAGGTTTCTTCGGCGCCGGCGAATCGTTCACTTTCTGTTTTTCGTCCAGTTATAACAGGCATGGCCATGAATTCTTCTGCGAATGTTCTATAAACTTCTAGCATTTGCTCAGTTTCAGTAACGGCTTCTTCTCTTGTAGCATGTGCGGTATGACCTTCTTGCCACAAAAATTCCATTGTTCTTAAGAAAAGACGTGTTCTCATTTCCCAACGAACTACATTGGCCCATTGGTTAACCAAAATTGGTAAGTCACGATAAGATTGAATCCAACCTCTATAAGTATCCCAAATAATAGTTTCAGAAGTTGGACGAACAATCAGCTCTTCTTCGAGTTTTGAATCTGGATCAACCTCGACACCACCGTCAACACTTTTAAGTCTTGAATGAGTTACAACAGCACATTCTTTAGCAAATCCTTCTACATGTTGTGCTTCTTTACTCAGAAATGATTTTGGGATGAAAAGAGGGAAGTAGGCGTTTTCATGGCCGGTATCCTTAAACATTTGATCCAATCCTTTCTGCATATTCTCCCAAAGTCCCATTCCATTTGGACGAATAACCATGCAACCTCGAACAGGAGAGTGTTCAGCCAGTTTCGCCTCTTTTACAACATCGAGGTACCACTGTGAATAATCTTGTTCTCTTTTTGTAATCTTTTGTGCCATTATAAACTATTTACCTGCTTTTCTTTATGAAAATGAAGGTAACAAACTTATAAATGAGAATTAGAAGATTTAGACAAAAAATTGTTACGACTAAGTTTGGAAACCCCTATATTTGATGCTCTTTCAGAGAAAGTATGGCGTGGTAGCTCAGATGGTTAGAGCGCACGACTCATAATCGTGAGGTCGACGGTTCAATTCCGTCCCACGCTACAATAAAAAGCTCAACTTGGAAACAGGTTGAGCTTTTTTCATTCTAAAAACTCTTCTCGTTATTTAACTGGAAACTTATTTTCTTATTAATCGAAATAGATTGATACATTTAAGAGTTTAATAGATTATAAAAGTGAAAAAATCCGATCAATTTGAGTTAGTAGCTCAGGCAAAAGAAGTTTTTGAGGAAGCAGAGAAACGGTTTGAGGGCTTGCTAACTGAGCTTGATAATACAGAGTCGGTTCGGGATTCCAGTCTTTCTATTACTATTTCTGATACACTAACAAATTTGAATAGAAAGATTTCTGCTTTTCAGAACGGGAATATTGATTTAAGTAAACTTTTTGATGAATTTAATTTCGAAAAAGATATGATCTCTGGAGAGTTGGAGATTCAATCATCGGCCCATGTTCAATTAAAACGCTTTGCAAAAAGACTACTTCAAAGTATAGAAGAGTTTATTAGTAAGACGGGTGGTAAGAGGAAAAAGATTAAACAAAGAGTTGAAAGGCAATATAGTTCCGAGCAGAAATCAAAAGGTATTGCCTATCTGCTTTGGTTAATAGGTGGCTTTGGAATGCTTGGGCTTCATCGTTTTTATCTGGGAAGAGTAGGAACAGGTATAGGTTGGTTTTTTACTGGTGGTGCTTTCTTTCTAGGAGCAGCGTATGATCTTTTTGCACTTTCTGGAATGGTGGATGACCAAAATTATATGAATCAATTAAGGGAAGTAAGATTTAAAGAGCTTAAAGAAAAAAACTAAGTCTCATAAAAAAGCCGTCCCCAAATCAATGGTCAACGGCTAATATCATCTACAGACGGCTATTACCCCATTTGCATGAACAACATAAATTAAAGGAAGCGATTGCTCAATAGATGCTTTTACGTAATTTGGATACGTATAAATACGTAGTAGATTTAAAATCTACCTATGATTAAAACATCGTAGTCATTTCTACTAAAGAAAAATTAATGCCGTACTATTGCTTTGATGCAAAAGTACCAAAAGATCAAGGCTGAGAATTATTGATGCGATTCGATTTCGTTCGCTAAATAAATTCAATGGTCTTCATTCTTTCGAGCTATTGTAACTATATCTAGCCAGTGTGAATTTATTTCTCCTTCGGAGACGCTCACTTCATCTCATCTTTATCCATCAATAATTCTAAGGCCAAATATTCTGGAGTTATGATGAATATCTTAAATCACTACAAAACTCAAATGCTGGGACGTTCTACGATTTCTTAAAAATATCTGACCTTAAACTGGTGAGCGGAAAAGTAAGTCAAAAGGTTCTATGGCCCGATAGGGGAATAAATCAGCTCCGGATGGAAAATAGATATGGCTTTCCAAGACATGGACCTTCGGATTTATTCAGTAGAATCTTTAACGAACCCGTGAAGAAGTTGCAGGCGGTGGTTTTTGGTACTTTTGTCTATACAAAAGTACAGACAAAATAAAGTCCATTCTTAAGGTTGATCGAAGCGAGCATAACAAGAGTTTAAAAGAGATTTTTAAACTAGATACTTATTCTGAAGTGCGAAGCGAACAAGTCCTGCTGTATTTTTTTGATCTAACTTTCTAAGAAGGTTGGTACGATGTTTATCAACAGTTCTTGGGCTAATAAATAACTTTGAAGCTATTTCAGAACTGGTCATTCCTTCTATTAGTAAGGATAGCACTTCACGTTCGCGGTGCGTAACATGTTTTTTATTATTCTTAATCCTTGCTAGACGTAAATATTCTCGTGTCATCATTTTGGAGAATTTTTTGCCTAAGAAGTTTTCTCCTTTCGCAACTTTGTTTGCTGCATCTAGCAATTCAATTCGATGAGCGGATTTTAAAAGTAATCCATTTGCACCAGAGTCAAGGAATTCATTGAGTACTTCATCTGAATCATTATCAGATAACATCAAGACTTTCGATTTAGGATACTTTGAAACGATTTTATTAGCAAGTTGAATGCCACTTATCTCAGGCATATAAAATGAAATAACGCATAAGTCTGGCATAACACTTTCGAAAGCTGTGAGAACAAGCGCACCATTATCAATCTCACTACAGATTTCAAAATCATCTGAACTGAGTATGGAGCTTAATCCATGTCGAAAAATTTCGTTGCCATCTGCAACAATCGTTTTGATTGTCCCCATTTAGACCTCCCCAGGCATAATGAGTTCATTCTTCTTATTAAGAAGGACAGCTAAAGTAGTTAAAAAAATCAGTTTAGCAAAAACAAGTTTCTTTTATGACCATTGAGACAACTCATCCTGAATCTTAAGAAATGATTGATTAAATCAAAAAAGTGAGTCTTAAATTAGTATATAAAAAGACAATAAAACCTTAAGAGTCCAAAGCACAGTTCTTACCCAATTAGTGTTTACTAAGCTAGTAATAATCGAATCATTCTTTCCTATTGCAAGTTTAGCATGGTTTGGTACAGATAAAAAAGCTGTTGCTAACCAAATCGCGAATACTAAATAAAAACCGATTCCATTTAAGCTCACAAACCCTTCATTCCACCACAGCAACCCAGACGTTACTAACTCCGTAATCATTACTGGGATTACAATAACGCTGATTCTTTGATTATGGAATGCGTGAAATTCATTAAAATTACCTTCATCAATAAAGTGGAAAGAAGGATAATGAACTAGCTGAATTGTCCAAATTAAGCCCATCATAAACAAAGAAGAGGCAAAATTTATAAGAAAAATGATGTTTAAGTCCATGGAAGCAAGCGATTCGTTTTCATAATGTGTATTTTTGGCACCTTTGTAACACAAAATATCACTCCACGATTCAACGAACAAAAATGACGTTAAAAAGAACACATACCTGTGGCGAATTAAAAGCTGAACATATAGGACAGGAAGTAGTACTAAATGGTTGGGTAGGACCACGCCGTGATTTAGGAGGCTTAATTTTTATTGATCTTCGTGATCGTTACGGAGTGACACAAATTGTATTTACTGAAACCGATGTAGAGTTACATGCCAAAGCGGAACATTTAAGAGCTGAATATGTTATCGGAATCAAAGGAAAGGTAATTCCTCGGGGAGATGAGAATATAAATCAAAACTTGGTTACTGGAGAAGTTGAGATTGAAGCAACTGAGTTATTGATTTACTCTGAATCTGAAACTCCACCATTTGAAATAAAAGACGGAATTGCAACAAACGAAGAAATTCGTTTAAGGTATCGATATCTAGATTTACGTCGTCCTGAAATGCAGGAAAAATTAATGATGCGATCAAAAGCATATCATGCTATTCGTTCATTCTATCATATGCATGGTTTTGCTGAAATAGAGACTCCAGTTTTGATGAAAAGTACACCAGAAGGTGCCCGTGATTATTTGGTGCCTAGTCGTGTTAATGCGGGTAAGTTTTTTGCACTACCTCAAAGTCCACAAACCTATAAGCAGTTGTTGATGGTTTCTGGTTACGACCGCTACTTCCAAATAACAAAGTGTTTTAGAGATGAAGATTTAAGAGCAGATCGCCAGCCTGAGTTTACACAGATCGACGTTGAGATGAGTTTTGTGACAGAAGAAGATATTTATTCTCATCACGAAGGTTTAATGAAAATGATCTTCAAAGAGACCATTGGCGAGGACATCGAAACACCATTCCCAAGAATGAGTTATGCTGATACCATGAATACTTATGGTTCTGATAAACCTGATATTCGCTTCGGTTTAGAATTCGTTGATTTCTCTGAAATTGTGAAAGATGCAGAATTCAAAGTGTTTTCTGGTACAGTGGCTAATGGTGGTGGTGTTGTAGGATTTACCATTCCTGGTTTAGGAACAATGGGTCGTGGAGAAATTGACCGTTGGACTGAACGTGCCAAAAAAGAAACTGGTGCTGGTGGATTGATTTATATCAAAATGCAGGAAGAAGGACCGCTTTGTAGTGTAGGGAAATTCCTGACATCAGAAATTGTAGATCAAATGGTTGAAGCTTCTGGAGCTAATAAAGGTGATTTGGTGTTTATGTTAGCTGGCCCAAAGCCGGAAGTACTCGAACAACTGGGGCACTTAAGGTTAATGGTTGGCGAGGCATTTGATTTTATCGATAAAGATAAATTTAGTCTTCTATGGGTTACCGATTTTCCATTATTGGAATGGGATGAAGAATCACGTAGATATCATGCAATGCATCATCCATTCACTTCACCAAAAGAAGAAGATATGGACAAGCTAGATTCTGATCCTGCTTCAGTAAATGCCCGAGCTTATGATTTAGTATTAAATGGGTCTGAAATTGGCGGTGGTTCTATTCGTATCCATAATAGAAGTGTTCAACAGAAAATGTTTAAGCTTCTAGGTATTGGTGACGAGGAAGCACAGGAAAAATTCGGATTTCTTCTTGATGCATTTAAATATGGTGCTCCTCCACATGGCGGCATTGCACTTGGTTTAGATAGGATAGTAATGTTACTTACTGGGGCTCAAAGTCTTAGAGAAGTTATTGCATTCCCTAAAAATCAAAAAGCACAAAGTATGATGGACAATTCACCTTCAGAAGTTGATGTAGAACAGCTAAATGAGCTTCATATTGCTTTAAAAAGAACACTTAAATAATTCGATATGAAAACAGCAGGAATTGACGGTTGTAAGTTAGGATGGATTCTAATCAGTTTTGATGAAGGAGAAGAGAGATATCAAATAATTCAATCTAGTGATGAGTTAAAAAGTGTTTTTGAAACTTATGATCGAATTTTCATTGATATGCCGATTGGCCTTGAAGATGAAGAATATACACGCGAGTGTGATGCCTTATTAAGAAAGGAGTTAGGTGGTGAGTATTCATCGAGTGTTTTCAGTCCACCTATTCGTCCAGCTTTAGAAGCTCCAAGTTATGTTGAAGCTAATATGATTAGTTATGAGTGGACAGAGAAAAAGCTATCGCTTCAATCATGGAATATCACTCCTAAAATAAAAGTATTGGATGAGCTTTTAAAAGCTAATCCTGAATTCAAAGAGAAAGTATTAGAGAGTCACCCAGAGTTACTTTTCCAAAAATTGAATGGTGGGATGATCTTCCAAAAGAAGAACCTTAAAAAAGGGATACGTCATCGTCTGGAACTTATTAAAGAAGAAGAATCAATAGCTGACGATTTTTTTAGAGATATCAAAGAAGAATGGAGACGAAGTGAAGTTGGCGAAGATGATATTGTAGACGCAATGGCATTAGCTTACTATGCTAAGAAATCAGAAGTTAAGGGGATTAAAACCATTCCAGCAGTAGTTAACTTTGATTCTGAAGGCCTACCCAAGGCAATACACTATTAACTATATTCTCATAGTGTTTACAAATACTGAAGATAGATTCTTTGTATTACTTCTGGAACGATTTTGGACGCTAGATTGATTATTTTAACACGAGTTAAATAATTGTCGCTCAATAAGTAGGATTTTAATTTGGGCGATTGAACAGAAAATTTAAAAGAGGAATATAATGGCTTATTCATTACCTGAACTCCCTTACGCTTATGATGCTTTAGAACCACACTTTGATGCGCGTACTATGGAGATTCACCATACCAAACATCACCAAGGATATACCACGAAAGTTAATGCTGCTCTTGAAGGAACAGACTTTGAAGGAAAAGAGATTGAAGAAGTACTTTCAAATATTGATTCACTACCAGCGGATAAGAAACAAGCAGTAATCAATAATGGTGGTGGTTTTGCAAATCATTCTTTGTTTTGGAGTGTTCTTTCGCCAAATGGCGGTGGAGCTCCTTCTGGAGACTTAGCGACTGCAATCGATGCTGCTTTCGGTAGTTTAGATGCATTTAAAGATCAATTTAGCAATGCAGCTGGAACCCGTTTTGGATCTGGTTGGGCTTGGTTAGTTGTTGATAACGGAGATTTAAAAGTGATCTCTACTGCAAATCAGGATAGCCCGATTATGGATGGTCTTACTCCAATTCTTGGATTGGATGTTTGGGAGCATGCATATTATCTAAATTATCAAAATAGACGCCCTGACTATATAACTGCATTTTGGAATGTTGTTAATTGGGATGCCGTAGCAGCTAATTTTGAGAACGCTTAAATTACGATGAATTACAAACGGTAGTGGGTTTCCCTCTACCGTTTTTATCAAAGAAAGTCTTACAAATCTATCCCTAATAGGTAGGTTTCAAGTGGCTTGTTTTTTATAAGAATGACTGGATTCGTGATCGAATTGAAAAATGATTAAATTATTAGAGAATTAACAAGGAAATATTATTATGCAATTTGGATTTGGAATGGGGCCCGACACTTCATGGATGAGAGAAGAGCTCACTCAATTTGGTGTTGAAGAATTAAAAAATACTGAAGATGTAGATCGTGCAATGAAGGAATATAAAGGTACGATGTTATTAGCAATAAATTCCGTTTGTGGATGTGCTGCTGGGAATGCGCGACCAGGTTTAGGAATTGCTTTACAGAATACGGAATCAAAACCAGATCATATGGTTACTGTGTTTGCAGGACAAGACAAAGAAGCGACAGCTCATGCAAGAGCATATTTTAGTGAGTTTCCTCCTTCATCACCATCATTTGCATATTTTGTTGATGGAGAGATTAAAGCTATGATTCCTCGTCATAGAATTGAAGGAAGAACCAGCAATGATGTTGCAGCTGACCTTAAAATGGTATTTGAAGCCTTTGTAAATAAAGAAAAAGAAGGCGAAGAAAAATAAGATTATTCTAAAGATACTTTTATAAAAACCCGTTACATTCAAGTGGCGGGTTTTTTTATGCTTAGGAGTCCCAATAAAGAAAAAGGGATTTCATGGAACAAATATCAAAGAAAGCAATTATTGTTGAGGATAATCTCATCCTTTCCATCTTGTATCAAAACATGATGAATGAGATGGTTTTTAAAACTGTTGGCGAAATTAGGGATGGTGAAACTGCTGTAAAACTAATTCGAAAATACGCTCCCGATGTTGTAATAATGGATATCCAATTAGAAGGTGAAATGGATGGTATTCAAGCAGCACACCAAATACGAGATTTCACAGATGTGCCCATTTTGTTTATAACAGGAAACTCCGATGATCACCATTTCCAACGAGCTAAAAGAGTTTCCAACTCTTCCTTTCTAGTAAAACCAATTAATGAAAATATGCTTAAAGAAGCAGTTAATAGACTTATTATAAGTAAAATATCTTAACTACTTACCAGCACCAAAATCTATTTCCTTTCCATCTTTATAGATTTTAAGTCCATCAGGATTCCCTTTATTACCGCCAGGTCCAAAGGCATGGACACCAGTAGCAAGTTCGTCATCCGTTCTACTTTCTCCTACTTTACGAGCTTGATCTTTAAAGAACGAATCTACATGTAAAGTTTGAGTTGGGAAGGCGAATTCAACACCAACCTCTTTTGCAAGTCGTAGGACTTCAAGTAGGAAGTTGTGACGCTGTTGAAGCTCAGTGCTCCAGTCAGGAACATCAAAGAATACATATACTAACACATCTAAAGAATGAGCTCCAAAAGAGTTGAAATGAATCTCATAAAAATCTTGACGGAAGTTTTTATTTGCCTTAACGATAGCTTTTAATCCTTCAACAAATGCTTCCATTTGCTCGGGAGTAGTTGAATAAGTAAGGTTGAGTACTGTTTTTAGTCGTCTATATTGCCGCATTCCGTAATTATCAATATCGGTAGTAGCAACTTGAGAGTTAGGAACTGAAACAAGTGAATTATAAAAGGTTCGAACACGTGTTGTTCTAAATCCAACTTCTTCAACAGTTCCTTCAACATTGCCTACAACAATCCAATCCCCAATTTTAAAAGGCCGATCGGCAAAAATGGTAATAGAACCAAAGAAATTGGCCAGAGTATCTTTCGCAGCCAATGCAACTGCTAGTCCACCAATTCCTAAACCAGCGATCAAGGAAGCTACATTATAACCGTTATTCTGAAGTACTAGAATTACACCCATAACGACAATAAAAAAGCGCAAGGTCTTACGAATTAGAGGTACTAATTGGTCATCTAATTTATTGTCTGTTTTAGAAGTAATTACAGTAAGATATTTAGCAAATACATCAGCTAAATTATAGAATAACCAAACAAAGCCAACTGATATTGCAACTTCAAAAATTGTGGATAGATACAGGTTAACAGTTACGGATAGTTGAAGATTAGTATAACTGATTAAGAAGAATGTCATTAAAAAAATGAATCCAGAAGGCCGTTCAACTCCATCAAGTAAATCATCATCCCACGTGAATTTAGTTTTGTCGGTAATTCGGCGAATATAGTTATCTAGAACAAATTCAAAGATTTTGCGGAGTATTACTCCAATAAGTAACCAGATAAAAACTGCCAAATATTGCCAAATTTCAACTCCTAGCCATTCATTTTTAGACCATTCGGGTATTTGATCAAGCATAGCTTCTATTACACCTGAAAAAGTTGCCTGATATAAAGCTGGGATTTGTTCAATAGTAGCTTGAGAGAAAACCCATTCATTATTTCTTTTAACCAAATATACTTCTGGTAATTTTTCAAATAGGATATACTGCTTTAATCCCGATAGGCTATCAGAATAGTTTGGGTTATTTGGTACGTTTTCATATACCACAAGCAACCCTAGTGCATCAAGTACTTTTCTAAGCTCTGTAGCTAGTTCAACTTTATCTTCTCTATTTTTATCGGTTTGCTTGAAAGGAAGAATTACTCGGTCAAGATTTTGATGCCCTTGCTGTTGCCAATGTAGAAATGTATGAACAGCTCTACGTGGGTTTGATAAATAGCCATCTTGTTCAGTTTCGTTACTTCCTTGAAAACCAAATAGTTGGGCGGGAATAAGAATTACTAAACCAATTACAAAAATCTTTAAATCTTTCATGAAATCTATACTCTATGAGTTCTTAAAATGATTGATCAAAGTTACGGAAAGCTTGGGATTGGTGAAAAGGAATAAGCTGAACTTAGTTCATTTCTTTTCTGCTTTCGAGAAACGGAATAATATGATCTTCTAGTAATACAAAGACAGGGCGTTTATAAGTTCTTCTTCTACTTTCGGAAGTAACAGATGAAGTCATAACAACAACAGCATCAAGTTCTGGGATCATCATGATGTATTGACCACCATGCCCCCAAGCAAAGAGTGTTGTGTAATCTCCAGTTTCTTTATTCCACCACTGGTAACCATATCCATAAGGATTGTAGTTACTATAGGTATAGGTACCAAAAGAATCTATAATCCATTCAATTGAGATTATTTGCTGCCCTTCATACTCGCCACCATCAAGAAGCATTTGTCCTATTTTTAGCATATCAGAAGGCTTAAGAGCCACATTATTACCACCCATATAATAACCTTGAGGATCTCGATCCCAACCTCCAACTTTTATATTCATTGGATCAAACAAGTATTTCTCAGCAAAAGCTTTCGTATTCATTCCACTAGCTTTAGTAACAATAACTGAAAGTAAATGAGACGTTCCTGTACTATAAACCATCGTTCCACTGATTTCGGTTACAAAATCTTGATCTAATGTATATTCAACCCAATTCCTACTTAGTACCCATGCTCCATAATTACTCGAGCTAGTTGATGCCAAACCAGCTTGCATGCTTAATAGATTTCGGATAGTAATCTGCTCTTTCTTTGAGTCGGGATTTTTTTCAAAATAATCTGAGAAATAAGTACTAATAGGTTCTTCAATTGAAGGGATGAAACCTTCTTCGATCGCAATTCCAACTAATAGACCTATAATACTTTTAGATGCTGATTTTATATTGAAAGGTCGATTTGGTGAACGTCCATTGAAGTAATATTCTCCAAGTAAAGTCCCTTGCTGTTGAATAAGTAAACTTCGTAAAGAGGATATTTCATCTGCTTCGCTAAAAATATCTTCAATTTTCAGACTATCAGTAGTGGGAAGGGTTGGTGAAGGTTGAGACATAACCAACCCGACAAACCCAAAACTTAAAATGGTTATTAACAAGAATCGCATTAAAGAAAGTTAAGAAATTATCTTTCTGCTTTGTTATATAATTTCTGTGAATATGGAATACCATCTGTCATCCAAGAAGGCGCATCGGTACCTTTTAGATGGAAATCAAAAAACTGTTTCATTCTTACCAGAAAATCTTTTTGATTAGCTTCTCTACCTAAATGGTGACCTTCACCAGGATATGAAAGTAGGATGACTTCTTTATCCATTCGTCGAGCAGCATTATACAACTCAAGTCCTTGCATCCAGTCAACAGCGCCGTCATCTGTTCCATGAAGAATCATAAATGGGACCTCAATATTAGGTACAAAAAACATTGGGTTTTCACGCTGATAAACTTCTGGACTAGACCATGGTGTTACATCTCTGCCCATTCTTACCTGACCAATTTCCATGATACCGTGATGATTTGTTCCAGTGTTTCCATAAATATTATTGTAGAAACTAGTTAGGTTGGTTGGTGGAGCACCTGTAACAACAGTTTTAAACATATCAGTTTGAGTTAATATAAATGATGACTGATAACCACCCCAGCTATGACCTTGTAATCCAATATTATCTGGATCAGCGTAACCTAAATCGATTACTTTCTGTGTAGCCGAAGTGATACAATCAAGTGCACTTGTTCCAGGTCTACCTACTTCATATACATTGTCTGGCATAAATACGAGATATCCATTACTTGAATATGTAGACATATGAGGTCGATCATCATAGGTTGGCATAGAATACTGATTGTGCCTGTCAGACATTTTCTCATAGAAATAGACAACCATCGGGTATTTTTTGCCCTCTTCGTAATTTGCAGGAAGAGTTAATGTTCCTTGTAGCTTTATTCCACGACTGTTTTCATAATCAATTAAAACTCGACTACCCCATGCATACTCTTCTTGTTGAGGATTAATGTCTGTGACTTTTGTTAATTCTTTGAATGATGTTGAACTAAGATAATAGTCCGGAAAGTCAGTAAAAGTTTGCTGAGTTAGAATTACTTTATCTGAATTGTCAGCCTTTTGAACATTTCCAAAACTAGCATCTTTATATAATAATGCTTTTGGGATATTCCCCACTTTTAAGCTATAGAAACCATCTTTTTTGGTCAATTCTCCAAAAGCAGTTAACAGAAGATCTTTAGAAGTATCTATATATTCCACATTGTTATCCAGATTTTCATATCTGAATATAATCTGTTCATTTGTTCCAATATTCTTAGTTATGTTTTCTGCTTTAGAACCATTCAGCGCTAACATCCATAGATCGTATTTGTGATTCACAATTACAGATTTACCATCTTTACTCCATCCAGCAATCCCATAAGCAGGATGCTCATGTGGGTAAGGATGATCGACATTGATAAAACTTACCGAAGCAGCATCTGAAACATTAGTACTCGTATTTTTTTCGAGATCATAGACAAATAAAGAAGCATTGTCGCCATTCACTTTTTGATATAGATAATATCTTCCGTTTGGAGAGCTACCAAGCGGCCTGTTAATTTCACTAGCGAATAAGGTTTTATCACCGGAACTAAGATCGACTCGGTATAAATCTGCTGGTGAGACGCCCCAGTTTACATCATCAGTATATGGAATTTCATTTCTTCCTACGGCATACTTTGAATGTCTTGAAAGAGTAGCAGTACGCATATCATGATCAGTAATCTGAACAAACTTTGATGAAGAAGGATTGAAACTAGCTAAATAAGTAAAACGCTCATCTCTATTAGCTTGACGTTCCTGTACAGTTTGAATTCGGTCATCTCTCCAATGGAAAACATCCACATTTGCGACAGTATCACGGCTTAACTTTAGTTTAGCTTCCTGTTCTTTTAACCCTAGGAACACCATTTCACCATTTTCGCTCCAAGTTGGAGTTCTATTTCCACTGATAACCATACCATCTGGGAAGTTATTTTGAGAATGGGGGTTAAGTACGGTTTTTGAAGTGTTCTTTGTTACATCTCGGAAAACTATCAATTGGTTTGCTCTATGAATAACTGAATCAACCTCATCACCTTTCAAAACTGCAATCTTACTTCCATTGGATTGCCAATCAGATGGGAGTAAATTTTCGTCATCCCAACTTAATCCAGAATATATTAGTGTATCTGTCTCAAGAGCTTTTAATACACCTGACTTTAAATTTTTAAGGTATACTCCATTTCCAGCATGATTAGAAGCATCTACTAAATAAGCGAGTAGATCGCTTTTTTTATTGAAAGCGAATTCAGAAACATTACCAATATTAGTCGTAGTAAGATTTGTTAAATCATAGAAAATGAGATCCTGACCATTGTGCTTACTTTTATCTGATCGAGCTTTCGTTTTATGCGCTACCCAATATGAACCATCCTCAGAAAATGCTGAACTTCCAGCTTGTTCGACTATATGTTTATCCCCAGATGCTAAATGAAGAAGTATTACTGTTTCAAAGATCTGGTCACCCTTTTTAGTCATTTGATCTCTTTGCTTTTCTCCTGGTCTTGTAGAATATGAAACCCAGTCACTATTTGATGAAAATGTAGCTGAACCACCAATGGGAATTTTATAGAACGTGTTACTAGAAAGGGAGGAGACAAAGAGAGTATCATCACTTCCATTCGGGCGTTTAACATATGAAATCCAATCACCATCAGGTGAGATTGATGCACCAGAAACTCGAGACCATCGATGATAGTCATTTACAGTTAGAACTTTATTTTGAGAATAAAGAAGAGAAGTAAAGATAATAGAAAAAAATAAAAGGGCAGGAAGAGTTCTTGATCTAAGCATGAGAATAAAGATTAATTCTTATAAAGTATTGTATTACAATCCTTTTTCTTGAGCTAATAATCAAGTTCAGGATGTTAAAGATTGTGAGGAGCACATCTCAGCTCGAAGTAATATTCAAACCATACCACTTTATTTCCGAGATCAAAACTTCGGAACCACTAGTTAAGATGATTTAAATATACTTCTCAGACCAAGTTCCGAGTACTTTTCCAACATACTCGCTGTCTTCTTTTTGGTAAAGGAGATGATCAGCTTCATCTAGTGAGATAAAACTTTTTGGGTGTTTAGCAGCAAGAAAAATTTTGGAGGCATTTTCGATACCAACCGTGTTATCAATGGGTGAATGGAAAATGATAAGTGCTCTATCGAGTTTTTGGATGTAATCTCTCATTCTAATTTCATCAAGATCATCTAGAAACTGTTTTTTAATCGTAAATGGACGTCCAGCCAATGTTACTTTTGCTTCTCCATTTTTCTCAATCGTATCAAGATCCATTTGAAAGTTCTTCTTTACATGGTCTGGTTCAGCAGGCGCACCAATGGTTGCAACAGCTTTCACAGTTTTCATTCTGTGAGCAGCTTGAAGAACAGCGGCTCCACCAAGTGAATGTCCGATTAAAATTGAAGGTCCTTCATATTCTGAATCTAGGAATTCATATGCGGCAACCAAATCATCAATATTTGATGAGAAATTTGTATTGGCAAAATCACCTGCACTTTCTCCTAATCCAGTAAAGTCGAATCGTAGCGAAGCAATACCGACATCAGCCAATTGGTGAGTAATGTTTCCAACGGCTCTCAAATCTTTCGAGCAAGTGAAACAATGGGCAAAAAGGGCATAAGCTTTGATATTCTCATCATCTGGAAGATCTAACTTGGCAGCAAGTGTTTCTCCAAGAGCCCCAGTGAATTGTACTTTTTTTGAAGGCATGCTAGTGTTATTATGCGATTAAACTTTGAATCTATATAATCAACAAATGAGCGATACCATTCAACCATTTCACTTAGCATTTCCTGTAAAGGATTTAGAACAAACAAATACCTTCTACACCGAAATATTAGGCTGTTCTACAGGTAGAACCTCCGATCATTGGATCGATTTTAATATGTGGGGTCACCAAGTTGTGGCACATTTGAGCCCTGAGGAAGCAGGTGCTTCTGCAAAAAATGCTGTAGATGGGCATGGGGTCCCAGTTCGACATTTTGGTGTAATTCTTGAAATGGACGAATGGGAAAGACTTGCTGAAAAAGTAAAAGCAGCAGGTATCGAATTTGTGATTGAGCCTTATGTTCGCTTTAAAGGTGAACCCGGTGAACAAGCCACCATGTTCTTCTTAGATCCAAGTGGAAATGCTTTAGAATTCAAAGCTTTTGGAGATAAAAGTCAGATCTTCGCCAAGTGATTTGAAGCCATTAAAAGTGAAGTTCGAATTCGTGTATTTAGTTAACTCTAAAGAGAGATAAATTGAGTCTACCTTCAAAGGAGGTCGTTCTAAAAAAAGATCAAGATTTAGAACTAGCTGATATACTCACTAGTTTCCAAGTCCCATTAGCTTTAGACCAAACCTGAGTTCCTCCACCAGAAGTATTGATGGACTGTCCATTAGTTAGTAAAATTTGTTGATCGTATTCATTTACTAAAATAGCAGTTTTATGATTTATCACAGTAATATGGATAACTGGGAAATCAAGGCTCAGGCTTTCTTCAATCATTTCAAAAGCTGGTAAAACAAATGCTTTGAATTCGGAGAAAGATTCCCAAGTTGTTCCGTCAGCATTTAGCCCACTGAAATTTTTTTTATCAAAATGATCAAAATAGAGATCCCATTTTGATTCTTCAGTTGCACTAACAAGACTTTCGAAAGATTGTTGAACCTCGAATTCTTTCTTATTCCGGTCTTGCTCCGATAATTCACTAGTTTGGTTAGTACAAGCAGTTAAAACTAGTGTTAATGCTGCTACAATAAATAGTCGGAATGAAATTTTATAGTCAAACAATGAAATGTATACTTTGTGATTAATTAGTTAACTAATTTGCTAGCCCTGACTCTACTTCTTCAATCTTACTGGAATATTCTTCCCAGTTAAACATCAAATTAGTGATATCGTTTTTGAGTGATTCATATTCAAGGGAGGTTTCTTTAACTCTGTCTGCATCTTCATAGAAATCGATTTCAGCCATTAACTTCTCAATTTCGTCTTTTCGAGCTTCCTTCTTTTCGATATCTGATTCTACTTTATCCAGCTTTTGCTTTAATGGACGTATTCGTTTATTGAATTCGTTACGCTTTTGAGCTTCGAGGCGCTTTGCTTCTTTTCGGGAATGATTTGAGTCTTGTGAGATCTCTTTTGAAATATTCTTTTCTTTCGCCTTTACCTTAAGAGTAGAAGCCTGCTCTGATTCTTCCTTCTTTTTATCCAAGAAATAAGAAACATTTCCTAAATAGGTTTTAATTCTACCAGGTTGAATCTCCAATACTTTATTTACAATAGGATCAAGAAAAGCCCTGTCATGAGATACTATCATACAGGTTCCTTCATATTGTTGAATAGCTTGTTGTAGTATGTGATTACTACTCATGTCTAAGTGATTGGTAGGCTCATCAAAAATAAGAAAATTAGCAGGCGAGAGAAGCATTTTTGCTAAGGCTAACCTAGATTTTTCACCACCAGAAAGGACTTTTACTTTCTTAAAGACATCATCACCAGAAAAAAGGAAACTTCCTAAAATAGAACGAAGTCGGCTCTCTTTTTCTGTTGATCCAGCTTGCATCATAATTCCAAGAGGATCGGAAGTTAAATCTAATTCATCGGCTTGATGCTGCGCAAAATAAGAGGTAGTTACATTATAGCCTTCAATTCGTTTACCACCCTGGATAGGTTCTTTACCAGAGAGAATTCGAATCAGGGTAGATTTCCCGGCACCATTTGGGCCAACTACTGCAATCTTATCACCTTTCTCAATTTCATAGTCAAGGCCTTCAAAAACTACATTATCACCATATGTTTTAGTGATTCTCTCTAACTGCATTACAACCTGACCACTTTTAGTGGGCGGTGGGAATCGGAAAGATACCGTAGCCAAGTCATCTTCTACTTCAATGCGTTCAATCTTCTCTAGCTGTTTTACTCTACTTTGAACTTGGCGTGCTTTACTTGCCTTATATCGAAAGCGTTCAACAAATTCTTCGGTGTCTTTAAGTGCCTTAGCTTGATTCTTTTGAGCATTTATAAGTAGCTCTTTTTCTTCAGCCCATTTACGTTCATAAAATGAGTAATTGCCTGAGTAGTCATTTATAGAACCTTGCCTTATTGCCAACGTGCGATTCGTCATCATATCCAGAAAAGCTCTATCATGAGAAACCACAATTACTGCACCAGGGTAATTTTTAAGAAAACTTTCAATCCACTGAAGCGATTCAATATCTAAGTGATTGGTAGGCTCATCTAGAAGTAAGTAGGTTGGATTTTTAAGTAGAAGCTTAGCCAATGCAATCCTCATCAACCAACCACCACTAAATTCTGTGGTTGGTCGATCAAAATCTGACTCAGAAAACCCAAGACCCATAAGAACTTTTTCAATTTCTGAACGAAGTGTATATAATCCAGAAGTTTCTAACTGAGTTTGAAGTTCTCCATATTTCTCTAAAAGCTTTTCATATTCTGTAGACTCATGATCTACAATTGCGAATTGCTCCTGAATTGCTTTCACTTTCATTTCTAAATCGAATAACTCTTTGAAAGCTGTTTCTACTTCTTCAATTATGGTTAGATTAAAGTCAGGATCAACGCCATCTTGAGGGAGATACCCAAGTGACTCTTCATTAGAGATAGAAACATTTCCTGCGTCTAGCTCTTGAATTCCCATTATAATCTTGAGTAGTGTAGATTTGCCTGCGCCATTTGGACCTACTAATCCAACTCTGTCACCAGGGTTTATAATACAATTAATACCATCGAGTAAATCTCGACTACCAAGTGAAAGCGTAATGTTATCTAGCTGGAGCAAGTGAGTTATTTTACATAATTAGAAAAGTTTTTAAAATAGACATTTAAAAGAAAGAATATGAGGTTGAATTAAACTTTGAGTATTCTATTTATGAAATATATAATGATAGAACTTAAACATGAAAAACCAATCGTAAAGGCATGACCTTATTGATAATCTATCTTACTCTTGCCATAGGAGTTTCCTTTATGTGCTCAATTTTGGAGGCAGTGCTACTTTCAGTTACGCCTTCCTTTATTGCTCTTAAAGAATCTTCTGGCTCAAAATCTGGGAAACTGTTAGTTGAGCTGAAGAAAGATATTGATCGACCACTTTCTGCTATTCTTAGTCTTAACACAATAGCTCATACAGTAGGAGCAGCTGGAGTGGGAGCTCAGTCATTAGCTCTCTTTGGAAATGCTTATGTGAGTATTACCTCCGCCATATTAACTCTATTGATCTTAATACTGTCTGAGATTATCCCTAAAACTCTAGGAGCAAATTATTGGAAAGAGCTCTCCGGAATTTCTGCAAGAATCATAAAAGTATTAATCATTCTTACCTATCCTTTAGTACTACTTTCAAAAGGTATAACACGGAGCTTATCTAATAGTGAAAACTCAAGTACCTATAGTAGAGATGAGTTTTCAGCAATGACAGATATTGGTGTTGAAGAAGGTGTTTTTGAAGAAGGGGAGTCACATATATTTAAGAATCTAATGCGATTTAGCTCATTAAGAGCAACAGATATAATGACACCTAGAATTGTAGTTTCAAGATTTAGTGAAGAATTATTTATTGAAGATGTTCTTAAGGAAGAAGAAAAAATGAATTTTTCTAGATTCCCTATTTTTAAGGGAAGTGAAGAGAACATCTCAGGGTATGTGTTAAAAAATGACCTTTATCACCAGTTCTGGAAAGGGAATGGAAATATTAAATTGAAAGAAATTAGAAGAGAGATGTTAGTATTTCCAGAAAAAGTAAAACTGAATTTTTTATTTGAAAAAATTATAGAAAAACAAGAACATATTGCATCAATAGTGGATGAATATGGTGGGTTTTCAGGTATTGTTACAATGGAAGACGTTGTAGAAACCTTGCTAGGTTTAGAAATAGTTGATGAAATTGATACCATTGAAGACATGCAAAAGCTCGCCCGCAAGAACTGGAATGAAAGAGCCAAAAAGCTTGGTATCTCAACCACTGTTAAGAACCGTGATGAAGATCAACCGACAAATAGTTAGCTAAGAAGTTGTAATTAAAAAAGAGTTGTATGAATGTTTTGAGCAGTTTCTACCAACTTTTCATCACTAACAACAAAGCTAAGAATGCGTTTTTCTTTAGTGAAGGTAATCATATCAACTTCTTCAGATTTCATAGAAGAAAATACTTTTTGTGTCAATTCATCAACTTTTGATAAAGTGCAGCCGATTAAGCTAATTAGACCTTTATTTTGCTCTACTCTTACTATTCCAACTTCTATCAATTCTTTCGAAAGTTGGTTCAATTTTTTAGAATCAGAAAGAGCAATAGTAACTGATGCTTCTGTAGTATTGACTGCATCAACAGCTAAGCGACGTTTCTCGAGTGCAGTAAATACCTTGGTTAGAAACGAATAGCCCATTACAGTTTCATATGCACTTATCGTTAGCAAGACCACATCTTCTTTAAAAGACATGGCTAAGACATCATGACTATGATCAGTTTTTCGGATAATTTTTGTTCCTGCATCCTCTGCTTTAAACATGTTTTTGACAAAAACAGGGATATTTCGTTCCTGTGCTGGTTTTAGAGTCGATGGATGTAGTACTTTTGCCCCAAAGTAGGCCATTTCAGTAGCATCAAAATAACTAAGCTCTGGGATTGGTTTTGCATCAGTAATAAATCGTGGGTCGCTTGTATAAATCCCGCTTACATCAGTCCATATTTCAATAGCTTGAGCATGAAGTGCGCCACCAATTAGGCTAGCTGAATAATCAGATCCTTCAAATCCTAAAGTTGTGGTTGTTCCATTAGGTGCTTCACCATAAAAACCGCCTATAATGGGAGTAAAACCACTATCTAAAATAGTTTCAATTGCTCCTGATTTCTGATTTATTAACGCTAAGTTCGGGTTCGCATTACCATATTCAGCATCAGTTTTAATGAGTTTCTTAGCATCAATACATTGAGTAAGCATATCAACGGCGAGTCCACATTGTGCTAATAAATAGGAGGATATTTGCTCACCAATAGCGGCTATTGCATCTTTCATACTATCTTCGAGTTCGCCCTTTTTTGCTACATACTCTAAGAGCTTCTTCAGCTTATTAATAAGCTCATTAAGCTTTTTATCACAACTCTCTTTGATAAGAGGGTTTTTAGGATGTGGATGCTCTTTTAGAAATTCGTCAACTAAGATTTTATGTCGGTCATAGATGGCCGTGGCAATTTTAGTAGCCATTTCCATATTACCTAAAGCCGCAAGTTTTGCAGATTCAATAAGTTGACGAGTAGTGCGGGCGGTAGCGGATACAATTACTACAGGATATTCGTATCTCTTTATGATATCCAAAACCTGTTTCCAGGTCTGATGATCATTCATTGAGGTTCCGCCAAATTTGAGTACGTGTATGTTCATAGATAATAATTATGGCAGAGAAAATAAGAGTTATTAGATCGGATTGCATTCTTATTCGGAGATAAAGTTCCATGCTAGTACAAACAATTTATTAATTGCTCGAACAGGCTTGGAAAAGAAACCCTATCTTTCCAAGAAAAATGCAGGTTGCAGTAATCGGTGGTGGAGCTGCCGGATTTTTTAGTGCTATTTCAGCAAAGGTTCATCATCCTGAGGCAAAGGTCACAATTTATGAGAAGTCGGATAAACTTCTCGCGAAAGTAAAAGTGTCTGGAGGAGGGAGATGTAATGTTACACATCATTGTTTCAAAGTGAGTGAACTCGTCAAGTTCTATCCAAGAGGCGAGAAACCACTTAAGAAGGCCTTTGGAATGTTTTCCCCAACAGATACTATAGAATGGTTTTCAAAGCGAGGAGTTGAGCTAAAAACCGAAGCAGATGGGCGGATGTTTCCTACTACCGATTCCTCCCAAACTATTATCGATTGTTTGATGGGGGAAGTTCAAAAACTTGGTATTGGTATTAAAACTAAGTCTCCTATTAAAAAACTAAGTGCACAGGATGATGGATTTATACTAAGCTTTAAGAATGGAGAGACAAAAGTAGTTGATAAGGTTATTGCGGCAACTGGTGGAAGTCCACGTACTCAAGGTTTTAATTGGTTACGTGAATTAGGTCATGAAATCGAAGAACCAGTTCCTTCCTTATTTACATTTAACATGCCAAATGAGCGGATTAAAGAATTAATGGGAGTAGTTGCAAGTCCAGCAACAGTTCGAGTGATGGGAACAAAACTCAAAAGTACTGGACCTCTGTTGATTACACATTGGGGAATGAGCGGTCCTGCAATACTAAAACTATCTGCATTTGGAGCACGAATGCTACATGAAGTGGATTATCAGTTTAAAGCATTATTGAATTGGACAGGTGAGAAATCTGAGGATGAAATTCGTGAAATATTAGGTGATACTGTTAAGCGAAACCCGAAGAAGAAAGTGCAAAATGTAAATCCATTTGCGCTTGCTGGTCGACTTTGGGAGTTCTTGTTAAGCAAAATTGAAATTTCAGATACTATGATCTGGGATAATATGGGAAAGAAGAACATCAACAGACTCGTTCATGTATTGATGAATGACGATTATCAGGTTTCAGGGAAAACGACTTTTAAAGAGGAATTCGTTACTTGTGGAGGTATTAGTTTACAAGATGTAGATATCAAAACAATGCAAAGTAAAGCTAGTCCAAATCTCTATTTCGCAGGTGAAGTGCTAGATATAGATGGAGTTACTGGTGGATTCAACTTCCAAGCTGCATGGACAACAGGCTTTATTGCTGGTAAGTTAGAAGCTAGAAGTTAGACCCAATTTTAAGGTCTAACTTTCAGTATCCAATAAATCATCCGAAAACACTGCGTGAATTCCTTGTCGGAGGTTGTATTGACTTTTCATCACTTCACCATAAGCGCCGGCGCTACGAATAGCTAATAAATCACCTCGTTCCACTTCAGCTAATTCAAGATCTTTTCGGAAGGTATCAGAACTTTCACAAATAGGACCAACTACATCGTATTTCTTTGTAGGTAGTGTACTAGTCAATACATCGATATTGTGAATAGCTTGATACAAAGCTGGGCGTATAAGTTCGGTCATACCAGCATCAACCACAGCAAAAGTTTTCTCTAATCCAGTTTTAGTAAAAAGCACTTGTGTAATTAAACTTCCACATTGCCCAACAATAGATCTACCTAATTCAAAATGGAGTGATTGATGTGGTTTTAGTTTGATGTATTTTTCAAACAAATTAAAGTAACTCTCAAAATCAGGAATTGAATTTGAATCAGGATTCGTGTAATCAATTCCAAACCCTCCCCCTACATTAATAACTTCAAGATTAAACCCTTTTTCCTCAAATAAATCGTTTAAATGATTTGCTCGATCACAAAGTTCTTGAAATGGTTTCAATTCTTGAATCTGAGATCCAATATGAAAGTGAATACCGATCACTTTAACATGATGTAAAGTTGGCAAATCAACAAGAATCTGCTCTAAATCCAACCCATTGATACCAAACTTATTTTCTTTAAGCCCAGTGGTAATATAATGATGTGTTTTTGCATTCACGTTGGGATTTAAACGCAATGCAATTTTTGCTACTGTATCCATTTTAGCAGCTAAATCATTAATCACTCGTAACTCTTGACCTGACTCTACATTAAAGCAGAAAATATCATTTTCGAGTCCGAGTTTAATTTCAGAATCTCTTTTTCCAACACCTGCAAATGCAATTTGATTAGGATTGAAATTGCAATCTAAGGCACGTTGTACTTCACCTCCACTTACACAATCAGCATGGAGCCCAGCTTTTCGGATTTCATCTAAAATTCTAGGTTGATGATTTGCTTTGAATGCATAGTGAATATGATATCCTTTTGAAATACCGTGTTTCTTTACTTCTTCGAGTGTAGCGCGTAGTAGATTTAAGTCATAATAATAAAATGGAGTACTGTCTTCTTTGAAAGAATTAACAATTTTACTTGTGAACATGAGAGTGAATTTGGCTTAGGCCTTGTCTTCTATAGTTTGAGTTGGAGTAAGTTCTTTTTTATTTGAAATAGTAAGTGCTATAATAGAGTCTCCAGCTTGTGGTGTTGGAGGATTATCTACAGCAAAAGGAATTACCGTTTCTTCATTAGAATTCAATACAAAAATAGGAATCGAATCAGTTCCATATAAATTATAATAGTGCTTATACGTGAATTCATCTGTGATTGGGGTATTACTAACAGTTACTTCTGAGTTTACAAAAGTTGTAATTGCTTGATAATTTGTTTCGGGAGAGAATAAAGTTCTTCCACCTAGAAATTCACTCGAATCTTTAGCTCTGCGTTTCGAGGTTTCAGATTGAGCCAATTGGAATACATTTGATGTCCCAAAATATTCTGCAAAGCTAATTGCTGCAAGTGAATTAACTTCGTCATTTGGTGTTAAAGCCATTAAATGCCCTATACCATCGAGGCTGATTTCATCCATAGCATACTCAGACAGTATATTTCCGTAGTATGTATTAAGTCCTGATTTTCGAGCTTTTGAAATATTCTCCCAGTTTGAATCAGCAACTAAAACTTTCAGTCCTAGTTCTTTTAGAGTAGTTGCAATCATTCTTGACCAATCATGTGCTCCAAGAAATAAAACCCCATTAGGTTGAGGTTTGGCAACCCCTAACAAACGAGCAACTGGAACAGCAGATAGCCCATAAATTGTTACAGTAGCAATTATAACGATAAAGGTGTATGGGACAAGCTGCTCTGCTATTGCATATCCTTCTTCTTCAAGCCGAAGAGCGAAAATTGCGGAAATAGCTGCTGCAACGATACCCCTTGGTGCCATCCAGGCTAAAAAAGCTTTTTCTTTAATTGTAAGTTGAGAACCGAAAGTTGCTCCAAATATGGAAGCAGGTCGAACAACAAAGAATAAAGCAAGTAAAAACCAAAGGCTATTTAAATTGAAGTACTCAAGATGTTCAATCTTTAATCTGGATGCCAATAGAATAAAAAGAGTAGAAATTAATAATACCTGAAGGTTTTCCTTAAACTCAATAATGTGTTTGATTCTAATAGCTTTTTGATTTGCTAAAATCACCCCCATTACTGTTACAGCTAATAACCCTGATTCGTGTTGAAGTGAATTAGATGCTGTGAATACAGCAATTACTATCATTAAAGTAACTGGGTTTTGGAGGTAATCGGGTAACCAATGCTTTTTCATGGCGAGATACATAATTCCAGCTCCTAGTGCTCCAAAGAATGTTCCATCAACAATAGTGGTAACAATAACTAGACCGGCCTTACCTGAAATACTCTCAAAACCACCAGCAAGAATAATTTCAAACACCAATACGGCCATCATTGCACCTATTGGGTCATTTACAATGCCTTCCCATTTTAGAACGGAGCCAGCAGTTTCAGTAGGTCGAACTTGACGTAAAAGTGGAATTATAACAGTTGGTCCTGTTACAATTAGAATTGCACCAAAAAGAACAGATATCTCAACTCCAAGATCTAGGAATAAATAAGCGGCGATAGAGGCTAGAAACCAAGTAATACCTATTCCTATGGTAATCAATTTAATTACCACGCCTCCAATCTTACGAAACTCAGACATACTTAGACTAAGGCCACCTTCAAAAAGAATAATAGCCACTGAAATAGAAACAAAAGGGCTTAATAGATTGCCCATAAGTGTATCTGGATCAATAAAACCCGTAACAGGACCAGCAATAATGCCAAAAGCTAAAAGCATCAAAATAGCTGGTAGTTTTGTACGCCATGCCAACCATTGAGCTGATATACCTAACGCAATAACACTAGCTAAACCAATTAATATATGATCATCCATAAATATCTACTTATTTTTATTAGTGAACATAATACTCTTTTTAATAAGATTTAGGTCACATTAAATGATAAAAATTTATCCAAAAGGGAATGATTTAGTTTCGTATTCTGATTATTATTTAGCAGTTACCTCACAACGGTTTAAAAAAATTGAGTATGGCCAAAAAAGGGAAGAAGCTTTCTAAAAAATTGACCTTATTTGATGTATATGCAGTAAGTACAGGAGCTATGTTTAGTTCAGGGTTTTTTCTTCTTCCAGGCATTGCTGCCATGGAAACAGGAAATGCTGTTTATCTTGCATATCTAGCGGCAGGGTTTTTGATTCTACCATCTATGTTAAGTGTTGCAGAATTATCAACAGCAATGCCGAAAGCAGGTGGAGCATATTATTTTCTAGATAGAAGTCTAGGACCACTCATGGGAACAATTGGAGGGCTAGGCTCTTGGATTGCACTCATTTTTAAAAGTGCTTTTGCATTGATTGGAATGGGAGCTTATCTAACCCTCTTTGTAGATGTGCCAATGCTTCCCTTAGCTTTAGTACTAACAGTAGCATTTGGATTGCTTAATATTTTTGGTGCAAAAGAAACAGCAATTCTTCAAAGAGTTTTAGTTGGCTCTTTAGTTCTAATACTAACATTATTTCTAATTCAGGGATTAAATTATATGTATATCGGTGGTAATATTCTCCCACCACTCCAAGAGGATAATTTCTTTACAAATGGCATTAATGGTTTCATATCGACTATCGGATTAGTGTTTGTTTCCTATGCTGGATTAACAAAAGTTGCTAGTATTTCAGAGGAAGTTCAGAACCCGGATAAAGTTATCCCTTTAGGTATGACATTATCATTACTTACTGCTTCAGTAGTTTATGTAGTAGGGGTATTTATCATGGTAAAAGTTTTACCAGCCGATGAACTTTTTTCTAGTCTAACTCCTGTTGCAGATGCAGGAAGGGTAATGTTAGACTTCCTTCCTGGATCAACCGGAGTGCTCCTAATTGTTATCGCGGCAATTGCAGCTTTTGCTTCTACTGGAAATGCCGGAATTATGTCGGCTTCCAGATATCCGCTCGCTATGAGTAGGGATGGACTTCTAAGTACTGTATTTGGTAAGATTGGAAAATATGGAACACCACACATTGCCGTTATTGCAACAACAATTTTTATGGCATGTGTTATAGTACTATTTGATGTTGAATCATTAGCGAAGTTGGCAAGTGCATTTCAGTTGCTACTTTTCTGTTTATTGAATCTTTCTGTAATAGTAATGCGAGAGAGTAAAATTGAAGCCTACAAACCAGGATATAAATCTCCATTTTATCCATGGGTTCAAATTGCTGGAATGGTTATTTCATTATGGTTAGTGGCCGAAATGGGTTTGTTAGCTGTTGGTTTAACAGGAACTTTAATTATAGTTTGTATAGGATGGTACTTCTATTATGCTCATGGAAAGGTAAAACGACAGGGTGCTATTTATCATATACATGCTCGATTAGGTCAGCTTAGGTATGAAGCACTTGAGCATGAGTTAATGACTATAATAAATGAGAAGAATGTGAATACTTCTCTCACGTATGAGGAAGTGATTGCTAGATCAATTTTTCTTCAAGCCTCTAAAAATCAAACAAATTTCGAGCGCCTAGTAATGAAAGCGACGATTAATTTAGATCGCAGATTAAAACTTAAACGTCAAGTTTTGAAAGAACAGCTTTCAAATTTAGATCAAAATTTTTCACAACTTAGAGAAGGTGTTTTCTTTAAGTATGTTCAGTTAGAAGAAGTGATTATTCCGGAAATGGTAGCGATACAGTCAAAAGAAGGAATTAACATCACAATTGGTAAGGAAGAAACTGTTGCTCATGCAATTTTGTTTCTCGTTACTCCAGCAAACCGTCCACTTTTACATATGAGGATTATTGGCCATTTAGCAGAACTAATAGAGGCCGATGAATTCCTAAATCGTTGGAAAAAAGCTAAATCGGAAAATGAACTTAAAGAGGTTTTATTAAGCGATGAACGATTCGTTCATATTCGTTTAAAAGAACATACCAAAACTGAAGAATGGATTGGAAAAGCAATTATGAACATCTCATTACCAGGCGAGTGCTTAATTGCAATCGTTGAAAGAGATGGAGAGATTGTAATTCCAAAAGGGAAAACAATTCTTGAATCTGGAGACGTTCTTTCTATTCTTGGCTATCCTCAAGATATATCTTCATTGAAAGAGTTACTTGATAGTTAAAGTTGAATCTTTGAAAAATAGGATAGGGTTTCGTCTATTGAAAGAAATTTTTCTTCACTTTCTTTCATATTTCTCAGTGTGAATAATCCTTTTTCAAGTTCTTCATCACCAACTATAAGAGTAAAGTTCGCATTTTCGCGATTTGCGTCTTTCATTTGTGCACGCATCGATCGTCCTAAATAATCCATCGTAGCAGAAATGCCATTATCTCTAAGTGTTGGTAATGTAGTTAGTGCGAATGCTCTCGCGGCATCACCAAGACTGACAATATACACATCAACCGATTTTGGCTCAGCTAGTTTAATACCTAGCTCTTCACAAGCAATCATCAGACGTTCAATACCTGCAGCAAAACCAACTGCAGGGGTAGGTTGGCCGCCAATTTCTTCTACTAACAAGTCATATCGACCTCCACCAGCAAGTGCATCTTGTGATCCTAAATCCGAACTAGTAAGCTCGAATGCTGTCCGAGTGTAGTAATCCATTCCACGAACAAGAAGTGGATCTATGGTAAATTCAATATCCAGTTTTGCCAGATACTCACAGACTAAATTAAAATGCTCAGAAGATTCATCATTCAAATAATCGCTGATTATCGGCGCGTTCTTGATGAATTCTTGATCTTCTGGTTCTTTAGAATCAAGTATACGCATTGGGTTTTTCTCAAGTCTTAGTTGAGAGAGTTCACTAAGTTGATCAAAGTTTGGTTGTAAGTATTCTTTTAGTAAAGTTTTATATTTTTTTCTACTCTCAGGATCTCCAACGGAGTTAATTTTTAGATTGAAGTTTTTAATACCAATTCTCTTATAAATACCCATCATAAAGGCAATACATTCTACATCAGCAACAGGATCATCACTCCCTATTATTTCCACACCAAATTGATGAAATTGTCGCTGTCTTCCTTTTTGAGGACGTTCTGCACGAAACATTGGCCCAATGTAGTACAACTTTTGAGATCCGCCACGTTGGTCTAAATGATGCTCTACATAAGATCGAACAACAGGGGCGGTAAGCTCTGGGCGAAGTACATAATTGCTATCACCCTTAGTAAAAGCAAAGATTTCTTTTGTAACAATATCCGTTAATTGGCCAACACCACGTTTGATAAGCTCAGTTTGCTCCATAATAGGAGTTCGAATTTCTTCAAAATTAAACTTTGCAGCTTCTTCATGAATAATATTCTCAAGGGCTCTCCATTTTGGAGATTCATCAGGTAGAATATCAAACATGCCAAGATGAGTTGTATATTGTGCTTTTGCCATTCGGGCTCAATTACTTTTTAAATTAGGTGTGCAAAGATAAGGTTCGTGTGGATGAATTTCCTTACAATAACTACCTTATAAATCAATAAAGAGTAAATTGTTAAAAAGTCAGTTAATTGAATTTAATCGGTTATGAATATTACTATTACTAGAGGAGTAGTTAAATAAGTATGTCGCTATCACAACAAGCAGTTGGTGGAGTACTATGGGCATCTGTTGAAAAATTTGGTGGTAGAGGAATTCAATTTATTTCAACTATAGTTCTTTCAAGAATACTTTTACCAGATGATTTTGGTGTATTGGCGACAATTGCCATTTTTTTTGCACTTGCAAATACTCTTATCGATAGTGGTTTTAGTCAAGCTTTAATTCGTGAAAAGGAAATTAGTGAATCTGATAAGACAACTACTTTCTATATAAACTTAATTATAGCGATTATACTATTTTTGGTTCTGTATTTTTCAGCACCCTTAATTAGTAAGTTTTTTAGGCAAGAAATACTGATAAACCTTACAAGGTTTATGGCATTAACACCATTATTCTTTTCAGCCACAATTGTTCAAAGGGCTTTATTTACACATAGAATAAATTTTAGAACTCAGGCTCTGATTAATCTGGTTGCTTCGGTTTTAAGTGGTTGTGCAGCAATAACTTTAGCAATCTACGGTTTTGGTGTTTGGGCATTAGCAAGTCAACTTGTATTAATGTCATTCACAACCTCATGCTTATATTGGGGATTAAATCCATGGATTCCCAAAGGGTTTATTAATAAAGAATCAGTAAATAAGTTATTTGGATTTGGCTCTAAGATGATGCTTACAGGGTTATTAAGTACAGGCTTTAAACAAATTTATAAAGTCATTATCGGTAGATTATATAGTCCAGCACTTCTGGGTTTTTATTCTCAAGCTGAGAATTTTAAGAATGTTGTTTCTGAAAATCTAGTAGGAGTTTTAGCTAGAGTCATTTATCCAACTCTTTCTAAAGTAAAGGATGATACAGAACGTCTTAATGAAGCATATAAAAAAATACTTCAAGCCATATCATTTTTTGTTTTTCCTGCTATGATAGGAATGGCAATTAGTGCAGAACCAATGATTATTACTTTAATAGGACAGAAATGGGTTGAATTAGTACCAATTCTCCAAGTATTATGCATTTCAGGCCTTATATATCATCTACAAGTAATTAATATTGATATACTAAAAGTTGTTGGCAGATCAGATCTAGTACTTAAACTTGAACTTATAAAAAGATCAGGGGTAGTAGTAGCTATTCTTATTGGATTAAACTATGGTTTTTGGGGGCTTATAATAGCTCAGGTTATTAGCTCTTATTTTGCCTTATATATTAATATGACGTACACTTCTTCAATAATTAACTATAAAAAGTGGGATCAAATTAAAGATGTATTTCCTGTACTTTTACTCAGCTTACCAATGGCTTTAATTGTGTTTGGTCTAAGTCAGTTTTCGTTTCAATTTCCTGCAATTAAACTATTAACTCTAGTACTTTCAGGTATTATATCTTATGTAGGGTTATGTATGATTTTAAAACCGAAGCCATTTCGAGACATTATCTATTTACTGAGACCAAAATTCCCAATTCTCAACAAAATTAACGTATGATTCAGGTTACAAAACCCTTTTTACCACCAAAAGAGGAGTACTCAAAATATCTCGATAGTATATGGGAAAGAGAATGGCTCACAAATAACGGCCCATTAGTACAAGAGCTTGAATCAAAACTCAGATCTTATTTAGAGTTAGATAATTTATGGTTTTTAGGAAATGGTACCATTGCATTACAAATTGCCATTAAAGCTTTAGAATTAGAAGGTGAGATTATTACTACACCTTTTTCTTATGTGGCAACTACCTCATCAATAGTATGGGAAGGTTGTAGTCCCATATTTGTTGATATCGAACCTACTACCTTAAACATAGATCACCAAAAAATTGAAGAAGCTATTACTGAAAGAACATCGGCAATATTAGCTACTCATGTATTTGGTAATCCTTGCAATATTGATGCTATTAAGAAAATTGCCAAAACACATCATCTAAAAGTAATTTATGATGCTGCCCATTGTTTTGGTACTAAATATAAAGGGCGATCTGTTTTTGAGTATGGTGATATTAGTACTTCTAGTTTTCATGCAACTAAACTATTTCACACGATTGAGGGAGGTGCAGTATTTACAAATGATGACGAACTCCATAAAAAAATGTGGTATTTGAGAAATTTTGGGCATGATGGACCTGAGAAATTTAATGGAGCTGGTATAAATGGGAAAAACTCTGAATTTCATGCAGCTATGGGCTTGTGTAATCTAAATCATATACAAGAAATTCTAAAGACTAGATTTAATCAAAGTTTGTTGTACTCAGATTTACTAAAAAACGATCAAATTAAATCAATTACTATTCAAGAAAATTCTGAATGGAACAGAGCGTATTACCCAGTTATTCTTAAGAGTGAAGAAATAGCTTTGAAGGTTAAGCAAGCTCTTGAAATGCAAAACATCTTTCCACGTAGATACTTCTATCCAAGTTTAGATACTTTAGATTATGTGAATAAGAGTAAGGCAACATTTTCAAATAGTATTTCCAAAAGAATACTATGCCTGCCTTTATTCCATACTTTGAAAAAAACTGAGCAAGAGAAAATATGTAGTGTCATTATTGATAATGTTGGAAACTAAATTCCATGGCTACAAAAAAGGCAGTTTTAATTTTTTCGGGAAATAATCAAAGAGCTGTAATAGCATTTTGCAGGGTAGCGGAAAAAAATAGTGTTCCAATTTTGATCATATCTTCTGGAACATCAGACACCATTTATGATACTACATATTCAAAATTTGTAGTTCATAAAAGGGAGAGTAGAGTGTTAAATTATGAACATATTCTTAGTATTTGTAATCGAGTAAAAGCTGAAAAGAATATCGATGAAATAATTATTCTACCAAGTACTGAGTTTTTAAACCGTTTTTTACTTAATCACAAAAAAAAGCTTGAATCAAATGCGATCATCGTTCCACTTGTAGATAAGAATTTGTATGAATTAGTATCAGATAAATCTAGTTTTTCAAAAATATGCAGTGAAAAAGGCTTTACTATTCCTCAAAAACTACCTTCAGCAAATAAGCATTCTATACCATTTGTGGTTAAACCAAAAAAGTATTTTTCGAGCAAGAATGAAGTCCAAATAAAACCACAACTAATAACTAATGAAAACGATCTTAAACGTCTTAAAGATAAACTAAATCTTGAAGAACATTTTCTTGAAGAATACATTGGCGGAGATTGTTATTACTTATTGTTTTATATAAGTAAGGTTAGTGACAAAAAGGATGTATTTTTTTCTCAAAAAAATCTTGTTCAACAAGCCGAAGGCGGCTCGATGATTGCATCAATTTCTAGTGAACTGCATAATAATAAAATTTGCCAAAAATATTTAAAACTCCTAAAAGGCATTGGTTTTTTTGGCCTAGTTATGATTGAACTGAAGTATACTGAAGGAGCATATTATATGATTGAAGCAAACCCAAGGTTATGGGGACCAAGTCAATTATTCGTAGATGCAAATATTCCAATTTTCGAACAATTTCTAAGTGACTTAGGGTTTCATATCACATCAAATGAAAATGAAAAAAAAGCACATTACTTTTGGAATGGTGGGATAGTTGAAAACATGAAAGATGGAAAGGATTTGAAAATATATAAAGGTGGCGATAAAATTATGAATGAAGAATTTTCCGAATGGAAAGACTTGGATGTTTATAATCGACCAGACACCAAAAATATTTTCATTGATGAATCGAAAATGTAGTATTCTCATACCCAAAAATTATTGTAATAATGAGAAAAATTGATACCAAAAAGCTATTTGAGCTATACCAAAATACTAGTAAGCATTCTAATTATCAGATTTTACCAAGCTCGCTAAAAGAGATTATATCTGAAGATTGTCTAGAGATTCATTCTAGATTTGAAAATGAAAGAATGGACTTTCTGAACAATTCAATACGGTTTGAAAACAAACGTGTGATGGATATTGGTGGTAATACTGGTTTTTTCAGTTTTGAAGCTGTTGAAAGTGGGGCATCCGAAGTTGTATATGTTGAGGGAAATACTCCTCATGCAAATTTTGTTGAATACGGTGCTGAATTATTAAATAAAAATATTCTAGTAAAGAATAAATATCTCGATTTTGAAAATGACCTAGGGATAGGAAATTTTGATATTGTTCTACTTTTTAATGTGATACACCATCTTGGGGACGACTTTGGAGATCAATCGATTTCAATTGATAATGCAAAAGAAAAGATGATAGACTGTATAAACTATTTCGTTGGTAGAACAGATTTATTGGTTCTACAAATGGGTTATTGCTGGAAAGGTGATACTTCTAAACTCTTATTTGAAAATGGTACAAAAAGAGAAATGATTAGCTTTGTTGAATCAGCTGCAAAGGGTAATTGGAAAATTCGCGAAATTGGAATTGCAGAGGTTAGTGCTGATAATACAGAATATAGATCACTTTCAGACGAGAATATGAAAAGGCAAGATTCTATAGGTGAATTTAGAAACCGTCCTATATTTATACTTGAAAAAATAAGCAAAGTCTAAAACATTCAATGAAGTTTGAAGAGTTCAAGAGTAAATATTTAAAAACACCAGTTCATCATTACAAGAGCTCTGTAACTAAAACACCTTTGGTGAGTGTATGTGTTCAAACATATCAGCATGTGGGTTTTATTAAAGATTGTCTTGAAGGTATTATAAATCAAGTTACTGATTTTCATTTTGAAGTTTTATTAGGTGAAGATTGTTCTACTGATGGGACAAGAGAAATCTGTAAAGAGTACGCTGAAAAATACCCTGACAAAATTCGGCTATTTCTTCATGAAAGGGAGAACAATATCCATATTTATGGGATGCCAACCGGGAGATTTAATTTTTTCTACAATCTATATAATGCGCAGGGTAAGTATATAGCATTTTGTGAAGGGGATGATTATTGGAATGATCCTTATAAGCTCCAAAAACAACATGATTTCTTAGAAGCTAATTCAGATTGTTCGGTATGTTTTACTTCTGCATTATTTAAAAATGAGACTGAGCCAACTAAAAGTTATGTTTATCATCCAAGAAAAGTACTAGGTAATAAGAAATTTGAATTGAAAGATGCCATTTTCAAAGCTGGTGAGTTTATGCCTTCGGCTTCTATGTTCTTCAGAAAAGAATATTTAATAGACATTCCAAATTGGTTTTTTGATTCACCAGTAGGAGATATGCCTCTTTCATTGTATTTGGGTTCTCATGGTAAGTACGGGTACTTGAATAGCCAATCAGTAGTTTATAGAATTATGAGCCCAACTTCATGGAGTTCAGCAATGAGTTTTGAAAGAAGAAGAAAGGTTGCAAAAGGGTTGATTGAAATGCTTGAGAATTTTAATAAATACACCAATTATGAATTTAAAACTCTTATAGATAAAGAAATAAGAAGAGTTGGTTTCAATGATAGAAAATCTGTTATAAAAAGAGTCATTTCAAACAGTTATTTAGGGCAAATTGTAAAGAAAATCATCGGAAAAGAAAGTAATTAATAATCAATTTGAGTAGTAATAAACAAAGAGTACTATTTATATGTCTATCTAGGTCAACATTTGTTGATTCAGATATTCAATTACTTAAGCAGAAATATGATGTAAGAGAGTTTAAGTTTTTTAGTGGATCTAATAGCAACTATTTAATTCCAATTCGTTTTATAAAGCAATTCATTTGGCTACTTAAAGAAATCAAAAATGCAGACCTTATTTTTGGCTGGTTTGTAGATCTTCATCTTTTGATTCCAGCTTTTTTTAGTCATTTGTTCAAAAAACCGTTAGTTGCGGTAGTAGGAGGTACTGATGCCATGAATATTCCACATTGGAAACATGGAGTATTTGCAAGCTCATGGCGCTCCCCAATTGCAAAATATATTTATTCACATTGCGATCTCATTCTCCCAGTCTCTGAAACACTTATTTCTTCGACTAATTCCTATACCTTCTACCCTGAGGAAGTTGAATTTGGTCTGGAAAAAGAATTGAAAGAAATTAATGCAAAGGTAGTAGCCATTGCAACGGGATACGACGAAACTTTTTGGAAAATCTCAAACTATGAGAGAAAGCCTATCGTTACCACAGTAGCGTATATAGATTCTCAAAAGCGTATCTGGATAAAAGGAATAGATCTCTTTATTAGAACAGCTAAAGAAGTTCCTGAGGCAATATTTCAGATAGTTGGAATCAAAGAAAACCAGAAAGATTTATTGGGGAAAAATCTACCTGATAATCTTGTTATAATAGGGCCAAAGACAACGAAAGAGTTAGTAGAAATTTATAACTCGACTAGTATTTATGTTCAATTATCAAGAATAGAAGGATTCCCAAATGTATTATGTGAAGCTATGTTATGTGGATGTATTCCAGTGGGAAGTGCTGTTTTCGGAATAAATGAAATTTTAGAAAAAGAAGGATATATAATTAATACACCTGAAGTTTCAGAGATTAGTAATACCATAAAAGACACTTTGAAGATAGCAAATGACCTTGATCGTAATATATTCAGAAGTTCGATTCTGGATCGTTTTCCTGCAACCAAAAGAGAAAAAGCATTATTAAGTGAACTTGAAAAAGTTGGTTCATATCAGAATAGATAAAAGTGATTCAAGAATTCGTTATTCTTGACGGAATAAAAAAATGAAGCAATAATGAAGCGTATTTTAGTCCTTGCCCCACATGCTGATGATGGTGAATTCTCAAGCGGTGGAACCATAAAACGATTTACAGAAGAAGGAAAAGAAGTAATCTATGTAGCATTTTCACCCTGCAAGAAGTCAATGCCTGACGGAAGTGTAGAGAATCAGCTATATATGGAACTCGAAAAAGCTGTAAATCATCTTGGAATCCAATCAAATCAACTTATTAAGTTTGATTTTCCCGTACGTGAGTTTCCAAAGTATAGGCAGGAGATTTTGGAAGAATTAATAAAGCTTAGAAAGAAGTACAATCCAGATCTAGTTCTCCTACCAAATTCGAATGATATTCACCAAGACCATCATACAATTTATGAAGAAGGTCTACGTGCTTTTAAGCATATAAAGCTGCTGGGTTATGAATTACCATGGAATAATATCACCTTTACAAACACCTTTCACGTTAAATTAGAATCCAGACATTTGGATGCAAAAGTAGATGCAATATCAGAATACAAGAGCCAGGGATTCCGTCCATATATGGAAAAAGAGTTTTTCTACGGACTTGCGAAAGTTAGGGGTATTCAAGTGAACGCAGATTATGCAGAAGCTTTTGAACTTATAAAGTGGGTTATTTAATACTAGATAAAGCTAGTTTTTGTTTATTAGAAAGAGTTCCCGATACCATATCTTGAACAGCCCAATTGTTATCATACGGAATCTGATCATATTTCTTATTAATGAGATCTATTATAATAAAACTAGTTCTATTAGAGTCGATAGCAATTAAGTAATTATGAATACTGAGCGTATTTTGAATCCATTCTAAGTCTTCTAGACCTTCTGGTTTTCCGGGTAAGTTTTTAAATGAAATCTTTTTTAATTCATTTCTGTCTGATACAAAAATTTCACCCGATGCAGTACTTGTCGCAATAACATTATCATTGAGAATATGTCCACCATGTGGATTCTTTAGGTTATTGAGTAAGACTTCGGAAGAATTATCAGACGTATTTATTTGATACACTTTACCTTCATGGAAAAAGGTTGCAAGAATAAATTCAGGATTATCTGGATTATAAGTAACAGAATTAATAAATGCGGCACGCTTTGCAGTTGGTAAATGGTCAGACTCAGGATTCGTAACGAGATAATAAGGGATTTTTCTTGCTCTTAATTCAGCTGCAGTACTGGTATCTCTTGTTAATATAATGTCCTGATTTGTATCAGGATCTAACGCTTTATTGAAGCCGTTTTCCCATGCAAGCCATTCAAACATTACTTTTTTAGTTGAATAGTCATACTCTTGAATTAAGTCAAAGCCAGATGAAGAAATAATTATTCGGTTCAAATCAATGGGATGAAATTGAACCGTATGTATATATGAAAACCAGGGATTTGAAAGCTTCTCTTGTTCACCAAATTCTGAGAGAATATATATTATGTTTTCAGCAGCAAATGCAAAGCGTTTTTCATGGAAATCAATACCACGAGGTTCAAATACTTCACATAATTTGTGTTCATTATTTGTTGCCCCATTTTTTAAACTTAAAGAAATAACACCACCTTTTGATGGGGCTCTTCGTTCAACACTTCCTGTTTTTCCGCTCTTATTATTTCTGGATGAAATATAGCGTTTTCTGATTGCCTGAAGATCAAAGCTTTTAACCGTTAGTATGAGATTAATCTCTCCATAAAATCCCGAGTCTTTTGAAAATGAACTAAGATCAATTTGAGTTTCTATCATTTACTAAAGTTCCTCAAATAGCTTAATTAGTTCATGGGTTAAGTTTTTTCTGGAATAAATTTCATGCTTATCATTTACTTCAGAAGTAGACAAAGTTCCAGACTTCCATACGTCAAATAAATTGCTAATTCGTAGCTTGATCGCATCTTTATTATGGTAATCTATCATCTCATTTCTATCACATGAATGTATAATATCAGCGGCATCTCCATTTACAGGTCCAATAGAAAGCATGGGTGTTTTAGAAGCTAGGTATTCAAAAATTTTCCCAGTTATAATTTGTTTATTACCAGGTGATTCTGGAATTAAGAATAATAGTGCTTCCGCATTAATCATTCTTTTAACTGCTTCTTTATGTTCAACAAATGGTAAAAACTCAACTACTTCTGTCAGCCCGAAATTTATAAATGATTCTCTAATTTCATCATGTACATTACCAGTAAATGAAAGTTTAAATTTTTCTTTGAACTCTTTATCCGCTTCACATAACTCACTAAGAACTTCCCAAAGAGGCGCACAATTTTGATTTACTTTAAGATTACCTATATAGGAAAGTCGAAAAAAATTAGTGTCTAAATCTTGATTCAAAAACTCGAAATCTTCAATATCATACCCATTAGGAATTACTTTAATATTCGAAGAACGATCATCGTATTCAGATTTTAAACCATTGCTAACTACAGTAACTGCATCTGCGGTTTTCAAAACTTTTGTTTCAAGTATTGAATCCTTTCGGATTGTTTTCGAAGTTCTAGGTAAAAATTTATTGTAATAGATATTTGTCCATGGATCTCGCAAATCTGCAACCCATGGTATCGAATGCATTTCTTTTAATGATAAACCGATCATGTGAGCACTATGTGGTGGACCTGTAGTAACAATTAGATCAATCTGTTGCTTGCCAATTATTTGCTCAGCGGCTTTCACTGCATAGGGGACCCAACCCTTTCTTGCATCTGGTATAAAGTAATTTGCCCGTACGTACGCGGAAAGTTTTTTAATAAATGAGGTGGAACCTTTAATATCCCCCATTCCCACACTCGTTGTTTTCCCTCTGCTAGCTTGTCCTGTAAGTAGATTAAATATCCTGAAAGGTTCAAGAGTTTTTGTTTTTACAATATTTGTAGACTCAGGTATATCATTTATTAGTGATTCATCAGTATTTGGATAGCTTCCATCTTCTGGAGTTACAATAATAGCTTTCCATCCATTTTCTGGTAAATACTTAACAAACTTAAGCCAACGTTGAACACCTGGTCCACTTGCAGGTGGCCAATAATAGGCAAAGATCAGCGCTGTTTTTAATTGATCATTGCTCACGATTACTTCTGACTTTAAAGAAGGTAAATCCAGCAAATACGGCCATTAAAATCTGACTTATTAAAGAAAACCATGAAAGTTTTACTCCAAGAGCATGAGATGATGGTTTGAAATCAAGTTCAAGTGTATGTTTACCTTCTGGTATTTGTATACCTCTTACCAAATAATTTGTTTTATGTATTGGAACTTCTTCTCCATCCAATAATGCAATCCATCCTGCAGGGTAATAGATTTCACTTAATACAAGATATCCAGCTTTAGATCTAGTTGTTTCGATGGTCATTTCAGCTCCAGTATAATTTGTAACTTCCACAACAGAAGTACTATCATAGGCAGTGATAGCATCGAAATTTTCTATAACTGCTACTTTCGAAAAGTCAACATTACCCGGATATAAAAGATTATATGCCTCTATCGATTCGTTTACGGTAATAGTTGAATCAACGAAGAAAGCTTTAGGTAGAACATTATCTAATTCGTAAACAACGCCCGACTGTCCTGTAAAAACAGGTGTAATTCCAGGTATAGATAATCCAGGAGAATAGGTAATGTATTTTGCATTTAACATTGCAAGTAACTCTAGATTTATACCAACGGGGCCACTATAAAGTGGATTTTGATCAGCAATAAAGACTTCTTGAATCAGTCCAAGTTTTACTGCAGTATAGCCACCCAGTGATGGGTAAAAATATGAAGGAACTGAATTGCTAAATGGATTATCAAGTAAAGGGAAAACTCTATATGGATATGTTGAATTTTCTGATATATGTTCCTCAATATATCTATCAATATCCCTCTTTTGAGATTCAATATAGGTAACTGGACCTACATTATTTGAAACGAAACTTTTTTCGGGCATATAGCGCTTATCAACGCTTATCATATCTACAGATACTATAAGTATTAAAGACATGGTGCCAAGTGCAGGACTAACTTTAGATTTGCTCATCAAATATATAGCACCTAAGCCAACACTTAAAAATATGGCAAGTCGTAGTAAGTCAGATTTTGCCTTTTCTTCTCTTGATGGGACAAGTCGAGTATTTATATAACTTCGAGTTTGTTGAAGAACTTGAGGATTTTGTGGGTTAAGCTGATTCTGTTGAGCTATCTGATTAGCAATATTTGCTACTTCCCGATCATTTGAATATTCCAAAGAATTGGAATAAATAAATAGAAGTAGGAATACTGCTAATGTAGAACCAATTGGTGGGTATAAACTTTTTAAAGAAAATGATTTGTCACTAATTGAATTAATTAGCCAGTTTAAACCATATACGCTAACTACTGTAAAACAAAAAGCAGTTAGAACTAACCAAGTTTCAGGGGCCCTGAATTTGTTAAAGAATGGGATTATTTCGAAAGCAAGGTTATTCAATAGAGCAAAATTACTTCCCCATGAGAAAAACATTGCTAATAGTCCTGTTCCAAAGAAAACGAACATTATTTTAGTTCTTACTTTAAATAAAGCAATAAGAAGAAGCGGAAGTGCAAGTACACCAAGGTAATGCGGGCCACTGGTAAATACTTTTGGTCCCCAATAATCTGGAGAAGCTCCACCAAAAATATTTGGTAAAATTAATGTGAGTGTTTCACTAATTCCTTGAGACCAGCCAAAGGCATAACTAGGGTCAAGTGAGTTGGTCCCACGTATTGCAGAACCACCGCGCATGCTATAATGAGCGTACTCTTGAAGTGAAAGTATTCGTTCTGCATTACCCAAGATCCCGATAACACCACCAACGATTAGTAGCCCTGTTACAATACCCCAGTTTTTTATCAAACCTTCTTTATATGCATTCCAACTGTCGAAAATCCAAAGAAAACCAAGTAGATAAAAGAAATAATAGGTTATTTGCGGATGACCAGCTCGAATTTGCAAAGCTATAGCAACACTAAAAAGTAATAACCCAAATATTTTTTTAGGGTGCCTAGTTAAAACCCAATAGCCAGAAAGTATCCATGGTGCCAATGCAAGAGCAAAAAACTTCGAAGTGTGTCCAGCGATGATGATAATTGTAAAGTATGAGGTTAACCCATACATCAAGCTTCCAAAAACTGCAGATAATGACCGAAATCTCATCAAAATTAAAAAGAAGTACATTCCAGAGAAAAGGACCCAAAATTGAAAAGCCGGATATATCTTATGAAATACATTTGCAATTAAATCGAGATGGGGAACCTCTTTTATAACCGAAATCACAAAAGATGGCATTCCACCGTAAGTATTTGAAGCCCATAATGGCTCTTTGTCAAATTCTTCTCGATACTCGATTATCGACTCGGCAGCAGCTCTCCACTGAGTGATATCATGACGTTGGAGTTCTTTACCACCTAATGTAGTATCAAAAAATAGAATTAATGGGATTACAAAAAATATCGCCAGAGCAATTAAATGTTGGCGAGAAGAAGGTAATTTATAAAAAAAATCGGTTGAGGTAGTATCTGGAGATATAGGCATAAATTATTCTATTACTTTTGGAACCCTGAAATAATCTGAGTCGGCATCAGGTGCATTTTTTAAAGCATCCTCGTGAGAAATAGTTGGTTTAGCCTCATCTTTTCTAAGTCTGCTATTCATTTCAATCACATGTTCTAGAGGAGCGACATTCGTAGTATCAAGTTCATTTAACAAATCCATATAGCCTAGAATTTTATTCATATCTCCAGCTAAACTTTTTACATCTTCTTCTGATAACTGAAGACGGGCTAAATTTGCAACGTAACGGACTTCTTTTTCTGAAACTGACATAGTACTTATTTTTTTAGTAGCCTCTAAGTTAAGAAAGAAACCTTTAAAGGTTAATTGATAGTAGAAGAAATTTAAAGCTTTTGAATTGCCATCATTTTTAATGACTTTTGAGTTTTTACTTTCACTAAGAATACTATATTAGAACATGATCAAAAAGAAAGTAACCATATTAAATAGTTCAGGCTTACACGCACGTCCATCTGCTGCACTGGTAAAACTTGCAAGCAAATTTAAGTCTGATTTTTATATTCATATGTATGGATATAGAGTTAATGGGAAAAGTATTCTCGGGGTTATGACTTTAGCAGCAGAACAAGGTGCTGAGTTAGTTTTTGAGATTGATGGATCTGATGAAAAAGAAGCTCTAAAAAGTATTCTAGAACTTGTTGAAAACAAGTTTGGAATGGTAAATGAATAACTCCTATGAGTATTCAAATAAATGGAGAGATATCAATAAAAGGACTGCCTGGTAGTGATGGTATTGCTATAGGTAAGGTTTTGGTTATAGATCACAAGGCAAAAAAAATCCAGCCGAAAAAGATTAAATCAGAATCAATTTTAACTAATCTAAAACAATTCGCTAGTTCTAGGCAAAAGTTTTTAAAAGAACTAAATGAATTATCTAATAATTTAGACCAAAAGACAGCTGGAATATTAGAAACTCAGAAACATATCGTATCTGATATTGAAATTGAGCAGAAAATAAATACCGCCATTGAGGATGAACATTATTCTGTAGATTACTCAATCTATAAAGTTTTTAATGAGTTTATTGAACGATTGCGTGAGAGTGGATCAGAACTATTTCAACAACGTATAATTGATATAGAAAATATAAGAGATAGACTTATTGCACTTGCTTGTGAGAATGAAGCAAATATTTTTGAAGTTGAAAAAGGTGCAATTCTGATTGTAAAAGAAATTAGTCCTACTGATCTAATTTCTTATCACGAAAAAGGTATTTCAGGATTAATTATGGACAGAGGCGGTGTAACATCTCATGCTGCACTTATTGCCCAGTCATTGAATATACCATGCATAGTAAGTACTAAAATTGCAGTTCAATCTGCTTCATTAGCAAAACAAGCTATAATTGATGCTTCCAATGGGGAGCTGGTTTTAAATCCATCAAAGGAAAAACTTTCAGAGTTTAGAAAAAGAATAAAAAAGCTTAAAAGGGCTAGAAAAGTATTAAAAAATTCAAAAGCCGCTTCTGAAACAAAGGATGGAGTAGCATTTCATTTAAGAGCAAATATAGAGTTTACTCAAGAATTAGAATTAGCACACAGGTGCGGTGCTGAAGGTATTGGGTTGCTTAGAACGGAAGCACTTTTATATGAGGGTTTCATAAAGAAAAGTGAATCTGAACAAGATAAATTCTATGAAGAAATACTTCAAAATAGTTCAGGGCCTGTTACAATTAGATTGTTTGATGTGGGTGGAGATAAGCTAAATGCACATACTCCAGAAGAGGCAAATCCATTTCTTGGATGGAGAGGTATTCGAATGCTTCTTGATGAAAAAGAAATGCTTATTAGCCAACTTCGAGCAATACTGAAGATTTCAGGAAAGTTTCCAAATCGAGTGAAGATTCTTGTGCCTATGATTAGTGTATTTGAAGAAGTAATTGAAGTTAAAAGAACTATTAAACAGGTAAAGAAAGCATTAGACAAAGAAGGAATAGAAATAGATGACTCCATTCAAGTTGGAATTATGATCGAAGTTCCTAGTGCTGCTTTATTAGCGAATCATATAGCAAAAGAAGTTGATTTTTTTAGCATTGGAACAAATGATTTAACTCAATATACCTTAGCAGTAGATAGAGGAAATGATCAAATCTCTAAACTTTATCAACAGCATAATCCTGCAATATGGCGATTAATAAAGCTTACAAAAGAGGCAGCAGATGAGCACAAAATTGATCTTACTGTTTGTGGACAACTAGCAGGTGATGTACTTGGTGCTATCTGCTTGATTGGTATGGGTATCACAGATTTGAGTATGTCTCCAGCATCAATTTCCCGGGTTAAAGAAGTATTGATTACTCGCTCTAGAGAAGAATTAAGTGAGATTTCAGAATATATATTGTCTTGTAAAACTACTGCAGAAGTACAGCAATTTTACGAGAAATGGGGTAAGGTGAGTTAAGAAAGGTAAAGTTTATTTTTTAAGATTGATTTTCAAATAGCTGTATTTGGTTTTTGAAGGAAACGGTTCCATGGTTAAATAAATAAGTAAAATACATCTACGTAACTAAAAAAATAATATTATAATTACCATTAAGTAATTTAATTACGGAAATTATATTGAATTGATTAAAAAAAATAGGTAATTTAACTTTTCAACTTAAATAAATCTGATTGCCAATATGTTGGAAAAAAAATTCACTCCAAAAAGAACAATATGTAAAGTTACTTTTTCTGTTCCTTCTGAAATTGTAACAAAAGAAGTTGCTCTAGCTGGCGACTTTAACGAATGGGATACAACACCCCTTGATTTAGACGAAAAAAAAGGTGTCTATAAAGCAGAAGTAAAATTAAAACCTGAATCTGAGTACAAATTCAAATACCTGATTGACGGTGAAGTTTGGGAAAATGACTATGAAGCAGATGCTTATGTACCCAACGAATTTGGAACAGAAGATTCTCTTGTCGCGATTGGTAAATAACCTCATTGTTTAAAACACAATCTTTTGAAGATAAATTAGCTACGTCTTGGTTAGGACGTAGCTTTTTCTATTTTCCAGAATTAGGGTCTACAAATACCTACGCAAAGTCGATGAGTAGGGTTGATACACTGCATGGGACGTTGATTATTGCTGACGCTCAAACTAAAGGTAGGGGTCAATATAATAAAGAGTGGGAAGCAAATCCTGAAGAGAATCTTACATTTAGCTTAGTATTTGAGCCTAGAAGTCAACAACGGCTTACAATTTTAACTCTTGCTTGTGCACTAGCAATTGCTGATGTCTGTGGTGATCAAGTATGCTCTCCATTTGATCTTAAATGGCCAAACGATGTGCTTTATAAAGGGAGGAAGTTAGGGGGTCTTTTAACAGAAGCTATATTTAATGGTAATGTTATTGAAAGAGTAATCGTTGGAATTGGGATTAATGTTAATCAATCTGTTTTTGATTCTTCTTTAGAAAATTCAGCAACTTCACTTTCCCTAATAACCAAAAAAAAATATTCAAGAGAGCAGTTACTCGCTCGTATTCTTACAAAAATTGAATTTTATTATAGACTCTGGGACACGAGAGACATTCATTTAATAAGAACAATTAATCAAGCCCTATTAGGATTTGGATCATGGACAACGATTAACGTTAATGGGCAAGAAAGAGAAGGTAAGTATAAGTTTCTTGGAGTAAATGAAAATGGTTCACTTGTAGTATTGAATAAGGACCTCGAAGTAGATACTTTTTCATATGAGCAAGTCCGTATCCAACTTGATTAAAAAATCAGTTGAATCTTCACTTAGTTTAATTCCTCATGATAAGCCAAAGATAATTCTTGGTGTAAGTGGAGGTGCAGATTCAATGGCATTGCTATATACTTTTTATAAAATAGAAGTTGAAGTTTTAATTGTGCATATCAATTATGGTCTTCGTGGAAATGATTCAGATTTAGATCAAGAGTTAGTAGAAGGAATGAGTACTGAATGGGGATTTGAATGTTACTCTGTGAAGATAAATGACAAAATGAGAGAGGGTAATTTTCAAAGCTGGGCAAGATCAGAACGATATCGAATTTTTAATGAACTCAAGGAAATTAATAACCTAAGCTGCATAACAACTGCTCATCATCAAAGTGATCAAATCGAAACTATCTTGCAAAAAGTTTTTCGGGGAAGTGGGGCGGAAGCTTGGGAAGGTATGTCTGTTTGGGATGGAGAGTTATTTCGTCCTTTGCTACCTTTTTCAAAATCAGAGTTATTAATGTATTGCGAGGAGAATTCAATTCCATATAGAGTTGATAAAAGCAACTTAGAATCAAATTACGCAAGAAATTTTATTAGAAATGAGCTTGAAAAAAAATTCGATGGATTTTTCCCAGGATGGCGAACAAATATTTTAGCTTTATCAGAAAAAGGGAATCTTACTGGTTTAGCAATAGAGCATATAACCGATTCAATGTTAGTTGATGATGGACTGGATCTATCTAAGTATTCATCGCTGGATGAAAAACTAAAATCAGCTGTTTTAAAAAAATTTATTAATCTAAAATATCCACAAATATCTCTTTCAAAGGGTAGATTATTTGAACTATTATCAATCGAAGAATCTCAAGTTGGAACATCAGTTCAAATTTCAAATTCGGTTTCGCTAATTCGAGATCGTTCTTATTTCACTTTGCAAGAAGTAGAGATAACTAATAATACACTGGAATTTGATATAAATGAAGCTAAAGAAGGGATTGAGTTTGAAAATTTTGAAATCTCACTCACTGAAAAAATAAGTAATGAAAGTTCACTTTATTTAGATGCAAGTTTAATTAAATGGCCTTTAATGATTAGAACATGGAGAAAAGGAGATAAATTTATTCCATTTGGGATGGCAGGTTCTCAAAAAATATCTGATCATTTAGTAAATCGGAAAATTCCTTCATCAAAAAAAGAAAAAGCTTTGATATTAAGTGATGTAGATAGTACTATCTATGCCATAATTTTCCCGCTCAAAGCAGAAAATGGTGAAATTGGAACTATTTCTGAAATTATTAAATGTGATGAGCAAACAACCGAATACTTGACAATAAACTTGAAGTAGAAAATCATGAGCTTTTACCTTCCTGAGACTGTTAACTGTAATGGTGAAGTTTTCGAGGCTTTTATCACTAAAGAGCAAATTGAAGCCCGAATATCATTATTAGGGGCTCAACTCGATAAAGACTATGAAAATAAGAAGCCAATATTTATTGGAATATTAAATGGTGCATTCATTTTTTTAGCTGACCTAATGAGGAATGTTACTATAGAGTGTGAAGTAGATTTCATGAAACTGAGTAGCTATGGTGATGAGAAGGTATCATCAGGCGAAGTTACAGAGTTGAAAGAAATTGATGCAAAAGTTAAAGGTCGACACATAATTCTTGTAGAAGATATTGTTGATACAGGACTCTCCATGAAATACATAGTGAACCGCTTGAAGATTTATGAACCCGAATCAGTCTCTGTAATTACATTACTTCATAAAAAGGAGGCTACTAAGCATGACGTTCAAATTGATTATGTAGGTTTTGAAATACCTACCAAATTTGTTTTAGGTTATGGATTAGACTACGCTCAGGAAGGAAGAAACCTAGCTCAAATTTATGCTTTAAGTGATTCAAAGTAGTTGGGCTACTTTTGAAACAGAAATCGCCATTTAATAAACAATGGTAGATTTATTTTTCTTGGCATTGCTTAGGCTTACTAAGCACCGTATATTTGTTGCCCTTGAACAAGGAGAGGTGGCTGAGTGGCTGAAAGCGCTCCCCTGCTAAGGGAGTTTATTTGGAAACAAGTAACGAGGGTTCGAATCCCTCCCTCTCCGCACAAGCCAATGTAAAGTTAAGCCCACGCATTAATTTGTGTGGGCTTTTTTAATGGATATTATGTTCGACTTATTTCCTGACTATTTAGTCCCAGTTTTAATTTTTGTTTCACGAATATCTGACGTGAGTTTAGGGACTCTCCGTATTGCAATGGTTTCTCGTGGTTTCAAACTGCGAGCCGCACTTCTTGGCTTTTTTGAAGTACTAATTTGGACTATAGTAGTTACTGAGTTACTTCAGAATCTAGATGCATGGGAGAATTATATAGCTTATGCTGGGGGCTTTGCGATGGGGACATATATAGGAATGACCATAGAAAGCAAGCTTAAAGTTGGTACAATTATTGTCCGTATTATAACACAAGATAATTTCTTAGTGCTATCGGAGGCTCTAAAGAAAGCGGGCTTTATAATTACGAGTCTTGAAGGTGAAGGTGGATTTGGACCTGTTCGGATTATCTTTACAATTCTGAAAAGAAAAAGATGGAATGAAGTATTATCTGTTATTGAAACAAATGACCCAAATGCATTCTATTCATACGAAGATGTGAAGTACTCAACTTCAAGTGGTCATATGAGCTCTCCAAATACTTCTACATTTAATAGGTTACTAGGTACAAGAAAAGGCTTATAAAATTTTCTTAAAATCATCTTTGTATAGAGTTTCTTTATTAGAGTTTGCTCAGAATATTGATTCCGTACTTTTTTTTATTCTTATTGTATGTTCAACAAAATAGAGGGTTATGAAGCATTCAAATTTTTTGTTTAAAGCATTACTTACAATAAGTGTTCTTTTTGGGGGATTAACTTATGTACAAGCTCAAGATATCAGAGTAGAGGAACCAATATCCGTTATTAAATCTATTGATAGTGATGACCCATTAAGGTATTACCATGGGGCTTATCCAGGAATACCAGCTGGCGATATAAACGGTGATGGAGTTACGGAGTATCTTGTTCAAAATTCATTTTACCCTGATAAAAGCACCCCTGAAATAGGAGACTGGACTGAAAATACGTTAGTATATAATATGGATGAGAATGCAGTCACTACATATTACAGTATAAGATCAGGATTGCTTTTTGAACCTGCCGGAGATTTGAATGGAGATGGAAGGGATGAGCTCGCATCAGTAGTCGATGGATCTCTTCAGATTTATACCTTTGGAACCGGAGATTTTGATATTTCAGGAGAGTTAACTCTGCTATTTGAAACTGACGCCTTGGTCCTTCTCAATCAATTTGTACCCACATATGATTTTGATGACGATGGTTTCAATGATCTACTAATTGGTAGTTATGATTACACTACTGGTAGTTCTTTTCATATTCTTTTTGGTGGAGGAACGGGCGAGAGTTTTGAATTCAAAGCAGTAGATATATCACCTGATTTAGGGGATGTAGAAATCCAGACTAATGCGGGCGACATTATTGGAGATGAATCGAGCGATGTAATACTATTAGCAACTACCCCTTGGCCACAGGAACTAAAGGCTGTTGCATATGAAGTGGATTCTTTGAGAAATATCAGTTTTGCAGGTTCTTCTGATTTTGGAAGTTTCAACACTGGAGCAAGTACTCTTAGATTTTTTGTTGCAAATATAGATGGCGAACACAAAGATGATCTTTTGTATAGCGAAGATAGATATACAAGTGGTAAAGGATTTACCCAATTCTTTTTCAATGACCCTACTCCATATATTGCGCTTTCTGTAGAAGATACATTAACTGCAAAAACAGGTGTAACTTCAAATGGTCAAATGCCAAACTGGGTTGAAAAGCAGGGTCCAAATGGTCATGGAATTGATCATATATTTGGAAGAAGCAATGGTATTGATGGTATGTATCAAATTGCTTTTTGGCAAAGGGGATCTTTAAGTTTAATATTTGGAGAAGATATTTCGATTGATAATCCTCTACCTGACCCTATACCATTAGAAACTGATGCTTGGGACGAGAATGACATTATATTTCAAACTAAGTTCGCATCAAAAAGTAGTAGATTCGGAATAGGTAATGAAAAAGCAGTCGTTGGAATTGGAAATCCCAATCTTTGGAATATCAGTAGACTAAGGGTTCCTACGGTAAAAAATTTCGGAATACAGACAGCACTTGCTACTTTACCTATCCACTTTTTTGAATCTGAAATTCAAGAAACCAAAATAGTACCACCTAATGGAGGGGACATTCCTATTGGATTAGGCATAGTTGTTGAATATTTCCCAACTCAATATTTATCATTATTCTTACAGAGTGGCCTGCCACTTGATTTTATTGGAGAGGAAGAAATTTCATCTCCAACAAGTCATGCACCAACTGGAAGCTTTGAAGCGAATGGAGCGCAGGGAGTAAATTTTGATATAGGTAGCGATTTATATAGCAATGCAGGATTTACCGTTTGGTTTAGAAAAGAAGTTTCTGCTGAACCAGATACAGCTACGTTACTTCACTCCATTCGGGTTACTGATTTCCAGGAATTTGGAGAGGATGATAATCCAAGTGTGTGGACCAACAATATAGGTGACATTAATAATGATGGCTTTGATGATTTATTAATGTCTAGCGGAAACTCATTTTCAAATCGTTCGCCAGTTAATAAAGCTTGGCTCTTTTATGGTGGAGAAAGTTATAGTACCATGCCGGATTATACTTTCGATTTCAGTCAAGATTCTTCTATTGCTAATTCTTTTAGCTCTTTTATAACTACAAAAATGGAACCCCTTGGCGATATTAATGGGGATGAAATTGATGATTTCGCTCTATCCGTAAATGGTTTTGGTAATACGGGAGCAGTATATATTTATTATGGCGACGAGCAATTTTTTAGCGCTGAAGTTCAACAAACGGAGTTTAGATACCCAGATTTAATATTAACCCCCGACGTTGTTGAAGGTCAGACTATTTCTGGATATGGAAAAGATGTTAGTTCCGGAGATTTTGATGGAGATGGAGATCTAGATATTGCAGTTATCCACTCAGGCTATGGGACACCCTCCCCAGCTATCATTAACATATTCACAAATGATGGAGATGGGAAACCTGACATTTTCCTAACTAGTACACGAGTACCATTAGGACAAGAAGGTAGCGCAAATGTTTCAACGACTTATAATGGTTCCATAACATTTTTACCGAAAGAAGATGGTAAAACACATCAGGATCTATTATTCACACCCGGTGGGTTAAGTGGATATCCCAATGCCATCATATTTGAAGGTGGAGCAGAAGCAGATTCACTGCCAGATATCGTACTTCCCAATCCTAACAGATTTACTGGATTTGGTTCTATTAATAGTGTTAAACCTGGAGTTGGTGATATAAACGGTGACGGATTTTATGACATCATGATGCTAAGCCAGTTTGATAATGAAGATGCTTTTGTCTCGAGTCGAGTATATATGTTCAGCCCAAACTCTGGAATTGAAGCCACCAATATCGAAAACGAGTCTTTAAATCCGTTCGAGTATCGGTTATCTCAGAACTATCCTAATCCCTTTAACCCAAGCACCAATATTGAATTTGTTCTACCTAAAGCAACTATTGTTAATATAAAAATCTATGATCTTTTAGGAAGAGAAGTCGCCGATTTAGTTAATAATCAGCAATATCAATCTGGTGCCCATACAGTACGTTTTAATGCATCTAGACTTGCTTCCGGTATGTATATTTACCGTATGGAAGCAGGTGGATTTACTCAAACCCGCAAAATGGTGTTAGTAAAATAAGCTTTACTTTCAAAATTTCGACTAAACTGAATTATTAGAGTTACAACAGTAGATTGCATTGCTGCTACTTTTTGTCCTTATTGTATGTTCATTAAAATAATGGGTTATGAAGTATTTCAATTTCAATGCAGTATTATTTGTAAGTATTTACTTGTTTGGTCCAACAAGTTTAGTAGCTCAAGAAATAAACAAAATAGAACCACTAACTATTTATAAGTCAGTACAAAGTGAGAATCCACTCAGATATTTCCATCCAGCGGATATTGGTATTCCTGCTGGAGATTTAAATGGAGATGGATTTCAGGAGTTTATAAGTCATTCGAGCTTTAGTGCCAACCTTTCAACACCAGAATTGGGAGACTTTATTGATAAGTCTTTAGTTTGTAATTATAGCGATGAAGGAGTAAGAACGGAATGTAGTATTTATGAAGGAGGGCATCTTTTTCCGGTAGGGGATTTAAATAATGATGGTAGAGATGATCTTCTTCTAGAAGAAGATGGAGTGATAAAGCTATGGAGTTTCCTGAACCACGGTGATTTTGATGTAAATACTTCATCAGAAGAATTTCTGAACTATGATTTTGGATATTCAGTAACTCAGGTAGTTCCGGGTCATGATCTTGATGGAGATGATAAAGAAGATCTAATTATATCTTCAAACGGTTTAAGTGGGAGCAACGAATTATGTATAATTTTTATGGAACCGGCGGAACAACGATGCTCTGCAGATCAAAGCTGGTTTGATTTTTCTGTGGGTACAGATGATTTTCAAGTAAATATAGGTGACGTAATAGGCGACGATAACGAAGAGATTGTGATATTACACACCTCTCAGCCTCCTTATCAACTTTCAGTGTCTGTTTTTTCGGTGGATGACCAGCGAGAAATTACACATGAAAGCACTACAGCTTTGGGCGCTGCTGAAGCTCCAGCCTTTGATCACCGAATGTATGTAGCAAATATTGACGGAGATTATAAGGATGACGTGATAGCCAACGCCATCATCATTCCCAGTACCTCTCGAGCACGAGAATTATTATTAGATAGCTTTTTTGGTGCCTCAATTGGGGCTCACCCAGAGAATGACACATTTATAATGCAATCAATTCCAGGGGAAGTACCATTTACTCAGCCAAGAGTAGTGTATTCGGGAAATAGAATAGTTCAGGTTTCTGAAAACATAGACGGTGATGTCGGAATCGCTCTTGCAAACACAAATAGCTTGTCAATATGTTTAGGTAAAGATATTTTAAGCGCAACCGAAGAACCAATAGGAGATGCCTGCCAGAACGCAAAAATAGTTGATCAATTGGGTAGTAATCATCAAATACTTGAAAACGAGTTTTCACCTTCAATATTTACTGGAATAAATACTCCCCAAGCTTCGATTGATTTTTTAATCGGTGATTTAGACCGTTGGGCTTATGAAGCAGGGACAAGAACATTAAGTGTTAATAGTGATGATGAACTTATTACCAACACAGCGCTTAATAGCCTCTTTGATTTTTTTTCTGAGATTAATAATGTTTTTGTAACAAACCCATCTCCACCAGAAATACCGAATGGTATAGTATCGACAGCGGAATATTTTTCCAGAGGATTTACTACAGTTCTTAACGAAATAGGAACTGATTATAATTTCATGGGAGAAAAAGAGATTGTAAATATTACTGGAACACCATCAAATGTATTTACTATTAATGATCTGGTGACTTCTGTACGTCCTGGAGGTGTAGCTAGTTTTGATTTTACGGTTTGGTTTGAAATACCTATTGCAGAGAAAGATACAGCAACAAAAAAACAGCAATTAATCTTCGCCGACTTTGTTAACAGAGATTATCCGTTTCCATATTTAGGGATGACGGGTAATAATATAGGTGATTATGACGGAGATGGATACGATGATTTGCTGCTTGGGGCCAGATATGATACATACTTAGGAGAATATGTAAACCGAGCATGGTTGTTCCGAGGAGCAGAAGTGTACGACTGTTGTGCTTCTAGCGAGCATCCGGATATAATTTTAGATTTTAATCAAGACACGACCGCTGTTAATGGTTATGAATATTTAGGAATAGGTACTTCCATAGAACCTCTTGGGGATATTGACGGAGATGGGTATGATGATTTTGGGTTAGGTTTGCCTAATCATTACGGCACAGGTGCTGTGTATGTGTATCATGGAGAAGCGGGAGTGCCTAAAAGTATGTCCGAACAAGCAGATTTTGAGTATCCAGATTTGATTTTGAGACCAAGAGTTTTAGATGGTCAAACGGTAGCTTTTTTTGGTTCACAAATTAGTGCAGGAGATTTCGATGGGGATGGAACAGTAGATATTGCCGTAACAAGTGATAGTAGCTTTGGTTCTCCAGCAGTGCCAACTATTCAAATTTTTACAGGAGGACCAGATTTAGATGGGGAACCAGACATATTTTTATCAGCAACCAAATCCTCATTGGGTGGCACAGGGGATGAAATTGTTTCAGGTACTTCTGGTAGTTCGATACAGTTCCTTCCAAAAGAAGAGGGTAAAACGCATCAGGATATTTTATTTACTGCAGGCAATGTAAATGAAGGTTATACCGATGCAGTAATTTTTGAAGGCGGGGCAGAAGCTGACTCAATTCCAGATATACAGCTTGTAAATCCAAATAAGAGAAATGGGTTTGGGTTTTTTAATAGATCTAAACCCGGAGTTGGTGATTTAAATAACGACGGATTCTATGACATTATATTGGTAAACCAAGCAGATAATGAGGACGCTTTTGGGTCGAGCAGAGCCTATGTATTTAGCTCGAGTTCAATTATTAGAGTTTCAAATGAAGAAGAAATTGAAAATCCGCTTGAGTACCGGTTATCACAAAATTACCCAAATCCGTTTAACCCGAGTACTAATATAGAGTTTAGACTAGGTAAAGCATCAGTGGTAACACTTAAAGTGTATGATGTGCTTGGTAGAGAAGTAGCCACATTAATAAACAATCAGCACTATCAATCTGGTTCATTTACGAAAATATTTGACGCCTCAAAGTTGGCATCAGGTGTGTACATTTACAGATTAGAAGCTGGTGGATTTACTCAAACTCGAAAAATGGTGTTAGTTAAATAGAATTAATTGATTTACTAATAAAATCAATTCTAAGTATTCGTTAATTATTGGCTTTCAATTGGTTAGAATTTCTTGAATGATTTTCGAATCTCCTTACAATTGATTACCTATTGATAATCAACTAACTATTGGAGGCATTAATGTGGGAAAAAATTTCCTCGGTTCTCATTGATTCTTATGAGACCTTTTTTAATAAACTTGCAGACTTTTTACCAAGTCTTCTTGGCGCTCTTCTCATCCTTATTTTCGGGTGGATAATTGCAAAACTGATAAAAACCGCAGCTATTAAGCTGTTAAAGCTTATCAAACTTGATGTAGTTACAGAAAAAGCAAAGATAGACAAGTTCTTGAAAGATGGAGGTAGCACCAAAACTGCTATCGATATCATTGGAGGTATTATTTATTGGCTTATCATGTTAATAGTAATTCTTTCTGGTCTAGATGCATTAGGTTTAGGGGTTGCGTCGGAATTATTTAATCAAATTATTCTTTATATCCCGAATGTAATTGTGGCTGTTCTAGCACTTATTTTTGGAGTGTTCTTAGCTGGTTTCATAGCTCAGGTTGTTTCAACTTATCTAGCTAATGTAGGGGTTGCAAACTCTACAGCAATTGGAGCAATAGCTAAGTATGCAATCGTTCTTTTTGTAGTCTCTTTATCACTTACTCAGTTAAGTATTGGAGAAGAACTAGTAACCAATGCTTTCTTACTTTTGTTTGGTGCAGTTTGTCTTGCTCTGGGACTCGCATTTGGACTTGGAGGAAAAGAGTGGGCAGCTTCTGTTATTAAAAATCTTACGAAAGAATCTTAATAAGAGATTTTAAACAATAATTCTGAGCCCGGTATAATTTTTGTGCCGGGCTTTTTCTTGAAGTGTATTTTTGAACAATTTTAGATTAGAGCCTGTATATATTCTTATGATCTACTGGAAAGTTTTAAAGAAGACAATAAAAGAATACAAAATTCAATACGCGATGAATTACAGCTCATCGATAGCTTTTTATCTAATATTTTCTCTACCAGCTATTTTAGTGATTACTGTTTCAATTGCCAGTTCTGCGTATGAAGATGATATAGTCAGAACAAATTTGATTCAAGAGTTTCAAAATCTTTTTGGTCCCGAAAGTGCTGAAGTTATTAATCGGATACTATCTAATGCTGGCGGAATTGGTTCATCTTGGATAACAAGAATAATTGGAGTAGTAACATTATTAGTAAGTGCTACTACCGTTTTCGCTGCACTGCAAGATTCACTAAACAGTATTTGGGGCCTAGAGTCTAAACCTGAAAAAAATATCATTAACTTTATTAAAAATAGACTTCTTTCACTTGCTATGGCAATTAGTATGGGCTTTTTACTATTAATTTCATTAGTGATAGATACTTTTTTGTCTATTTCAGACGAAGTACTTATTAATATCCTCTCCGAATCCGTTCTTAATCTAGTTTCTGTTTTAAATGTATTTATAGGATTCACAGTTATAACCTTCGTATTCGCAAGCATATTAAGAATTTTACCTGATGCTAATATTGGGTGGAAAGATGTTATTAGTGGTGCAATTCTAACAACATTTATCTTTTCCATTGGTAAATACGCAATTAGTTACTATCTGGGGACTAGCGACCTAATGAACATTTACGGTGCAGCTGGGTCTTTTGTACTACTTCTTGTTTGGGTCTATTTTTCTTGTATGATTCTCTTTTTTGGTGCTACGTACACAGAAGTTTACTTTGTTGAAAAGCATGGTGAAATAAAACCATATAAGAGAACTAAGTTGATTTAAACTAGGCCAGATTAATTAATTACCCATCAAAGTAACAACAAGTTTCCTAGGGCCGCCATTGTTCCTATGCTCGCACAAGTAGATTCCCTGCCAGATTCCAAGATTTAACCTTCCATTTGTTATTGGGACTGAAACTGAAGATCCAAGAATCGAACTTTTGATATGAGAAGTCATATCATCCGCTCCTTCATAAACATGTTTATATAAGCTCATATCTTCTGTTACTGATCTATTGAAATAAGTCTCAAAATCCTCTCTTACTGTTGGGTCCGCATTTTCATTAATGGTAAGACTGGCACTTGTATGTTTGATATGAATATGAGCGATTCCAATTTGGATATCCTTTATTTCAAGAACTACAGCTAATACTTCACGGGTAATGAGGTGAAAGCCTCTTGGCTTAGGTGATAAGCTAATTTCTTTTTGAATACTAATCATATCAGAAGATACTATTTAGCAATCGATTAATCTTAATCAGGATTGAATTTGGAAGGTGAGATTAGTTAATTACTCCAAAACGAGACTTTAAGGATTGGAAAAAGTTCCACTCAACTATTTCTTGCGGTTTTGCTTCTCTTGAATAATGCTTTTGTAAAGCTTTCCCAATTTCTTGTCTTTAGCTCGCTTTTCTCGGATAGAACTAGAAAAATGTTCTTGTTCTCTTTTTAATTTATGAAAATTGTTGAAAGATTCTCGATCTAGTTCATCGGTATCTAATGCTTCTAGAACAGCACAGCCAACTTCTTCTGTATGAGTGCAGTCACTAAATCTGCAATTATTTGAAAGAGAATGTATTTGTTCAAAGGTTTCCTCTACACCACTTGATTCGTTAGCAATGCCAAGTTCACGCATACCTGGAGTATCAATAATTACCCCTCCATTTGGTAAAGCAAGTAGTTCTCTGTGACTAGTTGTATGTTTTCCTTTGTTATTACTTTCACTTACATCATTAATTTCCATTTTATCAGTAAGAAGCAAATTATTTGTGAGAGACGATTTACCTACACCTGATGAGCCTAATATGCAGTAGGTATTTCCAGGTTCAATAATATCCTTCAATTTATTATACCCAGACAAGTTTTCATTACTTATAGCAACTATTGAGGTAGAAGGGATACGTTGATCTATTCTTTCAATCAGCTGACTTAGCTCATCATCTGAAATAAGATCAATTTTACTCAGTAAAACGATTGGTTTAATAGAGCTAGCATAACAAATGGTTAAGTAGCGCTCTAAACGATTTAGATTAAAATCATGTCCTACGGCTTGCATAATAAAAGCGACATCCACATTGGACGCAATAAGTTGTTTCTCTCCAAATTTACCTACTGCTTGACGTTCGAGAGTCGAATATCTAGGTAAAACCTGAACAATGATTGCAGTTTCGTCATCATAAACTGAAAGTTTTACCCAATCACCAACTGTTGGAAAATCAGCACGAGTTTCTGCTGAAAATCGTAGGTTTCCTGTAATCTCCGCATTATAAATTCCACCAGTAGTTTGGACTACATATCTATCTTTATGCTCAACTATTACTCTTCCAAGTTCAAACCCAGTAAGACTCTCATTCTCTAGTGTAGTCCTAGCAATACGGTGTAATCCTAAGTCTTCTAAATCCATTCTAGTTTTGTTAATATGAACTAAGATAATAAAAGCATAATCAATTGGATTATTCAAAAAATAACGACTCGAACATTTAAGTATTTCATAATCATTTATTGTTTGAAATAGCTGTATATTCAAGGCTTCTCGATTTTCCTAGATAGGTATATAAGTAAATAAAGATGTCTGTTATTTACTTATCTCCTTATTTACAGTAACCTCTATAAGGTTTTAGTAAGGGATAAACGCATACAATTACCATTTCAAATAATACAATGTCACAAGAATTAAGAAATATAGCCATCATCGCTCACGTAGATCATGGCAAAACCACGCTAGTGGATCAAATCCTAAAACAGAGCGGGACGTTTAGAGAGAACCAACAAATTGAAGAGAGAGTAATGGATTCCGGCGATCTTGAAAAAGAACGCGGAATTACAATTAGTTCAAAAAATACTGCAGTACAGTGGAAAGGAACTAAGATCAATATTGTAGATACTCCAGGTCACGCCGATTTCGGTGGTGAAGTAGAGCGTATTCTTAAAATGGTGAATGGTGTAATTCTTTTGGTTGATGCTGCTGAAGGACCACTACCTCAAACTAAGTTTGTACTTCGTAAATCACTTAGTCTAGGTTATAAGCCAATCGTATTGATCAATAAAATTGACAGAGGAGATGCTCGACCAGATGCAGTTCTTGATGAAGTATTTGATCTATTTGTAATGTTAGACGCTACAAATGAACAGCTTGATTTCCCTGTATTGTATGCAGCAGCTCGTGATGGATATGCTAAAGTAGATTTAGAAGGAGAAAATGTAGACTTATCTCCACTAATGGATAAGATTATAGAACATGTTCCGGCGCCTTCTCAACCGGTTGATGAAGATTTTAAAATGCTAGTAAGTAGCATAGAATGGAATGATTATGTTGGTAGAATTGCCGTTGGAAGAATTGAGCAAGGAACCATTAGAATTAACAAGGAGGTAGCGCTTGTTAGCGTTAAAGGCGACTTGAAAATGAAAGGGCGCGCGACCAAATTATTTACGTTTAATGGTCTTCAAAGAGAGCCAGTAGAAGTAGCTTATGCTGGTGATATTGTTGCAATGGCTGGATATGATTCGGTGAATATTGGCGATACACTAACCGTTGCTTCAGATCCAACTCCTCTTGCATATGTAGATTTAGACAAACCAACAATCGCCATGTATTTCAGAGTTAATAACTCTCCATTCGCTGGTTTAGAAGGTAAGTTTGTTACTTCAAACCAGATCAAAGATCGTTTGGAAAGAGAAGTTCGTACCAATGTGGCAATGCGAGTAGAAGCAACCAAAAGTCCAGATGTATTTAAAGTTTCTGGTCGTGGGGAACTTCAGATGGCAATTTTGATTGAAACTATGCGTCGTGAAGGATTTGAGTTTTCTGTATCCCGTCCTGAAGTGTTATTTCAAGAGGTTGATGGTGATGTTCACGAACCTGTTGAAGAAGTAGTTGTTGATGTACTAACCGACTACTCGAACAAAGTGATTGATAACCTGCAGAAGAGAAAAGGTATTATGCAGGGTATGAGCCAAGAAGGAGAGAACAACAGAATTGAGTTTAGAGTCCCTTCTCGTGGTTTAATTGGTTTTCGTGGAGAAATGCTTACTGAAACACGCGGAACTGGAATTATGCACCAACAGTTTGATGGATACGAGCCATATGCTGGAGAGATCCCAGGTAGAACGCGAGGCGCATTAATTTCACTAGAGAAAGGCGATGTAACAGGATATGCTTTAGAAGGCGTTCAAGATCGTGGAACCTTTTTTGTTGAACCAGGTGATCCCGTATATATGGGAATGGTTGTTGGTAATAACAATCGTAGCGATGATATGGTAGTTAATGTTGCTAAGAAGAAAGCACTTACTAATCACCGTGCTTCTATTACTGCAGATGCTATCAAAATCTCTCAAGCTAAAAAGATGAGTTTGGAAGAGTGTATCGAATTTATAGCAAATGATGAATTATTAGAAGTAACTCCTCAAAGTTTAAGAATTCGTAAGAAATTCTTAGATCATAATGAACGTAAGCGCGAAGAGAAGAAGAAAGCGACCGTTTAGTCGTATCCAATTTCTATAAAAAAGCCCTGATATCTAGCGATGTCAGGGCTTTTATTTTATCATGTAAATACTTGCGTGTATTCCAATTTAATGATTAAGAAAATCATGACTTAAATTAGAATGAAGCCTGAAAAAAAAACTCAAAATTTGAAGTATCTCTTCCAGGTAAAGCATCTGGTAATAAGCTGTATCGCCCTATGAAATTAACAGGAAGTACATTTCCCAAGATATTCTCAGAGATTAGTTCGAACCCATAGGAACTTTGATTTATTGGATCATCTATAAGATTAATTTTAGCTTCAGCAACATCATAAAAGAGATTTACTTTTACTCGTTTAAAGTATGCCATGTTGAAGAAGCCCCAATCAGGATATATGAGAGGAAGTTGGTAATTAACTGAAAACCTCTGAGCTGTATCATTAGATGGATAGCCATAACCTCGAGCATAATTGAAATAGTCTAGAAATTGGTAGCTATTTTCTAGTAATTCTTTTTGGTATTCCGCTTCAAATAAGAAACCGTGATTTGGAAAAAATCCTGGAAGATAAACTCCAACTTGAATGTTAAATCGATCTCCAGATATATCATTTAAAGATGTAGAATGTTTGGCAAAAATATATTGACCAAAGCGACTTTGTAGATTTTGAACGGCTCTTCTCTCGAGGTTATAGAAAGTAAAGCCCGTCTCTAAAGAATTTACAGTGAAGTTATCAAAAACAGGACTTGAGCTTGTTCCATTTGGAAGTTGGTTAGGAAATTTAGGATCACTAACAAAAAACGTAACTAAGTCGGAACTGAAATTAAATCCGGTTGTATAATTTCCACGCTGCCATAAAAGAGGAATTGATAGCCCCGCGCTTAAACTAAGTTGAGAAAACTCTTTTGTGAATATATATAGGGTATCCGAAATATCTGTTATTATAGTAGTTCTTCTTTCAGCTGCTTGAACTCCAAGATTTAAAACAGTAAAGTATTTAGCATATTGAAGTTCACCGCCAACCCTGTATTTCTTTTCATTCCTGCTATATTTCCCACTAACAATGGCATTGAAATCATTTAAAATGTTTTTAAAGCCTAATTGTAATCCGGTTGAGTTTTGTTCAGTAACTAATCCCCAGCTATGTAATTTTGTGCCATTAATAAATCCGTTATAATTTTCTACTTCATAATCTTGGTCAGGGACATTTTCAAGAATATTTCCCTCATCATTAGAAAGAGAAATATTAAATGTTTGCATTGAAACTGGGTTAACCACTTGCACAAGGGTATCTAATGCATTCGAAAGGTCAAGCTCCGATAGTGTATAGCCCATGTCAGTGAATTCACTCATCATGACTGAATTCCCATTAGCTGAAATATCAGGCTGGTATGCACCAACCTTTACTGATGAAAGTTGACTAATTTTTTTGTTACCCATTAAATCAACAGAAAATATATTATCAATTCCAGTAAAGGAAGCTGAAAAGACAACCAGATTTTCTCCAACTGAAATTCTTCCGATCGCATTAGGAGTCCATTCTGTAAGGTGAATAGTTTGGTTAGTTTCTAGGTCGTATTTAAGAATTGAAACCTGACTATTTTTCTTTCCAATAAATACGATCGCATTATCATTTATGGTCCAGGAAGGGTATGAAATAAAAAGACCATCTTTATTCTCTAAGGCTTTTATTACTTCTCCTGAGTTAGCATCAAATATTCTTATCTCGGAATTTAGATCATTATCATAGTGGGTGGCTACTATAAAGTTTCCATCGTTTGAAAATTGTGGTGAAAAGAACTTAGACTTATATAAAATTACTTTTTTTTCATTTGTCTCAATATCATAAGTTACAATCTTATTATAAGTTAGGTTTGACCACCTAGCATCATACTCGACTTCAGTCCAAGCTAATTTTCCAGCATTTTCGGATAGGAAATTTTCAACACTTGAGCCAACCGCCGTAAGCCTTTTTCTATTTCCATTTTCAAAAAGGTAAATAGCAGGAGTTTTCTTATAACTTGATGAGATATAAATAATACTTCCATTATCTAGATAATTTGCAAAGATATCATTGGTAACAGTTCTTGTCTTATTTGGTAGTAATGTGGACTGTTTCGTTAGAGTAATACCTTCTATTTCATTAGTCCATTGTTCCTGTAATTCAGAATAAGATCTTTTATACATCTCTGGAGCTCTCATTCCAGTATGCTTTTTCATTGCCCCAGAAAAGGGATAAATAATTGATCTATAGGCACCGGCATCAGCAAGAACATCTTTCCAAATATTTTGCCCAAAATTATTACGTCCATAATTCATTATTGCATACCCAAGTGGATAGTGATTAGGCAGTAGATCTTTATATGAACCATTTCTTGCTTTCATATATGAATACATTTTATCACTTAGTAGAAGAGCCCTTTGCTCTTTGAAGAAAGCTGGAGTTCTTCCACGACCAGAAGCACTAAGTACGGTTTCTGAAACTACGGCATCACCCTCAAAATACCAGTTTGGGATACCTAAGTTTATACCAGTTGCCCAACCTGTTTCTCCTGAAAGGAAATATAGAACTTTAGTTGCCCCTCTTTTCGCATTTGAATATTGAAGCGCATGGCGATACTCATGAATTGAAAGAATATCTAGCCAATCTACGGTACTTAAACGATGCTGATTCTGATTAGGCGTTGAATAAAATTCACTACGAAAAGGTAAAAGGCCAACATATCCATTACTTTGAACTTGGTTAGTTTGAAGTACTAAATCAATTTTTTCTGTCCTGTTACCAACACTTTGTAATTTGTTAGCATTAATGTAATTGATGAGGCTAGCAATACGAGTAGCTTCTTTATTTCGACCTTCAGGGAAAATAACTCGGACATTTTCTGTATTTATTTGAAGCCATTTTACAGAAGGGGGATGACCACCAAAATTTTGAGCAAGTACAAAACTATGACTCATTAATAAGAGAAGGCAAATAAAGATAGATTTGAAGAACATAAAATACACTTTTCAATTCATTGCAGGTGGAAGTCAACAACGAAAAGTATAGAAATAAAATGGAATAGTTTTTTTAAAAAAAAGGATTAGAAATCAGGCTTAAATAAGTTTTAAAAACGATTTCCTTTTTTGATGTTTCTCTTTCGTCTTTCTGAAATACTGTTTTTTATTTTTATGAAATCTAACCCATCCCATAAAAGGCAGCTTTCTCTTTAAAGTAAGGTTCAAAAACTTTCTTGAGAGCTTGATGATCAGTCTCATTCAAGTCTGCATCCAATTCAATTAACTCTACTGCTTTCTCTTTTGCCTGAGCCAAAATGAATTGATCTTCAACGATATCAGCTACTTTAAAATCGGGTAATCCACTTTGTTTAGTTCCTAAAAAGTCACCAGGTCCTCGTAATTTTAAATCAGCTTCGGCAATCTTAAATCCATCGTTAGTTTCTTCCATCGTTTTGAGTCGGAAAGCTCCGGCTTTGCTCACTTTTACATCCGGCATCAAAATACAGTAACTCTGGCGTTCACCTCTTCCAATTCTACCTCTTAATTGGTGAAGTTGAGATAGTCCAAACCGTTCTGCATGTTCAATAATCATTATTGAAGCATTTGGTACATCTACACCTACTTCAATGACCGTAGTTGAAACCAGAATTTGGATCTCATTTTTGATGAATGCTTTCATAACAGCATCTTTTTCCTCAGACTTCATCCTGCCATGAAGAAGTCCAACTTTAAATTCTGGGAATCGTTTTTGAATCTTTTCAAAACCAGCAGTTGCGTCTTTCAAATCCAAAGCCTCTGATTCTTCTACTAAAGGATAGATTACATACACCTGTCCACCGTCTTCTACTTCTGATCGGACAAATGTAAAAACGTCTTCACGCTTCTTTTGCACTCTGATTGCAGTTCGAATAGGTTTTCGTCCTGCTGGGACTCCTTTTATGATTGAAATATCTAAGTCGGCGTACACAGTCATAGCTAATGACCGAGGTATAGGAGTGGCACTCATTACCAAGACATGAGGGAATTGACCTTTATTAAGTAATTCAGCTCTTTGTTTTACTCCAAAACGATGTTGTTCATCAATCACTGCCATGCCCAGTTTATGAAATTTGATTGCTTTTTGAATAACGGCATGTGTACCGACTACAATTTGGCACTTTCCTCCTTCTATATCGGTAAGTACGTCTCTTCGCAGGGCTGCTTTTTGACCGCCAACCAATAATCTAATCGTGATGTCTAATTCTTCTAAATGATGAGATAGAGTTCGATAATGTTGTTCAGCAAGAATTTCAGTAGGGGCAACAAATGCTGCTTGAAACCCATTATCTAGGGCCATTAACATAGCTCCAATAGCTACTATAGTTTTACCAGCTCCAACATCACCTTGTATGAGTCGATTCATTTGCCTTCCAGAGCGAACATCTTTCTTTATATCAGCAAGAGATGATTTTTGTCCATCAGTTAATTCGAACGGGATGAACTCATTAAAATATCGAGAAGTGTATTTATCTAGTTCAGAGAAAATTTGCCCAGTTTTTCTTTCTTCAACTGTATGATGAATTTTTTCCATACTAAGTTCGAATAGGAATAATTCTTCAAACTTAAAACGCTCGAGTGCTTTTTTATGCTCATCATGGTTTTCTGGGAAGTGGATCATCCGATATGCGTCCTGTCTTTCTGGAAGTTTTAATTCGCGAAGGATTTGAAGTGGAATAAATTCATCAAGTATAGTTTCATTAAGAATACTACGAATCCATGATTGCACTAGATTACTTGTAATACGAGCCTGACTTATTTCTTTACTTCCTGGATAGATTGGCATAATTCTAGAAAAAGCTTCAAGGTCACCTTCATCTGCAATTTTATCGACCTCAGGATGCGCGATATTGATATTTTTACCATACCGTTTTGCTGATCCAAAAAAGGCAACAACATCACCCTTTTTAAAGATTTTCTTGAAATATGAAGCTCCTCTAAACCAAACTCCTTTCAGAGAACCTGAATTATCGTTTATTGTGACTTCTAATCTCTTTTTCCTACCAAAACCAATCTCAGCGATCGAAGTAACTTTTCCTGTCACTGTAATTTCTTCTCCAGAGCCTAATAAATGAGAAATCTGTTGTACGTTAGAGCGATCAAGATATCTGCGAGGGAAATAATTTAGAAAACTCCCTATAGATACAACCCCTGATTTAGATAGGGCTTCTAGTCTTTTTGCGCTTAATCCAGATAAAGATGTAATATTCAATTGATATAATGTTATATATCGGTTAATAATTAAATAGCTTAATTAATTAAGCTTTTTACAATAAAGGCTGCGAATCGGAGAGTTTCATGAACTATAAGAATATTAAGTAAGATTTAAATTGCATTAAGTTTCCAAACTTCCCTATATTTGCAAGCTCTCGATTTAATGGCAATAACCAAATTTTTGAACAGTGCCAACTATACAACAACTTATTAGAAAAGGTAGAAAAAGTAAGATACGTAAAACAACTGCACCAGCAATGCAAAGTTGCCCGCAGAAACGTGGAGTTTGTACTCGTGTTTATACTACTACACCAAAGAAGCCGAACTCAGCATTACGTAAAGTAGCTCGTGTTCGTTTAACAAATGGGATTGAAGTAACTGCTTACATCCCTGGAGAAGGTCATAACCTACAAGAGCACAGTATTGTTTTAATACGTGGTGGTAGAGTTAAGGATTTACCTGGAGTTCGATACCACATCATACGTGGTACACTTGATACTGCAGGTGTAGATGGGCGTACGCAAAGCCGAAGCTTGTACGGTACCAAACGACCAAAAGCGTAACCAAAAAGATTTAGATTAATCGAGTATGCGTAGAAGAAAAGCAGAAAAACGAGACGTACAACCAGATCCGATATTTGCGGATAAAATGATTACCCGTTTCGTAAACAACCTGATGAAAGACGGCAAGAAAAATGTAGCCCGTAAAATTGTTTATCAGGCATTCGAAATTATTGAAGAAAGAACTGGTGAAACCGGATTAGATATCTTCCGATCTGCACTTCAAAACTCTACACCTGTGGTTGAAGTTAAATCACGTAGAGTTGGTGGTGCTACCTACCAGGTTCCTGTTGAAGTTCGACAAGAACGTGGAACTGCATTGGGTATGAGATGGCTGTTGAAGGCTGCTCGTTCAAGAAACGACAAGTCAATGTCTCTACGTTTATCAAGAGAATTGATTGATGCCTCAAAAAATGAAGGTGGAGCAGTTCGTAAGAAAGATGAAACACACCGTATGGCTGAAGCCAATAAAGCATTCGCTCATTTTAGATTTTAAAAAATATTTATAAACACATGTCTGACGTAAAAACAGTAACCGATCCTAAAGTATTAGATACCATGCGCAGAACGCGCAACATTGGGATTATGGCTCATATTGATGCCGGTAAAACCACTGTGACGGAACGTATTTTATTCTACACTGGTAGAAGTCACAGAATTGGTGAAGTGCATGATGGTGCTGCTACTATGGATTGGATGGAGCAGGAGCAAGAGAGAGGTATAACTATTACTTCTGCTGCTACTCATTGTATTTGGAAAGATCACCGTATCAATATTATTGATACTCCTGGTCACGTTGATTTTACTGTAGAAGTTGAAAGATCACTTCGTGTACTTGATGGTGCTGTATTTGTTTTATGTTCAGTTGGTGCTGTTCAGCCTCAATCAGAGACTGTATGGCGTCAAGCTAACAAATACAAAGTTCCATGTATGGCATTTGTCAATAAAATGGATCGTACTGGAGCAGACTTTTATAACGTAGTAGGTCAGCTTAATGACAAGTTGAATGCTAACCCTATTCCTATTCAGATTCCTATCGGTAGTGAAGAACACTTTACTGGTGTAGTTGATCTTATCAACATGCAAGGTATTGTGTGGGATGAAGAATCTCTTGGTGCTAAATATGATGTAGTACCAATTCCTGAAGACATGGTCGAGTTGGTTAATGAATACCGTGTTAAAATGCTTGAAGCCATAGCTGATTATGATGAAGAGCTGATGGAAAAGTACTTAATGGAAGAAGAAATTGGTGCTGATGAAATCGAAGCTGCTATTCGTAAGGCAACTATTGCTAAAGATATTACTCCAGTAATGTGTGGTACTGCTTTAAAGAATAAAGGCGTACAAGCAATGCTTGATCGCGTACTAGATTTCATGCCAAGTCCATTAGATGTTGTTTCTGTAAAGGGAATTGATCCTAAAACAGATTTGGAAGTAATTCGCGAAGCGGATCCTAGTGGGCCATTTTCAGCATTAGCTTTCAAGATTATGACTGATCCTTATGTTGGTAAATTAATTTTTACTCGTGTTTACTCTGGTACACTAAATAAAGGATCTTATATCCTGAATTCAACTACTGGTAAAAAAGAACGTGTTGGTCGTTTACTAGAAATGCATGCCAATGAAAAGAAAGATGTTGATTCAGCAATTGCTGGTGACATTGTTGCTGTTGTTGGTGTTAAAGAAGTAAGAACAGGAGATACTTTTTGTGATCTTGATAACCCAGTTATCTTAGAGCAAATTACTTTCCCTGAGCCAGTAATTAAGCTTGCTGTTGAGCCTAAGACTAAAGCTGATAGTGATAAATTATCAACTGGTCTTCAAAAACTAGCAGAAGAGGATCCAACATTTAGGGTTCAAACTGATGAAGAAACTGGACAGACAACTATCGCTGGTATGGGTGAACTTCACCTAGAGATAATTGTAGATCGTTTGAAGCGTGAATTTAAAGTTGAAGCTAACGTTGGTGCTCCTCAAGTTTCTTATCGTGAGACTATTTCTAAAAACATCACTCACCGTGAAACTTACAAGAAACAAACTGGTGGTCGTGGTAAGTTTGCTGATATTCAGTTCGAAATTGCTCCAATGAGTTACTTTGATAATTATGAAGGGAAAAAGGATCGTGTTTCACAATCTGATGGTTTTGTATTTATCAACGAAGTAGTTGGTGGTAACATACCTAGAGAATTTATTCCTTCAATTGAAAAAGGTTTCAAAGCTGCTTTGGATAACGGTATTCAAGCAAACTACGGTGTTCAGAATATTGGAGTTCGTTTATTTGATGGCTCATATCATGATGTTGATTCTGATCAATTAAGTTTTGAATTAGCAGCTAAGTCTGGTTTTAGAGAATCTGCAAAAAGAGCTAAACCAGTATTACTTGAGCCTGTAATGAAGGTTGAAGTAACTACTCCTGAAGATTATATGGGTGATGTAATTGGTGACTTAAACAGTCGTCGAGGAATCATTCAAAGCATGAATTCTGATCCTAATGGATCTGTAGTGAAAGCAAATGTGCCTCTTTCTGAAATGTTTGGATATTCAACTGACCTTAGATCATTGACTCAAGGTAGAGCTGTTTATTCAATGGAGTTTGAAGAGTACACACAAGTTCCTGGGAAGATTGCTCAGGAAATTATTGAAAGCCAAGCATAACAATTTTTAAACAATAAACTGATTTAATCATGGCAAAAGAGACCTTTCAGCGCACCAAGCCCCACGTAAATGTGGGAACAATTGGTCACGTAGATCACGGTAAAACAACATTGACAGCGGCAATAACTACTGTAATGGCGAAGACGTATGGTGGAGTAGCGCAAGCGTTTGATCAGATTGACAACGCACCAGAAGAGCGCGAGCGTGGGATAACCATCGCAACGGCTCACGTAGAGTATGAGTCAGAAGCGCGACACTATGCACACGTAGATTGCCCGGGTCATGCTGATTATGTTAAAAACATGGTAACAGGTGCAGCACAAATGGATGGTGCTATTGTAGTAGTAGCAGCCACTGATGGTCCTATGCCTCAAACGCGTGAGCATATCTTGTTAGCTCGCCAGGTTGGTGTGCCACAGATTGTGGTATTCATGAATAAAGTTGATTTAGTAGACGACGAAGAATTAATAGAGCTCGTAGAGCTTGAAGTACGTGAGTTGTTATCTGCGTATGAATTTGATGGAGACAACATTCCTGTGATTCAAGGTTCAGCGCTAGGTGCATTGAACGGCGAAGCGCAGTGGGAAGAGCGAATTATTGACTTAATCAAAGCGGTTGATGAGACGATTCCTACTCCAGAGCGTGATGTAGACAAGCCGTTCCTAATGCCGGTTGAGGATGTATTCTCAATTACAGGTCGTGGAACAGTAGCTACGGGTCGTATTGAGCGTGGAATACTGAAACTCAACGATGAGATTGAGATTGTAGGGATTGTAGAAGCGCCAATAAAGAGTGTGGTAACTGGAATTGAGATGTTTAGAAGACTTCTTGATCAAGGCCAGGCGGGAGATAACGCAGGTATTCTACTCCGTGGTGTTGCGAAAGAGCAAATCCAACGTGGAATGGTATTATGTAAGCCAGGTTCAATCAACCCACATAAAGGCTTTGAATGTGAAGTGTACGTATTAAGCAAAGATGAAGGTGGACGTCACACTCCGTTCTTCAAAGGCTATCGTCCACAGTTTTACTTTAGAACGACTGATGTAACAGGTTCATGTGAACTTCCATCAGGTGTAGAGATGGTGATGCCAGGCGACAACGTAAAGTTGAGCGTGACATTAATTCAGCCGGTAGCGATGGAAGAAGGTCTTCGATTCGCAATCCGTGAGGGTGGCCGTACCGTAGGTGCTGGTGTTGTAACTAAAATCTTAGATTAAGGATCTGATCCGTGGCGACACAACAAAAAATCAGAATTAAGCTAAAGTCATACGATCATAATTTGATCGATAAATCAGCTGAAAAAATTATTCAGACTGTGAAATCTACGGGTGCAGTGGTATCGGGACCGATACCATTACCAACTCGTAAGAGCATCATTACTGTTAATAAATCAGTATTTGTTGATAAAAAGTCTAGGGAGCAATTTGAATACAGAGCTCACAAAAGATTAATTGACATATTATCTACTGGTTCACAAACTGTAGATGCATTAATGAAGCTGGAATTACCTTCCGGCGTTGATGTAGAAATTAAAGTTTAACGAAAGGATCAAGAACACAATGCGTGGATTGATTGGAAAAAAAATTGGGATGACAAGCGTCTTTGACGAAATCGGTCGCAGTATACCTGTTACTGTCGTTGAAGTTCCAGCCGCTGTCATTACTCAAATCAAAACAGAAGAAACTGATGGTTATAATGCTGTTCAGTTATCTAGTTTTGACAAAAAAGAAAAAAATGTATCTAAACCTGTAACTGGTCATCTTGCTAAAGCAGGTACTTCAGGTAAAGGATTTATTAAAGAGTTTAGAGACTATATGCCAGAAGGATTGGTTGAAGGTGATGAGCTTGCGATAGAAGATGTGTTTTCTATTGGTGACATAATTGATGTTGCCGGAACTTCTAAAGGTCGTGGTTTTACTGGTGTAATTAAACGACACAACTTTAGTGGTGTTGGTGATGCAACTCATGGTCAGCACAACAGATTAAGAGCACCAGGTTCTATTGGTGGTGCATCTGATCCTGCTCGTGTATTCAAAGGCATGAAGATGGCAGGACAACATGGTAATTCTAGAGTTAAAGTTAAAAACCTTAGTATTGCTAAAATTCTACCAGAATCTAATCTAGTATTAGTAACTGGAAGCATTCCTGGACCAAATGGAAGCTACGTTGAAATTCTCAACAAATCTGCTGAGGCTTAATCGATATGAAATTAGATATTTATAAAATTGACGGAAGCAAAAGCAGCAAAAAAGCTGAATTAAGTGATACAATTTTTGCTATTGAGCCTAATGATGTTGTTTTATATGAAGATGTACGTCGACATATGGCAAATAAACGTCAAGGAACTCATAGTACTAAAGGAAGATCTGAAGTAGTTGGTAGTACTAAGAAACTTTACCGACAAAAAGGTACAGGTAACGCTCGTCGTGGTAGTGCAAAATCACCTTTATTAAGAAAGGGTGGAACAACATTTGGACCTAAACCACGTGATTATAGCTTTAAGTTAAATAAGAAAGTTATTCAATTAGCTCGTAAATCTGCACTTTCTGTAAAAGCAGCTGCTGAAGCTATCACAATTGTAAATGACTTTACTTTTGATACACCAAAGACAAAACAAGTACTTGATATGCTTGCTGCGTTTGAATTAACAGGTAAGAAAGTACTTATTGTAACTCCAGAAACAGATAAGAGCATTTATGTTTCAGCTAGAAACATTCCTGGTGTATCCGTTCTCGAAGGTAACAAACCAAATTCATACCAAATTCTTCATGCTGATGTTATTGTGATTCAGGAGAGTGCAATCTCTGTTCTCGAAAACAGCATAGAATCTAACACTGAGGAGGTTGCAGCGTGAGCATATTAATACGTCCGGTAATCACAGAGAAACTAAGTAAACTTCAAGAAGTGGAAAATAAGTACACATTTGAAGTAGTTCAAAGTGCAACAAAGCCTGAAATAAGAAAAGCTATAGAAGCTCATTATCCAGGCGTAAAAGTTGCAAAAGTAAATACATTAATAATGCCATCTAAGCCAAAAGGTAGACATACCCGAAGTGGCTTTCAGGCGGGACGATCTTCTACTTGGAAGAAGGCAATTATTACTATCAAGGAAGGCGAAATCGATTTCTTCAGCGAAATTTAGGACTATATATAAATGGCTACAAGGAAATTAAAACCAACTACCCCCGGTACCAGACATAGAATAGCTCCTGTGTTTGATGATGTTACTACAAGTACACCAGTTAAGTCACTTACTTTAGGTATTGGCAAATCAGGTGGACGTAACCATCATGGTCGTAAAACATCACGCCATAGAGGTGGAGGTCACAAAAGACGTTACCGTATTATTGACTTTAAAAGAAATAAGTTTGATATACCGGCGAAAGTTCAGACAATTGAGTATGATCCAAATCGTACAGCACGTATAGCATTAATTGCATATGCTGATGGTGAAAGAAGATATATCATTGCCCCTAATGGATTGAAAGTAGGTGACACTGTAATTTCAGGGTCTAAAGTTTCTCCAGATTTAGGAAATACACTTGAACTTAGAAATATGCCTCCGGGTACATTTATACATGCGATTGAATTGGAACCAGGTCGTGGAGCAATACTTTGCCGTAGTGCAGGGACTGTTGCTCAATTACTAGGTAAACAAGAAAAATATGTAAGTGTAAAACTTCCTTCAGGTGAAGTAAGAATGATTTTAGGCACTTGTTTAGCCACTGTTGGTACAACAAGTAACCCAGATCATATGAACACTACAATTGGTAAAGCAGGCCGTAGCCGTTGGTTAGGTCGTCGCCCACAAACTCGTGGTGTTGCGATGAACCCGGTTGATCACCCAATGGGTGGTGGTGAAGGTAAGTCCTCAGGTGGACACCCTCGATCACCTTGGGGCCAAATGGCTAAAGGTAAGAAGACAAGAAATCGAAAGAAATTGTCTTCTAAGTACATCATCAGAAGAAGAAATACTAAGAAATAAGAATATTAAGTATGCCACGCTCATTAAAAAAAGGGCCTTTTATTCATTACAAACTTCAACGGAAGATTGATGAGGCCAACGAAAGCGGAAATAAAAAAGTGATCAAAACCTGGTCTAGAGGATCTTTAGTGACTCCAGACTTCATAGGTTTAACGCTTGCTGTACATAATGGAAAACAGTTTATACCTGTTTTTATTACTGAAAACATGGTAGGTCACAAGCTTGGTGAATTTGCACCAACTCGAACTTTCCGTGGGCATCCAATGAAAAAAGCTAAATAAGGTAGAGTAAATGGATACTCCAGTATTAGAGGCGAAAGCCATACAGAGACATTTAAGAAGAGCACCTCGTAAAGTTAGGTTAGTAGCCGATGCTGTTCGTGGAGCTCAAGTAGATAAAGCTCTTAAGAGACTAGAATTCACAAAAAAGGGATCTGCTTCAGAAGTTGCGAAAGTGATTAAATCTGCAGCAGCAAACTTACGTGATAAGTTTCAAGAAGAACGTTTTGAAGATGAAGACTTAATCGTCAAAACAATCTTTGTAGATGAAGGCGTAACCCTTAAAAGAATACAACCTGCACCGCAGGGAAGGGCTCACCGAATTAATAAACGTTCTTGCCATATCACAGTAGTGGTAGCAAAGCGTGTTGAAGAAATGGTAAACGACTAAACGAGTAATACCTTGGGACAAAAAACAAATCCAGTTGGTTTTAGATTAGGAATTATTCGCGGTTGGGATTCTAACTGGTATTCAGAAGATAACCAACCAGCTTTAGTGTTAGAAGACACTAAGCTTCGCGAATATCTACAAACCCGTCTACGTAATGGTGGGTTGTCGAATGTAGTAATTGAAAGAACTCCAAAGAGAATTCTACTTACATTGAGAACAAGCCGTCCTGGTGTAATTATCGGGAAAGGTGGAGAACAAATTGAATTACTTCGCGAAGAATTAAAAAAGATCACCAACAAAGAAGTGCAAATTAATGTTAGTGAAATTAAGCGTCCAGAGTTAGACTCTAGCTTAGTCGCTCAAAACATCGCACAACAACTCCAAGCAAGAGTTTCATTTCGTAGAGCAATGAAAACATCGATTGCGTCTGCAATGCGTATGGGTGCAAAAGGTATTAAAATTAGGTGTGCTGGACGTTTAGGAGGAGCTGAAATGGCTCGTACTGAACAGTATAAAGAAGGTCGAATTCCTTTGCATACATTAAGAGCTGATATTGATTATGCTACTTGTACTTCAAATACTATTTATGGTGCTATTGGAGTAAGTGTATGGATCTTTAAAGGTGAAATTATTGGAGATGTTGATTTAACTCCTGGTGCAAAAGCACAACAAGAAGCAGATCAATCTAGAGGAAGAAGAGGTGGTGATGGTAACGACAGAAGGAATAACAGACGTCGTAACCGTAACAATAACCGTTCTGGAAATCGCGCTAATAACAACAATAGATAAGTAAGTAACGATGTTAGAACCAAAAAGAGTTAAACGAAGACGTGTTCATCGCGCAAGCCTTAAGGGTAAAGCGAATCGAGGGCATCTTATTAGTTTTGGTGATTTTGCATTAAAAGCAATTGAACCAAAGTTTATTACTGCTAGACAAATTGAAGCTTGTCGTGTTGCTATTGCTCGTTCATTGCAACGTGATGGACAAACGTTTATAAGAATATTCCCAGATCAACCAATGACAAGCAAACCAGCTGAAACTCGTATGGGTAAAGGTAAAGGTGCTTTGGATCACTGGGTAGCAGTAGTAAAGCCAGGTAGAATTATGTTTGAGATCGCTGGAGTATCGGAAGACAGAGCTCGCGAAGCAATGCGACGTGCTGCTCATAAACTTCCAATTAAAACAAAGTTTGTGGTTCGTAGAGACCTAAACGGATAATAGGAAGTAATAATGAAAACACACGAACTTAGAGATTTATCTACAACAGAATTAGAAACTCGTATTAAAGATGAGAAATCAGCTTTACAAAATTTGAGATTCTCAAAATCTGTTACTGGGCAGCTTGAAAATCCTGCTCGGATAAAAAGTCACAGACGAGAAATTGCACGTCTGAAAACCGTTATTAACGAAAAAGGAAGTGCTGAGTAATCAGTAGGATTTTGACTATGGCAGAAGAAGCACAAAAAATTGAAAGAGCAAAACGTCGGGAAAGAACCGGCCGAGTAGTTAGCGATAAAATGGATAAGAGTATCTCTGTTGCCGTTGATCGTCAGGTAAAACATCCTATATATGGGAAGTTTATTACCAAGACTACAAAATATATGGCTCATGACGAAAACAATGAAGCTGGTATTGGTGATACAGTACGTATCATGTCTACCCGCCCACTATCAAAGCGTAAAACGTGGCGATTATTGGAAATCGTTGAAAAAGCTAAATAACGCATAGATTTAGGAATTAACGATGGTTCAAACGCAAACAGTATTAAACACAGCAGACAACAGCGGAGCTAAAAAAATCATGTGTATCAAAGTTTTGGGTGATTCCAAAAGGAGATATGCAAGGGTTGGCGATATTATCGCTGCTTCAGTTAAAACAGCACTACCTGGCGGTAACGTTAAGAAAGGTGATGTAATTAAAGCTGTGATTGTAAGAACAAAAAAAGAATTTCGGCGTCGAGACGGAAGTTATATCCGTTTTGATGAAAACGCCGCTGTAGTTATTAACAAAGATAAAGAACCGGTAGGAACTCGTATTTTCGGCCCTGTTGCTCGCGAACTTCGCGAAAAGAGCTATATGAAAATCGTTTCTCTTGCACCGGAAGTACTTTAGAGGAATAGAGTAATGCCACGCAGGTTCAATAAACAAAAAAAATTACATGTCAAGAAAGGCGATAACGTTTTAGTTATTGCTGGAAATGACAAAGGCAAAAAAGGAAGAGTATTAATGGTTTTCCCAGACAAGGATAGAGTTCTTGTTGAAGGAATTAACGTTAGAACTCATCACGAAAAGCCCTCACAAGAAAATCAACAAGGTGGTCGAGTTAAGAAGGAAGCTGCTATCCATATCTCAAATGTTATGGTTGTAGACCCTACTTCTAACGAGGCATCTCGAATTGGTCGTAAACGTATTGATGAAAACGGTAAAGGCCGTTGGGTACGTTTTGCAAAGACCAGTGGCGAAATCATAGACAAATAATTTGTGTGATTAAAAATGGCTGAAGCAAGACTACACACTCTTTACAAAGAAGAAATAACCAAAAAGCTGACTGAAGAGTTTAGTTACACCAATGTAATGGCGTTACCTAAACTTCAAAAAATAGTCATCAATGTTGGGGTTGGAGAAGCAATTCAAGACAAAAAAGCTCTTGATAATGTTGTTGAGAACGTTGCTTTAATTACAGGTCAACAACCTGTAACTACTAAAGCAAAAAAATCAATCTCTAACTTTAAGTTGAGAGAAGGCATGCCTATTGGATGTAAAGTTACACTTAGAGGTCGCATCATGTTTGAATTTTTAGATAGATTCATCAACCTTGCGCTCCCAAGAACACGTGACTTCCAAGGTATACCTGATAAAAGCTTTGATGGACGTGGGAATTATACAGTTGGTGTGAAAGAGCACACTATCTTCCCAGAAATTGACACAGATAAGGTTGCAAAGTTACATGGAATGGACATTACATTTGTAACCTCTGCTGAAACAGACGAAGAAGCTTTTGCTTTGCTTAAGCACTTCGGCATGCCATTTAAAAGAAGAAATTAAGGAACATCCACTATGGCTAAAAAATCCTGGATAGCACGTAACGAAAAAAGAAAAGCAACAGTAGAAAAATTTGCTGAAAAAAGAGCCGCTCTAAAAGAAGCAGGTGATTATGAAGCATTACAAAAACTACCAAGAAATGCGAGCCCAACTCGCGTTAGAAATCGTTGTAGTATCACTGGCCGTGGCCGTGGTTATATTGGGCGATATGGAGTTTCTCGTATTAAATTCCGTGAATTAGCACTGGCTGGAAAAATCCCAGGCGTAAGAAAAGCAAGCTGGTAAATAAATTATGAATGATCCAATAGCAGATTTTTTAACACGTATTCGTAATGCACAAACTGCAGGTCACCGTAAAGTTGATGTACCTGCATCAAAGTTGAAGCGTGCAATGGCGAAAATACTTGTCGATAAAGGATATATATCTAAATTCATCGACATTGAAGATGGAAAACAAGGTGTGATCAGAATGTTTCTTAAATATGATTCATATGGTCTCCCTGTAATCCGCGACTTAACCCGCTATTCAAAGCCAGGTCTAAGAAAGTATAGTGGTTCTGTTGATGTACCACGTTCACAGAATGGCCTTGGAGTAGTGATACTTTCTACTTCGAAAGGTGTAATGACAGACAAAGAAGCTCGCAAACTTAATGTTGGCGGCGAAGTATTGTGCACCGTTTACTAAAAAAGAATTTATAACTATGTCTCGAATAGGAAAATTACCGGTACCTCTCTCTGATAAAGTTGATCTAAGCATAAGTGCAGATAACATTATCACTGTAAAAGGACAAAAAGGTTCACAAACACTTCAAATTCATCCAAACATTTCTGTTGAAAAGACTGAAAGCGAACTTGTTGTAACACGCAATTCTGATATTAAATCAGATCGTGCACTTCATGGTTTGTTCAGAGCACTTATCAATAATATGGTTGTTGGTGTAACTGAAGGCTATGTAAAAAAATTAGAAATAATTGGTGTTGGTTTTCGTGCTGCCATGAATGGTAATGTACTCGAACTTAACCTTGGTTATTCTCACCCAATTTTCTTTGTAGCTCCAGACGGAATTAGCATCGAAGTTGATACTAAAACAAGTAAAAATCCAATTCTGATAATTTCTGGAATAGATAAAGAACTTGTAGGACAGGTATCTGCAAAAATCAGATCATTCCGTAAGCCTGAGCCATACAAAGGGAAAGGTATTAGATATGTTGGTGAGCAAATTCGCCGTAAAGCCGGTAAATCAGCTGCTAAATAAGGGAAGTAAGAAATGAATAAGAGTAAAAAAACAACAGAACGACGTAACAAGATCAGAACTAGAATTCGATCTATTGTACAAGGTACTGCTGAACGTCCAAGACTAAGTGTATTTAAAAGTAATAAGTTTACTTATTTACAACTAATTGATGATGTAGCAGGTAATACTTTAGCAGCATCTAAAGCAGTAACTGGTATTGAGAAAGCTAAAGAAGCAGGTTCAGAACTTGCAAAGCTTGCTCAAGACAAAGGAATTAATAAAGTTGTATTCGATAGAAGTGGATACAAATATCATGGAATTATCAAAGCGGCTGCTGATGGCGCCCGTGATGGTGGTTTAGAGTTTTAATCGAACCGAATTAAACAATGCCTAAAGTAAGAAGAAAACAATCTATCCCTGCTGGTAATCTGAATCTAGAAGAAAAGCTAGTTCATGTAAACCGTGTAGCAAAAGTAGTAAAAGGTGGTCGCCGCTTCAGTTTCAACGCTATTGTAGTTGTTGGTGATGGAAATGGTGTAGTTGGTCATGGTCTTGGGAAAGCAAACGAAGTATCAGATGCAATCCAAAAAGGATTCGATAACGCTAAAAAGAATTTGATCAGAATTCCTCTCACAACAAGTAAAAGTATTTATCACCCAGTAGTTGGTAAAGCTGGAGCAGGTAAAGTGTTACTTCGCCCAGCATCTGATGGTACTGGTGTAATTGCAGGTGGGGCAGTAAAGAACTTACTTGATGTTGCAGGTGTTCATAACATCCTGTCAAAATCTCAAGGTTCTTCAAATCCTCATAACATGGTGAAAGCTGCTTTTCAGGCATTGAAAGAATTGACAGACCCTGTTGAGGTTGCTCAACGTAGAGGTGTTTCACTTAACAAAGTTTTTGAAGGTTAATACCTATAACATATTTGAATCATGGATTTAAGCAATTTAAAAGCACCAATACCAAATACTAAAACCGGAAAACGTGTAGGACGTGGTGAAGGTTCTGGAAAAGGACAAGAGTCTGGTCGTGGAATGAACGGACAAAAATCTCGATCAGGTTACTCTAGAAGAGCTTGGTTTGAAGGTGGTCAAATGCCTTTACAGCGACGTATACCTAAGTTTGGTTTTAAAAACCCAAATAGAACGGAATATAGACCAGTAAATTTAGAAACAATTGCTGCTTATATTGAAGCAGGAAAACTTGCTGAAAAAATAACTCTAGCAGACTTTGTTTCTGAGGGCTTGGCTCATAAAAACGACTTAGTAAAATTACTAGGTAGTGGTGAGTTCAAAACTAAAGTTGAAATTGAAGCACATGCTGCAAGCAAATCTGCTATTGAAAAAGTAGAAAAAGCTGGCGGTTCACTTACATTAATTAAATAACCGGATCTAACGACGAATGAGTCTGATAGAAAATTTCCGCAACATCTTTAAAATAGAAGACCTCAAAAACAGGATACTATATACTGTTGGGATTCTAATGGTATACAGAGTAGGAAGTTACATCACCCTTCCAGGTGTTGATGCTTCTGAATTGTTGAATGCTACAGCCGGGGCGAATAATAGTCTCCTTGGTTTGTTTGATATGTTTGTGGGAGGTGCATTTTCAAGAGCAGGAGTATTTGCTTTGGGAATTATGCCATATATCACCGCATCCATTATTATTCAATTGATGGGCGCTGTAGTTCCTTATTTCCAAAAACTACAACGTGAAGGTGAAGAAGGAAGGCGCAAAATAACCCGACTTACAAGATATGGTACAGTTGGTATAACAGCGCTTCAGGCAATTGCATTTTCAATCAACCTCATTGCTACTGCTCCACAGGCTATTGTAGTTAATAATGCAGCTTTTATAATTACTTCAATAATTGTACTAACAGCTGGTACTACATTTGTAATGTGGCTAGGGGAAAGAATAACCGATCGAGGAATTGGTAATGGTATTTCTCTTATAATAATGATTGGTATAATTGCTGTTTTACCAACAAGTTTAATTAATGAAGTTACAACAAAGAGTAACGCGATTATTATTCTAATAGAAATAGCCATACTTTGTCTTATAATCGCAGCTGTAGTATTGCTTACTCAAGGTACTCGTAAGATTCCTGTTCAATATGCAAAGCGTGTTGTTGGACGGAAAGTGTATGGTGGTACAACTCAATATTTACCATTACGTGTAAATGCTGCAGGTGTAATGCCAATAATTTTTGCTCAGTCAATAATGTTTATTCCTAGTACAATTGGTTCATTCTTTCCAGAGAACGAAACAATACAAATGATGACTGCTTGGTCTGTTGATTATTCAGGATTACTTTATTCTATAGTGTTCTTCTTGATATGTGTGTTCTTTACTTTTTTCTATACAGCAATTGCCATAAACCCTAAGGAAATGGCAGACACAATGAAAAGACAGGGTGGATTTATACCAGGTGTACGACCAGGTAAATCTACAGTTGAGTTTATTGATAATATTTTAACAAAGATTACCCTACCGGGTTCATTGTTTCTCTCTTTTGTAGCAATCTTACCTGCTATTGTAATCAACTTTGGAATTACACCAGGATTTGCTCTTTTTTATGGAGGTACTAGTTTGTTAATTATTGTGGGTGTAGCATTAGATACACTACAACAAATTGAGAGTCATTTAATGATGCGTCATTATGATGGCTTTATGAAAACAGGTAAAATCAAAGGACGCAGTAGACGCGCTTAAGTATGATTTATCTAAAGAGTGAAATGGAAATAGACAAAATGCGTGAAAGTGCGCAACTTGTGTCCAGAACACTCGGTGAAGTAGGGAAATTTATTGAACCAGGAGTAAAAACTGGAAAGCTTGATCGCATAGCAGAAGATTATATTACTGCAAATAATGCAAGACCAGCTTTCAAAGGTTATGGACCTAGAAGCAATCCATTTCCAGGATCATTATGTATCTCTGTAAATGAAGAAGTTGTTCACGGGATTCCGGGCGACAGAATTTTAGAAGAAGGTGATATAGTTTCTATTGATTGTGGTGTTGAGAAAAATGGATACTTTGGAGATCATGCCTATACATTTGCAGTAGGTGAATGTGATAACAAAGTTATGAACTTATTGAGAACAACACTTGAATCGCTTTATGTTGGAATTGATCAAGCGATTCATGGAAACAGAATTGGTGATATTGGAAATTCCATTCAAACCCATTGTGAAAACGCAGGGTATGGAGTGGTAAGAGATTTAGTTGGTCATGGATTAGGCAAGTCATTGCATGAAGATCCTTCAGTACCCAACTATGGAAAAAGAAGTAGAGGTGAACGCCTGAGATCAGGTATGACCCTCGCGATAGAACCCATGATAAACATGGGTACTTGGAAAGTTGAAACTTTGAACGATGGCTGGACAGTAGTTACTGCAGATAGAAGCGTTTCCGCTCACTTCGAACACGATATTGTAGTTCGAGAAGGAAAAGCTGAAATTTTAAGTACTTTTGATTATATTGCCGAGCTATCAAAAAATCAAGATAAAGTAATTCAGTATGGCTAAACAAGAGCCTATTAAACAAGACGGAGAAATTTTAGAAGCCTTACCAAACGCACAGTTCAAAGTACAGTTGGAAAATGGCCACGAAATTTTGGCTCATGTTTCTGGTAAAATGAGAATGTATTATATCAAAATTTTACCTGGTGATCGTGTTGCGGTAGAAATGTCGCCTTACGATTTGAGTAAAGGAAGAATCACTTATCGTTATAAATAAACACTGTAGACATGAAAACAAGATCTTCGGTTAAAAAAAGAAGTGCAGATGACAAAATCGTTAGACGAAAAGGTCGTTTGTACGTAATCAATAAGAAAAACCCGCGCCATAAGCAGCGTCAGGGATAATAGCATAAGAGTATTTTATGGCACGTATTGCTGGAATTGATTTACCAAAACAAAAAAGAGGCTTAATTAGCCTAACCTACATATATGGGATTGGTCGATCTCAATCTGAGAAGATTTTTGCTCAGCTTGAAATTGATCCTAACATAAAGGTTCAAGATTGGACTGATGAGCAGGTAACTGCCATCCGTAACCTTTTAGAAGAATATAAACTTGAAGGTGCTTTGCGTAGCGAAGTAAATGCTAATATCCGTCGTTTAATTGAAATTGGAAGTTATCGTGGTGTTCGCCATAGAAGAGGTTTACCTGTTCGTGGACAAAGAACACAAACTAACGCACGTACCAGAAAAGGTAGAAAGCGTACTGTTGCCGGTAAGAAGAAAGCTACTAAGTAATATAATTGATAAGTAATCATGGCTAAGAAACAAGCAGGCGCAGCAGCTGCGGCTAAAAGAAAAAAGAAAAAGCAGATTAGCGATCCTAATGGGATGGCTTTTGTTAAAGCAACATTCAATAATGTGATAGTTACTATTACAGATACGAATGGAAATGTTCTTTCATGGTCTTCTGCAGGAAAAGAAGGTTTTAAGGGGTCAAGAAAAAATACTCCTTATGCAGCACAGCTAAGCGCAGAAACTGCGGCTAAAGCAGCTCATGAAATGGGACTTCGTAAAATTAATGTTTTTGTGAAAGGTCCTGGATCTGGAAGAGAAGCTGCCGTTAGAGCAATGGCAAATGTTGGCTTAGAAGTTTCTTCTATTGTGGATAGAACACCTATTCCTCACAATGGATGCCGACCACCAAAACGTAGAAGAGTTTAATTCGTAATTGTAGCAAGAAATGGCAAGATATAGAGGCCCAAAACAAAAGAAAGCTAGACGTTTTAAAGAGCCAATCTTTGGAGCAAGTAAAGCATTAGAGCGTAAACCATATGGCCCAGGTCAACATGGTAGATCAAGATTTCAACGTAAATCAGAATACGCTGTTCAGTTAGAAGAAAAGCAAAAAGCAAAGTACACATATGGTTTACTTGAAAAGCAATTCCGTAATCTGTACGAAGCAGCAACAGCTAAAGATGGTGTAACTGGAGAAATTTTACTTCAATCATTGGAGTCTCGCCTAGACAACACTGTATTTAGAATGGGATTTACAAAAACGCGACGTCAAGCACGTCAGCTTGTTTCTCATAAACATATTGTTGTGAATGGTGGTACTGTTAATATTCCTTCTTTTGTTGTAAAACCAGGTGATGTTATTTCTTTGAGACCAAAATCTAGAGATTTAGAGCTAGTGGTAGATTCCCTAAGTACCGCACCAAGAAATAAATATAAGTGGGTTGAAACAGATCCTAAGTCTAAGAGTGGCAAGTTCCTATATGAGCCAACACTGGAAGAAATTCCAGAAAACATTAATGTTCAGCTTATTGTTGAGCTTTATTCGAAGTAATTTTTAAAGTTTACCGTATAATTATGAGTAACTATAGTATTCAAATGCCAGAAAGTTTAGACGTTGTAAAAGACGAAGACAACTTTGGCACATTTGTTCTTCAACCTCTTGAAAGAGGATTTGGAGTAACCATCGGCAACTCGTTCCGCCGTGTTCTTCTTTCTTCACTTCCTGGAATAGCAATTAACGCAGTGAAAATAAACGGTGTTGATCATGAGTATTCTAGCATCAAAGGTGTAAAAGAAGATGTCTATGAAATCATATTAAATTTTAAGCAAGTTCGCTTTAAGCAAGTAGAACAAAGTAGCGGTGTTATTCACATTAGCAAAAAAGGTAATGGAACACTTACTGCTGCTGATATTGATAGTTCAACCGGTGAATATGAAGTTCTTAATACAGAATTAATTATTGCTAACCTTGCAGATGATGCAGAATTAGAAATTGAACTTAGAGTTGGACGTGGTCGCGGATATGTTCCTGCTGAAGATATTTCTTTTGAAGAGGAAGACATAAATTTAATAGCAATTGATGCTATCTACACGCCTATTAAGTCTGTAAAATTTAATGTAGAAAACGTTCGTGTTGGACAACGTACTGATTATGAAAAATTAGTTATGGATGTTGAAACTGACGGGTCTGTAAATGCAAAGGAAGCGTTAACACTAGCGGGTAAAATTCTCAAAGAACATATTGAGAATTTTATTACTGAAAAAATTGAAGAGCCATTTACTCAAGAAGAAGAAGAAGTAGATGCAGAAAAGCAACGCGTTGCTAATCTTTTAAGAACAAGCATAGAAGATCTTAACTTAAGCGTTCGTGCTTATAACTGTCTTAAATCTGCTAACATCAATTCAATTGGTGAGCTAGTAGCTAGAGACGAACAAGATCTTCTAAAATTCCGTAATTTTGGTAAGAAGTCATTAACTGAGCTTATCGAAGTAATTGAAGAAAAGAATCTTCAATTTGGGATGGATGTAGCAAAATATTTGGACTAAGAATAGGAAATTGACCCATGCGCCATAGAGTAAAAGGTAGAAAATTAAGTCGTACTTCTTCTCATAGAAAAGCGACAATGCGAGCACTTGCTACTGCATTAATTAAAGAGCATAGAATAGTGACAACTATTGCTAAAGCTAAAGAACTACGTCATTTCGTTGAGCCTCTAATTACCAGAGCTAAAGTAGATAATCATCATAATAGAACTCAAGTTTTTTCATCACTTCAAGATAAGTATGTAGTTACTGCTTTATTTGATGAAGTAGGTCCAAAATCAAAAGATCGTCCTGGTGGTTATACTAGGATTGTGAAAATAGGTTTTAGACAAGGTGATGGTGCTGAAATGGCTGTAATTGAACTTGTTGATTATAATGACGTTCAGCCTGAAGGCAAGGGTACTAAAAAGAAACGTACTAGAAGAGCTGGTAAATCCAGTACTACTTCTACTTCTGAATCTCCTGCTGTTGTTGAAGAAGCAACATCAAGTGAAGAAATTGTAGCTGAAGATAATACTGAAGTAGAAGAAGATTCTACTTCAAAAGACAGTGATTCTGAAGAGAAGTAATTCTCTGTAAATTATTCTAAGAAGTGAAGAGCTAGTCTCTTCACTTCTTTTTTTATGCCATTGATATATAGATTAAAAAAGATGAATAATTTTTAAATAATAGTTGACATCTGAATAATATATCCCGTATCTTTGGTTTCTGTTTTGGAAATTATATCATTTACCATTACAGTTGTTCTATGACATATTGAGAAGCAATATACAGATTGTTTGTGCGAGCGATAGCTCGTAATTCTTTTGAATGAGAGTGAGCGTAGGATCTGCTCAAAAAGTTATATTTAATATTACAATGGAGAGTT